>Ga0134127_10000003_pt1 | contig 545033 bp, 462 predicted proteins | sample KB31753_FD_96459 | JGI IMG/M metagenome (GOLD analysis project Ga0134127, IMG submission 96459) | Terrestrial soil microbial communities with excess Nitrogen fertilizer from Kellogg Biological Station, Michigan, USA - KB3-175-3 | ecosystem: Environmental > Terrestrial > Soil > Unclassified ...
AGCTCACCAAGCGGAACTCCGACCGGAGGTGCGCAGCGCCGAAGGGAGGAGCAACTGAGCTCACCAAGCGGAACTCCGACCGGAGGTGCGCAGCGCCGAAGGGAGGAGCAACTGAGCTCACCATGCGGAACTCCGACCGGAGGTGCGCAGCGCCGAAGGGAGGAGCAATGATAAAACTGAAAATCGCAGTCTTGATGGGAGGCACCTCGTCGGAACGCGATGTTTCGCTGGCGTCCGGAATCCGAATCACCGAGGCGTTGCGCGAAGCGGGACACGAGGTGACGGCGGTCGATACCGTGGCAGGCGCGCTCAGCCCCGCCGACGAGCGGAAACTGCTCAGTGGCGGCGTCGTGAAGACGGCGCCGCCGGATACCAAGGCACTCGTCCGAATGAACGCGGCGATGCAAGGCACCCTCAAGGCGCTCCCGAATGCCGACGTGCTGTTCTTGGCGCTGCACGGCGGCCAGGGCGAGGACGGCACGCTGCAGGCGCTACTCGACCTCACGGGTGTTCCGTACACGGGCAGCGGACACATGGCGAGCGCCTTGGCGATGGACAAGGATCTCTCCAAGAAGCTGTTCCGCGCCGCGGGTGTGCCGACGGCGGATTGGCTCATGGCGCCCGCCACGGTCGAGGAAGTTCGCTCGGCACTTGGATTTCCAGTCATCGTCAAACCGTCGAAACAGGGGTCGACGGTCGGACTGAACATCGTCAAGACGCCCGATCAGCTGCAGTCGGCGATCGACGAGGCGTTCGAGCACGACGACGAGGTGATGATCGAACAATTCATTCCCGGGCGTGAGCTCACCGTCGGCATACTCGGCGACGAGGCGCTGCCTGTTGGCGAAATCATCCCGAAGCACGAGATTTACGACTACGAGTGCAAGTACACCGCGGGCATGGCGGTCGAGGAATTTCCGGCGAACTTGAGTGAGGCCGAAACGAAGACCATTCAGGCGCTCGCGCTCAAGGCGTTTCGCGCGCTGAAGCTTGGCGGGTGTGCGCGCGTCGATTTTCGAATGTCCCCCGAAGGCACGTTTTACTGCCTGGAAGCGAACACGCTGCCGGGCATGACACAAACCAGTCTCATTCCGCAGGCGGCGGCAGCGGCCGGGATCTCGTTTCCCGAGCTGTGCGACCGCATCGCGAAACTCGCGCTGGGCAAGCGCGGAGGCGATTGATCGATGGCTCAGGCGGCGAGCAGTAGTGGTCCTCCGACGGCGGCGCTCGCGGGCATTCCCGCCGGGTTGCAGTCGCAGGGCGTGTGGGCCGGACGTCGCCAGCTGTTCGTGCGCTTTGCCGCCGAGGCGGAGACGGCGACCATGTACACCGCGGACGCGCTCGCGAACGAGTTGCGGCGAAGCACCGGTCGCTCGGCATTTCATTCGATCTCGATCTCGGGGCGCGACCCGCTGGCGAACGTCGAGTACCTCTGCGCCGCGTTTGCCAAGGCGCCGTCGCCGCTTCCGGTGATGTTGGATTGCGACGGACAGCGGCCGGATGAAATTGCCGAGCTCAAGGGAATCGTCACGCTGGCGCAGGTGACGCTGGATGGCTCGGCCGTGGATGCGGTGAGCGAGCGCGCATTCGAGTCGGTGCGCGTCGCCGCGACCTCCGGCATGCAGCACGCGATCGTATTCTGTGTCGACGAGCGCACGACGGACGCGCACGTTCTGCGGATCGTGGAGCGCGCGCATGCGACGAGTGAGGGGGCCAAAGTGGTGGTGCATCCAGGGGCCGGAACGCCGGTGGATCGCGATCGCCGGTGGACGATGTTGTTCGAGCGGGCGTCGGCGCTGCACGGCGACGTCCGGCTGGCGCTCAGGTTGCCCCCGCCGACGGGGATGCGCTAAGCCCGTCAGGCGCGGCCCACTCCGAGGAACAATCTCGGTGACCGGAACCGCCGTTTCGCAGTCGTTTAGAGAGTAGGCCTCACTTCAGAGCATTTCGCGGGATTCATGTCGTCGCAACCGGCCCCAAGTCCTTCACCATCACCCGCACCGTCCGCGGACGCCTCGTTCGTCACGAGCACCGCCGTACGTGTGCTGATCGCGATCAGCGCGGCCGTGATGTTCTTGCAGTTCGAGGTGTCGAATCACCTCGTCGGTTGGATGGCGTTCGACTCCAACGCGCTGCCGGGCAAGTGGTTCAGTGCGTTCACCTACATGTTCGCCCACGTCAACGTGTGGCATCTCGCCGCGAACATGTACGGTCTGTTCGTGTTTGGTCCGCGCGTGGAGCGCGAGTTCGGCGCCCGGAAGTTCGCCTGGTTCTACGTGCTGTGCGGACTCGGCGGCGTCGTGTTTCAGATGTTGCTGATTCGGAGCGGCACGCTGATCGGTGCGTCCGCCGCCGTGTTCGGTGTGATGACCGCGTATGCCATGCAGTGGCCGGATGACGAGGTCTATCTCTTCTTCGTGATGCCGTTGCGCGTTCGCACGCTCGTGATCGGCCTGCTCGTGTTCAACCTGGTGTTCGGCATCGCGAGCACTGGTGACGGCGGCGGAGCGAACATCGCGTACTTCGCGCACCTGGGTGGCGTGATGGCGGCCTACGTGTACATGCGCGTGGCGCTCTCGTCGGGCATCGATCAGGTGCGGCAGCGTGTGGCGAACCTGCCCGACGCCGACGAACCGCCGCGCGCGATCCCGCGCAACCTTCCGCGCCGCGAGCGCGGCGACGAGGTCGACGACATCGTCGCGAAGAGCAAAGCGATCGCGGCCAAGCGTGCGGTATCGCTGACGCCGCCGCGCCGGCGCTCCGGGGAGCAGAAAGCTGACGAGCTCAATCGTGTGCTCGACAAGATCTCGGAGCAGGGGATTGAGAGTCTCACGAGCGACGAGCGCAAAGTGCTCGAAGAGATGAGCCGGCGTCTTCAGAAAGACGACAACGTCTAGCACAACGAACGCGTCTGACAAAACCTGACCAGGTCTGAGCGGCTTATCAGATTTGGTCCGACGTTGTCAGACGTGTGTCGCGCCCGAAGGGCGCTAAAGAAAGAGCCCCCCTAGGCTTTGCTAGGGGGGCAAGGACCGCCGCGCCGTTCTCGCGGCGGCGATGACCGGCGCATAGCACCGGCCCATTCTGAATATGAATTGCGGTACTTCCATTCGCCAGAGACAGAATGGGCGATGAGTCTGCTTCGGCGCTCATCGCATTGCATCGACGCACCGAACGCGTGCATTCTTTGCCGATGCCAAAGCCAGAACTTCTCGAAACGTTTTCTAATCCATACGCGGGCCGCGACTACGAGATCGCCATGGAATGCCCGGAGTTCACGTCGCTCTGCCCGCTCGGCGGGATCGAATCCGACGCGGACGAGTTGCGCGCGCTGAAGGGCGGGGCGCCTGATTTCGGAACGATCTACATCACATACGTGCCGGGCGACATGTGCTTGGAGCTCAAGAGTCTCAAGCTCTATCTCTGGAGTTTCCGCGACGACGGCATTTTCTACGAGCGTGCGGTAAATCGCATTCTCGAGGATCTCTCTCAAGCCTGCAATCCACGCTGGATGGAGGTGGTTGGTGATTTCAACATTCGCGGTGGGATCAAGTCCGTCATTCGCGCGCGCGTGGGGGCGAAGAATGCCTAAGCGCACTCACGGCACGCACAGCACGCGCGGCACTCACATCGCGGTCGCGCTGCTGCTGCTCGGCGCGATGCCGGTGTTCGCGCAATCAAAATCCACGCGGCCGCCGGGATTGAAGGACATCAAACAAGCCGATCTTCGCCGAGACATGTTTGCGATGGCCGGCGATGCGATGCGCGGTCGCGAAGCCGGCACGCTCGACGAAATGCGCGCAACGGGTTGGGTGGCCGAGCGTGCGCGCGAAGCGGGACTGTTGCCGGCGGGCGATGACAACACGTACTTCCAGTGGTGGCCGATGCGACGGTCGCGGCTGAGCGAGAACAGCCAGCTGTCGGTTGGCGGGCGCACGCTCAAGGTGTGGAAGGACGCGGTCGTGCTCAACGCGCAGAATGCGCGCGTGGATCTGCCGATCGTGTTCGTGAGCGACACTAGTGGACTCGCATCGGCCGACGTGAAGGGCAAGGCGGTCGCGATGGTGGTAAACGCACCGGCGAACGTGCAGCCGCTCGATCAATTCACGATTCGCGGCAACTTTCAGGCGACGATCAGCCAGGCCGTTCGCGCACGCGCCGGCGCGATCGCGGCGGCGGGCGGTGCGGCGGCGATCATCATCTCCGATGACTCGCCGATCATGAATCAAGCGCTCGATGCGACAGCCGCCGTCTCGTCGCGCGGAACGTACGGCATCGACTCGGCCGGTGCGCCCACGGGCGCATTCGCCCGCGCGGCGCAGAATGCGCAGGGTCGCGGAGGCAACGGCGCCGGGCGCGGCGGGCGCGGCAACGCGTTCAACACGCTGCCGACGTTCTGGCTGCGGCACGACATGCTCGACGCGGTACGTGCGTCGAACGCGCGTCTCGACGCGCTGACGTTCAACGAGACGTTCTACTATCCGTCGGGCAACGTGATTGGTTTGGTGAAGGGCACCGATCCGAAGCTCGCGAATGAATATGTCATTTTCAGCGGGCATCAGGACCACGACGGCGTTCGCTATCCGGTGAACGGCGATTCAATCTGGAACGGCGCCGACGACAACGCGTCGGTGAGCGTTGCGTTACTGGCGGCGGCGCGCGCGTTCGTGAAGCATCCCGCCAAGCGTCCGGTGCTGTTCATCTGGCATGGCGCGGAAGAGCGCGGCTTGCTCGGCTCGCGCTGGTATGTCGGACATCCGACGGTGCCACAGTCGCAGATCGTCGCGGTGTTGAACGGCGACATGATCGGCCGCAACAATCCGGACAGCGCGGCCATCCTGGGCGTCCAACCCCCCCACAAGAACTCGAACGCGCTGGTCGACGCGGCGCTTCGCGCGAACGATGAGATCACGCATTTCAAGCTCGATACGATTTGGGATCGGCCGACGCATCCGGAAGGATGGTACTATCGCAGCGATCACCTGCCGTACGCGCGCGCGAACATTCCCGCGGTGATGTTTTCGACGTTGCTGCACCCGGATTATCACACGCCGCGCGACGAGCCGCAGCGGATCGACATCGCGAAGCTGGCGAAGATGACGCAGTGGATGTACGCGACGGGGTGGATTATCGCGAATGCCGCGCAGCGGCCGGATGTGATTCCGGGGTTCAAGTTGGAGCGGTAGCGGTGGGCGGTGGGCGATGGGCGCTGGGCGTGAGAACAGCAAAGGGCGACGGGATGATCTCCGTCGCCCTTTGCTGTTTCGCCCAGCGCCCAGCGCCCATCGCGCTAGAACGTGTACTTCAACTGCAGCTGCATGGCGTAGTTCGACGCCGGGTTGCGCGTGTTGAACTGCGTGAACGGCGTGAAGTTGAACACCGGCATTGCACCACTGGCGAGCTTGAGCGGCTGGCCGGCCGTCGGCTGCACCCACGTGCGGCGGGTGAGGAGCGTCGGGCTGTTGCTGCTTCCCTGATCCTGCGCGCCCCAGTTCTTGTTGAGCAGGTTGAGGAAGTTGAAGATGTCGAGCTGGAGCAGGAAGTTCTGCCCGCGGATGGTCGGGAGCGACTGGCGCACCGACACGTTCATGACCTTGGTCCACGGCGTGCGGCAGGAGTTGCGCTGCATGATCGTGCCGCGCGCCGAGTTGAGGCACGAGTGCGACGAGATGAACGCATCGAGCGAGTCCGCCTGATTCGCCGGCGTCAGGTTGCCGTTCTGCGAGAAGCGGATCTGGGTCGTGTCGTGCGCGTTCGTCGGCACGTATACCAGATCGTTCGCGCCGCCGTTGTCGCCGTTCATGTCGCTGCCGTAGACGTACTCGAACGGCACGCCGGACTCGGCGAAGAACGTGGTGGAGATGTCCGTCTTCGTCGGCAGCGTGTACGTGCCCGCGACGACGAAGCGGTGCGGCGCATCCCACTTCGACAGGCCGAGTTGCTGCGAGTCCTGCGGGCCCGAGTAGGAGCGGCCGAACTGCCAGTTCGAGAGCGCGACCGACGACGTCAGATCCCACACGTCGTAGGCGTGGCCGTACGTGTAGGCGAACGAGCCCTCGAAGTTCTCGGCGAAGCGCTTCTCGAGCTTGCCGGTGTAGCTGTACTGATAGTCGTGCGTGGTCGTGTTGCGAATGTCGATCACGTCGCCGAGCGTGACGGTCTGGCCGGCGGCGTTGGTCGAGGTGCGGCGCGTCGGCGCGACGGTGCTGGTGGCCGACGTGATGTCGCCGTAGAGCGTGCGGCCGTTGCGGTCGGTGCCGACAGGCGTCGCCGAGATACCAAGATTCTGATAATAGAACTGGTACAACGAGCGCGTGTACATCGCCTCGACCGTACCAATGACGTTCCACGGCAGCCGGCGATCGTAGCCGACGGTGCTGCGCCACACTTCGGGGAAGTGCAGGTTCGGATCGACCGTATTGAGCGTCACCGCCGGTGCGGCCGTCGAGTTCTTGCAGTTCGTCGCGATCGGCGAGCCGGCCGCCTGCATGGCGGGAGCGGCGGCGAAGCCCGAGCACGTCAGGTTGCCGTAGCCGTTCACGCCCGAGTTGCCGTACAGGTTGCTGAGCCACACGTAGCCCGGCTGCGCCATGAACACGCCCGAACCGCCGCGCAGCTGATTGACCTGATCACCCGTCACGTCCCAGTTGAAGCCGACGCGCGGCTGCCACTGCATGACGTTCTTCGGCACTTGCGTCGTATTGCGGCCGAAGTTGGCGTTGGACACGACCGCGTTGGCGTTCGGCGTGTTGAGGAAGCCCGGCATGTCGAGGCGAAGGCCGAACGTGAAGTTCAACGCGTTGCTGGCCTGCCACTCGTCCGAGACGTACCCACCGAGCGTGCGCGCGCGGAACCGCGCGGCGCCATCGGCGTTGTCGAGCTTGATGCCAAGCGTCGACGTGTTCGGCGTGTCCTTGATGAGTGAGTCGAGCGTGCCGAACGTGTAGTTGCCGAAGGAATTCTGCGCGAACAGGTTGCGCACGCGATAGAACTCGTTCTTCGTGCCGATCGTGAACCGGTGATTGTGCCACGGAATGGTGTAGTTGTCCGTGAGCTCGAAGATGTCCTGGTCGAGCTGGTTGCCCTGCGACGAGTTCTCGGTGCCGGCCGCGAGCTGGCCCGTGCCACCGTTCGGGTTCTGCACGCGCTGAATGACGACGAACGGCGCATTGATCGGGATGATGCGCTGATCGCGAATGCCCGTGAAGCCCATGAGCAACTCGTTCGAGTTGCCGTTCGCGAAGTTCGAGTACAACTGCGCGAAGCCGCTGTTCGTCTTCGACTGGAAGTTGTAGCCGTTGTTCGAGAGACTGACGCGCGTCGCGCTGCGGCTGAAGATGTCCTGCTGCGCGTTGACGTAGTTCCAGCGCGCCATCAGGCGGCTGTTCATCGGCAGGTTGATGAGGTCGAAGCGCGCGAACATGTTGGTCAGCGGATTGTCGTCGTTGACCTTCTGCGCCGTGCCGGGATCGCTGAAGTTGTACTTCGTCTTGAGGATGTTGACGAAGCTGTCCACTGCGGCTTGCGTCGCCGGTGCGGGCTGGGGTGAGCCGGCGCCGATGTACGGGCCGCTGGCCGGCGCCGTCTGCTGCTGGAACTCCGGCGCGATCGAGAACAAGAGCTTGTCCTTGATGATCGGGCCGCCGATCCAGAAGCCTTCCTGCTTCTGCGAGAACGGCGAGGCGCGGAGATAGTCGACGTTGCGCTCAAACTTTTCGTTGCGGAACGCATACGTACCCGAGCCGTGGAATTCATTCGAGCCGCTCTTCGTGACGGCGTTGAGCAGGAAGCCCGAGAAGTACCCCTGACGCACGTCATACGGCGACAGCAGCACCTGGTATTCCTTCACCGCCTCGAGCGAGATCTGCTTTGCGCCGGCTTGCGCGCCCGGCTGATTGGTCGAGCCGAGGCCGAACAGGTCGCTCGCGATCGCGCCGTCGATCTGGATGGCGTTGAAGCGATTGTTCTGGCCGCCGCCCGAGTTCCCCGGGCCCTTCGTCGAGATCTGCGGTGTGAGGACGACGAAGTCGGTGAAGTTGCGGTTCAGGGTTGGCAGTCGCGCGATGGCCGAATCGGTCACCGTCGTCGAGACGCCCTTGTGCGACGGTGAGATCACCGCGCTGGTGGTCGTCGACACGACTTGCACGCCCTGGAGCTGTGCCGCCTGCTGCGACATGGCGAAGTCGACGCGCAGGTTCTGGCCGAGTGAAAGATTGCTGATGACGCTGTCGCGCGGCGCGAAACCGATACGACGAACGCTGATGACGTATGGGCCACCGACTTCCAGCGACGAGACGTAGTAGCGGCCGTCGCCGCGGGTAATGGCGCCGGCACGCGCACCGGTGGAGCGGTTGGTGACTTGCACCTGTGCGCCTTCGAGCGCCTGGCCCTGCGGATTCGATACAGTGCCGCTGATGGCGGCTGTCGTGACACCTTGCGCGGCGAGCCGGGTGGCTCCGCCGAAGAGCGCCGTCATCAGCACGGCGCCACGCAGCGTCAAGCGTGGGAGATTCATACGGTGGGGGATTCCTCGTGGAGTGTGATGCCGGACCTCGACATCGTCCAATCGCCCGCGCCGCCTCGGAGGTGAAGCGTGCGGGTAGTCCAGATAATCTGTCGGTGGGTTTCGCCGCGACCGCCGTGTGGTAACGAACGTGTCACCGTCGAAACGGGTGCGGGACCGAACACGAAATTGCAGGTCGGATGAGCGACCACAATGTACGCTCTATGAGCGGAGTTTGCGAGCCAAATGTGGCGCGCCGCGCCTATGAAACGCACGCAATCGTCGTGAGCGTCACATTGCATCGAAATGCGACGGGCGTTGCGCGACGGGGCGAAGGCGACGGAGTCGAGTGCGATTCGGCGTGTGCAGCGCCGTTCGCTCGCGCGGGCACACGGCACGTCGATTGACTTCGCCCGAGTAACTCGAATAAATTGAAAGACTTGACGTTGTTTTGGGGCTAGGTAGCTCAGTTGGTAGAGCAGCGGACTGAAAATCCGCGTGTCGGCGGTTCGATTCCGTCCCTAGCCACTTTTGGTAAGTTGTTGGTAGCGCATAACTCGACGAGCGACGACGGCCACCCGAGAGGGTGGCCGTTCGTGTAGAAAAACCCCAAAAAAACCCCAATTCGTTCGACGGCTCCATGGACGACGCCAACCCGAACAGAGCGATGACCAACTTTCAGCGGATCGGCGCGATCTCGAACACCCACGTGGGCGTCGACTTCGAGGCGTTGGCCGTGCTCTCTTTGGAAGCGGCTGGCATCAAGGTTCATCCTCGATTTGCTGTCCCAGTCGGCATCGGGCAACGGAAGAAGGGGCACACGTTCGACTTCGGGAGCGACGATCCGCCGGTGTTGGTGGAATGCAAGTGTCATCGATGGACAGCGGGCGGCAACGCCCCGAGTGCTAAGCTCACGGTCTGGAACGAGGCGATGTATTACTTCTCTCTCGCGCCGGTCAAATACAGGCGAATCTTCTTCGTGCTCCGCGACTACTCCACTCGACGCCGGCAGACTCTCGCTGAGCACTATCTCACCCGCTACTCGCACCTCGTACCAGACGGCGTGGAAATATGGGAGTTCGACGAAATCGAGAAGTCGTGTCGAATCCTCACGGCCGCCAAATAGCTGGGAGCGTTAAGGAATGCTGATCGGCTGGTGAGCCACGAGCGACAAGCGTACGGGGGACTCGGGCTCCGTGAATTCAGGCGGCTCGATATCGTCATAGCCGACGAACAGCGCGATGTTCGCTCCCAACTCTCTCCGAGCACTAGCATAGCGAAGGCCTTGCACGGGCCCTCGCCTCGTACGGAACCGGTAGCGAAGATACTCGGTCACCACTTGCGTGGGGACGTACTCGATGTGTTCCCGGTCATCTCGCTCGATCGGTCGACTGATCTCTCTTGCGAACGCGTGGACGAAGTGGAGCGCGGCTCGCTCGTCCGGCATCGTGTCCGGAGTAAAGATCGTCGGAGATGCAGGAAGTCGGACGAAATCGACAACGCGGACATCCGTTTCGAGGCGGAGCGTCGCAAGAGTTCCCTGAAGACGTCCCGTCTTCGGGTCAATGCTTTCGGCAATAGCCGTCTCAGGGCTCGTAGCCGCATAGAGCATCGAAATACCCGCCGGGCTCATGCGGTTGGGCCGGATCGCACGGTCGGCTGGTGGCGGACCAAGCTCCGACAATGTGCTCGGTGAAATTGCCGCGTCGTGGGGCCGAACTCTGTACAGCATCCTCCCTGCGCGCAGGCGCTTGATCAGCCTCGTACCACGAATCAATCGTCCCAACCGGTCGAGCATATCTTCGGGGCGAATCGACTCGTTGTCGGTGGGCCACTGGGCCTTCGGGCGCGGCGGAAAGAAGAGGTACCGCGTCCGATGCTTGATAGCTTCGGCAAACTCTTCCCAGCCGTACGTGAGCACATCATAGGGGTGAAGGCTGAAGAAATTCTTCTGGACCCACCCTTTATCGGATACGTGGGCGACGATGTAGTCGAACGCTGCCTCATTCGTTTCGTCCACATCCAGCTCTTCTTCGAGAACTTCACGCGTGGATTTGAATCCGAAGACGTACTCGCCTCCTTCCACTGGCACCATCTCCGACGCGTCCTCATACTCCTGATCCAAGCAGGATTCAACTTCGGCGACAACCGCGTCGGCGTCGGCAGCGATTGCTTGTGATGAAGAACGCCCGCAGAAACTACAGGTCATCGCATCCGCGGTCGCGCGGATGAAGGCCTTCAGTGCGCTGTCGGCCACGCACTCGTCGCACATGGCAGCTGAGTCAAACTCGACCACGAACTGTTTTCACTCCTTGCTCCACCGTGTTGGAGGTAACCATGCAGCTCGATCTAACCCCAGGCGACCTGGAAACCCTGCTCACCTCGCTCGCATACTCCAAGCAACGCGTACGGGACTCGGCTGACTCGACGCGCGAATTGCGAAACGAAACTCTTGGTCGCCTCGATGCAGTCGAGGCCAAGCTCAGAGCGGCCAAGAAACAAGTCGGTTGAGGTCCGACCTCTGCGCGGGTTGACAACGCATCCTGACTGACCATGTTTCAGGTAGTGAGTTGGACCACATGGGTTCGACTGCACTGACCGAAGGAACTTGTGGGAGCGGCGAAGGCGGTTCAAGGCGTGTGTTGGGGTGCATCACCTCGACAAGCAGCACGCTCGGGACTAACGAAGCCGAGTAGACGCCGAGGAACGACTCGACGTTCGCTTTTTCTCTCAATCGTCGCTGCGATCCTCGCAGCGGCTCGGCCAGCGCATCGGACCCCTGCGGATCTATCCGTCGGGGCTTTTTTGTGTCTGCGGACTCAGAAGGCCACTCACCTCATCGCTCGCCGGCCGACGGACGCGCGCATTCTCAGCTTTCTCGCCCGGCGAGAGAGCACATCGAGGAACCAGGTCAAATGAGACACGCAGTTCGCAGTAACCAGGATCGGCCTACAGGACGGCCGTCCATCCTTGCCACCGCTGCCACGAGCGGGGCCCCGAGGAAACTCGAGCTTCGGATTTCTGATCCGATTTCGCTGCTCAACGAGATCGCACGGCGCTACGAGTCGCCCGAGCGGATTCTCATGGAGTACGTGGACAACGCGCTCGATGACGTCGAAGCGATGTACCGCGCCAACGCCGACGCGTACCCGTACGCCGTAGTGATCGAGATTCTCATCGACTCAAACGCACGGTCTGTCACGATCCGCGACAACTGCCGCGGCATGCTGCCCGAAACGTTGGAACGCATTGTTGTTAACGTCGGCGAGTCTCGAAAGCGCGGCCTCACATGGGTCAACGGCCGATTTGGCTTCGGCGTTCACGCGTTCCGCGCCGCGGCGCAACGAATCCGCTTTCGCACTCGCCATCAGAGTAGCGCGTACTGCGAGCTGGAGCTTGATCGGAACGAGCCGACCGGCACCATCACGCCGACGACGTCGGGGAGCTTCCCCACAAACACCGGTACTGGCACCGAAGTGATGGTCGGCCCGTTCGACCCGGAGTGGCAGGATGTTCTCACGGTGGCCGCGGTAAAGGCCGAGATCGAGCGCCACTTCGAGCATCTGCTTGCGAGGCCAAACTTGTCCATTTTCGTTCGCGACTCGAATGGCATCACGGAGCGCTGCATGCCCTTCGACTATGCGAGCGTTGGCGGATACGCCATCACACGTACTCTGTGTGCGGAAGTAGGCGGACGCATCTATCCAGTCGATGTCAACCTTCGCGTCGCCAATGTCTCGATCCCTGGGCGCCAAGCGCGCTTTTTCGCTCGGGGCCGGCGCATCAACGAGGTTGCGGAGATCAAGAGCTTCCTACGAAAGTCGACCCGCCGCAGCGCGGTGTGGGCGCATCCGCAACTTCTCGGCTTCATCGAAGTCGGAGAACTCGCCCGGCCGGTCATCACTCGCGACGACTTCGACCGTTCCGCCGGACGCACTGCCCTCTACGACCTTCTGCTAACGATCGAGGCTGAGCTAGCCGAAGCGCTCGACGAGGTGAACGCCGCACAGCGCGACAACAGCCTCACGCGGCTTGAGGACGTCATGCGTGACGTCCTCAACGACCTCGCTCGCGAGGACAGGCTGCGCCTTCGTACGCAGCTTGTGCCGGGAACGGAAACTGGCACTCCGGTTCCCGCTGACACTGGCCCGGTGCCGGACACAACTTACCCGACGGCCGATCCGCCAACGTCAGTCGTGTCGGAGCCGGCAACGGTCGAGCCGGCGGAGGTCGAACCTGTCGCTGAACCCACGGTCGACGAGGAGCATCCTGACAGTCCAGACGAGGACGCCGCCGAGCCGGAGACCCCAGAGAGCGCGACGCCGCCCGCGGCGATCAACGATGACCCTATGGATACGCAGGGTGCGCGACAGCGCAAAACCGGCTTCGATGTGAGTTTCGGTGATTTCCCGGCCGATGCCGAAGGTCGCATCGTTCGCTCCCGCCTAATCGAGGGCACGATCTATGTGAACACGTCGCACCCGGATTTCCGCGAACGAATGGCGCTTACCCGCCAAGGCCGGCCGCGCTTCACCGATCGCTTGGCCGCCTACCTCGCGGCCACGGTTGCGATCCACTACAAGGACCAGTTCTACGCCCGGTACGGGCGACAGCCAGATCGTCGCGATCAGCTGTTCGATGAGATGGTAGCGTTCTCCTGCCGCTTGGAATCGGCGCTACGGCCCCACTTTCCGCTGCTCCAGCGGGAGCTGGGCGGGAGCCTCGACGAAAGCGATGTGGAATTGATCGCGACGGTCGGTGCACCCGGCGTGGCCGCGCAGGCCTCTTGACGAGGAGATCGATGATGAAGAAGAGCAACACTGAGACTGCTGGCCGCCGTACGCGGCCAGCAGTCACGCTCGAAGCCGATCTAGGTACGCTGATCGAACGCCTCGGTCCATTGAACAACAGTTGGCGCTCAGCCTCGGCTTCCGAGAAGGTGCTTCTCTTGTGGGACATTGGTGACGCGCTCGAAGCGGCTGCACCTGGCGGTAACGACACCCTGCTGTGGGAGGTTCAGCGCCGCAGCTATATCACTCGCTCACTGCTTCGCTACGCACTCATCGTTCGTCGTGGCTGGGCGAAACGTGACGATCTTGAGCGGCTAACGCGCGGCCTCTGGAGCTACACGGTCTTCCGCGAGGCGCTTCCCTTTCTGAAGGGCGATCGCGAAGGCATCGACACGGCTACGTTCGACCGCGTAGGCGCCGCGCTGCGGCAGCAGGATTCAGGCGCGGCGATCAAATACCTGAAGGGTCTTAAGCGGGAGCATATCGGCCGTACCCAGGCGCGCGGGTTGAGCGCAGAGCGGGCACGGCCACTCGCAACGAAGTTTCGCCTGGCCGTCGGCCGGCTTGCCGACATCGCGCGTGGCTCCACGACGGAGGTCACTAGCGATACAGCCGCTCTCGCGGCGGCGCAGTGGGCTGGCGGGGTGGCTCTGACGGCGGCTTCGGCGGAGGCGCTTTCTCCAGAGCCCGCGCCACCAACTGCAACCGTCTCCACGCCGGAGGTTCGTGAAATAGTGGAGATCCTCCGGGAAGTCGCCACCGAGTCGCGCAGCGGGCAAACCGCCTTCCGCAAATTGGCAGGCGCTCAGTTCCTGATGGAAACATCCGAGTTGTTGAATGCCATCCGGACACCCGGCTCCCTCGCAGCGTGGCGGGATCGCCACGCAGGTGAATCCCTGCGCGCGCCGCACGTCCCCTCCCTTCGCTCCAACTAGCGACCGATGACCAAGAACCGATCAGGCACGAGCAAGGTCGCAGAGCGCGATCCACTGGACAACCGACCGAACGCGCGCAAGCTCCTGGACTCGCTACGGTACCTCGGCTACGACAACTACTACGCGATCAGCGACATCGTGGATAACGCGTTGGACGCCGAGGCACGAAACGTCTGGATCAATGTTCATCGCGAGACCGACACCGATATCATGATTGATATCGCTGATGACGGTATCGGGATGAACGAGGCTGTTCTTGATCAAGCATCACGCCTTGGCAGCGAGGTCCAGCGCAATGCCTCGACTGACTTGGGCCGGTTTGGCATGGGGCTGGTAACGGCGTCACTGAGTCTGGGCAGGCGTTTGACCATCGTGACTCGCGCGAAAAAAGGACCCATCTTAGCGAACATCACAGACGTTGACACGATGACGAAGAGGAACGCCTTCGTCCGCGACTTCTTCGGAGAGGCCAGCCAGCCGCTGTTAAACTTGTATCATGAGTACCTGGGCAATGCCCAAAGCGGTACGGTAATTCGAATCAGCAAGAGCGACGGCTTCAAGCGCCGGTACGTGGGGGCATTCGAAGGCACCTTGAGCAAACAGCTCGGCCAAACGTATCGAATGTTCATCCGCGCCGGCAAACACTTCTATGTCAACGGCACCGAAGTTCCAATCCACGATCCGTTGTGGATAGAGGATAAGCCATCAGCAAGGGTGTACAGCGATGAAGAATTCGCCATCAAGTACATGGATGAAAGGACCGGAGAAATCGTTACGGACATGGTCCGGGCCCGCCTGGTAATCCTACCGGACCACGGTAGCCGTAAGGAGAATGGCAAGAAGGGCTACAGGGCCGAGAAGTCGGGCTTCTACGTGATGCGCAACAACCGGGAGATTGCTGAGGCTCAACTTCTTGGCCTTGCAAATCTCAGCCGACATCCTGACCTAATTCGGTTCAGGGGCGAGCTATTCATCAGTGGGAAGCTCGACGACGCCTTCGGTATCGAATTCACAAAGCGAGATGTCAAGCCGACTCAAAGCGTCAAAGACCAGTTGGATGCCGAACTGGGATCCACCATTCGCTCCCTACGAACACAGATTCAGCAAAAGGAAGCGAAGCAAGAAGGGGAGGGCGTAAACCACGAGACGTCTGAACAGTTTATCAACCGTCAGTCGAGCTTACTGATTCGACCGCCGGCAAAAGAACAACCCGGCGGCGACTCGGCGCCAGGAGAATCTGGGAGTTCGACGCCGCTTGGAACAGTGAAGTTCGGTATTCGCAACTTCGGACGGGAGGGGCCTGTCTACGCCGCCGAGCAGCGCGGCAGAACAACATTTATTGATTGGAACGTCGATCATCCGTTCTATGAACGAGTGGTTCTCACGGCGCGAAACGATCGAGAGAAGCTCAACTCAGTGGACGCATTAATTTTTTGCATTGCTGCAGCGGAGCTCCGCGTTTTCGACGACGACCATCGCGACTTCGTCGATAGCTGGAAGGCGATCCTGTCCTCGAACCTTCGTATTCTCTTGTCGTAAAGGCGGGCGATTCCCTACTTCGACGCCGGTTCGGTGAGACTGACCCTGCGGAGGTGGTGCACCTCGCCGGCGAAGGCTTCCACGGCACGATCGATATCGTCCAAGGTCGTGAACCGCCCGAGGCCAAGGCGAAAGGCGTTCCTCGCTCTCCAGCCATCACCGAACATCGCGAGTAAAACCGGTGACGTCTTGACGTCGTGTGCGGCGCAGGCACTAGATGCCGAGAAGCTCACCTGATCGCGCATCGTCCGCATTAGTGCATGCGGCTCAACATCGCGGATGGAAATCGACAGATTGTTCGGCAGACGCTCCGTCGGATGGCCGTTAAGAGCAAGATCTGGAGCCGCTGCCTGAAGACCAGCAAACAACCTGTCGCGCAGAGGCTGGAGCCGTGCTGTGTCGTCTGACCGAACCAAACGCACGCGAGCGAATGCAGCGCCGAGCCCGACGATGAGGGGGACATTGAGCGTACCTGGACGCAAACCGCGCTCTTGTCCGCCGCCGAAAAGCAGGGCGGCCAGTCGAATTCTCGGACGGCGACTCCGGATGTAAAGCGCGCCGATTCCCTTAGGACCGTACGCCTTGTGCGCGGATAGGCTTGCCAGTCCTAGCCGAAGTCGATTCACATCGATCGGAGCGTAAGCAGCAGCTTGCGCGAGATCGCTATGAAAAAGGACTCCTCGCGACTCGCAGGCCGCGCCGATCGCTTCAAGCGGCTGGACCGTTCCCACCTCGTTGTTCGCCGCCATTACGGACACGAGCAACGTGTCTTCCTCAATCGCTGCTGCGACCTCTTCAGCTTTGACCTGCCCCGTTTCATCTACACCGACATACGTGACTCGATGCCCCTCGCGCTCCAAAATCCGAAACGGCTCTGTGATGGAGGGATGTTCAATCGCGCAGCTTACGAAGTGTCGCGGACGGTCAGCTGCTCGAGCAATACCGAGGATGGCCAGATTATTCGCCTCTGTGCAGCTCCCGGTGAAGATGATCTCTTCCGGGCGAGCTCCGATCAGTTCAGCAATCTGCTGACGCGATCGTTCGACGGCAGTAGCGGCGTCATTGCCGTAGACGTGACTAACGCTGGATGGATTGCCGTACCTCGTCGTGAAGAACGGCAGCATCGCCTCCAACACTTCCGGATCAATCGGTGTCGTGGCGTTGTGATCCAGGTATACCGGCGCGCTCGTCATGTTCAGCCTACTCGTGCCAGACGAGCAATCTCAAGCGGGTTGCGGCCTTTCACGGATAGCGTGCCAACGCCACGGTGGATGTGACCTCGGAATCGATCAACTAATTCTTCGTTCGTCAGCGGCTCGTCCGAGGTTGGCTCCTCAACGAACCGAAGGAGTGCGGTGAACAGCACTTCATATTCACCGGTAAGGGTGTACGCATTGAATTCTGAGCCGTCTTCATCCGGGGCGCCCTGAGTGCCGATGGGCCCTTCTTCCATGGAAAGCATCGCAGCGGCCCGGCAAAGAAGGTTCGGCGTCAGACCGGTGTGTTGCTTCAGGTAGCGAAGCTTGCTGGTAGCCTCGCTGGATATCCGGAGTTTACTAAACTGCATCGACCACCTCGCGCGGTGCGTTCGTGCCACGTGATCCGGCGGAGTCCCAGAAGTAGCCTGTTGCCACACGTGTGTGACCGGCCACGGGATCATATTCCAGATGATATGAGTGAGACACACTCGCACTCAGTGACGCCAACAGGGGAGCATCAACTTCGGTATCGGTTGACAGCATGATCACTTGATGGCTCACCGATGGGAAGTAGCGCTGCACCAGGTTGGATCGGTGATCGGAATCGAGCCTAGCAAGCGGTGTATCGATAATCATTGGCAGCGCCCTTCCACTCGTCCGCGCCAAAGCCCAAAGAATCGCGATGGCGTAGACTTGCTTTTCGCCCGCTGACAGATCGGCCTTTGGAATGGCGCGCCCGGCCTTGTCTATCAGCGTGACGCCGAACGATTCCTCGTCGATCCGGATGTCAGCGACGACGTCGCCTTTTCGCGCTAGACGGTTGAAGCACTGAACAAACTCGCCCCGAAGCTGGCCGAGCTTGTGAGTTAGTAGTCGATGTTCGTACTCAGCCAGCACGCGCGATGCTCTGATCGCCAGACTAGCACGTTGTTCAGCGGCCGACAGCTCGGTCTGTTCGCGTAGGAGTCGCTCGCGTTCGCGCTCCAAGGTGGCCTGCTGGGCTCGGAGTTTCTTTAGATCTTCTTCGCGCCGCCGCAACGTCGCCTCGGTCGCGCCAACGCGTTGCTCAGCGTGACGCAAGTCGTCGAGCAGAACGCTGCTTTCCCCGCCATCCGCTCGCAGGAGCAAGGCGCGAAAATCCCGCTCACGTGCGTAGAGAGCCTCCAGTTCATTTGCTAGGAACTCAAGCCGTGGACGAATCGTGGTATCGGCCTCGTCAAGCCAAGCAACCAATGCGGCGCCGTCGCCAACGGATTCAAAGGCACGGCCTGCCAGCGCCGCAGTCTCGGCACCCAGGGCCGCCCACGTCTTGAGGAACGACGTTAGATCCTTCCAGTGCGCCGCTGCCCAGTCAGCAGAGCGCTCCTCGCGACCCGTCTTCCGCCACTCCTTTAGCGCGGCCGTCAGTGCCGAGACCATCTGCTTTCTATGGGAGGCCTCAGCGAAAGCCGCTGACTCCTGCAGCGCCTGGCGGAACGCCCGTGCGAGACGCGGTGCAACGGCAAACGGAAGGAGTCCCCCGGCAAGCTCTCGCAGGTCCGCCTCACGCCGGCCAATAACGCGCTTTACCTCATCGGCCTCGCTTGCAAGCTGAGTGCGTCTTACGGCTAGTTCTCCACCCTCGGCAACGAACCGACGACGGGCATGCTCGGCCACCCGCGCTTGAGAGTCTCGATCCGCCGAAATCTGTCCCAGGTCCTCCGTCGCCTCTGCAATCTGATCTTCCAGTAAGGCAAGATCACGCACGATGCCTTCAAGACGCGTGGCGATTGCTTGGTGCTGTCCCTGTTCACGCCGAGCTAGAAAGAGTCCAAGGTCCGTGCGAAGGCGGGAGATGAGCTCAACGCCAAGGAGGCCGCGGACAGCCAACGCTAGATGCTCTTCGTCGTGATCGCCGTCAGCGATTTCCTGAATCTTCTCGCCGTCGAAGAAAAACAGTTGCGAGACGCCAGGAGGAATCAGATCGTGCAGAAACAGATGCCATTCGTCGCGCGGAACGTCTTCGACGATGACACCGTCCTTCTCCAGAAGAAGAGATTCGGAGACGCTGCGGCCGCGCGCCGTCCAGCTCCGCCGAACTCTGTAGTTGCGAAGAACACCGTCTTCGGCGTAGCTGAACTCAAGACCGACGGCGGCGCCGTGGGGTGTCATCTGTTGAGCCACCGGCCGATGAATCCGACTCCGGAGATACTCATCATATTGCGCCTGGCCGACGCGAGAGCCCAACGCACGCCGCCCATATAGCGCCAGACGCACAGCCTCTAGAAGCGTCGTCTTGCCGACGCCATTCTTCCCACCGATCAGAACGATGGGATGCGTTACGCCTCGACGTACACGCGGAGCAAGGTCGAGTTCTAGCCTGCCATGATAAAGCCCGAAGTTCTCCAAAAGAATGCTTCGAAGGATCACTGGCCATCCTCCGGACTCGATGCCGTCAGCAAATCCAAGTGAGCACGGCGCTCCGCGACCACCTCATGCTCATCTCGCCATTCCTGCTTCAGTACATCCTCAATGCGAGAATGAACGGCATGTCGGCGCTTGAGTCCGTGAGCGGCTCGTTCCACATCGATAAGCCGAACAATCAGCTCTGTCGGGACGGAATGCTCGTCGCAGATGCTCTTAAGGAGCTGCCCATCCTGGCTCGTAAAGGTGACGTGGTCTTCCATCACCCACGCGAGGTCGCGTCCTAAAACCTCGCGCACGATGGCTGGAACGGAATCTTCCCAGTCCCCACGCTCGCTCCTCCATATCCGTCGTATCTCGTGCAGCTCCGCTTCGTGGATCAAAGTTGGAGCTTCCTCTAGCGGCGCTTCCTTCGCGACTCGGACTTGCGTTTCCAAGAGGCGCCGTAGGAAATCCTTGCACACCGCGAGGGTATATGGACCCGGAACTGGTTTCGCGGTGTCGCCGATGAAAGCGACGTGGCCGCTCTTGCGACGAAAATCCCGGTATAGGCGCTTCTTGTCGGGATCCTGCGTTGCGGAAAGGAGATCTCGAAACTCCAGCAGCGGCTCAAGCCAATCCTCGCCTGAGTCGACCATTGCCTCCATTGCCGAATCTTTCTCCACGACGGTGCACACCCAACACCCGAAGCGCGAGTTGCCGCAGGTCGGCGTCGTCGTGTCTACAACCAAAGGGCACTCGCCCGCTTGAGCGCTCTTGTACATGGCGACGAGATCGCGGTTGTCGTTGCCCCACGGCGACGGCACCTGCAGCAAGTACGTCCAAACGTCATCCACCGAAAACGCCTCAATTGGCGGATAGACGAATGCGTTCAGCAAGCTCGAATGACGAGCGAGCCGTGAGCCCTTGATGCGGTGCAGAGACATAACCTGCGCTCGCGTTGCGCTTTCCGCAGAGCGAACACCTAGGACCATCACAACCTCTCCGAACTCTGCAACGCGAGCCCGGATGAACTCGTTTGCGGGTTCGATCTTCAGACGCTCTGTGCACCAGCGAAAACGCTTGGACGGCGCCGGGTATCCCTTTCCAATGAGGTTTACCCAAAAACTGCGGTCGACGGGGGGCGTTACCTTGTGTGCGCGAAACGGAAGGCTCTGCTGCTGTGCGGCAATGTTGATGCGTTCAAGTGTCGTATCGATGTAATGGACGATTACCGGCGTCTCTACAAGCGTATCGGAGCTGATGACGTAAACAGGCTTCTGACGGGCCTCGACGGGTAACTCGGATAGTGCGTACCATATGAGCTGGAGGGCACAGGTAGAGTCCTTGCCGCCGCTGTAGCCGATTACCCACGGCCTTGCGTCCGCTTGGTAGATCGCTCGGATCTCCTCATGAAGTGACGCGATCGGCCGAGTATCAAAAACGGACTTCGGCTTGCCGCGCTGAGTCACCGGCGCAGGAACATCGATGGTTGGCAGGTTACGCATTGACCATCACCTCTGATGCGTCGCAAGTGTGCATGCGCTCCAAGCGCTCCCCTTCCGTAGTGAGTGGTAGCCCGAAATGTTGAAGAATGATGTTGCTGACGAGGATAACGTTGGTGCGGGCCTTGTTGACTCGTCCACCGATAAGGGCACGACCCTCCCACAGATCGACGTTGCTTCGCGACCAGTCGAGTTGACGCAGCGCTTCCAACCGAGTGTCCCAGGCTTCGGGGTAGAGGGCGACGAGTTGAGCGCCCGCTATAGCTATCGCCTGTAATGCAATCCCGTGCGCGTGCACGTAGTCGCGTCGCAGATCCGCGGCGGCGATGCGGCGCTGGGCAACGCTTTGCCAGTCGGGCATGGCCTTCGCCACTGCGTTCCAGAAACGCACGGAGTGTTCTTCGTCCGCTTGTGTGAGATCCGCGCCCTTCGGCTTACCGATGAACTCCGCCGTGGCTTGGTAGATAGCGCTCAATGTGAACAGCTTGAGCGACCGATTCGAAATCGTTGTTTTTTCGCGCTCGGTGAAGTCTCGGAAAAGCGGCACGGCACTCACCACGCGGCGGACTAGCCGAGACATCGGATCACGGTGATCGTACAGCACGCCGATGGATTTCGTTGGTTTGACGGCATGGATGTTCAGGTCGGCGAACATCTGCTGCGATCTAAGGAGGCCGCGATCCGCGAAAACAACGACAGAGATCGTTTCGTCACCGAGATAAGGGCGATCGCGCAATGCCTCCTCGATCGCGGCCCGACGGTGCTGACCATCGTTGATGAGGATGGTCGCCGTCATGGCGATACGTAGACGGCCGACCGACCTCAACGGGCCATCGCCTGCGAGCGGCTCGAAGTCCAGGTCACCGTCAACTGAGGCGCAGAGCGACGAGAGGATGTATTCCTTGGGGTTGTCCGCGATGTAACGCGCGATCGCGGGAACACGCGCGCGGTTGAGCAGTCTCTGCGCTCGAAGGTCGGCGGGAAGTGTCTCGTCGTCGAACCGAAAAAGCCGCGGTATCAGCTTTAGGGGACACATGGCGACGTAGTAGGCCGTTCCGGCCTGCACGCCACGGATAGCCGTGAACTCGTAGGTGTAGGGCTCCATCTCAACATCTCGACGACTGGGGAATTGGGAGGCAGATACGGGAGGAAGTTTCGCCCAGGGTCACCGGAAGTTTTGCGCGGCTTCGGTGGAAGTGTATTGCAAAGCCGCGGTCCCGGCAACGCCGGTCGCGTTGCGCTTGAATCATGATGGTCGGCTACGGACGCCCTGATGTGCCGCGCGGCGGTTGCCGCTTTGATCGCCGACCGGTGGCGTGACGGAGCCACGCGGGCCGTTTCGCATCCGGGTACGTCTGTAGGAGGAACTCAACCATTGCTCGCGCCGCGTCGTAGGGATTGGCATTCAGGTAGCCAGCAACACGAGGCTTCTCGCGGCTGAACACCAACACGAGCACGCTCTGACGTCTCGTGATGCCGCTTGCCTCCACGAGGTCGATCACTCGGCGTGCGTCATCCGCGAACTTCTTAGCCATGGTTGATTCGAGGGTTTTCGGGTGGAGGAATCCAGGTCAGGTGTATCTGTTACATCGACTCATCGGGCGCGTCCCTGGCGGGCGTAACCGATGGGCAACCACTCCGACTGGCGGTACATCGTGACTCGGTCAGCATGGTCGAGGGCAATGACCAGCACGTACCCGAGCGGGGCGAGCGCCATGGTGGCGATCGATGCCTGATCCTCAACGGGTCCGGTCAACTCCTCTGCGCCATCGAGCACGTGGAGACGGAGCGGCGTCTCCCTTCGTGCTCGCGACTTTGACTTATTGATCGATGGCCTCGGCATCAGCCCACGACGAGGTTCGTGACCGTGCAGGACGACTGGGTCGCCTGGCTACGGATGAAGCCCATGTTGAATTGGTTGACACGCTTCGTGCCCTTGGGTTCGACGATTTCGTAGATCGTCTTCACGTTGCTGTCGATCTTGGTTCCACTCGGGCCGAAGTGGTCGCAGGTGATTTCGAGATCCTTGACGCGCCAGGGTGACGGGTTGGTGATGACGAAATCCACGATCATCGCCGTCTCGAATCCGCCCTTTCGCCACGTGAAATCCAGCTTGATTTGTGAGAGCGCCTGATTTCGAGGCGAGTCGGTGCGTTCTTCGCGCGATAGGGCGGGCGGTGACGCGACCTCGGACGCGGAACGCTCCGTGGACTCAGGAAGACGTTCCATGTTGAAAGCCGTGTAGATGGAGAAGGCCAGGACGCCGATCAACACGATACCAAGTCGCGTCGTGCGCCTGGTCGGACCTCCCTTGCCGCAGTGTGGGCATGTCTTCGCGTCGGTGCTCACCTCTCGCCCGCATTCTCTGCACGGTTTAAGTGCCATCGTCAGTTCTCCTCGGTTTTGGGACGGCATGGGTCGCCGGCGCCATCCTGGTTGCCTATCTTCGAGGGCCCGGCGGAATGCCGGCCATCGTCGTCCTGCGTGCGTTTTCACATCCGACCGCCCTACCATGACCTCGCGGTCTCACGCCCGGCCGGAGCCCGCTCGGAGTGCCCGAGCGCCGCTTACCGGAACGCTCTGATCCGCTCCGCCGCCCAATCGGGCGGTCAACTTCCGGACGAACGGCTGGTGTACTGGTAATCACCGCTGGTGGCGCGTGAAAACTCGCCTCCAGCTTCGATTACGTGAATGCCTCGCCCTCCATGAGCGGCGAACCGGGCACCGGCTCACCTATCGGGACTTGGCCAAGAAGGCCGGGCTTGGCTACGACACCGTGAAGGCAATCGGCAGTCGGCCCGGATACAACGCATCGCTGCGAGCGATCGAGAAGCTCTGCGACGCGCTCGGCGTCGAACCGTTCGAGCTGATCGGCGTGAAGCGTCGGTAGCTCGACTGAAGGCTGGGACGCCGCGCTGTGCGGTCTATGCATTCGCCGTCACCACAGCTCGCGAGGGAGACAGCAAATCACTGAGCCGTTGGCTCGCGCGCTCCTGCATCCCTGGCACCACGTGCGAGTAGATATCCAACGTAAGCGTGATGCTCGCGTGACCAAGCCGCTCCTGAACGACCTTCGGGTGCTCACCACTGGCCATGAGCAGCGTAGCGTGCGTGTGCCGAAGGTCGTATAGCCGAAGGTCCCGAAGACCGGCAGCCTTGAGGATCGGTTTGAAGTGCCTGCCGGTGATGTTGTGTAGGTCCGCGAAGCCGCCCTCTTCGTTGGCGAAGATCAGTCCGCGATCGCGATACGCTCCGCCGAGTCGAAGACGCCACTCGACTTGGGTTCGACGATGGCGTTGTAGCGCGTCCATGGCTTCTGGCGCGAGCGGGATAACCCGCCGTCCACGCGGCGTCTTGGTATCCTCCAGAAACGCCTCTTGGCCCGGCACCCGAACGAGCGAGCGCCGCACACGCAGAACACTGCCATCAAGGTCGGACCACAGTAAGCCGAGTGCTTCGCTCGGCCGCAGGCCCGAGTAAACCATGAGGATGAAGAACGCTTCCCACTTGTCGCCCAACACCGCGTCGCAAAACCGCCGCGCCTCGTCAGGGCCGAAGACCACGCGCTCGGTGTGCTTCTTCCGAGGCAGTTCGGCATCCCGTGCGACGTTGCGCGGCACCTTGCCGAGCTTCACCGCTTTGGTCAGACATGCGCGGATGGCCCCATGCGCCATCGCGACTGTTCGCGGTCCCAGCCCCGCCGCGACAAGATCGTTCACATAGTGCTGAACGTCGGCCGCGGTGAGCTCGGAGAGTTTCCTAGCCCTGAGTTCCGGGGTCAAGTAACGCCTAAAGATTCCCTCGTAGTCGGCGCGTGTTCTCGGGGCCATGCGGTTGCACCATGTGGTCAGCCACTCGTCCACCCATGCGCCCAGCGCCTGCCGGCTCAACACCACAGCGTCGTTCTGCTCGCGTCGCCGGACGGCAGCATTCAGGTAACGCTCCGCATCCGCCTTCGAACCGTAGATGATCTTGCTCAGACGGCGCCGCTGCTTTCCCTCGGCGCCGAAGGAGAGGCGAACACGCCAGCGGCCTGGACCCCAGGGTTCGACACTTCCCCGTCTGCGACTACTTCTGCCTGCCATGATAACGCTCCTTGAACCAGACCCTCGAACGATTAGGGCAGTCGCGGGAAAAGTAAAGGAACTCTCATTCAAAAACTCTCAAAACTGGGGTTTTTCTGGGGTTCCATTAGAGGGGGCGAACGGACGAGTAATCCGGGAGTCGCAAGCGTCGCGTTCGACGAGCATGAGAAGACCCCCGCCGTGGTAAAGCCTCGTTAAGTTGTTTCCTCCACACAGCTTCCAGTGCGGGCCCCGGTTATGGTCCTCCGCGGCCCTCCGCTCCCGTCGTTCCCGTCGGTTCCAGCGCCCCCCTGCGGCGTTTTGCCCCCCCCCCGTCCGTTCTCTTCGGGGGGGGCATTCTTGCACGATGCCGACGAGACCGACGGGAACGACGTGGGGCCGTAGGAGGGGCGTAACTGGATGGGCGATAGAACTATCCACGCCGTCCGAGTGTAGCCCGTCGAAAGGAAGAGACGTGGATAGGAACGGTCGTCGTACCGAGACGACGTGGTTTCCCGCGACCAGTTCTTCAGTTCAAAAGCCATCGTCGCGGGGGTCATAGGCCGGCAACTCCGGACTTGCCGTGATCTCGATCCATCGCGCGTCACTACGACCGCATTCGACGACTACGCCGACTCGTCGAAGGTCCGGGATCGCTCGCCGGACACGGTCCGAGAATTTCCGCACCGTATCGGGCCACTCTGGGCTCCACTGAGTTCGCTGGCTCACCTCAGACGTCAGAAGCTCCAAGAGAGCGGTCGGCGTTCCAATCCAGTGACGTTGCTTAATCGCGTACGCATGAATTGCCGACGCCACGGCGTCGTGCTCGATGGCCTGCAACACCTCCGACGCACGACTCCGAGCCAGAGCGCTCACGAAGGTTCCGCGCGGCCACCCCAAAGCGGGCTCGGCGGCCGCAACCCATCTTGCGACATCCGCCATTCGGGGTGACTTGGAGATGCTGGTGTGCCGAAAGTCCCGAAGCGCCATCGCGAGGGCGTCGAACACGGCTCCCATTATTCCTGGCAGATCCGCATTGACCCTATCCCAGACTTCGTCTTCCGTGCGCCGCGACTCCTCATCAATGGCGGGCAGGTTGAGCTTGAAACTTCGATCCCGCAGGTCCGATCGCGTCGCGAGTTCCGTGATTCCGTTCAGGATGAGAGGACGCGCTTGATCGAACACGATCTCGTCCTCGTCCGTGTACAGCTGTCGTGTTCCGAACCCACTGCCTGTCGACATCCGGCACAACGCGTCCGACAGCCACGCCGCCACAATGGAGAGGTTGTCGAGAGCGACGACGTGAGTCTGACGAGCCGCGATTGCAAGCGAGCGTTCATCGGCCGGCGCCGAACGCATCGGGGGGCTGGCGGGATCAACGCACTGCCGCGCGAGCAACGTATGCGTCGACTTCGCGGCGCCGTGCTCTCCTTCGATGATGAGAATTGGATAAGGCTTGCGGCCTCTGAGTGCGGCAAGAATCCACGCGACGAACAACACGAAGTTGTCGTCATCGTTGCGGAAGGTGCCAAGGGCTCGAAGAGACTCCACTGAGCTGCCCCGAGTCGGTGTCGGAACCGGACGGTGATTCGGCGGTCGGTGAAAGCGTATGGGTGCCGTCTTCGTGATGTGCCAGCCCTCACTCGTGATCTCGACGATCTCTCGCTCAGCGTTGCCGAGGTCGTAGTAGATCGTGTCGCCGACACGCCCAAGCCGAACGGCAACTTCGATTTGTTGTCCTCGCTCGAGAGCAAAAGCCTCGAGTGCTTCAATCGCGTTGGCCAGCGCACCACCGTTCGGCACACGTCCGTAGGCACGTCGGTACGCATCACTCAACCATGTTCGGAACGGCTTGCTCTTTATTCGTAGATGCTCATCGCTGTTCCGCCGACGGACCGTCGCGAATCCACGACCATCCGGTGTCCGCCAAAGAGCGCGCTCAGTATGCTCAACGAGCTCATAGAGCTTTTCGGATTCTGGTTTGTCGCTCCGACGCTTCCGGCCGATGCGTTGTGGGTCGTCTTGATCTGCCCATGCCTCTAGGTGATCGAGTGTCCGACCGCCGTCGGCATGAAATCCCTGCCACTTCTCGGCGCATTCGCCCTCGCGGAACTTTTTGCTCTGGCGACTCCACTTTTCCCACTCCTGTAGCTGAGTCTCACTAGCGTCAACGGCGTGGAGTGCCTGGCCCACAGCAATCCACGTGTCGTAGTTATCTGCGCGCTCAAGGCGGAGACGCCTAAGCGCTGCGACAGATGGTGAAGCGTCGTCTGCGTTGGGTCTCGCCGCCGGTTGGCGTGACGCAGACGGCAGATCGATTGCTTCCAGGATCGCCGGATCATTCGGAACGAACGCGAGCAGGTAGTCGATGGCTTCTTGGCCTTCGAGCCAGCGTTTACCATCCCAGAATCTGCTCCAGTGTTCACGCCCGTCGTGGTGCCTACCGAAAAGGCGCAACCAGTTGCCAGGGTGGCCTTCGGAGACGCTGGGCTGTTTAGGAAATGCTTCGATTTCTTCGCCGCCCACCTGATTCTTGACGTGCTTGACGAGTTGATACACACGCTCAGTCGGAACGGCCGTGGCGAACAAGCACGTCACATGGTAGCCGCCGTTGCCGTTGCTGTCCTCTATGATCGTTCGAAGGCCCAGGTCGTTCAGTCTGGCGCTGAGGGCTTTCGCCCGTTCCCAGCGCTCCGCAAGAACATCACTCGGCGCGACGCCTTCAAGGTGAACGTCGACATCCAGCGAGCCCCAGAGGGACGTGTTGTCGGGGCTCGTCGAAAAGAGCCCGATGGTGGTCTCCGGGCGTTGAAGCCTGAAATGGCGTGCGATTGTCTCCGGCGTGAGTTTGTGTTTGCCAAGATTCTCCTCGAAGGGCAGGATCCACGCATTGCTCTTGGCGCGCCGATGGAGAGGGCGGAACAGTCCCCATCGATCGACACGATTCACGAGGTGGACGAGGCACCATGTCGCGAGCGGGACACAGTTCTCACGCCATGCCTTCGCGACTTCACTGCTCCGCCGCTGAGTCGGTTGCTCAGACATCGGTCGGCTCCTCGGAGCGTGTATCCCTGCCCTGAATGCCGTTTGCGATGAACAACTCGACGTCCGACGGAATGAACCGGTGCCGGCGACCGATTCGCACTGAGCGAAGCTCGCCTCGCCGAAGCAGTTCGTAGAGGTGCAGCCGCCGAATGCTCAGGATTCGGCACACCTCGTCGCTGGTGAGTAGCCGGTCTTGGGGAACGAGTGGCGGAATTCCGTCCGCCGTGCGGGTATTTGACATCGCCTTGCCCTCCCTGCGTACAGAGGGCGGCGAGTCGATCGCCTGGTGGTGTACACGCCGCCCCCCGTCCGATGACATCTCGGACATCGCGAGGGCGCTTACACCTCCCATCGGGACTCAACGGTCCCGACCGCGGACGGCGCCTATGCCCTGACGGTACTAGCGGTCGGGTACGTCAGGGGGCCGTGTCACGCGGTACCCATCGCTTCCCCCATTTCAGAGGGTCTCAGGGCGATTCACTCGCAGGCGATGAGTAGCGCGTAGCGGGAGAATAGGAATTGGCGCGCCTCGACGCAAGATCAACGTGTGTCGATGGAAGCGACGTCCAACAAGAGCTGAGTAACTCAGAGGGCTTCGCTGATGCTCACGGAGGTTCAACGATTCTCAACGATGTCCAGCGATGCCGACGAATGATAGTGTATTTCTGCCATTGCCATCTGATAGTAGAGTTACTATCATCTTCCCGGGCGACCCACGCGTTCGCGAACTCCCATCAACAGGCGCGCGGTGAGACGGTTCAAGGCACAATCTCCGAGGGCTGTTTCGCGCGCGCTGTCTCGGGTACGAGGTAGCGCTTGCCGTCCCGGCCGGTAAATTTTGAGGGTCGAACCCGGCTCGACGCTTTATCCCTTCCTCTAAACGACCATGGCCAAGGCCGATCAGGTCAAAGCGTTAATTCGTACTCACGCGGAAGGGGATGACGAGCGCTTTTATGCGATCGCCATGCAGGTGGCGGCCGCCGCAGCTCGCCAGGGTCACGGCAAGTTTGCACAGGAACTCAGGGATCTCATAGACCAAGCGCGCGCGACTCGTGCAGCCGCACGAGGACAACAAACGCGCGCTGTTCCGATTGTTCAGCCGCGGGGCGAGTTGGCCGGATTGCTGTCGGCCAATTATCCAAAGACTCGGTTCGCTGATATGACACTGGGCGAGGGCCTTCGGGTCCGACTCGACCGAGTGTTGGTGGAACAGCGCGGTCGCGCCCGGATTCGAGAGCATGGACTTTCGCCAATGCGAAAGCTGCTTCTCATTGGACCGCCGGGAACCGGCAAGACGATGACTGCCGCCGCTCTCGCCGGCGAGTTGGGCTTGCCGCTCTTTTCGATTCAGCTCGATGCGCTGATTACGAAATTTCTCGGAGAAACCGCAGCCAAACTTCGGTTGATCTTTGACGCCATTCGTGAAACACGCGCGGTCTATCTCTTTGATGAATTCGATGCGCTAGGCGCCGAACGAGGCGCGAAGAACGAGGTCGGCGAGATCCGGCGGGTTCTCAACTCGTTCCTCCAGTTCATGGAGCAAGATGATTCCGACAGCCTGATCATCGCCGCCACCAACCATCCTCGGTTGTTAGATCGCGCGCTGCTCCGTCGATTTGATGCTGTACTTCGATACGAGTTGCCGAGTCACGCAGAGGCAGAGCGAGTAGTCCAAGACAGACTCGCCTTGCTGGATACTTCCACGATATCATGGCAAGCTATTGTTGATGCCTCTGCTGGCCTGAGCCACGCCGAGCTTTCGCGGGCGGCACAGCAAGCCGCGAAGCACGCAATTCTTGAGCACCGATCGGCTGTTTGGACTGACGAGCTTGTACAAGCGCTCCATGATCGGCGATCCGCACACAGCGAATAAGGGTGAGTTGACGCGTGCCAGCGCCGAGGAACAGACGACACCTTATAGTCGACGCCGCGCCTGAAACGCAGGCGTTTCGTCCGCATCCGCGTAAGGTTGATCCCCGCCCATTTCAACGACCACAGGATCGGCAGGCCCACGCGGCGGCACTGACAGGAGCGCTCGCACAGGCTCAGAGTGAGGCCGAGCGCAGTCGTCCCACTGCTCCGAGGGTAGACGGAGCCCAAGAGGGTCTATACGTACAGTTCGTTAGCTCACCCGGCGTCGATTTGCAATTAGAGTCTTTAGAAAATCGCCGCTTGGGGATTGAGCTACTGAGCGTCCAGCGAGCACCTGAAGAAATCGAAGGGACTGGACCCAGCCAGTTGGCGACAGTGTTTGTGCCAGACAACGCGGTCAAGCACTTTGTTTCCCGCTTCGAGGAGTACGCGACACAAGTAACTCCCAAGAAGGGCGAGCCGAAGCACCGCGAACTTGTCGATCGGATTTCATCGCTCCGTCGTGCCACTCTCCGGGCTCTTTGGACTGACGATCCAAGTGTCTATCCTAGACACGACGAGCGGATCTGGTGGGAAGTTTGGCTACGACGCGACGAAGGGCAGGAGCTAGTCCGTTTTGCGGAATTCGCTGCCGCTGCCAGGGTTCGCGTGGCGGAACAACGATTGGCATTCGATGATCGTACCGTCATACTTGCACATGCATCCCCGGACGAGTTAGCGATCTCGCTCGACGTCTTACAGGACCTTGCTGAGCTTCGCGCGGCTAAAGAATCCTCTGCGCCGTTCATCAATTCGCCCAGGGTCGAGCAAGCTGAATGGATCGAGGATTTGCAGCGGCGGACAATCATGCCCCCGCGCGATGCGCCCGCAGTGTGCATCCTAGATACCGGAGTGAATCGGGGCCATCCATTGCTCGCCCCACTCATCGACGCCGTCGATGCAACGGCCGTAGATGCAGCGTGGGGTTCGCACGATGATGGAGGCGGTCCAGGATGTCGCGGTCACGGTACCTCGATGGCTGGCCTAGCGGCGTATGGTGATCTCGTCTCGTTGCTCGCGGGCAATCACCCTGTTCGTGTTCGAAATCGTCTTGAATCAGTCAAGATCCTGCCACCTACGGGGCAAAACGAGCCGCAACTGTACGGTGCCGTAACTGCTGCCGCGGTTGCGCAGCCTGAGATCACCGCGCCCCGAAGGCCCCGCGTCTTTTCTTTGGCGGTCTCGGCCTGTGATCAGAGGGATCGCGGCTTACCGACGTCCTGGTCTTCCGCGCTCGATGCTCTCGCTGCCGGACGGACCTTCGATGCTGCTGACGGCGGGCTCCGTTACCTAGGGGAAGAGGATCGTGGAACGCCGCGTCTTTTCGTTGTGAGCGGCGGCAATGTTCTGATTCACGACTCAGACCACCTCGCACGAAGTGACGTCGAGTGTGTGCACGATCCGGCGCAGGCGTGGAACGTTCTGACAGTAGGTGCGTTCACTGACAAAGCGCTCATCACAGACCCAGCTTTCCATGGCTGGAATCCGTTGGCTCGCCCGGGAGAATTGTCGCCCTGGAGTACGACGTCGGTTCCTTTCGTCCAGGGTTGGCCGACGAAACCCGAACTGGTGTGCGAGGGAGGTAATCTCGCGACGGACGGTACAAACATCGATTCGGGCCTGCCTGATCTCTGTCTCCTTTCCACGTCGGCTGAGCTGAATCAGTCTCTGTTTACGCTGGTCGATGGTACCAGCCCAGGGTCTGCGGAAGTCGCGAGAATGGCTGCCAACGTGAACGTGGAGTATCCGGGCTTTTGGCCGGAAACGGTTCGTGCCCTCGTTGTCCATTCGGCGCGCTGGACCGCGTCCATGCAAACCCAGTTTGGGAGGGCGAATGGCCGGCGTGCGAAGGTGATGATGCTTCGCCGATATGGCTACGGCGTTCCTAGCATCGATCGCGCGCTGCGAAGCGCGCGCGATTCGCTAACCCTCGTTTTTCAGGGGGAGATTCATCCATACGCGAAGGGAGCCATGCGAGAAATGCATATGCATTCTCTACCATGGCCGGTCGATGCATTGCGCGAACTCGGAGCGGCAGGCGCACAAGTCCACATGCGCGTAACGCTCTCGTATTTTGTGGAACCCAATCCCAGCCGACGGGGTTGGCGTCGGCGGCACAGGTATGCGTCGCACGGCTTACGGTTCAAAATGAACGAGCCCGGTGAGTCTCAGGAAGATTTCTCGAAGAGACTCAACAAGCTGGCGCTTGAGGAGGACGAAGAGCGTCCGCAGCCGGAGCGCGAGACAGACCACTGGCTCCTGGGAGAAGAGGCTCGAACGCGCGGCTCCATTCATTCCGACGTGTGGCAGGGCCCGGCAAGCGATCTCGCGGATTGCGGAATCATCGGGATCTATCCCGTATCAGGCTGGTGGAAGGATCAGCCCAAACGCGATCGAAGCCGGTTAGGTGCACGCTACGGGTTGGTCGTGAGTATCGAGACGGATGCAGTCGATGTGGACGTTTGGACGCCTGTGGCAAATGAGCTCCACATCCCCGCGATCGAGGTAGAAGTCCCGTGGTAGTGCAACGCAGCTGCTGGGTCTCATTCAGTATGACCAAGCATAAGCAGCTGGACCATCAGAATCGCGGCCAGGACAAAGGACAGGTGATGTGGGGCACGGGTAATGTTTTCCGTGACCTGAATTGACAGATGCAGAGGAGTTGTCGGCGAAAGCCGACCTCGTTCATGCAATTCAGGCACTCCTTCGCGAACGAGACGTCTCACAGAGGGCAGCAGCGGCAATACTCGGCGTCGCTCAGCCCGATCTCTCGAAGCTTCTTCGTGGGCGCCTGGAAGGGTTTTCAATCGAGCGCCTAGTGCGGATGCTCAATGCGCTCGACCAAGACGTGCGAATCGTGGTGCAACCGAAGCCTGCTTCCCGCCGCCGAGGGACGCTCCGGACCATGCTCCGAAAGTCGGCCTGAGCGTGGGACTCAACGGCGCCATCCGCTCCTGCGGCGGAGAATCGGATCGCGGTCCCGATTTCAGAACCCCAGAAGAACCCCAAACTCTCCGAATTCAGGAGATCTTCACAAAGTTCAGATGATCGTGCCTCCGTGCGGAAATCCTGCGCCGGCCACAGCTTACCGATGTTCAACAATGTTAAGCGTTTACACCAGGTTCGGCCTGAAAATCCGCGTGTCGGCGGTTCGATTCCGTCCCTAGCCATGTTGCACAAATTCCTAAATTCGACCGATACGCCGAAACGCGACGGCCACCCATGCGGGTGGCCGTTCGTGCAACTATACGCGAACCGTTTGCGCGGGTTGGCTTTGGCGACAATCGATTGCCAAACATGCCAATCGAGGTATCTTCGCGGACGAAAGGGCTCAGCGAAATCGGTCTCCACCCGCCGCGACCGCGAACAAAGCCCGCCGCTCGACGCCACCGCTGCTGCGAGGACGCATGCCGCCATACACGGCCACACTGGACCCCGCATCCGACATCGTCGGACGCACGCGAGATCACTTCGGTGTCGGCGAGGTCGTCGAAATCGCGGCATTCGACCGTGGCGTCGCGGTCGGCGCGGGATTCAGTTGGCGAATCCACACCGGAGGCGGCTCGATTACGGCGACCGCCGGCGGGGTCGCCACCTACACCGCCGGACCAATCACGGCCGAGGTGAAACTTCACTTGGTACGCGCTCAGCCGTTCAGCGTCGTCATGACCAAGCGACTCTGGGTCAAAGCCCCAACGACCGTACGCATGGTGCGCGCGAACAACACCATTCGCCACACGAACGGCATGGCGGGCGCCGGCTTCCTGGCGCACATGCGATTGCAACCGACCGGCGTTTCGTTCTCGAACATCGAGGTTCGCGAGGGAAAATTCCGCGGCGTCGCCTCGGGCTCGTTCGCGCACGAGAACGGTCGCGAACACCAGACGGGCCCGTGGCTCGCCGTCGACGCGCCGAACGAAGTGCTCGGAACCGATCACATCGATTCAGGCGACGTCGACGCTCCGTTCGTCAGCGGGCGATTCGACTGGAACATCCCGTGGGAGTACCGCGTCGGCGGAGGGGGCACCGTTCGACACATCGATTACATCGTCCACTGGCAAACGATCAACGCCGCGGGCTTCGTGACGATCGAAAAGGGCGGCGTCCAGGTGTCCAAAGCGGTGACCGACGGAGATTCTCCGCTGGTACCTCCACCTCCGCCGGTCGTCGCGGTTGTTGCAGCGCCCGTGGGAGCCCCAGTTGCCGCGGCGGCAGTCGGCGGCGGCTGACGAAGGGCGAATGCGTCGAACCCCGGGTCGCGGAATGTGTACGCGGGCGGGACTCAATCTCCGCGCGCCATACTGTGGACGGCCGCGGCGATCCGCTCCGCCAACACCGACGCCTCCGCGCGACTGAACCGGGCGGTGAGATGATCGCCGTCGCGGAACACGACGTTGCCGCGCTGCACGACTGAACAACGCGCGCTCGCGCACACGCGATCGGTGATATCGACGAACGCGATGCGCGGCAGTCCGCGCGCCGCATCCGTCTGCGCGCGGATGGCGGCTGGATGTAGCGCGTCGCGCAAGTCGTACTCGCACGGACCCGCGAACGGCAACTCCGCCTCACGCCGCGACAAACACGCCGGCGCGTCGAATCCCGCGTCGGGTACGTCGCGAATGACGACGGTGCGAAGCCCCGCCGACGAAAGCAGCGAGTAGGTGCGACGCAGCGCATCGCGCCACGCCGCTGGTGTCACTCGCCATTCGGGCGTCGTCTCTTCCTTCGACACGTAGTGGTCGTAGCTCGATAAAATCACGAGCGCGGGGCGCGTCGCGAGAATGCGGCGCAGCATCTCGCGACGCCACTCGCCGCACTCCGAGTATTCGCGCTTGAGCCGGCGACTCACGAAATCGCGGAGATCCGCGACGGGACAGGCGGGCTTGATCATCGCGACGACTTTCCACCCGCGCTCTCGTCCAATGCGATCGACCGCCGGAAGCCAATGCTCGGCGTGCGAGTCACCAAGGAGCATGACGATCGTGCTCGCGCTTCGATCGCCGAACACACACGGTCCCTTGGGATTCGCGAGCATCGATCCCCAGCAGTCGTGCGGCATGAGGTCGCCGCGCGCGTCGGCGAACACGCGCTGCGCCGGCGCCGATGCACGCTGCGTCGCGGCCATCAAGACGGTGAACGCGAGTGCCACCGCCCCGATCGTCGCGCCGAACGCGGCGAGTGGGATGCGTGACGCGTCGAGCCAACGCCACTCGCCACGGCGAACAGGCTCCTCGACGTAGCGCGTCGTGAGCACCGCCAGCACAAGCGCGATCGCGGACCATGCGAGCTTACCGCCGACGCCAATTCTCGAGTCGAGCACGACGCCGACGCCCACCAACGGCCAATGCCACAAGTACCATGCGTACGAATAGCGGCCGAACCAACGAAGCAGCGGCGCGCCCAGTGCAGTGCTCACGATGCCGTCGCGCGCCCGCGCGCCGCCAACGAGCACGCCGACCGCACCGAGCGCGGGAAGAAGGGCCGCCGTACCCGGATAGGGCGTCGCGCCGTGATAGGCGATGACGCCAACCGCGATTGCCGCGAGCCCCGCGATCTGAATCAACGTTCCATCGATCGACCAACGCGAACCGCCCGCTTCCTCGCCAAGACTCGAGAGCGCCACCACGCCGCCGAGCGCGAACTCCCAGATCCGCGTCGGCATGCCGAAGAACGCCCACGGCTGCGCGATACGCGTGGCCCACAACGAAAGCCCGAGCGACGCAACTCCAACGATCACCACCCAGCGCAGCATCCGCGCGCGCGTCGCACCCGCGCTGCCGTAGGTACGGCCAATCAGCGCGAACAGGAACGGCCACACGAGATAGAACTGCTGCTCGACCGCGAGCGACCAGGTGTGCAGCAGCGGATTGCCGTCGGAGGCGTGATAGTCCAACGCCGATTGCGCGAACAGTACGTTGCCCGCGTGCACCGCGATCCACCGCGCATCGCTCGCGATCGACGGCTGATCGATCGGCGCGTACAGCCACGCGACCGCAAGCATCGTCGTGACGAAAACGACCAGGAACGCCGGCAGCAGGCGCTGCGCGCGCCGCGCGTAGAACGACTGAACGTCGACATCGCCGCGCGCGGCAACCTCGCGCGCGAGGGTCGCGGTGATGAAGTATCCCGAGAGGACGAAGAAGACGTCGACGCCGACGAAGCCGCCGGCGAGCCACGTCACGCCCGCGTGAAAGGCCACGACGAGCAGAATCGCGGCGCCGCGCAGACCTTCGATATCGGATCGGAACCCGTGACGGTCGGGCGTCATGGGTATCCGATACGTAAGACGGCCGTCGGAAGTTACGAACGAGGTCCGCGGCTCCTCTGCCCGCGACTACTCGCCGCGGAGTGCCTCGAGCGGATCGACTCGCGTCGCCCGGCGGGCCGGCAGCGACGCCGCGATGAACGTTACAGCGCCCAGCACCACCGCCACCGCGGCGAACGTGAACGCGTCCGTCGGCGCGACGCCGAACAGCTCCCCGGCCACGAAGCGGCCAACCGCAACCGCCGCCGCGGAGCCCACCAACGCGCCGACGCCGAACAGCGAAGCGCTCTGGCGCCAGACGAGATTCATCAAATCCGTGCGCTGGGCGCCGAGTGCGGCGCGAATGCCGAATTCATGGATGCGTTGCGCGACCGCGTAGCTCACTACGCCGTACAGTCCAATGCCCGCAAGCAGTAGCGCGACGCCGGCGAAGACGATCAGAATCGTCGTCGTGAGGCGTGGCCCTGCCACGTCGGTCGCGATGATGTCGTCGAACGTGCGAATGTCGATGACGGGCAAGCGAGGATCGATCGCCTTGACGGTTGCGCGAATGATGCGCGGCACCGCGGCGGCGTCGGTCGACGTTCGCACGACGAGAGACAGCGCATCGGCGGGGCGCTGGTCGAGCGGTACATACATGGCCGGCTGGCCCGGCTGCCTGAGGGAGCCTTCGCGCACGTCGGCGACGACGCCGACGATCGTCTGCAGCCCCGTGGTGCCCCAGAGAAATTCCACGCGCTTGCCGATCGGCGATTCGTTCGGGAACCACTTTCGCACGAACGCTTCGTTCACGATGGCGACCGACTGCTGCCCGGCGACGTCGCGCGCATCGAAGAATCGTCCGGCGGCGAGCGAACTGCCGAGGGTCTCAAAATACCCCGCGCTCACGATGCGCTTCTCGACCACCGGACGCGACGTACCGCTCAGCGTGCGGCCCTCGATGTTCACATCACCGTTCACGCCGCCCTCGATCGGCAGGCTGCTGGTCAGCGCGACGGACGTCAGGGCCGGCGCCCCACGAAGCGATTGTAATAGATCTCTAAAGAACGCCAGGCGACGCGTGTCGTCGGGGTAGCTCGTCGGCGGCAGCGCGATCCCCGCCGTCGTCATGCGTGACGAATCGAATCCCCTCGGCACCGTGAGCACGTTGTGCAGGCTGCGCACGAGCAGTCCGGCTTCGACCAACAGTACGAACGACAGCGCGATCTCCGCGACCATGAGCAAACGGCGAACGCGATCATGGCCGCCGGACGATGCGCCGCGCCCGTCCCGGAGCGCGTCCGAGCCGACGCCGCCGGCCGCGTGCAGCGCGGGCGCGAGACCGAACAGGAGGCCAGTGAGGACCGAGGCGGCAATCGCGAATGTGAGCACACGCGCGTCGATCGACACCAACTCGAAGCGCGGCAACCGTACCGACAATCGGTGACGCAGCCACCACGACGCCCCGATCGCCACCCCTACACCGAGTGTACCGCCCGATACCGCGTGCACGATGCTTTCGGCCAGCAGTTGCGCGAGAAGCCGGCCACGACCGGCGCCGATCGCCAGGCGAATGGCGAACTCGCGTCGGCGCACGGCGGCGCGCGCGAGCAGCAAATTCGCGACGTTTGCGCATGCGATGAGCAGCAACAATGCGACGGCGGCCAACAACAACGTCAGCGGCCGGCGCGCGTTCCCAATGATATCGTCGGCCAACGGCGCGACGACGATTCCATTCGTCGTCGCATGCTCGGCATTGAGCGTGCGCGCGACGGTTTGGACCGCCGCGTCGGCCCGGGAAAAATTCACGCCGTCGCGAAGGCGCGCCATCGCGTACATGAAGTGCAGGTCGGCCGGGACGGCCTGCGCGTTCAGTCGCAGCGGGAACCAGAAGCTCACTTGGCGCCCCGTAGCGAGCTCGGTGGGCAGGCGGCTCGCGGCTGTCGACGCGAACACGCCGACGACGGTGACGGGTTGTCCGCTGAACTGCAGCGTACGTCCGACGATATTGCGATCGCCGCCGAAGCGCTCGCGCCAAAAACGCTCGCTCAACACGACGGTGCGAGGCGCCGACAGATCATCTTCCGCATCCGTGAACAACCGCCCAATGACCGGGCGCGCTCCGAGCATGCGCGGTACGCTCGCGCTCATGCGTTCGCCGAGGAGGAACTCGGCTCGATCGCCCTCGGTGAGCACCGCGCCGTTCTGAAACCACGCGCCGATCTCGTCGAACGCGGCGGGCGTGCGCAGCTTCCAACTGCGATATTCGAGGAACGACGCCACTGTCGGTTCCTGCGTGCTGGCGCTGCGCGTCTCGAGTGCCACGAGACGCTCGGCGTTCGCGTACGGCAGCGGCCGAAGCAAGACGCCGTCGACTACACTGTACATCGTCGTGGTGGCGCCGATGCCCAAGGCGACGGTCAGCGCAACGACCAGCGAGAAACCGGGCGCGCGGCGAATCCCGCGCACGGCGTAGCGAAGATCTTGAATGATAGTATGCATACGATCCGCCAGCGCGACGCGCCGCCGGCGCCGCTTGTCGATGGTGAGACACACGTCGCGCACGACCGGGATTGGTCCGAACCGCCGTTTCGCTTCGGCACGCGCCGCCGAGGGCGGCCAGCCGGCGTCGATCAGCTCGTTCACGAGCATCTCGAGGTGAAACGCGAACTCCGCGTCGACGTCGGCGCGCAGACTGGTCCGCGCCGGCCGGACGTAGCGCCGCCACCGCGCGCCGCCCACCGTCAGCCCGGTTGCTCGGTGGTACTCAGGACTTTCGCGATCGCGTCGACGAACCGCCCCCACGACGCGGTCTCGGCGCGCAGCTGCTGGCGTCCGCGCGCGGTCAGCCGGTAGAACTTCGCTTTGCGATTGTGCTCCGAGAGCCGCCACTCGGACTCGATCCAGCCGCGTTCCTCGAGCCGGTGCAGGGAGGGATAGAGCGACCCTTCGCCGACGGTGAGCACCTCGCCGGTGATCTGCTGGATCCAGCGCGCGATGGCGTACCCATGCGCCGGCCCCCACGTGAGCGTCTTGAGCACGAGGAGGTCGAGCGTGCCCTGGAGGAGATCGAGAGACGACGGTCGAGGCATGCCACTCCTATCGACATTCGATGTAACGACAATCGATGCATAGGATGTCGCCTCGAGACAGATCCGTCAAGAGGCGGCGTACGGCTCCGACACCGCGTCAGGTTGAACGGATGTACTGGCAGCCCGCTTCCTGGGCGCGCGTCACGGCGAAAATGCCGGACGGCATGAGCGTGACGAACGGCAACACCGCCGCGCGCGTCTCCGCCTGTACGGCTTCGACCGGCTGTCCGGCGGATTGCGCCATGATCTGGCCAAGGCTCAGCAACGCCTTGTTGCAGCCGATGATGATGACGCCGCGCGCGTGCAGCTGCTCGAGCGTCGTGAGGTCGGCGACAGGATGCGCCCCGGTTGCGGCGAAATAGTTGCGCGTCGTCGGACCGCCGGTCGCGGGATCGTTCAACCGCAGACGGCTGCCGAGTTGATACTTCTGCCAGAACACGTCGCTCAGAAGCATTGGCACCGCCTCGTGCCGAACGACGAGCACCGCGCGCATGTCCTTCTCGTCGGTGTCGTAGACCTCTTTATAGTTCTTCAAATAGAGGTCGACGTGTCCGGCGGACAGTCCGCTCGTGATCATCGTCGCATCGAAGACGGCTTTGTGCTTCGCCGTCGCCAGCTGATCGACCCACGACATGTCCCACGCGGCCTGGGGTGTGGGGAGTGGCGATGGGCGCATCAGCGACGGAGCCGCAGCGAAGGCTGCCGCTTGCGCGAGAAATTTTCGACGATCCGGCATGCAATCCGTTCCTACTGATATTGTATGTAGAGCGGCCTGGGATTGAGCGAGAGCACGTCCGCCGGTGTCATGAGGGTGCTGCCCTTCTTCTTCGTGTCGTTGTGATAGAAGAGCTTGAACCCCGTGTATTCGACCGGATACTTCCAGACGTACGCCCGGTAGGACTCGCGCTTGAGAGCGGGCGGGCCCCACCCATCCATGTTGATCACGATCTGTACCCGCGGGTCGAGCTTGATGCGCTTGTATCCCGTGAGCATGTCGCGCGTGAACCGGTGCACGATCAGGACCTTGGGCGGCAGATGCTCCTTCGTCACGAGGTCCTGGAGCAGCGACGACGCGTAGTTGATGTCCGCGGCGTCGTAGGTGCCGATCTTCGTGCCCGGCACCTCGCCGTGCTTCATCGAGAACTCGGGGTCGATCGCGAGATGCACGTCAGGATTCTTCAGCCACGGCAAGAGACGCGGCAGCTCTTCCTGAAGCGTTCCCTGTCCCACCAGTACGTCCAGGAACAGGAGCGCGTGCTTCATCTTCGCCCAGTTGTACACCCGGCGGATGACCGTACTGTCCATGCGCGTGCGATACTTCCCGGCCGTGCCCGGCTCACGTGAGGCGACGACGGCGATGAGATGCAGCGCGGGCTGCACCGGATGGTCGGGATCGGCCTTGTTCCATGCCGCGACCTCGCGATCGAGCTTCGCCAACATCGTCGCGGAGTCGACTTCGCCGAGAATGCCCATGCGCTTCGAGAGGGGGTTGCCGTAGAACGCGACGATGCGCTTCGCCGGAAGAATGGACCCCGGGAGCGGATCCGGGACATTAGGGACCGGCCACACGGGCCCGCCGGCAGCGGGCGATTTCTCCTCCGCACGTTTCCTGGCGGACGTCTTCTTCGCCTGCTTCTTGGCCGGTGCCGCCTGCTTCGCCGGATGTCTCACCGAACCGGAGTCCTGCGCAGCGGCCCGATGCGTATAGCCGAGGACGGCAAAGACGGCCATTATCATCGCCGCCTGATGGACTGATCTGATCAACGCTGGCTCGTTCGTGTGTGGGTGGTTCTCGAAAGTTACCGCTGGACGCCCGGCGCCAACCGCCCGCAAGCGGGCACCCGCCCAACGCAAATGCCTTGGTCGCAAAGCTACGATCCACTGCACGGACCGCTGTCGACGCTCGCGGCGGCGACTCCACTCGTCGTCTTGCTTGGACTACTCGCAATGCGGCGTGTTCCCGCGTACGCGGCGGCGCTTTGCGGTTTGGGGATGGCGCTCGCCGTGGCGATCGGTGTCATCGGCATGCCGGTCGACATGGCGTCGCGCGCCGCGCTGCTCGGCGCGGCATACGGATTGTTGCCGATCGGTTGGATCGTGCTGAACGTGATGTTCCTCTATCGCCTCACCGCGGACCGCGGCGTGTTCGTGGCGCTACAGCGGGGCATCACCGGCATTACCGACGACCGGCGACTGCAATTACTGCTGATCGCGTTCTGCTTCGGTGCGTTTTTCGAGGGAGCAGCGGGATTTGGAACACCGGTGGCCGTCACCGGCGCCATTCTCATCGGCCTTGGATTTCCACCATTCGAAGCGTCGGCGTTGTCGCTCATCGCCAACACCGCACCTGTCGCCTTCGGCGCACTCGGCACGCCGATCATCGCGCTGCAAGGAGTCTCTGGTCTCGACCTCAATGCATTGAGCGCGATGGTCGGGCGGCAGTTGCCCTTCTTCTCGCTCATCGTGCCGTTCTGGTTGATGGCGGCGTACTCGGGGCTTCGCGGCGTGCGCGAAGTGTGGCCGGCGCTGCTCGTGGCGGGCGTGTCGTTCGCGGTGCCGCAATTCCTCGTGTCGAACTATCACGGGCCGTGGCTCGTGGACATCGTGGCGGCCGGATGCTCGATGGTGTGCGTCGCGTTGTTCCTGAAAGTTTGGAAGCCGCGGCGCGGCGCGACGGTGACTGTGCCGCCGGCGAGCGACGCCGAACCAGTGAGTGTCACGCCGTTCCGCATCGCCGTGCTGCCGTGGGTGATTCTCACGGTCATCGTGTTCGCGTGGGGCACGCCACAGGTGAAGGGGTTTCTCAATCACCTGTCCGCGCCGACGTTCGCGATGCCCGGTCTCGACAAGATGGTGCTGCGCGTCCCCCCGGTATTGGCCAAGCCGACCCCCGAGCCGGCGGTGTTCCTGTTCAACTGGCTGTCGGCGTCCGGCACGGCGATTCTTCTCACCGCCATCGTGTCGGGATTAGTGTTACGATATTCAATAACTGAGATGATCCGCCAATACGCCGCGACGTGCGCCATGATCTGGCGGTCGCTCCTCACCATCGCGGCGATGCTTGCCCTCGGGTACACGACACGCTACTCGGGCGAGGACGCGATTCTCGGCCTGGCCTTCGCGCACACCGGCGTCATGTATCCCTTCTTCGCCGCGATGCTCGGCTGGCTCGGCGTGGCGCTCACCGGAAGCGACACGTCATCGAACGTGTTGTTCGGCAGTCTACAGCGCATCACCGCCCAGCGGTTGGGTCTGAGTCCGGTGTTGATGGCGGCGGCGAACAGCTCGGGCGGCGTGATGGGAAAGATGATCGACGCGCAGAGCATCGTCGTCGCGAGCACCGCGACACGGTGGGAGGGACACGAGTGGCGCATCCTGCGCTTCGTGTTCTTCCACTCGATCGCGCTGGCGTCGCTCGTCGGGCTCCTGGTGCTCGCGCAGCAGTACTGGTGGCCGTGGATGTTGGTTCGCTGACGAAGCGCAGCGAATCAACGAGGGGTTGGGCGCGGCCGAAGCCGGCGCTCGAGCTCGATGGCGCGGGTATCGAGCGAATCCAGCGCGAGCGCGCGGCGTGTCTGCTCGACGGCGAGCTCCGGTTTGCCCGCCACTTCATACGCTCGCGCAAGCGCGGCGTGCATCGTGGCGTCGCCGTCGAGGCGCGCCGTCATTGCCTCGAGCAGCGCGAGACCATCGGCCGAGCGTCCGCGGCTCTGCAACAGGCGTGCGACCTCTTCGATGTCCCACGCTTGCGAGCGGAGCGTGTCGGCGCCGATCGAGTGAATGCGCATGAGCACCGCGGCGATTCCGCCGGCGTCAATCCGCTCCAACTCATCGGTGTAGCGCGGTATCCGAGCGGGAACGTGATCGTAGCCGGTAATTTCGAGGGTGATGTCGACGCTATCGGCCATGGTCGCGCTGCGCAGCTCGTCGAACCAGCTGTTGTACCTGCTGCCGCCGAGGATGCCGAAGTCCTTGCGCGCCAGGCGGAGCGTGCCGCTGAAAAATACGAGATCAGTACCGTGCGGGTCGGCGAGCAGCGGCTGCGTTTGCTCGAAGGCAATGGCAACCGTGCGCGTGATGCCGTGCATCGTCAGCGGCCCCGTGGCGACGAATTCCTTCCCGCGCGCAACGATGCCGGTGCTGTGAAAGGTGATGACCGGATAGCGCGACACGTCGAAGAAATCGGGGCTGCGAAGATGTTCGTCGCGATGGGCTGACCCCGTCGAAACGCTCGGGGCCGCGATGACGACCGCTACTCCGTTCGCCGCGGGACTGCCTTCGGCGTACGTGATCGTGCCGCGGACGTCGTCGAAGCGGCCGTGGACTGGATGGCCGAGGAACCCGATGGAGAACCCGACCTCGGAGTGTCCGGCGTCGATGCGAAATTCGCGAACCGGGCCCGGCGGGACGATGAGACACACGACCATCAAAAGTGTATTCATATTATACTCATTAAAAAACAGTTAACTCCAATCGGCGGATGCCGCGGAGGGTGGCTGGAGCGCCATCGACGCGCAGCGCGAGCCCGTCGGACTTGCGGACCCACTCGGTGCGGCGAATGCCCCGCGCGTCGACCGCGAGCTTCCAGCAGTCGAATACGCCGCGTGGCGTCGTCAGGCGCTCGTCGCCGACTACGCGGAGCGACACCGGGAAGTAGACGTCGGATGCGATCACGCCCCAGCCGAGCACCGACACGCTCGCCCGCCAGTCCGGCGCCAGTCGCACGCCGGCAAGTGCCATCGCCGCGATCGCGTCGGGAATGAACGGACCGTAGTTGGCGGGAAGTCGCCGCGCGATCGAGCGGTGAATCCCGTCGTCGGTGGTCATCTGTCCCAGCAGGCTGTCGCTCACGATCCGCTGCGCGATGTTGATCTCGCTGAAGCGGCGATAGGGACGAACGTGCACGACGCGAGAGCGCACGCTGAGATCGGCCAGCGCCACAACGAGCGACTCGGCCTCCGTACGACGTTGCCCGTCGTCCGCCGTGAGCGAGGCGACGTGCGCAATGCGGAGCGTGGCCGTACCGCCCGACGTCGCGCGTGTGATGTCGATGGTGCCCTCGCCATCAGGCGTCGCGTTGCCGGCGGAATCCACGTATCGAATTCGATACTGGTATCGCCCCGGTCGGATCAGCACGCCGGTGAGTCCGTGCAGCGGCGGGTACGCCGGTCCACGCGCGCCCTGCTCGGCGAACGCGCGGCTGACGAAGAAGTCATCGCTGGATGAAACCGAGTCTGCCGCGGCGTCGCCCCGCATGCGGCGAACTGCATGAGGGAGCGCCATCACGATCGCGAGCGCGGCGGCCACGGCCATCACCCAGCCGATTCGCGCGACGCGACTGAATCGTGACGACGGCGTGCTCGTCGGCAGGATGATTCGCTTGCCGGCGGCACGCTCGGCAATGACGCGCGCGATGAGATCGGGCGGCGCGGCCGGGGAGGACAACGAACGCATTGCCGTTTGCAAACGATTTTCGAACACGTCGTTCATGGTTTGACTCCGAGCAGCGAACGCAGCGCGCGGATCGCGCGATGCAGGCGCACCTCTGATGCATTCGTACTGATGCCGAGCAACTCGGCGATCTCGCTGTGTGAGTATCCCTCGAGCTCGCGAAGCACGACCACGGTTCGCAGCGAGTGCGGCAGCGTTTCGATCGCTTCTCGTACCGCGACGAAATCGGCCAACCGATCTGGTGCCGAGGGTTCGCCGAGTGGCAAATCGTCTGGAAGATCGATCTCGCCTTGGCGCGTTCGTGCGCGCAATCGCGACAAGGCGACGCGCGCGGTAATTCGCTTGAGCCATGACTCGAGCGAACCGCGCTCCTCGTAGCGCCGCAACGCTTCGGGAAGCCCAAGAAAGACGTCGTGCAGCACGTCCTCGGCGTCGGCGCGCGACGCCGTGAGGCGAAACGCGAGCGCCATCAGTGAATCGCCGAAGGTCGCGTAAAGCGCGGTCAGCGCATCGGGGTCGCCTGTTCGCGCACGTGCGACGAGATCCGCTGGCGAGGACGCTGGCATCAGCGAGGAAAGTTGAATGGCGCGCATGGTCGTGTACCAAACGCGCATCGAGTCACAAACCTTACATGGTCGTGGACGCGTTCAGCAGCGACCGCACAATCCCATTATCGGACACATTCGCGACCCGGTCTAAAGGCCGCCGAGGACGCTAAGTAACTTCTCGCCAACGCGTTCCGTAGGGATCGAGAGAGGCACGGCACTTCCTTAGGCAAACCCTTCGTGCGAATGCCGTGTCTCAAGAAATACAAGAAGTAGTTGAGTGCTTCGTCTTCGATTCCCTGTTAGGTCTGTCATGAGTCCCGCGTCTTTCCTCGTCGACCCCTACGCTGACACGCTCGAGATGCCGATTGCCGGCGCGCTCGAGACCGTGCCGGCCGACTGGGAGCGCGAGCAAATCATCAATCATCTTGGCGCCCAGTATCAGGTCGTTCGCGAGATCGGTCGCGGCGGCATGGGCGTTGTTTTTCTTGCGCGCGACATCGCGCTGCATCGGCTCGTGGCCGTCAAGGTGCTGCGGTACGAATTCGCGTCGTCCGAGGAGCATCGCGAGCGCTTCCGTCGCGAAGCGCGGATGACGGCGCGCCTGAGCCATTCGAACATCGTTCCGGTGCACACCTTCGGCGAAGCCGACGACTTCGTGTACATCGTGATGAAGTACGTGCACGGCCAGTCGCTGGCCGAGCGCATGCGGCGCGACCGGAAGCTCCCTGCCGGTGACGTGCGGCGCATCCTCCGCGATCTGGCGCAGGCGCTGGACTCCGCGCATCAGGACGGCGTCGTTCACCGCGATCTCAAGGCCGAGAACATCCTCCTCGAGGGTGCGAGCGGCCGTGCCATGCTCACCGATTTTGGAGTAGCGCTCCTTCGTTCCCTCGATCCGGTGCGTGCCGATTCGTCGCGCGCCTTCGGGACGCCGCATTACATGTCGCCTGAACAGGCGGCCGGCGAGCTCGATATCGACGGCCGCAGCGATCTCTATTCGGTCGGTGTGCTTGGCTATTACATGCTCTCGGGCCGATTGCCGTTCGAGGCGCACAGCTTCGAGGCGCTGGCGGCGAAGCACATCGCGGAGACACACACGCCGCTCGCCGAGCTCGAGCCTCGCGCGCCGGAGGCGCTGTGCGAGATCGTCGAGCAATGCCTGCAGAAGGACCGGCAGGCGCGTTTCCGTAACGCGCACGAGTTGGCCACGGCGCTGGAAGCCCTGCCGGTGAAGCGGCGGTGGCTGAGCCGCGCCGCGCATGCGACGGGCGGTCTGTTTCGCACGAGCGTCGCCGCCGAGCTGACGTTGGTGGCCGCCGTCGTGAAGGCGGCGTTCCGGTGGACGATGATCTGACGCCAGGCAGCCGATAGGGGAGGGGGGTATATTATCCCCCTATGAGCAATCGAACCACGATCACGCTTCCCATCGGCGGCATGACCTGCGCGGCGTGTCAGGCGCGCGTGCAGCGCGCGCTCACGAAGGCCGACGGCGTGAGCGAGGCCTCCGTCAACCTGATGACGAATAGCGCGAGCGTCACCTACGACGACGCCGCAACGACTCCCGACCGTCTCGTGGCCGTGGTGCGTTCCGTCGGCTACGAGGCCGACGTGCCGGCAGCCCCGCTCAGCGCGATGGAGTCACAGCGTGAGCTCGACGACGAACGCGACGCGGAATATCGCGCGCTGCGCATTCGGGCCGGCGTCACATTCGCCATTGGGATCGCCGCCATGTTCGCGCCGATGACCGTGCCGGTGTGGCGCGTGCTGCTCGTGGCGACGACGATCGTCATGGCGTGGGCGGGGCGCGACTTCTACGTACGCGCCGCGCGAGCGTTGCGACACGGCAGCGCCGATATGAATACGCTCATCAGCGTCGGAACGGGAGCCGCATATCTGTTCTCGCTCGTCGCGACGCTCGATCCCGGCCTGTTCGAGCGTCATGGTGTGAAACCCGAGGTGTACTACGAAGCGGTCATTCTGATCATTGCGTTCATTCTCGCGGGGCGTGCGCTCGAGGCGCGGGCAAAGGCTCGAACGTCGCGCGCGCTCAGCCGGCTGATCGACCTGCAACCACAACTGGCGCGCGTGATCGTCGGCGGCGTCGAGCGCGAAGTCGCCGTGTCCAGCGTCCGGCTCGGCGACACGATCAGCGTGCGGCCGGGCGAGCGCATTCCGGTAGACGCGGATGTGGTCGAGGGTGAGAGCGCGGTGGATGAGTCGATGCTCACCGGTGAATCGATGCCGGTGACGAAGACGACGGACGATCGCGTGTTCGGCGGCACGATCAATCGCACCGGCGCGTTCCGCGCGCGCGCCGCGGCGCTTGGCGAGCAGAGTGCGTTGGCGCGCATCGTCAAGTTGATGCGCGATGCGCAGGCGACGCGCGCGCCGATCCAGAATTTGGCCGATCGCGTGAGCGCGGTATTCGTGCCGACGGTCATGACCATCGCGCTGGTCACGTTCGTTGCGTGGCTGGCGATCGGTGGCACACAGACCATCGGGCACGCGATCGCGGCGAGTGTGTCCGTGTTGATCATTGCCTGCCCGTGCGCGATGGGCCTGGCCGTGCCCACGGCCGTGATGGTCGCAACGGGCAAAGGTGCCGAGCTCGGGTTGCTGATCAAAGGTGGTGAGGCGCTCGAGCGCGCGGGGAAGATCGACACCGTGTTCCTCGACAAGACGGGAACGGTGACGGAAGGTCAGCCGTCCGTCGTCTCGGTGATTCCAGCAACCGGCGTGGACGAAGGAACCGTGCTGACGATCGCGGCCGCGGCGGAGCGGTGGTCCGAACATCCCATCGCTCATGCGATATCCCGTCAGGCGCGCGAGCTTGGTTTGGCGCAGCCTGAATCGAGTGACTTCGTATCGCTCACGGGCAGCGGCGTCAGCGCGCGCGTCGATGGGCGATTGGTTACTGTTGGGCGCGAATCACATGATACGCTCGCGCCGATCGTCGATCGTCTCGCGGGTGATGGGGTCACGGCCGTGAGCGTGCTGCGTGACGGTGCGCCGATCGGCGTGATCGGCGTCGCCGATCGACTGCGTGCAACGTCGGCGGCCGGCATCGCGCGCTTGCATGCGATCGGCGTGCGAGTGGTGATGTTGACCGGAGACAACGCGCGCACCGCCGAAGCGATCGCTCGTTCGGCGGGCATCGATGAAGTGCGGGCGCGTCTGATGCCCGCCGACAAGGTGGCCGAGATCGAGCGGCGTCAGCGCGAAGGCGCGGGTCATGTGACGGCGATGGTCGGCGACGGCATCAATGACGCGCCGGCGCTCGCGCAGGCGGACATCGGCGTCGCGATCGGCACGGGCACCGACATCGCGATCGAAGCGAGCGACGTCACGCTGATGCGCCCGGATTTGGGCGCGGTCGCGGACGCGATCACGCTCTCGCGCCGGACGATGCGCACGATGCGCGAGAATCTGTTTTGGGCATTTGCGTACAACGTGATCGGCATTCCGCTCGCGGCGGGCGTGTTGTATCCGCGCTTCGGCATTCTGCTCAACCCGGTCATCGCGAGCGGTGCCATGGCGCTCAGTTCCGTGAGTGTGCTCACCAACAGTCTGCGACTTCGTCGCTGGAGGCCGGCATGAGCCGAAAGGCGGTCGCCGTGGACGCCCCGGCACGCGAGCGAAACCTGAAGCGCTTGCGGCGCATCGAGGGACAGATTCGCGGCATTCAGAAAATGGTGGAAGAGGATCGATATTGCGCCGACGTTATGACGCAGATTTCATCGGTCCACGAAGCGTTGCGTTCGGTGGGGCGCGAGCTCATGCGCAATCACTTGCGCCATTGCGCCACCACAGCGATCAAGGCTGGTGCGGAAGACGCCGACGCGATGTACGATGAGCTGGTCGAGATGATGTACCGACATGCCCGCTGACATCCCAAGGCTCATGAGATACCTATCGTCGCTTCTTCTCGTCCTGGCCGCCGCGCTCGCGATTCCCGTCACGGCCCGGGCACAGCAACCGTCGAGCACCGTCGTCGTTCTCGTGCGCCACGCTGAAAAGGCGGCGACGCCGGCCGATGATCCACCGCTCACGCGCGAGGGCGAAGCGCGCGCGCTCGCGCTGTGGACGACGTTACGCTATTCGGGCGTCGATGCCGCGATCACGACCAATTTCGCCCGCACGCGAATGACGGCCGCGCCAACCATTGCCGAGCGTGGAATCACGCCCGAGGTCTTGCAGGCGCGCAATCCGAATCACGTGCAGGAAGTCGTGGCGGCGATCAAGCGGTACAGCGGCCACACCGTGCTCGTGGTCGGTCATTCGAACACCGTGCCCGCGATCATCGCCGCGCTTGGCGCTGAACAACCATCGAACATCTGCGACGAGACCTACGACGACCTGTTCATCGTGACGCTGCGGGACGGACGCAAACCCGAGCTGGTGCACGGCCGCTACGGCGCGCCGTCGCCCGTGGCGACGTGCGCGTCGATGAAGTAGCGCGGGTGTGAATCCGACGCGTTATTCCGAAACCTTTTCCAGATCGGTGAGCGCGGGACCGGTGATCACCTTGCCGTACGGGTCGAATCGCGACCCGTGACACGGACAGTCCCACGTCTTTTCGGCACTGTTCCAGCCCACGATGCACTTGAGATGCGTACACACCGCCGAGCATTCGTGGAGCTCTCCGTCGTCGTCGCGATAGGCGGCAATCTTGTGCACGCCACGCCGAACGACGCGGCCCTCGCCCGGCGTTAGATCGTTCGCGTCAGTCGGGTCGGGCCGCAGGTAATCCTTCACGTACTGCAACGCGACGTCGGCGTTTTCCTTCACGAATTGCTCGATCGGTCGCGCGCGCAGGGACACGCGGTGCGGATCGTAAAGCGTTTCCCAATCGTTGAGCCGTCCCGTGATCATGTCCGTCAGCAGCATGCCGGCGATGGTGCCGTGCGTCATGCCCTGTCCGGAATCCCCCGTGGCGATGTACACGTTCTCGGCGCCATCGGGATTGCGGCCGATGAAGGCGATGAAATCGTTCGGCTCGAAGACCTGGCCGGACCATTTGTAGATGACTTCACGCGCCTCGGGGAATCGCCGCCGCGTCCACTGCTCGAGGCGGTCCCAGCGTTCTTCGGCATCGTCGGCGTGCATGGTTTTGTGGTCTTCTCCGCCGACGATCAACGCGTCGTACAGTTGGTCGCCCGTGAGGACGCCCGGCGCCGGCTCATCCAACCGCTGCAAGCGCACGTAGTGGTACGGGTCCGGCGTGTCCCAATAGAGACCCGTCGGAACGGAGCCGCGCGGAACGACGAGCGAAACCACATAGGTGCGATAGGGAGCCTGCTTCGTGTGCGTGCGGTACATGTCCGTGATCGGCGAGTTCGTGCACACGCACACGGCATCGCAGGTGATGGTGTGTTTGTTGTCCGTCTCGACCTTGCACGGCGCGCCGCCCTCGACGCCCGCGACATGCGTATCGCAGTAAATGCGGCCGCCGCCGCGGACGATCGCCTGCGTCACGCCGGCGAGGTATTTGAGAATGTGAAACTGTGCCTGGTTCGGAAAGCGGAGACACGGCCCGCTGTCGAACGACAGATTTGGAATCGCCGGCAGCTTCTGGACGCCGGAAATGCCGGCACGTTGCGCGGCCGCGAGCTCTTCATCGAGCACGGTTTCGGTGTCGGCGCCGCCGAGAAACAAGTAGCCATCGAGGCGCTCGAAGTCGCAGTCGATTTTCTCGTCGCGCACGATCTGCTCGATGCGATCGATCGCGGCGCCGTGACTTTGCACGATGCGCCGTGCGCCATCCTCGCCGTGCACGTGCTCGAGCACGTAGATGCGATCGTCCATCGCGTTGGCGAGATGCGCCGTCGTTCGGCCGGACTCGCCGCCGCCCAGCGGCCCGTCATCGAGGACGATGACCTTCTTTCCAGCCTTGAGAAGCATGTACGCCGTGGACAACCCGGCGATGCCGGCACCGATGACACATACGTCCGTGCGCGCGTTGCCGCCGAGTGCGGGAAAGGTGGGAACGTCGAACGTTCCCATCCATACAGACGCCGTTTCGCCGCCGGGATTGGTGTTCTGCTCTTTCATGGTTCCGTTTTGGTGGACGTGAGCAGCGAAGGCTTTGCACAGCGCGCACCAGTGCGTTCCGCCCGAGGCCGCCACTTCCAATGGCCCCGTCCGTACGCGAACCTACGGAATGATCGTCGCCATCACGGGCGCCAACGGGTTCATCGGCCGGCATCTCTGCGAGCGCTTCGCCGTCGCCGGGTCCGAAGCGCGTCCGGTCGTTCGCGCAGACTACGAGCACGGTCGACTGGCCGAGAAGCTGCGCGGCGCCGATGTGATCGTCCACGCGGCGGGCGCGACCCGCGCGGCGACGCGCGCAGGTCTCGTGCGGTCCAACGTCGACCTGACCGCGGCGACGCTGCGCGCGGCCGAAGCGGCGAAGGTCGAACGATTCGTCTTCGTGTCCTCGCAAGCGGCGGCCGGGCCCGCATCGTCTCGAGACGTTCCCGTCGACGAAGACGACGCGCCCGCGCCGATCGAGACGTACGGCCGCGCCAAACTCGCGGCGGAGTCCCGTGTGCGATCGTCGGCGATTCCGTGGACGATCGTACGGCCGGCGGCCGTGTACGGCCCGCGCGATCGCGACTTTCTCGCGCTGTTCCGATTTGCGAGTCACGGCATCGCGATTCATCCAGGGAACCGCGAGCATTGGATTTCGATCGCGCACGTAACCGATGTCGCGAACGGAATTTTCTGCGCCGCGACGAGTCCCGCGGCGGAGAGCGGCACGTACTTCATCGCCAACGACGAACCAGTACAGTGGCGTGGGCTGTTTGCACTCGCGGCCAACGCAGCAGGTCGCGAGATCGCCGCCGACGCCGAGATACCGTCGGCGGTGGTCGGCCTCGGGGCGGCGCTCGGCGACGTGATCGCGAAGATTCGTGGACGCGCCGGATTGCTGACTTCGGAGAAAGTCGCGCTGAGCCGCGCTCCGTTCTGGATCTGCTCGAATGCGCGCGCGCGAAGCGAGCTTGGATTTGGCCCGGCCGTCTCGCTTCATGACGGGCTCCGCGAGACTTACGTTTGGTACCGGCAGGCCGGTTGGCTCTGACTCGATCTTTGATCATTCTCGAAATTCTGCATCCATGAGATTCACTCGCCGGTGTGCGTGCGGCGCGACCACCATGCTGCTGGGCTTCGCCGCGGCGGGCACGCTGCGCGCGCAAGCATCACCGCCGATCGATCCACTCGAACGGGTGTATCGCGACGTGGAGCGGCTCGCCGCGATCGGCGTCATCGACGATGTGGTGCTCGGCCAGCGCCCGTTTTCGCGGCGCGAAATCATTCGGCTGTTGACCGAAGCGCAGAACAATCTCGCGACGCGCGGGCCGAGCGGCGGTGGTGAATGGATGCGCCAGGTCATCGCGGCGGATCTCGCGCGCATCGCGTCGTACGGGACGAGCTATCTCGATCGCGCGGACGTGGAGCAGTCGGTCATGGACAGTCCCGACCGACGGGCGCCGAGCGATTTGAACGGCTCGATCGACGCGCGCATCAATCCGCTGACGTCGTATCGCGAAGGGCGTCCCCTGTATGACGGCTCGACGACGATTGTCGAGACGCATCATTCCGTGAACGTGGGACGTCATCTCGCCGTATGGGCCGCGCCGATCTTCAGCGTCGGTGCGCGTCGCGGCGACGGTGCGACGAGCCAGCTCGCGCTGCAATCGGGCGGCGCGCGCGGGGAGTTCGGCAACTTCGTGGTGCAGCTCGCGCGAGATTATGAAATGTTCGGAGAATCGCCGACTGGCGGGTCGGTGGTCTCCACCAACGCGCCCGCACTCGACGCGTTGACGATCACGAACGATCGGCCGGCGCGGCTCCCGTTTTTCGGCTGGCTCGGGCCCATGCGCGGCACGTTGTTCGTCGCCGATCTTGGCCCGCATCAGAACTTTCCGCACGCCAAGCTCGCGGGCTGGAAAGTCTCGATTCTGCCACATCCGAACTTCGAGTTTGCGTTGCACGTGGAGAGTCAGACGGGGGGCGACGGCGGGCCGGCGGCGAGCTTCGTCGATCGTGCGCTCGACCTGGTGCCGCCAATTGGCGGTCTTCGGAACCTGTTCAGCAACGGCGCCGGCAATACCGATTTCTCGAACAAGTTCGCGGGCTTCGACGTGCGCCTTCGGATTCCGCGCGCGCGTGGCCTCGACATCTATGGCAATGCCGCGGACGACGACTTCGACGCGCGCCGGCTGGGGAGCTCGCTGTTTTCCGACGGCGGCGTCGTGGCCGGCGTCTCGATGTCGTGCCTGCTGGAGTGCGGGCGTCTCGGTGTGCGGGCCGAATATCATCTCACCGGCATTCGTTACTACACCCACACGCAATTCACGAGCGGTTACGCGCTGAACGGCACACTCCTCGGCGACCCGCTCGGTCCGCGCGGCAACGCCGGCACCGTGGCGGTCGATGGCGAGAGCGAGCGCTTCGGCACACTCGCGTTGGAGGGAGCGTTCGAGATCCGTTCCGGAAATCGCTACGCCGGCACAGCCGACCAGCCCAACGATCGCAACTTCCATTTCGTGCTGATCGAGCAACGCCCGGGTGAGAAGCGAACGCGTGCGACGCTCACATGGATTCCGACGCGTCGCGACGCCCGCATTGGCTGGCGCATGAGCGCGGCCGCGGAGCGCGCGATCAACTATGCCTTCGTCGCGGGTCACGATCGCACCAACGCGCTCGCGCAGATCCAGGTGGAGTTTCGGCCGTGACGGCGCACGAAGCGCTCACGGTGGCGTTCACGATCGATCTCGAACCCGATTGTCCGCCGTTTCTTCAGGGCTTTCGCGGTGTCGAGCATGGATTGCCGAAGCTGCTCGACGCACTCGCCGCGCGCGGCATTCGCGCGACGTTGTTCACGACCGGCGAAGTCGCCGAGCGGTATCCGTCGCACATCGAGCGACTGGTCGCCGAAGGACACGAGCTCGCGTGTCACGGGATGACGCATCGCGCGTTCACCGAGCTTTCAGCCGATGAAGCGCGACGCGAAATCGAAGAGTCCGCGCAAATCCTTCGGCGCTTCGCGCCGGTGACGTCGTTTCGCGCGCCGTATCTCAAGTTTCCGGCGGCGTTTTTGCCCATTCTCGAGGCGAATGGTTTTCGACTCGATTCCTCGCATGCGCGATACAAACTCGCGTATTATCGCGACCGCGCGACGACGCGACTCACGCGCATTCCCGCGTCCGTAACGTCATCGGTGCTGCGCATCGCGCGGCCGCTGCGTGCGGCATATCTGTCGCTGCTCTCGTCGCCGGTCGTGCTGTTCGTGCATCCGTGGGAATTCGTCGATCTTCGTCACGAGCAACTCCGATTGGACTGCCGCTTCAAGACGGGCGACGTCGCCCTCGCGTGCGTGTCCGAGGTGCTCGACAAGTACCGCGCACGCGGCGCGCGCTTCGTGACGATGGGAGAACTGGGCGCGTGAGCACCGCGCGACGATTCGCGGTCGTCGGAGCCTGGATCGTCGCGACGGTCCTCGTGGTGTTGTGCGCGCGAACCATCGACTGGTCGCACGCCGGCGCGGTCTTCGCGGCCGCGAATCCATGGTGGCTCATTCCCGCGCTCGCCGCCAATGCCGCGGTGCTGGTGTGCTGGGCGGGTTTCTGGCGCGCGCTCGTTCCGCACGGCGAGCCGCGCGTCACGCTCCGCCGGATGTTCGAGATTGTCTCAACGGCATCGTCGTTGATGAACACGGTGCCGTTCGGCGGCGGCCACGCCGCAAGCGTCGCACTGTTGAATCGGCGCGCGGGACTCAGTATGCGCGGCGCGCTCGCGGTGCTCGCGCTCGATCAACTTGGCGAGGGGCTGATCAAGGTCACGATCTTCCTCGGCGTCGCGGCGATGGATCCGTTGCCGACGTGGATGCGCGCGGGCGTCGCAACGGCTTCGATCGGCGTCGCGGTGTGGTTGGTCGCGCTGCTGGTGATGTCGCGCCGCGCGCGCGAGCTGAGTCTTCTCAAGGACGCGGGCCGCTCGTTGAGCGCGTTCGCCTACATCGCGGCGATGAAAGGCATCGAACTATTGGCAATCGTCGCCGTACAGCGCGCGTTCGGCGTCACCATATCGCCGGGCGGCACGCTGCTCGTGTTGGCGGCGCTCATTCTCGCCACGATGTTGCCGGTTGCTCCGGGCAACCTCGGCACGTACGAAGCCGCTGTGTTTCTGGCGTATCGCTATCTCGGACTCGGGCCCGCGCAGGCGTTGAGTCTCGCCATCGTGCAGCATCTCGCGTTCTTGCTGCCTGCCGTTGGCGTCGGCTACTCGTTCGTTTCCGCGCGCACTTTCTCGCGCAGCGCGATCGCGTCGCGATAAACAGCGAGGTGCGTGTCGATGACGCGCGGCCAATCATGTGGGGGCGCTGTGCGCGCGTTGAATTCAGCCATCTCGCGCAGCCGACCGCGATCGCGCGCGAGCGCTGCAACGTGCGCCGCGAGCTCTTCGTCGGATTGCGCCAACAAGCCTTCGCGTCCGTGTGTGATCAGCTCAGCGACGCCGGACGCCGCCATCGCGACGACCGGCACTCCGGCGCATCGCGCTTCGAGCGCCGCGAGCCCGAACGACTCGCGCACCGTCGGCAACACGAACACATGACTTTCGGCGAGTAATTCACGAATGCGCGCGCGGCTGCATCGGCCGAGCAGCTCGACGTGCCGCTCGAGGCCGGCCCGCGACACCGCTCGAGTAAGCGCGCCGAGCTCCGGCCCGTCGCCGACAATTCGCAGTCGAATGGAAAAGTCGTCGCCGAGTCGCGAGCGTACGTCACGCAGCATGCGCACGAGCGCGAGTGGGCGCTTCTTCGGATTGAGTCGCATCACGCTGATCAACTCGAGCCGGCCGTCGGGGCTCGTCACGGTCGCCGTTCGCCATGCCTTCGCGTCGATGCCGTTGGACAACACGGAAACTTCGCGCTCTCCCGCGAACGGCTGCACTTCGCCGGCGACGCGCGCGCTCACCGCGGTAAACACCGCCGGCCATCGCGCGGAGCCGAGCATCGTACCGACTGCGCGCGCGAGGAGCGGTGTTTGCGGGACGATTGAATGGAACGTGAGCACGGTGGGAATGCCGCGCCGCACGCTGTGCAGCGCGCCGCCGAGTGCCGTGGGCGAAACGATGCTGACGTGGCAGTGCGCGACGTCGGGCGCCTCGTCGGCGATCGCGTGGCCGACGGCGCGAATGCCGGCTCGTGTGATGAGAAAGCCGAATCGCGGCGCGCGCGGCGCATCGATGCGCCGCACGCGAATGCCGTCACACACCGGCTCGCCGGGCGTGGCCGTGATGGCGACGACGTCGTGTCCGGCGTCGACGAGACGTTTCGCCAGATCCTGAAGGTGAAGCTCGATGCCGCCGATCCGCGGGCGATACCAGTCGCAGACCAGCGCGACTTTCACGTCACGCGGCGACCACTAACTTGGCGACGCGCGCGAACGCCTCGAGCACACGCTCGACTTGTTCATCGGAGTGTTCGGCCGTCATCGACACGCGGAGCCGGCACGAGTTGGCGGCTACCGCCGGTGGCGCGATCGTATGCGTGAAGACCCCGGCGTCGAACAGCGTGCGCCAGACGTGGAGCGTCGGCAGGAGCTCGCCGATCACGACGGGAATGATCGGCGATTCACCGGGCCCTACCTCGAAGCCCAACGAGCGCAGGCCCTCGGCGACGCGAAGGGTATTGGACCACAGCCGCTCGCGGCGCTCCGGCTCCTCCGCCATGATGTCGAGCGCCGCCAGCACGCCCGCGACGGACGACGGCGGCATGCTCGCCGTGAAGACGAATGGCCGGCTATGGTGCCGCAGCCAGTGAATGACGGACTCCGGACCGGCGATCACGCCGCCGATCGAAGCGAGCGACTTCGAAAACGTGCCCATGATCAAGTCGATCTGATCGGAGAGTCCGAAGTGTTCGGCGGTGCCGGCGCCATTCGCTCCGAACACACCGACGGCATGCGCCTCGTCGACGAGCACTGTCGCGTCGTGCGCTTTCGCGGCGGCGACGATCGCCGGGAGCTCGGCGACGGTGCCTTCCATCGAGAACACACCATCCGTCACGACGAGTTTGCCCTGATGCGCCGGCACCATTCCCAGCTGGCGGTCGAGCGCCGCCGCGTCATGGTGCGGAAACCGGTGAATCTGACCATACGACAGGCGCGCCGCGTCCACGATGGACGCGTGATTCAAGCGATCGAGAAACACGTGCTCGTCCCGTCCGACGAGCGAGCCGATGATGCCGAGGTTCGCCTGGTAGCCGGTCGAGTAGACGATGGCGTCCTCCTTGTGGAAGAGCGCCGCCAGCCGCCGCTCGAGTGTCTCGTGCAGCGCGAGCGTTCCGTTGAGGAGACGACTTCCGGTGGATCCGCTGCCGAACTTCGTCAGCGCCCCTCGTGCCGCCTCGAGAATGCGCGGATGATGCGTCAGCCCGAGGTAGTTGTTCGAGCCAACCATGATCTTCCACGCACCGCCGATGAGCGCCTCGGTGGCGGTGGATTGCTCGATCGGCATGAAGCAGGGATAGATCCCCGCCGCCTGCGTTTCCCGGGCAAGCGTGTAGCCATCGCACTTTTTGAGGATGCTCATCCGACCGCTCGATCGTAGATGCGCCAGCGGCGATACTCCGTCGCGCCCATCCCCCGCAAGGGCCGATTGAGCTTGTCGTTATCCTCGAGAATCCACGAGGCTTCTCCGCCGATCATCCCCTCCTCCTTGCCGCGGCGGTACATCTCGTCGGCAAACAGTCCGAAGATCCCGCGATTCTGATACTCCGGCTTGGCGCCCAGGATCATGATCCGGCAGGATTTGAGACGGGTCTTGGCGGCCAGGATCTTGAAAATGCCCGTCGGAAGCAGTCGTCCGTTGCCGATCTGCTTGAACACGCGATGGTAGTCGGGCACGATGATCATGAAGCCCGCCGGCTCGCCGTTCACTTCCGCCACGAACGCGAACCGCTGCCAGATGAGGTACTTGAGGACCTGCGCCTCGTGCTGGAAGCTCTCACGCGACATCGGGACGAATCCCCAGTTCGCTTCCCAAGCTGAGTTATAGACCTCCCAGCAGCGCTCGACTTCGGCGCCGAAGTTCTTGAGGTCGAGATCCCGGAAGACCAGGTTCTTGCCCTTGAACGCGCGCTCGGCGATGTGGCGAACGCGCTCGGGCAGCTCGAACCGGTGCTCGCCTTCCATGCCGAAATAGTAGGCGATGAGGTCTTTCGCCTTGGTGAATCCCGCGTTCTCGATGAGCGTGGAATAGTACTGCGGATTCCACGTCGTCATGATCATGGGGTGTTGCTCGAATCCGTCCACGAGCAACCCGCATTCATGATTCGTCGAGGGATTCATCGGCCCGCGCACGGTGTCCAGCCCGCGCGTGCGCAACCAGGACGCGGCCGAAGCGAACAGTCCGTTCGCCGCTTCCTGATCCTGCCCACACTCGAAGAAGCCGAAGAAGCCGACCTTGTCTTTGTGGAAGTCGTTGTGCGCGCGATTTTCGATCGCGGCGATGCGGCCGACGGGCTTGCCGTTGCGCATCGCCAGAAAGAGTTGGCGGTCCGCCGTGCGGTAGAACGGGTTCTTCTTGCTCAACGCATCGGCAACCGCGATGCGGAGCGGCGGAACCCACTGTGGGTGATCGACCGGGTTGTAGATCTGCCACGGCAGCCCGATGAACCGGCGCAGATCACGCGAGGAGTCGACAGAGACGATATCCAATGCCACGGTGCGAATCTAACACGCGACGTCCCTCTGGATAGGCCCCCGTCCCGAGTGCGGCTGGTCCTGTACGGCTCACAATCTTAATTTGGGCTCGAGCGATCGCTCATTCCTCAACGATCGAGCCACATTGAGCATTCGAACGCTGCTGGTCACCGGTGGGGCAGGCTTCATCGGATCCGCCGTCGTGCGTCAGGCGGTGAAGGCCGGTTTCACCGTGTTGAACTACGACAAGCTCACGTACGCCGCGAGCCTGGAGTCGCTGCGCGACGTCGAGGATCACCCGCTCTACCAGTTCGTGCACGGCGACATCTGCGACGCCGAGCTGGTGCGCCGCACGATCGCCGACTTGCAGCCGGACGCCATCATCCACCTGGCTGCCGAGTCACACGTCGACCGCTCGATCGACGGGCCCGGCGAGTTCGTGCACACGAACATCCAAGGCACCTTCGTGATGCTGAACGAGGCGCGTCGCTACTGGGCCGAGCTGTCGGGCGAGGCTCGCGCTCGATTCCGATTCGTGCAGGTGTCCACCGACGAAGTCTTCGGGTCGCTGCATGACGACGGCCTCTTCACCGAGAACTCGCCATACTCGCCCAACTCGCCGTATTCAGCGAGCAAGGCGGCCGGCGATCACCTCGCGCGCGCGTGGCATGCGACGTACGGCGTGCCGGTCATCGTCACCAACTGCTCGAACAACTACGGGCCGTACCAGTTTCCTGAAAAGCTCATCCCGCTCGCGATCCAGCGGGCGCTCGCCGGCGAAGAGATTCCCGTCTATGGCGACGGTCTGAACGTGCGCGACTGGTTGTACGTCGAGGACCACGCCGCGGGACTGCTCCTCGCCGCGACGCGCGGCACGCCTGGCAGCACCTACCTGTTCGGTGGCCGCGCGGAGCGGACGAACCTGCAATTGCTCCACACGCTGTGCGCCGCGCTCGACGAGTTCCGTCCCGAAGGCGCTCCGCACGAGCGGCTGAAGTTCGTGACCGATCGGCCCGGCCACGATCGCCGGTACGCGATCGATCCATCGTCGGCCGAGCACGGTCTGGACTGGAAGGCGGGCCACGACTTCGACTCCGGCATGCGCGATACGGTGCGCTGGTATCTCGCCAACCGCGACTGGGCCGAGCGCATTCACCGCGCGCGGTATCGTGGCGAACGTCTGGGCACGGTGGGAATGCGATGAAAGGACTGATTCTCGCCGGCGGAGCGGGTACGCGGCTGCATCCGATGACGCGCATCATGAGCAAGCAGCTGCTGCCCGTCTACGACAAGCCGATGATCTACTATCCCTTGTCGACGCTGATGCTCGCGGGATTGCGCGACATTCTCATCATCACGACGCCGGAAGACGCACCGCGGTTCTCCGCGCTGCTCGGCGACGGATCGGCGTGGGGGATCTGCCTTCACTACGCGGTACAGCCGGCGCCGGAGGGCCTGGCGCAGGCGTTCATCATCGGCCGAGAGTTCATCGGCGGCGACGACAGCGCGCTGATCCTGGGCGACAACATCTTCTACTCCGAGAGTTTGTCGGCGCGCCTGCAGACGCTGGCGCGACAGGTATCCGGCGCGACCATTTTCGGCTATCACGTCCACGATCCCGAGCGCTACGGCGTGGCGGAACTGGACGCCTCAGGCAAGATCATCGGCATCGAGGAGAAGCCGAAGCAGCCCAAGTCGAACTTCGCCGTCACCGGGTTGTACTTCTACGACAACGACGTGGTGGACGTCGTGCGCCATCTCAAGCCCTCGGCGCGCGGCGAATTAGAGATTACTGATGTCAACCGGACGTACCTCGAGCGCGGAACGCTGCGGTTGGAAGTGCTCGGGCGCGGCGCGGCGTGGCTCGACACGGGGACGCCGGAGTCGCTGCACGAGGCCGCCGCGTTCATTCAGACCATCGAGCGCCGGCAGGGGCTCAAGATCGCGTGTCCGGAAGAGATCGCCTGGCGCATGGGGTTCATCGACGCCGAACGCGTGGAGCAGCTCGCTCGGCCGATGCGCAATGCCTACGGCGCGTATCTGCTCCAGATGCTGCACCAGTCGCCGCTGGTTTGATGGACGCACGCGCGACGGCGCTCGACGGGGTGCTCGTCATCGAGCCGAAAGCGTTCCACGACGATCGCGGGTTGTTCTTCGAGGCATGGGAGCTCGAGCGATATGCGGCGCTGGGACTGCCGTCCGAGTGGCGGCAGGACAACGTCGTGCATTCGCGCCGTGGTGTGTTGCGGGGCATGCACTTTCAGCATCCCAACGGACAGCACAAGCTCGTGTACGCGCTCGAAGGCGAGATCTTCGACGTCGCGATCGACGTGCGGCGCGGATCGCCGACGTTCGGGCAATGGGTGGGCGAGACGCTGACCGCGGAAAATCGCCGCCAGCTGTCGGTGGCGCCTGGCTTCGCGCACGGCTATCTCGTCCTGAGCGATTTTGCCGTGGTGGCGTACAAGTGCTCGACGCGGTACGATCCCGCGGCCGAGCGCGTGATCCGCTGGGACGATCCCGAGCTGGCGATTGCGTGGCCGGGGCGGGCGACGCTCGTGGCGCCCCGCGATGCATCGGCCCGCCGCCTTGGCGAGCTGGCGCCTCCGGAATTACCAGATTGTTAATACTAATTCTGGAAACACCGCCGCCGTGAGCCGCCACCGCCCCATCCTGCTGTTCGGCCGCAGCGGTCAGATCGGGGACGCGCTGTACGAGCGGCTCGCGGCGCGGCACGACGTCGTCGCGCCGGATCGCGCGAGCGTCGACCTGAACAGCGAGACAGCGGTGCGCGAGGCTGTGTCGCAACACCAGCCGTGGCTGGTATTGAATGCCGCCGCGTACACCGCCGTAGACGCCGCGGAGTCCGACGAGGCGGCGGCGCATCGGGTAAATGCGGTCGCTCCGGGCGCGATGGCCGCCGCGGCGCACGCGATCGGCGCGGCGATCGTTCATTTCTCGACCGATTATGTCTTCGACGGAACGAGTGCCACGCCGTACGTCGAATCCGACGCACCGGCGCCGCTGGGTGCGTACGGCAGAACGAAGCTCGCGGGCGAACGAGCGGTGCGGCAGTCCGGCGCGCCGCATCTCATTTTCCGAGCGAGCTGGGTCTACGCGCCACGCGGCCGCAACTTCCTGCTCGCGATTCTGCGCCGCGCGCGCGAGACCGGCCAGCTTCGCGTCGTCGGCGATCAGACCGGCGCGCCGACCTCGGCGGCGGCGATCGCGGCTGCCGTGGTCACGATCCTCGAACGCACCGCCTCACCCAACGACATCTCGGCGCATTCCGGCGTGTATCACATGACGGCCCGGGGATCGACCACCTGGTTCGACTTTGCGCGCGCGATTCTCGACGGTGCCGGTGTCGGCGCCAACGTCGAATCCATCAGCACGCACGAATTCGGAGCGGCCGCGGCGCGCCCGCGGTACTCGTTGCTCGACAACACCAAGCTTCAAACGACATTCGGACTCGAGCTGCCTGACTGGCGTGTGCAGCTCGCGGATGTGCTGCGCGAGCTTGGACTCGCCGCAACGTGACCGTGTCCGGCGCGCGCGACACGAATGCGCCGGCGCCGCTCGCGTTGCGCATTCTCGCCGTCTATCTCGCCGCGACCGTCGTCCCGGCGATTCGTGGCGGCGTACGCGGCGAGGGTGCGTGGCCGTTCGCCGTGGCGCACGTCGTTTTGCTCGCGATCTCGTTGATGCTCATCTCCAGGCGCGCGAACAGCTCCGCCGCGGCGTGGCTTCCGCTGCTGGCGGTGCCCGTGTTGTACGCGTCGCTTCCCACGCTGATCGCCGGGCTCGACGGCCGGATGCACGATGGTGTCGTGCAGGGTTGGGAGGGGGGCGTCTTCGGGCAATCGCCCGCCGCGACACTCGCCGGCCGCTATCCGTATCGTGGTATTAGCGAGCTCTTACATCTCGCGTACCTGTCCTACTACCCCGTCATCTACCTGCCGCCGCTGCTGCTGTTTCTGCGCGGCCAGCGGCCGGCGTTTGACCGAACCACAGCCGCGCTCGTCACTACCTATGCGGTGTGCTTCGCGGTATTCGTGGTCTTTCCGGTGGAAGGACCGCGCTTCGCGTGGGCGCCGCCCGCCGGCATTCCAGATGGTCCGGTGCGCCGATTCACCTTGCGTCTTCTCGCGGCAGGCTCGTCGCGCGGTGCTGCCTTTCCGTCGTCCCATGTCGCCGTCGCGGTGACGCAGGCCGTAGTGGCGCTTCGGTGCCAACGAGCCGTGGGCATCGTGGTGTCGGTCTGCGCCGCGCTCCTTTCGCTCGGCGCGGTGTACGGAGGGTTCCACTACGGCATCGACGTCCTGGCCGGCGCCGCTGTCGGCCTGCTGATAGGCTCTGGATTCCTATTGCGTTGATCGCTGTGCATTATTCCTAGCTCGGTCGGCGCACCTTGCTGTAACCTCCTTTGCTTGTTCCTGTTATGACGTTTCGACGACTCGCCGCGCGGCTCGTGCTCGCGGCTCTCATTCTTTTCCATCCGCTGCATCGGCTGTCGGCCCAAACGCCGACGAAGCCGCCGTCTCCGGCCGACGCCCAGGCCATGCTTCAGAACCGGCCGGATCTCGTCGGAAAGCTTCAGGCGCAGCTTGCGGCGAGCGGACTCACTCCGGACCAAATCAAAGAGCGCCTGCGCGCCCAGGGTTATCCCGACAGTCTGCTCGACGCCTACATGCCGGGCGGCAAGGCCGACTCGACAGCCGTGCCGAGCGCTGACGTGTTCGCCGCGATGCGCCTGCTCGGGCTGAGCGATACGACCACGACGGATTCACTGAGTCGCGTCGCGACCCGACGCCGAAACTTCAAATCGAAGCTGGACTCCGCGTTCATGGACTCGCTGACCCTGGCGGCCCAGAACGACACGATTGCCGATGCGATGCGCCGCGTGCTGAGGTCGCGCGGGCGAGCGCAAATCGCCGACAGCGGATTTACGGTCTTTGGTCTGAACTTTTTCCATAACCAAACGACGCAGTTCGACGCCAACACCGCCGGTCCGGTCGATGATAATTACCGGTTTGGCTTGGGCGATCAGTTAGTGCTGATTCTCACCGGCGACGTCGAGACCTCGTATCCGCTCACGGTGACGCGCGAAGGATTCGTCGTCATTCCGAACGTCGGCCAGGTGCCCGTCGCGAATCTCACCAAGGCGCAGCTCGAGGACGAATTGTACACGCGGCTTGGTCGCGTGTACTCGGGAATCCGGCGCGGTCCGGACGCGCGGACTCATTTTTCGATCAACGTCAGCAAGGTCGGCACCAATCGCGTCATCGTGACGGGCGAAGTCACCGAGCCGAACGCGTACCAGGTTTCGCGCGCCGGCTCGGTCATGGATGCGCTATACAAAGCGGGCGGTCCCACCGAAACCGGCTCGCTGCGCAACGTCATCGTTCGCCGCGGGACGGCAACCGTCGGGACGCTCGACGTGTACGACTATCTCGTCCACGGCGACGCATCACACGACGTACGTCTCGAGAGCGGCGACGTCGTGTTCGTGCCGCCGCACGGTCCGCGCGCGCGCGTCGTCGGTGCGGTGCTCCGTCCCGCCACGTATGAGCTCAAGGCGGGCGAGACCATTAGCGATCTCGTACAGATGGCGGGTGGCTTCACCGCCACCGCCGATCCGGCGCGCGTTCAGATCGAACGTATACTTCCCCCGAACGAACGCCCGAGCCTGGGCTCGAGCCGCCGCGTGATCGAGGTGCCGCCGCAGGCGCTCGGACGAAATCCGGCGGCGGAAACGTGGATCGAGGATGGCGACGTCGTGCGCGTCGGTGAAATTCCCAAGCGTGTCGCCGCGCGGGTCAAGGTCGAAGGGAATGTCTGGAGTCCGGGCGACGTCGGCTTCGTGCCCGGTATGCGGTTGTCGGACGCGCTGCACCGCGCGGGCGGGCTCAAGCCCGACAGTTATCTCGGAACCGTGCAGATATCGCGGCTTCGCCCCGACTCGACCTACGAGATGCTGACGGCGCAGCTGCGCGATACCACCGGTGCGGTCGTCAACGACATCACGCTGGCCGACGGCGATCAGATACGAACGTTCTCGACGCCGGAATTCCGCTCGAAGCGCTACATCAACATCAGCGGCGCCGTTCGCAAGCCGGGCCGATATCAGTATCGCGAAAACATGACGATGCGCGACGCCGTGCTGCTCGCGGGCGGGCTCGAGGAAGGCGCGTTGCTCACGCAGGCCGAAGTCGCGCGAATGCCCGAGAATCGCGCCGGCGGCGTGACGGCGAAAACCACGCGCGTTCCGCTCGACTCGAGCTATCTGTTCGACCGCACGGCCGACGGCCGCTACGTTGCTCCGCCCGGAATTCCGGCGCCGGTGGCGCGCGCGCCCGAGGTTCAACTGCAGCCGTATGACGACATCCTCATTCTTCGCCAGCCCGACTGGGCGCTGCAGCGCACCGTCAGCATCTCGGGCGAAGTGAAGTATCCCGGTCGCTACACACTGCAGAAGAAAACGGAAACGCTGCGCGAGCTGATCGAACGCGCCGGCGGTCTCACGAAGGACGCGTACGCGAATGGCGTGTCGTTCTATCGGCAACGCGACAGCGTGGGGCGGATCGGTCTGGATCTCGGTCTCGTGATGCGAGACGCGAATGCACCGGACAATCTGCAATTGGCCGACGGCGACTCGATCATCGTTCCGGTGTTCACCGGCGTGGTGCAGATGAGCGGCCAGGTCAACTCGCCTGTCGCGGTAGCCTATGTGCCGGGCGCCGATCTCGATTACTACATTCGCGCCGCTGGCGGCGGCACCGCGAAGTCCGACGTCGGTCGCGCCTACGTCCGCCAGCCGAATGGCAAGGTCGAAAGCCGTAACCGCCACTTTTTGATCTATCATTCGACGCCTCAACCGGAGCCGGGCAGCACTGTGGTGGTCCCGCTGTCGGCCGGCGATCACAGCTTCGACTATGCCGGCTTCTTCACCGGCCTCGCGTCCGTCCTCTCGGCCGGTATCGGTCTGGCCGCCATTCTCAGGAGATGACCGACGCCTAAAGTGCCGCGGTATTTGATCGTCCGCATCGCCGGCATCGGCGATGTGGTCATGGCCAGCGCGCTGCTCGCCCGCATTCGCTCCGAGCAGCCCGCGGCCGAGGTCACGTGGGTCAGCGGTGAAACCGCGGCGCCGCTCGCCGAGATGCTCGAGGGGGTGACGCGCGTCGTCGCCGTGAATGAACACCGCCTCTTTCGCGGATCGGCGCTTCAGCGGTTCGCCGAATTGATCCGCGCCTGGCGATCGATCGGCTTTGCGCGCTTCACGCGCGTGTTCGTGGTGCACGTCGACGCGCGATATGCGGCGCTCACGCTGCCGCTCGTCACGTCGCCGCGTGTCATGCTCGATCGGCGCATTGGCCCCGCGATGAACCCCGTGCCCGGGCGATTCCTCGGCGACGAATACGCCCGTCTATTCGACGAGGCAGAGAACGTTGGACCGATCGCCGGTCACTGGCCGCTCGCGCGGGCGCGGGTCGGCGTGGCTGCGGGCGACCAAACCGACATCGCGATCGTACCTGGCGGCGCGAAGAACGTACTCCGCGAAAGCGCGCTCCGGCGCTGGCCGATTGAATCGTACGTCGCACTCACGCGCGAGCTCGTTGCGCGCGGCCGCACCGTGACGCTCGTCGGCAACGGTGACGACGCATGGGTTCGCCCGTATTTCGACGACCTTCCGGTGGACGATCGCATCGGGCAGCTGACATTGCCGCAAACGCTCTCGCTGCTCGCTGCGGCGCGCGCTGTCGTCTCGCACGACACGGGGCCGATGCATCTCGCGCGCCTCGTGCGCACGCCGCTCGTCGCACTGTTCGGACCGACACCGCCGTCGCATTTCATCGTGGCGGACGAGCAGACGATCGTGCTGTGGGGCGGTGAGCATCTCGCCTGCCGCCCGTGTTACGACGGCCGCGAGTTCGCGCGCTGCAGCAACAACGCGTGCGTCGCGAGCATCACCGTGCCCGCGGTCGTCGACGCGGTTATGACGCTCTTGTCGGCGAGCGACGCGTCAGCACGAACACCAGCGCCCACTGCACCCAGAGCAGCTCCATCACGAATGGCGTGAGGAGGCTGTTCACGAACAGGCTGTGGACGCACACCGCGAAGATGGACGCGGCCACGCCCATCGCGAAGCCGCGCTCGTCGGCCGTCGTCTGCGGGTCGCGCCAGATGCTGCGGCACCGCTTGATGATCTGCAGCAGCATCCAACAGTAGACCGCGAGGCCGACCAGGCCCGTCATTGCCGCGATGAACAACAGGCCGCCGTCGCTCGAGTATGACGCCGCGCCGAATCGTTCGACGCCGTAGGCCCGCTCGAGCACGTAACCAAAGGTGTTGAACCCGACGCCGATGATCGGATGATCGCGCAACGCCTCGAACGCATGCAGCCAGCTCACCAGGCGTGCCGCCGCGGACGCGTCGAACTTCAGCTTTCCGTACTGCGCCGCGAATTTCAGCAGGAGCGGCGCGGCGGCAAGCACCAATACGCCGATCGCGACAACGAGCCGCAGCATGCGCTTCGACAAACCGCGCGCGATGAGCAGCACCGTACTCCCGACGATGAGTCCCAGCGCCGCACTGCGCGAGAGCGTGAGCACCAGCGCCGTGAACAGCACGAGCAACTTCCAGTGCGCGACCTTGGCGCCCGCGACGAGACGCCCGAGCGCGACGAGAAAGCCGACCAGCAGCATGGCGCTCGCGATGTTCGGCTCGAGCACCGTCGACACCAACCGGCGACCTTGAATGTCCCAGTCGTAATACGCGCGCGAATCCGGATAGACCATCTGCGCGAATCCCGGCAGAAACGCGGTTTGAAAGATTCCGAATACCGCGAAGAGCAGCAGCATGTGTTCGGCCGCATTCCACACGGCGGTGGCTTCCTCTCGGCGCACGGTGTTGATGATCGCGACGTACACCGCCGCGTAGAACATCCAGCGCGCGAGATACGCGAGACTCACCACGAGCTCGAACCCCGACAGCCCGAAGCGCGGAATGGCGAGCACCGCCGACGCGGCACCGACGCACGCGAAGAGCAGTGTCAAAAGCGCCACCGAATCCAGCCGCAGCGAACGCGCACGCAAACTAGCGAGACCCGCGACGCCGATGATGCACGCCACGCACAAATCGTTGATCAGGATCGGTGCCTGCCGTTCGCCCGTCGACAACACCGGAATGCGGCCGAGGTTCGCGATGAACAACATCAGCAGCATGGCCTGAATGATCAGGCTGGGCCTGACCCCGCGAACGACGGTGGCCGGCCCGAAACTCGTCAGCGTTGCGGACGCGCGTCGAGACGAGCTCGCAGGCGCCGTCGGAAGCTCAGTTCGCGAGAGCGCCATTGGCGTTTCCGCTCAGCACGATGCCGGCGCACGGCATGTCGAGACGTTTGAGCGTTTGCACCGCACCCATGAGCTCCGCGCGATCGATGCGCCGTTCGGGCACCACGAGCACGACGGGCCGCGAGCGCCTGAGCGCCGCGATCGTCGCCGCCGATCCGAGACTCGGCAGCTGCACGACGACGAGCGAGTGCTCCTGCTCGAGGCGCTCGATCGATGCGTTCACGTCGATAGCGCCATTCCCGCCGTTGGTGTTGCCGTTCGAGGTGGCGCTCAAGCGCAGCGGCTGCGCCGCAACGTCGAGCGACGAGAGGTCGAGCACCGTCGCCGACATCGAGCGGGCGAGCGCCGTTTGTGCGATCTGCCGCGCCACCGGCTCCGCGCGCGCGCGCGGATCGATCGGCAATACGAGAATCGTCTGCGCCGTGTCGGTACCGATGAAGAGCGGAATCGCCGAATCGAACCGCAGCGCCGGAAAGCCCGTCGTCTGTTCGACCTGACGCGGATCCTGCATCCAGCGTCCGAGCAAGCCGAGAAGAAGTGCTGCCACGAGACCGGCGCCAAGACCGCCGCCGATCCCGAATCCCGCCGTCTTTACCGGGTCCGGGAACGCCGGCTTGCGCGGCACCGTCGCGACGTCGAGCGCACGCACGTCGCCGCCTTCCTCGATCGCCGCGAGTCGCGCGCCGACGAGCTGCGCTTGAATGCCGGCGTAGATCGTTCCGAGACGCAACACGTCGCGCTGCAACCGCAGGCCCGACTGCGACACCGCGGGCAGTCCGGCGATCTTCTGCGTGAGTCCATCCAGCTCGGTCTGGTAGTCCGCTTCCTGCCGCTCGAGCGACGTGGCATACGTCTGCGCCATCGCCACCATCTGCCCTTCGAGACTCTTGCTGCTCTGCGTGAGCGCAATGACTTCGGGATCTTTTTCGGTGCGGCTCTCGAGCAGCTTGTAGCGGTCGGTCTCGACCTGCGTCAGTTGGCTGAGCAACTCGTTCACGCCGGCGCTTTTCAAGAACGCGGGATAGGCGCCGAGATCACGTGGGCGAATGGTGCCGCTCTTCACCTGCTGCATCAACTGCTTGATGGCGCCGTCCTCGACGCGGATCTCGGTGAGCGCGCCGCGAAGTTGCACGGCGCGTTCGAGCTCGAGCTTGCCGACGACCTGCGGGTCGATCACACCGCTCGCTTCCTGCTGCCGGCGCAGCGCCTGCTCTGCCGCCGCGAGCTCGCGCGACGCGCTATCCGCTTTCGCCTCGAGAAACTCGACGCGATGCTGATTGACTCCGCGATCCGTCGTCGTGCGGCGCGCGAGATAGATGGCGACGAGCGCGTTCGGAACCGCCGCGGCGCTGATCGAGTCGTCGCCCTGATAGCCGATCTTGGCGACTTCACCGCCCGCCTTGTCGATCGACAGATGCTTCGTGAGCCGCGCGATCGCATCCTCGTGATCGCGAAACTCGAGCTGGAGCGAGGGGGCGGTGACTCCCGGCATCAACGTCACCTGACCGATGGCGAGCTTGCCCGGCACCCCCGGCATGAGCTTCGCGCTGTCGCCTTTCGTCACGGCGAGATAGCTGCCATCGCCCGCGCGCGTGAACGTGTACTTCCGCGGCGCAAACGAGGGCGCGAGCGCGTAGGACGCAACGAGCCGATTGGTCGGTGTGCCACGGGGCTCGACGACGCGCGCCTGAAGCAGCAGCGAATCGACCACGCGCCCCGCGACGGCGCGGCTGTCGAGAATCGCGATCTCCGTTTCGATCGGCGACTTGAGCGCCCCGGACAACATGCCGCCCGCGTCACTCAGGCCGCCGCTCAAGCGCGACAGCACGGATGCGCCCGCGTCGCCGCCGGTTTTCAGCACGAGACTCGCTTCGCCGCCGAACTTCGGCGGCGCGAAGACGATGACGGCGACGGCGGCCAGCGCGCCCAGCACCACGAAGAGCACGATGGCCTGCCAGCCGCGTCGCAGCGCGCGACCGACGTCGGCAAGATCGATCGTGTCGGCGGCGGTCGTTGCGCTCATCGGCGCGCCGCGATGACGAGTGACGAAACGACGGTGAGCAGGCTCAGTACCGAGATGAGATTTTGTTTGATCCAGCTCTTTCGGCCGACGACGACCTGGTCGCCCGAGTAGAGGTCGGACTTCGTGGAGAAATCACTCTGCCAATCGACCACGCGTGTTGCCTTGCCGTCACGAATGACCGTGACCGCATTCTCGTCTCCATCCGAAGCGACTCCGCCGGCGCGCGCGATCACGTCGCGCAGCGTCGTCGTCACGTCGACGAAGTAGATGTTCGGGCGATTCACCGCGCCGTTCACGGCGATGCGCCGAAGTACGATCAGGTCGATCGGCGAATCGTGAAAAAACTCCGCGAAGCGGCCGCGCACAGTATCCCGAAACGCGGCGATGCTCATTGACGACGCGTTGACGACGCCAATCTTCGGCAAGAGCACCTGGCCGCGCTCATCAACCGTGACGGTGTCGCTGAGCTTGGGCTCGCGCCACACGTGGAGCCACACCCGGTCGCCCGGCTGCACGAGCGCGTTCGCCGCGCGGCGAACTGCCGCGGAAACGGAGTCGCCTTGTTGAGCCGGCTGCTGCGCACCCAGCGGTGCGGGATGGGCGGCACTGCCCATAGCCAGGGTGGCTATGACCAAGACAGTTAACACTTTATGCATTCGTGCCCGTTGTCTGCACGTTCATAGGTCAAGTAGAATAGCTCTGTGACACCACGTATCGCCATCGTTCAGGAGTGGCTGATCACCCTCGGCGGGTCCGAGTTGGTGCTCCGCGAGCTTCTCAAAACGTTTCCCGACGCCGATGTCTTCACCCTGGTCGACCGAATGCCGGCCGAAGATCGGCAGTTTCTGGGAGTGGGGAAGACCACCACGTCGTTCCTGAATCGGCTTCCGAACATCCAGAAGCGATACCGCTCGCTGCTGCCGCTGTTCCCGGCCGCGGTAAGGTCCCTCAATGTAAGCGATTACGACATCGTCATTTCCAATTCGCACGCGGTGGCCAAGGGTGTGCGCACCCACGACCGGCAGATCCACTTGTGTTACTGCCTGTCGCCCATGCGCTACGCGTGGGATCTGCGCGAGCAATATCTCCGCGAGTCAGGCTTGAGCCGCGGCCTCAAGGGCGCCCTCGCGCGAACGGTGCTCGAGGTCTTGAGGCGCTGGGACAAGGCGAACACGCGGTCGGTCAGGGCTTTCGCCACGCTCTCCCACTACATCGGCGACCGCATTCGCCGCGCGTACGGGCGGCCCTCGGAGGTGATCTACCCGCCGGTCGCGACGGACTACTTCGGCAGTCCCGCCGAGCCTTCCGAGCCGGAGGAGTATTACATCACGGCAGGTCGGTTCGTCCCATACAAGCGAACCGACCTCATCGCCAGCGCCTTCCGCCACATGCCCAACCGTCGTCTGATCATCGTAGGAGACGGGCCGGATGCCGCGAAGGTGCGAGCAGCTGCCGGACCGAACGTGACGCTCGTCGGCCGGGTAGACCGCGCACGGCTCCGCTCGCTCGTGCAAGGGGCGAAAGCATTCATCTTCGCGGCCGAGGAGGATTTCGGCATTGCGCCCGTGGAAGCACAGGCGGCCGGTACGCCGGTGATCGCGTTCGCGCGCGGCGGCGCGACGGAAACCGTTCGCGGTCTCGACGCCGCGGAGCCAACGGGGGTGTTCTTCGACACGCAGAGTGACGTAGCGATCGCCCAAGCGGTTCGGCTATTCGAGAATTTGGATAGGCCGATCGACACGAACGCATGTCGTCGCAACGCGCAGCGGTTCGCGGAAGATCGTTTCCGTCGCGAATTCGAATCGTTCGTGGCGCGCGAATGGGAGCGATTCGCGTCGGAAAAGCTCGCCCGCCGGTCCGCCGTCGAAGTCGCGGTGGAGGCCTGACCCTTGCTGCTCCATTGCGCCTCGATGCCGGTGCCGTACCGCACACGTATCGCCGAGATCGGTCCCGACCGTTCAATTTCCCGTGGGTGCTGTTACACTCAACTCGATTCAACTAGAATTGTGCGAGTCAGTTGTAGCACCTTGAAGCAGATCATACCATCACATTTTGACCGCCCGGATGCCTGAACGACAGACACCCGTTGTGCTTCGCAATGCGCAGCCCAATCAAGCCAACGAACGCAGTGAAGCAGCTCGGGAACGTGGCGGCAAACAGCGACTGCACCGTCGCGTGCTCGTCATCGGCGCCCCCGGCGATCTGCCGCGCGCGCTCGCACACCCGGCGGTCGTAGGACGGCGCTTCTCCGTCGTCGATTCCATCGCCGTCGACGTCGAAGCACCGGAATCGAGCGGCACCGCGCTCGTCGAGACCGCGGAGTTGATTCGCGGCGGCCACGTCGACACGCTGCTCGTGGCGGGTGAGATCGGACCGTCCGCGATGCGGCGCGTCGCCGACCTCGCGCTCGCGTATCATTGCGACGTGCTCGCCGTGATGCCGACGGAAGTGCTGGCCGAGCACGAGCCGGTGGTGGTGTGGAGCGGCGACAGCCCGCTCGTCCAGCTCACCAAGATTCCGCGCCATCCCGTCGACAACGCGGCCAAGCGCGTGATGGACGTCATGTGCGCCTCGATCGGGCTGATCGTGACGGCTCCGCTCATGGTCGCCCTCGCCACGCTCATTCGTCTCGAGTCGCGCGGTGCACCGTTCTTCCCGCACGAGCGCGTCGGATTCCGTGGAAAGAAATTCCGCTGCCTCAAGCTGCGCACCATGCGCGCCGACGCCGAGCAGGTGTTGCGCGCGGATCCGCGAATGTACGAGGAGTACCGGCAGAATCATTTCAAGATTCCTGACAGTGTCGATCCGCGCGTGACGCGCATCGGCCGCTTTTTGCGCCGCACCAGTCTCGACGAACTGCCGCAGCTGTGGAACGTGCTCATCGGCGAGATGTCGCTCGTCGGTCCGCGGCCCGTGGTCGAGGAAGAGCTGGAGATGTACGGCGACGACCGCGACCTCGTGCTGTCGGTGAAGCCGGGCCTGACCGGCGCCTGGGCCGTGAATGGCAGGCAGGCGGTCGGCTATCCGGAACGCTGCGACCTGGAATTGCGTTATGTTCGAGAGCGCACGCTCGTTCAGGACACGCGCATCATGTTCCGCACGGCCGCGGTCGTGCTGCGCCCTCTCAGCCCCCTCAAGCCGGGCGAATAGCCGTCGCCGGCCGGCGTATCGGCGACCTCCCCGGGCAGGACGATACACGTGGTACCCGCCTTCGGCTCGCCGCACGTCCTTCGCATGGTTCGGCGCGGCATACTCGCCGCGCTGAGCTTCGGCGCGATGACCGCAATGGCCGCGTGCGATCCATGCAGCGGAACGGCGTCGTGTACGACCCGGCCACAACTGGCCCTGGAAGGCACGATCATCTCCCACCTGACAGGGAGCGTCCAATCCGGCGCGCGTGTCGATGTGGTGCGCACCGGAGGCGTCGGGCTCGAAGCCGACTCCGTCTCGACCGTCACCGACGGCAACGGGCATTGGGCGGTCACGATTCCCGCCCAATCAGCGGGCAGCGTCACCGTCGCCATTGCGGTCACCAGGAAGGAATCGGGCTCGTACCGCATCGACGGCCAGACCTTCTCGACCACCGAGCGCCGCGGCGAAGGCACCATCATCCCGACGTGGGTAGACGACCCGCACTTCCCGTACGCCGCGGAAGTCTACTTCCGCGGTCCCGGCCAACCTCGCGCGAGTGGAATTCGCCTGGATTTCGTGAGAACCACGGGCATCTCGTTCTACGACATCGACGGAGCTATCAATCCCGACTACGGCGTCATAACCGACGCGGCGGGCCGCGGCTCGCTGTTCGACGTCAACGAGCACGCCTTCACCGTCGGCGACGTCGTCGGCAATCTCATCGCGACACTCCCCGCGCCCTTCGCGCCGGACACGATCCACGGCGTTCGCCTCACGTCGACGCAGCTGCTCAGTCCCGAGGTGAACATCCTGCGGTTTGGTGTCGGACCGTCGTTGCTGTATGTCGGCGAGGTCCACGACCGCGCCACCGGCAAGCCCGCGACCGCGATCGCCGTCTCGTTCCATCGCACGTCGGGCGCACACACCGATCCGGAATCGTTCAACGCCACGACTGATGGCGGCGGGCGATTCCTGTTTCCGCTCCGCGCACTCGGCGAAGGCGCCGTCGTGGGAGATCTCACGATCGTTCCGCGACTCGGGTCGGTGGAGACGATCAAGAACGTGACCCTTCGCCCGCACGATGACGACGACGCGAGCTTCTTCGGCGTCTGGTCCGTGGGGCCGTATCTGCCGTGGGTCGGACTCGTGCAGATCGGTGGCCGTGGCGTCGCTGGTGTGCAGGCTGACTTTCATCGCACGGGCGGCATTCAAGTCACGCCAGCCGATTTCACGATGACCAGCGACGCGAACGGTTTTCTGCACTTCAATCCGCTGCCGCAACAGGTCGGCGTCGTCGAAGCCGACGTCGTCATTCACTCGCCCGCACCGTTCGCTGACGTACACGCGCACGTGAGCCTGCCGACGGTCGAGGACGATGTCACGGGCGGCATCATCGCGGCCTGGGATCTCGATGCGAGCCGCGCCTCAACGGCTCGCACGGCGTCCGCCGCCGCTGCTTCGGCGATTACGGCACGATCCAGAATCGCAACGAGTGATCCTGCGCGTCGTTAGAGCGCTCGGGGCCGAACCCGCCTCGCAGCGCCTGAAACAGAAAGTTGAGCCGCTGCGATAGACTGAACTCGGCGTGCACCTCGCTCCTCCGCCAGCGAAACGTTCCGCGCAATCCGCCCATCACGCTCACGTCCTGCGCGAAGAACGAGAAACCGCTCGGCTGCAGATAATACACGTCGTTGTTCCACCGAATGCGCTCGGCGAACAGGCCGACGTCCCATCGCGCGGGCATGTAGTCGACGGCCACGAGCTGGCTCGATCCACCGGGCCCGATCGCCGCGCCGATCGCCTGGCCGCGCTGCGTGTAGCCCTGCGCCACCGCGCGGCTCGTGTAATACGTCAGCGTGTCGCCGGCGCGCGACGGCGGGGTTTGTTCGAGATCCGTGAATTCCGCTTGAAACCTGAGGACCGCGCCCGCGCGAATCGGTCGCGCCACCTGCATACCGATCGTGAAGCCCTGCGTGTACTGCGGCGCAATGAGCCAGTCGCGCAACGACACCGGCGGTAGCATGCGCGCCCACTCCGCATAGACCTCCAACCCGCTCGCGGGAAAAATCCAGCGGCCGAAGAACGACATCATGTCGTCGAAGGCGTCGGAGCCCGTCGCCGTCGAATCGACGCGCGTCGTGCTCCACCGCGTCAGCGCGCCGAGCGCATTGCCGGCGATGTTCGACGCACGCGGCGCGTTCGCGTAGACGACACGCGAGACGCCGACGGTGACATTCGGCTCGACACTTGGCGAATACGTCGCGACGACGCCGCTCAACGCACGCACGTCGTTCGTCGACACCGTGTCGAAATACCGCGACTCGGTGAGTCCGCCGGCCACAGCCTTCGCCTCGAAACTGCCGATGCGCGTCTGCCACGGGCGATTCGTTCGCACGAACACCGACGGAATGCCCGCGGCATTGTTGCTCATGACGAGCGCATTCTGAATCGCGGGACCCCACCACTGATTCTCGGTGGAGGCGCCGATGTCCGCGCCGCGCGCGCTCACCCACACCGCCGACTGGCCCGGCGTGATCGTGCTGAATGGCTCACGCCCGAAGCGCTCGGGCAGATCGATCGATCTGGGGCCCGCGTAGAAGGGCGACGCGAAGCTGCTTCGGCCCGGAATGTTCGACGGTAAATCGCTGAAGGCAAGATTGGCGCTGTGCATGAGCTCGGGCGCCGCGAGATAGCGCACCGGGCCCACCCGTCCGTCGATGCCGACGGTGAGCCGCGTGCTCGCGCCCCGGCCGGCCCACAGCGCGCCGTCATCGATCGAGAATGGCAGCTGCGCGTTGTACGTGCCGTCGATCACGGGCCTCACAAGTCCGACGACCGGCAGTCGCGATAGCGAGTCCGCTTCGATCGTCGACGACGGCGAGCGGATCATTTCACCCGCCGCCGAACGCGTTCCGAGTATTTGCGCGATGCGTCGGCGGTCGTCCTCAGGACTGCCAATCAACACCTGCGCGCCCGCGCTCGAATGGCGATGCAGCGGCAGGATGGTCATCGCCACCGCCGCGAGTGCCCATTTCAATTGCATCGCGCAGGATAGGCTCTTCGCCGGAGGGTGTCTAGTACATTCCCTGTCACTCTCGTTGTCACCTTCGTTCCCACCGTGACGCGCATCGTCTTCCTCGACCACAGCCCAATCATCGGCGGCGCGCAGCTCGCGCTCGCCGAGCACATTCGGCATTTGGACCGCGATCGTTTCGAGGCGCACGTGGTTTGCGGGCGAGATGAACCGGAGATGACACGCCGTTTTCGCGATGCCGGCGCGGCCGTCCACGAGTTCGACTGGCCGCGGCTGCGTGCGCTGTCGCCGCTTCGCGTTCCGCACCTGATCGGCCGAGCGCGTGCGCTGCGCCGGCTCGTGCTCGGGCTCCGGCCCGACGTCGTCGTCGCCAACACGTCGCGCACCGCGTACATGTCGGCCCTCGCGCTCGCCGGGAGCGGCGCGCACGTCGTGTGGTGGGTGCGCGACTTCGAGTTCGGGCGGCGCGTCTTTCGACTGCTCGAGCGATCGGCGACGCGCATCGTGTGCGTGTCGCACGCCATCCGGGAGTTTTACGGCGGCACCGGCGATCCGCGCTTTGACGTCGTGTATGTTGGCAGCGGATTGCACGCCCGGCTCGCCGAAATCGGTGCGGGCGACATCGCCGCGGAGCGAGCGCGCTGGGGACTCGACGCATCGGACCTCGTCGTCGGCTACATGGGCCGGCTCGTCGAGGGAAAGGGTCCGCAGGACCTCGTCGCCGCGGCCGAGCGACTGGCCGGTGAGTTTCCGCGTTTGCGGGTGCTGATCGTCGGGACAGGGCGCGGGCAGACCGGCGACAACGAACGGGCGCTGCACGATCTCGTGGCCGCGCGCGGACTCGAGCCGATCGTTCGATTCGCGGGCTTTCAGTCGAACGAAGCGCTCTACTACCGTCTGTTCGACGTCTTCGTGCTGACGTCGCGGTATCGCGAGGCGATGCCGACGTCGGCGATTCAGGCCATGATGGCGGAGACGCCCGTGGTCGCGACGAACACGGGCGGTACGCCGGAGGTGGTCGTCGACGGCGAGACGGGGCTTCTGGTGCCGCCAGCGAATCCCGACGCGCTGGCGGCCGCGATCGGGCGCGTGCTCCGGGACCCCGGCCTGGCGCGGCGCCTGACCGAGGCGGGTGCCGCGCGCACCGCCGCGGCGCACCGCGAAGAACGCGTCTCGGCGCAACTCATGAGTATATATGAATTAATATGTGCTAATTAACGAATATTAATTAGCAAACCCTAATCACCGCTCAAGTACGACGCGCGCGCCGCCAGCGCCTTGCCAAGCAAGTCGACGTGCGCCAGCGCCGAGACGAGGCCGAGCGCCGCCTTCGCGCGATCCGGCCACGTGCGCGCCCGCACCAGCGCCCGCGAAAAGCTCCGCCGCGCCGCGCCGTAGTCCGACGCCGCCAACGCACGCCGCGCCGCGGCCACCACGCCGGCCGCCTCCGTCTCCCGGCGCAGCGTATCCCACCCCAGCCGCGCCTGCGTGTCGCCGTCCAGCCGCGCCGCCACGTCGAGCACCACGCCCACATGCTCGGCGTCCATTTCACGGCCGAACCGCTGCGTCGTCTGGTGCTCGTGCACGCGATAGTGCGCCAGCGTGTGATTCACGAATCGCACGCGGCCGCGAGTGCGAGCCGTCAACGTCAGCCACGTCGCCAGATCGACGAAGTAGGACGATCCGCCCTGTTGAAACCCGCCCACCGCGTCGAGCATGCTTCGCCGCATCATGACGGATGCCGCCGGGGCCAGAACGTTCGTCCGCGCGAGACGACGAAACACCTCGACCGCGTCGAAATCCCGCCACGGCGCGTCGGTCCGCACCGTCGACAACGGGCGCAGTGTGCGGCCCTTGTCATCCACCGCCAGCGCGCGGCCCCATGACAGGAACACGTCGCTGTCGTCGAAGGCCGCGACTTGCGTCGCCAGCTTGTCCGCCGGCCACAGATCGTCGCCTTCGAGCACCGCCACCAGGCTACCGCGCGATGCCGCGAGCGCCGCGTTGTAGGACTCGGCGAGATGGGTCAGGCCGCGATGCGGCAGACGCAGCACGCGGATGCGCGGATCGCCGAAGCTCTCCGCGACATCGGCCGTGCCATCGGTCGAGCCGTCGTCCACCACCACCTGCTCCCAGTCGTCATACGACTGCGCGCGCACGCTCTCGATGCAGGCGCCGATGAAGCGGCGTTGGTTGTAGCTGGCGGTGACGATCGTGACCCGCGGTGTGGTCATTCACTTCCGTTGGCGAAGTTTGACGCGGTGTTTTTTTATGCCGGCGGCCGAACCGCACCTGTTAATCTTAAAGGCTGATGTCCGACTCCAGACGACTCGCGCACAACACGGCGCTCAACTTCGCGGGCCAGGTCGCTCCCATGGCCGCCGCGCTGGTGTCGACGCCGCTGCTCATTCATGGGCTGGGCATCGATCGCTTCGGCGTGCTGACGCTCGCGTGGGTGATCGTCGGCTACTTCGGTTTCGTCGACCTGGGGTTGGGGCGCGCGCTCACGCACGCCGTCGCGAGCCGCCTCGGATCGCAGCAGGAGGAAGAGCTCGAGACGCTCGGCTGGACGGCGCTCATGCTCATGTTCGCGCTCGGCACCGTCGGGGCGCTCGTGCTCACCGTCGCGACGCCGGCACTCGTCGGACGCGTGATGCACATTCCCGACGCGCTGCAACCGGAAACCACGCGCGCGTTCTACATCCTCGCGGCGTCGCTGCCCATCGTCGTCTCGACCGCCGGGTTCCGCGGCATCATCGAGGCGCATCAGCACTTTGGTATTGCCACGGCGCTCCGCATTCCACTGGCGGTATTCTCGTACGTCGCCCCACTCGCGGTCCTGCCGTTCACGAAGCGCCTCGACGCGGTGATTCTGGTGCTCGTGCTCGGCCGTTTCATGGGCTGGGCGGCGCACTTTACCGTGTGCATCAAACGCTACTGGTTCCTGAGCCGCCGCATCATCGTGCGCCGTCACGTCGTGCTCCCGTTGTTGCGCGTCGGCGGGTGGATGACGGTGAGCAACGTGGTCAGTCCGTTGATGACGTACGTCGATCGCTTTTTCGTCAGCGCGCGGTTTCCCATGGCCGACGTCGCCTACTACGGAACGCCGTATGACGCGGTGAGCAAGCTGCTGACGTTTCCCACCGCCGTGGTGGGTGTGCTCTTTCCCGCGTTCGCCGAAAGCTTCGCGAAAAGCCGGGAGCGCACGATCGTGTTGTTCAACGCGGGCATTCGCACGATGCTCATCGTGCTGTTCCCCGCGGTGCTGATTCTCGTCACGCTGCCGCACGAGATCCTCCTGCTGTGGATCCGCCGCGCCGACGTTGCGCAGGCAGGCGCGCCGGTGCTGCAGTGGATCGCCGTCGGTGTGCTCATCAACGCCGTCGGCTACGTCGGCTTCGTGGCGCTGCAGGGCGTCGGCCGCGCCGATCTCACGGGAAAGCTCAACTTGCTCGAGCTGCCGTTGTACATCGCCGCCCTGTGGACACTCGGCAGCAGGTTTGGACTGCCCGGGGTCGCGATGGCGTGGACGCTCCGCGTCACCGTCGACACGACGATGCTCTGCATTCTCTCGGCACGGTTCCTTGGCGCCGCCGCGCGGCCGTCGCTGCGCAGCGCGATCTGGGTCTTCCTGGCCGCGGCGCTGGGGGCCGGCGCCGCGCTCGACACCACTCGTGAGCGTTTACTATTTACAGTTGTCATATTGCTCGCCTACGTGCCCACGGCGTGGTTCCTGCTCATCTCGCGCGAGGAGCGTGGCGTGGTCCGCGCGCTCCTGGCGAACCCGTTCGACCGAAACGGCGACTCCGGACGGAGAGCGGCGTGAGCTCATTTGCCCGCCGCATGCTGCGCTGCCTCGCGGCGCCGGCCGCTGTGGCGACTCTACCGCTGTGCGCGAGCGCCCAGGTACCGATCGATCGCGCCACCGGCCAGCTCGTCGAGGTGAACAGCGACGTCGAGAACTACCTGCGCGTGCTGCAGCTGCGCGGAATCGTCGCGCCGCATCCCTGGTCGGTGCGCGAGTTCGGCTTGCGTGAAGCGGATAATCTCGCGCCGAGCGATACGTCGCATCCATGGGCGGCGCGTGTTCGGAGAGCCGATCCCTCGTCGCGCCGGTTTCGCATTCTCGCGCCCGAGATTCGCACGATCGAGAACACCACGTTTCCCTATGGCTTCAACGACGGACCGATCTGGGCGGGACGCGGCCTGACCGCGGCCGCGACCGGCGGCTTTACGGCGATGATCGGTCGCCTGAGCATCGTCGCCGAGCCGATGGTGTTCGTCGCGCAGAACCAGGGATTCACGCTCGCGAACAACGGACAAACCGGTCCGCTGCGATTCGGCAACGAGCTCGTGCCGATATTCATCGACCAGCCGCAACGTTTCGGCGACGGGTCGTACAAGCGTATCGATCCGGGACAGAGCTCCGTGCGGCTGGATCTGCCGTACGTCGCGCTCGGCGCCTCGACCGCCGACCAGCACTGGGGGCCGGCCGTCGAGCATCCGCTCATCCTCGGCAACAACGCCGCCGGGTTTCCGCACGCGTACCTCGGCACGAACGGCGCGGTGGACCTCTGGCTGTTCAAGCTCGACGCGCGCACCGAAGCCGGACGGCTGGATCAGACCGCGTTTTCGCCGGCGGGTGATACGGCGGCGCATCGCTTGATGACGGGCGTCGTCGCGAGCATTGTCCCGCGCGGCTTGCCGAACGTGGAATTCGGCGCGAGCCGATTCTTTCATTCGCCTTGGCTCTCGAGCGGCATTGGGCCGGGCACGATCGTGCATGCGTTGCGCGGCACGGAGTCGGCAAGCGACAATCAGCTCGCGTCACTGTTCGCACGAGCCGTCTTTCCGGCGAGTGGCGTCGAGGTGTACGGCGAGTTCGGACGCGACGATCGGAATGCCGATCGGCGCGATCTCACGCTCGAACCCGACCACGTCAGCGGCTACATGCTCGGCATGCAAAAAGTCTGGGCGAGCGGCTCGCGATCGTTCACTGTATTGCGCGGCGAGCTGCTGAACACGCGTGTGACGCATCTTGCGTTGGCGCGGCCGCAAGCGCCGTTCTACGTCAACGTCGCGCTGCCGCAAGGGCATACAGAGCTGGGGCAGGTACTTGGATCGGCCGCCGGGTTTGGCGGTCTTGGAACGAACCTCTCCGTCGACCGCTATGATCCCACGGGCAAATGGACGTTCGCCTGGGATCGTATCAACCGCGCGTCGAGCGACGGCAACCTCTCCGATCCGCGGGGGGCTGACGTCTACCAAAGTCTCGGCGCGCAGCGGACGATGTTCCGGCCGCGCGCCGACATCATCGCCGGCCTCACGCTCACGCGCGAGCTCAATCGCAATTTCGTGAAGGACGCCACCAACCTGCAGCTGCAGGTTGGAACGCGCGTCCACTGGTAACTGGTCGCCGGCGCGCTTTCTTCGCTCGACTACTTCGTCAACGAAGGCCGCGGAGCGGCTGGCGCCCGGAGCGGGGCGCGCTGCCGCGGATCGGTGCGCGCATCTTCGTGCGCGAACTCGGGCACGAGGACGCGGAGCGCGCCGCGTAGTTCGGTGTCGTCCGGCGAGTGCACCAGCGCGCGGCGAATCAATGCGTCGACCTGGTCGACGAACGCGCGATTCTCACCGTGCGTGACGACAGCGCGCAAGACTTTCGGGTGGCCGGTCGGCTGCACGTCTTCGCCGCCGAACAGCACTTCCTCGTAGAGCTTCTCACCGGGGCGTACGCCCGTAAAGACGATCTCGATGTCGTTGCCTTCTTCCAGACCCGACAACCGAATGAGATCGCGCGCCAGGTCGACGATCTTGACCGGCTCGCCCATGTCGAGCACGAACAGCTCCGCCGCCTTGCCGAGCGCGCCCGCCTGAAGCACGAGCTGCACCGCCTCGGGGATCGTCATGAAGTAGCGGCGCATCTCCGGGTGCGTGACGAGCACCGGCCCGCCTTCCTGAATCTGCTTCAAGAAGGTGGGGATCACCGAGCCGCGTGAGCCGAGCACGTTGCCGAATCGCACCGAAACGAACTTGCGGTTTTCGCCGATCGCCGCGGTGAGGACGATCTGCTCGGCGACCCGCTTGGTGGCGCCCATGATCGACGTCGGCCGCACCGCCTTGTCGGTCGAGATGTTGACGAGATGCTCGGTCTCGTTGTCGAGCGCCGCCTCGACGACATTGCGCGTGCCGAGGATGTTGTTGGTGATCGCTTCGGCGATGTTGCCTTCCATCAGCGGCACGTGCTTGTGCGCCGCGGCGTGGAAGATCGCGTAGGGCCGATGCTTGTTGACGATCGCGTGAATGTGCGCGGTGTCGCGCACATCGGCGATGAGCGGCACGATCGTGAGCGACGGGAAGCGCTTGCGCAGCTCGCCCTCGATCTCGAAGACCTGATTCTCACTGTGATCGAGCGCGATCAACTTGGCCGGCTCGAGCGCGGCGATCTGCCGGCACAGCTCACTGCCGATCGAACCACCGGCGCCGGTGACGAGCACCGTGCGCGACGACGTCAGCGCGCGCACCGCCTCGAGATCGGTCACGATCGGCTCGCGGCGCAGCAAGTCCTGAATTTCGACTGGGCGCAGCGCGCTCACCTTGATGCGCCCCGAGATCAGATCGTGCAGGCTCGGCATGATGCGCGCGTGAATGCCCGCGGTCGTCGCCGCCAGCAACACCTTGCGCACCACGGAGCCGCGCGCTTCCGGCATGGCGATGATCAACTCGTCCGCGCCCAGGCGCGAGATCACCGACGAGAGATTGTCGAGCGTGCCCGCGATCGGCACGTTGCCCAGCAGCTTGTCCTGCTTGTACGGATCGTCGTCGACGAACGCGATGACGTTGATGTGCAGCTTGGGATTGAGACGCGTTTCGCGAAGGATCAGCTGTCCGGCCGAGCCGGCGCCGACGACGATCGCGCGGCGACCGGTGCCCGGCCCGCGGCGACGGGCGCGCAGACGCGCGACCAGACGCGGTGCAGCCAGGGCGCTCAGCGTGAACAACGCATCGAGCACGAGCGCCGAGTAGGGAAGTCGTACGGGAGAGAGATCCAGCGCAGTGAGCAACACGCTTCCAACCAGCAGCCCAATCGAGCCGCCGATGGCGCCCGCATAGAGAATCCGTTCGAGCTCGCTGACGCTGGCGTGCCGCCAGATGCAGCGGTACAACCCGCAGAGATACGCGGTGGCCAGACGAAGCGGCAGCGTGATGCCGACGTACAGCAGCGCCGCGCGGAGGATCTGCGCGCTCCAATCGACGGTCTCGTAGCGCAGGCTCAGCGCCAACAGGGGCAGGCTGGCCAGCAGCAGGGCGTCGATCAGCAGGAAGTAGCGGTTGCGCATAACCCCTGAAAAGGAAACTCACATCCCGTATTTGCAAGTGGGCGGAATGCCCCAGGCAGTGCGTAGGACGGAGCGAGGTGGGCTGTTGTTAGTGTTGTGAGTCCAGCGGCGCGCGGCTTCGTGTAACGCCGAGGACCCGGAGGACCCGTCCGCGGCGAAGGTCATCGCGGACACCGCGCGCGAGGCGCGCGAACTCCTGGGCTTCGGGTTGGCCGTGTGTCTCCGGGCCCTTGAGGTATTCACGGAGCAGTGCGAGCAGCGTCCCGAAAACGAAGCCGAGGATCAACGCCCGAATGAGCGCCATGAGGCGACCGCGCGGCTCGGGGTGCAGGGGGATTTCCGGCTGGCCGAGCACGCTGATCGTCGGCGTGTCGCGGACCTCTTCGAACTTCGCGCGCTCGTAGTTCTGGACCAGCGTCGCATAGATGGTCTGGTGGAGCTGATAGTCGCGGTCGAGCCGTTCGTGCTGAAACACCAACGTCGGCGAATTGCGGAAGTCGCGATTCTGCGCGAGGAACGCCTCGAGCCGATCCTGTGAGGCCTGCAGTTGCCGGGATTCGTCGGCGACGCGGCCTTCGAGGAACTGGCGCTCGGCCGTTGCACCGCTCTGGCGCATACGGGCGTTGAACTCGCTGATCTGACGAAGGATCTCGTCCGCGATCGCCTTGGACAGGCGTGGATCGGTGGTCGAGACGCTGATGGTGACGATCCCGGTGCGGGGCGCGGGGACGACGTCGACCTCATCATTCAACGTGCGAATGGCGGCGTCGCGTGCGAGCTGTACGTCTTTCTCCTGGATTCCGTATAGCTGGATCAGGGTGTGAGGCGTGCTGTCGCGCGCGCCTGGCAGAACATATGAGGCCTGCGCGACCTGGCCGAGGAAGGTGCGCGAGCGGATGAGCTCGGGGTAGAACTGGGGCGAGGCGACGCCGGCGGACGCCTGGACGGGGACGCCGAGTTGTGCCGCGATGCCTGAAACGCTACTGGTCGTCGACGCTTGGCCTTGCGAGATGAACATCGCCGTCGAGACATAGCTCTGGGGCTCGTTGAGGCGCGGTACGATGGCGATGGCGCCGGCGAGCAGGGTGACGGCGATTACGAGCGCGCGCTGGCGGAGGACCGCGTTCATGACGCGGAAGGCCGACAACTCCGAGGGCGCGGGGGCCGGGACGGCGATGATGTCCGCCGGACCGCTACCGTTGCCGTTGCTTTCAGCGACGCTCATTCAAGAAAACACGTGGTGGCAGGGGCTTGAGTCGTCTGCTGCGTGTGTTGCGGCAACCTCCGCTGAGGCAAAGCCAGGAGGGCGACTGGTGGAAATTAGAAGACTCACACATGGCGCGAAAGTGCCGTCCGAGCGTCGATGTCGAGAATCCGCTTCGACTTGCGCCACCCGGGCGCGCAGGGGTTGCAGTCTCTCCAGCGCGGTGTAGCTTCCGCAGGATTGCAAAATTGCCCGGGGCCGCGGCGCTCACGCATCGTCAGCTTTTTCGAGCTTTTCGAGCTTTTCGCTGCGCGTGATATGCGGCACGCGGCTCGATACCCGCCCAGTGGCTGGCGTCAATTCCCGGCATAAGTGGTAGAATATAAGGACTTGCGCCGTTGTTGGCCGCGTAAGTCTGGCGGTAGCTTTGATCATATCTTTCTTTGGGAACGTGTGGGATGTCGCAGTCGTCGGATGCGGACCAGGGCCTCACCTGGCAACTCATTTACACCAAGCCGAGGTGCGAAGCCTGGGCTGAGGTAAACCTCCGCAACCAGGGCTTCGTCGTGCTCGGTCCACGCACTCGCGGCCGTACCTCGCTCGTCCCGCTCTTTCCACGATATCTGTTCGTCGGCGGCCAGCCGGCCCACCCGTTCGAGCGTCTTCGCAACACCCGCGGCGTAGCCAAGGTCGTTTACTGCGGCGATTACCCGGCACGCGTCGAGCCCGACGTCATTCGCCAACTGCGTGCGCGAATGAACGCCAACGGCGTGGTCACGCCGGACGCGCCGACGCGCACGGGCTTGTTCTCGGGCCGCGAACGAGAGCGCGTTCGCGCCCTGCTCAAGCTGGCCGCCGCAGGGTATCGCGTACGATCGGCATGATCCTTCGAACGACTCACGCACTTTAGTCTTGCCATCCGCCGCCGTTTTCATCGTCGCGCGCACCGGTTCGTCGCGGTTGCCGCGGAAGGTCCTGACACCGATTCACGAACGGCCTATCCTCGCGCGCCTCGTCGAGCGCGCGCGCCGGGCCGTCGAACCCGACGCATGGGTGCTGTGCACGACGACGGCATCATCCGACGACGAGCTCGCCGCCCTCGGCCTCGCCCTCGGGTTGCGGGTGTTTCGCGGCAGCGAGCGCGACGTCCCGGTACGGCTACGCGACGCCGCGCGCGCGACGGAGGCGGAGTTCTTCGTGCTCCTCGAGTCGGACGAGATCTTCGCCGATCCGGAATTCATCGATGCCGTCATTCGGCGGCGTCTCGAAACGGGTGCCGATTACATCGTCACACGAGGTTTGCCGATCGGCGCGTGGGTGTGCGGCATCAGCCGGCGAGCCATCGAACAGCTCTGCGCGGACCGAGCGACGGAGGCGGTCGACGGTTGGGGGGTATTTCTCGAGCGCGACGCCCGACTGCGCACCGAATCCGTTCACACCGATTCTGCGCTCGCCGCGGCGTCCGAAGGGTTGCGTTTGACGCTCGACTACCCCGAGGATCTCGAAGTCATTTCGGCGGTGTTCGACCGGTTGCGCGACCGAGGCGACGACTTTTCAGTGCGCGACGTCGTGGCGTTGCTGACCGCGGAGCCTGAGCTGGCGGCGCCCAATCGCAAATTGAACGAGCAGTACTGGCAGCGAATTGAAAAAACGAGGCAATCGTGACTGATAAATTCCTGATCGTCGGCCTTGGCTCCATGGGCAAGCGGCGCATTCGCAACCTGCAGCATCTCGGCGCGGGTGAGCTGCTCGGGTTCGATCCGCGCGCCGATCGCCGCGCCGAGGTCGAAGCCAAGTACGGCGTGCGCTGCGTGGAGAGCTTCGAGAAAGGACTGGAATGGGGGCCTGGGGCGCTCGTCATCTCGACACCGCCCGACATGCACGTGCGCTACGCACGCGCCGCTGCCGAGAGCGGACGGCATTTCTTCACTGAAGCGAGCGTCGTCGACGACGGGCTCGCCGAGCTCGACGAGCTGGTGACGCGCGCCGGTGTGGTTGCGGCGCCCTCGTGCACGATGCGGTTTCATCCGTCGATTCGCGCCATCAAGTCGGCGATCGACGACGGGTCGATCGGTCGAGTGGTGGGACTGACGTATCACTCCGGACAGTATTTGCCGGACTGGCATCCGTGGGAGGACATCGCGGACTACTACGTCAGCAAGCGCGAGACGGGCGGCTGCCGCGAGATCGTGCCGTTCGAGCTCACGTGGCTGACGTGGGCGCTCGGTGATGTGCGCAAGATTTCGTGCTTCCGCGGCAAGGTGTCGGATGTGCCGGCGGACATCGATGACTGGTATCAGATGCTGCTCGAGTTCGAGAGCGGCGTGCTGGGACACCTGACGGTCGACGTGGTGTCGCGCGTGGCGGTGCGCGTGTGTCGCGTCGTCGGCACCGAGGGCGTCGTGGAGTGGAGCTGGGAGGACAAGCGCGTGCGCGTGTTCCGCACGGCCGACAACGCCTGGGCCAACGTCGCCGAGCCCGAAGGGATTCGCGTCGAGGGGTATTTGCTCGCCGACGACATGTACATCGCCGAGATGGACGCGTTCGTGCGCGCGACGCGCGGACAAGCGCCGTATCCGTATACGATCGCCGAAGACCGGCGAATGCTGGAACTGTTATACGCTGCCGAGCGGAGCTCCGACGACGGCGTGCATGAAGTCACGGCACCAGCGGGAGTGAAAGCATGACACACACGGATACCGCCGCGCCCGCGGCCGGGACCAAGAGCTACGAGAAGCGACTGCTGCGGGCGATTCCCGGCGGCGCGCACACCTATTCCCGCGGCTTCGATCAGTTTCCGGCAAACGCGCCCGAGATTCTGGAGCGCGGCGAAGGCGCGTACGTGTTCGATCCCGATGGCCGTCGGTATCTCGACTATGGGATGGCGTTGCGCGCCGTGATTCTCGGCTACAGCGAGCCGCGCGTGAATCAGGCCGCGTGGCGTGCGATCGAGCAGGGGAACAATCTGACACGTCCGTCGGTGGTGGAGCTCGAAGCGGCGGAAACGCTGATCGATCTCATCGACTCCGTCGACATGGTGAAGTTCACGAAGAACGGCTCGACCGCAACGAGCGCCGCGGTGAAGCTGGCGCGCGCGTACACGGGCCGGACGCTCGTGGCTCGCTGTCTCGACCATCCATTTTTTTCGTATGACGACTGGTTCATCGGCTCGACGGTGATGAATCGCGGCGTGCCCGACGAGATCTCGTCGCAGACGAAGCTCTTTCGCTTCAACGATGTGGACAGCTTCGAGCGGTTGATCAAGGAATTCCCGGGGCAGATTGCGTGCGCCATGCTCGAGCCGGCGACTTCCGTGGCGCCGGAGCCGGGATACCTCGAGCGCATGCGCGAGCTGTGCTCGGCGAACGGCATCGTCCTCGTGTTCGACGAGATGATCACGGGATTCCGCTGGCACGTCAAAGGCGCGCAGCATTTCTACGGCGTGCAGCCGGATCTCTGCACGTTCGGAAAAGCGATGGCGAACGGGTTTTCGGTTGCCGCCGTGGCGGGCAAGCGCGAGATCATGGAATTGGGGTCGATCGAGCTCGAGGGACGCGAGCGCGTATTCCTTCTGTCGACGACGCACGGCGCGGAGATGTGCGGGTTGGCGGCCTTCATGGAGACCGTGCGGCTCATCGAGAGCGAAGGCGTCGTCGACCACGTGTGGCAGTACGGTCGCGATCTGCTTGCCGGCCTCAACGCGCTCGCCAAGCGACATGGTGTCGAGCAGAGCTTCGTCGCGGGCGGTGTGGAGTGCTCGCCGTACTATCTCACGCTCGATGAGCGCGGCGCCGCGTCGATGCCGCTGCGCACGCTCTTCGCGCAAGAGATGGTGAAGGGCGGAGTGCTGATGCCGTGGATCGCGCTATCCAGCGCGCACGGAGCGGCTGAGCTCACGGCGACGCTCGACGCGGCGGACCGTGCGCTGGCGGTGTATGCCGCGGCCGTACGCGACGGCGTCGACGAATATCTCGAAGGCGAAGCGATTCGTCCGGTGTTCCGGCGATTCAATTGAGCGCGATGCTGCTCGACGGAAAAGTCGTGGTGGTTGCCGGGGGCGCGGGGCTGCTGGGCAAAGCCTTCACGTCCGGCATCGTGCGGCACGGCGCCACCGCGATCGTCGCGGACGCGTCGGAAGAGCGCGGCGTTGCGGTGTGCAATGAATTGCGCGCGGCCACGCCTGCCGCGCGCGTGGAGTACGTGCGTCTCGACATCACCAACGCGGACTCGATCGTGGCCGCGATTGAGCGCATCGCGTCCAGACACGGACGAATCGATGCGCTGGTGAATACGGCGTATCCGCGCAACGCGCGATACGGGCGCCACGTCGAGGACGTGACGTACGAAGACTTCTCCGAGAACGTCTCGGTGCATCTCGGCGGATACTTTCACACGACGAAGCATTTCGGCAAATACTTTCGCGAGCGGGGAGCGGGCAACATCGTGAGTCTTGGCTCGATCTACGGGGTCGTCGCGCCGAGATTCGAGATCTATGAAGGCACGCCGATGACGACGCCGGTCGAATACGCGGCGATCAAATCGGGCGTCATTCATCTCACGCGGTATTTCGCGCGCTACTATCGCTCGGCGGGCGTGCGCGTGAACTGCATCAGCCCCGGCGGCATCAAGGATCGGCAACCCGAATCGTTCGTCGCGCGGTACTCGCAACACGCCGCGAACGGTGACTTGCTGCAGCCGAACGACGTGGTGGGAACGCTCGTGTTTTTGCTCTCCGATCTGTCGGCGGCGATCACCGGACAGAATCTCGTGGTCGACGCGGGGTGGACGCTATGAGCGTTGCCGTCGGAACCCGGCGTATCGGTGATGGTGCGCCCTGTTACGTGATCGCCGAGGCCGGCGTGAACCACAACGGGGATGCCGAGCTCGCGCATCGGCTGGTGGACATCGCGGCCGACGCGGGCGCGGACGCGGTGAAGTTTCAGACGTTCGATCCCGATCTGCTCGCGAGTCCCGGCGCCGTGAAGGCGGATTATCAGATCGAGAATACCGGAACGGGCGGCTCGCAGCACGAAATGCTGATGGCGCTCACGCTACCGCGTTCGGTCTTCGCGGACCTGGCGCGCCATGCGACCGAGCGACGGATCGAGTTTCTCTCGACGCCGTTCGATCTGAACAGCGCGGACCTCCTGGCCGACATCGGCGTGAGCGCGTTCAAGATCGGATCGGGTGAGGTGACGAACCATCCTTTTCTCGCGCGGTTGGCGGGTTTCGGTCGTCCGCTGTTGCTCTCGACGGGCATGAGCACGCTCGACGAGGTCGTCGCCGCGGTCGGCGTGATTCAGCGCTCGGGCAATCCGCCGCTCGCGCTCTTTCACTGCGTCACGAGCTATCCCGTCGATGCCGCGGCGTGCAACCTGCGCGCGATGCAGACGCTGCGCGACCGATTCCGCGTGCCGGTGGGGTGGAGCGATCACACCGTCGGCGGAGTCGTGAGTATCGCGGCGGTGGCGTTGGGGGCGGAGTTGATCGAGAAGCATTTCACCGTCGATCGCACGTTGCCGGGGCCGGATCACGCGGCGTCGCTCGAGCCGGACGAGCTGCGCACGCTCGTCGCCGACATTCGCTCGACGGAATCCGCGCTGGGCGACGGCCGCAAGGTGCCGGCGGCGTGTGAATTAGGAATCTCTAAAGTCGCGCGGCGCAGCCTGCACTTCAGCGGCAATCTGCCGGCGGGGCACGCGGTGCGGCCGAATGATCTCGTGGCGCTGCGGCCGGCAACGGGTTTGTCGCCCGCGCTGCACGACCAGCTCGTGGGTCGAGTGTTGCGCGTCGACGTCGCGCGCGGCGACATCGTTCGCGAGGACCAGCTTGTCTGAGCTGCGACGACTTGCGGTGCTCACCACGGGCCGGCAGGACTACGGCATCCTGCGCAGCACGCTCGAGCTGCTCGGCGAAACTGGTCAACCGGACGTCGCGCTGTGGGCGGGCGGCATGCTGCTGAGCGAGCGATTCGGTCGCGCGATCGATCTCGTGCGCGCGGATGGACTGACGGTGAGCCGGGAACTGCCGTTCGTCTCGGATCCGCCGGACCAGACGCGCGACACGGCGCGTGCGCTCGCCGCCGTTGGCGACGCGTTGGCTGAAGACCGGCCGGACGCGCTGATGTTGGTGGGCGACCGCTATGAAACCGCCGCGGCTGCGATCGCCGCGACGCTCGCCCGCGTACCGATCGTGCATTTGCACGGCGGCGAAGAAACCGAAGGCGCGATCGACAACGCGTTTCGGCATGCGATCACGAAGCTCAGCCACCTACATCTCGTGAGTCATCCGGCGTACGCGGCGCGCGTGCGGCAGATGGGCGAGCCGGATGCGAGCGTGATCATCGTTGGATCGCCGGGAACGGACAACCTCTATCGCGACGATCTGCCGTCGATCGCGGATCTCGAGAAGCGGCTGGGCCGCGCGCTGACGCCACCCATCGTGCTGGTAACGATGCATCCCACCACGCTCGGCGGCGATCCGCGGGCCGAGACGAACGCGGTTGCGGAAGCGATGGCGCGGGTAAACGCGACGTACGTGATCACGGCACCGAATACCGATACGGGCGGAACAGCGATCGACGACGTGTGGCGCGCATGGACGGCGCCTCGCGCGAACGCGCTCTATGTCGATGCGCTCGGCGCGACGAATTATTGGGCGCTGCTGCGCGCGACCGCGGCGGTGCTGGGGAATTCGTCGAGCGGCATTCTCGAGGCGCCGTCGGCGGGCGTGCCGGTCGTGAACGTCGGCGATCGTCAACAGGGGCGAATTCGCATGGGGTGGGTGCGCGACGTTCCGGCGGAGACGGACCGAATCGAAGCGGCGTTGCGCGAAGCGTTGGCCGCGGGCGCGCCCGAACGCGCGAGCGGGCGCGGCGGCGCGGACGTTCCGCGCGGACCGGTCGCGCCGCGCATCGTTGATGCGCTCCGCGCGTGGGACCTGCCATGTCCGCCGCGAAAGCGTTTTGTGGAGCGCGTGCCATGAGGTGGAGCAAGGAGCTGGATACCGGATTGTCGAACCTATGTGTCCGAAACACCGCCACGCTGTTCGAGGCGCTGCAGGCCATCGACAGCGGCGCCGAGTCGATCGTGTTCGTGTGCGATGAGAGTGGAAAGATCATTGGATCGCTCTCGGACGGCGATGTTCGCCGCGCGCTGCTTTCGGGTGCGGCGCTCTCGGACTCCTGCCTCGAACGCGTGATGAATCGCCAGTTCGCGTGGGTGACGCCGTCCGCGGGTCGTGCGGAGGTGTTGGACATCATGCGCGCGCGCGACGTCGGACAGTTGCCGGTGCTCGACGAACACGGGCGGTTGTGCGGGCTTCACACCGTCGGTCAGATCATGTCGGCGGCGCACCGCACGAATGCCGCGGTGATTCTCGCCGGCGGTCGCGGCACGCGGCTGCATCCGCTTACGGAGACTGTGCCGAAGCCGATGGTGACCGTCGCGGGCCGGCCGATCCTCGAGCGGTTGGTGTTGCATCTCATGAGTTGCGGGATTCGCACGATCTACATCTCGGTGAATTATCTGGCGCACGTCATCGAGGAGCATTTCGGCGACGGATCGCGCTTCGGCTGCCGCATCGAATATCTGCGCGAAGACCAACCGCTTGGCACCGGCGGGCCGTTGGCGCTCGTGAAGGATCGCGTCAGCGAGCCCGTCGTCGTGATGAACGGCGATCTCGTGACGCAGTGCGACGTGGGGGCGATGCTCGACTTTCACACGCAGGGCGGCTACACGGTGAGCATGGGATTGCGGCGGTACTGCTTCACGGTGCCGTTCGGCGTCGCGCGCGTGCAGGGTGAGCGGTTGCGGGAATTGATCGAGAAGCCGACGGAGCGAGAGTTGATCAACGCCGGCGTGTACGTGCTGTCGCCGGAGGTGTTGCAGCACATTCCGCGTGGCCGTGAGTATCCGATCACGGAGTTGTTCAACTATTGCCTGCGCGAAGCACTGCCCGCGGGCGCCTTCCTGATCGAAGAAGAGTGGGTGGACGTGGGCCAGCATCATGAACTGCAGCGCGCGCGCGGCGAGCAGTGACCTCGTGACCTCGTGACCTCGTGACCTCGTGACCTCGTGACCTCGTGACGTCGATGGCGCCGCGACGCGTGCTGCTCATGATCAATTGGTCCGCGCACTACACGGAGCTGGTGCGCGCGGCGCGATTGCTCGTCGAGTCGTCGCGATACGAGCCCGTGGTGATGTTCGCGCGGTCGTACCCGGGATTCGAGCGCGACATGGCGGCGAGCATTGCCGAAGGTTTCGTGACGCTCGGCTTCGACGGAGCGGTAGTGCGCTCGGCGCCGGCGGTGTCGACGGCGCCGCCAGCCGCGGAAGCGCCGAATGACTTCGACGCGGGCCCGTCACGCGGGCTGACCGCGCGCGCCAAAGGACTGCTGCTGACGATCGCCGGCTACCGGCGCGATGACACGCTGCTGGCGGCGCCGGCGAGGACGCTCGCGATTCGGCGGCGGTTGCGCCACGCGCGACAGGTGCTCGCGCGCGAAAACATCTCGGCGTTGCTCCTGGCGAGCGACGACGTCGGCGCCGACACGGCGGAGTGGATTCGCGCGGCACATGGGCGCGGCGCTCCGGCCATCATTCTGCCGTTCACGATCGTGAAGCCGGGCGGGATCGCCGACGAATTGTACGTGCAGCGCGCGCACCAGCTCGAGACTCGAAGCAATCGGTTGGTGGCGAGATTCTTTCCGCGCTGGGCTCACGACCATCATGGTCGCCGGCTGCTGCGGTTGCCGAGCGCGCGTGTCCTGGCGAAGGAAGTGACGCGGACGGCGCCGCCCGATCCCTGGCAGTGGAACAGCGGAGCGGCGGACGCGATCGCGCTCGAGAGCGAGTATGCCCGAGCGCATTACCGCTCCGCGGGATTTCCCGAACAGCAACTCGTTGTGACCGGCGCGCTGTTTTCCGATACGCTGGCGGGGGCGATCGCGAGCGCGTCCCAGCGGCGTGCCGCGTTAGGAGAGCAGTTCAACGTCGATCCGGCGCGTCCGCTCGCCGTGTTCGCGCTGCCGGGCGATCTATTCGGCGCGCTGCGACATCAGCCGGATTTTCGCGACTATCGCGAGATGATCGAGTTCGTCGTCGCGACGCTGCGCGCACTCGGCGCCGAAGTGCTGATTCGCCCGCATCCGTGCGACGACCTCGCCGCGCTCGACGGCATCGAAGCGACCGGCGCGCGCATCACCGACGTCGATACCGCCTTGCTCGTTCCGCTTTGCGATGTCTTTGTCACCAGTGCGTCGGCCACGCTGCGCTGGGCCGTGGCGTGCGGCAAGCCCGCGCTCAACTTCGATCTCTTCCGCAGCCGGTTCGACTATCTGGCGGCGCCGGGAACCGTCGCGGTTGAAACGAAGGAAGAATTCATCGATGCTGCATCGCGCTGGCTGGGCGATCGGTCGGCGCTCGCGGCCGCGGCAACCGCGCAGAAAGACGTGAGTGATCGCTGGGGTGCGTTGGACGGGCAGTGCGGCGCACGCGTCCTCGCGCTCTTCGATCGCCTCGTGCGCGAGCCGATGGCGCGCGAACCGATGGCGCGCGAGCGCGCGGCGGCCGTATCGAACCACACCTCCGCGGTGCTGCGGAGCGAACCACATACGAGGCACTCATGAAGGCGGCAGTGATCGGCGTTGGACGCATGGGACGACGACATGCCGCGGTGCTCCGCGGCATGGGCTTCGACATTGCCGGCGTCAGCGATCCGAGTGAGGCGGCTTTGGAAGCGGCGCGCACCGAGCTTGGGCTCGAGTCAGAGAACTTGTATCGCGATCCCGCGCAGCTGCTCACGTCGACGTCTCCGGAGGCCGTGGTGATTGCCACGACCGCCGACTGCCACGCACCGCTCACGTTGCGGGCGGTGCTGGCCGGCGCGCGTTACGTGCTGTGCGAGAAGCCGATGGCGGTCTCGCTCGCTGAATGCGACGCGATGATCGCGGCGTGCAAGGAGCGTGACGTGCGCCTGGCGATCAACCATCAGCGTCGCTACATGCCCCAGTTCGAGGTAGCGCGCGACATCGTCGAATCGCCCGAGTTCGGTGGTTTGCGCGGCATGACGGTCGTCGCCGGGAACATGGGACTCGCGATGAACGGCAGCCACTTCCTCGAGATCTTCATGCATTGGACGGGTGAGACGCCGCGCACGATCGCGGCGTCGTTCTCCGACGTGGAAGTTCCGAATCCGCGCGGCGCACAATTCCGCGACGCGTCCGGATTCCTGCGCGTGACGACCGCCTCGGGACGGCGGTTGACGATCGATGCCGAAGCGGACGCCGGTCACGGGCTGTTGAGTGTCTACATGGGACACAACGGCCAACTCGTCGTGGACGAGCTCACGGGCGTTGCCACGACGGAAATCCGAACATCGGAACAGCGCGGGCGTCCGACAACGTTGTACGGCCTTCCCGCCGAAGGGTCGCGCCAGCAATTCACCGCGGATCTCAATGTTGCGATCCGCGCGCTGTGGGAGCGACTGCTTGCCGGCGAGAGCGTGCCGAGCGGCGAGGATTCCCGCCGCGTGATCGAATGTCTGGTCACGGCGTATGTGTCACATGAGCGCGGCGGCGTGCCGGTCGCGTTCGATCCATCGTCGTTGCCGCGCGAGCGTCGATTTGCCTGGGCCTGACCGCCGCCGATGCCGGCGATCCGATGCCGGCGATCCGATGCCGGTGATCCGATGCGGGTGATCCGATGCGGGTGATCTTCATGGGTCGCAAGCCGGCGGCGTCCGCGGCGTTGCGCAAGCTCGTGGCGTCGGGCGCTGACGTTGTCGCCGTCGTGGCGCCGATGCCTCCCGACGAGCCGTTGAGTGCGACATTCTGGCGTCCGCTCCTGCACGACACCGCGAGCGAGCTGGGTTTGACGACGGTGCGAGACACGGCGCTCTACGAGAGCATCGACGCACTACAGGCCGGCCGCGATCCCGCGATCGACCTGCGCGACATCGACCTCGTCATTTCGTTTCTGTTCTGGAAGAAGATCCGCCGGCCGCTGATCGAGCTGCCGCGTATCGGCTGCTTCAACTTTCATCCGGGACCACTGCCGGAGTTTCGCGGCCGTCGCGGATACAATCACGCGATTCTCGAGGACTACGCCGAATACGGCGCGAGCCTGCACTGGGTATCCGAAGGTGTCGACCTCGGTGACGTGGTGAGCGTGAAGCATTTCCCGATTCGCCCGGACGATACGGCACTGTCCCTCGAGCGGCGCACGATGGGCTGTCTCCTGGACATGTTCGACGAGTTCATCACACAGCTCCGGGCTGATGTGCCGCTGCCGCGTATTCCGCAGGGACCGGGGAAGTCGGCGACGAAGAAAGAGTTGCTCGCGGCGATGCGTGTGTCGCCGGACGACGACGCGGAAACGCTTGCGCGGAAGGTGCGGGCATTCTGGTACCCGCCTCATACGGGCGCGACGATCGAGATTGGCGGCACGGAATTCACCCTCGTCGACGCGAACACACTCGACAAACTTGGCCGCTTCCTGCACGGCAGTGAGCCGGACGCGTGGTGAAGCGTGGTAAGTTCCTATCCGCATGCTCATGAGTAGAACCTCTTCGAACGCGCCATTGCGCGGCGTCAAAGTCCTCGTCACCGGTGCGGATGGCTTCATCGGAAGCCACCTCACCGAAGCGCTCGTGCGCGAGGGCGCGGACGTGCGCGCGATGTGTTTCTACAACTCGAATGGCTCCGCGGGTTGGCTCGATCAGAGCGGGGACGACATTCGCGCGGCGATCGACGTTCGGCTGGGCGACGTCCGCGACGCGCGCTGGGTGGAAGCGGTCTGCGAGGACGTCGAGATCGTGTTTCATCTCGCGGCGCTGATCGCGATTCCCTACAGCTACACCGCACCGGAGTCGTTCGTCGACACGAACGTCCGCGGTACGCTCAACATGCTGGAAGCGGTGCGCCGCGCCGGGTGCGCGCGGCTGATTCAGACCTCGACCAGCGAAGTCTACGGCACGCCGGATTCACTGCCGATCCGCGAGTCGCATCCCCTCAAGGGACAATCGCCCTATAGCGCCACGAAAATCGCCGCGGACAAGTTGTGTGAGGCGTACTTCAGTTCATTCGGCACTCCGGTGGTGACGCTGCGACCGTTCAACACGTACGGCCCGCGTCAATCGGCACGCGCCGTGATTCCCACCATCCTCTCTCAGCTCCTTGCAGGCCAGCGCGTCATTCGACTCGGCAACCTGAAACCGCGGCGCGATCTCACGTTCGTCAGCGACACGGTGGCCGGCTTCGTCGCGGCAGCGCGCGCGACGGACGTCAACGGCGAGACGATCCAACTCGGTACCGGACGCGCCGAGTCGGTCGGCGACGTCTTCGCGGCGGCGTGCAAAGTGTGTGGCGTGGATGCCACCGTGGAGCAGGACACCGCGCGGCTTCGCCCCGATCGCAGCGAGGTCATGGTCCTGCAATCCGATCCGTCGTTCGCGAGCGAGCGTCTCGGTTGGCAAGCGGCGGTGGGATTGGAGGACGGCCTGGCGCAGACCGCCGAATGGATTGAGCGGAATCTCGCGTCGTACTCGCCCGAGTGTTATGCGGTCTGAGAGTCGCGAGCCCGGCGCGCCGGTCGCGGCGGGCGGTATTCCGCTGTGCGTGCCTCATCTGGCGGGGAACGAGTGGACGTACGTGCGAGAGTGTCTCGACACGAATTTCGTTTCTTCGGTCGGACCATTCGTTCGGCGATTCGAGACCGAGCTCGCACAGCGCGTGGGTGCACGCTTCGGCATCGCGACGTCGACGGGAACCGCGGCGCTGCATGTCGCGCTGCTCGTGGCGGGCGTCGAGCGCGATGATGAAGTGCTCGTGTCGTCGCTGACGTTCATCGCGCCGGTGAACTCGATTCGATACGCGGGTGCGTGGCCCGTGTTCATCGACGCGGAGCCGAAGCATTGGCAGATGGATCCGGCACAGGTCGCGCGGTTCCTCGAGCAGGAGTGCGTGGAGCGCGACGGCGTCGTGCGCAACCGCGTGACGGGCCGGCGGGTGCGGGCGATTCTGCCGGTGCACATTCTGGGACATCCGGTCGACATGGATCCGATTCTGGCGCTCGCGAAGCGGTACGGGCTCGCCGTGATCGAGGACGCAACCGAGAGTCTCGGCGCGACGTACAAGGGAATTCCGACGGGGCACATCGCCGACGCGGGGTGCTTCAGCTTCAACGGCAACAAGCTGATCACGAGCGGCGGCGGCGGGATGGTGGTGACCGACAACGCGGCCATGGCCGAGCGCGCGAAGTATTTGACGACGCAAGCGAAGGACGACGCCGTGGAGTTCATCCACGGCGAGGTCGGCTACAACTATCGGCTGACGAACGTGCAGGCGGCGCTCGGTGTGGCGCAGCTGGAGCAGGTGGACGCGTATCTCGCGGCCAAGCGACGTATCGCGACGCGATATGTAGACGGACTACATGATGTAGCCGGCATCACGACGCCGACCGAAGCGCCGTGGGCGCGCAGCGCGTGGTGGTTGTTCTCGGTGATCGTGGCCGATGAGGAATTTGGAATGAGCAGTCGTGATCTCATGCGCGCGCTCGACGAGCGCGGCATTCAGACGCGGCCGCTGTGGCAGCCCGTGCATCTGTCGCCGGCGCATCGTGATGCACAGCGCCGGAGCTGTCCGGTGGCGGAGGAGCTCAACCGAACGGTTCTCAGCCTGCCGTGCTCCGTTGGACTCACGGATGCGGAGCAGGAGCGCGTCATCGACGCCATCACGACGCTCGCGTCGGGCGCCCACCGCACGCGGGCCGCTGCCGCGGCGCGGTGAGCGGGATCTGTTCATGACGACGGATTTGCATTTCCCAACGCCGCCGGCCGACGTGCCGATGACCGGACCAACGCTCGTGATCGGCCCAGGCAATCGACGCGGGCTGATCGACGCGGCGGAGCTCTGGAGCTATCGCGACCTCGCGCTCTTTCTCATCTGGCGCGACGTCAAGGCGCGCTACGCGCAGAGCATCCTGGGCATTGGCTGGGCGATCATCCAGCCGCTCTTCACCATGCTGGTGTTCACGGTGGTGTTCGGGCGGGTCGCGCGGGTGCCGTCCGACGGGTTGCCCTATTCGCTGTTCAGTTTCGCGGCGCTGGTGCCGTGGACGTTTTTCTCAACCTCGTTGACGGCGGCCACGGATAGTCTCGTGACCGCGTCGGCGATGATCTCGAAAGTATACTTCCCGCGCATCATTCTTCCGATCACCGCGGTGCTCGGCAAGGGAGTGGATCTCGCGATCGCGCTCGCGATGCTCGCGGCGATGATGGGGTACTACCGAATCGCGCCGACGCGTTGGGCGGTGATCGTGCCGTTGCTTCTCGTGCTCGCGGCGTTGGCGGCGACGGGACTGGGACTGTGGCTGACGGCGCTGGCCGCGCAGTACCGCGACGTGAAGTACGCGGTTGGTCTGGTCGTGCAGCTCATGATGTACGCGGCGCCGGTGGTGTATCCGGTGAGCCTCATCCCCGCGCGGTACCGGCTCGCGTATGCGATCAATCCCATGGTCGGCGTGATCGAAGGCATGCGGACAACGTTGTTGCGCACGGGCAACGTGCCGTGGGACTTGATCGTCGTCGGCACGGTGTCGGCGCTCGTCTTCGTGGTGACGGGCGCGGCGTATTTCCGCCGCAAGGAGCCCACACTGACGGACGTGCTTTGATGTCGCACGTCGTGATCAGGGCGGAAGGCCTTTCCAAGTCGTATCGCATCGGGCTCGAGGAAAAGCGGCCGGACACGCTAGTCGGTCGCATGACGAGCCTCGCCCGCAAACCGATCGACAATCTGCGCTCGCTGCGCCGGCTCACGCGCACCGGCGACGAGGCGCCTGACATCGTGTGGGCGCTGCGCGATGCAAGCTTCGACGTTCGCCAGGGCGAAGTCGTGGGGCTCATCGGCCGCAATGGCGCGGGAAAGAGCACGCTGCTCAAGATCCTCTCGCGCATCACCGCGCCGACGACCGGATCCGCCACCGTGCACGGTCGCGTGGGCTCGCTGCTCGAGGTGGGAACGGGGTTTCACCCTGAACTGACCGGCCGCGACAACGTGTTTCTCAACGGCGCGATTCTCGGCATGAGCCGCGCCGAGATCGCGCGGCAGTTCGACGAGATCGTGAGCTTTGCGGGAGTCGAGCGGTTCATCGACACGCCGGTGAAGCGCTACTCCAGCGGCATGTATCTGCGCCTCGCGTTCGCGGTGGCGGCGCATCTCAATCCCGAAATTCTGATCGTGGACGAAGTGCTCGCGGTCGGCGACCTCGAGTTTCAGAAGAAGTGCTTGGGGAAGATGAGCGACGTCGCGCGCGGCGGACGCACGGTGCTCTTCGTATCGCACAACATGGCGGCGGTCCAGCGATTGTGCAGCCGGACGATCCTGCTGCACAACGGAACGATTCACCGCGACGGGGATACGCAGTCGGTCGTCGGTGAGTATCTCGGACTCGGGATGGATCGCCACGGCGAGCGCCGATGGGACGATCCGCGCACCGCGCCGCACGACGACGTCGTGGCGCTCCGCGCCGTCCGCGCGTTCGACTCCGGCGGCCGAGTGACGTCGAGCTTTCGCTTGCAGGAAGAGATTCTGCTCGAAGTGGAGTTCGCGATCGCGCGCCCGCAGCCGCTCAACGTCAACCTGTTCGTGTACGACGCGTCGGGGAATCTGCTGTTCGTCATCGGCGACTTTCAGACCGACGAATGGCAGGGTCGTCCGCGACCGGCAGGTATCCATCGCAGCCGCTGCCGCATTCCGGCGAACCTGCTCAACGAGGGCATGATTCGCATTCTCGTTGGGCTGGTAACGCCGCCGGCAACGCTGCGCGCGATGGAAGAAGACGCGCTCACGCTCGCGTTGCTCGATGACGGCCGAGCCGAGGGCGCGCGTGGTTTTTATCCAGCCTCCTGGCCTGGGGGCGCCATCCGGCCGCTCGTCAGTTGGGAGTTCGAGTATGTTCAAGACGATCAACCGGCACACTCAGGAATTGTTTGATGTCTTCACCATCATTCGCGGAGCGTACGATTACAGACTCGAACGCCAGCAGCCCTTCGTCGGCTGACGCGATATGCGTCGCCCGCTCGAACTGTCGCATTTGCGGTTCGAGTGTCCTCACGCCGGTGATCGATCTCGGCGCGCAGCACATCGCGAGCATTTTCGTGTCCGGCGACGTGCCGGACTACCTCGACCGGCCGTATCCGCTCGAGGTGGTGCGCTGCGCCGCGCCCGACGGCTGCGGCCTCGTGCAGCTTCGGCACAGTATCGCGCCGCGCGTGCTCTACTCGAACTACGGCTATCGCTCGGGCACGAATGAGCTCATGCGCGCGAACCTGCACGACATCGCGCGCCAGGTGGAGAATCTCGTGCAGCTTCAGCCCGGCGACACCGTGCTGGACATCGGCTGCAACGACGGTACGCTGTTGACGTCATACGAAACGACGGGTCTGGACAAAGTCGGCATCGATCCCGCGCCGAACGTGGCCGAGGTGGCGCGCACCAAGGGACTCGACGTCGTCAACGATTTCTTCTCCGCGCGAGCGTTCCGCGGCGCGCGGCCCGACCGCCAGGCGCGCGTCGTCACGAGCATCGCGATGTTTTACGATCTCGAGGCGCCCATGCGCTTCGTCGCGGACGTGGCGTCGGTGCTCGCCGACGACGGCGTGTGGGTGATCGAGCTGTCGTATCTGCCCACGATGCTCGAGCGCAACTCGTTCGACACCGTGTGTCACGAGCATCTCGAGTACTATGCGCTGCGGCAGATCGAGTGGATGCTCGAAAAACACGGGCTGCGCGTGCACCGGCTGCAGATGAACGACGTGAACGGCGGCAGCTTCCGCTTGTTCATTCGAAAGGCCGCCGCTGGTGATCCAACGCGCGCCGATGCGGCGGTGATTGCGGCGGTGCGCGAGCAGGAGCGCGAGTTGGCGCTCGACAGCGAGCGCCCGTACGCGGTGTTCCGCGAGCATGTCGACGGCGTGCGCGACGAGCTGGTGACGCTGCTGCGCAATCTCAAGCGCGACGGCAAGCGCGTGTACGTGTACGGCGCATCGACGAAGGGCAACACCATTCTGCAATTCTGCGGCATCGATCACACGCTCGTCGAGAAGGCGGCGGACCGGAATCCGGACAAATGGGGACGCCGCACACTCGGCACCGACATTCCGATCGTGTCCGAGGAGCAGGCGCGCGGCGAAGCCCCGGAATATTTCCTGGTGCTGCCGTGGCATTTCGTGGACGGCTTCTTCGCTCGGGAGGCGGACTTTCTGGCGCGCGGCGGCAAGTTCATCCTGCCGCTCCCGCACGCACGCGTGGTGGGTGCCAACGCGTCGTGATCATTCCGGACGACCTGTATCGGCAGATCGTGTCGACGATGCCGATCGCCTGCGTGGATCTGGTGGTGCGCGACCGTGCAGGTGCCGTGCTGTTGGTGCGACGCCGGAACGAGCCGGCCGCCGACGAGTGGTGGTTTCCCGGCGGCCGAATTCATTTCGGCGAGCGCCGGCGCGACGCCGCTGCTCGTAAACTCGCTGAAGAAGTCGGTCTTGCCGCGAGCGACGTTCGCGAGCTGGGGACGTACGACGTGTTGCTGCCGCTCGCCGGCGATCCGCCGTTGAGCCACGGCGTGTCGACGCTGTTCGAAGTGCGCGTCGACGACGCGCCCGCCGTGCGGCTCGATCCGCAGAGCGATGATGCGCGTTGGGCCGCACCGGAAGCGTGGTTGCGCGAACCGCTCGCGCCATTCGTCGCCGAGGGTATTCGCGCCGCGTGTGGCTTGGAGGCGCAGACGTGGCGTTGACGCGCATTCGCCGCATGGTGTTGGTCGGCCACGAAAATGAAGGATCGGCGCGGTTGTTCGATCGCGTCGTCGAGGCCTATCCGGACGTCGAGTTCTTGCTCGTCGTCGGAGAGGGCCTCTACTACAAGAAGTCGTTTCTCGGGTCGGTGATCAAACTGCTGCGCGAGGCGAGTTGGAGCTTTGCGTTTCATCGGTTCATCGAGCTCACGCATTTTCGGCTCACGCAGAAAACGCTGACGCAGCGCGCGAAAGCGCGCGGTGTGCGCATCATCCGCACCATGGACATCAACGGCGACAAGACCGTCGCGGAGATGAAAGCGTTCGCGCCGGACTTGCTGGTTTCGTTGTACACCATGCAGCTCTACCGCAAGCCGGCGCTGAGTGTCGCCAAGTTGGGCGGCATCACCAGCCATCCGTCGATTCTTCCCAACTATCGCGGTCTCGAGGTGTTTTTCTGGGCGCTCGCCAACGAGGAGAGCGAGACGGGCGTGAGCGTCTTCTTCCTCGAGGAGAAGATCGACGCCGGGCGGGTGTTCCGGCAGCGGCGGATTCCAATCCGTCCGGATACGACGGTGGCGTCGCTGTATCGCGAAGTCACCGACGTCGCGGGCGAGCTGCTCGTGCAGGCAATCGCCGACGTCGATCGCGATTCGATCACGGTCATTCCACAAACGGGCAAGGGATCGTACTACCGCATGCCTGATCGAGAATGCATGCGCCGCTTTCGCGCCACGGGACGCAAGTTCTCATGAGCCAGCAGACGACTGAAGCGCTGATCGCCGCGGTGAATCACGCCGCGGCCGGTGACGACAAGATTCCGTGGGCGAAACCCGACTTCTGGGGCAAGGAGCAGGAGTACCTCGTTCAGGCGCTCAGCTCCACGTGGATTTCGGGCGGCGCGTTCGTCGAGCGATTCGAGCGTGACTTCGCCGCCTACGTCGGCGCACGCTACGCCCTGACGTCGTCGAACGGTACGACGGCGCTGCACATGGCCTATCTCGGGTTGGGCGTGGGCCCGGGCGATGAAGTCGTGATTCCCGGCTTCTGTTTTCTCGCGGGCGCCAACGTCGCGATTCACATGGGCGCGAAGCCGGTGTTCTGCGAGGTCGATCCACGCACGTGGTGCGCGACCGCCGAGGCGATCGAACGCGTGCTGACCCCGCGCACGAAAGTCATCGTGCCGGTGCACACGTACGGCAACGTGTGCCGCATGGATGAGATCAATGCGCTCGCGAAATCGCGGGGCGTCGCGGTGATCGAAGATGCCGCCGAGTCGTTCGCGTCGACGTATCGCGGCACGCAAGCCGGGATGATGTCGGACATCGGCTCGTTCAGCTTTCAGGCGACGAAGACGATCACGACCGGCGAAGGCGGGATGGTCGTGACCGAGCGCGAAGATCTGCAGAAGACGATGGCGCTTTACCGTAGCCACGGCATGCTGCGCAAGCGCTTCTACTGGCATGAAGTGCCGGGGCACAATTTCCGGCTGACGAATCTGCACGCGGCCATCGGCTGCGCGCAGCTCGAGCGGCTGGATCGCATCATCGTCGAGCGCCGGCGTGTACACGAACACTATCGCGCGCGACTCGAGGGTCTTGGCGGGGTGACCCTTCAATACTTCGAGCCGGAAGTCGAGCCGGTGCTATGGGCGATTGCGCTCGAAGTGGACGAGGCCGCCTTTCCCCAGGGACGCGACGCCATCATGGGCGAGATGATGGCCGCGGGCATCGAGACGCGAAATGGGTTTTACGCCGCGAGCATGCTGACGCACTTGTACGAGACCGGCCCCCTTCGGACCAGCGAGCAGTTGGCCCGCACGGTGCTCAGCCTTCCCACCTATCCGACGTTGACTAACGATCAGATCGATCGCATTTGCGATCGCCTTGCCAGCCTGCGACGCTGACCGCACGTGCGTTTCCACGACAACTTTCTTCCGCGCTACGTTCGCGAAGCGCCGCTGCCGCTCGCCATCGAGCGGAGCATCGAGTGTGAGCTGTACACGCAGCTCTCGTTCGAGCGCCCGATCCTCGACGTCGGCTGCGGCGAAGGCCTCTTCGCGAAGATCCTGTTCGCGGAACCGATCGACACGGGCATCGACCCGAACGCGCGCGAGCTCGAGCGGGCGCGGGAGCTGGGCGCGTACAATGAATTGATCGAATGCTACGGCAACGCGATTCCGAAAGCGGATGCGACGTACCGCACCGTGTTTTCGAACAGCGTGTTGGAGCACATTCCGGATCTCGAACCGGTGCTGCGCGAAGTGTATCGCGTGCTGGCGCCGGGCGGACGGTTCTACTTCACGGTGCCCTCGCACCGATTCGACCAGTACACGGTCGGCAACCAGGTGCTGAGTGGCGTCGGGCTGCGCGGATTGGCGGCGCGCTTTCGCGCGTTCTATGACCGCTTCTGGGCGCACTATCACTACTACACCCTGGACGGGTGGCAGGCGCTCGCCCGCAAGTGCGGATTCGAGGTCGTCGAGTCGTTCACGTATGATCCGAAACGCGTGTGCCTGATGAACGACGCGCTCGTGCCGTTCAGCCTCCCGGCGATGATCGCGAAGAAGCTCACCAACCGGTGGGTGCTGGTGCCGTGGCTGCATCGGCTGCTGGTCGCGCCGATGACGAGCGTCGCCCAGCGCGCGATGAGTGACGCCGCGCGGACGGATGACGGCGGGCTCGTGTTCATGTCGCTCGTGAAGAAGTCCGGATGAAGAAAGTCTCCGTAATTCTTCCGACGTACAACGAGAGCGGAAACATCGTACGCCTGATCGGCCGGATCATCGAGAACGTTCCGGCGGCTTTGAGCTACGAGATCGTCGTGGCCGACGACAACAGTCCCGACGGCACCTACGATCTCGTGCGCGAGACGTTCGGCGATGATTCGGCGGTGATCGCCATCAAACGCACGAAGGACCGCGGACTCGCGGCCTCGATTCGCACCGGCATCGAGGCGTCGTCGGGCGATCAGGTGATCGTGATGGACACCGACTTCACGCACGATCCCGACGAGATCCCGCGCTTGCTGCACGTCGCGGAGGTGTACGACGTTGTGAGCGGCTCACGGTTCTGTCCCGGTGGCAACATGCAGGACGTGGGACACTATCTCGCGAGCATGGCGTACAACGTCTATCTGCGCCTGCTGCTGCGCACGCAGATTCAGGATAACATGGGCGGCTACTTCACCATGAGCCGCGAGAAGCTCAACCAGCTGCCGTTCGACTCCATCTTCTTCGGTTACGGCGACTACTTCTTTCGGCTGCTGCACTTCGCGCAGAAAGCGGGAATGAGTGTCGTCGAGATTCCCGCGATCTACCGCGCGCGGACCGCGGGCACGAGCAAGTCGAGCTTCCTGCGGATGTTGTTCACGTACACCCGCTCGGCGCTGCAGCTTCGGCGCATGAGCAAGCGCGCCGACGCCGTCGGGCTGATCAAAGCACGCCAGGGCTGAGCGTACCGGTGCGCGCCGTACTCCTGCTCGATCCCGGCGTTCCGCTCGACTGGGTGCCGGCGGCGGCCAAGACGGCGGTGCCCGACGCCAGTGCAACCACGCTTCCGATTCACGAGCTCCGCGCGCTGCGGCGGTCGTCGGACGGGAGCGGTGAGTTGGCCCTCGACCGCTACGATCTGATACTCCTGCCGTTCCGCTTGCGGCTGCTCACGCATCCGCGGTATTGGCGAGGACTGCTGTTCGTCGGCGGCAAAGGTCGAGCGGATCGCCGCCTGCTGGATCCCGCGGGCAATCTGCTCACGGCGCGCGCGCTCGCGGCGAACATTTTCTGGCCGCTGATTCAGCCGCTCCTCGCCCTCGGCAACCTCGTGCTCCTGCCTTGGTACACGGTCACGCAGGTCGTTGGCCGATTCGCGCTGGCTCGCGAAGACCGCGACGACGAGTTCGTCGGTTTTGGCGCGGGCAAGGGCTCGGGTGGCCTCGTCTACTGGAATGCCTTGGCGCGTCAGGCGCGCCGCGCGGGGCCGTTCGGCATCGCGCATGAGAGCCACTATGGCGCGCCGCTCTCCGTACACAGCTGGCCGCTCGCGCTGATTGCGCTCGAACGCCTTGGGTTTCGACGGCTCGTCGGACTATCGGCGCTGCTCGTCGTCGCCGCACTCGTATGGTTGAGCCGAGCGAGCGGACATCCGGCGACGGCGTGGCTTGCGCCGATCGTGCTGCTATCACCCTATGCGTTGTTCAATGTGTCGGTCGCGACGTGGGAAGTGCTCGCCTGGGGGTTCGTGGGGTTGGCGCAAACCGCGTTCATAGTGGGACATCCGATCGCCGCCGGCGTGTTGATCGGCGCCGCGGTCACCGCGCATCCAGGCACGGCGGCACTTGGTGCCGTTGCTGTTGCGGCACTCGTCACGGGCGGATTCGGCTCACTGCCTGCGCTCATCGCGTTCGGCCTCGCGGTGGCGGTCGCGTCGTCGTGGTTTGTCGTTCCGTATTGGCGATCGCGCGATCGTCTCGGACGTGGACCGATGATCAACGCCGTGTGGGAGTACTCGTACCGGTGGACACGGCCGCGCGCGTACCAGGGAGTGTTGTACTTTCTGTTCGCCGTGGCGACGATCGTATTTGGCGGATGGACGTTCGCGCCGTTCGTGATGCTGCCCCTCGCCGCGCTCTGGTACAACGTCAAGCGCAACTGGGTGTTCTCGGCATATACCGTGAACAACTTCATGCTGCTGACGGGCGCGCTCGCGCTGGTGCTGCATCCGGCGATTCTACCGATCGTGCTGTATCTGCTGGTCGTGTTCTCGAGTGGCGACATCATCTGGCCCAACGCGAATGCGCGATGGGGTTTCGATCTCACCCCCGTGAAACTCGGCGACGCCAGGACGCGCATACGCTCGGCATTCGCCACGCTGTCCTCCGGACGCACGGCGTTCGAACTGGGGCGGCGCGATCACAAGTGGAACGACCTCGCGGCGATCTCCTACGTGCTTGCCGACACGGGCCGCGAGCTGCTGAACACCGCATACGTCGAGATCGGCGACCACGCGCTGTATGAGAAGTACGCCCGACACTTTCACGCTGAAGCCACCGCGGAGGAGGTGCGTGCGGCCTGCGTTGGAACGGGCACTCGATACGTCGTGGCATTCACCGACGAGTTCGCGGCGCTGCTGCAGCAGTGTGGCGCCACAATGCGCGCGCACGTCGATGACCTTTCCCTTTCTCCCGAGCCAGCAATGCCGCCAACGCGGTTTAGCATATTCGAAATGCCGTGGGCGACGAGTCTGGTCGAACCGCCCGCATCGCTCGAGCAGAGCAGGAATCGCATGCGGTTCGCCGCTCGGGCGGGCGAGAGCTACCTGCTCAAATACACCGCGTTCCGCGGATGGCGCGCGACGCAAGGCGGAAAACCGCTTCCAATCGGGGACGCGAAGCCGGGCATGCTCATTCGCGCGCCCGAGAACGGCGACGTCGAGTTGCGATACTCGTATCGCAACTACTTCCGGCCCGAGGTGCGCGCATGAGCGCGTCGTCACGCAATCCGGACGACGTCACCCGCGTCGCGATCATCGGCGCCGGAGGAATGGCGCGCGAGCACGCACGCGCATTCCGGGCAGTTCCGGGCGTCCAAGTCGCGGGCATCTTCGGCCGCACGCACGCTCGCGCCGAATCGCTCGCGGCGGAATTCGGCATTCCGTCGATCTGTGATTCCGTCGCCGAGTTATATGAGAAGACTCACGCGCGCCTCGTCGTGGTCGCGGTGTCGGAGCTTTCGACGCGCGGCATCGTCGATGAGGCGCGACAGTTTCCCTGGACGTTGCTGCTGGAGAAGCCGCCCGGCTACGACCTCGCGGATGCCGAGGCAATCCGCGCCGCGCTTGCCGCGAGCGGGCGGCGCGCGTTCGTGGGGATGAATCGCCGTTTCTACGGCAGTACGCGCGCGGTTACCGACGACCTGAATCACATCGACGGACCGCGGCTGATCGCGGTGCGCGATCAGGAAGATCCGGAAGAAGCGCGCGCGGCCGGCCGTCCCGAACAGGTCGTGGCCAATTGGATGTACGCGAACTCCATTCATCTCATCGACTTCTTCCGGTTTCTCGGCCGCGGAACGATAGAGCGAGTGGAACCCGTCGTTCCATACGATCCGGCCGCGCCACGCTTCGTCATTTCGACGATCACCTACAGCTCGGGCGACGTCGGACTTTACGAGGGCATTTGGAACGCGCCATCGCCGTGGGTCGTGTCGGTGACGACCGCGCAGAAGCGCTGGGAGTTGCGGCCGATTGAAACGGCACAATTCCAATTGCGCGGCGAGCGAAGACTCACCCCGGTCGCGGCGACGGCGTGGGACACGGACTTCAAGGCGGGGTTTCGCATGCAAGCGGAACAGGCCGTGCGCGCCGCGCGCGGCGAGCCGTCTGAATCCATCACGCTCGACGATGCGCTGCTGACCATGCGGCTCATCGCGCGCATCTTCGCCCAGACGCCGAGCGACGCACGGCTCGAGTGAGCGCGAAGCAGGGCGCCAGGTCGCTCACGACCGAGATCTACGAGCGCGTCTGCGACGTCGAGCGACGGCACGACCTGCTGCAGTACGAGGTCGATGGCTGGTGTGTCTGGCCGCTGTTCCGGCTCGGCGCGTGTTACGCGCTGAATCCTGCCATCCCGGGTAACGGATCACGGGCGAGCACGAGGAGCGCGCGTGTCGTCGGCGCGGCGCTTCGCCAACTGCCGGCGCTCGCGACGATCCCGCGCGCCGAGCATCTCATCAAGACGTACGCGTCCGGACTTCGCGAGCAAGTCGGTGCACGCTTCAAAGATGTCTGGTTCGACGAGCTGATCGCGTCGCTCGACGCGTGTTACAAGATGCAGATGGACGACAATCCGGCCTTCGCGCCGCGCGTGCGATCCGCGCTCGTTCCGCCCAACTTGCGCACGAACTGGATTTCGGTGGTCGCCAACCAGCTCGCGCGGCGCTGGGTCGCGAACGCCCCGCGCATTGCGCGTGACTCGGCCGCGCTCAGTCGTGTGATGATCTCCGAACTGGGACTCGCATCGCACGCGCCGGCCATGATGGAACGCGTCTTTCGCGTGTTCTATTGGGAACGACGCATCAACGGCTGGCTGCTCGACCGGCTGCGGCCGCGCGATGTGATCACGGCGGATTTCGGCGAGTATGCGCTCGTCTCCGCAGCGCGCGATCGCTCGATCCCCACGCTCGAGCTGCAGCACGGCATGGTCACGCCCGAACACGGCGCCTATTCATGGACCGACTACGCGCTGCCCTATCGCGACCGCATTCCGCTGGCCGACAAATTTCTGGCGTGGGGCGACTACTGGCGCGAGTTGATCGACCGTTCCGGATTCTGGGGCGAACGCGCCGTCTCGGTTGGCAGTCCGCGCATCGATGAGTACCGAACGCGGCCGGCCGCGAAGGGTAACACGCCCGGAGTGAGCATTCTCGTCACGACGGAAGGCATCGAGCGCGACGCGCTGGCGGCATTCCTCGCGCGCTTCATGGCGATCGCCCGCGGTACTTGCGATTGCAGTCTGATGGTGAAGCTCCACCCGCTCGGCGACCTCGACAAAGCGCCGTATCTCGAGGTGCTCGGGCAGTTCCCCAACGTCGCCGTCGAGCTCGGGAGCGAGGGTTCGTCCACCTTCGAGCTGCTGGCGCGCGCCGACCTGCACGCGAGCATCTCGTCCGCCGTGCATTTCGAGTCGCTTGGGCTCGGGGTGCCGACCGTCATCCTCGGCATGGATCGGCACGAGATCATGCTGCCGCTCTACGAGGCCGGCCATGCGGCGCTCGTGACCGAGCCCTCGGAATTGCTGGAGGTGGCGCGGCACATCGACGAGCATCCGGTGCCGGACACGATCGCCGATTTTTACTTCAGGCCGGACGCCGTCGCCAACATCCGGCGAGAGCTGCCGCATTACCTTCCGCAGATGCGGCGGAGCGCGAGAACATGATCGTCATCGTCGACTATGGCGTCGGGAATTTGCGCTCGATCGCGAACATGTTTCGCAAGATCGGACACGCGGCCGAAATCTCCTCGGATCCCGAGACGATCGAGCGGGCGACCAAGCTCGTCTTGCCGGGCGTCGGCGCGTTCGACCACGGCATGATCGAGCTGACGAAGCGCGGCCTGCTGCCTGTGCTCAATCGAAAGGTCCTCGACGAAGGGACGCCGGTCATCGGCCTGTGCTTGGGCATGCAGCTTCTGGCGCGATCCAGCGAAGAAGGCTCGGTGCCCGGACTCGGCTGGATCGATGCGGAGGTCGTGCGCCTTGCGCTCCCGCCCGGTTCGCCGCTCAAAGTCCCTCATATGGGCTGGAATCAGGTCCGGGCCGTTCGGCCGCATCCGCTGCTTCAGGATTCGACGGACGAGACACGCTTTTACTTCGTCCATTCCTATCACCTGCGATGCGCCGACGACTCGGCCGTCATCGGGACGACCGAATACGGGTACGAGTTCCCGTCGGTGGTGGGGCAGGGGAACGTCATGGGCGTTCAATTCCATCCCGAAAAAAGCCATCGATTCGGTATGCGGCTGCTGACGAGCTTTGCCGCCGGAGCGCCGCTGCCAGCCGGTCGATAGGCTGGGCGGAACGGCCCTCGCCCCTACGGGGTTCAGCCGCTAAGTTGTTTATTTTAGGGCACCTGAGGGTGCCGCGCCCCGTATTAATCCATTGATGTCCGAGCACTCCTTCCAGCCCCCGGCGAGCGCGGCCGACGCCGCTGAAACGCGTCCATATCGGCAGTGCAGCGTGTCCGTTCTGGACACGCTCGACGACCCAAACATGCTCTTCGACGAGCAGGGTCGCTGCCATTACTACCACGACTACATGCGGGCCGAGCGCGCGTATGTGCGCACGGGAGAGGCGGGCCGTCGCGAGCTCGAGCAGATGGTCGACCGCGTCAAGCAGGACGGGCGCAAGCTCCCGTACGACTGCATCATCGGAGTGAGCGGCGGCGTCGACAGCACGTACCTGGCCTATCTCGTCAAGCAGCTCGGGCTGCGACCGCTGGCCGTGCATTTCGACAACGGTTGGAACTCCGAGCTCGCGGTCACGAACGTCGAGAATATCGTCAACCGCTTGGGAATCGACCTGTTCACCTACGTGGTGAACTGGGAGGAATTCCGCGACCTTCAGCTCGCCTATCTGCGAGCCTCGGTGGTGGACATCGAGGTCGTGAGCGACCACGCGATCATGGCGACCATGTGGCGCACAGCGGCGAAACACGGCGTGCGACACATTCTGAGCGGCACCAACATCGTGACGGAGCACGTGCTTCCGCCGCATTGGATTTACAACAAGTCTGACCATGTGAATCTGCGCGCCATTCACAAGGCGTTCGGCCGCGTGCCGCTCGACACGTATCCCCTGGTCGATTGGCGGGTGAAGCGGTACATGCACGGTGTGCGCGGCATCCGCACGCGCGAGCCGCTGAATCTCGTTCCGTACGACAAGGCGGAGATCAAGCGCGTCATCACCAGCGAGCTTGGGTGGCGCGACTACGGCGGCAAGCATTACGAGTCGATCTGGACGCGCTTCTACCAGGGGTACATTCTGCCGACGAAGTTCGGCATCGACAAGCGAAAGGCGCATCTGTCGAACCTCATCTTCTCGCGACAGATCACGAAGGAGCATGCGCTGGCGGAACTGGCAGAGCCCATGTACGAGCCGGCGCTGCTCCGGCAGGACATGGATTTCGTGCTGAAGAAGCTGGAACTGACGGCGGCGGAATTCGAGCGTATCATGCGCCTGCCGCCGCGCGCGCATCGCGAGTTCGATTACGAGCGTCCGATCTACGACGACTTTCCGGTGCTGCGTCCGTTCCGCGGCGCGATCGCCGGATTTCGCCGCCTGGTCAGCGCGTCGTAGTCGCGGCCGACGCGGTTCGAGTCGCGCGATGTGGCGTACGCGAGTGATCCCCACGCTGCTGCTGCATCGCGGCGGTCTGGTGAAGACGGAGCGATTTCGCAAGCCGAAGTACGTGGGCGATCCGATCAACGCCGCGCGCATCTTCAACGAGAAGGAAGTCGATGAGCTGGTCGTGCTCGATATCGGCGCCACGGTCGAAGGGCGCGAACCGGACATGCGGCGCATCGAGGAGCTCGCGGGCGAGTGTTTCATGCCGCTGGCCTACGGCGGCGGCATTCGCACGCTCGAGCAAGTGGGGCGCATTCTCACCGTCGGGATCGAGAAAGTGGTGTTGAACAGCGTGCTCGCGTCCAATCCCGCCGTGGTGAGCGAAGCCTCGCGCATGGCCGGGAGCCAGAGCGTCGTCGTCTCGATCGATGCCCGCCGGCGCTGGTGGGGCGCATATCGCACCTACACGCGCGGTGGACGAACGTCGACGGGGCTGCACCCGGTCGAAGCCGCGAAGCGCGCGGAGGATTTGGGCGCCGGCGAAATTCTATTGACGTCAATAGATCGCGAAGGCACCTATCGCGGCTACGATCTCGAGCTCATCGCGGCGGTTTCGTCCGCGGTGACGATTCCCGTCGTGGCGTGCGGCGGCGCGCGACAGATCGACGATCTCGCCGCCGCCATCGGCGCCGGTGCCTCGGCCTCGGCGGCGGGAAGTCTCTTCGTGTTCAACGGGCCGCACCGCGCGGTGTTGATCAGCTTTCCCGATCCCGCGGTGCTCAAAGAGAAGCTCGCCTCGTGATCCCGCGCGATCCGCTCAGTGGCCGGCGCATTCTCGTGCTGTCGCCCGACCGCTGGGGCGCGATGCATCTGTCCAAGCATCATTATGCGCTGGCGCTCGCGGAGCGCGGCAACGAGGTGTTGTTCCTCCAGCCGGCCGAGCCGACGCCGACGGCGCCGCGCGTCGAGCGGGTCGAGGGTGGAGTGCGCGTCGTGACGTGGAGCGGCAGCAGCTCGCTGCGTTTGCGCTACCACGCGCGATTCGTCCACGACGCGTTGTATCGCCGCTCCGTAGGAAACGTGCTGAGCGCGATCGGTGGCCCGCCCGACGTGGTGTGGTGCTTCGAGACGAACGTCTTCTCCGATCTGCGCGTGTTTCGCGCGCCCGTGCGGATCTATCATCCCGTCGACGCGGTCTTCGGTCCGCAGCAGCGAACGCTCGCACGCTCGGCGCAACTCGTGCTTTCGGTCGCGCCAGAAATTCTGAACGCGATTCCGCTCGGCGGCGCGCGCGGACACATTCTGAATCACGGCCTGAGCGAAGAGTTCGCGCGATTCGCGCGCGATCGCGATCCTGAGCCGCGCCGCGCCGGCCCGGTGCGTGTGGGCTTCATCGGAAGCTTGTTCAAGGAGAAGCTGGCGCACACGGCGATGCGGCGGATCATCGAAGAGCATCCGGATGTCGAGTTTCACATCTGGTCGCCGCTCGCGCTATCGGCGAGCAACGTCGCGGGGCTCGAATCGGCGCCGCGCACTCAATTCGTGCGACACCTGGGCACGCTCGCCAACGTGAGGTTGCACGGACTGCAACGTCCCGCCGACGTGGCGCGGGCCGTTCAGTCGCTCGACCTGTTTCTGTTCTGCGATCGCGGCAACGCGTGGAACTCACACAAGCTCCTCGAGTACCTGAGCACGGGAAAGCCGGTGGTCTCGATGCCGGTCTCGCGCTACCGCGGCAGTGCGCTGATCGAGATGACGGCGAGCGACGATGACGACGAGTTCCGCGCGCTGTTCGCGCGCTCCCTGGAGAATCTGGATAGTCTCAGCGCGCCCGCCGCGCAGCGTGCGCGAATGACGTTTGCTCTCGAACAGACCTACGCGCGCCAGATCGACCGCATCTCGGCGCTGCTCGCCGAGTCGTTGGTGAAGTCGACGGCGAGTGCATAGGATCGAGCGCGCATGAGCCAGGTCAACGCGATCGCCACAGGCGAGAGGAGCGCCGCGCACCACACCGCCGGAAAATCCACCGGCCTGCGTGTCATCGTCCTGGTGTTGATGGCCGCGCCGTTCATCACGGCGATGTTCGCGCCGCCGTCGCGACTTCCCGCGTTGCCGCGCGCCCTGGCGTTCACGCTGTGGGTCGCGTCGCTCGCGCCGGCGTGGACGTATCTCGGCAAGCCGTTACACCGTCGCCCGCCGCTGCCATTCATGCCGCTGATCGGCTTGTTGTACGGGCTGAACTTCGCGCTGCAGCTGGCGTTGGGGCAGGTGAACGTGTTTTACCGCATTGGGCTCGACCAGATGTCGCCGCTCGATCCGCGGCACGACTACACCGCGCCGATCACGTTGGCCCTCGTCGGGTGGTTGATCCTGCTCGGAGTGTACACGCTCATCGCGCGGCGCAACGTGTCGCCGACCGCGTTCGTGAACCCGCCACGGTCGGCACCGGCGTTGCGCCGACGACTGGTGCGCAGCGCGTTGATGTTGCTCTACTGCACCGTCGTGCTCGAGCCGCTGCGAGTGTTGGGTGTTCCGCTCGTCCTGCATGGCATACTGGTGTTCATGCAAATGTTGGGACTCTTCGCGCTCGGCCTGCTGATCGTCATGCAGCTGCAGGGCGTGCTCCCGAAGCGCGCGAAGTTGATGCTCTACGCCGGCCTTGCCGCGATGGTCGTGGGACGTTTGGCGACCGGTCAGATTTCGGGGCTCGCGCTGCTTGCCGTCACGGTGCTCGAGGCCTACTGGCTGGCCAAGGGCAGCGTCGGCTGGCGCGCAATCGTCGGAGTGCTCGTGGTCGGCGTCGCGATCGTCACGTTGCGCGGTCTCGCCGTGCAATTCCGCGCGGTCGTCTGGTTTGGCGGAACCAATTACACACTCGGCCAGCGGTTGACCGTGTTGCACGACGTCGCGCAGGACCGCGTCGCGTCCGACGGTGTCTGGGGGACTATCACCGACGGCGCAACACTCGTTGCGGGCCGTTCGGCGTACGCGGACATCTTTGCGGACGTGTATCGCTTGACGCCGCGATACATCAAGTACTGGAACGGTGGGACGTACGTCGCGCTCATTGGCGTCGCGATACCGCGCGCGCTGTGGCCGTCCAAGCCGGTGTCGTCCGTCGGCCAAATGTTCGGCCATCGATACAACTACATCGGCGATTTCGACTTCGGCACGTCCGTCAATCTGCCGTACTTGCTGGAATTCTTCGTCAATTTCGGCCCGATGGGTGTGCTGTTCGGCATGGCGGCCATTGGCTCGATCTACGCGTTTCTCGAGCGCGTCGTGAATCGCCCTGGACAGCCGCCGGAGCTTTCGATGGCGGGTGCCGCGCTGCTGTTGCCGTTGTTGAACATCGAGTCGGACTTCGCGGTGACGTTCGGTGGATTGCTCATGAACGGTGTCGCGCTGTGGTTGGTCTATCGGCAGCTGGTTCGCGTGCCGCGCCCGAAGGCGGTCGTCGCCGTGCACAACACAGTTCTCGGGGCAGCCACCTGAGCGCGGTGACGGCAATCGAGAACGCGCGCGCCCGGTCGCATCGCGCGAGTGCCGCGCTTGGTGTGCCGGGGTTTGCCGTTGTGGCGCTCGGTGGCAGCGGCGATGGTATCGCGTACTCCGCGCGCCTGGCGGATGCGGTGCTGCGGGAGCTGAGCGGTGACGCGCGTCGGGTGATCGAGCTCGCACCGCGTGCGGCGACCGGGGTGTCGATTGGCGAGCGTTTCCGATTCACCGCGAAACTCATCGCCGCGGACACGCGCCGCCGGGTCGATTGGTGGCTGTTCAATCATCTGTCGGTGGCGCGAGCCTATCGGCTCGTGCCTACCCCGCTGCGTCGTCCGTACGGGATAATCCTGCATGGCATCGAGGTGTGGGATTCGGCACTGTCGAGCGACCGCCGCGCGGCGTTGCGCGGCGCGCGCGTGCGGATCGCAGTCTCCGCGCACACGGCGAGCAAGGTCCGCGCGACGCATCCCGACGTCGGCGACGTCGTTGCATGCCCGCTCGCCTTGCTGAACACGCCGGCTTCTCCGCGACGCGAGGCCGACACCGCGCTCCTCGCGCGACTTCGTCCCCGCAGCGTCGCCATCGTGGGCCGCATGAGCGCTGCCGAGCGGTACAAGGGGCACGATCAATTGCTCGAGGCGTGGCCGATCGTTCGTGAGCGCGTTCCGGGCGCACAGCTCGTGATCGTCGGTCAAGGGGACGATCGCGCGCGTCTCATCGAGAAAGCACGCGCGCTCGAGCTTGGCGACGACGTCTTGTTCACTGGATTCGTGTCCGACGCCACGCTGCAGCATGTGCTCGAGAACGTCGCCGTGTTCGCGATGCCGAGTCAGGGCGAAGGATTCGGCCTTGTATATCTGCAGGCGATGGCGGCGGGTCGTGCATGCATCGGTTCCGACCGCGATGCGGCTGGGGGTATCATCGTGCCGGGGGAGACCGGCTTGCTGGTCAATCCCGACGACATCGGCGGCGTGGCCGACGCCGTGGCGACGCTGCTGGATAACGAAGAACTGTGCCGGCGGATGGGCGCGGCCGGTCGCCGCCGCTACGAGGCGGAGTTCACCTATCCGCGATACCGCGATCGGCTCGGCGCTCTGTTGGCGAGTGCGTTCGGCGAACAGACGCCGCGCCGCGGATGACTCGGCAAATGCGGCCAAACCGGCTGCGCGTGCTGCATACGCTGCCGAGTGCCGCGGTGAGCTACGGGGGTCCGACGTATTCGGCGAAGGCGTTCGCCGACGCCGGCGCGGCGGCGGGGGAGGACGTCACGATCGCGGCGCCCGTGTTCGCGCACGAGGGCCCGCTCGGCCTGCACGAGCGCGACGATTCGTTCACGCTGCGGCTCTTTCCGGGCCAGGGACGCGGTGCGTTCGTGGCCTCGCGCGCGATGTGGATGTGGCTGAGGCGCGAGGTCCGGACCTTCGACGTCGTGCACATTCATACTTTGCTCAATCCGGTCAGTGCGGTCACGGCGTGGATCTGCCGCCGGGCCGGAGTACCGTACGTGGTGCGCCCGTGCGGGATGCTCTCGCGTTACAGTTACGAGCATCGCCGCCGGCTGCTCAAGCGAGCGTACTTCACGCTCGTGGATCGCGGTGTGGTGACCGGCGCGGCGGCTGTCCAGTTCACCACGGATGTGGAAGCGAACGAAGCTCGCGAACGCGTGGCGCTCGATCCGTCGCGTGTGGTCGTCGTGCCGCCGCCGTACGTTCCCAATGCGCTCCGCTTGCCGCGTGCTCCCGGCACCGACGCGCCCGTCGTATTTCTGGCGCGTCTCAACCCGGTGAAGGGGCTGGAGACGTTGCTGGCGGCATGGCGCGAGGTGGTGGCGCGCCGTCCGGCGGCGCGGCTGGTGATCGCGGGGGACGGCGAGGCTGCATATGTCGAGAGCCTTCGCGTGCTCGCGGAACAACTTGGCATTGCGTCGCGCGTGGAGTTCGCGGGCTTCGTCTCAGGTGCGCGCAAGGCTGAACTCCTCGCGGGTGCCGCGCTCGTGGTGTTGCCGTCGAAGCACGAGAATTTCGGTGTCGCGGTGCTCGAAGCGATCGGCGCCGGGGTCCCGGTGATCGTGTCGCCCGAAGTGCAGCTGTCGTCGTTCGTACGGCGGCATGCGCTGGGCGTGGTCGTCGAGCGCGAGCCGGCGAAGCTCGCGGCCGCGATCGTTCAGGTGATCGGTGACGACGCGTTGCAGGCGCGTTGTGCCGTCGCCGGTCCGGCGGCGGTGGAGTCGAGCTTTTCCGTCGACCGCATCGGCCGGGCGCTCGAGGAGATGTATCTTTCGTTCGGCTGAATGCCGTCGGCGACGCCGAGCGCGTCGTGACGCTCCGGTCGTCTTTTTTTTTTTCGTCGATTTCAATTGTTGCATTCATGAATTCTCGTCGTTCGCGCCAATCCACGTACGTGTTGGGAATCAACGCCTATCACGGCGACGTGGCCGCGGTGCTCCTGCGCGACGGCGTGGTCGTTGCCGCGCTGGAAGAGGAACGGTTTCGCCGCGTAAAGCATTACGCGGGCTTTCCGACGATGGCGATTGCCAGGTGCCTGGACATCGGCGGCATCACGGGCGCGGAGGTTCAGCATGTCGCGATCAGCCGCAATCCGCGCGCGAATCTGCTGCAGAAGGCGGCGTTCGCCTTGTCACGGCGACCCGGCCTGGCGCTGATTCGCGACCGGATGCGCAACGCGGCGAAGGTGCGTGACATCCACGCGCCCCTGGCCGCGGCGTTGGGGCGTCCCGCGGACGATCTGCCGAAGCTTCATTTCGTCGAGCATCACCCGGCGCACCTCGCCAGCACGTTCTTCGTCTCGCCGTTCGACGACGCGTCCGTGTGCGCGATCGACGGCTTCGGCGACTTCGTCAGCACCTCCATGGCGGTTGGCCGCGGGAATTCGCTCGAGGTGCTGGAGCGAGTCTTCTTCCCGCATTCGTTGGGAATGTTCTACACCGCCGTCACCCAGTATCTGGGTTTTCACGGGTACGGCGATGAATTCAAGGTGATGGGCCTGGCGCCGTACGGCAGTCCGCGGCACGTCGAGCCGCTCCGCGAGCTCGTGAAATTGAAGGACGGGGGTACCTTCGAGCTGGCGCTGGAATATTTCCGTCACTGGAGCGACGGCGTCGAGATGGAATGGGATTCAGGGTATCCGACGCTCGGTCTCGTGTACGCGCCCGCGCTCGAGCAGTTGCTCGGCCCAGCGCGCCGGCCGGACGAGCCGCTCACGCCGCATCACGAAGATCTCGCGCGTTCGCTGCAAGCCGTCTATGAAGAGTGCGCGTTCCACGTGCTCAACGGTTTGTGGGAGCGAACGAAGAATCCTCGCCTCTGTCTCGCCGGCGGCTGTGCCATGAACAGCGTCGCCAACGGCAAAGTACGATCGCACACCCCGTTCACCGATGTGTACGTGCAGCCGGCGTCGAGCGACAATGGAACAGCACTCGGCGCTGCCTACTACGCGTGGAACCAGGTGCTGCGTCAGCCGCGGTCGTTTGTGATGACCCATGGCTACTGGGGTACGGAGTATCCAGGCGCCGACATCACGGAAGCCATCGCGCGGCGCGACGATCCGGAGTGGCAGTACGAATGGACGAAGTACGGGGACGAGGACGAGTTGTGTCGTGAAACGGCGCAGTTGATCGTCGGCGGGAATGTCGTCGGCTGGTTCCAGGGCCGCATGGAGTGGGGGGCGCGCGCGCTTGGCAATCGCAGCATCCTCGCCGATCCGCGCCGCTCCGACGTGCGGGAGCTGATCAACACGCGCATCAAGTTTCGCGAGAAGTTTCGTCCGTTCGCGCCGTCGATCGCCGAAGAGGCGCTGCATGACTATTTCGTCGACGCGGCCCCCGATCCGTTCATGCAGCAGGTCTATCCCGTTCAGCCCGACAAGCGTGCGGTGCTTCCGGCGATCACGCACGTGGACGGGACGGGGCGATTGCAGACCGTGAGCGCCGAAACGAACCCGCGCTACTACAAGTTGATCCGCGCGGTGGAGCAATTGAGCGGCGTGCCGGTCGTGCTCAACACCAGCTTCAACGAGAACGAACCGATCGTGGATACGCCGGAGCAGGCGCTCGACTGTTTTCTCCGCACGCGTATGGACGCCATCGTCGTTGGCAATATGATCGTGCGCCGTCAGCCGGTGCATCGCGCCGCGGTTGTGACGAGCCCGAGTTGATCGCGGAATGTCCTCGAGCGCGCGGCCACTGCTCTTCGAGGAACGATCGGCGGAGACGCCGCTGTTCTCGGTGTGCATTCCGCAGTACAGTCGCTTTCCCTTTCTGATCGCCGCGCTCGAGACGCTGCGAGACCAAACAGAACGCTCGTTCGAAGTGTGCATCTCCGACGACGTGTCACCGGAGGGGCGCCACGAAGACGTCGTTGCCTTTCTGCGTGCGGCGCGGATTCCGTTCGGTTACGTGGTGCAGCAACACAATCTTCGCTACGACGGCAACCTGCGCGCGGCGATGGCCCTGGCCCGCGGCCGGTTCTGCCTGTTGATGGGCAATGACGACGCCCTCGCGGATGCGCGCACCCTCGAACGATACGCGGAGCTCATTCGCGCCAACGCGCCGCTCGGCGTCGTCATCACCGACTTTGCGGACTATGTCACCGGCGAACGCGCCGGACGCATTCAGCGGACCGCCCGATACGACGGCGACGCCCAAGTGGCGCTCCAACACTTTCGCAATTTCAGTTTCGTCAGCGGGATTTTGCTCGACCGCGCGGCGGCGCATCGCGAAGCCACGACGCGCTGGGACGGGAGCGAGATGTATCAGATGTACATAGGCTGCCGGCTCATCGCGACCGGCCACGCGCTGCTCGAGATCGCGGAGCCGATGGTGCGGAAGGACATTCGCATTCCCAACGAGAGCGTCGACAGCTACGCGCGCCGCCCGCGTGAATCGTCGTTCAAGCGTCGCGAATTGCCATTCAATCGACTGGGTGCGTTGCTGTACGACGCGATCGAGCCCGCATTGGCCAAGGACGGCCTGCAGCGCGCCATTCGCAGCATCTTTGGTCAAATCCTGGCGATCACGTACCCGTATTGGCTGCTGGAGTATCGCCGTGTGCAGCCGTGGGGGTACGCCGTCGGCGTGGCGCGCGGGATGGCCCCGGCGCGCATCCTGAAGGAGGTGCCGGCGTCGGGCGCGACGCGCCTGTTCGTTCGCACACTCTACACGGCGGCGACGATCGCGGCGCTGGCCATGCCACAAGTGCTGTTCGCGCGCGCGCGGGCGACCCTGTATCGGTTCGTCAAACGTCCCGGACGAGCCGGCGAAGCGACCGCGCGCGCTGTATGAGAATTCTCATCGTCGGCAACGAGGGCGGCACCAACGTCGGGTGGTCGCTCTTCAGAGCCGCGAAACTGGCGGGCCACGAGGCCGCCTTCGCGAACGCGCTCGAGGCGGCGCGCGGACCGCGGTGGCTCAAGCGAGTGGCGTGGCACTTCTTCGACCATCGCCCGCCGCGACTGGGATCGTTCAGCCGGGCGGTGCGCGAGCGAGCGCTCCGCGACCGACCGGAGCTCCTCATCGCCACCGGCGCCGTGCCGATCACGGCCGGCGATCTTGGACGCATTCGCGCGGCAGACATCCGTACCGCGAACTTCACCACGGATGACCCGTGGAGCCCGATCAGCCGCGCAAATTGGTTTCTTCGCGCGCTGCCCGCGTATGACGTCGTCTTCACGCCACGCCGCGCGAACATCGCGGACCTACAGCGCGCGGGCTGCCGGCATGTCGAGTTTCTTCCGTTCGGCTATGATCCGGAGCTGTGCTTTCCCGAGGAACTCTCCCCGGCGGACACGGCCGCTTTGGCGAGCGACGTGATTTTCGTCGGAGGTGCGGATGACGGACGTGCCGCGCTGATCGCTGACCTGGCGCGGGATATCCCGAACGTGTCGCTGTACGGAAGCTTCTGGGAGCGATATCCGGCCACGCGTGCGCTCACGCGCGGACAGGCCGGTCCCGAGACCATTCGGCGCGCCACGCGCGCGGCCCGCGTCAGCCTCTGCCTGGTGCGTCACTCGAACCGCGACGGTCACGTCATGCGCTCGTTCGAAATGGCGGCGATGGGCGCATGTATGCTCGTCGAAGACACGGCCGAGCATCGCGAGCTGTTCGGCGAGGACGGCGAGCGGGTCCTGTTCTTTGTCACGCCGCGCGACATGACGTTGAAGGCACAAATTCTCATCGCCGACGAGGCGCTGCGCCGCCGGTTGTCCACGGCGGTCATGCGGCACGTCACGGCCGGATGCAACACCTATGCGGACCGCCTGAGCCGGATGATGACGGCCTCGCTTCAGGGGGCGCGCGTCGGTTTGTAGATTGCCTCCCACTCGCGGCGCATCGGGCCGCGTTTCACGCCACTCCCGCGCCCCGCATGTTCGCACCGTTCAAATTCGTGTCGGCGAAGACGATCGATCGGTCGACTCGGTGAGCCGACCGCTCGCGATCGTTGCCATCTCGCAGGTCTACACGCCCGATCCCGCGAGCGTCGGGAGGTATCTCGCCGACGCGACCTCCGAGCTCGTGCGCCGCGGCCACCGCGTCACGGTCTACACGGCAGCGCGCGGCTACGACGACCCGTCCCTTCGGTACCCGGCGCGCGAAGTGATCGATGGTGTCGAGGTCCGACGCCTGCCGTTTTCATGGTTTGGCAAGACCTCGATCCTGTTGCGATTGATCGGCGGCTTGTCGTTCATCGCGCAGGCGAGCTTCCGCGCGTTGTTCATGCGACGGCTCGATGTCCTCCTGATCAGCACGACGCCGCCGGTCGTGCCACTCGCGGCACTCGTTCTCCGCGCGCTTCGGCGCCCGCGCCTCGTGTACTGGATCATGGATCTCAATCCGGACCAACTCGTCGCGCTCGGCGGCGCCAGGCCGGGGAGCATATCGGTTCGGTTATTCAATTGGTTGAATAGAAAGACCTTGGCGGCGGCCGCGTCGATCATCGTGCTGGACCGCTTCATGCTCGAGCGCGTGAATCGCAAGGTCGACGTGAGCGACAAGGCGGTGGTGATTCCACCGTGGATGCACGACGACAAGCTCGTCGCGATTCCGCGCGAGGCGAATTCATTCCGCACCGAGCATGTGCCGAACGAACGGCTCGCGATCATGTACAGCGGCAATCATAGTCCGGCCAATCCGCTCGACACGATTCTCGAGGCCGCCGCCGCGCTCCGCGACGATCCGCGCTTCACGTTCCTGTTCGTGGGTGGCGGCTCGCGAAAGCGCGACGTGGAGCGGCTGCAGCTCCCGAATGTCGTGTCGCTGCCCTATCAACCCGAGGAGCGGCTGCCCGAGTCGCTCAGCGCCGGCGACGTGCACGTCATCACGATGGGTGACGAAGTCGTCGGCATCGTTCATCCATCCAAGATCTATGCGGCGTTGGCGATCGGCCGTCCATCGCTGTACATCGGGCCGCGAGAATCGCCGCTCGCCGATTTGATCCGCGAGTTCCGTGTCGGGTGGGTGCTCGAGCACGGTGATGTGGACGGCGTCGTCCGCGCGCTCGACGAAGCGGCGGCGAATCCCGGTTCGCTCGAATTGATCGGCGAACGCGCTCGCGGAATGGCGCGCGCGCGTCTCAGCCAGGCGCTGCTCTGTTCAGCGCTGTGCGACGTCATCGACGGCAGCGGCGTTCAGTGATTGCCGCGGAACGGCGCGCGCCGTTCCACGAGCACGTACAACACGCACAAGATCACCGAGCCGGCGACCAGTGCAGCCGGCAGTCGTCGGGGCGCCTGCTGCGCGTACCAGGCGAGCCCGGCGAGTACGAGCGTCGTGAGGAGCGCCGCGCTCGTCGTCCGCGCGTGCGACCAGCCGCTCTGCGTCATGCGTTGATAGGCGTGACTGCGATGCGCTTCATACCATCGCTCACCGTGTCGCACACGTCGCACCAGCGTCACGGTCGCGTCGAAGGTGAAGACGCCGAGCATCATCACCCACGACACGATCGGGACGGCATGAGCATTCTCTGAACCCACGGCGAGTGCGCCGAACAGAAAGCCGAGCAGGCCGGAGCTCGTGTCGCCCATGAATATCTTCGCGGGCTGCCAATTCCACACGAGGAAGCCGAGGCACGCGGCGCTCGTCAGCGCGGCGATCGCCGCGAGTCCCGCGGCACCGGCGGAAGCTAGCACGAGGCTCGCGGCCCCGCCGACCACGGCCGCTTCTCCCGCCGCAATGCCGTCGATGCCGTCCATGAAGTTGTACAGGTTCGTCATCCACACGATGAACAGGACGGCGAGCACCGGACCGAGCGGCCCGAGCGGAATCGAGATCAACCCAAGGTCGATCGACGAGAAACCGCCAAGCAGCCGGACCGCGAAGATTGCCGCGACGACATGGACCGCGCTTCGACTGCGCACGGACACGTCGCCACGATCGTCCATCCAGCCGACGAACGCGACCAGTGCGCCGCCGCCCGCCATGGCGGCCGTCTGCGCCGCCGTGAGGATGCCGAGGACGTCCATCACGACGAGCGCGAGCAACACGACGGACGCGATCGCGACCCCGCCGCCGCGCGGAGTCGGCACGGTGTGCGAGCTGCGATGCGACGGAATATCGAGAATCTGACGCCGGCGCGCGTATCCGATGTACACGCGGGTCGCCGCGAGCGTCACGACACAAACGAAGAACAGTGCGATCGCGGTCGTTGCCAATGTCATCGCGGCCGCGCCAGCGCGCCTTCATACCACATCGCCGTTTCTTGGAGCGCGTCACGCATGGGGATCGGCGTATAGTGTGTCGTCTTGCGCAGTCGCGTGATGTCCACTTGAAGCGATTCCGTCAGGCGCGCGATAGCCGGTCGCATGGCCGGCAGGCCAAACAGGCCATGCATTGGATCAACGATTCGCGCTCCGGCGCGCAGCATCCAAAGCGGCACGGGAACGAGTCGCGCCGGCCGGCCCATCGCCGCGGCGATTCGCCGGACGAGCTCCGCCGCGGATACATCGTCGTCATCGCTCACGAAAAACACCGACCCCGCCGCCGCATCGCTCGCGAGCACCGCGTCGACGGCTCGCACTGCGTTGCCGCTGTAGAGGAAACTGCGCCGATTGTGAACGGCGCCGAGCGGAACGGGAATGCCTCGCTTCACGAGGGCGAAGAGCTGCGGAATGTTTCCTTTCATCTGCGGGCCGTACACCGCCGGTAGCCGCAACACGGACACGGCCATGTCATGTGCACACGACAGCGCGAGACGTTCTGCCTCGAGTTTGCTTCGGCCGTAGGCGTCGAGCGGCTCTGGTGGCGTGAGCTCGGTCCACGGACGCTCACTGCGTTCGCCGACCGCCTTGACGGAACTCGTAATTACGACTTTCTCGACGCCGGCATGCGTCGCGGCAGATAACACGGCCCGCGTACCCTCGACGTTCACGGCCCGATACTGCGCCTCGGCGTCGGCTGACGTTTCGCGCATCTGGTGAACGCGAGCCGCCAGATGCACGACGACGCCTGCCCCATGCATCCCACGGCGCAGGCTGTCTTCATCGCGAAGATCGTCGCCGAACACCGGCTCGACGCCGGAGGGAATCTTGGATCCGCGACGAATGAACCCGCGAACATGGAGTCCGCGCTCAACCCATTCCTTGCACAACGCGTGGCCGAGGAAGCCGCTCGCTCCCGTCACGAACATGAATGACACGAGGTCAAACATAACCGGCGGAACGGCTCGCTTGCCTATATTTCCCGCGCGGCACGTGAAGGAAAGAAGCGCACGCCGCGCGGCCGGTAGCCAAGGGCAAATGACCAAGACCGTTCTCTTCGTTCAGCACGCGAACACGGACTATTACCCGACGACTTACAACGCGTCGCGTCTGCTGGCCGGTGAAGGGTTTCATGTAATCGTGTGCTGCCGGGGTGACCGTCAGGTAGTCATTCCGGAATACGGGCGAGGAATCGAGGTTCTGCGTGTTGGGTCGACCGGCGGCGGTGTGCGGTCGGTTCGCGACTTCTTTCGCCTCTCGTGGGTTGCGTGGAGGTCCGCGCGACGCACCGCCGCCTGTGTGGTGGTCGGGTTCGACATTTACGGTGGCGTAATCGCGTATCTCATCAGCCGCCTGACGAAGATTCCGTTCTTCTATCACTGTTACGACGTTTTCTCGGCGTCCGAGGGAATCGGGCGATTTACCCGCGCGCTAAAACCCTTGGAGCGTCGCGCCGCGTTCGCCGCGACGCGAGTGGTGCTGCCGTCGGAGAGCAAGGCCGAACGATTCGAGGCCGAAGTCGGCGCGGGGTTCGAGCGCACGATCGTCGCCAACGCGCCGCCACTCCAACCGCGGAAACGCACAGACGTGCTGCGGCGCATGCTCGCCGAGCGGGGTGCGCCGTTCGAATATGTCGTGTATTACCACGGATCGATTGCGGCGGACAAAGGTCTGCTACAGGTGCTTCGCTCGATGGTTCGTTGGCCCGCAACGTCCTCGTTCGTTCTGGTGGGCCCGGCCTACGATGCAGCGTTCATGGCCCGGTTCATGGAAGCGGCGCGCAACCTCGGTCTCACCTCTCGCGTGATGCGCTTGGACATGATGCCGCTCACCGAGTTGCTGGATCTGACGCGGTCGGCGGATGTGGGTGTGTTCGTTCCGGAGCCGGACAGCATCATCAACGTGTACTCCGGCGCAGCCGTGGTGAAGTTGAACGACTACCTCGCGTGTGCGCTGCCGTTCGTCACGAGTCGTATCCCGCCACTCGAGGCGCTTGTCCTGACAACCGGCGCAGGCATCGTCGTCGATCCGCAGGACACCGCGTCGATGGGTGATGAAGTCGCCGCGCTGCTCACCGACACTCGCCGCCGCGCGACCATGGCCGACAACGCGTATCGCGCGCACCGCGAGTCTTACAATCTCGAGCGGCAGTACGCAACGACGCTCGAGACCATCCGCACGATTTGCGGGTGACGTCAGGAATCCGGTCCGTGATGCGTTTGTCCGGCGCGCGCGAGTTCAACAGCCTGACCGACCCCAAGGTTGAGTGAATCGGGCGTCGCATCGCACGCGAGCGACGCACGCGTCACCGCGCTCCTCACTGCGTGCGTCGCCCTCGGCGCCCTCATAGGCGTCGCGCTCGCGCTCGCGGCGTTCGGCCGCGTTCCGACCGAGCTTCGCCGAGTCACGGTGATCATGCACGCGATGCGTTCGCCGGGTGTGCCCCCGACGATCGCCGTCGGAAACAGCGTCGTCATGAACGGCATCGACGCGCGCCTTCTCGGTACGACGCCTGCCGGCCGGCCGGCCGCATGGAATTTCGCGACCACCGGTCAACTCGTCTCGGAAAGCCTGGTGATCGCCGATGCGCTTCCTGCCGAGGTTCACCGCGTGGTCCTCGGCATTACGATCGACGAGCTGACGCACGGCGCGCCGGTGGTGCCGCTCAACAAATACCTGGCGTTCCTGCTCAGTGGCTACCGCCCGTCGCAAGAATTGTCATCGCTCGTCGCGCGCGATACGGCGCTGGACGCCATGCTGCACACGCCCGAGTGGCGAGGGGCGCTGCAGTCGCGGTGGGTGTTTCGATCCGTCGCTGATTTTTACTTGAGAAGTGTGCTGCGCCGCGACCTCGATTTCGAGCGCGCGCAATCCGATCTCTATCATCCGGCGCCATTCACGCGGCCGGTGCGCGGCGATGCGCTGACGCATTTGCTGCAACTCGACGCGGCGCGGCACGCGACGTTTGCCCCGAGCTCCGCCATCCTTCGACAGATCCTGGACATGAACGCGCTACTGCGCGCGCGCGGCAAACAGTTCACGGTCGTGATCATGCCGGAGCATCCACTGCGGTTGCGAAGCGCAACCGCAACGTATCTCGATGAACTGCGAACGTGGATCGCGAGCGCGCCGGCGCTCGGCCTCGACGTGCTGGATCTGCACGATCGACTGGGCGCCTCGGACTTTGTCGACGACGTCCATCCGTCGGCGAGCGGGTCGCGCATCGTGACGCGGGCGCTTGCCGCCGCGCTGTCGCCGATATCCGTCGCAGCGCCGTAACGATGCTTTTCCACACGACGGCGTTTCTCGTCTTTTTCTCGATCACGGTCGCGCTCATCGCGATCGCGCGGCAGCACCGCAATCAGAAAGTCGTGCTGCTCCTTGCCAGCGCCGTGTTCTACATGTGGTGGAATCCGGCGTTCATTCTCCTGATTCTCACGTCCGCGACGATCGACTACTGGGCCGCCGATCGCATCGACCGCAGCGAGAGCGACGGTCGGCGCAAGTTCTTTCTCACCATCAGCGTCGTGGCCAACCTCGGCCTGCTGGCGTTCTTCAAGTACGCCAATTTCTTCGAGCACAACCTGCTGTTCGGGTTTCGCCTGCTGGGCTACCGGCCGAACTGGACTGATTTCGACATCGTTCTCCCCGTTGGGATTTCGTTCTACACGTTCAACACGATCAGCTACACCGTGGACGTGTATCGTCGCCGGCTTGCGCCGTGTCGATCGATGCTCGACTACGCGGTGTTCGTCACGTTCTTTCCGCACCTCGTCGCCGGCCCGATCGTGCGCGCGACGGACTTTCTCTATCAGCTCGAGGCGCCGCGCCGCATCACCTTCGATCGCGAGGCGCTGTTCCTGTTTCTGCGCGGCCTGGTGAAGAAGGTGATCGTCGCCGACGGCGTGAGCATGTTCGCCGACACGATCTTCCGCGCACCGGGCGACTGGAGCAGCGTCGTCATCTGGCTCGCCGCGATCTGCTTCTACGTGCAGATCTACTGCGACTTCTCCGGCTACACCGACATGGCGATCGCGGTCGCGCGCGTCGTCGGCTACAAGCTGCCTCAGAACTTCGATCGGCCGTACGTCGCGGCGAGTCCGCCCGAGTTCTGGCGGCGGTGGCACATCACACTTTCCTCATGGCTGCGCGATTACCTCTACATCCCGCTCGGCGGCAACCGGCGCGGGCGGTTGATCACGTTCCGGAACCTGATGCTGACGATGCTCATCGGCGGATTGTGGCACGGGGCGAGCTGGAACTTCGTGCTCTGGGGCGCGCTGCACGGGCTCGCGCTCGTGGTGCACCGGGGCTGGAATCGCGTGAAGGGACGGATTGGCGTCACACCGGCGGTTGAAACGCGGCGCTGGTATCGCATTGCCGCGACGGTACTGATGCAATACTGGATTCTCCTGACCTGGATTCCGTTCCGCGTCAGCGGCACGCACAACATGGTTCTGGCATTGCGCAAGTTCATGCTGTTCGACGGAAACTTTCACCTCGCCGAAGTGGGCCTTGGCGCGCTCACTCCATTCACCACGCTACTGATCGTGACGGGGTTCCTGATCGTCCACTGGTGGTCGGCACGCTTCGGCGGCCTGGACGAACGATTGCGGCGCGCTTCGCCGATCGCGGCGGCCGCGGCGTGTGTCGTCGTCGGTGCCGCATTGTTCCTTCTGTGGCCGCCCGCCGAGGCGCCGTTCATCTACTTCCAGTTCTGACGCTACCGCTGCGCGAATCGATCGTAGACGAACCGCGCCCACCCGCGTAGTCCGCGGCCGGCGTATTTCGCGCCATGCTCTCCAACGAGCCATTCGCGCGTCGGAATCTCGAAGCCCGTCTTCGGCCGCGACAACACCGCGGCGGGCAGCGGACGCCGCGGCGTTTCGGCGATCGCGCGCTTGGGCAAACTTCCCGGACATGCCGCGATGAGCGGTGCCACCGCGCGCCAGAACGTCCAATCGACGAGTGGCACGCGCACCTCGAGCGAATGGCTCATGCTCGCCCAATCCGTGTCGCGCAAAAGCTGATTGCGCATGTACCACGACGCCTCGAGGGCCGACACCTTGAGACGCGGCGCCTCGATGCCATCCACGATCGCGTCGAGTCGCGCGAACTGTTGCAGCTCGCGCCATCCCTCGCGCGCGAGATCCGCGTCCATCACGTCCGGCAACTCCCACGGCATGTACATACCGCGGCGCAGCAGATACGCGCCGCCCCACGTGCCGCCATATTCGAGAACGCTCGCGTACTTCGGTGACGTGAGCTGGCCGACGATCGGCGCTGCGATGAACCGAAGCCCCCGTCCGACGGTCTCCGTTCCGGGAACGCCGCCGAGCGCGCGCACGAGACGCGGCACGTCGCGAAAACTTGGATAGCCGCCGAATAGCTCGTCGCCTCCCAAGCCGGAAAGCGCCACTTTCAGTCCCGTCTTCGCCGCGGCGCGCGCGACGAAATAGCTGTTCACGCCGTCCACCGACGGTTGATCCATGCGCTCGAGCAGCCGATTCGACTGCTCTTTGAAATCGGTGCTTCCGATCCACACGGTCTGGTGATCGGCGCCGCACGATCTCGCGACTTCTTCCGCAAGCGGCGTTTCATCGAAGGCGGTTCCGCGAAACTCGGTGAAGCCGAGCGTGACGGTCTTGAGCGTCCCGCCATTCTCCGACGCGAGCGCGGTCAGCGTGCTCGAGTCGATTCCCGCCGAGAGAAATACACCCACGGGCACGTCGGCCACGAGATGATGGCGCACCGTATCGCGCAACGCGTCGCCGAGTCGCTGCTCGAGCTCACCGGGATGCAGGCGCGGCGCGCGCTCCTCCGCGTTCCGCAGCAAGGCGGTGACGTCGGCGTACTTCACCGGCGCCGACGCACCCGCGGCGTCGATCCACATGGTTGATCCTGCGGGCAGCGCGCGAATGCCGCGGTACATCGTGTACGGCTCGGGGACATGGCCCCACAGGAAAAAGCCCGCATGCGCCGCCGGCTCGGCGGAACGATCGACGCCGCTGCCGCGCAACAACGCCCGCACTTCCGACGCCGCGCGCACGGTCGCGCCATCGTCGGCGTAATACAGCGGCTTGATCCCGAAGTGATCGCGGGCGAGCAGTACGCCGCCGCGCCGCGCGTCGAAGAGCGCGAAGGCGAACATCCCGCGCAGCTCGTGGACCATGTCGGCGCCATGCTCCATGTACAGATGGAGCAGCACTTCGGTGTCGGACTGCGTGGTGAAGGAATGGCCGCGCCGCTCGAGACGATCGCGCAGCGCGCGGAAGTTGTAGATCTCGCCGTTGAACGTGATGACCAACGCGCCGTCGGGCGTCGACATCGGCTGTGCGGCGAGATCGCTGAGATCGATGATCGCGAGCCGGCGATGCGCAAGCGCGACACGCCGGTCGTCGCTCACCCACTCGCCATGCCCGTCAGGACCGCGACAATCCATTCCATCGCGAATGCGCACGAGCTCCTCGAGCTCGACCGGTGCGCCGCCGCGATAGTTGAAGATCGACGCAATGCCGCACATGAACCGTGCGTCGCGCTAGCGCGCGGCGACTCGCTCAGCGGGCGCCGGCTCGGCGGCATCCGCGACCGCGCGCACATACCAGGCGTACGTGTCGCGCAATCCTTGCTGCAATCCGATCGTTGGCCGCCAACCAAGACCGGTCAGTTTGCTGATGTCCAGGAGCTTCTGCGGCGTTCCATCGGGCTTCGACGTATCGAACACGATCTCGCCGTCGTAGCCGACGACCTCCGCAATGAGTTGCGCGAGCTGCGCGATCGTCAGGTCCTCACCGAAGCCGATGTTGACGATCTCCGACGAATCGTACCGCTCCATCACGAACGTGCACGCCGCCGCCAGATCGTCGACGTGCAGGAATTCGCGGCGCGCCCGGCCGGTGCCCCACACCGTCACGCTCGGCGATCCCGACGTCTTTGCTTCGTGAAATTTCCGAAGCAGCGCCGGGAGCACATGACTGTTCTGCAAATCGAAGTTGTCGCCCGGCCCGTAGAGATTGGTCGGCATGACGCTGACGTAGTTCGTGCCGAACTGCCGGTTGTACGAGCGGCACAACTCGAGGCCCGCGATCTTCGCGATGGCGTACGGCCGGTTGGTCGGCTCGAGCTCGCCGCTCAGCAGATACTCTTCCTTGATCGGCTGCGGCGCGTGCTTGGGATAGATGCACGAGCTGCCGAGGAAAAGCAGCTTCTTCACGTCGAAGCGATACGCGGCTTCGAGCACGTTGAGCTGAACCGCCAGATTGCTGCGAATGAAATCGGCCGGGAAGGTGTTGTTGGCCATGATGCCACCCACCTTCGCCGCCGCGAGCAGCACGTACTCCGGGCGCTCCTCGGCGAAAAAGCGCATGACGCTCGTCTGGTTTTCCAGGTCGAGCTCTTCATGCGTTCGCGCGATCAGTTTTGAGAAGCCGCGTGCTCGCAGATGCCGCAGCAGCGCCGACCCAACCAGACCGCGGTGGCCGGCCACATACACGCGACTATCGAGTTGCATGCGCGAATTCGTGTACGGGATGCTTGTTCGCCGCGCGAACGCCGAGTGCCGCGCGTTCACCCGCGGCGCGCTCGAGATCCTCGCGGACCATCATGCGCACCAAGTCCTTGAACGAAACGCGGGGTTCCCACCCGAGCTCGGTCCGCGCCTTGGACGAGTCGCCGAGCAGATAGTCGACTTCCGCGGGGCGGTAGTAGCGCGGATCGATCTCGACGTGCTCCCGCCAGTCGAGCTCCGCCTGCTCGAACGCCATCTCCAGAAATTCGCGGACGCTGTGCGCCTCGCCGGTGGCGATGACGAAATCGCCCGGCGCCGGCGCCTGCAGCATGCGCCACATCGCGTCGACGTAGTCGCCCGCAAAGCCCCAGTCGCGCTTCGCGTCGAGATTGCCCAGAAAGAGCTTCTGCTGCAGGCCGTGCTTGATGCGGCCGACGGCGCGCGTGATCTTGCGCGTCACGAACGTCTCGCCGCGACGCGGCGATTCGTGATTGAACAGAATGCCGTTCGAGATGAACATCCCGTACGATTCGCGATAGTTGATCGCGAACCAGTGCGCGGCCACCTTGCTGACGGCGTACGGGCTGCGCGGATAGAACGGCGTGGCCTCACTCTGCGGCGGCGAGGCGGCGCCGAACATCTCCGACGAGCCGGCTTGATACACGCGCACGTCGTTGCCGGTGCGCTGCCGGTAGTCCCGCACCGCCTCGAACATGCGCAGCGCGCCGACGCCGACGACGTCGGCCGTGTATTCCGGCTGGTCGAACGAGACGCGTACGTGCGACTGCGCCGCGAGATGATAAATCTCTGATGGCTCGACTGCCTCGAGGATGCGCCGCAGGCCGGACGCGTCGGACAGATCCCCGTAGTGCAGGAACAGCCGCGTCGATTGGTCGTGCGGATCGCGGTAGAGGTGCTCCAGCCGTTCCGTGTTGAACGTGGAAGCCCGCCGGATGATCCCGTGCACCTCGTAGCCCTTCTCGAGGAGCAGCTCCGTGAGATACGAGCCGTCCTGCCCCGTTATTCCGGTTATCAGAGCACGGCGCGGCGATCCGCCAACAACAGACATTCGGTCCTCGTTCGGGTACACGCAAACAGCGCGGTTCAGGGTCAGTCAAATATGTATTCCCGTACAAGCTGTGGCGAGGACGTGAGACACTTTAGCCACCGTGAAATCCCCGCTGGAGAGTGTACCTACCGTCGCCACAGGCGTACTTTGCGAGTCTAATTCCCGGTCCGTGTTACCCGCCTCCCCCGAATGACCCATACTCCGGCCGAAAAGCGCCTGCACGCTACTGAATCGTGGGCAGCGGCTGTCGCGGGGAACCTGGCGGTCCGGTTGTGCGGGTTGATCGGCGGAATCTTCATCGCGCGCGCGCTCGGTCCGACAGGCAAGGGCGTCATTACCTCGGCCACGATCTGGCCGACGGTCGCCTTGAGCGTCGGCGCCGTGATCAACGTCCAGACGGTCACCTATTTCACGGCGCGCCAGGGTGAGCGCGGGCTGCAGGCCTGCCTGTACCTGGCGATTGGTTTCGCCGTCGCACTGCTGCCGGCGTCGCTGCTCCTGAATTGGCTCGGTCTGGGGCTCACCCATCGCGGCAGCTTGCGCGCGGCGAACGCGTATGCGCTATCGGTTCCGTTCTCGGTGTTGGCCGGCGTGTTCTCCGCCGCGCTGCTGGCCGAAGGCCGCGTGGTGATGTACTGGCTCATGAAGGTCATCGGCGCCGCGTTGCTAATGGTGCCGATTGTCGTGCTCGCGCTGGCCGGGCACTTGACCGTTCGCGTGTACGTGATCGCGGCGATCGCCGGAACGGCGGCGACCGCCCTGCTCACGGCGTTCGCGCAGCGTACGACGCGCGTGCGTTTGACCAAGCCCGACGGAGCACTCGCGAAGTCGATTCTGTCATTCGGCGCGAAGACGACGTTCACGCTCGTGCCGTATCAGTTGAACCTGCGGCTCGACCAGCTCCTGATGTCGGCGATCGCGCCGCTCGAGGTGCTCGGCGCGTACAACGTGGCGTTCGCGTGGTCGTCGACGCTGTCGATGGTCGGCAGCGGCTTTTCGAGCGTGGTGCTCGCGCGCAGCGCGCGCATCGATCCCGAGCGGACGGACGACTTGCACGCCGCGGCGCGAACGCTGCGTCGGGCGTTCATCGTGCTGTTTCTCGCGGGCACCATCGCGGCGCTGGTTTCGCCGATTGCGGTGCCGCTGCTCTTCGGCCAGGACTTCCGGGCGGGCGTGACGCCGGCCGTCATTCTGTGCGTCGCGGCGATTCCGCTGTATGCCAACTTGCTGCTGCACGAGTTTCTTCGCGGGCTGGGGTATCCCGGGCTTGGCGGCATGCCGGAGATGATTGGTCTCGTGGTGAGCGCCGTGGGACTCGCTGTGCTGTTTCCGCGGTTCGGCGCCACGGGAGCGGCCATCGCGTCGCTCGCGAGTTACCTGATCGTGATGGGTACGCTCGTGACGCGCGCCGTGCGGAGAATTCCGGGTTTTTCAGCGGTGTGGCTGGTGCCGCGACTCGGCGATCTGCGCGCGATCGTCATTGCCGGCGCCGCGTTCGCGCGGCGTCGCACCCGGTCAGCTTTCGGTCACGCGGTTTCCAGATAGCGGCGCGCCGCGTCGCCGGCACACAGCAATACATCGACGATCGAGACTTCGTGCACGAACGGACCCCATGGCTGCGGATACTCGGGATAGGGCCCGTACGACATCCACACCACCTCGATGTCGCTCGAGCGGAAGCGCTGTTCGTCCAGATATGCCCGCGCGGCAGGACCCGAGAGATAGCGCGTGGCGCCGAGCGCGGTGCAGAGCTCCACGAGTCGTTCCGTCGCGTCCATGTCGGCGAGCGCGGAGCGACCGAGCACGTCGATGTCGCGCCGAACCGTGGTGGTGATTCCGAGTCGGTTCGCAATACCGCGCAACAGAAACTCGTTGAGGTCCGTCAGGCGGCTGTGCGGCGCCGCCGCATCGAACAACTCGTGCAACCATGGCGCCGTGCTCGAAAACTCCGCCGCGCGCGCGTAGTTGCTCTCGATGTTGCGCCAGTGATCGCGCGCCCACGCCTTCGACGCGATCTGCACGTCGTCGATCGGCTGAGCGTACCGGCCCTTCACCTCCACCGGAATGGTGAGCCATTGCGGGCCACGCGGCGTCTTGATGCGATTGCGATTGCGCCAGTCGCGGCGCGTGAATTGAACGGAGTCGAAGATCACGAACTCATCGCAGCGCGCGAGCAGATCGAAGTAGCCCTTCCACGGGATGTAGTTGGACTGGCTGATGGCGACGGTCTTGCCACCGTTGCTGTGCACCGTCATCACCGATCACACTCCGTATGCCGCAATCGCTGATCGCGCTCGCACGAAGCGGCGGTCGTCTTCCCGCCCTCGATGTTGCGTCGGTCCACTATCCGGCCGAGGGCGCCGCGGCGCTCGCGAGCATCGAAGCGAGTCATTTCTGGTTCACGTCGCGACGTGCCGCCGTATGGCGTCTCCTTCGGCGCGCGCTCGGTCCGAGCGACCCCGCGGGTCGCATCGTTGGGCTCGACATCGGCTGCGGCTCGGGATACACCGCCGCGTGGCTCACCGATCGCGGCGCGCCGACGCTCGGCGTCGATGCGATGCCCGCACCGAGTTGGCCGGCGTTGGCCGACCGCACGCTCGGGTTGCTCCCCGGCGACATCACGGCGATCGATCCGGCGCAGGAATTCGACTTCGTCCTGCTGCTCGACGTGCTCGAGCACATCGACGACGATGCGGCCTTCCTTGCGCACGCGCTGGGATTTCTGAAGCCCATGGGCGTCGCCATCGTGACGATGCCGGCGTTCGCCTGGCTCTGGTCGCCGATTGACGCATATTCGGGACACCGCCGCCGCTACACGCGCGCGATGGTTCGCTCGCTGGTCGATCGGATTGGGCCCGGCGCACGGTTGGAGTTGGCGAGCTACTTCTACGCCACGACATTCCTGCCGTTCGCCGTCAGCCGGCTCCGCCGGCGTGAGGTTCGCCGAGCTATTCACGACGAAAGCTCGCCGCCCGCGTGGATCAACGCCACGCTCGCGGCGCTCCTCCGCGCCGAGGCCCGCATCGTTTCGTTCGGCGTCGTCCCCTTTGGATCCTCGGTCGTCGGCGTTGTTCGCAAATACTCATGAGGCGCGCCAGGAACGGACGGAGTCGAGCACGTACGCGAGCTCGCTCTCGGTCATGTCCGCGTACATCGGCAAGCGCAGCAAACGCTCGGAGACCGACTCCGCCACGGGCAGCGAGACGTTGCCCACGAGTCGCTGCCCCATTTCCGATTGATGCAGCGGAATGTAGTGAAACACCGCGGAGACACTGCGTTCGGCGAGGTGCGCGATCAAGCCGGTCCGCGCCTCGGCCGTCGGCATGACGAGATAGTACATGTGCCAACTCTGATCGCAGTGCGGCGGCACCGTGGGTTGAGCGACACCGTGTGTCGCGGCCCACGCCGCGAGCTCGCGATGGTACGTGTTCCACACCGCACGCCGGCGATGCTGGATGTCGTCGAGCGCTTCGAGCTGCGCCAACAGGTATGCGGCGAGCATATCCGAGGGCAGATAGCTCGACCCCACGTCGACCCACGTGTACTTGTCGATTTGCCCGCGATGAAAGCGGCTTCGATTCGTGCCCTTCTCGCGCAGGATCTCGGCGCGCTCGACGAGATTGGCGTCGTTGATCAATAACGCGCCGCCCTCGCCGCACGTGACATTCTTCGTTTCGTGGAAACTCAGCGACGCCGTGCTGCCGAACGTGCCGAGCATGCGTCCGCGATACGCCGACAGCAGCGCGTGAGCGGTGTCCTCGACGATGGCGATCTTGTGCGCGTTGGCGAGCGCGACGATCGCGTCCATCTCGCATGCCACGCCGGCGTAGTGCACGAGCGCGATCGCCCGCGTGCGCCGCGTGATGAGCGATTCGATCTGCCGTTCGTCGATGTTGAGCGTGTCGGCGCGCGAATCGGCGAACACGGGCGTCGCGCCTCGCAACACGAACGCGTTCGCGGTCGACACGAACGTGAATGTGGGAATGATGACTTCGTCGCCCGGGCCGACATCCAGCAGGAGCGCGGCCATCTCCAGCGCATGCGTACACGACGTCGTCAGCAACGACGTCTCGACGCCGAGCCGTGCCTGCAGCAACTGCTGGCATCGATGCGTGAAGGGACCGTCGCCAGAGAGCCAGCGCTGCTCGATCGCTTGCGCGATGTACTCCGCCTCTCGGCCCGTGACGAGCGGGCGATTGAACGGTATCCGTGCACGCGCTCCCGCTATCGGCGACGGCGACGCCATTATACATTCACTCCCGACGGACTCGTGGCTTTTCATCGAAGGTAATCTCGAATGGACGCGCAGGCACTGGTGGCCGCGATCGTGGAGCAGCAACTGCCACCACTGGCGCCGCGGACGCCGCTGAACGCAATACAAGGATGGGACTCGCTCGCGACGGTGCTGCTGGTCGGCCGATTGGAGGAGATCCTCGGACGTGAGCTCGATGAAACGGAATTGGAGCGCTTGGTCACGCTCGAAGATATCGAGAATCTGCTCCAGGTGAGGTGACCGCGCATGGCTGCCGAGCAACGGCAGTGGATCGTGGTCGCGGGCGGCGCCGGGTCGCTCGGCGACGCGATCGTTCGTCGCTACGGCGAGCGTCGCGAACGGGTCCTCGTGCTCGACCGAACGCCGGCACACACGACGTTCGAGACCGTCGTTGCACGCACGGTCGATTTGACGTCAGCGCCCGAGGTGAAAGAGGCGATCGACGCAGCGATTCCCCGTTCCGATCGCATTACTCTGCTGGTGAACGCCGCCGGAATGATCTGGAACGAACCGATGGTCTCCGTTCGAGGCGGTGCACTCCAGCCACACTCGATCGACCACTGGCGCGCCGTGCTCGACGCGAATCTCACGACCGTGTTCGTCGTATCGTCGCACGTTGCGGCGCGCATGGTTCGCACACGCGGTGGCGCCATCGTCAACTTCAGCTCTCTGTCGGCGCGCGGCAATGCGGGGCAGACCGCGTATGCGGCCGCGAAAGCGGGTGTCGAAGGCCTCACGCGTGCAATGGCGGCCGAGCTCGGCCCCGCGGGAATTCGCGTCAATGCGATCGCTCCCGGATTCGTCGACGTCGCGTCGACTCGCGCGGCGGTGGCCGATGAACGCCTCTCATCGCTCGCGAAAGCGACTCCGCTGCGCCGGCTCGGTCGGGCCGACGAGATCGCCGACGCGGTCGAGGCGCTTGCATCGAACACGTTCATCAACGGAGTCGTGCTGGATGTCGATGGTGGGCTACGACTCTGACCTTCGGAGCGCCTCTCGCGTCCTGGCGTCGTCGCGTGCGAGCGTGACGCTCTGGGACGCATTCGAGGAGACGGTGCGTCGTGGCCCGAGCGCGCCGGCGCTCGTGCTGCACGACACGACGGTCACGTTCGCCGAACTGCGCCACGATGCCGAGCGATGCGCAAGCTGGCTCGCGCGGCGCGGCATTGTGCGCGGCGACGTCGTCGCGCTGCAACTGCCAAAGCGACGCGAGACGTACGCACTGTGGCTCGCCTGCGTTCGTCAGGGCGCGCCTTACGTGTTCATCGATCCACGGCAACCAGAAGCGCGCACGCTCCGTGTGCTCGACCGCGTCGGAGCGCGACTCCTCGTAACGGCGACGCCGGGCCAATTCGCAGATCAGGTCCTGCTGGAAGATGCCGACTCGGGGTCGCGGTGGCTCGGGGAATTGGCGGACGATGATGTGCCGGCGCCAGCGGCGCTGCACTCGCAATCGCCGGCGTACGTGATGTTCACCTCCGGATCGACCGGCGAACCGAAGGGCGCCGTCATTCCACACGGTGGCGTGCTCGCCCTCATGCGTTGGGCGGAGCGCAATGTCGGAACTGGAATGGATCAGCGCTACGCCAACCTCAATCCGCTGCACTTCGACAACTCCGTGTTCGATTTGTATTGCGGTCTGTTGAGCGGCGCCGCACTCATTCCGGTGGAGACGGCCGGCGAAGCCAATCCCGCGGTGTGGGTCAAGTCGCTGCGCGAGGGTGCGGCCACAGTCGTATTCGCCGTTCCAACGTTATTTCTCACGCTCGCGCGTCTGCGGCTGCTGCGGCCTCGGTCCCTTCCGAGCGTGCGCACGTTCCTGTTTGGCGGTGAAGGGTTTCCGATCGACGAGCTGCGCGCCTTTCATGAAGCGTTCGCGGGGCATGCGCGTTTGATCAACGTCTATGGCCCGACAGAGACGAGCTGCATCTGCGCGAGCCTCGAGATCGACGGCGCAGCATTGGCCGCCGCGGGGACCGGTTTGGCGGCGCTCGGCCGAATGCATGAAGAATTCGAATACGCCGTGCTCGATGCCGATGGCGCACCCGTCGCGCGAAACGATGTGGGCGAGCTTTGGATCGGCGGGCCGTGCGTCGGGCTCGGCTACTACGCCGCGCCGGAGGAGACCGCCGCGCGTTTTCGCCAGGATCCGCGGCAGGAATCGTATCGTTCGGTTTGGTTTCGATCGGGCGACCTCGTTCGCGAGGACGCGGACCGCCTCCTTTGGTTCCACGGTCGAGCGGACAATCAAGTGAAAGTCCGTGGCCACCGAATCGAGCTCGAGGAAATCGAGCTCGTCATACAGAGCGTGGCCGGCGTTCGGCGTGCGGTCTGTGTCGTGGTTCGAGACGGCATGGCGGCCGAGCTCCGTGCCGCGTTTGCCTGCGATGAGGACGACGTAACAGCCCACGTGCAGGCCGCGTGTGCCGCGCGGTTGCCGGGATACATGCAACCGGCACACCTGATCCGAGTTGCCGACCTTCCGATTAACGCCAACGGCAAGGTCGATCGTCGAGCGGTGCGCGCGATGATGGAATCCTCATGACGACTACTCCGCCCGTGCTCTCGATCGTCACGACCGTGTACAACTCGGCGGATACGCTCGAGAGCTTCTACGAGCGCATGTCGAAATCCGCGGCGAGCATCACCGCGGATTTCGAGATCGTGATCGTCGATGACGGATCGCCGGACGACTCGCTCGCCATGGCGCGCGGTCTCGCCGCCCGAGACCCGCGCGTTGTCGTCGTCGAGCTGTCGCGAAATTTCGGGCATCACAAAGCGCTCATGACGGGCCTGGACTTCGCGCGCGGAGAAATCTGTCTGTTCATCGACAGCGATCTCGAGGAACCGCCCGAGTTGCTGCCGACGTTCTGGACGATGCTGCACCAGACGGACGCCGACGTGATTTACGGCTATCAGGTACTGCGCGGCGGCAACGTCGTTCGTCGCCTGACCGGTGGAATCGCGTTCTGGCTGTTCAAGGCACTCATTCCGTACGACGTCCCGCGAAATCTCATCACGCTGCGCCTCATGCGGCGCTCGTACGTCGACTCGCTGCTGTTGCATCGCGAGCGGCAAACCGTGATTGGCGGCCTGTGGGTCATTACCGGGTACAAACAGCTAGGCGTTCCGGTCGAAAAGGAGATGCGACGCCGGACGACGTACGGCCTTCGGCGGCGTTGGAGTTTGCTCATCGACTCGATCACCTCGTTCAGCGAAGTCCCGCTCATCGGCATTTTCTATCTCGGCATGATCATCTCGCTGCTCGCCGCCGCGATGGGCATCTGGCTGCTGATCCGCAAAGCTGTGAGCGGCGTGGGTGTCGAAGGGTGGGTCTCGGTGATGCTGTCGGTGTGGTTCCTGGGCGGGCTTTCGATTTTTTGCCTCGGCATCATCGGCATCTATCTCTCGAAGATTTTCATCGAGACGAAGCAGCGCCCCTATACGCTCGTCCGCGCGGTTTACGGCGGCGCTGCTGACGCACGAACGTTGGGCCGTCGCGATGACCCTCGCATCTCGGTTGCATCGGACACCGGGCGGCGATGACCGCGAGCCACTGTCACGCATGCGGGGCTTCCGAATGGTGGGCGCTGCCTGATCCGGCGCCCGACCGTTCCATCACGACCGCCGGATTGATCCTCGACCGACCACTCGCGAAGGCGCAGTGCGCCCGATGTGGATTCGTGCAGCGAACGCGCGACCGTTTCGTCGGCGAATCCGACTACTATGCAGAGCGCTATGCGTCGTATTACGCGCGACCCGGCGCGACCACGTACGATGCGGAGCGGTATCGCGTCATGGCTGAATGGATTGGAGCGTCCATCGCAATTTCGGCCCCGGCGAAAATCCTGGACGTCGGCTGCGGCGCGGGTTGGGCGATGGATGCTCTGCGCCGTGTCTATCCCGCCGCGACGATCGAGGGGATCGAACCGTCCATCGCGAACGCCGAAGCCGCGCGCAGCCGCGGGTTGTCTGTGCGCACCGGTACGCTCGACGAAGACCTTCGTTCGTCGACCGGCGATGACGGCTATGACCTCGTGTACTCGATCAACGTGCTGCAGCATGTTCTCGATCCGGTCGCGTTTCTCCGCGGGATCGCCGAGCGGCTCCATCCTCGCGGACGCGTTGTTCTCATCTTGCCCGACGCCACTCGTCCAACGAACGAAATCCTGTGGGCCGATCACAACTTCTCATTCGAGCCTCGGCATGTCGCCATGGTTGCCGACCGTGCCGGGCTGGCCGTGGTGGGGTGGTTCGGTCAACCGGAACACATCAGCATTCTCGACAAGCAACTCGTCGTCCTCGCTCGTACGGATCTCGCCCCGTCGCCGGAACTTGCCAAGCTGCGCCATCCTGAGGACTCGTTCGCGGACCGCGAGGCCTATCTGCGAGAGTGGAGTGACGTGCGCGCTCGGCTGCGAGACGCTACTGTCGGATTCCGACAGGTGGCGAATTTCGGCGCCAGCATGTGGACCTTTCTGCTGGCGGGCTACGCACCTGAATACTGGGGCCGAGTGGACTATTGTGTGGTCGACGGATTCGCGGGAACATGCCTGGACAAGACCGTGCGGCCGTTCGCGGCAGACACGTTCAGCGCCGAGGATTGTATCGTTCTGGGAGTACACCCGCGCTCGCAGCCGGCGCTGGAACAGCGACTGGCGCCGACCGGTTCCCGAGTGATCGCCTGGGCGGATTGCGTGCCGCACGACTCATGATGAAACACTCATCGACATGACAGAGGCCGAGTCGCCTTCGAGGGCGCATCGCGTCGTGATCTTCGGAGCCGGGCAGGGCGCCCGCACCGCGACGCGCTATTTGCACGACGACACGGATCACGAGGTCGTCGGCTACGTCGTCGACGCCGAGTTCGTCGGCAACGGTTCGCTCGACGGCAAGCCCGTGGTGGCGGTCGGCGACGCGACATCCGCGTTTCCGCCCGCCACTGTCCACGCTTTCGTTCCGCTCGGCTCGACCAACCTCAACGCCCTGCGCGCCGAGAAGTATGCTCTTCTCAAGACGCTGGGCTATCGGTTCATCAGCTACGTCCACTCATCCGTCCGCGCGTATCCCGATTTCGTCTGCGGCGAGAACTGCTTCATTCTCGATGGCCAAACCGTGAACTATGGCGTCTCGATCGGGGCGAACGTCGTGATGTGGAGCGGCTGTCATCTCGGCGACGGCAGCCGAATCGAGGACGACGCGTTCCTGGCGTCGCATGTCGTTCTCAACGGCGAGGTCGTCATCGGGCGTGGCTCGTTTCTCGGGAGCAATTGCACGATTTCGAGAGGCATCACGCTAGGCGCCGAGTCGTTCATCGGAGCAAACGCGCTGATCACCGCCGACACCGCGCCGGGTGCCGTGCACATCGTGCAAGCCACGCCGGCCGCGCCCATGACCAGCCGCAAGTTCGTCAAGTTAATGCGGAACCGTTTCTAGAGATGATTGCGTGTCCGTCTATCTAGATCCACGTGCGGCGACACGCAGGCTTGGTCTCGTCCAGGGACCGACCGGTGTGCCGTGGCACGTGACGCACTGTCAGAATCCGTTTCCGCAGGCGCTCGGCGGCGGGCGGTATCGAATTCACTTTTCGGCGCGCGACGCGCGCAATCGATCTCGCGGCGCGTGGGTGGATGTGCACGTCGCGGGCGATCAAATCATCACAGAGCACGTCGCACCCATTCCATCGCTGGAGCTCGGACGTCTGGGCGCGTTCGACGACGCGGGCGCGATGCCGGGTTGTCTCGTCGACACTCCCGACGGACTGCGGATGTACTACACGGGCTGGACGCTCGGCGGAACAGTGCCGTTCCAATTCGAAATCGGCTGCGCGATCTCGACCGACGGCGGCGCAACGTTTACCCGCATATCCGAGGCGCCGATTCTCGGTCGCAACCACCATGACCCATTCGTTGTCGGTGCACCGTGGGTACTCCGTGACGGCGACGGGTATCGCATGTGGTACGCCGCCGGTACGGAATGGAAGTCGGACGCCGCCGGCGCCGGCAAACCGGTGCACTATTACACCATCAAGCACGCGTCGAGCGACGACGGCCTCACGTGGCGAACATCAGGTCATCGATGCATCGACTATGGCGAGGGCGAGCACGCGATCGCGCGACCTGTCGTCATCCCCGACGGCGACCGCCTGCTGATGTTCTATTCAGCTCGTCGCCTCGGTGAAGCCTATCGAGTGTACGTGGCTGTCTCTCGCGACGGTCTGTTGTGGGAGCGGAAGCCACGACCATTCCTCGACGTCGGCAGCGCCGCGTGGGAGAACGAGATGGTCTGCTACGCGGCTCCGCTTCAGGCGGATGACCGCTCGTTCGTGTTGTATAACGGCAACGGTTACGGCAGCGCGGGAGTCGGCGCGCTCCTCGTCACAGCTTGAGCTCTCCTTCGTTCGTTCTCTTCTTCCTCGCCTATGCGTTCCGCATCGATCTCTCCTCCGTTCACGGGCTATCTCTACGTCCTCGGCTGCGTGCTCTTCACCGTGTACGGCCAGCTGATTCTGAAATGGCAAGTCGGCCGCGCCGGTTCGCTGCCCGTCGGCTTCGCCGACAAGGCGCGCTACATGATCGCGCTGGTGCTCATGCCGTGGATGTTGACGAGCGTCATCGCGGCGTTTCTCGCGTTCGTGTGTTGGGCTGCGGCCATGACGAAGCTCGATCTCTCCTACGCGTACCCGTTCACCAGCCTGTCCTTCGTGCTCGTGAGCGTGCTCAGCGTCGCGGTGTTTCGCGAGACCGTGCCGCCCACCCGCGTTCTGGGATTGGCGCTGATCGTCGTCGGCATCATCATCGGTAGCCGCGCGTGACCGATGCGGCCGTTCTCGATCGGAAGGAGGCCGTTGCAGCCGACCAACCTCCGTTGTCTCGATACGGCATCCTGCCGCTCGCGCTCGTGGCCGTGGTGTTCGCGCTCGCGTTCCAACAATCGCCGCTCTACACGCTCAACCAGAACGCCGCGTTCCTCCGCGGCCTCGCCAAAGGCGGCCTCGGTTTTCTGAGCGCGGATTGGGAAGTGCAGCGGCAGGAAGCGTTGCCGAGTTTCACGTGGCTCGTGACGGCAACGTATCGCGCGCACTTCGAGAACGCGTTCTATCTGTATTATCTGCCGCTGCTCGCGATCTACGCCTATGCGCTGTCCGAGCTCGTGCGGCGGCTGGTTGGCCTGCGCCGGTATTCGGCGCCGCATCTCCTCTTTCTCGCAACGTTCCTCGCGCTTCATTGTAGCCTCGCGTTCGAGCTTGCGAGTCCGTTCGGCCGCGCCAGCCGATTGTTGCATCCGGAAGGTCCGCTCCTCGCGGGTCTGGGCGGCATGTACGCGTTGGGCTCGTACTTTCAGCCGTCGTGCTTCGGCGTGCTGCTGTTCCTCTCGATGTTGTGTTTCGTCGAGAATCGACCGATGATCGCGGCCGCGGTTGCCGCCCTGACCGCGACGATTCATCCGACGTTCGGACTCAGCGCCGCGTTTCTCATTGCGACATACAGCGCGATCATTCTGCTCCGCGACCGGAATCTCGCTCGCGCACTGTGGGTAGGCGTGTGCGGCGCGGTATTGATGCTGCCGATCGCGGTCTACGTCTTGAACACCTTTGGCCCCTCGTCGAAGGAGCTCTGGGCGCAAGCGACCTACATCCTGGCATTCGTCCGCATTCCGCATCACGCGCGTCCCGCGGTGTGGTTCGGCTACAAGGCCGCCGCGCAGTGTCTCGTGATGGTTGGCGCGGTTTGGTTGCTGCGGCGTGACGTGCGCGGCCTGCTCCTGGCGATTCCGCTCGGACTGTCGCTGTGTCTGACCGCCATGGCGGCGATCGTCGACAAGCCGTGGTTCTCGCTGATGTTTCCGTGGCGCATCACCGCGTTCCTGCTTCCGCTATCCACGTGCGTCATTCTGGCGTGGCTCGCCGCATGGCTGGCGTCGCGACTCCAGCGGACGTCGTGGTTCAGGCCTGCGTCAGTCGCCGTGACCGCGGTCGTCGTCGCCTGGCTCGCCATCGTGGGTGTCGCGCAGGTGTGGCGTCTCGTTCGCTCGACGCCGCGCGTGCCGTCGGACGCAGCGCTCGCGTTCGCGCGGCAGACCGCGCGCAAGGGCGACGTCTACGTCATCCCGATCGATCTCGAGGAATTTCGCCTGGCGACGGGCGTCCCGATCGTCGCCGACTGGAAGACAGCGCCGACACAGGACACCGACCTGCTCGAATGGTATTCGCGCATCGAGCGCATCAAGCGATTCTATGCCGAGCACGGCGCCGGCGCCTGCCGACACTTGAGCGAACTGCAAACCGCCTATGCGGTGACCCATGTACTGCTGCCGGCGCCCGCCGAATTATCCTGCGCCTTTGCACGGCTCGTGTTTCGCGACCGCGCGTTCACGGTGTATGCGCTCACACCGTCATTTGCGGACTAGAATGGTGAACTCGTAGAGGTCATAGTCGTGCAGCAGCGCCACCTTCTTCGAGAAGCGTTGTTTGCACGCGGCGAAGATCTCGGACGGGTTCGCGTAGTACAAATCGCTTCGCATGCGCCCCGGATCGCTGTACGAGGTCAGCATGTTGAACGCGAACCCGCGCGTCGAGAGCGCGTCGAGACGCTCCAGCGTCGAGTCGATATGCGCGCGCCAGGCGTCGTCGGACACGCCGAGGCGCACGTTGAAGATGCCGCTCGCCACGACGTAGTCGGCGGCGGAAACGCGGCTCGCGTCGCTCGTCAACTCTTCGTGGGCCACGTCGACGAGCTGCTCCCGTGCCGCGGCGATCATCTCCGGAGCGACGTCGTAGCCGGAATATCTCGCCGGCCACCGGTGCTGGGAGAGGTACAGGCCGAGCGCGCCGTATCCGCAGCCGTAGTCGAGCAGAGCGAACTCGCGGCTCGGGTCGCAAACCTTCAACAACTGCTCGAATCGCAGGGATTGCGACGCCGCGTCGTTCCAATCCACGCCGCGCGGCACCGGGCCGTGCGTGCGCAACGCCGCGGTGTAGTAGTCGCGAACGAGATCGATTGGCGATTCGTGCGTGCTCATTCGCGCTGCCGCTACGCGCCCTTCGCCAGCCCCTTCGCCGCATCGATCACCTTCTGGACGGTGATCCCAAGATGCTCATATATCAACTCATACGGCGCGCTCGCCCCGAACCGCTCCAGCCCGAGCACGACCCCGTTCCCGCCGATCCACTCGTACCACGACATCGGATGCGCCGCCTCGATCGCGATGCGCGCCGACCCCGGCGGAAGCACCGAGTCGCGATAGTCCTTCGATTGCCGCGAGAACAAATCCATGCTCGGCATGCTCACCACGCGCGTCGGAATTCCTTGCTCGGCCAGCTTTTGGTGCGCCTGGAGTATCAGCGCGACCTCGGACCCCGACGACATCAGCACCACTTTCGGCTCGGCGCCGCTCGGCGGATCGGCGAGCACGTAGCCGCCGCGCTCCAACCCTTCCGCCGACGCATACGTCTCGCGGTCGATGAAGCCGAGCTTCTGCCGCGTGAGCACGAGCGCGACGGGTCCACCATTGTAGTTGACCGCGAACTTCCACGCGACCGCGGTCTCCGTGGCGTCGGCGGGACGCACCAGCAACATGTTCGGAATGGCGCGCAGCGCCGACAGCTGCTCGATCGGTTGATGCGTCGGGCCGTCTTCGCCCAGCCCGATCGAATCATGCGTGTAGATGTAAATCACGTGCTGCTTCATGAACGCGGCCAGACGCACCGCCGGCCGCATGTAATCGGAGAAAATCAGGAACGTGCCGCCGTACGGCAGAATGCCGCCGTGCACGGCCATGCCGTTCATGATCGCCGCCATTCCATGTTCTCTAATACCAAAATGCACATAGCGCGCGGCATAGTCCTCGGGCGAGAAGTTCTTCCACGCCTTGACGGAGGTGTTGTTCGACGGCGTCAGATCGGCCGAGCCGCCGACGAGCTCCGGCAAGAGCTCCGCCGTTGCGTTGAGCACCGCGCCGAACGCCGCGCGGCTCGCCACGTTGCCGTTCTCCTTCGTGAACGACGGAATCTTCTTCTCCCAACCCTCGGGACGCTTGCCCGAGAGCCGGCGCTCGAGATCGCGCGCGTCGTCCGCGAATGCCGTCTTGTACGCGCTCCACTGCTTGTCCCAGTCGGCATGCAGCTTCGCGCCCTTCTCCTTCGTCTTCCGCCAATGCGCGAGCGCCTCATCCGGCACGAAGAACGGCTCCATGCTCGGCCAGCCGAGATTCTTCTTCGTCAGCAGCACCTCGTCCTTGCCGAGTGCCTCGCCGTGCGCCTTCGAGGTATCCTGCTTGTTCGGGCTCCCGTAGCCGATGTGCGTGCGCGTCACGATCAACGTCGGCCGCTCGGTGTCCGACTGCGCTTCGCCGAGCGCGGCTTCGATCGCGTCGAGATCGTTGACGTCGCTGATGTGCAGCACCTGCCACCCGTACGCCTCGAACCGCTTGCCCGCGTCGTCGGTGTAGGTGAGCTCCGTCGGCCCGTCGATCGTGATGTGATTGTCGTCGTAAAAGCCGATCAGCTTTCCAAGCTTGTAGTGCCCCGCGAACGACGCCGCTTCGTGCGAGATGCCTTCCATCAAATCGCCGTCGCTGCAGATGAAGTACGTGTAATGGTCGATGACGTCGTGGCCCGACTTGTTGAACGTCGCCGCCAGGTGCGCCTCGGCCACCGCCATGCCGACCGCGTTGCCAATGCCCTGACCGAGCGGGCCGGTGGTCGTCTCGACACCGGGCGTGTAGCCATACTCGGGATGCCCCGGCGTGCGGCTCTCCCACTGGCGGAACTGCTTCAGGTCCTCGAGGCTCAGGTCGTATCCCGTGAGATAGAGACAGGAGTAGAGGAGCATCGACGCGTGGCCGCACGACAACACGAAGCGGTCGCGATTCGTCCAGTGCGGATCGGCGGGATCGTGGCGCATCGTGCGCGTGAAGAGCACATAGCCGATCGGCGCGAGCGCCATTGGCGTTCCGGGATGGCCGGATTCAGCTTTCTGCACCGCATCCATCGCGAGCGTGCGAACAGTATTGATGCAGAGCAGATCGAGATCGCTGGTAGGCATACGCTTCCTGACGTGAAGAGCAACATGGCTTGAACTCCATGAAATTAGCGAGACAGGGAGCCGCGCGAACGGCGGCCGCGGGCGCGTTGCTGGGAGCGCTTGGCGGGCGGCTCTTCGCCGACCTGGGGCTTGCCATCGCCACGGGCCAATCCACGATCGCGGTGATCTTCGCCGGTCTGTTGGTCGGCGTCGTCATCGGTTGGCTGGCCGCGCTGAAATGGCTCCTCATTGGCGACGCCGTTCTGCTCGCGGCGTACACCGTGATCGCGCTGACGCCGCTGGCCGCGCACTGGTCGGCGGAATGGGTGCGCAGCGACTCCGTGCCCGCGCACGTCGACGCGATCGTCGTACCGTCCTCGGGCGTCACCTCCGACACGACGCTCGACGTCCAGGGACTCGACCGTCTGATCGAAGGCTTGGCGCTCATTCACGCCGGCGTGTCGGACCGCCTCATTACCACGCGCGCCGTCGCCACACTCGGGTCACAGCAACTGAGCACCGAGATCGACGAGCGCCGGATGATCGCCCTGGTCGGCGCGCCGCGATGGGACGTCGTCGATACCGTGCACACCACGCGCGACGAGGCCGAGCGTGTCGCGCGGCTGTTGCCGGCGAACGGCCCAGGAGGATCGCGGCTCATCGTGCTGGTCACGAGCCCAATGCACACACGGAGGGCATGCGCCACGTTCGAGAAGGTGGGCCTCCACGTCGTTTGCGTTCCGGCGCGCGAGCACGATGCGTCTCGCTGGCACCCGCGAACGCCGGACGAGCGCCTGGCGGCGTTCAGATCGTACGTGTACGAGCGCCTGGCGATGGTGAAGTACCGCTTCAAGCACTGGGTCTGAGTGCGCGAAAGCCGGTAACGTCCGCCCGCCGCGAATCGTCGTAAGCACGTGTCCACGCCCGCACCCACGCCGGCACCAACGCCCGCATCCGCGCGGAAATCAACGGCTCGATACGACGCGCTGATCGTCGGCGGCGGCTTCTACGGCGCTCGCCTGGCGCTCATGCTGCGCCGTCGATTCGATCGCGTGCTGCTCGTCGAGCGCGAAGCGATCCTGCTCGGCCGCGCCTCGCTGAACAATCAGGCGCGCGTGCACGGCGGATATCACTATCCGCGCAGTATTCTGACGTCGCTCCGGTCGCGCCACAACTATCCGCGGTTCGTAGATGAATACGGCGACTGCATCGATCGCTCGTTTCCGCATTACTACGCCGTCGCGCGTGGCGTGTCGAAGGTGACGGGCAACCAGTTCGCCGAATTCTGCCGCCGGATCGAAGCGCCGCTGTCGAAGGCGCCGGCCGCGGTGGCGCGCCTGTTCGATTCCACCCGCGTCGATGCCGTGTTCGAGGTACAGGAATGTGCGTTCGACGCCGTGAAGCTGCGCGAACGGACCAGCCGCGAGCTCGTTGACACGGGCGTCGAAGTGCGCACGTCGACGGAAGCCGTGAGCGTGCGCAACGCACCGGACGGAGCGCGCGTCACCTTGCGACACGCCGGCGCGGAAAGCGAGGTCCTGTCATCGCTCGTGCTGAACTGCACCTACTCGCGCGGCAATCAGCTGCTCGAGCATTCGGCGGCGGCACGCATTCCCATGAAGCATGAGCTGACGGAGATGGCCATCGTTCACCCACCCGATGAGCTCCAGGGCGCGGCCGTCACCGTGATGGACGGTCCCTTCTTTTCGCTCATGCCGTATCCGCCGCGCGGATTGTTTTCCTTGAGCCACGTTCGATACACGCCGCATTGCAGCTGGGACGACAATCGGTCGGCGGAACAGGCGCTCGCCTGCGCCCAATCGCGATTCTCGCACATGGCGCACGACGCGGCGCGCTACCTTCCGTGCATGCGCAACACGCGCTACGTCGATTCACTGTGGGAGATCAAAACGGTGATGCCGCGCAGCGAGCAGGACGACAGCCGGCCGATTCTCTTCCGCCGCAGCGCCGAGCTGCCGGCGGTGATCACCGTCCTCGGTGCGAAGATCGACAGTGTGTACGACGTCGAGGACGCTTTGGCGCAGGCGCACAGCTCGTGATCGAATCGCTCGTCTCCATCGTTGCTCCGCTCGACAACGACGACACGAGCGCCGTCGAGGCGTTCGTCGCCGAAACCGTCGAGGTGCTGCGCAATCTCGTGACGCACTACGAGATCGTGCTGGTGGACGATGGCGCGCCCGAAGCCACCGTCGCGAGTGTCCGCGCGCTCCTCGGCCGCTACGACTTCGTTCGGTTCCTGCGCTTGTCGCGCCACTTCGGCGAAGAGACGGCGATCGCCGCGGGGCTCGATGCGGCCATCGGCGACTACGCGGTCGTCATGCTGCCGAACATGGATCCGCCGTCGCTCATCCCGGAATTTCTCGACCGCGTCCGCGGCGGCGCGGACATCGTGTACGGCGTGCGGCTCCATCGAAAGGCGGAGCCGTTCTGGTATCGCGTGGGCGCGCGCGTGTTCTACTGGTACATCAATTCCGTCGTCAAAGCGGGCATCCCGAAGGATTCGACGCAGTTCCGCTGCATGACGCGGCAGGTCGTCAACGCCATCGGACAGATCCGCGCGCCCGATCAGTACCTCCGCCTGTTGACGTCGTACGTCGGCTTTCGGAAGCACGCGCTGCCATACTCGCCGATCAACCGCTCGGGACGCGCCAACGTGCGGCCCAAGGGCGAAGCGCTCGAGCTGGCGCGCGCGTTGGTGATGGACCACACGACGCACCCGCTCCGGGCGGTCGTGCGGATTGGACTGCTGATCGCGCTCGTGGACTTTGTCTGGACCCTCGTCGACCGCGGCGTCGATCCCGCGTCGCGGCACATCGCGTTCGCGCTGTTCATCATCGCGTGCATGATCACGATGCTCGCCGAATACGTCGGCGGTTTGTCGCGCCGCATGCGCGACCGGCCGGCCTATTACGTCCGCGAAGAACAGACGAGCTCCGTGATGCTGCGCGAGGAGCGTCGCAACGTGGTGTCGCAGTGACGGACGATTCCGCCGAGGCGAGATCCTGGATTCGTCTGGCGTCGTTCGCGACCCTGGTGCTGTGTGTCGCCGGCTTCGTCGCCATTCCCGATTCGAACCGGCACCTGCTGCAGTATCGCAGTCTGTTCTACGAGCAATTCGCGCGCTTCGAGCCGCCTGCGTTGGTGTTGATTGCCGCGTTCGCGGTCGCCGCGCTGATCCTGAGCTTTCGCGCGCCACAAGCACCCGAGCCCGACGCAGAACCACGCGTCTTGAACTGGCTCTCCACCGATCGGCGCGCCCTGTGGCTCACGGCGGCGTTCGCCGCGGTCGTCGTGTTCCTCGGCTTCGCTTTCATATTTCATCATTACTTCCTCGCCGACGACGAGAACGCCGGCTGGGTGCAGGCGCTCATCTTCGCGCACGGGAAGACGAGCGCGGTCGTTCCGCAGCCGTGGTGCCGCTGGATTGGCGCGATGACGCCAACGACCGTTGCGATCACGCCGCCGTGCGGCTGGAACCTGCAGTTCTTTCTGCCTGTCCACTCGCTGATTCGAAGCTGGTTCATCGCGCTGCACGTTGACTGGCTCGCCGGACCGCTCACCGCGGTCGTGACGCTGGTGCTCGTGTGGTCGACCGCGCGCATCGCATGGCCCGAGCGCCGCGACCGCGCCGTCATGAGCGTGCTCGTCGTCGCGTTGTCGACGCAGTTCCTCTTCATGTCGATGACGATGTTCTCCGGTCCAACGGACCTCCTGTTCTCGGCGCTCTGGCTATGGCTGTACGTGCAGCGGCGAACGTGGGCAACGCTGTTGTTCCCGTGGGTTGGATTTCTCGCGTTCGGCGTGCACAACCCGCTCACGCACGCGCTGTGGGTGGCGCCGTTCGCGCTGCGCATTCTTCGCCGCCGCGAGTGGAGAACCGTCGCGTATCTCACGATCGTGTATGTCATCGCGATCGCGTTCTGGGCGCATCAGCTGAAGCTCGCGGGGACGGCGGCGTCGGCTAGCACCGGCGTCGTCGCGAAGAGCATCACGTCGGTCACGGTCGGTGGCGCCGCGGTCCGATCGCATTTCGCGGTTCCCGACCTGCTCGACTTGCTCACCACGGCGATGCACGTCACGCTCATCGCCACCTGGAACTCGCCGATTCTGATTCTGGTGCTCTTTCTCTGCGCGCTCGACTGGTCTGGGTTGGACGACCTCGGGCGCGATCTGCTGCTCGGCGTCCTCGTCATGATCGCGGTGCGCGCCGTCGAGCCCGTGACGCAGGGAGAAGGCTGGGGATACCGGTTCGTATATCCAGGAGTCATCAACTTCGGGCTGCTCGCCGCGCTCGGCATCGATACGATCGCCAGCGCGATCGGACGCAGGCGCGCGTATGCATTCGCGGCGGCATCGCTCGTCGCGAGTCTCGTGATTCAGCTCCCCATGCGCGCCGTGCAGGTCGAGCATCTCGTCGGGCCGTACGCGCGCACCTATCAGTGGGTCGCCAGTCGCAACGCCGACGTCGTCGTCTTTCCGCTGCAGTACGTTCGCTGGGGAAGGCAGATGCTTCGCAACGACCCGTTCCTGCGCAATTCGCCGAAGCTCGTCGACGCCTATGAGCTCGACAAGGCAAACCTCGCCGCCCTGCAAGCACAGTTTCCCGGGCGGGTGCTGGTGCTCACGCGAAAAGACGTGCTGCAATTTGGCGCGGAGACGGCGCCGATCATCGTCGGCGGTTTGATCCTGACGCAGTGATGAAGCGCTGATGCTCGTCCCACAGGCTCCAGGCATTCCAGCGCACGAGCGCCACATCTTTGCCCCTCGGCGATACAGATATTGTGTCGCTGTTTTCTGTATCAACGAAGGCGAGCGCATTCGCGCTCAGCTCCGCGGGATGTCGGCGTTGGCCGATACGATCGACATCGTCGTCGCCGACGGCGGCAGCACCGACGGGTCGCTCGACGTCCCGACACTCGGGGAGTTCCGCCTGCGCGCGCTGCTCGTCAAGCGCGGGCCCGGAAAGCTCAGCGCACAGATGCGCATGGCCATCGCGTTCGCGCTCGAGGAAGGATACGACGGACTGATCGTGATCGACGGCAACGGCAAGGACGACTTCACCGCCATTCCGCGGTTCATCGAGCTGCTCGACCAGGGCTTCGACCACATTCAGGGCTCGCGCTACATCCCGGGCGGCCACGGCATCAACACGCCGCGCAGCCGCACGCTCGGTGTGAAGCTGTTGCATGCTCCGCTCATCAGTCTCGCCGCCGGCGCGCGATACACCGACACGACGAACGGCTTTCGCGCCTACAGCCGGCGATTGCTCGCGGACCCGCGCGTGGCGCCGCTCCGCGACATATTCACGGGGTACGAGCTGCACTACTATCTCGCCATCCGCGCCGCTCGGCTTGGGCTCAGGGTGACCGAAACACCGGTCACGCGACGCTATCCCGAGCGCGGCGCCATACCGACCAAGATCAGCCCCGTGAAAGGAAATCTTCTCATTCTTCGCACGCTCGCCGCGGCGGCGCTCGGGCGATACAACCCATGAGCGACGATCGAAGCGCCGCCATCATCGGCCACACAGGCTTCGTCGGCAGCAACCTGCTGCGCCAGCGCTCGTTCGACGACTGCTTCAATTCGCGGAACATCGACCAGATCGACGGACGCAGCTTCGACCTGCTCATCGTCTCGGGCGCGCGCGCCGAAAAGTGGAAGGCGAACGCCGAGCCCGAACGCGACCTCGACAACATCGAACAGCTGTTCAAGGCATTGAGCCACGTCAATGCACGCAAAGTCGTGCTGATCTCCACGGTCGACGTGTTCATTCAACCAGTCGGCGTCGACGAAGACTCGCCGACGCCAATGGACGGTCTGCACGCCTACGGCCGGCATCGGCGCCGACTGGAGCAGCTCGTCTCCGCGCGCTTCGACGCGCTCGTCGTGCGACTCGCCGCGCTCTACGGCCCCGGTCTCAAGAAGAACGTCATCTTCGATTTCCTGCACGATAACGACGTGCGGAAGATCGATTCGCGGGCCGTATTCCAGTTCTATGATATCGGCCGCTTGTGGCGCGACATCAGGATCGCCATGAACAACGAGCTTCCGCTCGTGCATCTGCCCACGGAGCCCGTCACCGCCGCCGAGGTCGCGCGCGCGGCGTTCGACCTCGATTTCGAGAACGAGGTTGCCGAGCGGCCCGCGCGCTACGACGTGCAGACGCGATACGCGCATCTCTTCGGCGGAGAAGGGCGCTACGTCGAGGACAAACCGCGCGAGCTGCAAGGCATCGCCGAGTTCGTGCGGCAAGAACGTTCGAAATGAAGGGCCTCGCGGTCTCGAACATTGCGTGGACGCCTGAAGAGGACGAGGCGATGGCGGCAATGCTTCGCGACGAAGGCGTTACGGCGATCGAGCTCGCCCCAACCGCCTGGCGAAGCGAACCCTACGACGCGTCACACGCCGACGTGCTCGCGTTGCGCGACACCTGGAAGAACCGCGGGCTGAGTGTCGTGTCGCTCCAATCGCTGCTGTTTGGCCGCCCCGACCTGCAACTGTTCGGCGACGATAGCGTGCGGCGAGCGCTCGCGGAGTACATGAGGCGCGCAATGGACTTCGCGCGCACGCTCGGCGCGCGCACGCTCGTGTTCGGCTCGCCGAAGAATCGCCGCCGAGGCGATTTGCCGCTCGCCAATGCGCTCGAGATCGCCGCCGACTTCTTTCGCGATCTTGGCCCGTACGCCGCGAACGCCGATGTCACGATCTGCATCGAGGCGAACCCAGCCGACTACGGGGGCGACTTCATTCTCACAACTGACGAAGCCGTCGAGCTGGCCCGTTCGGTCGATCACCCGAACATTCGAGTGAACGGCGACCTCGGCGGGATGATGCTTGCGGGTGACGACATCGCTCGAACGATCGCGAGCTCGGCGCCATGGCTCGCGCACTTTCATGCGAGTGAGCCGGCGCTTGCCGAATTGTCAAATGCGGCGACACACGAGCTTGCCGGTACCGCGCTCGAGCAGGCCGGCTACACCGGCTGGGTGAGTATCGAAATGCGTCGCGCGGCGAGCGGGTCGAATGTCGACGCCGTCCGCCGCGCGATTCGTGTGGCCAGTCGCTCGTATTAGGAACGACTCGTCATCTATACCTTCACCGCCGCGACGCGGTTCGCGTCACCAACCGCGTGTCGCGCGTTCCGACGTAGAGCATGCGTGATTCGGTCGCTCGCGTGTCGCGCAGCACGTTGGCCGTCGCGCTCGACTTGAGCTCGTCCGCGACGTCGTCGGGCGTCGCGTTCGGATGCGTCTCGAGATAGAGCGCCGCCGCACCGCTCACATATCCCGCCGACATCGACGTGCCGTTCCACAACTGCGTGATCGGCGCGAACGAGCGATCGAGGCTCGGCAGCAGTACCGAGTCGCCCGGCGCGTACAGGTCGATGCACGCACCGAACGCCGTGCCCGGCGAGCGGCGATCGATCATCTGCGTACCGCCGTTCGGCAGCGGCTCCGACGTCACGGCCGACGCGCCGACGACGATCGTGCCCTGCGCGTTCCCCGGCGACACCTTGCACGCATCGATGTCGAGATTGCCCGCGGACACGATCACCGGAATGCCCGCCGCGCGCAGTTCATTCACCGCACTGTCCAGTGCGGGGATTCGCGAGGCGGTATCGGCGATGAACGACCAGTTCGCGATCGCCGGTCCCGGATGTTGCTTGTGATCTTCGATCACCCACCGGGCGCCGTCGACGATCGCGCGAATCGTCCCACGGAGCTTCTCGCACTGCACCATCTTCACGTCGACGATCTCCGCATCGGGCGCGACGCCGAGTGTCGAACCGGCGATCGCGCCGGCAACGGCGGTGCCGTGCGCGTTGCAGATCTTTGGATCATCCGGGAATCCGGAGAAGCCAATGCGAACGCGGCCGGCGAGCTCGGGATGCGTTGTCGAGACGCCGCCGTCGAACACGTACACGGTCACGCCCTTGCCCGTTGCCGGATGCCGATATGTGTGATCGAGCGGCAACCCGCGTTGATCGATGCGATCGAGCGCGAACGAGATGGTGGACGTCGAGTAGACGATGGCCGGCCGGGCGCTGCTGCTTGCAAGACTGTAGATGCTGCTCGACTCATCGAGCGACGGCGTCGTGCTCGCCAGGCCCGGCCGCGACACGTGCGCACACCCAGCCAGAATCGCGGCGGCGCTCAATGCTCCGAGGCCGAACGAGATGCTGTTGTGGGTCAGAACGCGGAGACGCATGAGACAGCCGGTTTGAAGTTCCCTGCTCGCGAGGCATCTGCGATGCGGCCGCGAGACTTCCTGCGAATACGTGCTAAAGGAATTGGCGTGCCACGCCGACGTGCGCGTCATGAGTTTCGCTTTTCACGTGTCGTCCCGAGCGACGTGGTACGCTCGATGCTTTATCGACAGGCGCTCGGGGCGAGCGGTAGTGGCGGCGGTGTGGCGGCGGGGCGGGCGCTTTAGCTCGAGTGAGATGAGAGCACGTTGAGACGAACGGCAACGGCGGAGCACCTGTCGAGGTGCTCCGCCGCTTGTTTGTGTTTCTGAATGGTGCGTCGTTCCAGTTCTCTCGTTCGCTCTCGCTCGCTCTCGTTCGCTCTCGCTCGCTCTATTTCGCTCCACCGTGCGGTCCGCCGCCGCCGTAGTTGCTCTGATGCTCGTCGTCGTGCTCACCCGGTGGAACGCCGCGACGGGCTTCCTGTCCCGCCTCCGTACCGCCTGAGCCTTGCCGCGATGTGTCGTGCACGTCAGACCGCTTTGCCGCACCGCCCGCGTCATGCGCGGCCGCGGTGTCACCGTCGTTACCACGCGTCTCATCGGCCATTCAGATCTCCCGTTGGATGCGACGCGTTGTGGGGCAACGACGGTGCCAGCCCCGGCAGCAGCACGCCCGCTGCCGCCTCGGTGAGCCGAGCCACCTCGTCGCCGATCGCCAGCGACGCGGTCGCCGCGGGACTCGGCGCGTTGAGCACGTGCACGGCATTTTCACGCACGACGAGTTGAAAGTCCTGCACGAGATCGCCATTCGGCAGCATCGCTTGCGCGCGAACGCCCGTCGGCCCGGGCACGAGGTCGCCGCGGCGAAGCTCCGGCACCAGCCGCCTGAGCGACTTGAGGAACAAGCGGCGGCTGAATGAGCGCGCCACTTCGTAGGTAACGACGCTCGGATAGCGGGCGATGAATCGCCAGAGGCCGCGAAACGTCACCGCCTCGGCGAGATCGCGCACGTTGACGTCCCGCTTCCGATACCCCTCGCGTGCCCAAGCGAGCACGGCGTTCGGACCTGCCTCGATGCCGCCGTGAATCAAGCGTGTGAGGTGTACGCCAAGAAAGGGAAAGGCTGGATTAGGAACCGGATATATCAGATTCCTAACGAGCGATGCGCGGTCCGCCCGTAGCGTGTAATACTCGCCGCGAAACGGCACGATGCGCACGTCCGTCTTCTCGCCGGCCAGGCGCGCGACACGGTCGGCGTGCAGTCCGGCGCAATTGACAATTGTATTGACGTCGATATATCCGCGCCCGGTGCCGATTCTCCACCCACCGTTCGTCCGCTCGAGGGACGCGACGCGGGCATCGAGCACGACCTCGCCGCCGCGCGCGAGGATGAGCCGTTTGAGCGCCTGCGCGACACCGGCGTAGTCCGCGATCCCTTCTTCAGGAACGTGAACCGCCGCGATGCCGCGAGCATGTGGCTCGATCTCACGCAACTCGCGCGCGTCCAGACGCCGCAGTCCCTGCAACCCGTTCGCGTGCCCACGTTCGAGCAGCGTGGCGAGTCGCTCGAGCTCGGAGTCCTCCGTCGCGACGACGACCTTGCCGCATTGCTCGTGCGCGACGCCCTGTTCCCGGCAAAAGGCGACCATCGCACGCAATCCACGCACGGCCAGCCGCGCCTTGAGCGATCCCGGCGTGTAGTACAAGCCCGCGTGCAACACACCGCTGTTGTGCGTGGACTGGTGTCGGGCGACATCCGGCTCCTTGTCCAGGAGCAGGACGCGATCGAACCGTCCGCCCGCCAGCAGCTCCTGCGCGCTCGCGAGGCCCACCAGACCGCCCCCAATGACCGCGACCGTCGGCATGGGCTGAAAATAAGCGTCGATGTGCAAATCGCCCACGACACGGCGTCTCCCTCTGTGACAACTGGCCACATGCCGAGGCGTTCCATGCAGACCCGACTCTCGTTCGCCGCGCGTTTCGCGCTTTCTCTCCTCTGTACCGCGCCGGTCGGCGCTGCTCTCGGCGCGCAAGGGTGGATCATTCCACGTCCCTGCGTGAGCTGGACGCCGATGACCGAGCGGCCGGGAGTGACCGTGCCGATTCGCGACTGCGCGACCAACATCGCGCGCACGCGAAGCGACGTACACGTCGAGCTCACCGATCGCGTGCTGCACTATGAGGTCGAAGAGCGATTCGTGAATCGCGGCGCCGGGCTTGGCGAGGCGGACTACATCTTCCCGCTGCCCGCGAACGCGGCGTTTCAGGATCTCAAGCTGTCGATCAATGGCGAGCTGGTCTCGGGCGAAACGATGAATGCCGCGGACGCACGGCGCATCTATGAGAACATCGTGCGCACGCAGCGCGATCCCGCGCTCGTCGAGTGGATGGGCCGCGGCCTGGTTCGCGCGCGCATCTTTCCGCTCAACCCCGGAGAAGAAAAGCGGGTCGTCATTCGCTTTCAGAGCGTCGCGCCGCGCGAAGGCGACGCGCTGCGCATCGACTACTTCCGCGCCGCCGGCGTGTCGTCGTCGAACGTGCACGACGACGGAAGCCGCAGTTTCACGCTGACGTATTCGCCGGGCGCCGGCCTTGGGAATGCGTATTCACCCACGCATTCGCTCGACGTCAGCGACCGCGGCGGCCGCCGTGAGGTGTCGGTGCGCGGCGATGCGCGCGATGTCACGCTCCTCGTGCCCGTACGCCGCACCGACGCTTCGTCGGTGGGAATGCTGCCCTACGCGCCGGGCGGCGAAGACGGCTTCGCGTTGTTCACCGTCACGCCGCCCGCGGTTTCCGCCACGGAGAGCTCGCCGCGAGACATCACGCTCGTACTCGACGTATCCGGCTCGATGTCGGGACGCAAGATCGAACAAGCGCGCGCGGCGGGCGTGCAACTGCTTTCCACACTGCGTCCGAGCGATCGATTCCGTTTGATCGACTTCTCGAGCGACGTTCACAATTTCCGCGACGAGTTCGTCTCCGCCACTGCGGAGAACGTGCGTGCCGCGCGACGATACCTCGAGTCGCTCGAGGCCGACGGCGGCACGAACATCGAAGCGGCGTTGCGCGAAGCGCTGCGTCCCGCCGTCACGAATGGCCGCCTGCCGCTGGTGCTGTTCGTCACCGACGGCGAGCCGAGCGTCGGCGAGCGCTCGCCGGATCGCTTGACCGCGATCGCCGTCGAGGCGAACGCGCACGCCGCGACACCGCGACGGATCTTCACCTTCGGTCTGGGGTCCGACGTGAACGTGAGCTTGCTCGAGCAGCTCGCCCTCGAGGGGCGCGGGACGTCGCAGTTCGTGCGGCCGGACGAATCGGTCGAGCGCATGGTTGGTGTCGTGGCGCATCGGCTCGTCGATCCGGTGCTCACCGACGTTCGTGTGCGCGTGGACGGTGACGTGCAGCTGGCGAAGATGCTGCCGACACAGCCCGCGGACGTATTCGCCGATGCCGATCTCGTCCTCCTCGCGCGATACTCGGGTCACGGATCGGCACGCGTCGTCGTCGAGGGAAATCGCCGCGGTGCGCCGGTCCGCTGGACGTCGACCGTCGACTTTCCGGAACGCGATCGCTCGAGTCCGTACGTCGCACGCTTGTGGGCAACGCAGCGCGTCGGATTTCTGAGCGCCGAGCGTCATCGCAACGGTGCCTCGCCGGAGCTCGACGACGAGATCAAATCGCTCGGCGAGCGCTATGGCATTCCGACGGAGTTCACCTCGTACCTCGTCACCGAGCCGCGGTTTGCCGCGAACATCGGCGTGATGAGAGGGGCGTTGAACGGCGCCGCGGGATCACCGGCAGCGGCGGCCGCGCCCGCACCAGTCCAACTCCGCGATCTTCGGTTCGAGGCCGCGAAAGCAGCGGCGGAGCAGCGCGCGGTCACGACGACGGTGGCGCTGGACTCCATGCTGGCGAGAGGCAGCGGCGGCGCGAACGGCGCGGCAATGCGGCATGTCGGCAGCCGTGCGTTCGCGCTGCGCGACGGCGTGTGGACCGATGTCCGCTATCAGCCGGGCATGAAGAAGCTGATCATCAAACCATTCAGCCGGGCGTACTTCGACATCCTCGACGCCATCCCCGAATTGCGGAACGCGTTTGCGCTCGGCACCCGCGTCGCGATCGCCGGCAAGTCGCAAGCGATCGTGCTGGCCGACGACGGCGCGACGGAGCTTTCGTCCCAGGCACTCGCGGCCATCGCGAAAGAGTGGTAAGGATTCACTCATGACCGATCTGGATCGTCTCTTTCGCGAGTATCATCAACCGCTCGTCAGATATCTGACGCGGCGGTTGGGCGATCGCGATTGGGCGGAAGAGATGGTCCAGGAGACGTTCCTTCGCGCCGCGCGGCAGGATTCGATCGTGAGCGAACGCTCATGGCTTTTCGCGGTGGCGACCAACCTGGTGCGCGACGAAGCACGCAAGGACGCGCGCCGCCGCCGGCATCTCGAGTTGTTGCGCGAGCAGGCGAAAGCCGACGACGTGGTTGAGCCGGAGCCCCTCACGATCGAGCGCGCGGAAGAAGCGGCGTTGGCGCGCCGCGCGCTGGAAATGCTCGCGGAGCGTGATCGCGAAGCGCTGTTGATGCGCGAGGAAGGGTTGGACTACACGGAGATCGCGAGCGCGTTGAACCTGTCGATTGGATCGGTTGGAACGACGCTGGCGCGCGCGCGCCGCCGGTTGGTGGAAGCGTATGAATCATTGCAGCCGCGCGAGAGTGCGGCTCGAGGACCGCATGCAGCATCTCGATGAAGGAACCATTCACGCGTGGCTCGACGGCGCGTTGAACGACGAGGAAACGACGGCGATCGCGAGACACCTCGTCGAGTGCGCGACGTGCACGGCGCAGGTCGCCGAGGCGCGGGGGATGATCGCGGGCGCGTCGCGGATCGTGTCGTCGCTGGACGTGGTTCGCGGGAACGTGATTCCGCCCGCCGCGCCGGTGCGCGCGGGCTCGGTATGGCGTCGGTTGCGACTGACGCCGGCTCGCGCGGCACTCGCGGCAAGTGTTCTCCTGGCGGTGTCGGCGATGCTCGCGGTACGCCACGACACGCCGAACAAAATGGTGCCGAAGACGGTCGTCTCCGGTCCTGACGCTCGCGTTTCGGCGCCGGCCGCGGCGACTGCTCCGGCGCCGGCTACTGCTGTTCCGGCTCGTTCCGTTTCCGTTGTGCGCCCGGACAGCGCCGCGGCGCAACCGCGCGCTGAAACTACCGCGACGGCCGCGCCACCGGCAAAGGCGGCGATGAGCACCGCCGCGGCAAATCAAGCAGTCGCGGCATCGGCCGGCACGGCGGTTGATACCGTGAAGCCGCACGACGAAAAGGCCGCGCGTATTGTCGCGGCGCCACAGTCGTTCTCTCCCGCTGCGACGGCAGCTGCCGCCGGCGCACCGGGTTTCGCCAGCGCGCAAGGCGTCAGCGCGCGACCGGCGATGAACGAGATGCGCTCGGCCGCGCTCGGGGCACTCACACCGGGCTGCTATCTCGTCGAGCGCGACAGCAGCGCGTGGCTGCGAGTCATTCCGCCGCGTTTCGCGCTCGTTCGTGACGACGCCGCGCAACGCAACGTCGTTCGCGCGATCACGCTTGATGCGCACATCGACAGTGTGGTGCCCGGCAGTGCGTGGCGCGAAATCCCAAATCGCGGCATCGTCGTGGACTTTCGTGCGCAGCCGGAGCTGCGGCCGGTGTCGCTGACGCTGTCGGCCTCGGGTCGCGTCGCGGAAGCGACCTCTGGCGCTGAGAGCAGGCCGGTCGAAGTACGGCGCGTGGGCTGCCCACACTAAGAGCCAATAGCGCTCGGGGAATCGCGCCGAATCGCGGGCACGCGTTGTGATCTTTAGTCAGGCTGCATGCAACAACGGCCAAGCTTCGCGACGCGAGGCGTTCCCCACACAAAATCCGCCCTCGTCCGACTCGGCGTCCTGGCGCTGATCCTCGTTGTGGCCGGACTTGCCGGATGGAAGCTTGGCTGGTTCGACTATCGCCACGCCCTCGAACACGTCGCTCGCCTGCGCCGCTCTCACAGCTTCGTCGCGTTCGCCGTCGGATTCGTCATCGTGTTCGCTATCGGGACGTCGGTCGGCGTACCCGGAATGCCTTTCACCGTCGCGGCCGGCGTGCTCTTCGGTACCCTGCTCGGCAGCGTGCTCGCCTGGATCGGCGCGATGCTCGGTTCGCTCACTGGTTACTGGCTCGCGCGCACGATTGCGCACGACGTCGTGCTGCGGTGGGTGCATCGCTTCAAGAAGGCGGCGGCCGCGGTCGAGGACTCTCGCGACTTCGACGGAATGCTGCGCCTCCGCCTGGTGCCCGTGATCCCGCTCGGCACGGTGAATTTCATCGGCGGGTTGGCGCGCGCGCCGCTCGGTTCCTACCTGGCCGCGACGGCGATCGGCGTTCTGCCCTCGACACTGATCTACACGTATTTCGCGGACAGTCTGCTCGAGGGTGTAGGCAACGGCCGGCGTCAGGCGACCACGAGCCTCATCATCGCCAGCGTTCTGCTCATCCTGCTGTCTCTTGCGCCAAAGCTGTGGACGCGCTTGTCGCAGCGGGGCGAGGTTGTCATTCATCGGGAAGCGCGGAATCTTCCGTAGGCCCGCGCGGCAGTAACCGTTCGCCGGAATATTTGTTGCGACGGGCGGTTACGCTTCCACCCCGCTTCTGGCACCATGCCCCAAAGAAAAACCGACCGGCGGTCTTCGGCACGCCGGCTCGAATACATCGTCATCGAGTGCGTTACACCTGAGCTCGACGGCGGCCGTCATTCCGTCAAGCGCATCGTTGGCGACGTCGTCAGCGTCGGGGCCGACATCATCAAGGAGGGCCACGATCTCGTTGCCGCGCGCGTGATCTATCGCGCGCCGGGCGAGAGCGAGTGGTCTGCCAGCCCGCTGGTCTACGACTTCGACAGCGACCGCTGGTTCGGTGCGTTCACGGTCGATCGCATCGGCCGGTGGACGTTCGCCGTGGAAGCATGGACGGACCGCTTCGCCACCTGGCGCGCGGGGCTCGAGAAGAAAGTGAGCGCGGGGCAGGACGTGCAGCTCGAGCTCGCGGAAGGTGCGCAGCTCGCGCGCACGGCGGCGCGCTCGACGAGGTCCGCCGCCGCGAAAGCGTCGCTCCTGATGACCGCCAAGCTTCTCGAGGACCGGCGCGACTCGGCGATCGAAAAACGAATTCAGCGCGCGCTCGACGAGGACTTGAGCGCGCTGATGCACGATCACTACAAGCCGTCGGACGTCACGCGTTCTCGCCACGAGCTGACCATCACGGTCGACCGCGAGCGAGCGCGATTCGCGTCGTGGTACGAGATGTTCCCGCGATCGCAGACGGCGCCGACGCCCGGACAACCGCCGCGCCACGGCACGTTCATGGACGCTGCCGCGCGCCTGCCGCACGTCGCACAGCTCGGATTCGACGTGGTGTATTTGCCGCCGATTCATCCGATCGGCCACAAGTTTCGCAAGGGAAAGAACAACTCGCTCACACCGGAGCCCGACGACGTCGGCAGTCCGTGGGCGATCGGCAACGAGCATGGCGGCCACACGGCGATCGAGCCGGCGCTCGGGACCATCGAGGATTTCGATCGCTTCGTCGAGACCGCGCATGGCCTCGGCCTCGAGATCGCGCTCGACTATGCGCTCCAGTGTTCGCCCGATCATCCGTGGGTGAAGGAGCATCCGGACTGGTTTCACGTTCGCCCCGACGGCTCGATCCAGTACGCGGAGAATCCGCCGAAGAAGTATCAGGACATCTATCCGCTGAACTTCTGGTGCGAGGATCGCGAAGGCTTGTGGAATGCCTGTCGCGACGTGCTCCTCTACTGGATTCGACACGGCGTGAAGATCTTCCGTGTGGACAACCCGCACACGAAGGCGTTCGCGTTCTGGGAGTGGGTCATCCGCGAGGTGCAGAAGGATCATCCCGACGCGATCTTCTTCGCCGAAGCGTTCACGCGGCCGAAGCGCATGAACGCGCTCGCGAAGCTCGGCTTCACGATGTCGTACACCTACTTCACGTGGAAGAACGCCGAGTGGGATCTGCGGCCCTATCTCGAGGAGCTGACGCAGACTCCGATGGTGGAGTACTACCGCGGCAATCTGTTCGCGAATACACCAGATATCTTGAATGAGTATTTAGTAACCGGCGGCCGGCCGGCGTTTCGCATTCGGTTGCTGCTGGCGGCGACATTGTCGCCGCTCTACGGCATCTACAGCGGGTTCGAGCTCGGCGAGAACGTTCCGGTGCGCCCGGGCAGCGAGGAGTACCTCGACTCCGAGAAGTATCAATTGCGCCCGCGCGACTACGCGGCGCACGGCAATATCAACGACGACATTGAGACGTTGAATCGCATTCGGCGCGAGCAGCCCGCGCTGCAGCGCTATGCCAATCTGTCGTTTCACACGAGCGAAAACCCGTCGGTCCTGTTCTATCGCAAGGCACCGGTCGATCCCGCCGAGCAGTGGACGGGAACGCGGCCAACGCCGGTGCCGCGCAAGATCGCGCAATCGCTTGGGCTCGGTCTACCCAGCGGCGCGAGTCATCTGCTCATCGCCGTCGCCACCGATCCGCATCACGTGCAGGAGACGATGGTGCACGTCCCGATTCACGAGATGGGAATCGACGACGAACAGTCGTACGTGGTGCACGATCTGCTGTCGGGCGCGCGCTACACATGGCGCGGCGTGCGAAACTACGTTCGGCTCGATCCAGCCCTTCAGCCGGGGCATCTCTTTGTCGTGGAGAATGTATCGTCGTGAAGAGCGCCGTTTCCATTCGCAGTTCCGCCGCCTTTTGAAGAGCACGATGCCCGATAACGACTCCTTGTGGTACAAAGACGCCATCATCTATCAGCTGCACATCAAGAGCTACCGCGACTCCAATGCGGACGGCTTTGGTGACTTTCGCGGACTGATCGAGAAGCTCGACTACATCCACCAGCTCGGCGCCAACACGATCTGGCTGCTGCCGTTCTATCCGTCGCCGCTCAAGGATGACGGCTACGACATCGCGTCGTACGAGGAAATCAATCCGACGTACGGCACGATCACCGACTTCCGCACGTTCCTCGAGGAGGCGCATCAACGGAACATTCGCGTGATCACCGAGCTCGTGATCAACCACACGTCGGATCAACATCCGTGGTTTCAGCGCGCCCGGCGCGCGCCAAAGGATTCACCGGATCGCAACTGGTACGTGTGGAGCGACGACCCGAACAAGTTCGCCGAGACGCGCATCATCTTCACGGATACGGAGAAGTCGAACTGGAGCTGGGATCCCGAGGCGCAGCAGTTCTACTGGCATCGCTTCTTCAGCCACCAACCCGATCTCAACTTCGACAATCCCGACGTGCTGGAGGCAGTCAAGAACGTCATGCGCTTCTGGCTGCGCATGGGCGTCGACGGCCTGCGCCTGGACGCCATTCCGTACATCATCGAGCGCGAGGGCACGAACTGCGAGAACCTGCCCGAGACGCACGAAGTGCTGAAGGATCTGCGCCGCGCGCTCGACGCCGAGTTTCCAGGCCGCATCTTTCTCGCCGAAGCCAATCAGTGGCCGAGCGACGTGCGGCCGTACTTCGGCGACAACGACGAATGCCACATGGCGTTCCACTTCCCGGTCATGCCGCGCATGTACATGGCCCTGCGCAAGGAAGATCGCACGCCGATCGTGGACATCATGCGGCAGACGCCGGACATCCCGCCGGAATGCCAGTGGGCGATCTTCCTGCGCAACCACGATGAGCTCACGCTCGAGATGGTGACGAACGAAGAGCGCGACTACATGTATCGCGAGTACGCGCGCGATCCGCGCATGCGCATCAACGTCGGCATTCGCCGGCGCCTGTCGCCGCTCATGGAAAGCGGCCGACGCCAGATCGAGCTGATGAACGCGCTCCTCATGTCGATGCCCGGCACGCCGATCATCTACTACGGCGATGAGATCGGCATGGGCGACAACATCTATCTCGGCGATCGTAATGGCGTGCGCACACCCATGCAGTGGAGCGCCGATCGCAACGCGGGCTTCAGCGAAGCCGATACCGCCGCGCTCTACTCGCCGCTCATCGTCGATCCGCCGTACGGCTATCACACGGTGAACGTCGCGGCGCAGGAACGCGTGCCGACGTCGCTGTTGCGCTGGATGCGCCGCGTCATCGCGGTGCGCCAGGAATACCAGGCATTCGGCCGCGGCACGTGGGAGCCGGTCGACGCGGCGAATCGCCGAGTGCTCGTGTTCATCCGCCGCTATCGCGACGAAACGATACTGTGCGTCAACAACCTCTCGCGCTTCGCGCAGTACGTCGAGCTCGATCTGCACGAGTTCAACGGGATGATTCCGCTCGAGCTGTGGAGCAAGAACTGCTTTCCGCCGATCGGCGAGCTGCCGTATCTCCTCACGCTCGGACCGCACAACTTTCTCTGGTTCCGCATACTCTCGCCGCAGGTGGCGAAGGAATTCCAGCGGTCGACATGAACAACGTGCTCGCGGCGCTCGAGTCACTGCCTGGCGACGCGCTGCTTGGCTACTTGCAACGCCAGCGGTGGTTCGGCGCGAAAGGCGCGGTGCCTTCGGCCGCGCACGTTCAAGACGCCGTAGTACTGCCGTGGGGCGACGGCGCGTTTGCGATCGCGCGCATCGCGGTCGAGTTGGGCGACGGAACACGACAGACATACCAGCTTCCGGTGACGACACGCGCGAGCGGCGATGCAATCGGCGCGGGCCTGAGCGAAGCGTCCCGCGACGATGATTTTCGTCGCGGACTCATCGACGCACTAAAGCGCGGCGCGTCGGCCGAGACGAACGGCCTGAGGTGGATCGCGGAGTCGGCGAGCAACGTCGATCTGCCCGCGGAATCCACAGTTGGATCGGCCGAGCAAAGCAATACGTCGATCGTGATCGGAGACCGCGCGATCCTCAAGTTGTTTCGCATGCTGAAGCCCGGCGTGCAGCCCGACGTCGAGGTGACGAGGTTCCTGACGCGTGTTGGTTTCGAGAACACGCCGAAGCTGTTGGGCAGCATTCGGTTCGAGCGCGGCAACGAAGTGACGACCGCCGGGATGCTGCAGACGTATCTGGCCGGGTCATCCGACGCGTGGAGTCATGCGCTCGAGACGGGGCGCGCGTACTTCGCGGCGCCGATGAACGTCGAGCCCTCGAACGCCTTTCTCGACGACGCGAAACGGCTCGGCGTGATCACGCGCAGCCTGCATGAAGCGCTCGCGAGCGACGACGACGATCCCGCGTTCGAGCCCGAGCCGATCGAGCCCGAAGATCTCGACCGCTGGTCGCATCGCACGCAGCAGAGCATTCGGGATTCACTCGAGTTGCTCGAGCGGCAGCTCCCATCGAAGACGTTTCCCGCCGAGCGGCGCGCGGAAGCCGAGGCGCTCCTGCGCCGAAAGGATCACTATCTCGGGTGGATCGACGAGATCAACGACTATCTCGGCGACGATGTCGGCGTGCGCATTCGCGTGCATGGCGACTATCATCTCGGCCAGGTGCTGCGGACGGCGTCGAACGATTTCATGGTCATCGACTTCGAGGGCGAGCCGTCACGGTCGCTGGACGAGCGCCGCGAGAAGACCTCGGCGTTACGGGATGTGGCGGGGATGCTGCGCAGTTTTGCGTACGCCGCGGCAACGCTCGGCATGGAGGCGGGGAAGGCGATCGACCCGCGCACGCGCGAGATTCGCATGGCGCGCTGGGAGCGGGACGTGCGGCTCGCGTATCTCGAGGGGTATCTCTCGGCGGCGGTTGGCGACGAGTCCGACATCCTCCCCGAGGACCAGTCGCACATCAAGCAGCTCATTGCGCTGTTCGAGACGGAGAAGGCGTTTTATGAGCTTGCGTATGAGCTCAACAACCGTCCGGCGTGGGCGTGGATTCCCATGAGAGGCATCTCGAAGCTGTTCACGGCGTGAGGCGCGGGAAGATAAAAAGCCTACCACGGACAAACGGCGGACAACTGCGGACGGGCACGGAGACCGCGTCAACTGCGGTCAACTGCCGTTTAGAGACCTTTTTTAAGAACACCCTCGGGAGGCTTCAAGAACCGAAGCGGCCCGAGGGTGTTCCTAAGAAAGAACTGATTCTTTTTGAACAGCCTCGGGATGCTTTGCAGCTCGAAGCATCCTGAGGGATTTCTAGAAAGATTTTCACAACGGTCGTTAACTGCAGTTCACGCCGTCTCCGTGCCCGTCCGCCGTTGTCCGCCGTTTGTCCGTGGTCAACGGCCCGGGCGCGACGACACCTTATCCTCGCACGTCCGCAAACGTATCGCACGCCTTCGGATCCCCGGAATCAAACCCTTTCCTGAACCACGACGATCGCTGCGCCGACGACCCGTGCGTGAACGAATCGATGTTCACGTGCCCCGTCGCCTGCTGTTGCAGCCGATCGTCTCCGACCGCCGACGCCGCGCGCAACCCATCGTCGATGTCGCCGGGATCGAGAATGTTCTCATTCTGCATTTCGTGGCCGAACACGCCGGCGTAGCAGTCCGCCTGTAGCTCCAGCCGCACCGACAGCGCGTTCGCCTCGCCCGGGTTCGACTGCTGTAACCGACGCACTTGGCGATCGAGCCCATTGATGTGCTGCACGTGATGCCCCAGTTCGTGGGCAAGCACATACGCTTGCGCGAATTCACCCGGCGCGCCGAACCGCGTACGCAACTCGTCGTAGAACGCCAGGTCGATATACACCTTCTCATCGTTCGGACAATAGAACGGTCCCATCGTCTCCTGGCCCACGCCGCATCCCGTCTGTGTCGCGTTGCGATAGAGCACGAGCTTCGCATCATGCCACGGCTGGCCGAAGGCGCGTGGCTCGAGGCGCGACCACACCGCTTGCGCGGAGTCGAGCACGAACGACACGAATTGGACTTCGCGTGCCTCTTCGGGCGACTGCTGCGCCGGCGCGACGTCGCCGCTCGCCGTTTGTTGAGGGCCCGGATTCGTGTCACCGCCGCCGCCCACGAAGTTGCGTCCGAAGATGAGACTCAACACGATGAGCACCAGCGTTCCACCAATTCCCATTGGCGCCATGCCGAAGCCGCCGCCGCTCGAGCCGCGCCTGTCTTCGATGTTTCCGCTTTCACCGCCCGGTGTCCACCGCATCCCGTATCTCCCGTTATCTCCCGTCAGTTCGGTTCGCTCGACTGCAGTCGAACGCAGGAGAATCACAAGTTTTGCGCCATGACGTAGTCGTGCTGCAGATCCGACCCCAACTGGAATGTCTTGACCCCGACGCGCCGAAGCCCGCACTTCTCGTAGAACGCGATCGCGCGCGGGTTCCGTTGCCAGACCGCGAGCCACAGAACGTCGCACGACCACTCGCGCGCCTGAACGGTGCACGCCCGCATCATCACGTTGGCCACGCCGCGTCCGTGATAGGGTCGGTCGACGTAAATGCGCTGAATTTCCGCGGGATGCTTTGCATCCACCGATTCCGTGCGGCTGTCGCGCCACAGCATCACATAACCCATCGGCTCGCCAGCATCGTCTTCGGCGAACCATACGCGGCATCGGTCGTCGGCGAGCTCGGCAGCCTGCGCGTCGGCATGAAAGGTCTGCGCGAGATACGCGGCCATGTCGTCGGCGGTGTTGGCCGCGGCGAAGGTTTGTTCGAACAATCGCGCGCCGAGGCGTGAGAGGAGCGCGGCGTCATCGGTGGTCGCTCGACGCAGCCGAACGCCAGTCGGTGTATCGTTGTGCATGATGAAATTTGTACTCGACCGGACGATTGACGCACCAACGATTGGGGCGCGTCTCTTGCTCCTTCCCTGCGTCCATCCAACCCACGACGCCGCTCATGAACGACCTCTGGACCCTGCAGCGAGGGGCCCAGCTCCAGCCAGATAATTCGGTTCGATTCTCCGTGTGGGCGCCGCGTGCGAAGCAGCCGCGCGTGCGCATCGGTCGTGGATCGAACGCGCGCGATCATGTATTGGCGCGCGCCGCCGGAGAGTGTGGCGTGTGGAGCGTGACGGTGCCGAACGTCGGCGCGAATGCCGAGTACACGTTCGTGCACGACGATGGACGCGCGCTGCCCGATCCCGTGAGTCGGTGGCAGCCCGAAGGTGTGCATGGAGCCTCGCGCGTCATTCGGCCGGACGCGTTCCATTGGACCGATGTGGCGTGGCGCGGCGTCGCGCTCGACGAATTGGTGATTTACGAATTGCACGTCGGCACGTTCACGCCGGAAGGCACGTTCGCGGCGATCGTTCCGCGCTTGGTCGAGCTCAAATCGCTCGGCATCTCCGCGATCGAGATCATGCCCGTCGCGCAATTTCCCGGCGATCGCAACTGGGGTTATGACGGCGTCGGATTGTACGCCGTGCAGCAGAGCTACGGCGGTCCGAACGAGTTGAAGCAGCTCGTCGACGCCGCGCACTCCGTGGGTCTTGGCGTCATCCTCGACGTCGTCTACAATCACGTCGGACCGGAAGGCAACTATCTCGACGCGTACGGTCCGTACTTCACCGAGAAATACAAAACGCCGTGGGGCCGGGCGCTCAACTACGACGATGCGGGCTCCGACGAGGTGCGCCGGTTCATCGTCGACAATGCGTTGTACTGGGTGACCGAGTACCACGTCGACGGACTGCGGCTCGACGCGGTGCATGGCATCTTCGATTTCAGCGCGCTGCATCTCCTGCAGGAAATCAGCACCTCGGTGCACGACGAGGCGGCTCGTCTCGGGCGCGGCGTCGTGGTGATCGCCGAGAGCGACTTGAATGATCCGAAGTTGATTCGCTCGCCGGACGCGTACGGATACGGACTCGATGCCCAGTGGAGCGACGACTTCCATCACGCGGTGCACGCGGCGCTCACCGGCGAGCGTAACGGCTATTACGCGGACTTCGGTGGCGTGAGCGCCATCGCCGCGTCGCTTCGGGAGCCATTCGTCTATGACGGACGGTTCTCACGGCATCGCCACCGGCGCCACGGCGGATCCTCGGTCGGTCTTCCGCGCCGGCGGTTCGTCGTCGCCATTCAGAATCACGATCAAGTCGGCAATCGCGCCGAGGGCGACCGGCTATCGCGCACGTTGACGCCGGCGCAGCTTCGGCTCGCCGCGGCGCTGCTGTTACTTTCGCCCTACGTCCCGCTGGTCTTCATGGGTGAGGAGTACGGCGAGACGAATCCGTTTCACTACTTCATCAGCCACGGCGACGAGGCGCTTGCCACCGCGGTTCGCGAAGGCCGCCGCAAGGAATTCGAGACTTTCGGCTGGGGCGACGCCGTTCCCGATCCGCAGGCGCGCGAAACGTTCGAGCGGTCGCGCATCGACTGGGCAAAGCGCCAGGTCGCCGAACATCAGCAACTTCTCATGGTGTACCGCGACCTGCTTGCGCTGCGACGGGAAGAGCCGCTGCTGCGGCCCGACGGCGCGCGCGTGTCGGTCGCGGATGGCGACCCCGGCTGGATTACCTTGCTTCGGGAGCCGCTCGACGACGACGCGGGAAGCGGTTGGGGTGAATTACTCGCGGTCTTCAACTGTTCGGGAGAGGCGGTGAATGTCCCGGTACCGGCGCCCGATGCGCGCGCATGGACCCTGCGTCTGTCGACGGATGCGTCCGGTTACGGCGGCGCGGACGAGGTCGTTCCGGCGATTGCGGCCGGTCCGGCGCCGGGCGCGCCGCGCCGGCTCCTCGAACCGGAGCGCGATGCCAGCCGGCGCTCGGTGCGCATGCCGCCGTGGACCGCCGCGCTCTATGCGGCAATCACAAATTACTAGTTAAGAGATACTAAATGCGCGTTTGGCCAGGCAATCCCTATCCCCTCGGCGCCACATGGGACGGACAGGGAGTCAACTTCGCGATCTTCTCGGAGAACGCCACCGGCGTCGAGCTCTGCTTGTTCAGCGCCGCCGACGACGGCACGGAGTCCGACAAGATCATGATGCGTGAACGCACCGACCAGGTCTGGCATTGCTACCTGCCCGACGTGCGGCCCGGACAGTTTTACGGCTTCCGCGTGCACGGGCCATACGATCCGAATGCCGGCAATCGATTCAATCCCGCCAAGCTGCTCATCGACCCGTACGCGAAGGCGATCACGGGGTCGATCAAATGGAGCAACGCGTTGTTCGCGTACAAAGTCGGCAGTTCGGACGAGGATCTCGAGCCCGATCCCGACAACAGCGCCGGCGGCGTCCCGAAGTCGGTCGTCATCGATCCCGCGTTCACGTGGGAAGACGACCGTCCGCTGCACATTCCGTGGAATCGCACGATCATCTACGAGTGCCACGTCAAAGGGATGACGAAGCTGCACCCCGACGTCCCGGAAGGGTTGCGCGGCACGTATCTGGGCTTATGCAGCGATCCGATGATCGAGTACTTCCTCGGTCTCGGAATTACCGCGATCGAGCTGCTGCCGGTGCATCAGTTCGTCGTCGATCGCCATCTCGCGGAGCGCGGCCTCACCAACTACTGGGGCTATAACTCGATCGGCTTCTTTGCGCCCGACGTGCGCTATGCCGCCAAGGGGCTCGGCAATCAGGTGTACGAGTTCAAGAGCATGGTGAAGACGCTTCACTCGGCGGGGATCGAAGTGATTCTCGACGTCGTGTACAACCACACCGGTGAAGGGAATCATCTTGGGCCGACGCTCTCGCTGCGGGGCATCGACAACCAGGCGTATTATCGGCTCGCGCCGAACAAACGGTACTACACGGATTTCACCGGCACCGGCAACAGTCTCAACATGCAGCACCCGCGCACCATCCAGCTCATCATGGATTCGCTGCGCTACTGGGTGAACGACATGCATGTGGACGGCTTTCGCTTCGACCTGGCGCCGGTGCTCGCGCGGGAATTGCACGACGTCGACAAGCTTTCATCGTTCTTCGACATCATCCATCAGGATCCGACGCTGGCGAACGTCAAGCTCATCGCCGAGCCGTGGGATGTCGGACCCGGCGGCTATCAGGTCGGCAACTTCCCGATTCGGTGGGCGGAATGGAATGGCCGCTACCGCGACGTCATTCGCCACTACTGGAAGGGCGATCCCGGCTACGTGCCCGAGCTCGCGTCGCGGCTCGCCGGATCGAGCGACATCTACGAGCCGAGCGGCCGCGGCGCGTACGCCAGCGTGAACTTCATTACCGCACACGACGGCTACACGATGTACGACCTCGTGAGCTACGAGCAGAAGCACAACGAGGCGAACGGCGAGAACAACAACGACGGACACAACGACAACATCAGCCGCAACTGGGGCGTCGAGGGCGAAACTGACGATTCCAAGATCCTCGACATGCGATTCCGCCTGATGCGTGACCTGATCGCGACATTAGCCTTCTCGCAAGGCGTACCGATGCTGTCGCACGGCGACGAGATCGGACGCACGCAGTCCGGCAACAACAACGCGTACGCCCAGGACAACGAGCTCACCTGGATGCACTGGGATCTCGATGAGCGGCGCAAACAGCTCCTGGCGTTTACACGGAAGTGCTTGAACCTGCGGCACAGCCACGCCGTGTTACGGCGGCGGCACTTCTTTAGCGGCGAACCAACGTTCAAGGGTGGGCCGAAGGATCTCTGCTGGATTCGGCCCGACGGACAGGAAATGAATGACGGCGACTGGCACAACGGCGAGAACCACGCGCTCGGCATGCTCATCTATGGCGAATCCACCGATGAGACGGACGATCGCGGCCGTCCGATCAAGGGCGACACGCTGTTGTTGATCACCAACGCCACCGATCAGGCAATCGCGTTCACGATGCCGACGATCGAAGGCGATGGCATGTGGGCCGAGATGATCGACGCGGCGCATCGCGAGCTGCGCGTCATTACGGGGCAGGTCGAAGTTTCCCCCTACTCGCTCGCGCTGCTGCGCTATGGCGAGAACAGACGAATGACCGATGGCTGAGAAAAAGAAACCGACGGACGACGCGAAACCGCGCGCCCCGAGAAAAAAGGCCGCGCCCAGAAAGAGCGCGGCAAAGAAAGCGGTGGCCGCCGTCGCTGCCCCGGAGCGCGCCGCGACGGAAATCTCCCGCGCCGACATTGAGCGTTTGATCAATGGCGACCACGCGAGTCCGCATTCGTTCCTTGGCGCGCATCCGTTGACGCTGTTCGGCGAGCAAGGCGCGGTCGTGCGAACGCTTGCGCCGAACGCGAAGCGCGTCGAGTGCGTGCTGCAAGACGGGCGCTCGGTCGAGCTGGAGCGCATCGCGGAAGGCCTGTCGGATTTGTATCAGTGTTTCATCCCGGGAATGACGCCGCCGTTCGCGTATCGCTTGCGCTTTACGTATCACGACGGGGCGGTGTGGGAGCGCGACGATCCGTATCGCTTCCTGCCGACGGTCGGCGAGATGGATCTCCATCTCTTCAACGAGGGCACGCATCGCGCGTTGTGGAAGAAGCTTGGTGCGCACGTACGCACGGAAAACGGCGTGTCCGGCGTGAGCTTCGCCGTGTGGGCGCCGAATGCCAAGCGCGTGAGTGTCGTCGGCGATTTCTGCGGATGGGACGGCCGAATTTTTCCCATGCGCATGCTGGGCAGCTCCGGCGTGTGGGAATTGTTCGTCCCTGAAATTCAGCCCGGTGCGTTGTACAAGTTCGAGTTGCTGACCCGCGAAGGATTGATTCGCGTGAAGACGGACCCCTTCGCGGCAAAGCAGGAGCAGGCGCCGGGGACCGCGTCGATCGTGCAGCTCGAGGACAACTACGAGTGGAGCGACAACGCGTGGATGTCGTCGCGCCGCAAGACGGATCTCGTTCGCTCGCCCCTTTCGATTTACGAAGTACACCTCGGCTCGTGGGCGCGCGTTCCCGAAGACGGTAATCGCGCGCTGTCCTATCGTGGGATCGCGCCGCGGCTCGCCGAGCATGTGAGGAATCTCGGGTTCACGCACGTGGAGCTGATGCCGATCATGGAGCATCCGTTCTACGGATCGTGGGGCTATCAGGTGAGCGGGTACTACGCGCCGACATCGCGGTATGGTACGCCCGACGATTTTCGATACTTCGTCGATGTGATGCACCAGCACGGCATCGGCGTCATTCTCGACTGGGTGCCGGCGCACTTCCCGAAAGACGACTACGCGCTTCGCCGCTTCGACGGCACCGCGCTCTACGAGCACGAGGATCCGCGGCTGGGCGAGCATCCCGATTGGGGAACGCTCATCTTCAATTACGGGCGCAATGAGGTGCGAAACTTCCTCGTCGCCAACGCGCTGTACTGGTTGAACGACTTTCACTGCGACGGCCTGCGCGTGGACGCCGTCGCGTCGATGCTGTACCTCGACTATAGTCGCAAAGCCGGGCAATGGATTCCCAACGCCAAGGGCGGCCGCGAGAATCTCGAGGCGATCGACTTTCTGCGGCAATTCACCGAAACGGTCGCCGCCGACGCGCCGGGGTGCGTCACGATCGCCGAAGAATCCACCGCGTGGCCCGGGGTGACGACGCCGGTGAACGAGGGCGGACTCGGATTCACCTTCAAGTGGAACATGGGTTGGATGCATGACACGCTCGCATACTTCGCGCGCGATCCCGTGCACCGTCGCTTTCATCAGGACCGGCTCACGTTCGCGATGCTCTACGAGTACAGCGAGCGATTCATCATGCCGCTGTCGCACGACGAGGTCGTGCACCTCAAGGGTTCGCTGCTGCACAAGATGCCGGGCGACGATTGGCAGAAGCTCGCCAATCTCCGCGTGCTGTATACGTACATGTTCACGCGGCCCGGCAAAAAGTTGCTGTTCATGGGAAGCGAGCTCGCGCCGTGGACGGAATGGAATCACGACACGAGTCTCGATTGGCATCTGCGCGACTACCCCGGGCATGCCGGCATGGAGCGCTTCGTCAGTCGTCTCGCGTCGGTCTACAAGCAGGAACCGGCCTTCTGGCGCGAGGACCACAGCTGGGATGGTTTCAGTTGGATCGACGTGGCCGACAAGGAGAACTCCGTCGTATCGTACGTCCGCCGCGCCGGTGACGCGCACGCCGTCGTCGTGCTGAATCTCACGCCGGTGCCGCGCGAGCGATATCGCATTGGTGTGCCGTCCGCGGGACCATATCGGATCGCGTTGTCGAGCGACGATGCGGAGTGGGGCGGCGGCGGCTACGGCTCGGCATCCGAGCTCGAGACGCAGCGGTCCGGCTTTCATGGATACGAGCAGTCGCTCGAGGTCACCCTTCCGCCGTTGGCGGCGTTGATTCTGAAACCAGCGCGCTAATGAGCTCAGCGCTTCGCGAGCTTGCCGATCGCGCCGGCATCATTCCCGAGTACGTCGACCAGACTGGCCGAGAGACGCGCGTCGCGAGCGACGAGACGCGGCGGTTGCTGCTCGCGGCGATGGGACTCGACGCGAGCAGCGACGACGCGGCGCGCGAGACACTCGCGGCACTGGATGCCGAAGAACGCGACGCGCTCATCGATCCGGTGCGCGTCGTCGAGATCGACGGCGACGACGCGCGCCGGGTTCGCGTGCGTGCGCCGGCGTCGCGCGCCAGCAGCGGTCCATGGCGGCTCGAGGTGGTGCTCGAGAATGGCGAGCGTGCGGTGACCGAAGGGCCGTGGCGCGGCGACGCAACCATCGAGCTGAGTCTCCCCGAGCTGCCACTCGGCTACCACACGCTGCGGCTCTCGATGAATGCCGGCGGCAGCGAATGGAGTGCCGAGCAGCGGCTCATCGTCGTGCCTTCACGCTGCGTGGTTCCTGATGACCTGTTGAACGGCGACAATGCGTTCGGCGTAATCGCGAACCTCTATACGGTACGCAGCACGACGAATTGGGGTGTTGGCGATCTCTCTGATCTCGCGACCCTGGCGCGATGGAGCGGCTCGGTCGGCGCGGATTTCGTTGGCGTGAATCCATTGCACGCGTTGATGAACCGAGGCCACGAGATCAGTCCGTACAGTCCCGTCAGTAGATTGTTTCGCAACCCGATCTATATCGATCCGGCGCGCGTTCCCGAGGTGCACGCCGACGCGGCGCTGCGCGAGCGAATTGCATCGCCGGAGTTCCAGACCGAGGGCGAGGCGCTGCGTGAGTCGCGCGACGTGCGCTACGCGCAGGTGATGGCGGTCAAGGGCCTCGTGCTCGATGCGGCATTCCGGTTCTTTGATTCGCAATCGCGTGACGGCGATCGCGCGCGCGCGTTCCAGGCGTATTGCCGAGCCAACGAGCCCGCATTGACGCGCTTCGCGCTGTGGATGGCGCTCGCCGAAGAGCACGGCGGCGATTGGCGGCGGTGGCCGGACGACTTGCGCGATGCGCGCGGCCCGGCGGTCGAAGCCGCGCGAACGCGCTTGACTCAGCGCGTCGAATATCACCGATGGCTGCAGTTCGAGGTGGATCGGCAGTTAGGGGATGCCTGCGTCGCCGCGCGCGAGGCGGGGATGCGCATTGGCCTCTATCAGGACCTCGCGATCGGCACGTCGCCGAGCGGGGCGGATGCGTGGGCGTTTCCGGAGCTGTTCGTGCGCGGCGTCAGCATCGGCGCGCCGCCCGACCCGTATTCCGCCACGGGACAGAATTGGGGCCTGCCGCCGATCTTTCCGCGCGCACTCAAACGCAACGGCTACGCGTACTTCATAGATCTCATACGCAGTGGCTTTCGGCATGCCGGTGCGTTGCGGATCGATCACGTGATGGGCCTGTTTCGCCTCTTCTGGATTCCAGAAGGAAAGAGCGGCGCCGACGGGGCGTACGTGCGCTCACCGTCATACGACTTGCTCGGCATCGTCGCACTGGAGAGCGTGCGTCATCGCGCGATCGTCGTCGGCGAAGACCTTGGCACCGTACCGCCCGACGTGCCTCCGGCGCTGAATAAATGGGGCGTGTTGTCGTCGAAGGTGCTGTACTTCGAGCGCGGTGACCATGGCTCGTTCCGTCCGGGCGCCCAGTATCCGCGCCTGTCGCTCGCGACCGCGAACACGCACGACATGCCGACGCTCGCGGGTTTCTGGCAGGGACGCGACATCGACGTCCGGCGGAGCGTAGGGCTCATCGAGAGTGACGACGACGCCGACCAGGCGCGTGCCGACCGTGAGGTCGATCGCGCGCAATTGCTGCGACGGTTGTCCGAGGAGCGCGTGCTGCCGGAAGACCACGTGTCGCCGACGTCGGCCGAGTTGCGCGCGGCGGTGCACGGGTTTCTGTGTCGCTCGCCCGCGCAGCTCGTTGGGCTGTCGCTGGACGACGTCGCGGGCGAAACGGACGCGGTCAACGTTCCCGGGGTCGGTCCCGACAAGTTCCCGAGTTGGACGCGCAAGATGCGCGAGCCGCTCGAGATCATCATGACGAGCGAGACGGCCGCGATCGCGATGCGCTGTGACGGGAGACGCGGTGTCCGGCCGTAAGCTCACGGCGACATACCGCCTTCAAATGAACGCGAAGTTCACCTTCGCGCAGGCGCGCGCGCAGCTCGACTACTTCGCATCGCTCGGCGTCTCGCATCTCTATCTCTCGCCAATCCTCGCGGCGCGCCGCGGCAGCATGCACGGCTACGACACCGTCGATCCGACACGCGTCAACCCCGAGCTCGGCACTGAAGCGGACTTACGAGATCTCGCAAGCGCGCTTCACGCGCGTGACATGGGGCTCGTCGTCGATATCGTGCCGAACCACATGGGGATCGGACCCGAGAACCTCTACTGGGACGACGTCCTCACGTACGGCGAGCGGTCGCGCTTCGCGAAGTGGTTCGACATCGCGTGGTCGGCGCACCCACAGCACAAGCTCGTATTGCCCGTCCTGGGTGACGAGCTCGAGAACGTGCTGGAGCGCGGCGAGCTCTCGGTGAAAGTTCAGGAAGGCGAGACACCGCGCGTTGTGTACTTCGGGCAATCGTTCCCCGTCGATCCCGCGTCATTACCACCCGAGCTGCAGCTCGCCGCGATCGATCCCGAGGAAACCGGCGAGCTCGCCGATCTCTTTTCCGGGACCGCGGGACGCGATCGGTTGCGCGCGCTCCTCGACGTTCAGCATTACCAGCTGGTCTTCTGGCGTCGTGGCCCAACGGAGATCAACTACCGCCGCTTCTTCGACGTCAACGATCTCGCCGCGCTGCGCATGGAAGACCAGGACGTCTTCCGCGCGACGCACGAGTTGATCCTGGGCTTTGTGCGCGACGGCGTGGTCGACGGGCTGCGTGTCGATCACGTCGACGGCCTGCTCGACCCGCGCGCCTATCTCGGCCGCCTTCGTGACGCCGTCGGACCGACGACGCCGATCGTCGTCGAGAAGATCCTGTCGCCGGGCGAGCAGTTGCGAACGGACTGGCCGATTCAAGGCACGACGGGATACGAATTCCTCAACGATCTCGAGGACGTGTTCCTCGACGCGCCGGGGTACGCCGAGATCGATTCGACGTATCGTCGCATGCGGCGGTTTGGCGCCACGACGTTTCACGATCTCGCGCGTGCCGGCAAGATCGCCGTCCTGAATGGAGCAATGCGCGCGGAGGTACTGCGTCTTGCAACGCGCCTGCAACCGATCGCGCGCGGCGGAGGACATCGGTGGTCACCGACCGAGCTTGCGACCGCGCTGACCGAATTCATGGCGTCGCTGCCAGTGTATCGGACGTACATCGATGGCCGGCCCGAAATCGAGCAAGCGGACCGTGCGCTCGTTGACGCAGCATCCTGCGACGCGCGGGAGCATGCACCGCAAAGTGCCGCGATCATCGCGTTCATCGCCGACGTTCTGCTCGACAACGTCTCCGGCGCCGCACCCGACCAGCGTCTCGCGTTCGTGCAACGCCTGCAACAAGTCAGTGGGCCGGCAACCGCCAAGGGCGTTGAAGACACGGCCCTGTATCAGTACAAGCCGCTCGCCTCGCGCAACGAAGTCGGTGGCGGGCCAGATCGCCCGCTCGACGACGTCGTCGGGCGCTTTCATCGCGCCAACATCGAGCGCCGCGAGCGTTGGCCGAGCGCGCTGATCACGACGAACACGCACGACACCAAGCGCAGCGCGGACGTGCGTGCGCGCCTCGACGTGATCTCGGAGTCGCCACGCGAATGGGTGCGTGCGGTCAAACGGTGGCGTCGTCTGAACGACAAGCATCGTCGCCCGGTCAAAGGCCGCATGGCTCCGGATACCAACGCCGAATACTTGTTGTATCAAATGCTCGTGGCGATCTGGCCGGCCCCGCGTGCTGCACGACGCGTGGATGATCTTCCCGACCGTGCCTGGCGCGACGCGGCGCGCGAGCGACTGAAGCAGTACATGATCAAAGCCGTGCGCGAAGCGAAGACGCGCACGAGTTGGGTCGATCCCGACGCCGAGTACGAAAAGGCGATGGAAGCATTCATCGCCGCCGTGCTCGAGCCGCGCGATGACGCGCCGTTTCTGTCGGACGTCGCGCGCTTCGTGTCGCGTATCGCGCTACCCGCCGCGTGGAATTCACTCTCACGCATCGCGCTGCATCTGACCTCGCCCGGCGTGCCCGACATCTACCAGGGCGACGAAGCGTGGAACTTCGCCCTGGTCGATCCCGACAATCGGCGACCGGTCGACTATGCGATGCGCGCCAAGATTCTCTCGAAGCCGCTGCCGGAGCAGCTCGACCCGTTCGACAACCAGACCAAGCTCGGGCTCACGCGCGCCTTGTTGCAGGTGCGCCGCTCGAACCCCGAGTTGTTCGCGGAAGGAGTGTATCGCCCGCTCATCGTGACCGGCGCACGCGCCGCACACGTGGTCGCATTCGTGCGCAGCCTCGGAACGACTCACTGCGTCACGATCGCCGGGCGCTTGTTGTGCACGCTTGCCACGTCGACACCGGAAGAATGGTGGGGAAACACGACGGTGGAGCTTCCGGCCGAGTTGCAGGGTATCGAATGGAGCTCGCAACTCGGATCGCAGCGGATCGCAGCGACGCGCGAAATTCGCATCGCTCCTCTGCTCTCAGCGCTTCCAACCGCTGTGCTCGCAAACTAGGTTGCTGTCGTTCGTCTCACCGCACTCCCTCCTTGCGCCAGGCTGATCCGTTCCGCTGGCACGAAATACTCGGGGCAACGCCATTTTTCATTTGCTTGCCGAGGCCTGAATGAACACTTCGTCGTCGACAGTCGCTTATTTCTCGATGGAGATTGCACTCCACAAGGCAATCCCCACCTATAGCGGCGGACTCGGCGTTCTTGCCGGTGACACGCTGCGCTCGATGGCCGATCTCGCCGTACCGGTCGTCGGTATCACGCTGCTCCATCGCAAAGGCTACTTCGAGCAGCATCTCGACGAGCAGGGCAATCAGACCGAACAGCCCGTCATCTGGCGGCCTGAAGACATGCTGGAGTTGGTCGATGCACGGGCCTCGGTGCAGATCGAAGGACGCACGGTGCATCTGCGCGCGTGGAAGTTCACCGTGAAAGGCCACGGCGGATACGAGCTTCCCGTCTATCTCCTCGACACGCAGCTTCCCGAGAACAGCGAGTGGGATCGCACGCTCACCGACTATCTCTACGGCGGCGACAGCCACTACCGACTCTGTCAGGAAGTCGTGCTCGGCATGGGCGGTGCGGCGCTGCTCGACGCGCTTGGCTGCCCGGCCGAGACGTATCACTTGAATGAAGGCCACTCGGCACTGCTCACGTTGTGCTTGCTCGAGTGGCAGCTCGACGGGCGCAAGTCGTTCGAGCTCGACGAGAGCGACATCGAGGAAGTTCGCCGGCATTGCGTGTTCACGACGCACACGCCGGTGCCCGCGGGCCACGATCGCTTTCCGAACGATATGGTCCGTGGCGTGTTGGGCGACGAACAAGTTGCGCTGCTCGAGGCCGCGCATTGTCTCGATGAGGGCATGCTCAACATGACACACCTCGCCCTGCGCCTCGCGCGTTTCGTGAACGGCGTGGCGATGAAGCATCGCGAAGTGTCGCAAGGGATGTTTCCGAATTTTCCGATCGACGCCATTACCAACGGCGTGCACGCGGGCACGTGGGCCGCGCCGGCGTTTCAGCGGCTGTTCGACAAGCGCATTCCCGAGTGGCGCAGCGACAATCTCTATCTCCGCTATGCCGTCGGCATTCCGCTGCCGGACATTCGCGCCGCACATGCGGAGGCGAAGAAGGACATGATCGACGCGATCGCCCAACGCAGCGGCGTCACGCTCGATCCCAAGGTCTTCACGCTGGGTTTCGCGCGTCGCGCCACGCCGTACAAGCGCGCCGATCTCGTGTTCAGCGATCCGAACCGGCTGGTCGAGATGGCGAACGCCGTGGGCCCGATTCAAATCGTGTTCGGCGGCAAGGCGCATCCGAACGACTCGGGCGGCAAGGATCTCATTCGCCGCATTCACGCCGCGGCCGCCGAGATCTCGGCGACGATCACGGTGGTGTACGTCGAGAACTACGAGATGGAGATCGCGGGCCGGATGGTGGCGGGCGTCGATCTGTGGCTCAACAATCCGATGAAGCCGCTGGAGGCGAGCGGCACGAGCGGCATGAAGGCGGCGCTCAACGGCGTGCCGAGCCTGAGCGTGCTCGATGGCTGGTGGATCGAGGGCCACGTCGAGGGCGTGACCGGCTGGTCGATCGGCGGCCTCGATCCCGAAGGGGATCAATCAAAGGATGCTAATGAGATTTATCTAAAGCTCGAACGGGTCATCCTGCCGCTCTATTACGGGCTGCCGTTCGCGTACGCCGAGGTGATGCGGTCGTCCATCGCCATCAACGGGTCGTTCTTCAACACCCAGCGCATGGTCGAGCAATACGTTCGCAATGCGTACTTTCCGTATGCCGAGCCGGCTGCCGTCGCGGTGGGGTAAGCCGCGTTTCCATTCGCCGCTTCCACTCGCTCTTAGCCTTTAGGCCGTAGCCTCCTCGAACTGCTCTTCCATCTCCGCGGTCTTTCGCACCGCCCTGATCGCCGTTCCGCCCGCCACGACGGCGCCCAGGACGATGTAGATGTAAAAAGTGTAAAACCTCCACCAGAGCAACGCCGCGGCGAACAGCGCCGGCCCGATCACGCCGGCCAGTGCGGCGCGAAACGCCAGCTCGACCGCGCCGCCGCCGCCCGGCGCCGGCACTACCGCCGCGCCATACAACAATCCGAGCGGCCACAATGCCAGCGGCGCAAGCGGCGCCGACGCTCCGGCGCCGAGCACCAATGCCGGCAACACGCAAAGACGCATGGCGACGTGAACGACGGACATGGTATACGACGCCGCGGCCCAGCGCATGTCGATGTGCTTCACGCTGTCCACTGTCGAGCGGACCTGCGCGAACCAGCGCTGAATGAGCTCCCACCGCCGGCCGCCGAGCCACATGCGCCTCGCCCATCGCGGAGCATCGTCGCCGACGTGGCGGCGCGACAACGTCACCGCCACGACCGCGATGCCGATCACGAACCCGGCATACCCGCCCACCACGCCGACCAGCGCGCCGAGCACCACTCCCGCGTGCCTGAACACGATCGCGACGACCAACACGACCGTGCCGAGCGACAGCGCCTCGAGAAATAATTCGGCGAACAACACGACGAGGGCGCTCGGCGTCGGCACACCGGCTTCCGCGAGCACGAGAAAACGAGCCGGCTCCGCCCCTGAACGCGCCGGCGTGATCGACGCACCGAAATCACCGGCCAACGTCGTGCGGAGTGCCGTGGTGAATCGCAGCTCGATGTTCGCGGCTTTCGCGCTCCACGTGATCTTGAGCGAGCGCGTGAGGATCTCGATCACGACCGCGGCGATCGCCAGCGCGTGCGCGCGCAGCGGCAGTCCGATGGCGCTGCCCGCACGCCACCAGCTCACGATGAAGTACGCCGACACCCCGATCACCGCGATGAACGACGCGATGGTAAAAGCCCAGCGCTTCCAGGTCATGCCGCGAGGTGTCGGTTTGGCATTCCTGCATGTTAACACGCCAAGATGCGAGATGCCGGATGCTAGCGTGCTGCTAGCATCCGGCATCTCACATCCCGCAACTCGGTTCGCTTACGGCCAGCGTGAGATATTGCCTTCCTCGTCCGCCGCGGCACCCGCCGACGCTGCCGCCGCCGGCTTGATGATGTGGCTGATCTGCTGCCGCGCATCATCCAGATGACGCTTCGTCGCAACGTCGGTCGCACGCTTCTGCGCCGTCGCCAGCTCCGCGTCGAGCTGCTTGAGCTCTCCGCGCAGCATCGACTTGATCTCGCCCGTGTTCGACGGCGGAGCCGCCGCACCACCACGTCCACCACCCGCGCCGCCACGACCGCCTGCCGCCGCACCAGCCGCCGGCGGATTGATCTTGTTGCCGACGTCCGTCAGATAGTCGCGCTGCAGACCGCGGCGGTACGCATCGATCTTCACCGGGCCAGTGCCGTAGATCTCGGTGAATACGCCGTGGCGCAGATCGCTGAGCATCTCACCGAGCGTGTAGACGTCGCTCGGATTCTTCGCCAGCGCTTCGTTCTCGACCAGGCGCGTCATCTTCGCATCGTTCAGCAACGCGTTGATGATCGACCCCTGCGCGTTCACGATGCGCATCACTTCGCCGTTCGGTTCCGTCTTGCGAAGGATGTCCGTATCGATCAACCACGTCGGCGTCTGGAAGCCATTCTCGGCGATGAACTTCATTGCCGCCTGCTGCTTGGCTTTCGGCACCGGCGTGAACCGGACGCCGGGCTGATCGCCGTACTTCTCCTGCGAGTTCATGCCGCCCACGACGTTCGCTACGTGGCCGAGCTCCGTGCGGAACTGGCCGACTTCGCGGTTGTAGAGCTCCGCGAGCACGTCGAAGTCGTCGGTCGGCTTCACCGTCGCCGACTCGATCCACTGCATGTTGCGCTTCAGGTTCTTGAAGCCGAGCTCCGTCGCGCGCACCGGATCGATGTCGCCGACTGCCTCGGTCTCGTCACCCGGATCCGAACCGAACGCGCCGCTCGTCGAGAAGCGGAGCCACGGCTTCGTATCCTGCTCGCGCGCCCACTTGTCGAGCGTCACTTCCTTCGCCTCGGCCGAACGAATCAACTCGGCGCCGGTGTGCGTGGCGCCCTGCTGCGCGACCTGCATCGGCGTCGCGATCGGCGCGTAACCCCAGTGCGTCGCCCAGATGTCGTACGGACCAATCTTGGGGATCAACAGCTCCGGCGCGATGTGATCTTCCGGCTGCACGACGTAGTTGAAGCGCGAGTAGTCCATCAACGTCGACACGTGGCCCATCCGGCGCAGGAAGTCGGCGTTGCGGATGGAGTCGATCGGATACTGCGAGCTCGCCTTCATGTTGTGCTGGAAACCGATCGTGTGACCGACTTCATGCGCGAGCACGTATTCCAACAAACGCCCCATGAGCGAATCAGGATATGGGAACGTGCGGGCGCGCGGGTCGTTCGCCGCGGCCTGCGTGAAGTACCACGTACGCGCCAGGTTCTGCACGTTCTGATAGAACTGAATGTGCGCGTTCAGAATTTCGCCGGAACGCGGATCGTGAACGTTCGGACCGCTGGCGTTCTCCGTCGTGGACGGCAACCACCGCACCACCGAGTAGCGCGCATCTTCCGGCGACCAGTCGGGATCGTTCGTCGGCGCATCCTTGGCGATGATCGCGTGGCTGAAGCCCGCCGCTTCGAACGCCGGTTGCCAATCCTCGATCGCCTTCTTGAGCCACGGGCGCCACTTCATCGGCGTGTTCGCGTCGATGTAGTAGACGATCGGCTTCACGGGATCAGAGACCGCCGCGTTCGGATCCTTCTTCTCGAGGCGATAGCGTGTGATGAAGCAGCGCGTGTTGTTCGCCATGCGCTGGTCGTCGCCCGCGTAATCCGTCACCGTCAGCGAGAAGTAACCGACGCGATTGTCGCACAGGCGCGGCTCCATCGGCGTGTCGGGCAGCTTGTGGAAGCTGTACGACGCAACGATCGTCGCGGTCGGCGCGCTGAAGCCGGCGCCGCCGCGACCACCGGCCGGGCCGCCACGACCACCCGCGGCCGCACCACGTCCGGCGCCGCTGCTCGTCAGCGTGAGCGTCGAATACACGTTCACGTTGTCCGGGAACGTCGCCGAACGCTCGATCCACGAGCGCGTCGCGTCGATCTGATAACCCGCGCCAACACGCTGCGCCGGCGACAGCTCGGTCGGCGGCTGCGTGAAGAGGCGCGTCACGTCGATGACCGGCGCCGAATCCGGCCCGTACGCTTCGACGTTGAAGATCGCGATCACAGGATGAACGTTCGACGCCGAGACGGCGCCCGCCACCGGCGACAGCGTGTCGCTGGCCATGATCTCGTTCGAGATGCCGCGCAGCAGCACCTTGTTCTCACGACGCTCGAACTGCAGCATGCGGTTGCCCGCCGCCTGACCGTCGTAGCCCGCGCCCAGCGCGGTCTGCGCGATTTCCTGCACGAGCAGGATGTCCTTGTTCAACTGTGAACGAGGAATCTCGAACAACAGGCGATCGCCGATCGTGTGCGTCTTGAAGAGACCGTTCTTGGTCTTCGCCTGCGCCGTGACGACGCGGTTGTACGGAAGCGGATTCGTAGCGCCATTCTGGCCACCGGCGCCGCCACCTTGACCGCCCCGACCACCGCGGCCGGTCGCGGCCGGAGCGGGTGATTCGGGCGATTCTTCAGGGTTGGCGGGAGCCGAAGGCTGCGGCGCCGGCCGCGTCTGGACGGGAGCGGGCGCGGGAGCGGGTGCCGGCTTTTGCGTGCAGCCGATCGCCAGGACCGCTGCTGCCGCAGAACCGAGCACGAGTGTAGAACTCGTACGCATAGACACCTATGGGGATGGGAGACTGAAACGACGAAGGGCCGAGAGCCAGCCCTCCGTCACACGAACGGCCGGAGCGCGAAAACCGTTGATTGGCGGGCGCGCACGCCACCTGCGTTGGGTCGGGACATGGCCAAGTCGACGTTCACGAGGCGAGCGGTCGAGCTCGACACCGGCGACGAGCCGGTGCCGGGAATTCTCCAGCTGCCACACGCCGACGCGCCCGCGCCGGGCGTCGTCCTGCTGCATGGCTTCAGCTCGCGGAAGGAGCGAATAGCCGACTCCATTGGTCGCGCGCTCGCCAAACGTGGTGTCGCGAGCCTGGCGATCGACCTGCCGCTGCACGGCACGCGCGAGGGCAACATCGAGAATCTGTCGCTGCGCAATCCCATGGCGCTCGTCGCGAAGTGGCGGCTCGCCGTTCGCGAAGCGCACGACGCTCTTCAATACATGGCGGAGCACCCCGCGATCGACCCACGTCGCATCGCGCTCGCCGGCTACTCACTGGGCGCCTATCTCTCGGTGATCGTCGCGGGTGACGATCCGCTGGTTCGCGCGGTCGCCTTGGCCGCGGGCGGCGATCTGCCGTCCGAAACGCCGTTCGCGTCGCTCGTTCGAACGATCGCCGATCCGCGGCGCGCGGCGCGCCGGCTCATGGGCCGTCCGTTGTTCATGATCAACGGGCGTTACGACCGTACCATTCGCCCCGAGCAGGCGCGCGTGCTCTTCGAGGCGGCCGAGGAGCCGAAGGAGTTGCATTGGTATAACGGCGGCCATTGGCCGCCACCCGATGCGATCGAACAGGTGGCGGTTTGGCTCGCTACCCAGCTCGCATCGCGTCCATCGGATCGAGACGAGACGCACGACGCGCCGGTACATAGCTCGCCGCGAGCGCGACGGCGAAAAGCAGGACGAACACCACGCCAAACGCGATCGGGTCCGTCGTCGTGATCTGATAGAGCAAGCCTTTCAAGACTCGCGTCGCGAACACCGCCGCGACTCCCCCGGCGACCATGCCGATCATCGCCAGCCACAAGCCGTGCGAGATCACCAGGCGCACGATGTCGCGCTGGCGCGCTCCCAACGCAACGCGAATGCTGAGCTCACGCCCGCGTTGCGCCACGAGATACGCGATCACGCTATACACGCCGAGCGTCGCGAGCTGCAGCGCGATGACGCCGAATACGCCGACGAGCAGCAGCATGAAGCGGCGAGTCGCTACCGAGCGGCCAATGATCGTCTCGATCGTCTGGAATCGCAGCGCGACGTCGGGCCGGAGATCATGGAACGCGCGCCGCGCCGCCGTGGTCGTCGCCGCTTCGTTCGACGTCGCGATGATGACCTGCACCTCGCGGTGCGACGGCCGCTGCCGCGCCGACACGTAGATCGTATTCGGCGGCGGCGACGAGAGATCCTCCTCGCGCGTGTCGCCGACGACGCCGACAATGGTCATCGGCGTCAGATCGCCGTCGATGTTACCGAACTCGATGACCTTGCCGATTGCACTTTCGTTCGGCCACTGCGATTTCGCGAGCGATTGACTGATCACCGCGACGTGCGGCGCGTCGCGCCGATCTCGATCGTCGAAGAGGCGCCCGCTGATGACGGGAATGTTCAGCGCCTTGAAGTATCCGTCGGTGGCCTGCTGATAATTCGCGTATCCGCTATGCGACTTGTCGCGGAACAGCGGCTCGAGCGAGTTGAAGTCGAGCTTCACATCGGCACTCGCGAGAATGCCGAACATGCCGTTGCTGCTCCCACTGCTGAAGGGCGGTGCGCTCGCCAGACCCACCGCCGTCACACCGGGAAGCGCTCGAGCGCGCGCAAGCAGCTCATCTTCATATTGCAGACGCCGATCGAATGCCGCCGCCGGGGGACCGTCGCCGTCTTCATACGCGGCGCCGGCGATCACGACTCCCTTCGTGCGAAATCCCGGGTCGACACTCAGCAAATTGACGAAGCTCCTGGCCAGGAGCGCGGCGCCGATGAGCAGGACCACCGTCATCGCCAGCTGCGCGACGACGAGCGTCCCGCGCACGCCGTAGCTCGCGCCGCCGCTCATCGTACGCTGCGACTGCGCGAGCGCGGCACGCAAATCACCGCGCGCTCCGCGCCACGCCGCGATGATGCCCAAGGTCACCGCCGTCGCCGCCGAGACCGCGACCGCGAACGTCATGACGCCCCAGTCGATGCTCAGCTCGTTCACTCGTGGAATGGACGCCGGACGAAGCACGAGCAGCACCTTCACACCCGCGTACGCAAGCAGCAAACCGGCGACACAGCCGAGCGCCGCGAGCAATCCCGACTCGATGAGCAATTGCTGAATGAGGCGACCGCGCCCCGCGCCAAGTGCCACGCGCACCGCGATCTCATTTTCGCGCGAGGCCATCCGCGCGATCATCAAGTTCGCGACGTTGGCGCACGCGATGATGAGCAGCAACGCCGACGCGGCGAATATCAGCACGAGGAGCGGCTTGATGTCACCGATGAGCCGTTCGCGCAACGTGATCGCCGCGCCGTCGACGGTCCACGTTGCATCGCCGACCCGCGCGCGCAACGATCGAAGCATCGACGAGAGGTCTGCGTTCGCCAGCTGCAGCGACACGCCCGGCCGAATACGACCGATCACTTTCCAGTTGTGCGCTGTGTAGCTCGTGTTCTTCGAGGAGGTCTCGCGCGCTTCGAGCAGATCCGTACCCGCGGGAAATTCCTTGCCCGGCGGCAGAACGCCAACGATCGTCACCGGACCCGAGCCCGTCAGGATTTTCTTCCCGATCGCACTCGGCGAACGTCCGAATTGCCGCTCCCAGAAGCCGTCGCTGATGACGGCGACGGGTCCTGCACCGAGTTGCTGCTCTTCGGGCGCAAAGAACCGCCCGCGCAGCGGCGTGACGTGCAGGACGTCGAAGTACCCGCGCGAAACGAGCGCGTACGGGACGCGGATCGCCTCTCCGTCGCTGATCACCGGCATCACTCCCGCCTGATACTCGGCCAGCGCCTCGAAGCTGTGATTCGCCGCGACGATATCGTCGAAAGTCGGATCGGCCATGTTGCCCATGGGCTTTCCCTTCGCGTCGATACCGAGCACGTACACCATGCGCTCGGAGTCGTCGAACGGCAGCGGTCGCAGAATCACGCCGTTGACGACGCTGAAGATCGCCGTGGTGGCGCCGATGCCGAGCGCCAGCGTGATGACCGCGACCAGCGCGAAGCCCGGCGCTTTGCCGATTTGTCGCAGAGCGAAGCGCGCGTCCTGAAGGATGGAAGCCAACCGTTCACTCGTCTGCATGCGTTGCATGTGCGCAACCTCGATGGAAACACAGTAGTCTTTGAGATCATCGACGTCGCCGAACCGGCGAAGCGCCTCGGCGTAGGCCTGTTCGCGAGAGTACCCTTGCGCCTGAAGCGCGTCGGCCCGCCGCTCGACATGAAACCGCACCTCGTCGTCGAGATCGCGCACGATGCGCTCGGCCGTCGTCGGCAGCCGAAACGCGCGTCGCACACCGGCGGGAATTTGCATGAGCGTTCGCTCAACTCGTTTCGAGAATGCGCCCGACGGCCGAGGCATAGCGGCGCCACGTGGCCGTTTCGGCGCGCAGCTGCGCGCGGCCGCGCGCGGTGAGCGAGTAGTACTTCGCGCGGCGATTGTTGTCCGACAGCCCCCACTCGGCTTCGATGGCGCCGCCGTCTTCGAGGCGATGCAATGCCTTGTAGAGCGCCGCGTCGACGATCACCAGCTCACCGCCGCCGCGCTCTCCGATCCACTCGGCGATGGCGTAGCCGTGCATCGGGCCCCAGGTGAGCGTCTTGAGCACGAGGACGTCGAGTGTGCCGTGCAGGAGATCGCTTGCGTCGCGCGCCATCCTTCTCTCCACAAACCAGGTTGGGGGAGAGCACGTTAGCGCTTCGCGATGCCGCGTGTCAAGCGCATGTCACGCGGGTGTCAGACGCGCATCAAGCGCGCATCGCGTACACCTCGATCCACGGCGCCCAGTCGGCGCGCGCCGCCGCGACGCGCCGCATCACACGCTTCATCATCAACTCTTCCCGCCGAGCCCACGGGCGCGTCCATTCGTCCCCGGTGGGAACCAGCACGTCCCCGCGCACGTGTGCGATGCGAAACCCCGCATCGCCGAACAGTCGCGCCAGCGAGCGCACGCTGAATCCGGCGCGGTACGGAAACGTCAGCAGATTGTTCTGCGCAAGCGCCGCCCGCGCGGTGCGACGCACGGACGTGAAGCGGCTCCGCAACCGCCGACGCACACGCGCGTAAAACTCACCACTCGGCACCCGTACGGCGAGCACACCGCCGTCGTTCAGCAACCGCGCCGCCGCGATCACCGCGGCGCGCGGCTCCGGCAACTGATCGAAGGTGTTCCAGATTGCGACCGCGTCGAAGCGTCGGTCGTCGTCGAACGTACTGAGCGTGCCATCGTGCACCGCAAAGCCGAGCGAGCGTGTGAACTCGTTGATCTCGGGATTGATGTCGAGCCCTTCGACGCTCAGTCCTTCGTCGCGTGCGGCGGAGAGAAACGCGCCAGCGTAGCTTCCGACCTCGAGCCCCGATCCGCCACGACCGAGCACGCGACGCAGCTCGCGCGCTTGATCGCGAATGGCGGGCAACTGCGTGTCGTGCAGCGATCGCAGGACGTCGCGATCCGGCGTGGTACGCGCGTAGATCTCGGTGAGCTCGTGCGAGCGCTCGACGGGATTGCGATAGACGAGCCCACACTCGCGACAGCGGACGACGGCGATGGGCGGATGCTGCGAGAACGCCACCCGATCGAGCAATCGTTCGGGTGGCGTGTCGGGACGCAGGCGTGCTTGATGGAATTCCCACAGCGCTTCGACTTCGGCGCGCAGGTCATCCTGATCGGCGATGAGATCGGAGTCCGAGTGGCCGCAAACGGCGCAGTGGGCGGGTTCGTACGATATGGACACGCTGCCGAGCGAATGCACGAGCGATGCCGAGGCAAAAGACCGTCATCCCGAGCGAAGCGAGGGATCCAACGTCTCCCTCAGAGAGCTGGCCGCTCTACTGGGACGATAGATCCCTCGATCGCTTCGCTCACTCGGGGTGACAGCCGAATCTTCACGGAATCTTGTAAAAGTCGATTTGATTGTCATTGAACCGCGGAATCGCCACCACGCTCCGCTTCGTATCCACCGCAATGTCGGCCGGCCCCGACACACCGGTCACGAGCTTCGACAGCACGCCGTTCCGCACGACGTTCACCGTGCCGTCGGCCCAACTCGACACGAGAATGCGGCCGTCGGCGAGCACTTCGACGCCGTCGTACTGACCGGGCCCCTGTACGAGCGTTGCGGTCGTCTTGTCGCCGTCCTTCCAGGTTTGCACCGATTTTCCGTCCGACGGACCGAGCACGAATCGCGCGTTCGCTTTGTCCCAGGTGATCCCGTTCGGCGAGTTGAGCGAATCGACCTTGATCGACGTCGCCTTCCCGCCCGCGATCCTGAAGATCTGATCCGTGCCCGGATGTGACTGGCCGCCCTTGTCGTCGAACGCAATGCCGGTGTCGGTGACGTACACGGAACCATCTCCGCCGATCGCGACGTCGTTCAGAAACGTCGCGTTCTGCGACGAGAGATCGATGTCCGCGAGCTGGGCGCCGGTCTTTCGATTGAACGCGCGCACGTGATTGATGTCGGCCACCCATAACGTGTCGCCCGATAACGCGAGGCCCTTCGGTGCATCGAGTGTCACACCGTTCTTTCCGCCTTCGACGAGCATCCTCATCGCCGCGCCGGTGCTGTCCGCGCGCAGAATCGCGATGAACCCGTTGTTGTCGTGCTGCGACGGATTGCCGTTGATGTTCGAGACGTAGTAGAGATCGAGCTCCGGATCGTATCGCACGGACTCGGGCGTCTTCATACCGGTTGCTTCGCCGAGTTTGGCGGCGGCGGGCGCGTTCGAGTCCGTTTTCGCGCAGGCCGGCAACACGATGGTTGCGAGCGGGAGGGCGATAATGAGTGAACGCATCGTAGATCTCCTGGTTGGGTCGCCGGACACAAAAAAACGGTGCTACGACAACGTCTGACAAGATCCGACAACATCTGAGCAGGACAGCAGCCCCTCTCGCCAGATTCGGCCACCGCGCCGTTCAACAGATCCGGTCAGATTCTGCCGGACCTGGTCGTAGTATGACGCAGTTGATCTGTTCATTGGCGTCCCCACTAGAGTCGCGCCAGATTCTCTGCCATGAGACATCTCCCACTCCTCGCGGCACTGCTGCCGTCGCTGCTCCTCGCCCAGCGCGACTCCGTCGCCTTCGCCGGCCTGCACTGGCGCGAGATCGGCCCCTATCGCGGCGGTCGCTCCGTCGCCGCAACCGGGAATCCATCACGCCCCGATGAATTCTGGATGGGCAGCCCCGGCGGCGGCGTCTTCAAATCGATCAACGCCGGCCAGTCGTGGGCGCCCATCACCGACAAATATTTCGGCGGAACGATCGGCGCCATCGCCGTCGCACCGTCGGCGCCCGACATCGTCTATGTCGGCGGCGGCGAGTATCCCATCCGCGGCAATGTCTCGCATGGCGACGGCGTCTGGAAGACCACCGACGGCGGCAAGACCTGGGTCTCGCTCGGGCTTCGCGACACTCGGCAGATTGGCGACATCGTCGTGAACCCGACCAATCCCGACATCGTTTACGTCGGCGCGCTCGGACACGTGTGGGCGCCGAATGCCGAACGGGGCGTCTATCGCTCGAAGGACGGCGGCCGGACGTGGCAGAAGATTCTCTTTAGAAATGACTCAACGGGCGTCGTCGATCTCGTCATGGACCCGAACAACCCCAGCGTGCTGTACGCGGGATTCTGGCAGGCGGGGCGCACGCCGTGGCTGTTATCGTCCGGCGGCAACGGCAGTGGTCTGTGGAAGACGACGGACGGCGGCGACAACTGGGTCGAGCTCACGCGCAATCCCGGATTGCCCGCGGGCATCTGGGGCAACATCGGCGTCACCGTATCCGGCGCGAATTCGAACCGGCTTTGGGCGAACATCGAGGCCGACTCCGGCGGCGTGTTCCGTTCCGACGACGGCGGTCGAACGTGGACGCAAACCAACAGCGATCGCAATCTCCGCCAGCGCGCCTGGTATTACACGAAGATTCACGCCGATCCCAAGGACACGAATGTCGTCTACGACAACAACGTGTCGTTCATGAAGTCGACCGACGGCGGCAAGACGTTCCGTGCCGTGCGCGGCATGCAGCATGGCGACTCTCACGACCTGTGGATCGATCCGAAGAATCCCAACCGCATGGTCGAGTCGGACGACGGCGGCGCCGAAGTCAGCGTCGACGGCGGCAAGACGTGGAGCGACGAAGACTTCGCGACGGCGCAGTTCTATCATGTCATCGCGACCACGCATTTTCCGTATCATGTCTGCGGCGCGCAGCAGGACAATTCCACGCTCTGCGGGCCGAGCCGCGGTGATTTAGACATCTCTCAATGGCTCGAGGCGGGCGGCGGCGAGTCGGGCTGGATCGCCGCGCGCGCCGACACTCCCGACATCGTGTACGCGGGCAGCTACGGCAATCTGCTCACGCGCAAGGATCTGCGGACGGGAATCACCGCCAACGTGAATCCGTGGCCCGACAATCCGATGGGCCACCCGGCGATGGACCCGAAGTACCGCTTCCAGTGGACGTTCCCCATCGTCGTGTCGAAGCACAACTCGAACGTCGTGTACGCCGGCTCCAACGTCGTGCACAAGACGACGAACGGCGGCCGGAGCTGGACCGTCATCTCCCCCGACCTTACCTACCACGATCCCGCCACGCTCGGCAACTCGGGCGGGCCGATCACCAAGGACCAGACGTCCGTCGAGTATTACGCGACTGTTTTCGTGATCGAGGAATCGCCGATCACGCCAAGGATTCTGTGGACTGGATCAGACGACGGCAAGGTGTTCGTCACGCGCGACGGCGGTGTGCATTGGACGGATGTCACGCCCAAGGACATGCTGAAGTTCACGCGCCTCTCGAGCATCGACGCGTCGAAGTTCGGCGAGTGCATCGCCTACGTGGCCGCGAATCGGTTTCAGCTCGACGACGATCGGCCATATCTATGGAAGACAGCCGACTGCGGCGCGCATTGGGCGCGCATCGATGGAGCGCTTCCGTCAACCGAGTTCACGCGCGTGGTGCGCGAGGATCCCGACAAACGCGGCCTGCTCGTGGCCGGCACCGAGCGCGGCACGTGGTACTCGCCCGACGACGGCACACACTGGCAGTCGCTGCGACTCAATCTGCCGTACGTACCTGTTCACGATTTGGTATTCAAGAACGGTGACATCGTGCTCGCGACACACGGCCGCGGCTTCTACATCATGGACGACATCTCGACGCTCGAGCAGATGACCGACGCCGTCGCGGCGAGCGACGCGCACCTGTTCACGCCGCGCGATCAGTACCGCCTGGCGAGCGGCGGCGGCTTCGGCGGCGGCGGACGCGGCGGCGCGGGTGCCGCACAGCAGGTGACGCCCGAGAACGCGCCAGTCCATCCCACCGGCCAGAATCCACCGAATGGCGTCGTCGTGCAGTACTGGCTCAAGTCGGCAAATCACACGGTGGCGCTCGATTTCCTCGACGCCACCGGCAAGGTCATTCGCAGCTACTCGAGCAAATCGGACACGACGCGCGCGCAGCCGAACGCAGGCGACGATTTCTTCGCGCCGCCGCCGCCGGCGCGCGCGCCCAATCAGCGCGGCGTGAACACCTTCGTGTGGAACATGCGCTATCCGGACGCGTCGAGTTTCCCGGGCATGATCCTCTGGGCCGCCAGCGTGACGGGCCCGCAAGTCCCGCCCGGCACGTACAAGGTGCGCATGCTGGTCGACGCCAAGCCGATTGCCACCGAGGCGTTCAGGATTCTCCCCGATCCGCGCGTGAAGGCCACGCTCGCCGAGTGGGACGCGCAGGCGAAGCTCGCGCTCCAGATTCGCGATCGCTTCTCCGAAGCGAACGACGGAGTCACCGACATTCGCCGCGTGAAAGCCGAGCTCCGCGACCGCCAATCCAAAATCCCCGCCGCGCAGCAAGGCGCCTTCTCGGCACTCGCCGGCGCGTTTGGCGCGGCATTGAGCCAGGTCGAGGATTCGCTGTATCAGACGAAGAATCGCAGCGGCCAGGACCCGCTGAATTATCCCATCCGTCTCAACAACCGCATCGGCGCGCTGCTCGGTGTGGTGCAGAGCGCCGATGGCGCGCCGACCAAACAGTCATACGACGTGTACACCGTCGTCTCGAAGGAGCTGAACGTTCAGATGACGAAACTGAAACAGCTCATGAACGAGAATCTGCCGAAGATCAACGCGATGCTGAAAGCGGCGGGGCTCAAGGAGATCGAGCAGAAAGGACCCATCGCTTGAGCGATGGGCGTTGTGCGATGGGGGTTGGGCGTGAGACTCCATGACCGCCCATCACCCATCACCCATCACCCACCGGGACCGCCATGCCCATCGCATGATACCCCTTGTCGACGTACACCGTCGACCCGGTAATCCCCGACGCCAACGGCGAACACAAAAACGCCGCCGCGTTCCCGACCTCTTCCGCCGTGAGCTTCTCCGTCAACGGCGCGTTCGCCGAGACATACTCCACCATCTTTCCGATGATGCCGATCGCGCTCGCCGCGCGCGACGCCAACGGGCCCGCCGAGATGGTATTGACCCGCACGCCAAACTTCCGCCCGGCCTCGAACGCGAGCGTTCGGGTATCGCTCTCGAGGGCCGCTTTGGCCGACGACATCCCGCCGCCGTAGCCCGGAATCACGCGCTCGCTCGCCATGTAGGTCAGCGACACGAACGAGCCACCGTCGCGCATCAGCGGCCCAAGACGCTGCACCATCGACACCATCGAATACGCGCTCGCGCTCACGGCGCCGACATAGCCGTTACGGCTCACCTCGAGCAGCGGCTTCTTCACTTCCGGCCCGTTCGCGAGCGAGTGAACGACGATGTCGAGCGGCTTTGCTCCGAAATCCGCCACGAGCCGCTGGGCCAGTCCGCCGATCGAGCAGTCGCCCACATCCGCATACCGTTTGTTGTTTCGAACCTCGTCCGGCATCTCGTCGTAGGAGTCGTAAACGGCGTCCAGCGGATAGATCTTCTCGAACGTCAGCAGGTCGCCCGACGAGAGCTTGCGTGATTCATCCATCTTCCCGCGCTCGAGCAGATTCAAAAAGATATTCAGCGCCGGCGGCCACGTCCCCACCGACACGCTCGCGCCGGCCTCGGCGAGTGCCTTCGCGATGGCGAATCCAAAGCCGGCATCATCGGCGACACCCGCGACCAGCGCGCGGCGGCCAGTGAGATCGAGGGAAAGCATGGCGGAGAATATAGGCCGCTCAGGGATTGTAACCCACAGCGCCCACATTTCGTCTAGTGGGCGACGACGTTCACGGGAGGGGCGCGGTGGCGACAGTACTGTATGTCGATGACGAAGACGCGATCCGGCGAGCGCTTCGTTCGTGGTTGGTTCGCCGAGGTCACGTGGTCTTCACCGCGGGTTCCGGCGAAGAGGCCCGCGCCGTGCTCGAATCGCAAACGGTCGACGGCGTCTTCATCGACATCTGGCTGGGCACCGAAAGCGGCTTCGATCTCTTCGAGTGGATCGACATGCACCGGCCCAAGGTGGCCGAGAACGCTGTTTTCGTCACAGGCGACATCATCCGCGACCCCGACGTCGAGCGTTCCCTGAACGCCCTCGAGCGTCCCGTGTTGACGAAACCCTTTGAACTTGGCGAGCTCGAGCGAATCGTTCGCGGGTGGACAGCGCAGTAGGCGGCACGCATCCTGTAATTCGCGATGGATGTGAGCCAACCTGCCCGCCCATTGATCATTGGCCGGGACGACAGCGATTTGCCTGTCGTTCCCGGTCCCTCGTTCGCGCGCGGTTTGTGGCGCATTGCTGCCGCGGACGTGTCGAGCGGGAATCAGGTCAAACTGCTGCGCGACGGACCCGCGACCTTCGAGACGATGATCGAGCTCATCGACGGCGCCGAGCAAAGTGTCGCGCTCGAGAGCTACATCTTTCGGTCGGACGAGGTCGGCAAGGACATGGCGAGCGCGCTCGAGCGCGCCGTTCAACGCGGAGCGAACGTTCGCTTACTGCTGGATTGGGTCGGCGCGCGCGGTACCTCGCGGAAGTTCATCAAGCAGATCCGCCACCGCGGCGTCGACGTCGCGATCTTCAACGCGCCCGGCTTCCACCGCTGGCTCGGCGCTGTGCCTCGCGATCACCGCAAGCTCCTGGTCGTGGACGGATCCGTCGGCGTGACCGGCGGCGTCGGCGTGGGCCGCGAATGGACGACCGGCGTTCAGAAGAAGCAGCGGTCGCGCTGGCGCGACACCGCGGTGAAGATCGAAGGACCCGCGGCGCACGACATGATGTCGGCGTTCGATCACATGTGGCGCCGCACCAAAGGGCACGAGCGGCGCGGATCGCACCGCTTCCTGCGCCGGCCCGCGCGGGGCGCCCATCTCGATCCCGCAACAGACCAGCCCGCGCTCGTCGGCATCATCGAAGGCGAACCGCTGCGCTGGCGCGTGTCCCGCGCGCTGCAGATTCAGGCGATCTCGGCGCGGCGATCGATCTGGATCGCCACCGCGTACTTCACGCCGTCGCCATCGGAGGTCGAAGCGCTGAATGGTGCCGCGCGCGACGGAGTCGACGTTCGCATTCTCTTGCCAAGCCGCAACGATCATCCATGGGTTTCGCTGCTCGCGCGGCGCTACTACCGGCGGCTGCTCACCAACGGCGTGCGTCTCTGGGAGTGGCAAGGCGAGATGATGCACGCCAAGACCAGCGTGGTGGATGGACGCTGGGTACGCGTCGGTTCCACGGACTTCAACCCACTCGGCGTCGCGATCAATTACGAGCTCGACGCCGTCATCGAAGACGCCGCGCTCGGGCGGGAAGCCGAGCACATGTTTCTGGCTGATTTGGAAGGATCTCGTGAAGTCACTCTGTAGTCTGTTGCTGGCTGCGACGCTCGCGGCGCCCCTGGTGCCCCTGGTGCCCGCGGCCGCGCAAGTCGATACGATCCGTCCCTCGCATTCCCTGTTCACCTGGCGTGACGGAGTGCTCGCCGCCGGCTTCGCGGTCGCGACGGTCGCCATTCGCCCGCTCGACAAGGCGGCGGCAAATGTATTACAGAATCCTTATCGTCAAAAAAACCGGGTGTTCAAGACGGCGGCGACCATCGTTCGCGACGTCGCGCAGCCGGGCTCCTACGTGATCGGCGCATCGATGTTCGCCGCCGGGAAGGCCACGCACTCGGAACGGCTCGCCGAAGTCGGTCTCCACGGTACCGAAGCGTTGGCGATCGGCGCGCTGTTCGCCGACGGGTTGAAGTACACGTTCGGTCGCGCGCGGCCGTTCGTCGATACGGTGCCCAATCCGGACAACTGGCAACTCTTTCGCGGCACGAAAGGCGGGAACTATCAATCGTTTCCGTCGGGGCATACGACGGCGGCGTTCGCCGCCGCGGCAGCCGTGAGCGCCGAAACGAGTCGGTGGTATCCCGAGCTCACGTATTTTCTCATCGGGCCCGTGATGTACGGCGGCGCCACGGCCGTGGGCCTATCGCGCATGTACAACAATCGGCATTGGGCGAGCGACGTGATCATGGGTGCCGCGATCGGCACCTTCGCCGGAACGAAGGTGGTGCGTTATCATCGTACGCACCCCGGCAACAAGGTCGACAAATCGCTTCTGAACATCGGTTGGTCGCCCGGACATGGGCTGACGCTGGGCGTCGTGCGCTGAGTCGTAGTTCCCAACGCCCAACGCCTGGCGCTCACCGCGGATGAAGCCCGGTCTCATCATCATGGCGGAGCTTCGCGGCGAGATCGCTGAACGGGTGCACGCGATTCAACAGCAGTTCGATCCGCGCATGGCCGCGGAGCTGCCGCCGCACATCACGATCACGGGTTCATCGGGCATGGGTCCTATCGCGCCGGATACGGGTGACGACCAAGTGCGGTCGGCCCTCGAGCCGATCGCCGCCGGTACCGCGCCGATCGTCGCGCGCCTCGAGCCGCCGATGCGCTTCATGCAGAGTCCCGTGGTCGTGATGACCATCGATCCCAACGGTCCCATCCGCGCGCTGCACGAAAAGATCAAGCTGAGCGGCTTATCATACGAGCAGCCGCGCTTCACGTTCACGCCGCATCTCACGCTCAGCTTCTATCCCGAGCTGGCGCGCGACCGGCTGCGCGAGCTGCTGCGCTTTCGCATCGCCGAGCCCATTCTCATCGATTCCATTCAGGCGTACCGCGCGATCGATCTGACGCGAACCGTCAAAGTCGTCGATCTCCCGCTGGGCGCCGTGTAAGCACGCACGCAATGTCACCATCCGAGCTCGCACCGCCCGAGATCCTTCGCCGCATCGAAGCCGACGCCGACGCGCAGGTGGGACGCGCGTTCATGCAAATCGCGGCCGACTACTTCACCCAAACACGCGCGCGCGATAGCCGCGTTTCAACTCCGCACACACCGGCTGGTCTCGCGGCTCGATTCGACGAACCGCTCCCGCGCGATGGTCATGCGATCGACGAGATCATCGCGCGCATTCGCGCCGACGTCGTTCCGGACAGCAATCATCTCTTTCATCCGCGCTACGCCGGCCATCAGATCGCCGGGCCGTTGCCCGCGGCAGTGTGGACCGAAGCCGTCACGGCCGCGCTCAATCAATCCGTCGCGGTCTTCGAGATGTCGCCCGTGGGGACGGTGCTCGAGCATCGCGTCATCGCATGGATGTGCGCGCTCGCCGGCTTCGGTGCGGAAGGTGGCGGAACGCTGACGAGCGGCGGGACTGAAGCCACGTTCACCGCACTGCTCGCGGCGCGCGGCGCGGCGATTCCCGATGCGTGGACGAATGGCGTCGGCGCCGATCCGCCACTGCTTCTGTGCGGCGAGCACGCCCACTATGCCGTCACGCGCGCCGGTGCGGAGTTGGGCATTGGCATGCGACACGTACTGCCGATTCGCTCGCGAGACTATCGCATGGACGTCGATGCGCTGCACTCCGCGCTGCACGAGTTGTCGCGAAAGGGCAAGCGCGTGATGGCCGTCGTCGCAACCGCCGGCTCGACAGCGACGGGGTCGATCGACGATCTCGACGCGATCGCATCGCTCTGCGACGAACATGGCATCTGGCTGCACGTCGACGCCGCGCACGGCGGCTCGGCGCTCTTCTCGGCGAAGCATCGCGCGCGACTCGCCGGCATCGAGCGCGCCAGGTCGCTTGCGTGGGATCCGCACAAGATGATGCTCGTTCCCACACAAGCAGGCATGATCCTCGTCCGGAACGAGCGCGACCTCGACGCCGCGTTCTCGCAACGCGCGCCGTATCTGTTTCAAGGCGGACACGGCGAGCGAAGCTGGGATCAGGGAACTCGTAATTTCATTTGCTCGCGACGCGCCGACGTGCTCAAGCTCTGGGTCGCGTTGCAGCGGCATGGCGCGGACGCCTTCGGCGCGATGTACGATTACTTCTGCGATCTGACGCGGCTCGTCTATGACGAAGTCATGGAGCGCCCCGACTTCGAGCCGCTCCACGAGCCGGAATGCAACATCCTGTGCTTCCGCTACGTCGGCGATCGATCGCGCACTGACGAGCAGCTCGACATGCTCAATCGCGAGATTCGCGAGCGCTACAACGTATCGGGCGAAGGCTGGATCACGGCGACGAACCTCGATGGCCGCCGCGTGCTGCGTGTGACGATGATGAATCCACGCACCACGGCGACCGACGTGCGAGAGATTCTCGACGGCCTGGCGAGAGTGGCGCGCGCGATCGGCTAACGGGCGGAATCAGCGCCCGTTCGTCGACACACTCACCGTCGTCTGGAACCTTTGCGTGATCGCGGTCAGGTGGTGCTCGATCGCATCTGCCGCCTCGGGCGTGAAGCGCCCTTCCTGGCAATCGTAGATGCGTCCACGCCGATCGACGAGCAACACGTAAATGCATTCTTCGTCCGGCAAGCCCAGCGCGTCGCGGAACGACCGCTTGTCGACGAAGAGGGTGATCGTACGCGCGCGCGCCGTCTGGTCCGCGGCGTCGTGGCGCATGCCGCTCGTGATGAAACCGCGCATCATCGCGAAGCCGCGACTGATCGTCGGCAGCTCGTAGATCCGCACGCTGTCATGGCCGCGCACGAGCATCTTGAGCCACGGCATCCACGTGTTCACGTCGCGCTGCTGCTCCTGCCGAAACGCGACGATGACGATGTTGATCGCGCCCGCGAAGCCGCGCGGTAACTCGAAGTGCGTCCCGTCGAGACTCTTGCCGGCGACGCGTGGAAAGTGTGCGGAGGCATTCATGGTGAACCGTCTCGGGAAGATGGCACCCAACGAATGCCGTTCGCGGCGCTCGACGACCATCCGACCAAAGTCCCACGGTCCCACAAACAGCACGTGCGCGATTCTTCGCGAGCAATCTCGACGAGGTGTAGATGTTCACTCGAAGCGGCGCCCTGGCGTTGGCGCTGGCGTGTCTCGCGCCAGTCGCCCTCCACGCACAAAACACTGCCACCGGTACGGTGCCCGCGCACGCAACCATCGGCGCGGTCGTGACGCTCAGCAATCCGACGGCGCTCGAGTTCGGCACGCTCCTCGCCGGACAGACGTCGACTGAGGTGCCGCCGCTCTTTTCTTCCGCCGCGGCTCACGCCGGATCGATTCAGGTGTCGTTCAGCGATCCGATCAACCTCAGCGTGACGATCGACCCGGGAGGCGAGCTCGCCAACCAGGGTCACACGCTCACGACGTCGCTGACGTGCGGCGCCGGCAGCTCAGCCACCGACGCCAACGCGGTCAGCATCGACTGTCAGAGCCAGCATCTTGGCGGCTCGCTGCAGCAGGCGGCGACGCGATCCACCCGCACCGCGTTTCTCTTCATCGGCGGCCATACCACGGCCGGCGACGACGCGCCCGCGGGTGCGTACTCCGGCTCCATCACGGTGCGTGTGACCGTGACGACGCAGTAGCGGACTCGCGATGCGCCGCATGCATGCGTGGTCTCGCGAGCGACTGGCGATCGCGACGCTTCTCTTCGTCCCGACGCTCGCGCCACACCGGGATTCGTTCGACGCGCAGATCATTCCGCGACAAGGCATCGAGTGGGGCGTGATGATGCCGGGCGTTCCCGTGCGCGTGACGCCGCAGAACGAGGGGCAGCGCGGCCAGATCGATTTCGTCGGCCAGGACAACTTCAACGCCACGCTGGTGTTTCCGGCGAACCTCACGTCGCTGAAAGGCGATCGTCTCGCCGTGAGCGTTCAGACCGGCGACCTGATGTTGCAGTACACGAGAAACGGCGGCACCTCGTTTCCAGATCCGACGCTCCCGATCTCCATCCATACGAACTCGGGACAGGGCGACGCGATGCTGTTCATCGGCGGAACGGCGTCGCCGGCGCCGACGCAGGCGCCCGGATCGTATGCCGGCCTCGTACGCGTCGTCATCGTCCGGACGACACTTTAGAGAATTCAAATGACTCGGCCGCGCGCCATCGGTGTGCTCGCTCTCGCAATCGCCGCGGCGGTGATTCTGCGTTGGCCGCGGCCGACGGAGGCCGTGTCGATATCGCCCACGGCCATCTATCTCTCGAGCCGCGACCGCACGGCGTCGTTCGAGTTGTACAATGGCGACGACACGCCCGCCGAAGTCGAGCTGTCGCTGGCGTTCGGCTATCCGGCGTCCGATTCGCTCGGGCGCGTCGATGTGCATCTCCTCGACAGTGTACCCGCCACCGAACCTTCCGCGGTCCCATGGCTCAGATTGTTTCCGCGCCGCGTGGTGCTCCAGCCGAAGCAGCGACAGCTCGTACGCGTCGGGGCATATCCGCCGGCCGGCATTGCGGTCGGTGAGTATTGGGCACGGTTGCTCGTACGGTCGCGCCCCTCACCATTGCCCGTCGAAGCCGACAAAGGCCGCTCGGCTCGACGGCCGCTCATGAAAATCGAGACGTTGTTCATCACGGCGCTCAACTACCGTAACGGCGCGGTCACCACGGGCGTGCAAGTCGACAGCGCGCGAGCACGCACCACCGATTCGACGCTCTCGCTCGTGCTGGACATGCATCGCACCGGCAATGCCGCGTATCTCGGGCGGCTCAATGTGGAAGTGCTGTCGACGAGCGGCGCCGTCGTGATGCAATCGGCTGAAGACGTCGCCGTGTATCGCTCGCTGCGCCGCATCATCACGTTTCCGCTGGCACGCGGCTCCGCGTCGACATTTCGCTACCGTCTGGCGACCGAACGCGACGACATCGACCCGTCCGTTGTCGCGCGCGCCGAACCGGTCTCAGGGCAGGTCCGTTTCGCGCCATGAGAGGCGCGTGCGCCGGCCTACTCCTGTGCCTCGTCGTACACGTGACCGCGGCGCAGTCGAGCGACGCTCTGGATCGAGGCTTGTACGAATTTCACATCGGACGCCTCACCCCCTTCACGTCGACGGTGATCATCACGCAGCAACGCGCATTGCTGCTGCCGCTCGAACCAATTCTGGCCGTGACCGGTGTTCGTCTGGACTCGACTGTCGACGCGCCCAAGGGCGTCCGGTTCGACGGCGTGACGTACCTCGCCGGCGCGCGCGTCGCCGCACTCCTCGCGGCGGAGCTGCGCGTCGACTCGTCGTCGCTCGTCATCGAGATTCGCCGCGGCGCGCTCTTTCCCGCCGAGCGCGAGCGTGCGCGCGCGTCGCAGGCATGTTGCTCACGGGGTGCGCACGGCGTTTCCGATCCGCGCTGGACGCCGCGCACGGGCGGTGGTCTCGTCGAATGGTACATGGCGTCCACGCCGGCGGATCGAACCATGTACGCCGAGGCGCGCGTTGGCGTCGCGGTGTTCGGCGGTGCGCTGAGTGCGGTCGGATACGCGCAGAACGGCGCGGTCGCCGGCGCAGCGGCGCCGTCCGGCGGATCGTGGACATACGATTTCGTGAATCCGACGTCGTCGTACATCCGCGACGTTCGCATCGGCGATCTGTACGGCGGCGTCGCGGCCACCGAATCGTTCCGGGGATTACAAATCTCTAATAAACTGCCCTTTCGCACCGGCTATTTCGACGAAATCGATTTTCAACCGCACCTCCCGCCGGGATGGTCATACGAGCTGTATCAGAATGGCCGGCTCATCGACGTGGTCGATTCACCCGAGAGTGCGCCTCCGACGCGGATCCCGCTCACCTACGGCGTCACACCGCTCGAGGTCCGCGCGTATGGCCCGTCGGGACAGACGGTCACGACACCGCTCACGCTCGTCACGTCGTCGTCGCAGCTTCCGCGCGGCCGCGTCGAATACGACGCGGCCGCGGGCCGATGTTCGTTCACCGGATGCCACGACCTTGCGTACGCCACGATCGACGGTGGCCTCACCGACGCCCTCACGCTTGGCGGTGGCGCTGAGACGTGGTCCGACAGCACGACTCGGCGATGGACGCCCGTTGCCCGTCTGAGCTACGCCACGTTCACCGGCTGGCAGATGCAGGCCGACTATCAGCCGGCCGTGCTCGAGCGAGCACTCGTCTCGTACATCGCGCCAAGACTTTCAGCAAGCGTGCAAGGCGGCCGCTCCTATGCACAAATCGGAGCGATCGGCGCGTCGAGCGCGATCGCTACCATCAGCGCGCTGTCATCGCAGTGGTTCGGAAGCGGATCGCTCGCCGCGCGAACGGGGCGCGACGACATGTCCGCGTGGTTGCCCTCCGCCACCATCGTGAACGCGTGGCTGAACGGCGACTCCTCGCGCGTGGCGAGTTGGGACACCGGGGTGCAGGAAGTGTTTCGCGGCGTGTCGATGGGCGCCCGGTACTCGCACGCCATCGGCACGTCGGATATCACCTCGCTGAGCGCGACGCTACTCCGGCCGCTCGACGCCGGCATTCTGCGCCACATCCCCGTGGTGAGCCTCGGCGCGGGAGGCGGAGGCGGCGGACGTTTCGTTGAAGGTGGCGCGACGATCGAGCTCGCCGCGCGCGGAACGATCTCGTTGTCCGGCCGCAGCGGTCTGACGCGCGACCGGCTGTCGTACGCGACGATCACGTATTCCGCCGTGCTCGGGGCCGCTCGCGTCGGCGCGCAAATGCGCAGTTCCACGAACGCTCATACGAGTACGCTCATCAACCTCTCCGGCGCGGTGGTCGCGACCGCCGACCGCGCGTTGCTCGTCGATCCGACGATTTCCGGCAACAGCGCCGGCGTCCGCGGTGTCGCATACTACGATGACGACGACGACGGCGTGTTCGGTCCCGGCGATCGGCCCGCGGCGCACGTGCGCATCTTCGTCGGAGGACAGGCCGCGGTCTCCGACGATCGCGGACGCTTTCGCGTCTGGAATGTGCTGCCGTACCAACCGATCGACGTTCGCGTCGACTCACTCGTTGGACTCGATCCGGCATTCGGCCTCGAGCCCGCACAAGCGCTCCGCGCGACGCCGAACATGTTCAATCCGGTGAGCGTGCGCCTCGTGCGAATTTTCGAGGTGTCCGGCCAGGTCCAGCTCGATGGCGTGTCCGCGCCAGGCGGCGTACGCCTCGTGCTCGAGAGCGCCGACGGCCGGTTTCGATTCGAAACGCTGACCTACGCCGACGGCAGCTACTCCTTCTCACGGGTGTATCCCAGCGCGTATCAGCTGCGCGTCGCGCCCGCGTCGCTTTCCGCGCTCCACGCCGGCGCGGATACGCGCACACTGACCGTTCGCCCGCCCGCCGGCGGAAATGAGCAAACTGTAATGGGGCCGACATTGATGTTGCGAACCAGGCAGTGACCGGTACGACGGCGCACACGTTCGCCTTACGTCCACTGTCCCAGACCATGTGCGCGAAGCGACCCTCCGTGTGTTGCTCACCAACGACACATGTGGCTTCATATTCCGCTCGCGGCCCTGCTCATGCAGGCCGCACCGTCACAGCAGGCACGCACGGCGAACGCGCCGAGCGGCGTCGAAGTTCTCGAGGCCGCCAACTCCGCGGTCCTCCGCTTTCTCACCACGTGGCGCGGCGCATGGCTCGAAGGCGCCGATGCGACCTCGCGCGGGCGATCCGACATCCGCTTGCGCGACGTGCACTGCCACTGGGACGGCAGCTTCGGTTCGAGCCTGCATCGCAATCACCAGCAACCACCGACGCTGATTCACCACAGCAGCCGTCGCTCGATGTGCCCGGACTGGATTCCCGTCGGCGAGGCTGATTTCGACGACGAGAGTGTCGATCGCGACGTGTCATTCTCACCCGAGCACCGCGCGCTCGTCCGCGCGGCGCGCTCCAGGCTGCTCGACTCGCTCGCCATCCTCGACGCGCGGAAACCAGGCGACGCGTGGATCACCGGCCAGCGCGTACGCTTTCTCGTCGACGAGGGTTCGCTCGACGCCGCGATCGAGATCGTGAAGCATTGCAAGGCCGCGCACGCCTGGTGCGCCGAGCTGGCGGGCTACACGTATTACGCCGCCGGCAAGTACTCGCGCGCCGACTCGGCGTTCGACGCGGCGGCCCAGACAATGTCTGCCGACGAACGCTGCGAATTCACGAGCACGCGCCAACTGCTGGATGACGACGGCCAAGCCGCGTACGACCGAATGACGTGCGACGAACGCGCGAACGCGAACGAGTGGTTGTGGTGGCTCTCGAAGCCGCTCTTCGCCGACTCGGTCGACGACCGCCGCAGCGCACACTTCGCACGCAAAGTCCTGGTTCAACTCCACTCCGCGCTTCCTTGGGACGAGCGCTACGACTGGCGCAGCCGTTACGGTGGCCAGGCGGTCGGCGACATGCTGCTGCGGTACGGTTGGCCGGCCTACTCGGATTGGGGCGGGAACGAGGAAGAGCGCTCGCACGCCGCGTGGATGGATTTCTACGACAGCACGCGCACGGCCACGGCCGAGTATCCGCGCGATCGGCTGCATCTCATTCCCGATTTTCGCGCCGTCGGCGATCCATATCACACCGAGGCCAGCGCGTGGCAGATCAACATGCCGCCGCTCGTCGGCGACGACGAGCCGGCAGACCAGTGGTGGCCGGCGGAACACTATCGCCGTCAGGCGGGACCGATCGTGCAACTCAGCGAACAGACCGCGCTCCTGCGGCGCGACGACGACATTCTGTTGGCGACCGCGTCGGAGTGGCCGGCGAAGAATCATCACGTCACACGCGATGCAACGGCCGCCGTACTCGTGCGCAGCGACGCGCTCCGCCGTGTCGAACGCGTTCCGTCGCGCGCGTTCGCCGGCACGCAGGCGCTCGTGCTCACCGCGCACGTGCCCGCGAAGCCCGCGCTCATCGGCACCGAGATCGTCGCGCCGCGCGGCCGCGAATCCGCGCGCACCAGGCTCGGCATCGATCCGCCGGCGCCGCTCGCGTCGCTTCATGCAACTGAAACGGCGATGTCCGCCCCGCTTTTGCTGAGTGCCGACGACGCTCCGCCGAACAGTCCTGAAAGCGCCATCGCCCACATGCTCGGCACGACACGCGTGCGCGGCACGAAGCTCGGCGTCTACTGGGAGACGTACGGCTTCGCGCCCGGCGACTCCATCGACGTGGCCGTGGTGTTGGCGCGCCATGAACCGCTCAGCGCCATGCGCCGCGTCGGCATGTTCCTGCGCATGGCGCACGACCCGAACGGCTCGGTCACCATGCGGTGGCACGAGCCCGAGCTCGGAACGGAAGGCTGGGCGATCCCCGGCGTCGTGCCTATCCGCGCGCGCAGCATTCGCGTGGACATGTCGCGCATCGAGCCAGGGCGATACACGCTGCAGATCCTCGTGAACCGGCGCGGCGCGCTGCCGATCACATCGAAGCGCGAGTTCGTATTCGAAGGGACGGCCGATGGTGTGGCGACCGGCCGCTGAGGCGGCCGGTCAAAGCGCCTTCTTGATCGCCGCCTCGAGATTCTGCTTTCCGCCGAGTCCCGTGTAGACCACCTTGCCCGCCTTGTCGATCACGACGACGTACGACGTGGCGGGCACGTCATACGCACCGGTCGCGTTGCCCTTGGCGTCGAACACCTGCTCGCCCGGCAGCTTGTGCTTCGCCGCGAACGCCTTCACCAGCGCGGGCGACTCGTTCACCGACACCGCGACACCAACGAACTTCACCTTGCCGTCGTACTTCGTCGCGGCCGCGAGCAGCGCGGGCTCGAGCTCCTTGCAGTTCGGGCACCACGTCGCCCAGAACTCCATGACCACTGGCGACTTGCCGATGTACTGCGACAGGTCCGCCTCTTTGCCATCGAGCGTCTGCACCTTCGCGCCAGGCGCCGCACTGCCGACTTCGATGCCAAGGTCCTGCGCGCGTGCCGACGCCGGCGTGAACGCCAACACCAGCGCGGCGATCGCCACAGGCAGCGACCTGGCGTGGAGCATCTTCGATACGAAACCGCTCATAGAATCAGTTGCCCCATTTTCACGAGATAGTATTCCGCCACGCCGATCATCACGAGCGCGAACACGCGCTTGATCCACACCATCCACATCCCGGCGCGCGGCAGCCGCGCGATCGCGCCCGACGACAAGCCGACGACCACGAGCAGCGTACACATGCCGAGCGAGAACACGAACAAGTACAAAAATCCGAGGCCGGCGCTTTTCGTCGACGACACCCAGGTGAGCACCGCCGCCATCACGGGCGCCGAGCATGGCGCCGCGACGAGCCCGGACATCGCTCCCATAGTGAACGCACCGGACACGCGGCCCGCGGTTCCCGCGCTCGCCGCCCGCTCGAGAATCGCCGTCGGTACGCGTACCGGAAGCACGTCGAGCATGGCCAGCGAGGCCAGCAGCAGCACGTTCGCCATGACGAAGTACAGCCATGGATTGCTACTGACGGAACCGAACAGTGTTCCCGTCATGCCCGCGAACAGGCCGAGCGCGGAGTAAACAAGCGCGAGGCCGAGCACGTAGGACACTGTGAGGATCACGGGACGCCATCGCGCGGGCTTCGCCCCCGGATCGCCGACCGTCGTTCCGCCGACGATCGCCGCGGTGATCGGGATCATCGGATAGATGCACGGTGTCAAACTGGTCAGCACGCCGCCGGCGAAGACGAAGGGAAGCGCCTTGAGCGGGTTGCCGGAGAGATTGGGAAGCACGGAGGAGAGGTCCACGCGATGAAAGCTACGGCCAGCATCAAAATCCTGACACTCGGCGCCGCGTTCGCGTTTGCGTCGGCCGGTTTGGCGCGCTCGGCGGCCGCGCAATCGAAGCCCGACATGGGGATGATGGGCATGAGCATGGACCCCGCCTCGAGCGCCCACATGCGCATGACGCCGCCGCGCGCCGCAACGCATCAGGATACGGTGCGCGCGCTCACGGTGGCGGCGGAGCTCAAGCGCGCCATCGCGAAGTATCAGGACACGGCCGCCGCCGTTCGCGACGGCTATCGGATGTTCCTTCCGAACGTGAAGAACCAGCGCGTCTTTCATTTTACCAACACCAGCCGAGCATTCGAGGAGGCCTTCCGCTTCAATCCGGAAAAGCCGACGTCCGTCCTCTACAAGCGCGGCGCCGACGGGAAGCTTCACCTCATCGGCGCGATGTACACCATGCCGCAGCGCGCCAGCCTCGATCGATTGAATGCTCGTGTTCCGCTTTCGATTGCGCGGTGGCACCAGCACGTGAATTGGTGCCTGCCGAAGTCGTCCGAATCGCGGCGCTACGGTGAGCGGATGGCGGACGGCGCGCCGAAGTTCGGTCCCGACTCGCCGATCGCGACGAAGGCGGCATGCGACGCGGTCGGCGGCGAGTTCCATCCGACGCTGTTTGGCTGGATGCTGCACGCCAACGTGTACGACGGCGCGGAGCTGAGCACGATCTTCGGCGACGAGCCCCACTAGCGCCATCTCCCGCATTAGTTGACAGAAGCAACCATTTGGTTGACTTTGTCAACTATGCGCGACATCACCCGGCGCGCGGAGGCCGTCCGCGACTTCAACCGCTTCTACACGCGCCGCATCGGCGTGCTCGGCGACGCCCACCTCGGGAGCCCGTTCTCGCTCACCGAGGTGCGCGTCCTGTACGAGCTCGCGCATCGCGACATGCGTCGCGATGCGCCCACGGCGAGCCAGATCGCCGACGCGCTCGGCCTGGACCGCGGGTATCTCAGCCGCACGCTGCGCGCGTTCAAGCGCCGGGGGCTCGTCACCGCCACGCGGGGCGACGACAAGCGGCAAACGTTGCTGGCGCTGACGGCGGCGGGCCGGAAGGCGTTCGCGCCGCTCGACCGCGGCGCCCGCGATGCAATCGTCGAGATGCTCTCCCCGCTCGGCGACGCCGAGCAGCAGCGCATCGTCGAGGCGATGCAGACGATTCGTACGACGCTCGACGCGTCGAACGCGAGAGGTACGGAGACCATCACGCTCCGCACGCATCGGCCCGGCGACATGGGATGGATCGTTCATCGCCACGGCGTGCTGTACGCGCGCGAGTACGGCTACGATGAGCGGTTCGAGGCGCTCGTCGCGCGCGTGGTGGCCGGCTTCATCGACGACTTCGATCCAGCGCGCGAACGGTGTTGGATCGCCGAGCGGGACGGGGAGATCGTGGGCAGCGTGTTCGTCGTCGCGAAGTCGAAGACGATCGCGCAGCTGCGGCTGCTGCTCGTCGAGCCGAGTGCGCGTGGACGGGGCCTGGGCCGTCGCCTGGTCGACGAAGTGATTCGATTCGCGCGCGGCGTGGGCTACAGGAAGATCCGTCTGTGGACGCAAAGCGAGCTGACGTCGGCGCGGAAGATCTACAAGGCGGCGGGCTTCACGCTCGTGGGCCGCGAGGGGCACGAGCACTTTGGGAAGCGGCTCGAGGCGGAGGTGTGGGAACGGGGCGTCTAGGCGTCGAGGCGCCGGGGCGCATGGGCGAACGGCGCGTGATTTAGATTTCTGCGCTCGTCATACGCCCCGACGCCCCGACGCCCCGACGCCCTATGCCTCCGCCATCATTCATCTACGTCATGAAAGACCTGCGCAAGGTCGTCCCGCCCTCGCGGGAGATTCTGCGCGGCATCTGGTTGTCCTTCTATCACGGCGCCAAGATCGGCGTCCTCGGCGCCAACGGCGCCGGCAAGTCGTCGCTACTGCGCATCATGGCCGGCGTCGACACGGATTTTCAGGGCGAGGCGTGGGCCGCGGAGGGGACGCGCGTCGGCTACCTGCCGCAGGAGCCGCAGCTCGATCCCAATCTCGACGTGAGAGGCAACGTCGAGCTCGCGGTGAAAGCACAGCGCGATCTGCTCCAGGAATTTCAGGACATCTCGATGCAGTTCGCCGAGCCGATGGACGACACGGCGATGGAGAAGCTGCTGGCTCGGCAGGCGCGCGTGCAGGAGCAGATCGACGCGCACGACTTGTGGAATCTCGACAACAAGATCGAGATCGCGATGGACGCGCTGCGGTTGCCGCCGCCGGACGCCGATGTCTCGAAGCTGTCGGGCGGCGAGCGGCGCCGAGTCGCGCTGTGCCGCGTGCTGCTCGAAGAACCCGACATGCTGCTGCTCGACGAACCGACCAACCACCTGGACGCGGAAAGCGTGGCGTGGCTCGAGCGCTATCTGCACGATTTCCCCGGGACCGTTGTCGCGGTGACGCACGATCGCTACTTCCTCGACAACGTGGCCGGCTGGATTCTGGAGCTCGATCGCGGCTACGGCATTCCGTACGAGGGCAACTACACCTCGTGGCTCGAGCAGAAGAGGACGCGACTGCAGCAGGAAGAGAAGACGGAGTCGGCGCGGCAGCGCACCCTCGAGCGAGAGCTCGAGTGGGTGCGGTTGGCGCCGCGCGCGCGGCAGGCGAAGAACAAGGCGCGCATTCAGAAGTACGAGGAGATGGCCGCGCAGGAGACCGCCGAAAAGATTCTGCAGCACGAGATCGTCATTCCGCCGCCGCCGCGGTTGGGCAATGACGTCGTCATCGCGGGCGACATCAAGAAAGCGTTCGGCGACAAGGTGCTCATCGATGGCCTGAGCTTCTCGCTGCCGCGCGGTGGAATCGTCGGCATCATCGGGCCGAACGGCGCGGGCAAGACGACGTTGTTCAAGATGGTGGTCGGCCAGGAGACGCCGGATTCCGGATCTCTAAAGATCGGCGAAACGGTCCAGATCGCATACACCGATCAGAGTCGCACCCTCAACGGCGACATCTCGGCGTGGCAGGAGATCTCGGGCGGGCAGGAGATGATCATGGTCGGCAAGAAGGAGCTCAACAGCCGCGCGTATCTGTCGAGCTTCAACTTCCGCGGCACCGATCAGCAGAAGAAGGTCGGCAATCTGTCGGGCGGCGAGCGGAACCGCCTGCACCTTGCCAAAACTCTAATGTCGGGCGGCAACCTGCTGCTGCTCGACGAGCCGACCAACGATCTCGACGTCGACACGCTGCGCGCGCTCGAGGACGCGCTGGTGGACTTCGCGGGCTGCGCGGTGGTGATCTCGCACGATCGCTGGTTCCTGGATCGCATCGCGACGCACATCCTCGCGTTCGAGGGGAACAGCGAAGTCGTCTGGCACGAAGGCAACTATCAGTCGTACGTCGAGGATCTGCACAAGCGGAAGGGCGCGGACGCGGATCAGCCGCACCGCGTCGCCTACAAGAAGCTGGTTCGTACGTAGCACGCACGCCTCGCGAGACGGAGCCGTCTTGGCCGAGCGTCGCGCCGGATCGCACGAGGAGCGGTGGGAGTGGGTGGAGCATCTCGTCCCGCTCCAGTTTCTCCGCGCGCTGTGGGACGCACTGTTTCCGAAGCGCTTCGAGCGCGTCGTCGTCGACGCGCTCGACGGAACACCGGCGCCCGGATACGCCCGGCCGCTGACGTTCTGTCTCGGCTGCTGGTTGCTGCTCTACGCGGTGGGCAAGACGACGCCGTGGGCGTTCTCGGGCACGGGTATCGTCACCGTGCTGCGCGAGCTGCCACCGGCGGAGCGCCACGCGGTCGCGGCGCAACTCGGAATCGATACGCTCGCGGGAGTGATCGTCGTCGACAGCGGCTCGGTCCCGATTGCGCGTGGCGCGCGCCTCGTGATCGCTCACGTCGACAAAGTCCTTGGCAAACCATTCGGTCGCGCGTCGGCGAGCGATGTGGCGCAGTATCTCGAGAAGAATCACCAATTGGATCTGGCGATTCGCGTCCGCGGCTATGTGGCGCGATATGAGGAACGGCCGACACCCTTCAGCGAGACGTCGCTGGTGATGTTCGTGGTGTTCGGGCTCGTACCCGGCTGGTGGGTGTCGCACTTGATACTGCATTCGCGGCGCCGAACGCTGCGCGAGACCCGGTACGTGCACATGTACAACGACAGCCTGCTCGTCGTGTGGTGCCTGGCGCCATTCTTCGTCGCGACGTGGGCGGGTGAAGCGTTCGCGACCGCCGGCCCACAACACGTGCTCACCGTGGTCGTGTTGGCGGGTGCCGCGTATTGGCTTTGGCGAACGGTCCGGCTATTTCGCTTGACGCACGCTGTGCCCGTGTGGCGAATTGCCGCGGCGCACGTCGCCGGCGTCACGGTTGCGTTCATCATGTGTCTGGTGTTCTCGTTCGGCGCGGGTATCCTGCGCGGGACCATGGCGCGCGCCGGATTCTGACAGCGTCAGCAAGCCTCCCGGATAGACCGGGAACGGGCGCGCGCCTTGCCGCCGGACGGCGCGGGATGAATGATTGATCCGTCGCCGCCGCTCGACGTGCTCTCCCACCTGGTCGCCGAAGGCCTCTAAACGTGACGTCCGATTTCTCGGGTGAGGATCTCGACCGGTTGGGCAACGGCGTTCGGCTGATCGCGCTTCGTGCGCTTGGCGATCCGGATGCCGCGCGGGACGCCGCGCAGGAAACGATGTCGCGCGTGCTGGATGCGTTGCGTGCCGATCGGCTGCGCGATCGTGACAAGCTGCGTGCGTTTGTCCGCGGCGTGGCGCGTAACGTGATCGTGGACATGCAACGCGCGCGTGCCCGCCACGCGCCGCTCAGCGACCAGCTCCCCGACCGCGCGCTCCACGATCCGCTCGAGGGCATGGTGCTGCGCGACGAAGCGGCGCACATGCGCCGAGCGCTCGCCGAGCTCACCGACGACGATCGCGAGCTGCTTCGCCTGGCGTTCGTCGACGGACTCACCCCCGCCGAGGTTGGCGCGCGGCTGAGCGAACCGGCCGAGCGCATTCGTAAACGGAAGTCGCGCGCCCTGCAGCGTCTGCGCGAGCATTTCTTCGCGCTCGCCGCGCGCGCGCGTCACGAATCGTTCGCTCGCGCGACCTTGGAGCAGCGGCACGATGAAGTCGTGCGCGCACAACGAGGCGAATCGTGATCGACCATACTTTGCGCTGCGACGACGTCGCGGATCGCGGGCTCGTCGAGCGGTACGCGGCGGGCCGGCTGCGTTCCGGCGAAACCGCGGCCTTCGAGGAGCATTTGCTGGATTGCGCGCGATGCCAGGAGGCGCTCGAGCTCGCGCTGGCGGTGCGGCACGCCATCGGATTTGATGATACGAAGACTGCGCCGCATCGCGTGCGCGTTCGGGCACCGCTGCTGGCACTCGCGGCGGCGAGCATCGTGTTCGCGATCGTCGCTGTCTCGTTGACGAAACGATCGCGCGCGGACACGCATGGTGTCGCGGGTCCGTCCGCCGCCGTGCTGCCGGAGGATGCACCGCTCTACCTCGGCGCGCCCGTGCGCGAGAGCCCGACGGCGGCCGACTCGGTATTCGCGGACGCAATGTCGAATTACACGGCGTCGCACTACGCCGCCGCCGCTGAGGAATTGAGTAAAGTCATATCGGCGGACAAGGGCGCGGAGCCCGCGCTCTTCTTCCGCGGCGCCTCGTATCTCATGCTCGGCCGCGCACGCGAGGCGCGCGTCGATTTCACGCGGGTGCTTGCGGCCGGCGACAACGTCTACGCGGCCGAGGCGCACTACTATCGCGCTCGCGCCGAACTGCAGATGGGCGACACGGCGGCGGCGCGCGCCGACGCCGGCGCGGTCCCGTCGAATGACGAGCGCGTCGGCCAGCGCGCACGCAAGCTGCTCGATGCGCTCGGAGGCGACGAGCGACGCTCGCGCTGATCTCCGCGCTATTGCTCGTTGCGCATGAGCCGCCGCTCGGCGATTCCCTTCGTGCGCGCCAGCTGTGGCTCGCGGGTGAAGCACGCACGGCCATGCTCGATATGGACAGTGCGCTGACGTTGTGGCGACAGGCGCGCCGCGCCGACCCGCATTTTCTCCCGGCGCAGCTTGCGTTGATGAATGGTCTCGTCGACCGCGAATCGTTCGCCGGGCGAGAACGTTCCGCCCTCGAGGATGTTACAGATCCCGCATTGGCGGCGTGCCTGCACGCCGTGGTCCTTCCGCGGAACGTGCCCGTCACGGTGAAGATGCTGCACGACGTCGAGCGCCGATTCGGCCCTGCGCCGTGCACGCGTGCGCTCATCGCCGAGTACGAGATTCGGCTGCCGACGTCGGTACGGCCTCCCATGCGGCCGTTGGCCGAATGGCGAGCCATGATTGGATCGTACGGCATGTCCGGCGAGCCATGGCTCCTGCGCGTCAATGTGTTGTGCGATGACGGCGCGCTCGCCGCCGCGGACTCCGTCCTCGATCAGGCCGAGCAAAGCGTGGCCACTTGGCGCGATCGCCTGAGGGTACGCGTGGCGCGCGCCGATGTGAGCGCGCTTCGCGGCGACACGGCGCGCGCGCAGGCGATTCGAGAGCAAGTCTGGGCCGCCGTGTTGCGCGACGGCCGACCGGGGCCGCTCGTCGAACTGCTGATCTCTCGAATCGATCGCATTCCTGATGCCCGCCTGCGCGACTCGCTGAGCGCGCGCGGCGCCATGGTCGCGCGACGCTACCACGCGCGCGCGTCACTCGTCGCAATCCTGCAGTCGGAAGGCACAGTCGCGCTCGATCGCGGCGATCTCTCGTCGGCGATTCCCGCACTGCGCGAGGCAGTTTCGGTATCCGACTCGACCTCCTGGCGTCCGCTTCGGGCGCGGTTACATGCCAAGTACGGCCGCGCGCTGCTCAAGCAGGGGCGAGCGCGCGAAGGCATCACACAGCTCGAGCAGGCGTCCGCAATTGCCGACACCGCGGATCGCTACGGCTGCGCTGATATCCAGCACAATCTTGCGCACGCGTACGAATCGCTTGGCGACCTGCCCATGGCGCTCGCCGCCGTGAACCGATTCGTTGCGCTCGCGGCGCCGTTGCGGCTCGACGGCCTGGCCGTGATCGCGAATTACGATGCTGGGCTGATGCAATGGGAGGCAGGACTGCACGCCTCGTCCCGCAACAGCTTCGAGCAGATGGTACGGATCGTCGACGAGATGAAATCGTACTTCTACTACGCGGGTGATTACTACGAGCGCATCGGCGATCTCCCGCGCGCGCGTTCGTACTACACGCGCGTGCCGGAGCGCGATTCGGAAGAAGGCGCGCGCGCGTTGGCTGGATTGACGCGGACGTTCGAGGCGCTCGGTATGATTGACAGCGCCGAATCCACTGCACGCCGGCACGATGCCGCGCCGGCGACGCCCGAGGAAATTCCGCTGCTCCCCGAGGTGCTCGCTCGTCGCGGCCGATTCGACGAAGCGCGCTCCGCGATGGCGGCGTGGGTTACGCGACGCTCGTCGGAGGGCGGCGTGCAGCGTGCGACGCGTGCCGGCGTGCAGCTCGCCCGCATCTTGTTCGACGCTGGATCCGCCGACCGCGCGATCGTCGAGGCTCGCCGCGCCGGGCAGCTCGCGCGTTCGTCGCATCTCGTGGAGGACGCCACGCGCGCAGCCGGGATCGAAGGGCGCGCGCTGTTGCAGATGCATCGCGCAAACGACGCGGTCCTGGTCCTGTCGGACGCCGCGACGTCGCTGGGCGCAAACCCGCCGCCCGAATTGCGCGTGGACGTCTTCGACGCGCTGGGCCGCGCGCTCGCGGCGGCCGGACGGAATGACGAGGCGTTGGGTGCATACGACCAGGCCGCGGCGGGCACCGATCGCATCGCGTCGCGCTTCGGCGACGATGTGGATCGCGTTCGTCTTCGCGCGGAGAAACTCGCGCCATTCGACGATGCCGTTCGATTGCTCGCCGTGCGCAACGGTCCGCGGGATTCGGACGCGCTCCTGCGGTGGGTGCAGCGCCGACAGGACGCGCTGTACGCCGACCCCGCGCACGGGACCGAGCCCATATCGCTGCGTGTGCTTCGAGCACGGTTGGGGAAGGCAGCGGCGTTCATCGATTACGTCACACTCGACACGCTCGCGTTCGCACTGGTCGTCACGCGCGCCGGCGCGGCGGTCGTTCGTCTGCCGGAAACGACGGCCGCCATCGCGGCGGCGGTACGTGCGCTGCGACGACCGATGGGCGCGTACCTGGGACGCATCGATCTGTCGCGGCTGCGGTTCGACCGGCGCGCCTCGGCCCAACTTTATAGAATGCTCATCACGCCGCTCGCCGGGCGGGTCGCGGGCGCGTCGCGTCTGGTCATCGTACCCGACGGCCCGCTGCACCTGTTGCCGTTCGATGCGCTGCTGCCGAGCGACGCGCCGGCGGCGCCGTTCCTGATCGATCGATATGAGATCTCATATCTCCCGTCGCCGCGGTTCTTCGGCACCGCGACGGGCGCGCCGTCGTTTTCCGGCGGATCGCTGTTGTTCGTGGGCTACGATGCCGTCAACGATTCCACGGAGTGGCGCAACGTCTCACACGCGTGGACCGGCCGAACGATGAAGCTTCTTGGCATCGCGGCAACGAAGGACGCGTTCAAGCGATCGGCGGCGCGGGCGACCATCATTCATTTCGCGGCGCATGCCCGGGCCAGCACGACCGACCCGCTCGCGGCGTACTTGCGACTCGCGCCCGGCACCGACGATGATGGACTGCTGCACGCGTCGGAGATCGGTCGAATGCGCATCGGTGCGTCGCTGGTCGTGCTGAGCGCGTGTGAAACGGACGAGGGCGTCGTGTTGCGGGGCGCGGGCCCGCTGGGTATCGCGCGCGGGTTTCTCCTGTCCGGCGCACGAGCGGTGGTCGGCACCGAATGGCCGGTGGGCGAGACCGTCGCCGCATTGATGCCACGCTTCTACCGGCGACTATCGGAAGGCGAGTCGCCGAGTGCGGCGTTGCGTGCCGCGAAGCAGTCGCTCGCGCACGATCCGAAAACGAGCAATCCGTTCTATTGGGCGTCGTTCACGCTGACGGAACGGTTGTAGACGTCACTCGACGGCAGCGACGTCTACAAGTGCCGACGTCAACCCGGCCCCGCCGTGCCGATTCGCTGTACGGGGTATCCGCAGCTGACGCGCGAGATTGATGCGACGTTCACCGGCGCTTGATCGCCGATCCAGTAGCGGACCGAAAAACGCTCGAGGAACACGGCCCGCTCGTGCTCGCTCAAGGACGGCCAGTTGGTCGGAAGCTGAGTGGCGCGCCACGACGCGAGAGCGGCGAATCGGTATGTCGTCAGCCTCTCGACGTCGTGCGAGAACACGGCTAAATCGCGCGCGTTTGCGCCATCACGCAGAAGACACGTCCGCAGTGAATCGACGTCATGCCGGTCGGCGACGTCACGCAAGTATGCCGCGTCGATGAGGCGCGGTGACCGCGAGAGCGGCCAACTCAGCACCGCGACGCACGATACGGCCACCAGGCACGCCACGATGTCGAAGTGCCGGGGCAATTCTCGCGCGATGTAGGCAAGCGCCACCAGCTCGATGAGCCAGAACGACGACGTGAAGTATCGCCAATCGAAGTATCCCGTGACGTAAAACGCGACGAACGCCGCGGCGACCGCGGCCAGGGTGACATAGGCGTCGCGCGGCAGAAACGGGGATCGGCCGGGGCGTTCGCGCGATGATGATCCTCGAATGACAATTCCAACCGCGACCAGCGCAAGGAGAATCGGAACGAAGAACGTGTCGGCGATCGCCTGGCGAAGCGCGCTCCTCGCCGTGGCCGCGGCGTGCAGCAGCTTCGCCAGCCATTGACGCGGCGCGTCGAACAGCGTGGGGACGCGGTTCGCATGAAAATCCAGGACGAAGGTGTACGTCGCGGCCAGTGCCGTCGCCGAGTTATCGGTCGCAAACGGCGTGTGAAAGTGCGCGATCGAGTACACGATCCACGGCGAGATCACGAGCACGAACGCGCCGCACGCATAAGTGAACAGTCGTGCACCCGCGCCAAGCCACAGGAGGCCGGCGAGGAAGACGAGCGCGCTTGGCAACGCATCGAAGCGCGTCATGACGGACGCGCCGATCAACATGCCGTAGACGGCGGCGTGGCGAGGCTCGCGTGCGCCGCGCGGCATCTCGAGCGCGATGAGCGCGAGCCACATCAGGGCGAGGGGAATCGAGCGGCCGCCCGCGAGCTCGCCCTGAACGCCAGAAAACGCGAATAACAGCGTTGCGGAAAGCAGTCCGATTCCGCGTCGGCTGAACCAGCGGTGGCTCAGCGCCTCACTTGCGGCGGCAAATCCCGCGTAGGCCAGGAGTGCGGCGATGTAGGTGCCCCAGATCCCGGCAACGCGAACGAAAGGCACCAGCACCAACGGCCACAGTGGTGGAAACGAGTTGGAATAGGGCGTGACACTCTGAAACTGCCGGAGGCCCCACGCCTGATACGGATGTCTCCAAAACGATTCCGCGAGATCGAAGTACGACCACGAATCGGGCGAGAAGCCGAATCGCGCCGGCACGGTGAGCGCCGTGACGACGAAGCACACGACGAACGCGGCGAGAATGACGATCCACGACGGAAGCGTCCGCATGGCGCATCAATATGCGGCGCGCTCGAATTCCCCGCTGGCTCGGATTGCTCTCCGCTGGTCGCTACAACGCGTCGGTGGCGTGGTAGAGCATGAAGCGATCTTCGCCGCAAACGATGAAGCGCGCCGGAATGCCCGGGTGCTGCAGCGTGTCGGCCATGTCGAGCCAGCTCGCCTTGCACGCGACGCTCGGATCGCTGGTCGGCTGGCATTCCGACCATGCTTGCCAGTTTCCTTTCACCACGCACTGTTGCGGCGGGTGCGTGTGGAAGACAATGCCGGCGCCCATCTGCGTGGCGTTCGGGCATGGGATGTTGACGCTGATCGGCGACGCGTTTCGTTCGGAGCGAACGACGCTCGTGATGCGAACGATCGTCGTGTTCCACGTCGGGTGCGACGTCACCCATGATCTCGCGCAGAACCCCTGTTCAATGAAGGGGGTCGAGTCGGGGTGCTCGTATTCAGCGTAGGCGGCGTTGAGCGTATCACGCGCATCGCCAACGATGAGGACCGTCGGCGGAAACTTGCGATAGTCCACGTGATGGTGCTGCCACAGGCTCGCACTTCCCACGAGTCCGATGATGGCGAGGACCAGCTTCCAATGCCCCATGGCGCCCGGCTCCCGACGACGGGCCCGCGGTCGGTGCGGGCAACCGCGAGGGGCAGGGCCGGGCGCGTCCGTGCGTCACCGGCCCCCCTCGCCTGCTGGGGTATCGGGTGCCGCGGCCTGGGTGAGCCGAGGGGTGTAACGGAACGTTGCAATTCGGAGGGGCGGCGGACTGGCGGGACTGCGGAAATACTCATATAAATGGCGGCTTACGAGATCTGCCGGAGTCAGGATGGGGTGCCGTATCAGAGTAAGCATCGTTGCCGTGGGGGCGATCGCCGCCTTCGCGGCTGTTCCAGTCGCGGGCGCGCAGCAAACCGACTCGTCGAGAGCCGCGTCGTTGCGCGCGCTGGACAGTCTGATCACCGACGCCGCCGCCATTGCGGCGCAGGTGCCGGCGACGGCGGCCATGCTGCAGAGCGCCCTTCGCGCCCAGCCTGGAAACACCGTCGGGTCCGAGAGCGCGTGGGGTGCCGGATGGGGCGATTTCTTCGCCGGCGTCGGCTACCAATCGCGAACCCGCTTCACGGCGCACCCCGACGGCTCGGCGTCGATCGGTTTCGGCATCGGTGATCCACGGCGCCTGATCGGTCTCGAGGTCGGATTGAATTCCGCCTCGACGTTGCGCGAGACGCCGGGCGACAATGGATCGGTGAGCATCAAGCTCCACCGGTCGCTGCCCGGGGAATACGGCATCGCGGTCGGAGTGGAGAATATCGCGAACTGGGGGAGCGCCGACGGTGGATCGAGCACGTACGGCGTCGTGTCGCATACGTTCGTGTTCCGCGAGGATCCCAGCCACTTCTTTGGCAGCATGGCCTGGAACGTCGGCCTCGGGAACAGCCGCTTTCTTTCGCAGCACACGCTCGACCAGGGAAAAACGGGCGTCAACGGTTTCGGCAGCGCCGGCATTCGTCTCATGCCGCGCGCGTCGATCGTCGCGGATTGGACGGGACAGGATCTGGACGCTGGGATTTCGGTCGTACCGCTTCACCATTCACCACTCGTCCTGTCCCTGGGCGTCGCTGACGTGACGCGTCACGCCGGCGACGGCCCGCGATTGATCGTCGGTCTCGGAGCGGGGTTTCGGGTGTTCGAGCTCTTCAAGGAGAGCGGCCGATAATGCAGACCATGAACGCATTCCTCCGCTTGGGCGCGCTTGCGGCGCTTTCGATGGTCGTGATCGCGCACCCCGCGGCCGCGCAGCGACATCCCCTTCGCGCCGGTTTTTCTACGGCGCCGTCGGGGAATCAGTCGGACAACACGGGCGTGAACACCGGGTCGAGCTCAGGGACGGCCGGTGGCACGTTCACTCCGACAGCTCCCGGCTCCGGACCGGCGACTGCTACACCAAACGCGACAACGGGCGCCCCGGCGAGTGGATCGTCTGGAGCGCCGAACGGCGCGGGCGTCACCGTCAGCTCGAGCGGGAATGTATCGGGAACGGTGACTTCGCCGCCGGCGGCCATCGTCGGCGGCCTCTCGTCCGGCAGCGTCACGGTCACGACCAGCTCGGGCGGTAGCATCACCGTGACGATTCCGCCGGCGGCGGGCGCGGCGATCGCGAATGCGATCACAAACCCCAGCCCGGCGAACGGGCAAGCTGCGGGGGCAGCAGCGGCGAATGTGCTGAGCGCGTCGGGATTGCCCGGCGGCGTGGTGTCGGCGGTATCGAATGCGGTCGCCGTGGTTGGCGGCAGCGGGGGAGCGGTCGGCCCGGCGGTCAGGCAGGCGGTGGCTTCGGTACGCAGCGCGCTCGCGAGTGGATCGATGACGCCGGACCAGGCGAAAGGCGTGGTTGCCGTGCTCGTGGCGATGCGAGCGGCGGTGGCGACCGGCAACAAACCCTAGGTCTCCACTAGGTCGCGGCGACCGCGAAGGAAAAGGGCCCGCGCAAGGCGGGCCCTTTTTGTTTGGACACTCTGACCGACAGCCTGAGCTCGTTCGATACGCTAACTACGCTCGCGCGTCAGAATGACGAGCCGTTGGTGATACAAATCATCGCAGTCCGGTCGGGCCCTCTTGCCAGTGTCATGTCAGAGCTTAGCTTGGCTGATTCTGAATTGCCCCAGTGGAGTGGGAGCGGTCGGACTTCCGGTGATGTCGTCGTCGTAGTACCCGCCTTCCGACCGGAAGCGATCATCCGCGATCGAACGCAGCCTGCCGTCCGGCCGATGCCGGGCGCGGTGGCGCGTTCGGCGTGCTCTACGGGATGTCGGTGTTTGCGCCGTTTTGAGCGCAAACACTGCGGTAGCTTTGCAAGCATTGCACGAGGCTGGAGCAGCTGATGGACCGGAAGTTCGACGTCGCAAGCGAGATGCATGGTCTGTCGTGGCTGCTCGTCTATACGAAGCCCGGCGCCGAATCCTGGGCGGAGATCAATCTCCGGAACCAGGGCTTCACGACGTTGATGCCGCGCGTGGTCGCGCGTGGACGGACGGCGCCGCTGTTTCCACGATACGTGTTCGTGGGCTGTCCGGCGGGAGCGCGAATCCAATCGCTGCACAGCACCTTCGGCATTCTCTATGTCGTGCAGTGCGGCGAACAACCGGCGCGGGTGCCGGGCGACGTGCTCGAGGAGATTCGCGGCCGCATGAACGAGCACGGCGTGGTGCACATCGACCGCGGCGCGCCGGCGGATGAGCTGTTCGCGCGCCGGGAGCGCGACCGGGTGCGCGCGTTGGTCAAGTTCGCACAGGCCGGCTTCCGGGTTCGCTCGGCATAGCGGTTCGCGCGTCCCGCGCCTAAGGCTGCGAATGCTGCAAAGCCTCCCGCATCGCGATCGGCGACCGGGCGGCAATCAAATATATTTAATGCAAATTCTCATAACGGAAGCGTGCCGCGTCACCGGCCGCGCCGGCCGAGCCGCCTGACATGTGCGGCATCGCGGGAGTCGTCGGCGTACCGGGCGACCAGCGCGGACTGGCCGAGCGGCTGCTGGGCGCGTTGCGTCATCGCGGGCCCGACGACGAAGGCATCGAACACGTCGCGCCGGCGGTCACACTCGTGCACAGCCGGCTCGCGATCATCGATCCCACGTCCGCCGGCCACGAGCCGATGCGCGACGAACGCGGCAACTGGATCGTGTACAACGGCGAGGTCTTCAACTATCGCGAGATCAACGCCCGCTTGGCCGAGCATGGCACGTCGGCCCGTACGCGTTCGGATACGGAGACGATCCTCCGCGCGCACGTCACGTGGGGCGACGACGCCGTACAGCACTTCCGCGGCATGTTCGCCTACGCACTGTTCGAGCGCGCGTCCAACCGCGTGCTGATCACGCGCGACCGCCTCGGCATCAAGCCGATGTATCTCTCTCGTCCCGCCGCGGGAGGTCTCGTCTTCGCCAGCCAGCTTCGTGCCCTGCTCGCGCTCGGCAGCGAGATTGTGGCGCGGCGCGTCAATCGCTCGGCGATCGAGAGTTTTCTCGCGCAGGGCGCCGTGCAGGGCGACGAGTCGATCGTCGATGGAATCGTGCAGCTCGCGCCGGGATCGCAACTGTCGCTCGACGCGGAGACCGGGCGGGAGTTGCGGTTGCGCCGCTATTGGCAATTGGCGCGCACCGATTTCGACGGATCGTCGCGCGCGGAATTCGTCGACCGATTGAGCCGCGTCGCCCGCGAGGCGGTTGGGCTGCGACTCCGCAGCGATGTGCCGATGGGACTCTTCCTGAGCGGCGGCGTCGACTCGACCGCGATGCTCGCGTTGGCCAGCGAGCACCAATCGAGCGGACTCCGCACGCTCACCGTCGGCTTCGATGATCCCGACTTCGACGAGACCGCGATCGCGCGGCGTACGGCGGCGCGATTCGGCGCGGAGCACGAGACGTTGACGCTCACCGCGAGCGACGTGCTCGGCTCCGTGCCCGCGCTGCTCGATGCGGTCGATCAACCCACGGTGGACGGCGCGAACATCTTCTTCGTGAGCCGCGCGGCACGCGCGAGTGGATTGACCGTCGCGTTGTCCGGGCTTGGCGCAGACGAGTTGTTCGGCGGCTACGCGAGTTTCTCCGACGTCCCGCGCGCTGTCGCGTGGCGACGCCGAATTCCCGGACGCGCGCTGGCGAACGTCGCGCGGTATGCGGCCGTCGGGCGCGCGGGCGCCAAGGTCGTCGAGGCGATGCGCCGCGATGCCGAGCCGTTGCAGATGTACTTGTTGCGCCGCGAGCTCTTTCTTCCCGACGAGCGCCGCGCGCTGCACACGCTGCCGTCCGAGGTCGATGCGGTGACGGGCCTTCGCCACGAACAGTTGGCGCTCGTGCGTCATCGCGCGGCGACGCTCGACCCGATCGCGGCCACGAGCCTGTTCGAGCTGGAGCTCTACATGGGCAGCATGCTGCTGCGCGACGGCGACGCGTTCAGCATGGCGGCGCCGATCGAGTATCGCGTGCCGTTTCTCGACCACGAGCTCGTCGAGACCGCGTTCGCGGCGCCGAGTGCGTGGAAGCGGCGCGATCCGCGGCCGAAGCCGTTGTTGCTCGACGCGGTCGGCGCGCGGATGCCGGCCGAAACGTGGCAAGCGCCCAAGCGGGGATTCACGTTTCCGTGGCAGAGTTGGCTCGGCGCCGGTGGCGCGCTCAACACGCTCGCGCGCGACGCCGTGCACGACACGGCTGTGTGGCGCGATCTCGCGATCGATTCACGCGGTATCGCCGATTTGTGGCAGCGGTTCTCGAGAAATCAGCGTCGCGTCGGCGCGCTGCAGATTCTCGGAGTCGTGGTGCTTCGCGACTACGCGGCCCGCCATGGTCTCACGGCCTGACTCCGAAGCAATGCGAATTGTCTTCGTTGCCTCGGCGGCGCAGTTGGGCGGCGCGGAGCTCAGTCTTCTCGACGTGTGCGCAAGCGTGCGGGCCGCGCGGCCCGGATGGCCGCTGGCGCTCGTCGTCCCTGGCGAGGGTCCACTCGCTGAGCGCGCGATCGCCGAACGTATTGACGTCATCACGGCGCCGTATCCCGATGCGCTCGCGCGATTCGGGGACTCATCGTGGGATGGCGTTGGAAAAAACGACAACGCTTCGATGCGTCGTATGTTGTCAGCCGCGTCGGCGGCGACGCGATACGGATTTGCGCTGCGCTCGCGGCTTCGTGCGCTGCAACCGGACATCGTACACGCCAACGGATTCAAGGCGCAGCTGCTGGCCGCTTGGTGGCGGCCGTCGAACGCACGCGTGATCTGGCACATGCGTGACTTCGTCAGCAATCGGCCGTTGATGGCGCGTGCGCTGCGCGCATCGTCGCACCGATGCGACTTGGCCATCGCGAACTCAGCGAGTGTCGCGGCGGATACGCGCGACGTGTGCGGACGCGCGCTCGCGATCGAGGTGGTGCACAACGCGATCGATCTCGAGCGGTTTTCGCCGACCGGAGCGACGCTCGATCTCGATGCACTGGCGAATCTGCCGTCTGCGCCCGAAGGCACGATTCGCGTCGGTCTGCTCGCGACGTTGGCGAACTGGAAAGGACACGACGTGTTCGTCGATGCGATGGCGATGCTCCCCGCTGATTTGCCGGTGCGCGGCTACGTCATCGGCGGATCGCTATACGAAACGCTCGGCAGCCAGCATTCGCTCGAGCGAGTGCGAGCGCACGTCGTGGCGTGCGGCATGTCGAGCCGCGTCGGGGTGACCGGCTACGTCGAACGCTCGGACGCCGCGCTGCGCGCGCTCGACGTCGTCGTGCACGCGAGCGAGCGCGCCGAACCGTTCGGGCGCGTTGTCGCGGAAGCAGCGGCGTGCCGTCGCGCCACGATCGTGAGTCCACGCGGAGGCGTGACGGAGATCATCGAGGATGGCGTGACGGCGTTGACGCACGAACCGGGAAACGCAAAGTCACTCGCCGGGCAGATCGAGCGGCTCGTGCGCGAGCCGGCATTGCGAGAACGCATCGCGTCGGCGGCGAATGCGGTCGCGGTCGATCGCTTCGATCGCGCCCGGCTCGCCGACGCGCTGCTTCCGATCTACGACAGCCTTCATGCGCACGAGCGCGCGCGAGTTGCCACGTGAAGCTTCTGCACGTGTACAGCGGCAACCTGTATGGTGGCGCGGAAGCATTCCTCGCGGCGCTTGGCGCGTTCGCCGGTTCGCTTTCGGCCGAACAGCATTTCGCCCTCTGCTTCGAGGGTCGCCTGTCGCGAGAGCTCGAGACCGCCGGCGTGCCGGTCCATCAGCTGGGTGAAGCTCGCGTGCGCTACCCGTGGACCGTGCGGCGTGCGCGGTCGCGATTGCGCGACGTCATGCGCACGCACCGAATCGATGGCGTGATGTTTCATTCGACGTGGGCCTATGCGCTGTTTGCGGCGACCGCGCGGCAGATGGATCGCACCGTGGCGCTTTACCTCCACGGCCCGGCGCGCGGGACACATTGGCTCGACCGGTTGGCACGGCGCGTGACGCCGGATGTGCTCATCGCCAACAGCGCATATACGGCCGCGGTAAGCGCCGAGATGTTCGCCGGCGTGCCGGCATCGATCGTGGCCTGTCCCGTCCCGGCGCCACCGGCGTTCGAGGCCGATACGAGGCTGGCGGTGCGGCAGGAGCTCGGAATCGGCGACGATGCCGTCATGATCGTTCAAGCGAGCCGGATGGAACCGTTCAAGGGTCACCGGGAGCTTCTGCATGCGCTCGCGGCGCTGCGCGATGTGCCGAGCTGGGTGTGCTGCATCGTCGGCGGCCCGCAGCGTCCCGCTGAAGAAGCGTATTACGCCGAACTGGTCGCGCTGCCGGCGACGCTCGGCATCGCGGATCGCGTGCACTTCACTGGCGAGCGGCGCGACGTGCGGCGCTTGCTCGCGGCGGCGGACATCCATTGCCAACCGAACACGGCGCCCGATGCGTTCGGCATCGCGTTCGTCGAAGCGATGTACGCCGGCCTTCCCGTCGTCACCACCGGGCTGGGTGGTGCATTAGAGGTAGTAGATGAGCATTCTGGAATACTCGTTCCGTCCGGCGAGGCGCGCGCGCTCGCCTCGGCGCTCGCCATACTGATTCACGAGCCGGCAACGCGACACCGCCTCGGCGCCCACGGACCGAGCCGGGCGGCGGCCCTCTGTGATACCGCGACGCAATGCCAACGGCTAGTCGACGTGGTGACGGACCGCATCACGCTCACTCGCGCAAGTACTCCGGCATGACAATGCTGGGCCCGGTCGTGCCGCCGAACGCTTCCACGAATCCATACGTGACGCCGTACGCGCCTTCGTATGGCGCGGAGTTCGTGGCGCGACCGTCGGCGCGACGCAAGCGCGAGCCGTGGGGCGCCGCCGAATGGTTCATGCTCAGCCAGACCGCCATTCCGGCGCTGCTGTTTCTTCCGGGCGCACAACCGGCACGGCTGCTCATTCGCGTCGCGGCGTTCGCCACGAGCCTGCTGTTGTTGTTGCCGTGGCGAGGGTCACGCAACACGCTGAAGCGTCATCCCAGCCGGATATGGCTCGCGCCGACGATGCTGTATCTGACATTGATGATCTTCCACCCGACGACGAATTCGCTGCTCGCCGGGGTCGCGCAAGTGGCGCTGTACGTGTCGGTGTTCGCACCGGCTTATTGGATGCCCAAGTTCGTGCGCTCGGCGTCGCAGCTCGACCGGCTCATCACCATTCTCTGGGTGTGCAGCACGGTCAATGCGGCGGTCGGTGTGATGCAGGTGTACGACCCCGATCGCTGGATGCCGCGCGAATTTTCCGCGATGGCGGTGTCGAGCATGTATCAGCTCGACGCGGCGCGGTACGACGGACCGAACGGCCGCCGCATCACGCGTCCGCCCGGCTTGTTCGATACGCCGGGCGCCGTCGCCGGCCCGGCGATGTTCGCCGCGTTGATCGGTCTCGTCATGTTCGCACGCCGCGGCGCGATGTGGCGCAAGCTGCTCGGGCTCGTATCGTCGGGCATCGGCCTCACCGCGATTTACCTCGCGCAAGTTCGTACGAGTTTTCTCATCGTCCTCGGCATGCTGCTGGTCTACGCGCTGATCAGTGCGGCATTCGATCAACGTCGCGTGCGTACCTTGTCGCTTCTCGTCGGCACCGGGGTCGTGCTCGCGGGGTCGCTCGCCGCGTCGTTGCTGCTCGGTGGCCAGGCGACGATCGACCGCCTCAACACGCTCGTCGCCGGTGATCCCGTGAGCGTGTACTACAACGCGGGACGCGGTTCGCAGCTGGACTATGCGGTTCAGACGCTCGCGCCGAAATATCCGTTCGGCGCGGGGCTCGGACGCTGGGGGATGATGCGCGCGTACTTCGGCAACGCGTCGAATCCCAATTCGCCGCAGATCTGGGCGGAGCTGCAGCTCCCGGCGTGGATTCTCGACGGCGGACTGGTGCTCGTCGCGTTGTACGTGCTGGCGCTCATTGCCACGCTCTCGCAGCAATTTCGCGTTGCTCGGCGATCGACGGATCCGCTGCTCGGCGAATCCGCTCGAACGATCCTCGCGCTCTCCGCCGGGACGCTGGCGCTCATCTTCGGCTTCACGCCGTTCACCACGCAGATCGGCATTCAGTTTTGGGTGCTCGCGGGTGCCTTGCACGGCGCGGTCGAGCGGCAATGAACGTCGTGTTGGATGGTCGTTCGCTCGCGTCGCCCGCGATGCGCGGGTGGGATCGATATACGGTCGGTCTCGTGCGCGCGCTCGTCGCGCGCGGCATCGCGGTCACGCTCGCGCACCGCGAGCGCAGTCCGCTGTGCCTGCCGCACGTCGAGGGCATCGATTGCCGAACGGTCGCGCTTGCCGATCGGGGCGGACTGTCGTGGGAGCAAGTGTCTCTGCCGCGATATCTCGCTCAGGCAAAAGCCGACGTCTATCACGCTCCCGCCGAGCATGGTGTGCCGCTCGTGTCGCCGTGTCCGGTGACGTTGACGGTGCACAGCGTCACGACCGCGAGCTACCGCTCGCTGATCGCGTCGGGTGTTCTCGCCGGCCGAATCTCCGACTATCTGGACGTACCGAACGCCGGCGCCGTTCGCTCGATGAAGGACGTGTATTATCGGTTTCAGCTTCGCCGCCCCGAGCACATCTTCACGCCATCGCGCTTCTGTCGCGACGAAGTCATCGAACACCTTGGCGCCGCGCCGGAGCGCGTAACGGCAACGCCGCTCGCGGTCGGCTCCGAGTTCACCGCGCCAATGACGGATGGTGCGACACGCGCCGCGACGCTGGCGCGACACGGCGTCGTTGCGCCGTATCTGCTCTACGTAGGCGGTTTCGAGCGGCACAAGAATGTCGCGGGCCTGCTCGACGTCTTCGCGGAAGTGAAACGCGTTCGCGCGGATCTGTCGCTCGTCATCGTCGGGTCGGGCGCTGTACCAGATGACCTTCGCGCATGTGCATCGCGGCGGGGCCTGCGAGTCGATCGCGACGTCCGCTTCCTCTCGAACGTGACGGCCGATCTCGTTGCACTGTACGACGCCGCCGAGCTCTTCGTCTCGCTTTCCTGGCGCGAAAGCTTCGGCTTGCCGGCACTCGAAGCCATGAGCCGCGGCGTATCCGTCATCGTCAGCGGCCTCGGCGCGGCGCGTGAAGTCGTCGGCGACGTTGGGACGCTCGTGAATCCAAGCCGGCCTGATGAAATCGTTCGCGCGATTGTCGGCGCACTCGCGATGTCGCCCTCGGCGCGCGAGCAGCAGCGGTCGCGCGCCGTTCGGCGTTCGCGCGAATTCAGCTGGTCGGCGACCGCGGATCGAACGATTGCCGTCTACGAGGCGCTGGTGCGCCGCGAGCTCGTGGCCGCGTCGTGAGCGACGATATCACCACGACGTACGTGCTCGTCAGCGGCGACTTCACGACGTGGGGCGGCATGGACCGCGCGAATTATGCGCTGGCGTGGTATCTCGCGGACGGGCTCGGGGTGTCGGTGCATCTCGTCGCGCACGGGGTTGCCGAACCGTTGGCATCGCACCGCAACGTCACGTGGCATCGCGTCGACAAACCATTCGGCCGCTACGGCCTCGCGTCGCCCGTGCTCGCGTCACGCGGCCGGCGTGTTGCGCGGGAGCTGAGCCGCGTCGGGGCGCGCGTCGTCGTCAACGGCGGCAACTGCGTCTGGTCCGACGTGAACTGGATTCACGCGGTGCATGCCGCGTGGGCCAATCGCGACACGCATGCGCCCCGGTTGTTCCGTTTGCGCAACGGTCTGCAAAAGCACGTTGCTCGGCGTGCCGAGGGGCGTGCGCTTCGCACGGCCGCCACGATCATCACGAATTCGCGGCGCGCGCGATCGCAGGTGATCGAGCATGTCGGCGTTCCGCCCGAATGCGTGACTGCCGTCTACTACGGTATCGATCCGACGATCTTTCGGCCCGCGTCTCGTGCCGAGCGCGATGCGGCGCGCTCCCGTCTCGGTTGGACGCTCGACCGACCCGTCGTGTTGTTCATCGGCGCGCTCGGACACGATCGCAACAAGGGCGTCGACGTGCTGGTGGATACCTGGCGTCGTCTGTGCGCCGACGAGCGATGGGACGTCGACCTCGTGCTCGCCGGCGGCGGCGCGGAAGTCGACACGTGGCGCGCGACGGTGGCCGCCGAGGGGCTCGAACGTCGCATCGACTTCTTCGGTTTCACGAAACAGATCCCTGATTTGCTCGCCGCGGCGGACGCGCTCGTGAGTCCAACACACTACGATGCATACGGCCTGGGCGTACACGAGGCACTGTGTTGCGGACTACCGGCGTTCGTGACGCGATCGGCCGGCGTTGCGGAACGGTATCCGGAATCGCTTTCGGGATTGCTGCTCGACGATCCGCCGCAAGCCGCCGATCTCGCCGCGCGCATGCGCTCCTGGCGCGAGCGCATGCCGGAATTCCGAGTCGCCGTGGCACCGTTCGGTGAAAAGCTGCGCACGCGCACCTGGGACGATATGGCTCGAGACATCAAACAAAAGCTCGACGACACACGTTGATGTCATCCACGCACGACGTCGTTCTCGTGATGATCGAGCCGCCGTTGCCGTTCGGCAACGCCGCGGCGCGCTGGTATTACGTGCTGCTCAAGCAGCTCGTCACGCGCGGACATCGCGTGCGTGCGTTCGCGACAACCCGCACGCGTGCGCAGGCCGACGAAGCCCTCGCGCTGTTTTCAGAGCCCGAGTATGACCTGCGCTGTTACCCGCAGCAGGAGCGGCGAACGTATGCGGCCGCCAAGTGGGCCAGCGTGCGCGAGCCCTTCTCGTACGTGTTCAGCGAGCGGATGCGCGCCGATCTCGGCGGCGAGCTGGCGCGCGGATACGGCGTGTTGCACTTGGAGCAGCTGTGGAGCGGATGGTTGGCGCCACGCGACACGACACGGACTGTGGTCAACGTTCACTTCCTTTATACGGTCGACTTGGCACCGCAGGCGGGCGACCCACCGCGGCCGTTCTCGGAACGTACGCGTTTCCGGCACACGCAGTGGGCGGAGCAGCGGCTGCTGCGCCGGTTTTCAACGATCACGACGCTGACGCCACGCCTTTCGCAATGCACGGAGCGCATCAATCCGCGCGCGCGCGTGCAGACGATCCCGCTGGCGCTGGATCACACACTGTATGACGCATCGCCGGTTCGCACCGGCTCGCGCGCGCCAGTCGTGGGACTTATCGGCTCGTTCGACTGGCCGCCGAGCCGCCGCGCCGCGCGCCGGCTGATTGAGTCGCTGTGGCCGCAGATCAAAGCGCGAGTGCCGGACGCGCGATTGGTCGTCGTCGGCCGCTCCGCTGCGCGCGCACTCGCGGAGTTTCGTGCCGTCACGGGTCTCGAGATTCACGAGGACGTGCCCGACGCGCGACCGTACTTCGTGGATCTCGACGTGCTGTTGTACGCGCCGACCGAAGGAAGCGGCATGAAGGTGAAAGTGCTCGAGGCGATGGCGCACGGAGTTCCCGTCGTCACGACGACGGCCGGTGCCGAGGGCCTCGATGTCATCGACGGCGTGCATGCGGACGTGTCCGACGTCGATGCGGTGCTCATCGACCGCTGCGTCGCCTTGTTGCGCGATCCGTCGCTTCGAGCTCGCCGCGCCGAACACGCGCGAACGCTCGTACGCACGCAATGTGATCCCGAACGCTGTGTTGCGCTCGTCGAGTCCGTGCATGCGCGCATTGCGGCACCGGTCGAGCAAACGACATGACGGCCACGGCCCCTCCGGCAATTTCACCGCTACCGGCCGCGCCGCGTTCCGTCGCGCCGAGTGCGCCGGAAAAGAGTGGCCGGTACTTGCCGACGCTCGACGGATGGCGCGCGCTCGCGATAGCCGGCGTCATGATCGCGCACGGCACGGCCGCCGTCTTCGGACCAACCGGCAGCCATCCGTGGGCCGCGGCCTTCCGCGCGACGCGATACGGCGCACTCGGCGTCGATGTGTTCTTCGGCATCAGCGGATTCCTCATCTGCACGCGCTTGTTGGAAGAGAGAGCGCGGTTCGGCCGCGTCTCGCTCGCGGGATTTTACATCCGTCGCGCGTTTCGGATTCTGCCGCCGTACGTGGCGTACCTCGCGATCGCGGCGGGGCTGGGACTGGTGGGTGTGTTGCCTGTGGCGACTCGCGAGATCGCCGCGTGCGTGCTCTTCGTGCGCAACTACTATCTGAGCGCCCAGAGCGGCGGATGGTACACCGCGCACTTCTGGTCCCTCGCCGTCGAGGAGCACTTCTACCTGCTGTGGCCTGCGCTGCTGGTCTTCGCGCGTCGTCGCGCGCTGCTCGTCGCGGCCATGCTCGCGATTGCCGTCGGTCTTTGGCGAGTGGCCGCGTTTCGCGTTGCGCCAATACCCGGCGTTTCATTTTACGAACGCACCGACATTCGGCTCGACGCGCTCATGTGGGGGTGCTGGACCGCGATCCTCGTGTCCGAGCATCGTGCGTCGCTCACGCGGTGGCTCAGGCCCCGGGTGTGCGCGCTGCTTGCGCTTGCGTTCGTCGTGTGCGTGCGCTGGTCGCCGCCGCTCGCCATGACGTGGCAGGCGCTCATCGTGCCACTCGTGCTGCTCGGCACCGTGCTCCATCCGAGGACGTTCGTCGGTCGGATGCTCGACACCGCGGCCATGCGATGGATCGGCGTGCTGTCATACAGTCTCTACCTGTGGCAGCAGCTTTTTCTGACGCCGCTCGATACGCGCGCGCCGGCCCTCGGAATGCTTCAGCGTTGGCCCGTGAACATCGTCGCCGTGTTCGCCGCGGCATCGTTGAGCTACTACCTCGTCGAGCGTCCGTCGATGGCGGTTGGCCGCCGACTCGCTGCGCGGCAAGCGAATCGATGACCCGTTCTCGATTCGCCGGCTGGAACTTCGCGAGCGCGCTGCTCTTCGCCATCGTCACGATGGTGGTTGGCGTGTTCGCGACACCGTGGCTGCTGCAATGGCTCGGTGAAGATCGCTTCGGCGCGTACAAGGCGGTCATCGACTGGTTCGGCTACCTCGCGCTGTTGGACTTCGGCATCCTCGGCGCCATGCAGCCGTTGTTCGCCGAAGCGCTTGGCAAATCCGATACGTCGGCGATGGGCCTGCTCGTGGCGACCGGCTCGCGGTTGTATGCGCGAGTCGTCGGCGTAATGATCGTGGTGGGGTTGATCATCACTTCGATGATCACACATCTCATTCCCGTGCCCGCGCCACTCACGGGAGAGCTGCGCATAGCGTCGTTGATCGTCGTCGCGGGTCTGCTGCTCCTGCCGCTGTCCGCGCCGTTTCGCATCGTGCTCGAGAGCGATCAACGCGGATATCGCGTCAACAACCTGCTCGTCGTGCAGTCGCTCGCGACGACGGCGCTTTCGCTGGGCTTCGCGTACTACGGCGGGGGCATCGCCGGCCAGGCGCTCGCGGTACTGATCGCATCGCTGCCGTATCATTTGCGATTGCTGACGTACGGACGACGGCGATTCCCGCGCGAGATGCGCGATGCGGCCGCGGCGACGCCGGCTGATGCGGCCACGGCGCGCGCACGACTCCTGTCGCTCAACCGTCCAACGTTCGTGCTCAACTTGTGCGGCCGCGTCGGCTTGTTGAGCGACAACATCGTCATTGCCGCGCTGCTCGGTCCAGCCGCGGTAGTCCCGTTCTTCGCTACGCAGCGCATTGCCGTGATGGTGCAGGGACAACTCCAATCGCTTGGCAACGCGACGTGGGCGGGCCTCGCGCAGTTGCACGCGGCGGGCGAACGCGAATTGTTCAATCGCCGGCTGGTCGATTTGACCGGCCTCGTCGCCGCGCTCGGCGTGGCGACGTTGATTCCCGTCATCGCCTTCAACGAAGCATTCGTCACACGCTGGCTCGGCGCGCAGCGGTTCGGCGGTCAAGCGCTGACATTGGTCGCCGTGCTGAACGCATTCCTGCTGTCGATCTCGTCGCTGTGGGGTTGGGCGTTGAATGGAACCGGCCGCGTCGAACAGATCGTTCGCCCATTCGGCATCCAGACCGTCGTGAATCTCGTCATGTCGATCGCGTTGACCAAAGCACTGGGTCTCATCGGACCGATGCTCGGCACGACGCTCGGGTATCTGTCCGTCTCCATTTGGTATTTCCCGGTGCTGATGCACCGCGCGTTCGGCGTTTCCGGTGGAGAGCTGCGACGCGCCATCGCCAAGCCGGTGTTGCTGGGTACACCGTTCGGCATCGCGACGTGGATGCTCGCGCGCACGTACGCGCCGACGGGATGGTTGATGCTGCTCGCCGAGATGATGCTTGCGACGGCGTGCTATTTGTGTGCGTGGTGGCTCGTGCTGCTGCCAAAGAGTGAGCGGCACCTGTACACGAAGCGCGTCGCGGGCGTATTGCGTTATCAATCCGCATGATGCTCGCCGAGACCTTGCTGATTCGATCGGCGCCGATGTGGGTCCGCGTGACCTCGTCCCTCGTTCGGCGATTGCCGGCGGCACGCTATCGCGCGATTCGCGCGATGTCGGGATTCGACACCGAGCCGTTCATCGGCGCACTGCCGCGCAGCGCCGGCGGTCTTCGCTTCGTGTGCGATCTTCGCGACGTCATCGCGCGCGACGTGTGCTTCACGGGCATGTACGAGCCGCAGGAAACGTCGCTCGTCAACGCCATCCTTCGTCCTGGCGACACCTTCGTCGATGTCGGCGCGAACTGGGGATATTTCACGCTCCTCGGAGCGCATGCGGTCGGCTGGGGCGGGCGCGTGATCAGTCTCGAGCCGGATCCGCGTCTGTTCGCGATGTTACGGGCGCACGTCGATCTCAACGACCTGGACCAGGTGACGTGTCTGCCGATCGCCGCCGCCGCGGAGTCAGGTGAGCTCACGCTTTCTGGTTTCGCGGAGGACGACGGCAACTTCGGATTGTCGCGCGTCATGGCCTCGCGCGCCGACGCCGCCGCGGCGTTTGTCGTCAACGCGGATACGCTCGACTCCACGCTCGCCGCCGCGGGCGTCGATCAGGTCACGTTGCTGAAGATGGACATCGAAGGGTTCGAGGCGAAGGCGCTGCGCGGGCTCGATGGGATGCTCGGCGAGCAACGTGTCGAGCACCTGATCGTCGAGTTGCACCCGGCATACCTCCGCGAGCACGGTGATGACTCGCAGGCGCTCGTTCGGCGCGTACTCGACTTCGGCTACACCGCGTGGGCCATCGATCATTCACCGGCTGCGACGCGGCGTGCCGCGTACAGTCGCGGCGACCAGACGATGCTGCTGCGAGCGATGCACGCCGCCGACGCGCTCGACCGATGGCCGCACGTGTTGTTCGCGCGGCCTCGCTCACGCGTGCACGCGACCATCGAGGCCGGGGCGCAAATATGAGTACGCTCATGACGCCGGCCGCCGGTCCCATGGCAACCAGTAGCCAAGCGATATCGCGGCGGTGGGTGATCATCACCGGGGAGTATCCGCCGCAACCGGGTGGAGTCGCCGACTACTCGCGCCTGATTGCACGCGGACTTGTGGCCGCCGGCGACAGCGTGACGGTCTTCGCGCCACCGGCGCCAGGCGCGGACCCGAGCGACAAAGACGTCGAGGTGCGGCGACTCCCCGATCGATTCGGCCTCCGATCGCTGCGCGCAATCGATGCGTATCTCGACACGCACGGCGGTTCACCCCAGTTGCTCGTGCAGTACGTCCCCCACGCCTTCGGTCGCCGAGCGATGAACGTGTCGTTCTGTCTGTGGCTGTGGCGTCGGCGTGCACGCCGACCGTTCGTCGTGTTTCATGAAGTGGCATTTCCGATACAGTCGGGTGCACGATTGCGCCATCAGGCGCTCGGACTCGTCACGCACGCGATGGCGGCGATCGTCGAACGCGCATCGGCGCATTCGTTCATCCCGACCGCGGCGTGGAAGACCGTCTTGCGCCGCGTCGCCGGCCGCAAGGCCGACGCGTGTGCGTGGATGCCCGTGCCAAGCAACATTGATTGCGACGTGTCGAATGACGAACGCCACGCCGCGCGTTCTCGGCTGGGAGCGCCACCGCTGCGCTTGATCGGCCACTTCGGCACCTTCGGTCAGTATCACAATCGGTTGATGCGGCGTCTCGTGCCTGAACTTCTGGCCGGCGATTCGGACCGCGTCATGCTGCTCGTCGGCCGCGGCAGCGACGCATTCCGGGATCGTCTCGTCGCGTCAGACCCGAACCTCGCGCCCCGCGTGATCGCGCGCGGCGCCGTGAGCGCCACCGACGCGGCGCGCGTCCTCAGCGCGTGCGACCTGTTGGTGCAACCATATGAAGACGGCATCAGCGGACGCCGCGCGTCGGCGCTTGCCGGTCTCGCGTTGGGACGCCCCGTCGTCAGCACGGTGGGCCGTCTCTCGGAGGCGATGTGGCAAACGAGCGATGCAGTCTCGCTCGTGCCTGCCGAAGACGTCGAGGCGACGTCGCGCGCGCTGGCATCACGTGTCGATGCACTCTTGAACGCGCCCGAGACGGCAGCTGCGCTCGCCGATCGCGGCGCGACGCTGTATCGAGCACGATTCGACGTTTCGCACACGATTCGTGCATTGCGCGCCGCGGCGGCTCAGCGCGCGGGATCGGCGCCGTGAACCTCACTCTACGCGTCGCGCGGCTCATTCCGCCGCGATGGGCGTCGTCGATCGCCGCGCTGCAATGGAAGCATCCCGTCTTGGGCGCTGCGTATCGCTGGGCGAGGAAACGCGCGGTCGATCGGGCGGGCATCATCGAGCATGGTGTCGGGCGCGGACTGCACATCGATGCCTCCGGCGCGAACGCCGGCTATCTGCTCGGCACGACGGAGCCCGCCATCCAACGACTCTTCGCGCGGCTTGTCTCGCCCGGCGACACCGTGATCGACGTCGGCGCCAACATCGGATTCTTCACGCTCATCGCCGCCCGGCTCGTTGGCCCGAAGGGATGTGTGATTGCAGTCGAAGCGTCATCCGATAACGCATCTCGCATTCGAGCGAATGCTCACGCCAACGGTTTCATGCATGTGACAGTGCGCTCGGAGGCAGCTGCCGCGAGCGATGGAACGGCCGAGTTTCTGGTCTCGGCAGATCCAACGCTTGGCCGGCTCGCGAGCATCTCGCCGACGACGAATATGCAAATCGGTGTCACGCGAGTCCCAACGCGCGCGCTGGATTCACTGTTCGCCGAGGGTGTGCTCGCGCCGCCGAATCTCATGAAGATCGACGTCGAAGGCGCGGAGGTTGATGTTCTCGAAGGTGCGCGCCGGCTCATCGCCAGCGCGCGACCCGTGTTGCTCGTCGAGCTTCACGGAACGAACGCTCCAGTCGCGGCAGCGCTGCGTGACGCGCGATACGTCGCCGCCGTTGTCGGCTCGTCGAGCGATGTCGAGACGGCGCCCTGGGACGCGTACGTCGTCGCGGTGCCCGAAGAGTCGGCGTCGCTGCTCGATGTGGTTCGCGAGGTTGGCGTGGAGACGAAGAGTGCGCGCTGACGCCACACGCGAGATACGCATGATCGCACGGGTTTCGGCGTGAACGTCGTGCTTCGTCGCGGCACGCGCGCAGCGTTGCGCGCATGGGCGCGCACCGGGCGAGCGTCGGGTTGGTTCTACCGCACTGTGGAACACCTGGGCCCCGCACTCGCCGAGGCGACGCCGATCGCGACCGTGCTGCCGAACGGCTGCCGCGTGTCGTGCGATCTCCGCGATCACGTTCAGCGGCAGATCTTCTTTTTCGGTGTGTACGAGCCGGTGCTCGCGAGCTTGTTCGTGAGGTTGCTGCGGCCCGGAATGACCGTCGTCGACGGCGGGGCCAACGTTGGTCAGTACACGCTTCTCGCCGCGTTCGGTGTCGGCGCGACCGGAAGCGTGCACAGCTTCGAACCGGTGCCCCATACGTTCGAGCGACTCACCGCGCACGTCAGAGCGAACGGGCTCACGAACGTGCATGCCAATCGAGTCGCGCTCTGGAATGAATCCACCGAGCTGACGCTCGGTCTTGCTGACGATCAGGAAAACAACGCCGGCGCGTACAGCGCCGGAGTTCGCGACTCGACGAGCTCCTTCACCGCATCCGCAATTCGCCTGGACGACTATTGTGCGCAGCGAGACATCACGCGCGTTCACCTCGTGAAGCTCGACGTCGAAGGCGCCGAACTACAGGCGCTGCACGGGATGCAGCAGATCCTCGAGCGCGATCGTCCGGTTGTTTTCGTCGAAGTGTGCCGCGAGACCGCCAGCCGATTTGGCTACGATCACGCCGAGACGTGGAAGTACCTCGTCGATGGCCTTGGCTACGCCGCGTGGGTCGTTCGCGACGGCGAGCTGCAGAGTGTGCAACACGACGAGGTGCGCGAGCAGGAGAACGTGCTGTTCGCGGTCGAGGCCCCCGCGATCGATGCGCACGTGCTCGCGCCTCGCGGCGCGTTGCGATGGGCGGCGTCGGGTCATGACTGACACGGCAGCGTCGGGCCGGCCACTGCGCATTCTCACCATCGGCCACTCGTACACGGTGGGCGTGAATCGCGCGATCGCACGCGAGGTCGCGCGTGATCCGGCATTCGAGGTCACGGTTGGTGCACCCGCGGCCTTCGACGGCGACCTCCGCCCGCTTCGCATCGACCCCGAGCCGAGCGGATCACCGATCACGCTGCGGCCGCTCGCTGCCGCGCGCACGCGCTTCATCCACGTCTTCGGCTACAACGGCGCGACGCTTCGCCGCTTGATGTTCGAAGGCGATTTCGACGTCGTGCACGCCTGGGAGGAGCCATACATCCTCGCGGGCTACCAGATCGCGCGCGCGGTCGAGCGCACGAACGCGGCGTTCTGCTTTCGCACGGCGCAAAGTCTCGTGAAACGTTATCCGCCGCCGTTCTCCGGTTTCGAGCGGCGCGTCCTCCGCCGCGCGGACGGGTGGATCGCCGGCGGCAATCTCGTGTATCGCGCGATGCTCGAGCGGCGATATCCGGCGGAGCGCGGACGGATTCTCACCCTCGCCGTGGACACCGAGCGCTTTCGACCGTTGTCGCCCGATGAGCGCGCGGCCGTCCGCCACGAGCTTGGGCTCACGGCGCCGATCATCGGCTTCGTCGGACGACTGACGCGCGAGAAAGGACTCGATGTGCTCATGCGCGCGCTCGAGATGTTGCCGGCGAATACGCCGTGGAACGCGTTGTTCGTCGGCAGCGGACCGTACGAGCGCAAGCTGCGCGCCTGGGCCGCGCGACGCGGCTGGAGCGATCGCATCTGCATCAAGCTCACGCGACACGACGAGATTCAGCGATACCTCGGCGCCATGGACGTGCTCGTGGCCCCGAGTCTCACGACGTCGCAATGGAAAGAGCAGTTTGGACGCATGGTGATCGAGGCGTTCGCGTGCGGCGTTCCCGTCGTCGGGAGCGATTCCGGCGAAATCCCGTTCGTCATCGGCGACGCAGGGCGAGTCGTGCCGGAAGCGGACGCCGCGGCCTATGCACGAACGCTCACGGAACTGCTCCACAGCCCGGACCTTCGCATGGAGCTTGCGCGACGTGGATTGATGCGCGTTCGCGATTATTCCGTGCAGACGGTTGCGGCGAATTATCGCGAGTACTACGCCGAGCTCGCGCGTATGCGGCGGAGCACGTCGTGAAGCGAAAGCGGCTCGTCTCGATCGCGCACTCGTACGTGGTCGCGCTCAATCGCCGGCTCGCGCACGAGATGGCGCGCGTCGGCGACGAGTGGGAGGTGACCGCGGTCTCGCCGGCGTTTCTGCACGGCGACCTTCGCCCAATCTCCGTCGAGCCGTACGAGGGCGAAGCGTGCGACCTCGAAACCGTCCCGCTGCACTTCACCCGCCGCGCGCACTCGATGTTGTACGGACGTCGGCTCAAGGAAATTCTCCAGCGCCGCTGGGACATCGTGCATTGCTGGGAAGAACCGTACGTCTTGAGCGCCGGCCAAATTGCGCGCTGGACACCGCCGGACACCCCGTTCGTCTTCTGGACCGCGCAGAATTTGCCCAAGCGATATCCGCCGCCGTTTTCGTTCGTCGAACGCTACTGCGTCGATCGATGCGCGGCGTGGATGGCATGCGGCCAGTCAGTCGTCGACGCCCTCGGACCGCGAGGCTACGCCGCGAAACCGCATCGCGTCATTCCACTCGGCGTCGACGTTGAGCATTTCCAACACAACGCGAGTGCACGCCGTCGCATTCGCGAGCGACTCGATTGGAACGATGAGATTCCGGTCATCGGCTACCTCGGACGATTCGTCGCGGAGAAGGGACTTCCGCTGCTCATGCGCGCGCTCGACGCGGTTGAAACTCCGTGGCGCGCGATGTTCGTCGGCGGCGGTCCGATGGAACGGCAGCTGCGCGACTGGGCCGCTCAGCACGGCGATCGCGTTCGCGTCGTGACTGGCGTACCGCACGACGCCGTTCCCGCGCACCTCTCGGCGATGGACGTTTTGTGCGCGCCAAGTCAAACGGGACGGCGCTGGCGTGAGCAGCAAGGTCGCATGATCATCGAGGCGTTCGCCACCGGCGTACCGGTCATCTCGAGCGACAGCGGTGAAATTCCGCACGTCGTCGCCGACGCCGGCATCGTCCTTCCCGAAGCTTTGCTCGACAAATGGACGCACGCCATCGCGACCCTGCTTTCCTCGCCCGAACGCCGTCGCGAGCTGAGTGAACGCGGACTCGAACGCGCGCATCGCGTCTATTCGTGGCCCGTGATCGCCCGCGCGCACATTGCGCTCTTCGATGAAATCCTCGATACACGCGCCGCCGCTTCCGTCACGGTCGACTGAGCTCGTGCCAACGCACGCGCCGCGCGTCGGCATCGTCGCCGACCTGCGCGAGGAGCGTTGGTACAGCATGGATCTCGTCGCCGAGATGCTCGTGACCGAGCTCGCGGCGTTCGGCGGCGTACAGCCGGCGTTGCTGCGCCCTTCGCTCCGGCGCCGCATGACACGTCTTCCGTTCACGCGCGGCCGTTCGTCGCCGGACATGATCGATCGCGTCATCAACCGGTTCGTCGATTATCCGGCATGGCTCGAACGGCGCGCCAGTCAATTCGAGCTGTTTCACATCGTCGATCACAGCTACGCACATCTCGCCGAACGACTGCCGCGCGGTCGCACCGTCGTGACATGTCACGACGTGGATGCGCTGCGGCCTCTCCTGGGTTCGTCTCGTAGCCCGCGCGGGCGATTGCTCGCATCGATCGCACGGCGCGTTGGTGATGGACTCGCGGCCGCCACGCGCGTCATTTGCGACAGCGCCGCGACGCGCGACGCACTGCTCGAATTTGGCATCGTTGCACCGGCGCGCATCGACGTCATCTGGCTCGGCGCGCATCCAGTGTTCTCGCCGGCACCCGATGATGCCGCCGACGCCGACCTGGACCGGCATCTGCCCGCGGTTGGGCATGGAACGAATCCGCTCGACTTGCTGCACGTGGGCAGCACGATCGACCGCAAGCGTATCGACACACTCATCGAAATACTCGCCGGCGTTCGACGCACTCATCCTGACGCGCGATTGATCCGCGCCGGCGGAGCGCTGACGCACGCACAATCGGTGCACGCGACCAAACTTGGCGTGCGAGACGCCATCGTCGACGTGCCCGAGTTGAGCCGGCGTACGCTCGCGGCGCTGTACCGCCGGTGCGCGATGGTCCTGCTGCCGTCGAGTGCGGAAGGATTCGGCTTTCCCATCGTGGAGGCAATGGCGTCGGCCACGCCCGTGATCGCGAGTGATCTCGCGGTCCTTCGCGAAATCGGGGGCGACGCGGCGCGGTATGAGCCGGTCGGCGACGTCGCGCGCTGGACGAGTGCAATCCTCCAGCTCGCCGACGAACGTCAGGCGCACCCGGAACGATGGGCCGCGCGGCGCACGGCGTGCATCGCCCAAGCGACCCAATTCAGCTGGACCGAGTACGCGCGTCGAACGGCGGCCGTGTATGAGAAAATTCTGAACGCATGACTCAGGCACGGATGCGCGTACTGCATGTCGGAAAGTTCTATGCGCCCGAACCGGGCGGCATGGAGACACACCTCCAGGTGCTCTGCGAAGAGCTCTCGGCCACGATGGACGTGCGCGTGCTGGTGGCGGCGCGCGGACGAAAGACTCAGCGCGCGACGTACAACGGAATCCCCGTCACTCGCGCGGCGACGGCGGTCGCGATCGCCGGCGCGTCGTTCTGTCCGTCGATGCCCGCCGAGATTCGCGCCGCAGAGCCCGACGTCGTGCACCTGCATCTTCCGAATCCGCCGGCGGCTCTGGCGTACCTCATGAGCGGACACCGCGGCCCGCTCGTCGTCACGTATCACAGCGACATCGTCAGACAGCGCGTGCTTGGCCGCGCGATCGAGCCGCTCGTGCGCCGCGTGCTGCGCCGCGCGTCGGCGATCATCGTGTCGAGCGAAGCGCTCATCGACGCATCGCCGGTGTTGCGCGCCGTTCGCGACAAGTGCCGAGTCGTGCCATTCGGAACGCGGCTCGAGCCGTTCGAGCGCCGCGACGAAGGCGCGATCGCCGGCATCCGCGCGCGACACGGCACGCCGCTCGTCGTGGGCGTTGGCCGACTCGTCGGGTACAAGGGTTTCGAGTTTCTCATCGACGCCATGCGCGCGGTGCGCGGCTCCCTGGTCATCATCGGCGAGGGTCCGCTTCATTCGGAGCTCACCGAGCGGATTCGGCGCCACGGCCTCGAGGATCGGGTCGTTCTCGCCGGACACGTGGCCGACGTCACGAGTCATCTTCAGGCGGCGGATGTCTTTGTCCTCTCGTCGATCAGCCGCAACGAGGCCTTCGGCATCGTTCAGATCGAGGCGCTCGCGTGCGGCACGCCGGTCATCAACACGCGATTGGACTCCGGCGTGCCGACGGTCTCGCTCGACGGCCAGACGGGAATCACGGTCGCACCATGCGATGCCGCGGCATTGGCAAAAGCGATCGACCGGGTGTTGACGAATTCCGAGTTGAGGGCGTCGTACAGTATGGCAGCGCTCGCCAGAGCACGGACTCAGTTCAGTTCGGACATCATGACTCATAAAACCCTTCGGATTTATGGCGACGTACTTGGCACTCCGCTCGTTCCCGTGGACGAGATGCGGACGTCTGTCGCCGCCGGAACATTTTGAGGCTGGTTGCTTCATGCGCACCTGTTACATTCGTGGGCCCGAAGGTCGTGCCGATTCATGGGTTGCGACTCCGTTGACGGTCAACGCTCGGCGCGCCAAGAGATCTTTGATGCCTTTGTTTAGTTTGAGCTTCCTCGTCGTCTCCCTGCTGACGGCTTGGCGCCCGATAACCGCTCAGGTGGCCGCGCCGCCAATGGTCACGCTGAACCCCGGCGATGTGCTCCGAATTGCGGTGTGGCGACACCCCGAGTTCTCCGGCGACTTTCCTGTGGCGGGCGACGGCTCGCTCGTGCATCCGTTGTATCGCGTCGTGAAGGTCGGCGGCGTACCGCTTCCGGTCGCCGAAGGCAGAATCCGCGATTTTCTCGCGCAGTATGAAACGAATCCCGCATTCGTCGTCGTGCCGCTGCTTCGCGTCGGCGTCAGCGGTCAGGTTCGACAGCCGAATCTTCTGACATTGCCGCCGGAGACGACGATCGCTCAGGCGCTCATGCTCGCCGGCGGTCCGACGGATGTGGCCAACCTCGAGCACGTTCATTTGATTCGCGGCGGCGCATTGCAGGATCTCGATCTGACGCTGCCAAACGGTCCGGCAATGCAGATGCGCGTCCAATCCGGCGATCAGATCGTCGTCGAGCAGCGCACCAATCGCTTTCGCGACGTCATCGGACCGCTCAGCGGCGTCGTCGCCGCCCTCGCCTCGATCACGACGATCATCATTACGCTTTCGCGCTAACAGCCATGAACGATACGCCCATCACACCGCAACGCATTCTGCCGCCGACCTACTCGCCGAACGTCGAGGCGGCGGCCGACGGCGTCGATCGCGACTCGTTTCTGGCGTCCGTGCTCGAGGTCGTCGCGCTCGTCCGTCGCCGCTTCTGGCTCGTGCTGCTCGTGACGGCAACGACGGTCGGCATCGGCACCTATCTCGTCCTGCAACAAAAGCCGGTGTATCGCGCCACCGGCGTCATTCGCCTTTCGAATCTCCGGCGCACGATCTCCGGCGGCCTGGCCGATGACGAATTGGACAAAGTCGGCGCGGTCACCGACCCCGTGCTGTCGCAGATTCAGGTGCTTCGGAGCCGCGCGCTTGCCGACGAAGTCGTTCAGAAAGAAGGTTTGCGCCTGCAAGCCGGGACGCACACCCTGCCGCCCGGCGTGATTCGCGACGTCGCGGTGAGCCGCGATGCCGCGCCGCGCCTGCTGCATCTTCGATTCGACAAGGCCGGCGTGCGAATCGACGAGCTGTCCAAGCTCGGACTCGTCGCGTACGGCACACCGATCGACATCGGCGGCGGCACGTTCGTCGTCGATCATCGTCCGTCGATCGAGACCGCCGACCTCGCGATCGTGACCAACGATGCCGCCGTCGACGGTTTCATCCGGAATCTCCGCGCCACCGTGCGCGATCGCACGGACATCATCGACGTCGACTACGCCTCGGCCGATCCGGCGGTGTCGCAGCGCGTGGTGAATTCCACCATCCTGTCGTTCCAGGCGCTCAGCGCGCGCACCGCGCAGCAGCAGTCGGTGCGCCGGCGCGAGTTCGTCGAAGGGCAACTCGCCAAGGCCGACGCGCAGCTCTCCGAGGCGCAGCTGGCCCTCAACAATTTCCGAAGCCACCAGCATCTCTACAGCCCGCAGGACAAGATCCGCGGCGAACAAACCGCGATGTCCACGCTCGACACGCGACGCCAGGAGCTCGCGAGCGATCGCGACACGTACGTATCGCTGCTCGGCGCGTTGTCGAAGAAATCGGGAACGAGCACGGATAATCTCGCCGCGGTCGCGTCGTCGCCGGGCTTGCAGCAGAACGCGCTCATCGGGCAGCTGTTCTCGCAACTGCTTCATCTGCAGGGCGTCCGCGATTCGCTCACGACCGGCGTGTGGAGCACCCCAGCCTCGAGCCCCGACGTACGGCGACTCGACACGATGATCGTCGGCACCCAGCAAAAGATCGTGAGCGCGGTGCAGGGCCAGATTACCGCCGTCGATGCACGCCTCGCCGCACTCGACGACCTGCGACAGAAATCCGACGCCGAGATGGCGCGCTTGCCCAGCGCCGAAGCAGAGGAGGTGACGCTGCGCGCCCAGGTCGAGGCCTACCAGCGGAGCGCCGAGCGGTTGCAGGACGAGCTGCAACACGCACAGTTGGACGAAGCGGTCGAAGCCGGCCAGGTCGAGATCGTCGATCGCGCTCCGCTGCCGCGCGCGCCGATCGGCGCGTCGCGTCGCACGACGCTGATCTTCGCGCTCATCCTCGGCTTGATGCTCGGCAGCTCCGCGGCGTATCTCCTCGAGAATCGCCGGCCCGTCATTCGCCGGCGCGAAGGACTCTCCGACGCGCTGCACATCCCGACGCTTGGCCTCATTCCGCAGGTGAAGCACGACATGCCGGCGTTCTATCGGCGGCGCAACGTGGACCGCCGCCAGGGAACTGGACTCATCCCCACTCGGCACGGGCGGCCGGCGGTGACCGAGCTCGCGACGCTCTCCGCGGCCGGCTCGTCAGGCGCCGAGGCGTATCGCACGCTGCGTACGAATCTGATGTTCTCGACGTTCGCGCCGACCACGAAGGTCCTCGTCGTCACGAGCGCGTGCCCGGGTGAAGGCAAGACGACCACGTCGACGAACCTCGCGATCACGTACGCGCAACAAGGCTTCCGCGTCCTGCTCGTGGACTGCGATCTGCGGCGTCCGACCGTGCACAAGGTATTTAAGGTTTCCTCACAGCCTGGCGTCGCCGACGTGATCCTCGGCAAAGCGACGCCGACCGAAGCGATTCGCGAGAGCGGCGTCGTGAATCTCTCGGTGTTGCCGGCGGGAACCATTCCGCCCAACCCGACGGAGCTTCTGGGCAGCGAAGCCGGACGCGCGCTGCTGGAGTCGCTGGCCAAGACGTACAACGTGATCATCGTCGACACACCGCCGCTGCTCCTGGCCTCGGACGCGGCCATCCTCGGCTCGACGGCCGGCGGCGTGCTGCTGGTTGTGCGCGCGGGCAGAACCGAACGTGGCACCGCGCAGGCGGCCGTGCAGCAACTGTTCGCCGTCGGTGCGCGCGTACTCGGCAGCGTGCTCAATGATCCGGACGCGGAAGTCGCCAAGTACACATCGTCGTACTACAACTATTACTACTACAACTACGAGTCGGCGCGCAGTTAGATGGCCACTTATCTGATCACGGGCGGCGCCGGGTTCATCGGTTCCAGCCTGGCCGATGCGTTGTTGCAGCACGGCCATCGTGTGCTCGTCATCGACGATCTGTCGACCGGGCGGCTCGAGAACATCGCGCATCTGAAGGACCACCCGTCCTTCCATTTCGCGCGGTCGAGCATCGACAACGAGCTCGTGCTCGACCGGCTCGCGTCGGAGAGCGACATCATCGTGCATCTGGCCGCCGCGGTCGGCGTGCGATTGATCGTCGAGCAGCCGGTGCGCACCATCGAAACGAACATCATGGGCACCGAGGCCGTGCTGAAAGCGGCGATGCGGTACGGTGCGCGCGTGCTGATCGCGAGCACGTCCGAGGTCTACGGCAAGGGCACGCAGTTCCCGTTCACCGAATGCGACGATGTGCTCCTCGGCTCGACGGACAAGAGCCGCTGGGCGTACGCCGCCAGCAAGATGATCGACGAGCTTCTGGGCCTCGCGTATTTTCGCGAGTACAACCTGCCGGTCGTGCCGATTCGCTTCTTCAATACGATCGGCCCGCGCCAGTCCGGCGAATACGGCATGGTCGTGCCGCGGTTGCTGCGCCAGGCGATCGCGCGCGAGCCGCTCACCGTGTTCGGGGACGGCCGCCAGCAGCGCTGCTTCTGTTCGGTGGACGACGTCGTCGACGCCATCCAGCTGCTCGCCGAGCACCCGGCCGCGCCGGGGCAGGTGTTCAATGTCGGAAATCCGTATGAGGAAATTTCAATTCTAGAACTGGCAGAACGTATTCGGGCATTGACCGGCTCGGGGTCCGAGATCACGTTCGTGCCGTACGCCAAGGCGTACGCGCCGGGATTCGAGGACATGGATCGCCGCGTGCCCAACATCGCGCGCCTCGAGGCGCTCGCCGGCTGGCGCCCGCGCCGTTCGCTCGACGAAACGCTGCGCTCCATTCACGGATGGATGCTCGCCGAGGCGTTCTCGTTGCCGATGCAGGGCGCGACGCCGCTCGTTCCGCGCCCATACGTCGTTCGATAGCCATCCGTCGACGTGATAGGTCCTGCTCTCTGAGGCGGGGACAAGCGGGCAGAATGTCCACTGTTGATGCGTAAACACTAATATTTCCCTCGGAAACTGCGGCATTTCGTGACAACCTCTTGCGAATGTCTGTGACCGAGGGGCATAATGCCCGCCCGTCGCTCGACGGGCCTGGAATGACCGACGTTGGTCGTTGACGCGCGCCGCACGCAATTCCCTCCGCGGGCGTAATGACGTTTCTCGCGCTCTCTCTTGTAGCCATCCTCGCGTACGCGTTCTCGGCGGCCGCCGTGCCGTTGATCGTGCGTGTCGCGGAGCGCCATCGGCTGCTCGATTTCCCCGACGAAGAGCGTCGCGGACATTCCAAGGCCGTCCCGCGTCTCGGCGGCGTCGCCGTCTTCATCGGCATGGCGAGCGTGCTTGGTCTCGCCGCCGTCGTCGGACGACTCGGAATCTCCAGCCTCGGTCCGCTGCCCACGCATCCCGGCGCCCTACTCGCCGCGTGCGCCATTCTCTTCGCGATCGGACTGCTCGACGACCTGCGCGGCGTGCCGCCCGTCGTCAAGCTGCTCGGACAGACGCTCAGCGCGCTGATCGTCTGCGAACAGGGCTTTGCGATTCCGCGCGTCGCGTTTCCGCCGAACTTCGTCATCGAGCTGCACGCGTTGCAGATGCCGATCGCCGTGCTGTGGCTCGTCGGCATGTCGAACGCGTTCAATCTCGTCGACGGCCTCGATGGACTTGCCGGGGGCGTCGGCGTCATCGTGCTCGCGGCCGTGACCGCGGCCGCGGCCGTGCTCGGCAATCCCACGGTGCCGTTCTTCTGCATGGCACTCAGTGGCGCGCTGCTCGGTTTTCTCAAATCCAATTTCACGCCCGCCCGCATTTTCCTTGGCGACTCGGGCAGTCTCGTCGTTGGGTTTCTACTCGCGCTCCTCGCGGTGAAGGGCGCGACACGCCTGGACGGCACGGTGCTGGCCATCGTACCGATCTTCGCGCTGTCGTATCCGCTGCTCGATACCGGTATCTCGATGCTGCGCCGCTGGCTTCGTGGACATCCGCTCTCTCGCGCCGACGGACGCCACATCCATCATCAGCTGCGCGCGCTGGGCCTTTCGCCGCAACGTGCAGCCGCCGTCATCTATATAGAAGTGGCGGCGGTCGCCGTACTCGGCTTGTCGGTGACGTTTGCGCCGCCCGCGGCTACGGTCGCGATCGCCGCGGCCGGCGGCGCGATCCTGCTCTTCATCTTCGCGTACGGCGTGCGCTGGCTGCAGTATCACGAATTCCTCGAGGCCGGCACCGTCGTCGTGTCGGCCGGCTCGCGCATGCGCGGGGCCATTCGCGATACGATCAGCGCACGCGACATCGCGCGACTCATCGCGGTCGCCGGCACGCTCGACCAGGTGAACGCCATTCTCGAAGATGCCGCCGACATCTTCCGATTCGCGCACATGAGCGTCGGCCGGCACATGAATCACACGCCGGCGCACATGTTGGCCGACACGCCGCTCCCGCGCGTATGGAAGGTCGAGTATCCGATCATCACCGAACATGGCGCGTCGGTCGACGACTTCGACGGCGACGCGATGGTGCTTTCGATCTGGAGCACCATGTCCGTGCAGCCCCGCGCCGCGAATGTCGAGCGCGTCGCGGCGATCCTCGCTCCCGCCATCGCGAACTGGAGTGAGAACGCCGGTGCCGTGCTCATTCGGCGCACCCAGCCGCGGCGCGTATACTCGCCGGCATTCGCGACTCGGCTCGTGGCGAACAAGTTGCCGCCCGAGCTTCCGAGCGTGACGGCTCACGGGCGCGAACGGCTGCCGATACACTGACGCCCGTCGCGCGAGCGCCGGACAAAGAAACGCATTCCATTTTGCTCGAGATGATGAAGTGACGCTCATGCGTCGACTTCTGCGCGCACTCGGCGCGCGCAGTCCGCGCCTTCGCGCCGCGATGATCAACGCCGCGCGTGAAGCGGGGCTGCAGGACGCACTGTTGACTCAGTATCGCGAGATGGCGGCGCGCGGCGTGCTTCCAGCGTTCAGCGATGCCGAGCGCCGTTTTCTTTCACAGAACGGCGAGGACGGGATTCTGCTCATGCTCTTCGGCGTGCTCGGCATGGGCGGCCGTCGCGCGATCGAGATCTGCGCCGGCGACGGCATCGAATGCAACTCCGCGAATCTCATCATCAATCACGGCTGGCAGGCGCTGCTCGTCGACGGTGACGCTCGTCAAACATCGACGGGTGCGCGCGTGTACGCACATTTACCGAGTACCCGCCGCTCGCCGCCAAGGTTCGCGACGTCGTGGGTGACCGCCGAAAACGTGAATGATCTGATCCGTTCCAATGGCTTCGACGGCGACGTCGACCTGCTCTCCATCGATCTCGACGGAATGGATTACTGGATCTGGAAAGCGCTCGACGCCGCCCGCCCGCGTGTCGTCGTCCTGGAGTACCAGACGGCTTGGGGTCCGCGCGCGCGCAAAACGGTGGAATACGAGCCGGCCTTCGAGCTTCGCACCGGCAACGGTCCGCGCGACTGGATTTTCGGCGCAGGCGCATCGCTCGGCGCATTCATCGCACTGGGCGCCGAGAAGGGCTATCGATACGTTGGCAGCCAGTGCCTTGGCTTCAACGCGTTCTTCCTACGGAACGACGTAGGGTTGGAGCATTTTCCCGAGGCGGATCCCAGCGCGGCGTTCCTGCATCCGCACGCGCAAGCGTGCATCGCGAACGGCCAGAGCGCGCTTGCGCACTATAGCTGGATGGATGTGTAACTGAATCGCTCGTGAATCCGTCTTTCCGCGCCGGCCCAATGGGCCGGTTTTTTTTTGCGGTCAATCACTGCGGTGCAGTGACCTCGCGAAACGGTTCAATTGGTTGAACCGTCTCGATCGGCATCATCCCGCGTTGCGCGCGCCGCAACAACCGCTGCAACCGCGTCCGAGAGATGCCGAGCCGCCGTGCCGCGTCGCTCTTGTTGCCGCCGCATCGCTCGACGGTTTCCTGCACGGCATTCCGAATGATCGCGCTCAGCTGCTGCGACGGCGTCGGCCTCGATGCGAGCGTGATCTCGGCGTCGTCGCGAATGTCCTCCGCGTCGATCCGCGGATGCGTCGCCAGCAATACCGTCCGCTCGATCACGTTGCGCAACTCGCGCACGTTGCCGGGCCACTCGCGCCTGCGCAGCAGCCGCTCCGCGGCCGGTGTGAAGCGGGCGCGCTCGAGCTTGTAGTCGCGTGCGAACCGCGCGAGAAAGTGACGCGCCAGAAGCGTCACGTCGTCGCCGCGAACGCGCAGCGACGGAAGGTGGATGGGAACGACGTTCAGTCGGTAGAACAGATCCTGCCGAAACTCACCGCGCCGTGCGGCGCGCGCGAGATTCACATGCGTCGCCGCGATCACGCGGACGTCGATCGGAATCGTCTTCGTGCCGCCGACGCGCCGAATCTTTCGCTCCTCGAGCGCGCGCAGGAGCTTGCCCTGCAGCGACAACGGCAAGTGTCCGATCTCGTCGAGAAAGATCGTCCCGCCGTTCGCGACCTCGAACAGACCCGGCTTCGTGACGACGGCGTCGGTGAACGCGCCGCGCTCGTGACCGAACAGCTCGCCCTCGAGCAGAGCTTCGGGAATCGCGGCGCAATTGACGTCGACGAACGCCGCGCTGCTTCGCGGACCGTTGTCGTGCAGCGCGCGAGCGAGCAACTCCTTGCCCGTGCCCGTTTCGCCGGTGATGAGCGCCGTCACGCCGGGATGCGGAATGATCCGCGCGGCCTGCTCCAGCGCCGCCTTCATCACCGGACTGTCTCCGAGAATCGCGGAGAAGTCGTACATGGCGCCGTCGACGACGACCGACTGTCGCGATCGCCGCTCGGCGAGTGCCTCGCGTTCGGTCAGCACCCACGCCGAAAGTGCCGCCGTGTCCTGCGACAGCACGAAGAACTCGGCCGCTCCGGCGCGCAAGACACGCGAGACCAGGCGATGATCGGCCAGCGACGCCACCGCGGCGATCGCGCAGCCCGATGATTCCAGTTCTCTAAATACGCCCTCGAGGCGCTCCTCGTCTCCGCCCGCCGCCACGATGCCGATCGCGTCGTGACGAGCGAACGCGTGCGTGTCGGCTGCCGCCTCGAAGCGAAGTCCGGCGCCCGCCGCGAGGCGCGGCCAATAGTCCGAGAACGACTCGCTGAGCGAAAGAACGAGAAGCGTGTCCGACATGTCGCGGCGAATGGGGGACGGATTCACGACTTATAAATGCTGTCGCATTTCAGGCGGTTCCCCTGTGGCGCGCGTCACACACGCCGTGTGCCCGTGCGTCGCTGTAGCAAAACGGAGCGCGGTCGGCGCGTTTCGCTACATGACCCAGCTCACACGAAAGGATCTCGTCCGCGAAGGCGGGCATCACATCCCGCGCGATGCCCGCCTCGCGACGCGAGTTAGGTCGATTACCTCATCCATACGACCGCGTGTGATACACCGCACATGATAGGGGAATGCGCGGTGCACGGGTGTCCCTGCACTCGCATGACTGCGTCATCAACCTCAAAGGGAGCACCGAACCATGCAGGGTAGTTTGAGAACTCTAACATTCAGCGGCGTCGCGGCCGCCGGCCTCATGGTCGCCGCCGCCTGCTCGAGCGACAACTCGCTCGGCGTGAATGGCAATTCGTCGTCGCAACTCGCGTTCACGACGGCGTCCACCGGCGCATCCTTCGCCGCGGTGCCCGTCACCAGCGGGGGCCACACGCTCAACCTCACCGCCGTCACCGTGACGGTCGCGCGCGCGGAGCTCAAGCGCGCCGAGAGCGACAACTGCCCGGGCGACAACGACAACGATGACGATCATCCGGCCGCGGCGCCGAGTACGGCCGCGTGCGGCGAGCTCAAGCTCGGACCGTTCAACGTCAACCTGCCGCTCGACACGACACTCGTGACGCTGCCAGCCAACACGATTCCGGCCGGCACGTTCCGCGAGTTCGAGCTGCGCGTGTCGCGCGTCGAGCTCAAGGGCACCTTCGACGGCACGGCGTTCGATGACACGATCGCGGTGGACGCCAAGAGCGAAGTGCAGTTCTCGACGCCGCTCGTCGTCACCGACAGCACGCCGACTTCGATCACCGTCAACGTCCCGGTCAAGAACTGGCTCGTGAACGCCGACGGCTCGCTCGTCGACCCGACCAAGCTCGCGACGTCGCCATCGCTCTTGGCGCAGGTTAAAGCGCGCATCGCCGCATCCTTCCGCGCGTTCGAGGATCGCAATCATGACGGCCACGACGATCACGACGGCGGCGGCCACGACGGTAAAGGCGGCAACGACTGATCGTACATGACAATCTCCTCGCTGGGTGAGCGAGACCGCACCGCTCACTCAGCCGGAGAATGCACGATGACATTCGAGTTCGTATCTCGCGCGTCCCACGCCAACGATCGAGCTCGTCCGCGCGTTTTTCTGAGGCACACCCGCCCGATTCCGGGGTAGGGTAACGCAGCCGACGAGGGTCATTCGATCATGAGCACACACGACGAACTCAACGAGACAACACCGGGCGACCAATGTGAGGGGCACGGCTGCGGCCTGCCCCACACGCGTCGCCAGTTTCTTCGCGATTCCTTCCTGAGCATGGCCGGGGCGCTCGTCGCCGTCGGCGTGTCACGCCGCACCGCGCTCGCCATGCCGCTCGAGTTCACGGAAGCGCGCCGCGCCTCCGGTGCCACGCGCAGCTACACACTTCCCGCCGCGGACGGTGCGCAGATCGACAAGGACAACGAGGTCATTCTCGTTCGCTGGCAGAACGCCGTATATGCGTTCGCCCTCTCCTGTCCGCATCAGAACACCGCGCTCAAGTGGGACGATCGCGAACACGGCTTCCAATGCCCCAAGCACCACTCGGCATTCAAGCCCGACGGCGAATACATCCCCGGCAGCGGCCGCGCCACGCGCAGCATGGATCGCTTCGGCATCTCGGCGGCGGGCAGCACCGGCGTCGTCGTCGATCTCGACAAGCTCTATCAGGAAGACGACGACGCGGCGCAGTGGGCGAACGCCGTCGTACACCTGAAATAAGAGAAATTAGAATTATCGCAACGCCAGCACGCGAATGAGCAGGATCGCAGTCGCAATCAGCGCGATGAGCGATCCCGCCACCGCGGTGGCCACCCGCGATCCGACGCGCCGCACCGAGCGCAAATCCACCGACAATCCGAGCCCCGCCATCGCGGCGATCGTCAGCCAGCCTGCGACGAGCTTCGCCTCGTTCGCGACGACGTCGGGAATGACGTGCGTGGAACGCAGCGCGGCGAGCACGACGAATCCGGTGACGAACCACGGAACCAGGCTCGCCCGGCGCTTTGGCAGCGACGACGTCGCGGCGTCGCTCGGCGCGCCCAATCCTGAGTCGCGCCGGCCGATCAACGAGAAGAACATCACGACAGGCCCGAGCATCAACACGCGACCCAACTTCACCGCGGTCGCGACCTGTCCACTCAACACGCTCACGGCGAACGCCGCCGCGAGCACCTGTGGTACCGCGTAGACCGTGAGCCCCGCGAGCACGCCGTACTGATAGTTGGAGTAATGCAGCGGGATCATCAGGAGCGGCAGACCAAGCACGACGAGCACACCCAGCACCGCGGTCAGCGCGATCGACGCCGCCACATCCTCACGCTCAGCGCCGATCACCGGCGCGACCGCGGCGATCGCCGAATTCCCGCAGATCGAGTTGCCGCACGCAACGAGCACCGCGAGCCGCGGCGTGAGACCGACGCCGCGGCCGATGCCGTAGCTCACGACGAGCGACACGCACACGATCCCGACGATCCCGAACGCCAGCCACGGTCCCGACGCAAAGAGTCGCGGAATGTCCATCGTGGCGCCGAGCAGAAAGACCGCGACCTCGAGGATTTCTTTGCCGACGAAGCGAATGCCCGCGTCCTGTCGCGGGCTGACGCCGCCGGCGGTGCACACGGCCATTCCAATGAGAATGGCCAAAACGAGCGCCTCGATGATCGCCCGTCCGAGGAGGTGTTCTTCAGCCGCGCCCCCGGCGACAGCCGCCAGGGCGACAAGAATGGAGATAAGGACGCCTGGCCACAGGACGCGCCAATTCAACCGCATAGAGGGAGGATAGTTGGCGAGGACACAATGAAGCCAGTACATTGTTCTTATAAATACATAACTTTTCATTATGGCACTCAACCTCCACCACCTCCGGCTCTTCGCGGCCGTCGTCGACCATGGCGGATTCACCCGCGCTGCCGAGGCGCTCAATCTCAGCCAACCGGCGATCTCCAAGTCGCTCAAGGAGTTAGAGGCGGGATTGGGCCTGTCCCTCATCGACCGGGAGGGACGCTCTCTTCGGCTGACCGACGCCGGCCGCGCGCTCCATAGCAGGGCGCGCGAGCTCTTCGGTGTCGAACGAGTGGCCGAGCGGGAATTGCGGGAGCTTCGCGGGCTCAAGCGGGGCGCGCTTCGCATCGCCGCCAGCACGACGATTGCCACCTACCTCCTTCCGCCCGTGCTCGGGCGGTTCCACCTTCGTCACCCGCGCGTCCGCATTCAGACGTCGAGCGCGAACACGCGTGCGGTGCTCCGGCTGTTGCTCGAGGCGCGGGTCGATCTGGCGCTCGTCGAAGGGCCGGTGTCGGACGCGGGGGTCATCGCGCATCCGTGGCGTGACGACGAGCTGGTCGTGATCGCGCCGCGCGACCACCGCTTGTTGTCGGAACGGCGCGTGACGGTCGAGGATGTCGCGGCGGAGCGGATGTTGGTCCGTGAGCCGGGCTCGGGCACGCGAGAAGTCAGTGAAAGCGCGCTCGCGCGACACGGCATCCGCCTCACGCGCACGATGCGCGTGGGCGGCACGGAAGCCATCAAGCAGGCGGTGGCGGCGGGACTCGGACTTGCGATTGTCTCGCGCGCGGCGGCGGCGGATCAGCTCGCGCTTGGACGCATTGCGGTGTTGCACGTCGAGGGGCTGACGATCAAGCGAACGTTGACCCGGCTCGAGCTGCGCGATCGGACCGCTACGGTCGCCGCCCGAGAGATGGTAGAGTTGTTGTACGAGGACAACGGCAATGCCGATGCGTCCGGCGTCGGCTGATTAGACATTCATCGAACCAACGCACGCTCATGCGAACGAATCCGCACATGCACTACGGACACTGCAGGCACTACATGTCGAGCTCCGCGCGAAGGTTCGCGCTGACTGTCGTCTCTTCGTTCATCGTTGGAATCGCGGCCTGTCATTCGGCGCCGCCACCACCGCCGCCACCGCCGGTACCCTTGAGCGACTCGGCGACGGCCGCGCTGCGGTGGGTCGAGTCGCACGCGTCGGCGTTCGGCGCTGACGATTCCGTCGCGACGCCGGCGGAGCGCGCGGAGATCTTCGCGCTCACGACTGGCGCGCGCATCATCGGCTTCAGCGAATTGAATGAAGGCACGCACGAGTTTCCGTACGTCGTGCGGCGCGCGGTACTGGCGCTCGCCGACTCGGGCGTGCGCGGCATCGCCATTCAGGCGTCGATGGCGGACGCGATGGAGATCGATCGCTACGTCCGCGGCGGCAACGGCGATGCGCGGCGTTTGCTGCGCACACTCGACAACTGGCGCTGGGAAACGCGCGAGATGGTGGCCCTGGTCGAATCGATTCGCGCGTGGAACATGGCGCATCGCGACCGCGAGATCGGATTCTACGGGTTCGAGATTCCAACCGCCGCGCACGCGGTGCGCGTGATCACGACGCTACCCGATTCACTCACCGGGCCGGCGCTCAAGTCGTGGCTCGTGCAGCACTATGCCTGCGTCGCGATGAACGAAGGCGCGCACTGGGGACTCGAGGGTCGCGCGGCCGACAGCACGTTCTGGGCGTCGTGTGGTCCGGCCACGACGCAAGGGTTGGACAGCATCGTCGCACTGCGGCGCCGGCTGGGCTCGCGCGGCGCGTCGGATTTAGCATTTGCTGAAGAGATGGCGCGGCTCGTCGCGCATCACGTGAGCGTTGGGTTGCGCCGCATGAAGCGCGAGGACGCGAACGCCGAGCACGTGATGTTCCTCGCGAACATCGCCGGCGAGAATGCGCGGCTGGTGTTGTGGGGCGGCGACGTCGAGATGGGACGTCTGACGCTCGACAAGACGACGGTGCAAACCGGCGTACCGCTTGGCCAGCGGCTTGGCGCGCGCTATCGCGCGATTGCGTTCACATATGGCGACGGCGTGATTCGCACGCACGTGCCGAATCCGAATGCGCGCATCGGCGACGAGCCGGGTCTGTCGACGATCACGGTGACGCCGCCGCAGCCGAACACGTACGAAGACGTGTTTCGCCGCGCGCCTGAGAGCGCCTATTGGCTCGACATGCGCGCGCTGCCGAGTGATCTCGCGGGGGCGTGGCTCAAGGGTCCGCGTCCGATGCGGTTTATCACGGACGCCTATTCGCCGCTCGCATCGCCGACGGCGTTCCAGACGCCAATCGAGTTTCCCGCGAACTACGACGCGGTGGTGTTCGTGAAGAAGGTGTCGGCGGCGAAATAGATCGGTCATCCTCGCGAGCCGAACGAACGCCGTCATCCTCGCGAGCCGAACGAACGCCGTCATCCTCGCGAGCCGAACGAACGCCGTCATCCTCGCGAGCGGAGCGAGACGAGGATCTGCTTTTCTGCACGCTGTTCAAAAAAACTCAAGCACGGACTGTGAACCGCGACGGACTCTGACGGGCACGGAGACAGCGGAAACCGCAGTCAACTGTAGTCAACTGTAGTCAACGCCGTCTCCGTGCCTGTCCGCGTATGTCGCAGTTCACAGTCCGTGACAAATTTTTTTGAACGGCACGGGTACTCCAGACTATTCCGTGCTAGGCGACGCCACACTCGCCACACTGATATCGACCGGCAGGCGCACGCCGTTGTGCTCGCGCACCACGTCGAGCAACCCCTGCCACGCCGTCGCGAACTTGTGGCCCACGTCCGTCGGCGCGCGGTCGACGTCGAAGCCGCCGGTGCCGGCGATCCAGAACGCCGGATCACCCGAGACACCGGCGCGCGTGTACTCGTCGCTCACGTCGTCGTAGATCGTGCTCGCGTTGCGCGTGTGGGCATAGATGCCGGGCTTATAGCGACCGTCGGCGAGCACGGCATGCGTCCACGCGCGGTAGTAGTCGCGCATGCGTTGCGGCACCGACGTCATGTACTCGACGTCGAGAAAGATCACGGTCCCGTTCGGAAAGCCTTCGCCCTGCGCGGTCCCGATGGCGCCGCGTGCATCGATCGCACCTTGCGCCGCGTTGACGTACGACGCCGCGCACTTGCCGTCCCGGCTCGTCGCGACGGGAATGGTCGACGTGCGCGTCATCTTGTAGGTCTTCGCGCGATGGCCTTTCGTCGCCTTCCTGTGGACCGTGACGGTGCGCGTCGTCGGCGCGAAGCTCTTGCCCCACGTCTGCTGACCGACGTAGATGACCGCCAAGCCCCATCCGTTGCGCACGAGTTGCGCGCGCTTGCCCGACCACGTGTCGTCGGAGTGGCAGGGAGCCGACAGATAGTAGCCGACCCATTCGTATTGGCCGGCACGCTTCCAGGCGTCCATCGCCTTGTCGCCGGGATATACGTTGGTGTCGAACCCAAGATGGCTGCGCGTCGCCGTCGAAACGAGCTGAACCACTGCGCTGTCGATCGTCGCGGGCGCAGCAGCGAGCTCGGCCGCTGCGGCCGGCAGCGGCTCATGCACCAGCTTCGGCGATTCGAGCCATGCCGATACGGCCGCGGTCGCCACGAGCAAGGCGTTGCGCAGAGTCTGCTTCTTCATTGGCGGCTGTTAGGGAAATGTGAATGCGTACGTGTGACGCACCTCACGCCTCGATGTTACCCGCCATCTCGAGCCGGGTTCGTACAGAAATTGCTGAGCCAGCGCACGGTCATCCCGGAACGACCGGGCGATTCAACCTGTCTGGAGGACGGAACGTATGTCGATGCGTCTTGCGCGTAGCATTGCAGTGATCGGCACCTGCGCACTGTGGGCCGCGTGCGCCAAGGGTGAGAACAAGTCGGACTCGGCCGCGGCGGCTGATTCGGCCGCGAAGGCGGCAGCAGCGGCGCCGACGACCACCGCCGCCCCGGCACCGGCGCAGCTGACGGACGCCAACATCGCGGCGCTGCTCGATGAAGCGAACATGGCCGACAGCGCCTGGGGCAACATCGCCACGAAGAAGGGAACGGCCGCGTCGGTGAAGGAGTTCGGCAAAATGATGGAGCGCGATCACCACGCGTTGCGGAAAGCCGGGCAGGATCTCGCAAAGAAGCTGAACCTTACGCCGCAAGCGCCGGCGAACGATACGCTGCCGGCGACGCTCCAGAAGATGTCCGACAGCCTCAACGCGCAAGCGAAGGGCGCGGCGTGGGATAAGGCCTACATCGATCACGAAGTCGCCGTTCACCAGTCGGTACTGTCGCTGCTGCAAGCGGCACAGGGCGCGGCGCAGGACACCTCGCTCAAGGCGCTGATCACGAAGGCGATCCCGAACATCCAGGCGCATCTCACCAAGGCGCAGGACGATCAGAACAAGCTCGGCAACGCGGCAGCGGCGCCTGCGGCGGCTCCAGCCGACAGCACGAAGAAGGGCGGCAAGAAGAAAGGCTGAGCCGCCGAGCCCGCACCAACGGTTCGGCGCGCCTCTTGAAAAGGATGCCCGGGTGAGAGCCCGGGCATTTCTTTTTTTTCGACGAATCAGGATGTTGTGATGGACAGCGGACTCACCAAAACGATCGGATTGGGAATCGTCACGGCGGTGCTGGCGACGTTTGTGGCGCTGGCGGACAGCGGCGCGAACGAAGCCGCGGGAACCGTCGCGGTCGCGGACACCACACATCACGACTCAGCCGTGACGGTGCACTGGATGACCGACGGCAACGTCACGTCGCTGCTCACGGCGATCGACTCGCGGCAGAGTGCGCTCGCGAACGCCGAGCTGCAGGCGTGGCATTCGGACACCGTGCGGGCGTTCGCGGCTGACATGGTTCGCGGAACGGCAGAGCTGCAACACACCACGGATTCGCTTGCCGCGAAATTGCGGCTCTCGCCCGCGGCGCCGGCAATGCAGGACTCGCTCGTCGCGGCGCTGCAGGCGCGCATCGATACCGTGAGCATGAACCACGGTCCGCAGATGGATCGCGTGTTCGTGAAGCAGTCGATCGCGGCGAACCAGCTCGCCGCCGACTACATGTCGCAGCTGTCGGCCGTCGCGCAGGCGCCTGAGCTGCAGGCGGTGCTCGAGACAGCGCAGGGACGCGCCTCGGCGCAGGTCGCGCGCGCGCAGCAGCTGCAGTCGATGTTCGCGGTGGCCGACTCCGTCGTCGCCGATTCACTCGCGCGGCGCGCCGCGGCGCACCGCAACCGTCAACGCACCAATCGATGAGCGCCCAGCAACGGCCGCAACAACCCCAAGAAGCCGAGCCGGCGTCGAGCGTGGTGCTCGTCGATGGATCGAACGTGGCGCATTCTACGGAAGGCGAGGGGCCGCGGCTCGCGAACCTCATCGCCATTCGGGACAAGCTGAAGTCCGAAGGCCTCGAGCCGATCATCGTCGCGGATGCGGCGCTTCGCCATCAGATCGACGACGCGCGAGCGTACGAGCGACTGATCGAGGAAGGCCACGTCCGGCAAGCGCCCGCCGGTACCGATGCGGATTATTTCATCCTCGCGTTCGCGCGCGAGCTGAACGCCAGCATCGTGTCGAACGATCGCTTTCGCGATCGCATCAAGCAGTTTCCCGAAGCACGCGATCGCGTCATTCGGTACATGATCCTCAACGATGAAGTGGTGCTCGAGCGGAGAACGCATCGGCGTCATGATTCGTGAGTGATGCGCCGGAGGGCGTCGATGCCGGCGCGACGCTGCGTGGCATTCTCCTCGACGTCGACGGAACACTGATCGACAGCAACGACGCCCACGCCAGTGCATGGGCAGACACGTTTCGCGAATTCGGGCTCGACATCGCGTTCGATCGCGTGCGGCCCTTGATCGGCATGGGGGGCGACAAGCTCTTGCCCAAGCTCACCGGCCTCGATCACGAGAGCGTCGAGGCGAAGCGCATGACGGCGCGACGGAAGGAAATATTCAACACCACGTACCTGCCGACCTTGCGCGCGTTTCCGTGCGCGCACGAGCTGCTCGCGCGCTTCAAGGCCGACGACCTGCGGCTCGTCATCGCGACCTCGGCCGAGCGCGAGGAGTTGAACAAGCTGCTCGATCAGGCGGGGCTCGAGGAGTTGGTCGACCGGAAGACGTCGTCGTCGGATGCCGATCGCTCGAAGCCGGATCCGGACATCATTCAGGCCGCGCTCGACCGCGGATCGTTCGCCGCCGGCGAAGTCCTCATGCTGGGCGACACCCCGTACGACGTCGAAGCAGCACGACGCGCGAACATCCCAACCGTCGCGTTGCGATGCGGCGGTTGGGACGATCGTGCGCTTGGCGGAGCATTAGCGATCTATGATGACGCGCGCGATCTGCTCGCGCGGTATGAGGCGTCGCCGTTCGGAATCAGCGCCGCACGACGTTGAGCTCCGAGACGTTGAATCCGGTGGCGTCATCGGTGGTGAGGCCGAGAAGGGCGAGTCCCTTCACTTGCATGATGGGCGTGGTGATGCTGCACGGACGGCCGGAGTTGGGGCAGATGAAGTGCAGCGTCAACGTCACGCCGTCGGTGGTGCCGGTCATCGGGCTGGTCACGACGATGTTGCCCTGATTGAACAGCGTGGACGTGAGGGTGCCGGTGACGTCACTGCCGGTTTGAACGAGCACGAAATCCACACTGGCTTCGCCGGGCGTGGCGGCGTAGAGGAAGCCAAACCACTCGCCGGTCACGTTGAGGGCCTTCACGCCGCCGCCGCCACCGCCGCCGCCGCCACCTCCCCCTCCCGCGACGCCTTTGGCGAATTGTGCGGGGCCCGTCGGCGTTGGGGTCGTCATCGTGTCGGAGCAGGCGGCGGCGAAAAGCGCGACCGACGCCGTGAGGAAAATGGAGCGGATGGAGTGGCGCATGAGCGGCTCTGAATGCGGGGAGATTGCGATGCTTGACGCATCAACAATTGTCAATAGACATGCCGCGTTCGCGAGCGTTGAATGTGTCATATCTCGTTGCCGCAATTCATCTTATAAATCGACGTTTGTTGTGTCGGCAGGTGGCCGAGCACCGATTCGATGCATTTGCGCATCGAATCGGTGCTGCTGGTGGTCACGTTCTGCCGAGGCGTCGCGGTCAGTATTCGATCGGCGTCAGCGATTCGAAGGGTCCGTCGAGCCGAATTACACTTCGACCGCCAAACGCGACATACAGGCTCGTCCATCCATTGGTCTGAGGCGCCGGATCGTACCAGGCCGACTGAGGCCAGGCATGCACATCGGCGAGCGAGTCGACGTGGAGTCCGTTCAACCCGCGGAGGCGCTCGATCGGCGTCCAATGCAGTCCGCGATCGCGCGAGAATGCGAGCCCGCGCGGATGCAGTACCGCGATTCGCACATCCGGCTCGGTGTGGACGAACAGCACCTGTTGCAGTGGGCAGAAGTACTGTCGACACGTGAACCTCTGCGTGCCGTTCGCAGTCGCGATCGCCGTGAGATGAGTTTCAGCGTTCCAATGCAGTCCGCCGTCGCGGGTGGATTCGATGTCGTGCGTGGCGGTGACCCAGATCTCCTGAGGATCGTACGGATTCACCCACAGGCTCTGCGCGGTCATCGTGCTGGGCGAAATCGTCTCCCAGGTGGTGACCAGGCCCACGCTGTTGCTTCGGCCGCGAATGACTCTGCCGTCGGTCGTGAGCACGAAATACACGGGGCTCACGTGCCCGCCTGATACGCCCACTTTGCTCACCGTGTTGTACGGAAAATCGTGGCCGGGGGAGACGTCGAACGTCCTGTTGACGAGCCCGCGCATGCGCACGACCATGTCGAGATTCGCCGGCTGACCGCGCATGATGGGCGAGACGTTACGGAACGTGACGTAATCGACTGGCGTCGTCGGCGGTGTTTCTCCGCGAGGGGTGACGACTGGCGCCGCACCATACCCAACCTGTGTCGTCGAGCCGTCTGTAATGGAGCTATCGCCGATCTCGACCTCGGCAAACGCCGGCGGCAGCGCGCCAACACTGTGTAGCACCAATCGCAAGGTGTTTCGTCCGGTCATTACCTCGCTGGGACGCGCGGGATCGCCGACGACGAAGCTCGCGTCACCACAGCAATAGATGCTGTTCCAGGACTGCGGTGTCGCGCCGCCTGTCCATGACGCCCACAGATCGTTGTCTCCCGTTGGCACGTAGAGCGCGACGCACTCGGATGGCGGACCGGAACATCCGGGGCGGCGAATGCCATAGATCTTGCCCGTACCAAGCGCGTGCAAGCCGGACATGGCGCGTCCGAATGGACCGGTAGCGGTGATGCAGTTCGACCCCGCGCCGCCAACATACGCGTAGATGCCGCCGTCGTTCGACGCATAGGCGGTGCAGACCCCGCGAGCCGGATCGTAGGTCGACGGAAATGCCATCGACCACGTATCGACGTGCATCGTCGCGATTCCCGCCCACATGAACGTTCTGTCCGCATTTCGTCCGGAGATGCCGAAGAAATTCAGCCCGTTACCGACGAAGACATCGTAGCTGGCGAGGGGACCGGTTCCCGTCGCGGTGACGCGCGGTGCCACGAATATTCCCCGTCGCCCGGATCCATCCGGCTTCTGTCGGAATCCGAGGTCGCGCGTCGAACCGGACGATGCGTCCACGGAGAACACGCGCAATTGAGTCTCACCGCCGTCGATGAGGAGGACGAGCGCCGTATGACTCGGATCGCCGCCGTCCGGCGGAGCAGCGATGCCGATGCAGCGGTTCGGCAGCGCGATTGCTCGCTCCCACGATGCGCCCAGCGTCGTCGACCGATAGAGAGATGTATTATTGCAAGTATATAACGTCTGTCCGCGCGCCGCGAAGTACGGCGTGTCGCCACCCCACGGACCGCTGAGCGTGGTGAAATGCGCGAGGTCGGTGCTCGTCACGATCCCGCATCGCGTCGCAACGAAGACGCTGCCGCCGACGAAAATCGCTTGTCGCGCCGCAAGCCCCGGGTCGCAGCCATCGACGGCAACATGGTGCCACGTCGCCGCCGCGTCGGTCGATACGTAAATGCCCACGGTCGAGCGTCCGTCGGCGCGCTCCTCGTCGTCGTCGGTGGCGTAGACCAAGCGGCGTGAGTTCGTCGGGTCAACAGCGAGCGCAGGCGTCCACGACGGAACGCCGTGCTCCATTCCGTAGCTCGACTGAATCCAGGAATGTCCTGCGTCGGTCGACTTCCAGACGCCACTGAGATCCGTTGCCGCATACAGCACCGATGGGTTCGTGGGATCGACCACGACGAGATTCGTGCGACCGGTCGGATCACCCACGTCGCGCGTGTGGTCATTCCACGGCCGGTCAGGCGAGACGTCGGTCGCCGTGAAAATCGCGCGGTCGCGTGAGGTCGCGACGACCGCCGGTGCGTCGACACCAAGGCGATATACGCCTTCGGACAACTGGAACCAATAGACGAAGCGGCCGTCACTCACGATCGGGCCCGCGAGCAGCTGATAGTCCGTGATCGTCACGGGCACCGGCGCCCGCGCTCCGAGCGACAGACGCATCAAGGGGCCGCCCGTGCGATCGGCCGCGACATGCCAGTACACATGCGCGGCGTCGACCGCGACGGCGTCGATGCGCTGCGCAGGGTGTAGTGCGCCGTCGTCATGGAAGAGCGTCGTGGCGCTCGCGAGCGAAGGCAGTGATCGGGAGAAGACGGTGTATGCGCCTTGGTCGCCGGCGGAGACATACACCAGATGGTCCGTGCTCAGGGCGTAGGCGACCACGCTTTCGCCCGCGGGCAACGGAAAGTACGTGTTGGCGCTGGCGGGAAGGAGCGCGCGAAGGCGGCCGCCGCCTGGCGTGACATCGATATAAAACACGCGGGGCGAGGCACCCGACGTCGCCTGCACATCCGTGACGCGGGTACCGCTGGCGCGCGCGATGACTATCGGCGTGCCGCCGCCCTTCGCCACACGCCACACCGCGTTCGTCTCTGTCCAATAGACGTAGTGGTCGTCGACCGCGATCGAACAGCACGACGGATAGCCGGCAATGCGTGAGAGCGACGTGTGTGCGATCTGTTGTGGAGCGGACCCCGGCACAGGTACCAGCGGAGCACGAACGACCGCGCCCGCGCCAGTGAGCCAGTAGACGAAATCGTTGTCTGCGACGGCGCGCGTCGACGCGGGTCGATTGGCATCGCACGCGTCCGAGAAGTAGGTCGTGACGATGCTGGTTCCGCGTGTATCCATGAACCGCACGCGGGCAGCCGTCGCGAGGTCCCCGCCACAGTCGCTCTTCCAGACCAGCGTCGTGCCGGCGAGCGACAATCCGTCGACGGGGTCCCGCGCGACCAGTGTCGCCTGCGCAAAGGCGCTGATTGGCAGGAGTGTCAAGAGAGTTGCGGAGCGAATGTGCATGCGGATCCTCCAGAGGTTGGCACGCGCGATCGTATTGCAGCCCCGATAGCCGGGGCGTAGCTTCGCCAACCTTGGGAGTCGGAGTGACTCAGGCGTTCGTCGAGGCGTTACGCCGCGTGTAACGCCGTCGAACGCAGGTCGCCCGGGAGGCGCGACGTGATCGCAATGCGGTTGCTGGGCGGCGTCGAGCTGGCCCGAGTCGACGGACGGAACGACGCCGAAGCCGAGTCTCTGCTGCGCGGTCTCGCGCGGCAACCCAAGCGGCTGGCCCTGTTGTCGTATCTCGCGCTGGCGCCGGAAGGCATGCCTCGCCGCCGCGATACACTGCTCGCGCTCTTCTGGCCGGAGCTGGACGATGCACGCGCCCGAGCCGCGCTTCGCCAACTAATCCATCACTTGCGCCGCGCCCTCGGCACCAATTCAGTCGTGAGCTTTGGCGACGATGAGCTGGCACTCGCCGACGATGTCTGGTGCGACGTGCGTGCGTTTCAAGAGCACGCGCGCGCCGGGCGCGCCGCGGAGGCTCTAGAGTTGTACAGAGGCGAGTTGCTCCAGGGGTTTTTCGCCTCAGGCGTTGCCGCCGAGTTCGAACAATGGCTCGATGAGGAACGCGCGCGGCTGCGCACGCTCGCGGCAGACGCGGCGTGGAACGTCGCCGAGAGCCGGCGCATCGCGCACGATGCGACGGGCGCGCTGCACTGGGGACGCCGTGCGTTGACGGTTTCTCCCGACGATGAGACGGCCGTTCGACGTTTCATCGTGCTGTGCGATCGCGTGGGAGACCGCGCCGCGGCCCTTCGCGCGTACGATGAGTTCACCGCTCGACTCGCGCGGGACTTCGAGGTCGCGCCGTCGGCCGAAACGCAAGCGCTAATGAGCACGGTGCGCGAGCGCAACGCGGTGTATCCATCCGGTGAATGGTTGGCCGAGGTACGTCCGTCGCGCGATACCTCGGCGGCGCCACCCTCGCCGCAGCCGGAAATCGTGGAGAACGACCGTGTGAGGCCGCTGTCGCGTGCGCGCCTCGCACTGCCGGCAGCCGCCGTGCTGCTTCTTGCCGGAGCGGCGTGGGGCAGCTGGCGTTTGCGTGCACACGACGACGGTCCGGTCGTTGTTGTCGGCGCCGTGACGGACTATGACGGAGATTCGGCCAGCATCGTTCGGCCGCTGCGCGACATGCTCGCGACGAATCTTGCGCGCGTGCCGGGACTGCACGTCGTCAGCAGCGCCCGTGTCTACGAGCTTGCCGCTGGGTTGCGTCATGATGACGGCGTCGGTCGGCCGGCGGCGGAGCCAGAGCGCATGGTTCTGACGCGAGCGGCGCGAGCCGCCCGCGCGGACGAAGCGATCGACGGCTCGCTATATCGCCGAAGCGACGGAACCTTGCGGCTCGACCTGAGACGCATCGACCTCGCGACGGGTGCGCTGCGCGGAGCGTACGAGGTCAGCGGCGTCGATGTTTTCGCGCTCGTCGATCGCGCCACGGCGGAGCTCGCGAGCGGGTTGGCGCGCGCCGCACCCGAATCGCTGCACGTTGCGGACGCCAGCACGCGGTCGCTCGTCGCATACCGATTCTATCAAGAGGGGTTGCGCGCGTATTACCAGAACGATCTCGTCTCGTCGCTCCGTCTGTTCAGTGGCGCGGTCGACGAGGACTCGAGCTTCGCGATGGCGGAATACTACCTCGCGCAGACGCAGCACTCGCTCGGCTTACCGATGCTGCGCACTCTCACGCGTGCGTTACATGCCGCCGAGCCGCTCCCCGATCGCGACCGCTTGCTGGTGAAGGGTCTGTGGGCCGCCGAAACGAACGATCCAACGCTGCTGCCGGTCGCGGAGACGCTCGCGGTGCGCTATCCATCGGAACCGGACGCGATGTATCTGCACGGCTTGGCGCTCGCGGCGGCGGGCGACTTCAATGGCTCGGCGCGGGCCATGCTGCGCGTCGTGTCGCTCGATTCGGGCATGACGTCGGTGTCCGACGAGCGGGCTGTGCCGCGAGGAGATCCGGCGCGTTGCCGCTCGTGTGAGGCGCTCCAAACGGCGGTCTTCGAGTACATCCAGGCCGACTCGATCCCCGCCGCCGCGCGACTGGCTCGGCAATGGCTGCGCTGGCAACCGCGCTCAGCGTCCGCGTGGCTGACGTTCGGGATGATGGCCGGTCTCCAGGCAAAGACGGACTCGGCACTGGCGGCATATCGCCAATCCGCGTCGCTCTCGCACACTCGCGATGTGCAGCTCGGCTTTCTCGTGACGGCGTACTTGCAGGCGGCTCGTTTTGCGGAGTGTGATTCACTGCTTGCCGAAGCAACGCATGTCTCGGATCCTCGGACACGCGCGGAAGCGCTGTGGTATCTCGCGATCGATTATCGCACGCAAGGCCGACTGAAGGAGGCGTGGTCGGTCGGACGCGAGTTGCAGTCGCTGGCCGACGCCGGCAAGGATTCGGTCGTTGACGGAGCCGCATATACGGCCCGAATCACACGGGCGCAGCTGCTGCTCGAGCGTGGGTTGCCCCGTGCGAGCGCGGTCCTGTTCGACTCGCTCGTTCCGCCATGGCGTCCGGGGGCGGACAGCGCGCCGGGTCGGACGGCGCGGGCGCGCGCGTGGCAGCTGGCGCACGCGATTTCGGCGTACGCGGCCGCGCACGACACGTCGGCGATCGTGCGACGCCTGCCGTTGGTCGATGAAGCAGGGCGCGCGAGCTCATACGGGCGAGACGACCTGCTGATCCACTATGCTCGCGGCCTGCTCTTCACGGCGCGAGGTCAGCTGGATTCGTCGGCGAGCGAGCTTCGGCGGGCGCTTTATTCGCCGACGAACGGCTACACGCGCGCTCACTACGAGCTGGGCCGCATCTTGTTGGCGTTGCACCGGCCGCGCGAGGCGGCGACCGTGCTGGCGCCGGCGCTTCGCGGTGCTGTCGAGGCGAGCGCGTACTATTTGTCGATCACCGAGTTGCACGACCTGCTGGCGCGTGCGTATGAGGAGGGCGGTCAGCGGGACAGCGCGGCGGCGCACTATCGGTGGGTCGCGCGTGCGTGGTCGCGGGGGGACGTGCCGTTTCGTGTGCGGGCGGAGGCTGCGGGGCGGCGGGCGCGCGAGTTGGTGGCGGGGGCGTCGGGGTTCTGATTGGACAGGGTGGGTTGTGGGTCGTAGGTGGGTGTCGCCAAACATTTGTCGCAAGTAAGTAGGTACTTGCATATGCCTCCGGAAGGCCATACTCTACGCGCCCTATGGACATCCGCGACCGCATTCTCGACGCCGCGAAGCGCGTCTACGCCCAACACGGCTTCCGTGGCGCCACCACCCGGCTCATTGCCATCGAAGCCGGCGTCAACGAAGTCACCCTCTTCCGCACCTTCGGCTCCAAGGCGGCGCTGTTCGAAGCGCTCATGCAGGATCACGTCGCCCAATCCCCAATCCCCGAGCTCCCCGACAACCCCAACGACCCACAGCGCGAGATGACCGAGTGGGTCGCCGCCGTGCTCGGACACATGCGCGACAACCGCGCGCTCATTCGCACCTCGTTCGGCGAGATCGAAGAGCGACCGGAAGCCGCCGTGTGCATGTGCGAAGGTCCGAACTGCGCCGGCATGATCCTCACCGACTACGTGCTGCGCTTGCAGTCGATGGGCATCGCCGCCGCCGACGGCGACATCCCGACCGCGGTGACCATGCTCATGAGCAGCATGTTCGGCGATGCCATCTCCCGCGACGTGATGCCCGGCGCGTTTCCGCAGCCCGCCGACAGCGCGCCCGCCAAGTACGTCGAGATCTTCATGCGCGCGCTCGGTGTCCACGCCGCGTCGCCCGCCCGCAACCGCACCATCGACGTTTCCGTAGTGCGCACCGCCGCCGGCGACTGACGACGGTCTGCCGCCACGCCGTGAACTCCTTTCCGCAAACTCGTATGCTTTCCCGCCGCCCTCACATCCGGATCGTGTCGCTGTCGCTCGCGCTCGTGGCTACCTCGGCCGAGCTCGCGCGCGCGCAGGGGCCAGCCTCACAAAGCCCGCAAACCATTTCCCTCTCGCTCGACGACGCGCTCCGCCTCGCACAGGGCGCCAGTCAGACCGTCGACATCGCTCGCGCCGGCGTCACGCGCGCCAGCGGCGGCAAGTATCAGGCGCACAGCCAGTACCTGCCGCAGCTCAACGCCACCGGCAGCTATAACAGAACGCTCAAGTCGCAGTTCTCGGGGCTGAGCTCGAGCAGCTCGAGCAACTCGAACACGACGACGCCCGGCACGACCGATACCACCAAGAAGGCGGCGGCGGGCGGATTCGATCTCAGCAAGACGAGCTTTGCGGCGGCGAATCTCTGGACGTTTGGCTTGAGCTTCTCGCAGAACGTCTTCACCGGCGGCCGCATCACCGCGCAGAACGCCGCGGCCGACGCGCAGCTTCGCTCGGCGCAGATCGAGCTCACGGCGCAGCAGGCGCAAGTGTCGCTCGACGTGACGTCGGCGTACTACGACGCGGTGCTCGCCGACCAACTCGTGTCGATTGCCGACTCGTCGTTGGCGGAGACGAACGCGATCTTCGCGCAGACGCAGGTGGCGAAGAACGTCGGTAACGTTTCGGAGTACGACCTGCTCCGCGCGCAGGTCACGCGCGACAACCAGATTCCGGTCACGATTCAGGCGCGCGCCAATCGACAGGTCGCTTACCTGCACCTGAAGCAGCTGCTCAACATGCCGCTCGACGACAACGTGCATCTCACGACGGGCATCGACGGCGCGACCGGTCCCTCGCTGCCGGCGATGGCGCAAGCCACGAGCGCCAGCACCGACACGTCGGCGGCGATGCGCGCGCCCGTGCGCGAGCTCGACGAAGCGGTGCGCGGTGCCGAAGCGCAGGTCAAGATCGCGCGGAGCGAGCGGATTCCGTCGTTCGCGCTCGTGTCGCAGTATCAGCGTCTGTATTTCCCGGCTGGTGCGCTGCCGTCGCTCGGCCAGGGTGTCAACAACTGGACCGTCGGCGTCTCGACCAACTTTCCGATTCTCGACGGCGGCCGGATCAAGGGCGATCAGCTCATCGCTCAGGCCGCGCTACAGCAGGCGCGCGCGCAGCGCGATCAGACGAAGCAGTTCGCGGGACTCGATTCACGTGTCGCCCTCAACTCGCTCGCCGACGCACAAGCGACGTGGAACGCCAGCCGCGGCACTGCCGAGCAGGCGCAGCGTGCGTACGCGATCGATCAGGTGCGGTTTCGCGAAGGCATCTCGACGCAGACGGATCTCTCGCAGTCGCGATTGTTGTTGGAGCAGGCGCTCGCCAATCGCGCCCAGGCGGCGCGGAATCTCGCCGTCGCCCGCGTGCGGCTCGCGTTGATCCGCGACCTTCCGCTGCAGTCGGGCGCAAGCAACCAGGCGCCGACACAGAGCGCGGCGGGCGCCGTGCAGCAGCAACAGCAGCAGCAGCAACTACAAGGACAAGCGACGCAAACGCGTTTACAGACTACTAATCCACCGGGGAGCGGCCAGCCATGAGTCGGCGTGAGGAGGAGATGAACGAAGCAGCTCGCAGCATCCAGGTCCGTTGTGTCGCGGCTTCGCCCGTCGTGCTCGTCGCGCTTGCCGCACTTGTCACGCTCGCGGGGTGCAAGGGAACGGACACCACCAAGGCGGCGACGACGACGCCGACGATGTTGGTCGGTCCGGAAAACATCGCCGTGGTGAAGGCGCAGCAGATTCGATCGGGGCCGGCGATCTCGGGTGCGTTGCAGCCGGAGGAACAGGCGAACGTGCGCGCCGAAGTTGGCGGCACCGTGCTGCAGACGATGGTCGAGCAAGGCCGTCCGGTGAGCAAAGGCCAGGTGCTCGCGCGCATCGACGACGCGGCGCTGCGTGAAACGGAATTGTCGGCACGCTCCGCGGTGACGACGGCGCAGAACTCGGTGGAACTGCAGAAGCGGCAGATGGATCGCAACGAAGCGCTCCTGAAAGCGGGCGCGATCGCCGAGCGCGACGCGGAGCTCACGCGCAATCAGTACACGGCGGCCGAAGCGCAGCTGGCGAACGCGCGCGCGCAATTGGCGAATGCGGACAAGCAGTTGAGCAAAGCGACGATCGTTTCGCCGATCACCGGCGTGGTGAGCGCGCGCGCGGTGAGCGCGGGCGACGTGGTGCAATCGGGCGGGGCGCTGTTCACGATCGTGAATCCGGCGACGATGCGACTCGAGGCGTCGGTGCCGGCCGATCAGCTGTCGGCGGTGCGGCTCGGCATGCCTGTCGACTTTTCGGTGAACGGCTATCCGAACCGCCAGTTCACGGGGCGGATCACGAACATCAATCCGGTGGCGGATCCGACGACGCGACAGGTGCGGATCATCGCGTCGATCCCGAACGCGGGAAACGTGCTGGTGGGCGGCTTGTTCGCTGACGGCCACGTGTCGAGCGAGGTGCGCGACGCGCCGGTGATTCCGATCAGCGCGGTGGACGAGAAGGGACTGCGTCCGTATGTGATGCGCATCAAGAACGGGTTGGTGCAGAAGACCGACGTGGATCTTGGCATTCGCGATGCCGCGACTGAGACGGTGGAAGTGCGCTCCGGCATCGCACCAGGCGACACGATTCTGCTTGGCGCGGCGCGCGGCATCTCGGAAAAGACGCCGGTGAAGGTCAGCGCGGCGGCGGATACGGGTAGGAAATAACTGATTGTCATCCTGAGGGAGCGTCAGCGACCGAAGGACCCCCTCGATCGCCGAGGAGAGCTCCTCCGTGATGAAAGGGGTCCTTCGCTACGCTCCGCTCCGCTCAGGATGACGGGGAGCTCTCATGATCATTAGCGATTTCGCAATCAAGCGGCCGCTCATCACCGTCGTCACCATGGTGGCGCTGGTGATCTTCGGCACGTTCTCGCTGCTCAAGCTCAAGACCGACGAGTTTCCCGACGTGGCGCCGCCGTGGTTGACGGTGGGCATCATCTATCCGGGTGCGTCGCCCGACGTGGTCGAGAGCGAAGTGCTCAAGCCCGTCGAGGAACAGATCGGGTCGATCGCCGGGGTGAAGCGCATCATGGGCAAGGCGTACGACGGGTACTCGATGATGATGATCGAGTTCCTGTACGACAAGGATCTCAACGTGGCCTCGCAGGAAGTGCGCGACGCCATCTCGACGATCCGCGCCGATCTGCCGACGGAGATGAAGGAACCGATCATCTCGAAGTACAACGACACCGATCGGCCGATCGTCTCGCTGGCGATCTCGTCGACCGTCTTGTCGCCCGCGGAGCTGACGCGTCTCGCGGATCCGGGCATCACGCGCGAGCTGCGCGCCATCCCCGGCGTCGCCGACGTGCAGATCTTCGGCAAGGTCGAGCGCGAGCTGACGGTCGAGTTGGATCCGCAGCGGCTGCAGGCGAACAATGTGAGCGTCGCCCAGGTGGTGCAGGCGCTTCAGCTGCAGAATCTCGCGGCGCCGGTCGGCCGCGTGAACGGCGATCTCGACGAGCGCGCGATTCGCCTGCACGGCCGGCTCGAGAATCCGGCGGAGTTCGAGAACCTCGTCGTCGCCGACCACAACGGCATTCTCGTGCGGCTCGGTCAGGTCGCGAACGTGAAAGACGGAACGGAGGAGCCGAGGACGCTGGCCGTGTACGCGGACAAGAACGCGACGGCGGCGAAGGAAGCGATCGGCATCGACGTGAAGAAGATGAAGGGGTACAGCACGACCGACGTAGCGGCACGCGTGCGCGATCGGTTGGCGCAGATCGATTCGACGCTGCCGGCCGGTACGGAAGTGAAGGTCGTGAAGGATTCCGGTGTGCGCGTGACGGCCGCGGTCGAGAACGTCGAGGAGGCGCTGCTACTGGGCGCGCTGCTCACGGTCCTGGTGGTATTTCTGTTCCTGAATTCGTGGCGTTCGACGGTGATCACCGGCGTCGCGCTGCCGATCTCCGTGCTCGCGAGCTTCATCGCGGTCTGGTCGCTCGGCTTCAATCTCGAGACGATGTCGCTGCTCGGGTTGTCGTTGGCGATCGGCATTCTGATCGACGATGCAATCGTGGTGCGCGAAAACATCGTGCGACATGTCGAGATGGGGAAAGACCATTTCACGGCGGCGCACGACGGCACGGACGAAATCGGCCTCGCGGTCGCGGCCACGACCTTCTCGATTCTCGCCGTGTTCGTGCCGATTGGCTTCATGCCCGGGGTCGGCGGGCAGTGGTTCAAGCCGTTCGCGTTGACGATTGCGTGTTCGGTTGCGGTTTCGCTGTTCGTGTCGTTCTCGCTCGATCCGATGTTGTCGGCGTATTGGCCCGATCCGCACAAGCCGCCGCACGAGCGCGCGTGGATCACGCGGCAGCTCGACAAGTTCAATGCCTGGTTCAATCGCCAGGCGCTCAATTACAAGAAGGTGATCGCGTGGGCGCTCGATCACCGGTTGGCCATGGTGACGATCGCGACGCTCACGTTCTTCGCGTCGTTCTTCCTCCCGTCGCGGGGGGTCAGCGGACTGGCCGCGGCGCTCGTTGGAATTCTGATCGTCGTGTTCGGGCTCGTGAAGAAGCGTCTGCACGGCGCGGTGCGCGGCGTGATCGTCGCAGCGGGTCTCGCGGCCTTCGTGGCGCTGCCGCAAATCGTGCCGCCGGTGCGTACCGTCGGCACCGCCTTCTTCCCCGAAGACGATCGCAGCGAATTCATCATCGCGATGGAAACGCCGCCGGGGTCCAACATGGAATACACGCGACTCAAGGCCGAAGAAGCGGCGCGTATCGCGCGACAACATCCCGAGGTCAAGTACACCTACGCTACGCTCGGCAACGGTGCCACGGGTGGCGTGGACGAAGGCAACATCTACGTGCGCACCGTCGGCAAGGGTGACCGTCACAAGTCGGTCGAGGAGCTCGCGGCCGAAATGCGCACGGAGACGGCGCGCATCTCCGGCGCGACGTATTCCATTTTCACGAGCGACTTCGGCGGCGGGTTCAAGCAGATCCAGCTGCAATTGCGCGGACAGGACGTGAATGCGCTCGCGCAGGCGGCGGACATGGTGAAGGCCGGCGTCGAGAAGATTCCCGGCGCGGTGGACATTGGTCTCTCGACCAAGGGCCAGAAGCCGGAGCTCGAGATCGATCTCAATCGTGGCGTGGCGGGTTCGATGGGGCTGACCGTGGGACAGGTCGCGCAGTCGTTGCGTCCGGCGTTCGCGGGCATCGATGCCGGATACTGGATCGATCCCACGGGCAAGTCGCGCAAGGTCACCGTGCGTCTCACGCCCGAGGCGCGCCAGCGCGCGTCGGATCTCGAGCGGCTGCCGATGATCGTGAATGGGCCGAACGGAGCACCCACGACCATGCCGCTGGGCCAGATCGCGACCATCAAGCAGAGCCTGGGGCCGGCGATCATCGACCACCTCAATCGGGAGCCAGTCGTGACGGTGGAGTTGAACACGGCCGGTCGTGCGACGGGCGACGTGACCGCGGACATTCAGAAGATGCTCGACCACATGCGACTGCCCGCCGGCGTTCACTATACCATCGGCGGCGACGCGGAGTCACAGGCCGAAGTCTTCGGACAGATCTTTTCGGCGCTTGGGCTCGCCGTGCTGCTGATGTATCTGATCCTGGTCGTGCAGTTCGGATCATTTGTCGATCCGGTGGCGATTCTCATGTCGCTGCCGCTCTCGCTCATCGGCGTGATGCTGTCGCTGGCGATCTCGGGCATGACGATCAACATCATGAGTTTGATCGGCGTGATTCTGCTCATGGGCATCGTGGCGAAGAATGCCATTCTGCTCATCGACTTCGCGAAGTGGGCGCGTGAGGAGCGCGGCCTGCCGCTCCGCGAGTCGCTCATCGAGGCGGGCTCCATCCGGCTGCGTCCGATTCTGATGACGACGTTCGCGCTCATCGCCGGCATGATCCCCGTCGCCCTCGGCCGCGGAGAAGGGGCGCAGTTCCGCGCGCCGCTCGGCGTCGCCGTCATTGGCGGCGTGTTGACGTCGACGTTCCTGACGCTGCTCGTCATTCCGACGGGTTATGAGATTCTGGACGAATGGCGGCAGTGGTTCGCGCGGAAGTTCGGGATGCAGCCGAAGCAGATGACGGCGGAGCATGCGGTGCCGGCGCACGCGGTGCAGACGCACGCTGGAGATTGAAGCACAAAGGCTTACCGCGGACGAACGTCGGACGTCCGCATTTTTCGGGGAGGAGCGACAGCGTTATTTTCCAGTTGTTCCCACCCGTTGATTGCCGTGCTCTGTTATCTGAATGGCCAGTTCGTTCCGCGCGAAGGAGCGTCGATCCCGGTGGAGGATCGAGGCTTCATTTTCGGCGACGGCGTCTACGAAGTGTGGCGCGTCGTCAACGGACGGCTGTTCGAGACCGAGCGGCATCTCGATCGACTGGCGTTCGGACTTCGCGAGCTGCGCATCGCCGCCCCCGACGTGGCGAGCGCCCATGTCCTGACCGACGTGGCCGAGCGCCTGCTGAGCGATGGCGATCTGATGCACGGTGAAGCAACCCTGTACCTCGAGATCACGCGCGGCGCTGCTCCCCGCACGCATCAGTTTCCCGCGAACGCGCCGGCGCCGACCGTGTTCGTGATGGTCAATCCCTTCTCGCCGCCAAACGAGCTGCGCGCGCGCGGCGCCACGGCGATCACGACGGCGGACATTCGATGGCTGCGCTGCGACATCAAGACGATCCAGCTGCTGCCGAACGTCCTTGCCAAACAAGCGGCTGCCGAGCGCGGGGCAATGGAGGCGATCATGATTCGCGACGGCCTGGTCACCGAAGGGTCGCACGCGAACGTGGTGGGCGTGATCGACGGCGAGATCCGCACGCATCCGTTGAACAATCTCATCCTTCCTGGAATCACGCGCGCCGTGGTGCTCGAGATCGCGCGCGCGCTCGGCATGGCGGTGCGCGAGGGAGCGCTCACACGCGCAGAACTGTCGCGGCTGGATGAGTGTTTCCTCGTTGGCACCACTGCCGACGTGATGCCGATCGTGCGCATCGACGACGTGCCGGTCGCGAATGGCGCACCGGGTCCCATCGCCACTCGGCTGCATCGGGAATTTCGCGCGTACATGGACGCGGCGTGCAGCGCCGCCGCGATCGCGCCGTGACGGCGTAGCGGAGCGACGCCCATTCTTCTGCTCCTGTTTCAAACGGCCGCGGCGCATGCTCAGGCGACAAGGGTTCTGCATCAGCTCTGGGCGTACATCACGCTCGGGTTGACGGGCATCATCACCGAAGAGGCCACGCCGCTCATCGGAGGCCTGGCGGCGCACGATCATCGCTTGCGGCTGTCGCTCGTCGGGTTCTGGGTCGCGGGTGGAACATGGGTCGCCGACATCGGGTTGTACTATGTGGGACGCTGGCGCGGCGAGTGGGCGCGGCGGCGTTGGCCGCACCTTCGATCGTTCATGGTGCGCGCCTTCCGCGTGGTTCGCCGGCATCCGTGGCGTGTCTCACTGGCGGTGCGCTGGGCGTACGGCCTGCGGCTGACGCTGCCAATCGCGTGCGGCGCGGCTCGAGTGCCGATCTGGCTGTATGCGATCGGTGCCGCAGTCAGCTGTACGACATGGGCGTTCGCGTTCACACTGATTGGCTGGGGCTTCGGACGAACGACGCTGGTCCTGCTCGGTCACGTTCGCCGTTATGAAAATGTGCTCGTGGCGGCAATCCTTATTGGCCTTGCCGTCGTATTCTGGGTGATGAAGAAGCGGCACGTCGAGGAAGAAGTCGTCGAAGTGCTCGAGTCCGGTGATACGGGGCAGTTCCCGTTGGCGCCGTCGGAGGACGACGAATGACAAGTGAGCGGAGGCTCATATGATGAGACGCACATTCTTGCTGGCCGGCATGCTCGCCACGTTCGCCGCGGGCTCGGCCAGTGCGGGGACAGCGGCGAAGTCCGACGAAACGATCATCTTCGCCGGTGGATGCTTCTGGGGTATTCAGTCAGTGTTCGAGCACACCAAGGGCGTAACGAGCGCCGTTTCCGGGTACTCCGGCGGTTGGGCGGACAAGCCGTCGTACGAGCAAGTGAGCTCCGGACGAACGGGCCACGCCGAGTCGGTGCGCGTGACGTTCGATCCGTCGCAGGTCTCGCTCGATCAACTGCTACGCATCTTCTTCACGGTCGCGCACGATCCAACGGAGCTCAACCACCAAGGTCCGGACGTCGGCACGCAATATCGCTCGATGGTCGTCTACATGAACGACAATCAGAAGCGTGAGGTGAAGGCGTTCATCGATCAGCTGACGAAGTCGCACACGTACTCACAGCCGATCGTGACCGAAGTCGTGGCGTACAAGAACTTCTATCCGGCGGAGGCGTACCATCAGCACTACGCCGAGCTGAATCCGACGCAGCCGTACATCGCGATGTACGATCTGCCGAAGGTGGCGAATCTCAAGAAAGAGTTTCCGCAGTCGTACCGCGACATCAAGTAGCGAGGCGAGCACTGGCCTCGTTCAAGCGATCCCACGCCAGGCGCACGTGCTTCTTTTCAGTGCGAATGTTTCCGACCGCGAGCCGCAGCGTGAACCGGCCGTCGATCTTCGTATGCGAGAGAAACACGTCGCCGCCGGCGTTGACGGCGTGCATGATCGCCTCATTGCGCCGGTCGGCCCCGTCGTCACCCAATCCGTTCGCCGTGTAGCGGAAGCAAACGAGTGAGAAAGGCACGGGCGCCATCAGTTCCCAGTCAGAGCTCTTGGCGACCCACGACGCGAACTCGCGCGCGAGCTCGCAGTGTTCACGTAACCGATCGGCGAGCCCATCGACGCCGAACGCACGGATGATCATCCACAGCTTGAGCGCGCGGAACCGGCGCCCGAGCTGGACGCCGTAATCCATGTAGTTCACGACGTCGTCCTGCTCGCGCGTCACGAGATACTCGGGCACGAGTGAGAACGCGCGCTTGAGCACATCGGGACGTTTGATGTAGAACGCCGAACAATCGAACGGCGTGAACAACCACTTGTGCGGATTCACGACGAGCGAATCCGCGCCCTCGACACCGTCGAGCACGAAGCGGTATTCCGGAACGATCGCCAGCATGCCGCCGTACGCTCCGTCTACGTGCAGCCAAACGCCTTCGCGTTTGGCGATCGCCGCGATGGCGGGCACGGGATCGATGCTCGTCATTCCCGTGGTGCCCACCGTCGCGACGCACGCGAGCGGCAGATAGCCTTGCGCGCGATCGTCTGCGATCGCCCGCTCCAACGCCTCGGGCCGCATGCGGAACTCGTCGTCGTCATCCACCTTTACGACATTCTCGAGACCAAGCCCGAGCGCGAGCGCTGCCTTGTCGACGGACGAGTGCGCGTGCGGCGACGCATAAACGCGAAGCCGCGGAAGATCGGCGCGTCCCGCCATGCCTCGTTCGCGAATCGCCAGCTCGGGACGCGCTTCTCGCGCCGCGGCGAGCGCAAGCATCGACGAAATCGATGCCGTGTCGGTCGTGATCCCAAACCACTCGCCGCTCAACCCGAGCATCTGGCGCAACCAATCGGTCACGACTTGCTCGAGCTCGGTCGCCGCCGGCGACGTCTTCCACAGCATGGCCTTCACGTCGAGCGCCGAGACGAGCATCTCGCCGAGAATGCCGGGAATCGACGACGACGTCGCGAAGTATCCGAAGAATGCCGGATGATTCCAGTGCGTGATACCCGGGAGGATCTTCGACTCGAAATCGCCGATGATCGTCTCGAGCGGTTCGGCCGCGCGCGGTGGTGACGAAGGCAGTGACGCGCGTATCTCGCCCGGCGCCACTCGCGACAACACCGGAAACTTCTCGGGATGCTCGAGATATTCGGCGATCCAGTCGAGGATCGCGCGCCCATTGGTTACGAGGTCATCACGCGAGAGATCGCCCCCCAACGCTCACCTCCAGCGGAAGACGCGCAACGCGACCATGAAGCACACGATCATCCACGCCGCGAGAATCGCGAATTGAGGCCACAATGCGGGCAGCGCCGTACCACGCAGCATGCTCGCCCGCAACGCGTCGTTCGTCGCGGTGAGCGGCAGCGCCTTGATGAACGGCTGCACGGCGTGCGGAAAATTCTCCGACGAGAAGAACACGCCGGACAACACCCACATGGGCAGCATGGTGAGGTTCATGAGGCCGGACACGCCCTCGATGGTCTTGGAGCGCGACGCGATGAGCAAGCCGAGTCCGCCGAACGCGAGCGCGGAGACGACGGTAATGACCGCGACCGCGAAGATCGAACCACGCATGGGCACGCCGAAGAACAATCTCGAGAACGTCAGTAGCACGCCGGCTTCGATCGTCAGCATCACCAGCCGCGAAATGATGTACGACAAGAGATACTCGGCGCGCGACATGGGAGTCGCCACGAGCCGCTTGAGCAGATTCTTACGCCGCTGATCGACGATCGAGAAACCGAGTCCCCAGATGCCGCCGCCCATGATCGTCATGCCGAGCAGGCCGGGGATGACGAAATCGATATAGCGCGCGCCCGCTTCGCGCACCTGTCGCTCACTCACGCGAACGGGATCGGCGCGACCCGCGCCGCGCTGCAGCGCGTCATCGACCATCATCCGCGCGTCGCGCGCGTCGGGCCGCGTGTTATCGAACTGGTACGTGACGCCGCCGTCGGCGGCGGGCGTGGCAACCAGCGCCACGCGTCCCGTCTGAAGCGCAGTGGCGGCGGTATCGGCCGCAAGCAGGTCCACAGCGAGTCCCTTGTCGCGCTTCAACGACGCCGCGATGCCCGCGGCTCGCGAGTCCGTATTCGCCACGGCGACATGCACGATGTCAGGCGGCTTGCTCCGAAACGCGATGCCGAGTCCGATGGCCAGCAGAATGGGAAAGCCGAACGACCAGAACAACGCTTCCGGTTCGCGCGTGTACTCCTTGAAACGCACCCCGACGAGCTGCGCCAGCGAGCCCCGATCGCCTCGATCATCCCGCTTACCCTGTTTACCTCGTTCACTCATCGCGAAGCTGTCTCCCCGTGAGCGACACGAACACGTCCTCGAGTGAAGCGGAATGCGTGGTGAGTTGCGTCATTTCCGCGCCGCGCTGCGCGATGAACGACAAGAGCGCCGGCACCGCGCGATGCAATGCACTGACCTGCAGCTCGTACCCGCCGGTCACCGTTCGCGCGGTGCGCGCCCCCTCGAGCGCGCGCAACGCCTCGGTGTCCAGCGGCGTGCTCCCCGGCGCAAGCGCGAACTCCACCACATGCTCGGCGCCCAGCGATCTAATGAGCTCGAGCGGTGTGCCGAGGGCGATGACCTTTCCGTGATCGACGATGGCGACGCGGTCGCAGAGTATCTCCGCTTCGTCCATGTAGTGCGTCGTCAGAATGATCGTGCGGCCGAGCGATTTGAATTCCGTGATCAAATCCCAGAGCTGCCGTCGGGACTGCGGATCGAGACCGGTGGTGGGCTCGTCGAGAAAGAGGAGGTCGGGATCGCCGACGATGGCGCACGCGAGCGCCAGGCGCTGCTTCTGGCCGCCGGACAGCTTGCCCACGCGACCGTCGCGCTTCTCTTCGAGCTGAACGAGGCGAATGACCTCGTCGACGGTGCGGCCCGATGTGTAGAAGCTGCGAAACAGCCGCACCGTCTCTTCCACCGTCAGCTTGTCGGCGAGCTGCGTTTCCTGAAGTTGAATACCAAGACGCTCACGAAGCTCGTGCTCATGGTGGTCCCACTGCATGCCGAGCAGCTCGACGCGCCCCGAGTCGGGCGCCAGCAGCCCTTCGCAGATCTCGATGGTCGTCGTTTTTCCGGCGCCGTTGGGCCCCAGCAGGCCAAAGCATTCGCCCGGTGCGACCGTGAGGTCGAGCCCCGCGACCGCGTGGACGTTACCGAACGACTTTCGAAGATTCTCGACGAACAACGCGGGCGCGGCGGCGGCGGTCGCGGAAATAGGCATACGCGCTGAAACCTACACCTGGGTCCCCTTGCTCGGGATTGCGTCAGGTCATAGCGTGAAAGAGCGGTCACCCACCCAGCCATGCGTGTTGTCGTCGGTTTGTTGGTGTTTGTTCCGGCGATCGTCGCCGCCCAGCGGTCGACGCGATCGGAGGTAGGCGCGGCGCGCGGAACGACGCGCGACTCCGCGGGACATCGCGTGGGCGGCGTCCTCGTGGCTCCGCTCGGCGGCGGGTTGAGCGCACGAACCAACGAGGCGGGCGCGTATCGGCTGGATGGTCTCGCGGCCGGCCGTGTGCTGCTCACGGCGCGGCACTTTGGCTTCGCGCCGGAAACGATCGCCGTCGTGGTGCAAGCGGGCGGAGTCGTCGTCGGCGATTTCGAGATGAGGCCCGCGGTCGCGCTGCTCGACACCGAGCACGTCGCCGCGGATCCGATGCGCGGAAAGATGGGATCGTTCAATCGCCGCCGCGCGCGCGGCGTGGGCTCGTTCATCACGCGCGATCAGATCGAGAAGCGTCAGGCCGCCAGTGTGAGCGAGCTGCTTCGGACGTTGCCTGGTATCGGCGTCATCCAGATGCGCGCCGGCGATCCGCAGCCCGTGCACATGCAGCGATCGCGGAACACGACGGCGCGCGGCGACTGCTCGGTGCGGATCTACGTTGACGGCGAGCCGTATCCCAACGGCAACGTCGACGACTTCGACCCGCTGACCCTCGAGGGTGTCGAGGTGTATCGCAGCGCCTCGGAGATCCCCGCCGACTTTCGTACGAGCGACGCGACGTGCGGCGTGATCGCGCTCTGGACGCGCGATCCGGAATCGGCGCGTCGCAAGCCGTAGGCGCGGCGGCCGCTACTGCACGTACCGCAGCACGTCGTACGTGTACTTGAGCCCGAACGCGACGTTGTCGACCGAGATGCGCTCGTTGTTGCCGTGCATGCCCGTTTGCAGGTCCGACGCTTCGATCTTGAACGGATCGAATCCGTACGTGATGATACCGAGCGCGCGGTAGGTCGGGCGGTCGGTGGCGGCGGTCAGCATTGGCGTCGTGACCAAGGCGTTCGGATCGCGATCGTGCGACGCGCGCTCGATGGCCCGAAAGAGATCGGTGGCGATCGGATTCTCGAGCGGCGGCTTGGGCTCGAGCAACGTCGTGAAATGCACCGCCGTGTCGCCGACGATCCGCCGCAACGTCTTCATGAACTCCACGGGGTCGGTGTCCGGCAGCAGCCGAATGTCCAGCTCCGCGGTGGCTTCGGCCGGGATGACGTTCGTCTTGTTCGACCCCTGAAGCGCCGTCAGGGAGATCGTGTTGCGCAGAATGGCGTTCCAGTAGACGTCGTTCGTGATCCAGTCGCGCGCTTTAGCATTATTTAAAGCCGCCGCGACGTCGCTCAGCCACGTGCGCTGCGGCTCGGGATACGTCCGCGCGATGTCGTGAAAGTATTTCGCGACGCCCGGCGTGGCGTGGAGCGGCGTCTCGTAGCGGGCGATCTTGTCGAGCGCCGCCACGAGTTTTGGCACGGGGTTGAGCTTCGTCGGGCGCGACGCGTGCGACGGCGTGCCGCGCACGCTCACGCGCTGCCAGAACGTGCGCTTCTCGGCGACGCCCACGCCGTAATACGCGAGCTTCCCGCGCTCAACCTGATTGCCGCCGCCTTCGGTCATCAGGTACTCGACGTCCTCGAGCAGATCGGGATGGCGCTTGACGAACACCACCGCGCCGGTTGAACCCAGTTCCTCGTCGGCGTTGCCGATGAAGACGATGTCGCGGCTGAGCGGCAGGCCGCTCCGCTTGATGGCGATCATCGTCATGAGCTGCACGATGCCTTCGCCCTTCATGTCGATCGTGCCGCGGCCCCAGATGTACCCGTCCTTCACGAGCCCCGCGAATGGATCGACCGACCAGAAACTTGGCGTCACCGGCACGACGTCCATGTGGTGCACCAGCGCGATCGCTTTCTTCGATCCGTTTCCTTTGATCCGCGCATACAGATTTGCGCGGCCGCTGGGTGCAAGCTCGGCGGTATCGAGAATGCGCGCCTCGATGCCTTCCTTGTCGAGAATCTGCTTGAGAAATCGAGCCGCCTGGAGCTCGTTACCGGGCGGATTTGTCGTATTGATCTTTATGTAATCCGAAAGGACACGCACCGTCTCATTCGTGAGCGCGTTCCAGTCGACGGGTGTCTGCGCGAGTGCGCGCTCGCCGTGGCTGAACGACACGCTCGCGGCGAGGATGAGAGCGAACGGACGAAGTCGAGGCATGGGACCGACGGAGGGTAGCGGGGGAGTTGACGTATGGCCGGGAATTAACGCACGGCACGGCTCGTTCGAAACCCGGGCTGAGTCTCGCCCGTACCGATGGCAGCGCTCACGAGGCCTCGAATCATGCTATTGCCGCTCCTCAGTGCCGCGCTGTGTCTGACCTTTCAGGTCGCACAGAGCGGGCGTCCCGACTATCCGCGCTATCCGCGGGTCATCGACAGCACGCGCGACTCCGTCACGATGCGAACCTCGCAGTACGGGGAGCAGGGTCGCCGGCGGCCGGTGACAGAAGCGCTTCGCTCCAGCGCGTTTCACGATGCGACGGCGCGGAGCATGTTGCTTGCAGCGCGCGTCGCGCGAATGCGACAGGACTCGGCGCTCCGCTCATATGACGCGATGGCGTACGAACGCGTGTCCGCGGGGATGAGCATCACCAGCATCGGCCGAAACCGCTTGATCTTCCGTCACGAAGCCGCGTCACGGGTTCGTTGGCAGCAAGGCATTGGCGCGTGGGTGGATGTCAAAGGCGCGCGCACGGTGGTTCCAATCGTCCACAATGACGAGGCGGATCGCGAGATCAAACGTGAGTCGCGGAGCGAGCCCGACCTGATGGGCGCCGTTCCGTACTATCCCGGTTACGAGCCATTGTGGGTGGGCGGCGGCGAGGTTGCGCGCGCGCAAGTCGATGAGAGCGAGATCGTCAATCCGATCGCCGACGGCGCTGAGGCGTACTACACCTTCGAGAGCGGCGATTCGCTGAGCTTCCGGCTTCCGGACGGTACGAGCGTGCATTTGCGAGAGCTTCGTTTCCGGCCGCGCCAACCGAAGTGGAATCTGGTCGTGGGCTCGGCGTGGTTGGATACGCGATCCGGACAAGTCGTGCGCGCCGCGTATCGCTTATCGGTGCCGATCGATGTCTGGGGCCTGGTCAAGGAGGAGAATCAAACCGGCGAAGACGATGTCCCAGGGTGGGTCATGGCCATGATGTCGCCCATGAAAGCCGAGCTGTCGGCGATCGGCGTCGAGTATGGGTTGTATGAGGGGCGCTTCTGGCTGCCTCGGCTGCGCGTTGCCGAAGGAAGCGCGACCGTATCCTTCATGCACGTGCCGGTGAAGATGGAAGAGAGTTTCAAGTACGCGAGCGTGAACGGCAAGGACACCTTGCCGCCGATCAATTTCGGGCAGTTTTCGCCGCGCGCCCGGGTGCAAGTACCCGATTCGCTGAGGGGCCGGGCGCGCCGCGCATGGATCGATTCCGCCACGGCCGCGCAGCGCGCACGAGCGCGCGCGTCGAACGATTCCATTCGAGCCGGTCTCAAGCCGCGCCCGCCGATGCCGATATCGGCGTGCGACACGTCCGACACGCGAACGACGACACGCGATCCCTACAACGGCCGAGTGCGCGTCGCGATGCGCGTTCCGTGCGATCCGGAAAAGCTCGAGCATTCACCCGACTTGCCCCCGTCGATCTATGACAAGAATGAAGAGATCTTCAATGAGAAAGATCTCGAAGCGCTCAAGGCCGCCGCGCTGTCGCTGAGCGCGCAGGCGCCGCTCCAATTCCGGCCCTCGTTGCTGCCCAAGCCGACCATCGCGTACGGGCCGTCGATGATGCGGTACAATCGCGTCGAGGGCTTCTCGTTCGGCGCATCGGTCGATCAGCAGCTCGGGGGCGGATACAGTGCCACCGGCATCGCGCGACTGGGGCTTGCCGATCTGGAGCCGAACGTGGAGCTCGGCGGAACGCGGACGAATTTCACCGACTCGATCGGTGCGCGCGTGTACAACCATCTCGTGTCGGCGAGCGATTGGGGACATCCGCTGAGCTTCGGCAGCTCGTTCTCCGCGCTCTTCTTCGGGCGCGATGAAGGATTCTACTATCGGGCGTCCGGCGTCGAGCTGAACGGCGCGCGCGGCACGCCGCTCGGCTCGACGCGTCTCAATTGGCGCGCGTTCGTGGAAAACCAGCGCTCGGCGAAGGTGCGCTCCAACTTCACCGTGAACGGTTCGGGCTTCGTGCCGAACATCACGTCGCGTGCCGATACGTACGAAGGCGTTGGTGCTCGGTTGACGAACGATTACGGCCTCGATCCCAACGGCTTGCGGCTGTTCACCGATCTGCGCGTCGAAGCCGCGCACGGCGACTCGCTCTATGGCCGCGCGGCGCTGGACTTCACGGCGTCGCACGGTCTCGGGAGAGTCGCCGCCGCGATGACGCTTTCGGGCGGGAGCTCGGTCGGGGGACTGCCGCCGCAGCGGCGTTGGTTCCTCGGCGGGTCGCAGACGATTCGAGGACAGGCGCCCGACACGACGCAAAGCGGCAATGCCTATTGGATGTCGCGACTCGAGCTTGGCTCGAACGACCCGGGAATTCGGCCCAGTATGTTCGGCGATCTGGGGTGGGTAGGTAACCGGTCGAAGTTGAGCCAGGTCGGCCGGCCGATGAGCGGTGTGGGGGCGGGCGTTTCGTTCATGGACGGGTTGTTCCGGTTCGACGTGGCGCGCGGGTTGTATCCGCGGAAGCAGTACCGGGTGGACCTGTATCTCGAGTCCAAGTTTTGAGTAAAGATTCCCGATACTTTATCCAATCCTATTGACGGCCTGAGTAACCGCCTTACTTTCTGATCATGACCCGCGCCCAAACCATGTGCTGCTGCTGCATGTGTCTCATGTGTCAACCGACACCTGAGGGTCTGGGCGTGCACGACATGTAGTAGCGAACTCACTTCGCGACTCGCGCTCCGATCCTCAGCCAGGATCGGGGCGTTTTTTTTGTTTGCAGATCGTTCCTCACTCACAGGTTCTTCATGCAACCCATCGCCGTCTATCACGAGCATCCCGACTGGTTCAAGCCGCTCTTCGCCGAGTTGGATCGGCGCGGGCTGCCGTACGTCCGCCTCGATGCGGCCGCGCACGTGTTCGATCCATCGGAGGACGACGTGCCGTATTCCGTGGTCGTGAATCGCGCGAGCCCGTCGGCGTATCTGCGCGGGCACGCCCAGTCGACGTTCCACACGCTCCACTGGTTGCGGCATCTCGAGCGCATCGGGATCCCGGTGATCAATGGATTACAAGTATACTCATTCGAACTTTCTAAAGCATCACAGCTGGATCTGCTCGAGGAGCTCGGGCTTCCATACCCGAAGTCGCGCGCCATCAACAATGCGTCGCTCGCGGCGAAGGCGGCGGAGGGATTGCGCTATCCGGTGCTCGTGAAGGCGAACATCGGCGGCTCGGGCGCCGGCATCGTGCGGTATGAGACCGAGGCGGCGCTCACCGGCGCCGTTGAACGCGGCGACGTGCAGCTGGGCATCGACGGCGTGGCGCTGGTGCAGGAATCGGTGCCATTCCGCGACGGCCACATCGTGCGCGTCGAGACGATGGGCGGCAAATACCTCTATGCGATCAAGGTGTATCCGGCCGGCAGTTCGTTCGACCTCTGCCCGGCCGACGCCTGCCAGACGAAGGACGGCGTAGAGCTGGTCGGCGGCGCGTGCGCGGTCGACGCGCCGAAGTCGGGCCTCAAGGTCGAAGGCTACGAGCCGCCGCGCGAGATCATCGAGCAGGTCGAGCTCATTTCGCGCCGCGCGGGCCTCGACATCGGCGGCATCGAGTACATGATCGACGACCGCGACGGCAAACACTACTTCTACGACGTCAACGCGCTCTCGAACTTCGTGGCGCAGCCGTTGGACGTCATTGGCTTCGATCCGTGGCCGCGGTTCGTCGACTATATCGAGACGCGTGCGGCCGCGCGTCCGGTGGGAGTGACGGCGTAATGCGATACGGATACTGGCTTCCCGTTTTCGGCGGCTGGCTGCGCAACGTCGACGACGAGGGCATGGCGGCGTCGTGGGATTACGTGAAGACGCTCGCGCAGCGCAGCGAGGAGCTCGGCTACGACATCACGCTGATCGCCGAGTTGCTGCTCAACGACATCAAGGGAATCGAGGCGCCGTCGCTCGACGCATGGTCGACCGCGGCCGCGCTCGCGGCGGTCACGGAGCGGCTCGAGTTGATGGTGGCCGTTCGCCCGTCGTTTCATCCGCCGGCGATTCTCGCCAAGCAGGCGGCGAACATCGATCGCATCTCGAACGGCCGTCTGGCGCTGAACGTGGTGTCGGCCTGGTGGAAGGACGAAGCCCGCCGCTTCGGCGCCGCGTTCGACGAGCATGACGACCGCTACGCGCGCACGAAGGAATGGCTCGACGTGGTCGACGGCGCGTGGAGGGAGAAGAAATTCTCCTATCACGGGAAGTTCTACAATCACGACGACATCGTGCTCGAGCCCAAGCCGATCTCGCGCGACAGGCGTCCGCGGCCGACGATCTACGCCGGCGGCGAGTCCGACGCCGCGAAGACGCTCATCTCGCGGCAGTGCGACGCGTACGTCATGCACGGTGATCCACCGGAGCGCATCGCGCCGAAGATTGCCGACATGCGCGAACGGCGCGAGCGCGCCGCCGAAGCGCTCGGCGTCGATCTCCCGCCGATGCAGTTCGGCGTCGCGGCGTATGCCATCGTGCGCGACACGGAGTCCGAGGTGCGGGACGAGATCGATCGCATCACGAACGTCGCGATCGGCTCACCCGGCTACGGCAACTATCGCGATTGGATCTCGAACACGAAGCTCGAACAGCAGGTGAGCCTGCAGGACTACTCGGTGTCGAATCGCGGACTGCGCGCCGGCCTGGCCGGGACGCCCGATCAGGTGGCCGAGCGTGTCGCGGAGTTCGCGGCGGTGGGCGTGAACCTGCTGCTGCTCCAGAGCAGCCCGCAGCTCGAGGAGATGGAACGCTTCGCCGACGACGTGATCGCCGCGGCCGTGTAAGCGAACGCGGCGAGCCAGTGCGACGGCGCTGGCTCACCGCGCTTACGGCTTTCCTTTCAGAAACTTCACGCGAAGCGTTCGCTGTTCCTCGGTCGACGGCTCATCGGGGATCTTGCCCTTGATGTCGTCGCGCGGATAGACCATCGACGAGATGCGGTCCAGCACCGGCACGCCCGGCACGACTTCCCTGAAGTCGGCGCGAATGGACTGGCCGCCGATGCGGCGCCGCAAGTCCTTCGTGAGATTCACCAGGCTCACGATCGTCGCGCGAAGCTGGAATGTTTTCCGATCGAGGTACAGTGTGCCGCCGATGTCGGGCGTATGCACCGTCGGCGCCGGCACGAAGTCGATGCGCAGCAGCGAATCGCCGTCCAGCTCATCGACGCCGGAATAGTCGAAGCAGTGTGAGTTCAGAAAACGCTCATCGGCGAAGTCCGCGAGCTCGGGCATCGTGATGGTCGTCCAGGTGCCGCTGAATACGCCTTCGTCGATCTGCCGCCGCCCCAGCAGCTTGCCCGGCTCGTACGCCCAGCTGCGCGCGCTGCCCCGCTCGATGGTATCGATCGCGATGAAGCGCGCCTCGAGCATCGGTTCCGGTCGTGAGATGGTTCGTTCGATGAAAAGCTCGAACGGATACGATCGCTCGAGCAGGCGATTGCGTTCGGCGTTCTCGCGCATTTGCTCGAACAGCGTCGCGAGCGCGGTGCCGTACCGCGCCATGGATGCGCCGGGATGCATGCAGGCCTTCGCGAGCGTCTGGATCGCCGGCAGCTCGATCGTGATCAGCGACAGGCCGATGTCGAGTCGCAGCGTGTCGCCGTCGCGCAGCATGAGCGTCGTATCGAACGGCGTGTAGCCGACGTGCTTCGCGCTGAAAGTCACGCGGCCGCCGGGCAGATCGCGAATGATGAAGCGGCCGTCGGCGTCGGTGAATTGCTCGCGCGGAGTCGGCTGCGTGCCGACCACGGAGTAGGAAAGCGCGACCGAGGTGCCGGTCGACAGCACCCGTCCGGAGATTACAGCATGCTGCGCAGAGGCTGCGGTCGCCGTTGCTGCAATCGATGCGGCGACGAGCGGCCCTGTTGTGAGCCGTCTACCCGGGTGGGGGCAGAAACGGATCATTCGTACTCGCGCGCGAAGCGAATGCCGTAGTACATGCCGATGCCGGTACCGACCGTGCTGAGCACGAAGGCGGTCATGAGGCCGAACTTGTCGCCGAGCCACCAACCGATGCTGCTGCCGATGGTCGTGCCGATGAGTATCAACAATTTTCGCATTGCGTCCTGCCAGATCAACCGGTTGGTGACGAAAAGGGTTCAACAGGGCTTCTGGCAATCGACGCGGGAAATTGCATTGCGCCACACCGAGCTCATACACATTTGGATACAGTGTTGGTCATAAGCCATTGTGGATCAAGCGGTTGCGCGGATTTTTCGTGCTGGCGGCGGACTGGTCCGAATATTACCATAGCGGCGACCAGACTCCTGGCCGGCTCGGCCGTGAGCGACCTGCATCCCCGAGCTCGTGAGACGCGATCCTCAAACCACCGCCCGCGCGAACGCCGAAGTTCTGCTCTGGCAGGGCCGTGTCCGCATCGCCGTCGCCATGGCGGCGGGCGGCATCGCGTTCGTGCTGCGAGAATTTGGCATGCTGCAGGGAAACGCGGCCGCGCTGTTGGCGGTGATCGCGGGCTACCTGGGCGCGATCGGCGTCTTGGGCTGGAGTCTTCGGCGGCACGGCGCCGCGGGCGACTCGACGATCGCCGCGACCGTGGCGTGCGACCTTCTTTTCATCTTCGCCTCGACGCTCGCCTCCGCGTCGCCGGACCATTATTACAGAATACTCATTCTGTCGTTCTTCGTGCTGCACTTGACGGAATCGTACTTCGGCCGGCGGCACGCGGTGTTCGCGCTTGGCGCGGTCGTCGGCGCGTATGGCGGGCTGCTCGCCGCCGTCGCGGCGCGCGGCCTGACGCCGCGGTGGCCCGACGAGCTCTGGGCGCTGGCGCTGTTCACGATCACGTCCGTCGCCTTTCTGGTGCAGTACGGCAGCTCGCAGCGCCGGCTCGAGCGCATCGTCGAGCTGTTCGAGGACGCGGAGCAGGGTGATTTCACGAATGCGTACGATCTGGCGGCCGATCACGCTCCGGACGCGATCACGCGGGTCGGGCGCGCGTACAATCGCGTGCGGGTCCAGCTGGCGAGCATGGTGCTGACCGATCCGCTCACGGGCTGCCTCAATCGCCGCGGGCTCGATCAAGCGATGGCGCGCGAGATCGCCCGCTCGGCGCGCGCGGGGAGCGAGCTCTCGTTGATCGCGTTCGACCTCGACCACTTCAAGCACATCAACGACAGCTACGGCCACTTGGCGGGCGACGTGGTGCTGCGCGATTTTGGCGCGCTGCTCGTGCAGATCGCGCGCGCCGGCGACATGGTGGCGCGCACGGGCGGCGAGGAGTTTTCGATTCTGCTGCCCGATACCGATCCCGCGGGTGCCTATCGGGCGGGAGTGCGGGTGTGTGATAGCGTGCGGTCGCACCACTTCCTCGTGAACGGGAAGCGGGTGCAGGTCACGATCAGCGTCGGGGTCGTGTCGGTGAGCGGTGCGGCGCACGACGCGGCGGGCACGAGCCTGAAGGCGCGCGCCGACGAAGCGTTGTATGCGGCCAAACGCGGTGGCCGTGACCGGGTGCGCGTGTGGAACGACGGTTTGGCGTCGCTCGAGAGCGAGACGCCGCCGGACGGCGCGGTGATCGCGCCGTCCGACGGACTTCACTCAGCGTTGAACGCCAGCTAAATGCTGGCTGAACGCCAGCTGAACCTTACCGGCGAACGACGCTGACTTTCCCGGACTTGCCCCTGGACGGGCGAATGACGATATCGATGTCGCGGCCCAGGCGCGCGAGCATGCGAAGGAGGCGCTCCGTCGAGAAGCCGCGCAGCTTGCCGGTGACGACGAGGGAGATCTGCGACGGCGCATCACGCATGATGTACGCTGCTTCGGTCTGCGTGAGCTGCTGATCGTCGAGAATCGTCGCGATTTCCTTCGCGAGGACGTTTTTCGGGATCACCGATTCAGTGGCCGCTTTGGAGCGGCGAGACGAGTTGGCTCGAGCCACGGTCTGTTGGGTAAGAAGGAAAGAGGATGGTCCCACAGATTAGAGCGCTTTAATCTTACTGCAACCGCTGGACTCCGAAAGGGTGAATCGCAGATTCCCCGCAGTTGGTGGGTTGTCCCGGACGTCGGCGGCGGTTTGCCGCCCGATTGTGTCCAATTAGTAAGATTGTGCGACGCCACTGGCATCAGCGTTCATACGCGGACCTTATATCAAAGCGTTGTCAGCGTCGTCCACCGTGATCGCGAGGCAATCTGCGGTCCGGCCATCAGAAAGAACTCATAAAAGTCTATACAGACTCCGCCATGACGGACTTCGCCGACCATCTCCAGAGCGCCCTGGGGGCCAACTATCAGCTCGATCGCGAGCTGACGGGCGGCGGCATGAGCCGTGTCTTCGTGGCGGTCGATCTCGTACTGGGTCGCAAAGTTGTCGTAAAGGTTTTGCCGCCCGAGCTGGCCGCCGGCGTCAATCGCGAACGATTCCGGAGAGAGATCCAGGTCGCGGCGCAGCTGCAGCATCCGCACATCGTGCCGCTCCTGTCGGCGGGTGAGCAGGGCGATCTCCTGTGGTACACGATGCCGTACATCGAAGGCGAGTCGCTACGCGCCGCGCTCGAGCGAAAACGGCATTTCACGGTGCGCGAAATCGTCCGCATTCTGCACGACGTCGTCGACGCGCTCGCGTTCGCGCACCAGCGCGGCGTCATTCATCGCGACATCAAGCCGGCCAATATCCTCACCCAGGGCTCGCACGCGCTGGTCACCGACTTCGGCGTGGCCAAGGCGCTCAGCGCGGCATTGCCCCTGAGCGGAGTGACGTCGGCCGGCATCGCGATCGGCACCCCCGCCTACATGGCGCCCGAGCAACTCGCCGGAGATTCGACAGCCGACCACCGCATGGACATTTACGCGGTGGGCTTGCTCGCGTACGAGCTCGCCACGGGCGAATCTCCGTTCACGGGTCCGTCGCCGCGCGAAACGCTCGCCGCGCAACTCACGCGCGTTCCGAACCCACTGCACGAAGTCTCGCCCGAGGTGCCGCGCACGCTGTCGGATCTGATCATGCGCTGCCTCGCGAAAGACCCGAACGCGCGGCCGCAGAACGCCGACGAGATCCTGCAGGAGCTCGACTCCCTGACGATGCCGATGGTCGTGACGCCGCGCAACGGCGGCGTCGATGCGCGCACGGGACGGCGCCCGTGGCTGGGGATCGCCGCGGTGGCGATTCTGTTCGCCGTGCTCGCCGGTGTCGGCTACGTCGTGACGCGCCCACGCCCGCAATCGCCGCCGAGTGCGACGATGCCCCATGGGCCGCCGCCGCCGGCAGCGGCGGTGGTTCGGCCGGAAAGCGTCGTCAAGCGCGCGGTCGCGACGAGCAGCATTGCTCCGGCCGGAACGCCGAAACCGGTGCGGCCCGTGATCACGCACGAGGATTCCGTTCGCATCGCGGAGGCGGTGCGCAAGCGCGTCGACGCCGCGAAGACGCGCGACTCGCTCGCGAAAGCCAAGCTCGCCGAGGAGACGCAGCGCAAGATGGTCGACTCGATCATCGCGGCCAACTCCGGCTCGGCATCGGGCGGCGCGGTCGCGGGCGGACCACGCCGCCTCGCCATTGCCGAACCAGCCGACATTCGGTCGTGGCCCGAGGCAAATCTGCTGGGACGTGCCGTGTCCGACAGCCTCCGGCGCATGCTGCGCGCACGGTCGAAGCAGTATTCCGTCGTCGATCAGGACTCCGTGCGCCTGCAGCTGGCGCGATCGCGAGACCCGAACGAGCTGGGAAAAACGCTCAACAGCGATCTGATCGTCTCGGTTCGTCTGCAGCTGCTGCGGGGAGACTCCGCGGTGCTGATGCTGCAGACCTACGATCTGACCGCGACGAACGCGTTTCGCTCGCGCACCGCGGTGAATCGAGCCGTTCCCAAGAGCGAAGTACTGGCCGACCTGGACGCGCTGCTCTTCTCGACGCTCAACTTCCTCGACGAGATGAGCCGCGCGCCGCGCCGCCCCAGGCCGCCCGGCGGCTGATTAGCGAACGCCGGTTAGCGAACGCCGGTTAGCGAACGCTGATCAGCGAACGCTGATCAGTGGCAGAATGCGGCGGCTGCCGCCGTTGTCAGAGATGTTGATCAACCCGACCTGCGCACCGTGAAGCTCGTGCGCGTAATTCCAGAGTCCGATCGTCAGGCCGTGCTGCGCGCCGCGCACGTCGTTCACCGCGGCGAGCGCGCCACCATCGAACCGGCCATGCTCGGCGATCTTGAAATACGCGATGCTGAGCGCGATCGCGTGCACGCGCTCGCCACCCACGCCGAATCCGCCGATGGCGACGCCGTGAATCTCCGGCGCGCCCACGCCGACGCCACCGATGGCGAGACCCGTCAACGTCCCGCCCGCGCCCACACCGATGCCGCCGACACTGATGCCCGTGACGTTGCCGCCGGAGCCGACGCCAATCCCACCGATGCCAATGCCGGTGAGCGAGCCACCGCCACCGACTCCAACGCCGCCGATCGCCAGCCCCTTGATGTTGCCGCCGCCTCCGGCTCCGATGCCGCCGATGCTGATACCGGTCATGTCGGCGGCCCCGCCGACGCCAATCCCGCCGATCTGAATTCCTTTGAGCGAGCCGCCCGCCCCGACACCGATCCCGCCGATGCTGATGCCCGTGACGGAGCCGCCGCCACCGACACCGATTCCTCCGAGCATGATACCGACCATGTCACCGCCGGCGCCGAGTCCTACACCGGCTACGCCAATCCCGTGAAACGACCGGCTTGCGCCAACGCCAACGATGCCGGCGCCGATGCCCGTGATGTCCGCGGCACCGGTCGCCGGCAGGCCGATCGCGACGCCGTTCACCGCGCCGGTGGCAGGTTCGTACGGCGTCCAGACGGTGATGTCGACGCCGTTGACGCGTTCCAGATGGCGATCGCGGAAGTTGATGCGCACGCCGTTGACGACGGGCTTGTCGCCGATCGCGACGCCCGTGTTGTTGGCGGTGAGATCGATGACTTGCGCGCTCACCGACACGGGAAGAAGGAAAGCCGCGGCAGCTACCAGTTTGCGATGTCGCATGAAAAGTTTGAATGGGAGTGGGATATTCCATCCACTGATACGTCTGATACGTCGGTGAGTCCGCGAGGTTTCGTGAGTGGACGACCCCGGTCACGCGTTCGCCGTCACGGACTATCTTGATGATTCCCTCAACAGCTGCGATGAAGCGTTTCCATTTTCCGACTCGTGTCGGCTGTGTCGTTTTGCTCACGTTGGCCGCGTGCGCTCGAACCGGCACACTCTCACCATCCGGCACGTCCGCCGCGATCACGGCCAATGATCTGCGGCTGCGCCTTACCGCGTTTGCGCACGATAGCATGATGGGCCGCGAAGCCGGAACGATCTGGGACTACAAGGCCGCCGCGTGGGTCGCGTCGCAATTCCGCACACTGGGACTCCGACCGGCGGGCGACAGCGGGGGCTGGTTTCAAACGGTTCCGAACGTTCGCGTGCGCGACACGTCGGTCGAGCGCGCCCCGGCGCGCAACGTCATCGCGATCGTTCCCGGCACGGACCCGGCGCTTCGCAACGAATACGTCGCGATCAGCGCGCACAACGACCACATCGGGTTTCGCCACGTCGCAATCGATCACGACTCGCTCCGCGCCTTCAACACCGTCGTCCGCCCACTGGGCGCCGATAGTCCGCCGCGCGCGGCGACGCCCGAAGAAGCGATTCGCATTCGCCACATTCTCGATTCGCTGCGTGCGATACGGCCGCCGCGCCCGGACTCGGTCTACAACGGCGCGGATGACGACGGCAGCGGAACGATCGCGCTGATCGAGATCGCCGAGGCGTTCGCGCGCGGGAAAGAAAAGCCGCGACGTTCGATTCTTCTCATCTCACACACGGCGGAAGAGGAGGGGCTCATCGGTTCCGCGTGGTACACCGACCATGCGACGGTGCCGATCGATTCGATTGTGGCCGAGATCGACGTCGACATGATCGGACGCGGCGCGGCGACCGATATAAAGGCCGGCGGTCCCACCTACCTCGAGGTCGTGGGATTGCGCCGCCTGTCGCAGGAGTATGGTGACTGGATCGAAGCCGTGAACGCCAAGGAGCCGCTGCCGTTCGTGTTCGACTATGAGTACGACGCGCCGGGCCATCCCGATCAGTATTACTGTCGCGCCGATCATTACAGCTACGCGCGCTACGGAGTGCCAAGCGTCTCGTTGTCGCGTGGGAGTCACATGGACTACCACCAGCTCACCGACGAGCCGCAGTACATCGACTATCCGGACTACGCGCGTCTGACGCGGATGGTGTTCGACGCGGCGCTGTACGTCGCGAACGCGGATCATCGGCCGCGACTGTCGGTGCCGAAGCCGGTGAATCCGCACGTGCCTTGCCGGCAGTGACGAACCCGACGATGCGTCCGCGCATCGCCCTCGCGACGTACGATCGCGCGCCCCGGCTGGCGCCAGACGACCAGCTGTTACTGCCGGCGCTGGCGGCGGCGGGGATCGACGCCGAGCCGGCGGTGTGGTCCGACGACGCGGTTGCCTGGGAAACCTTCGACGGCGTCGTCGTCCGTTCGTGCTGGGATTATCATTTACATATTCAAGAATTCAAATCATGGCTCGCGCGGCTCGACGCCGGACGCGTGCCGGCCTGGAACAGCATCGCCACGATCGAATGGAACGCCGACAAGCGGTACTTGCTCGATCTCGCCCGGCGCGGCGTCGTCACCATTCCAACGATGATCGTCGCGCGCGGCGACGCCGGCGCGGTCGAGGCGACCGCCAAGGCCGAGGGGTGGTCGCGGTTCGTGCTCAAGCCTACCGTGTCGGCGAGCGGCCATGAAACGCACGCGCTCGAACTGCCGCTCAACGACGAGGCACGTCACGCCATCGCGCGCACCCTCGCGCTCGGCGACGCGTTGGTGCAGCCCTTCGCACCAGAAGTGCCGCGCGACGGCGAGCTCTCGTTCACGTTCATCGACGGCCGCCTGAGTCACGCAACGATCAAGCGCGCCGCGGGGAATGAGTTCCGCGTGCAAACGGAACACGGCGGCAGCGTCGATCCCACCGATCCACCGCGCGAGATCGCCGAGCAGGCGACGCACGTCCTGGCGGCGCTCTCCGACGTCCCGCTCTACGCGCGCGTCGACGGAATCGCGCGCGGCGGGCAGTTTCTGTTGATGGAGCTCGAGCTCATCGAACCGAACCTGTTCTTCGGGTTCGCCCCGGGATCGGCTGAACGGTTCGCCGCGGCGCTCGCCGAACGGATCAGAAGCGTCTAGTCTCGCCGTGCGCGAGCGTCCAGTTCTTGTCGGCCGGCAAGCCCCGCGCGTTCCAGAGCTCTGAAAACAGCCGCGGCGGTTCGAGCACCGGTTCGTCGGTGAGTCGAAAGGTGCCCCAGTGAAGCGCGAGACATGCCGGCGTGGTCGAAGCAGCGCCGGCGATATGCTCGTATGCCTGGATCGCATCGTCCGGATTCATGTGGACCGCGCGCATGAACCAGCGCGGCTCGTACGCGCCGATCGGCAGCATCACGACGTCGAACGGACCGAGCGCGCCGATGGCGTCGAACTCGGGATGCAACGCAGTATCCCCCGCGAAGTAGACGCGGCATCCGCCCACGTCGATCGTCCAGCCACACCATAACGTCTCGTTGCGATCGCCGAGTCCGCGCGCGCTGAAATGTTGCGCGGGCGTGCACACCGCGCGGTACATCGGTGTTTCCACGGATTGCCACCAATCGCGCTCGACGAGGTGACGAACGCCGAACGAACGGAGAAGCGGTCCGACGCGGAGTGGGCACAGCCACGCCGCGTTCGGAAATCGGTTCGCGATACGCTTCACCGTGTGTGCGTCGAGGTGGTCGTAGTGGTTGTGTGACTGCAGTACGACGTCGATATCGGGCAGGTCTTCAAAGCGCAGACCGGGCGACATCAAGCGGCGCGGACCTGCCCACTGTACAGGAGACGCCCGATCGCTCCACACCGGATCCGTGAGAATGTTGACGCCGCCGATTTGCAGCAGCACGGTGGAATGTCCGATCCACGTCGCCGCGCGATGGTCCCGGGCCGCGCGCGGCGCGACGATCGCCGGCGTGCGTCGCGGCAACCCATTGCGCGGCGGATCCGGCTCGATGGCTTTGCGGCGTCGATCGACCAGCCGCCACTTCAAAAAATCCTTGAAGCCGTGCAGCTCACCGCCCGGCCACGGATTCACGAATCCGCCGGGGCGATGGTGGGAGCCAGCTGCGGTGTTATCGTAGTCGGTCACGATTCATTTCAAGGGTGGCGGCGACAACGTATCCCTGTATCGTAAAGCTGAAGGCAACCCTTCATCGGAGCACCCAATGGGAGCAGCGGCCGCCATCGTCCTGCGGAGGCAGCGCGATATCGTGTACATGTATCTCGGCGCCGGCGCCACGTCGCCGGCGGACGCGCGCGCGCCGGGCGATCTCGGTGTGGAATCGAATCGCATCTTTCGCGGCCTGGTGAATCGCGCGGTGCTTCGCGACGCGGGGAACGGGCGCTACTATCTCGATGAAGCGAGTTGGAAGGCGTTGAATCGCGGGCGGCGTCGCGCCGTGTTGATTGTCGTCTTGCTCGCGGCTCTCGTCACGCTGCTTGTCTCGTTGAACGTCATCGCGAAACGCTAGCCGGCGATGAAGACTGCCGGCCGTTCCGTCTTGCTGCTCGGCGCGACCGGCTTGGTCGGTCGCGAATGTCTCCGCCAACTCGACGCCGACGATAGTGTCGCGGGCATCACCGTGCTGGCGCGCCGGCCGCTGGACCTTCCGTCACCAAAAACGCGCGTCGTCGTCGTGGATTTCGACGCGCTCGCGACGCGCTCGGATCTGTTTGCCGTCGACCAGATCTTCTGCGCGCTGGGTACCACGATCAAACAAGCCGGCTCGCAAGCGGCGTTTCGCCGGGTCGATTTCGACTACCCGAAGCGGGCGGCGATGCTCGGGGTCGAAGAGGGCGCGCGACATTTTCTCCTCGTGAGCGCGCTTGGCGCGTCACCCAAGTCGCGCATCTTCTACAATCGAGTGAAGGGTGATCTCGAGGACGCGTTGCGGACGATGCCGTATCGCAGCGTTACCATCGTGCGTCCGTCCCTGCTGCTTGGCGACCGCCACCCGCCGCGGTTTGGCGAGGAGCTCGCCAAACGCTTCGGTTGGCTCGCGCCGGGGCGATACAAACCGGTTCAGGCGAGCGACGTCGCGCGCGTGCTCGTGAACGCCGCTCGCGACGACGCGCCCGGACTGAACATCATCGAATCGGAAGACATTAGACTTTTATCATCAGGTGCAACGTGACGGATTCACTCGAGCAGGAAACGCCCCGCCGCGGATTTCTCGGTCAGGTCGCGGTGTCGGCGTTGGCGCTCGCGGCCGCTGCGTGTCGCGGTCCCGCGGCGGCAGTCGAGAGCGCGACGACGGTACCGACTCCTGGTCCGCGCGGCGCGGCGCCATCGAACTGGGACGACTCGTGGACGACGCGACTCAAAGCAAAGCATCGCGCGGTGTTCGATTCGCCCGAGATCGACGACGGATTGGCGCTGAATCATACCACGGGATACGTCCGCGCGATGCACGACGCGCTCGGATCCGACGATGCGCAAACAGTGCTCGTCCTCCGGCATCACGGCGTCCCGCTCGCGTTCAACGACGCGATGTGGGCGAAGTACGCGATCGGTGAAGACAAGAAGGTCAGGGATCGATCGGGCGATTGGGCCACCCACAACCCGCATGCCGGTACGATCGCCGCGCAACTGCTCGCGAAGGGACATATCGTCCTGGCGTGCGACCTGGCGACGCGGAATTATGCCGGCCAGATCTCGCGTCGTCTGGCTGGAGCGACCACGGCGGCGGTGTATCAGGAGCTGAAGGCGAATCTCATTCCGGGCGTCATCCTGCAGCCGACCGGCGTGTACGCGGCGCACCGCGCGCAGGAAGTCGGCTGCACCTATATCCGCTCGACCTGACTCGAGCGGCGGCGGTGATCAGCTCGCGCGCAGCGCCTTGCCCGTGTGCCGGCCACCGCGTTCTCCGTCACGCAGCGCAATGACACCGTTGACGATGACGGTGTTGATTCCCGTCGGATACTGGAACGGATCCGCATACGTGGCGGTGTCCTGAACCGTCGCGGGGTCGAACACGACGACATCGGCCGCCATGCGGGGCGCCAGTCGTCCGCGGTCGGCGAGATGAATGCGCGACGCCGGTAGCGCCGTCATCTTGTTGATCGCCTGCGGCAGCGTGAGGGTTTTCCGCTCGCACACGTAGCGCGCGAGAATCCGGGGAAACGTGCCGAGTCCGCGTGGGTGCGGGTGACCGCGCCGCGTGGGACCGTCAACCGCGAACGCGCCGCCGTCGCTGCACACCATGCCGTACCTGTGCGCGAGAATGCGGTCGAGATTGTCCTCGCTCATCGCGAAGCCGACCATGCCCACGTCGGCGTGGCTATGCTGTAGCAGCACCATCGCCATCGTATACGGATCGATTCCCTGCGCCGCGGCGTACTTGCCAAGCTGCTGCCCTTCAGCCGCGCGATCGTCTGGGTTGGCAACGTTGGCGATCATGACGTTGTCCCAGCCGCCGATCAGCTCGACCTTCGCCAGTGCCTCACGCCGAATGCGATCAGCCGTCGGCGGATCGATCAACCGCTTCAAGAACGCGTCAGTGCTTCCGTCGCGGCTCCAAACGGGGAACAGGTTCGTCAGTCCGGTTTGGTAGGCGACATACGGATAGCGGTCGAACGCGGCGTCGCACCCGCCGGCGCGCGCTTGCGCGATGCGATCGAACGCGCCATCGAGCTTGCTCCAGTTGCGCGGGCCCTGCGTCTTGAGATGAGAGATCTGTAATGGACAGCCCGCGCCACGCGCGACGGCGATCGCCTCGTCGATCGCCTCGAGGAGTTGATCGTCTTCGTTGCGCATGTGCGTCGCGTACGGCAGACGTCGTGCGGCGAGCGGCTTGCACAGCTCAACGAGCTCATCGCGCGGCGCGAACGCGCCCGGCGTGTATTCCAGGCCCGACGACGCGCCACATGCGCCGTCGGCGATCGCCTGAACCACCATTTCCTTCATGCGCGCCAGCTCGTTCGGCGTCGCCTTGCGGTTGTCGCCGCCGATCACGACGTCGCGCACGGTGCCGAGTCCGATCATCGACGCGACGTTCACCGAAGGTTGAAGCTGGGCGAGCGCCTTCCACAGATCGGTGAATCGCCCGTACTGGCGGCGTGCATCGTCGATGGATTCCGCGCCCATGCGCAGCGGAACGCGCGACGACCCATCCTGGCCGACGACGATGGTCGTGATGCCCTGACGGATCAGCGACTCGGAGCGCGGATCATCCCACAGCGATCCGTCGCCGTGCGAATGGATGTCGATGAAGCCGGGCGCAACAGCGAGGCCGCGCGCGTCGATCTCCGTGGCGCCATGTTCCGGCGATCGCGTCGCGACGGACACGATGCGTCCGCCGGTGATGACGACGTCGGCCTCACGCCCCGTCGCCCCGGTGCCGTCGAAGACCATTCCGTTCCGAACGACGATGTCGGCGTCGGCGCGCGACCGAAGCAACAGCGAGGGTGCGCCCGCCAGCATCGCGGCGGTGCTGGCGGATTCTCGCAGGAAGTCACGGCGTGTCGGCATGGGCTAACAATGCGTCGCCGAATTGCCTTCGGCCAGGCAGGGCCATGCCGCCCCGAGCTACTCGTCTCGCAGCGCTACGACCGGATCGACGCGCGTGGCGCGCATCGCCGGCACCAACGTCGCCAACAGCGCGATCGCCGCCAGCAGCACGGAGACGATGGCGTACGTCGCCGGATCCGTCGCGCCGACGCCAAACAGCTGCGACGACAGCAGGCGTGTGAGCGCCAATGCGCCAACCAAACCAATCGCGACTCCAGCCGCGGCGAGGATCATTCCCTGACCGACAACGAGTGCAAGCACGCGTGACCGCGCGGCGCCCAGCGCCATGCGAATGCCCAGCTCGCGCGTGCGTTGCGTGACGGAGTAGCTCATGACGCCGTAAATGCCGATCGACGCGAGCAGGACCGCGATCGCGGAGAAGACACCGAGCAGGAACATCGACAGCCGCCGTTGTCCGACCGACTGCTCGACGAGCTTGTCCATCGTGTTCACCTGCGACAATGGCAGATTGCGATCGACCGAATGCACTGCTTCGCGCGCGGCCGGCAGCATGGCCAGCGGATTGCCGGTCGTGCGCACGACCACGGTCATTCCGCGAATACCGGCCTGCGTCGTCGGGAAGTAGTACTGAATGCGCGGCTCCGCGTCGAGCCCTTCGTGCGCCGCGTGCCCAACGACACCCACAATGGTGATCCACGTCGAGTCGGTCTTGCCCCGCGCCGCGCCAAAGGTGATGCGCTTACCGATCGGATCGGTGTTCGCGAAATACTTCTTCGCGAAGACTTGATCGATGATCGCGACCTGCGGTCCGCCCTGCACGTCCTGCGGTCCGAACATCCGGCCCCGCACGAGCGGAATGCGCATCGCCTCGAAGAACCTCGGCGACACGACGCGAATGTCGCCCCACGGCCCATTCTGTCCCGGCGGCACGACGAGGTTCTCGATCTCGAAGCTCGCTGTCGACCAGCCGCCGCCGAAGGGAATGACCGACGTGACCCCCGCGGCGCTGACGCCGCTCAACCCATTCAGCCGCTCCGTAATCTGGCTGACCAGCTGAATCTCGGACGTATCGCTCGGGTATTTCACCGGCGGCAGATTCAGATTGAACAGCAGCAGGTTGCGCGCGTCGAAGCCGGGGCTCACGCTCTGCAGTCGTGCCACGCTCTTGATCAGCAAGCCCGCGCCCACCAACAGCGTGAGCGACAGCGCGACTTCAGCGATCACGAGTCCGCGCCGAAGCGTGCGGCCGGCGAAGTCGGCGGCGCCGCTGCGGCTACCGTCCTTTAGCGTTTCCTGAAGATTCGTCGTCGAGGACTGGAGCGCCGGCGCGAGGCCGAACAGCAGGCCGGTCGCGATCGAGACGAGCAGCGTGAAGACCATCACGTTGGCGTCGATGCCCATCTCGGACGCGCGCGGCAGCTGCGGGAAAATCGCGACGAGCGACTTCACGCCCCATTGCGCCAACGCCAATCCGAGCACGCCGCCGACGATCGCGAGCATCACGCTCTCGGTCAGCAACTGCCGAATGAGCGACGCGCGGTCGGCGCCGAGCGCCGATCGGATCGCGATCTCCTTGATGCGAATGGCCGCCCGCGCCAACAACAGATTCGCCACGTTCGCGCATGCGATCAGGAGGACGAAGCCCACGGCGCCGAGCAGCACGAGCAGCCCCGTGCGCGCGCTGCCGCTCGACAGATCGTCGAGCGTGCGCACCTTGAGCGTCCACTTGGGCGAGAACGAATTCGCGTTCGCCCTCTTGAGATTCTCCGCGAACAACGTCATCTCGGCCCGCGCCTGGTCGAGCGTCACGCTGGGCTCGAGCCGGGCGACGGAATTCAAATATTCATTCGTGTATCCGCCGCTGAGCTGCGCCTGCGTCAACGCCAGCGGCACGAACAGATCCGATTTCCGCCCGTAGAACGCGTAAAAGCTCGGCGGCATCACGCCGATGATCTGATAACTCTCCCCATTGAGCTCGATCGTCTTGCCGACCGCCGACGGACTGTTCGCGAAGAGTCGCGTCCACAGGCCGTAGCTCAACACGACGACGTGCTCCTTGCCGGGTTGATCGTCGTCGCGCGAGATGGCGCGCCCGACGATCGGACTCACGCCGAGGACGTGAAACCAGTCGCCCGACACACGTGAGCCGGGGACGCGCTCCGGATCGCCGGTGCCGGTGAGGTTCGCGCCGAATTGCGTCTCGACGGCGAATGATTCGAAGCTTTTCGTCTGATCGCGATAGTCGTGAAAGCCGTGCGCCGACACCGGCGCTTCCATGTTGTTGAGCGATGGATAGAAGTGCTCGACGGAGACCAGCCGCTCCGGCGCGCGGTATGGGAGCGGTCGAAGCAGCACGGTGTTGACGACGCTGAAGATCGCGGTGTTCGCGCCGATACCGAGTGCCAGCGTGAGTACGACGATGATCGTGAAGGCGGGACTCCTTCGCAGACGGCGGAAGCTGTAGCTGATGTCGCGAAGCAGGGCGTCCATCGACACTCCACGTGTGGGAACGAGAGGGGACCAGCGGGAGGTTGAAATTTCACCACCGCGCAGTTGGACAGCGCCCGATATCAAATGGTTCAGCCCTGGGACGAAAAGAAGACGGCGCCGCCCGGACGAATCCGAGCGACGCCGCCGATCCCGCCCCCACGACGGGAATTACTACCGAGCTCTTACCACCGCCGTACCGAAAAAGTTCACGGGAAGCGGCCGCCCATCGGACGGCCACCGCCGGGGAATCCGCCAGGCCGCGTGTAGATCTGGCCGCCGCCGATCGGGTGACCGACCGGGTGCGCCCGAGGATGCGGATCGCAGTGGTCGTCATCGCCGATGCCGCCGCGAATGATGCCGCCGAAGATGCCGCCCAGAATTCCACCCGAACCAGCCGAGCCGGGGTTGGACGCGGGAATCGTTGCAGCCGTTGGATAGTTAGCCGTCGGCATGGGCGCCGGCCTCGCGAGCGGCGGTGCATCCGGCGTTGGGGTTTCCGAAGGCGAGGGCGACGAAGCCGCCACGACGACCTGCGGAATGTCCGTCTTGATCTCGGCCGCTTCGACGGGCGTGGCCGAAGCCTTCACCGTCGGATGCTCGGTGCGAATGACCTTCGGCCCATCCGGCGCCTTCTTCGTGCGCAGCGCCAGCTCCTGCTTGCTCTCGGGCGACACTTCATCCGGATTGATCCGGAGATTTTGCGTCGTCGATGCGAGCTGGAGGTCGCGCTTGAGATCGGCGTTCATCGCCGTCGATGCCGGCGATTTGGATTTGCCGCACGCCATCGCGACGACTGCCGTCGATGCCAAGGTCAGAGAGATGAGCTTACGCACGTTACGCCTCCTGGGCGGTGGACCACGCACCCCCCGCGCGTGGCTCCCGATTGGGGAAAATGGCACGCCACGGGCCATGTGTTAAGCCTTGATCTGTGCGGTTAATCACAATTTGTGTCCCGTCCCGGAGACATGGTGTCCGAGAATCGGGACGATCTGCGTCTTCGAGCAACAACCTACCACGGAAAAATTCGGACGGACACGGAACGGCACGGAGACGGCGTTAACCGTTTGTAACTGCGTTTGATGTGAGCTCTTTAGAAAACCTTCAGGACGCTTCTAATTCGAAGCATCCTGAGGGTTTTCCTAAATGGCCTCGCAACCGCCGTTGACTGCAGTTCCGCCGTCTCCGTGCCTGTCCGAGTACGTCGGGCAGTTTTCCGTGGTAGGCTTTTAGTTCAACGGCACACACTCACGGAACCGCCCCCGCCGCCCCCGCCCGCCGTGGATCCGCCCCCGCTGTCACTCGCCCCTTCTCGATCCGCACCGCCGCGCCGTACCCTTCGCGCAACTCCCCGGGCAACGACACGATCTGCGTCCGATACCCGAGCTCCTCGAGCCGCTTCATGACCGCCGGCGAGAAGCCGTCTTCCATCTGAATCGTCGCGCCGGCGGGCTGCGCTGCATTCCCCCCGCGGCCGAAACCACCGCCGCCAATCAAGAATCGCGGCAGCTCCAGCGCCGCCTGCGGATCGAGATGCTCATCCACCATTCCGATGAACGTCTGATACACCGCCGACGTGATCCACGCATTGCCCGCCGCGCCGAACGCCATCTCCGGCTTGAGCGAACGGCCCGTCCCCTCGAACACCAACGTCGGCGTGATGGTGCTCCCATGCCGCGCGAAGGGCAGCCGGGCGCCATACGCGTTCGGATCGGTGCCGTAGGAACCCAGCTTGTCGTTATATAAGAATCCTAATCCCGGCGTAACGTAGAAGTTCCCGCCCCACGTGCCGAGCGTCTGCGTCGCGGCCACCATGTTGCCGTCGGCGTCGGCAACGGCGTAGGCCGTCGTTCCTGCCGAGCGGCACGACGACGCCTGGGTCGCGTCGTAGCCGTGCGCGTAGCATTCCGGCGGCGTCGCAAGCTCGATGCTCGCCGCCTTCATGTTCGGCTTTGCGCAGCTCAGCGTGTCGCCGCGCAGCAGCGCCGGATTCAATGCCTTGTCGGGATCGAAGCACGCCCATCGCGCGCGCGCCGTGTCCTTGCTCGTGAACGGCTCGATGTCCACCGGCCACAGACTCGGATCGGCGATGCGATTCCGCGTCGACGGCACCAGCTGCCACGCCGCGATCATCGCGTGCAGCGTGCCCGCATCGTCGGCATACGGCCGCGGATTGGGATACAGCTCGAGCATGTTGAGCTTCGACGCCAACTCCGCCCCGCCGCTCACCGGCGGCGCGCTCGCAAAGAACGTGTACCCACGATAGGTGCTCGACACCGGCTCACGCTCGGCCGCGAAGTAACGCGCCATGTCGCTCAGCTTCATCGCGTTGCCGTGCGCGTGCAGGTCGGTGACCATGCGGCGCGCGACCTCTCCTTTGTAAAAAGCGTCGGCGCCGCCGTGCGCGATCTGCTCGAGAGTCCACGCAAGGTCGGGATTCCTGAGCGTGTCGCCGGCGTGCAGCGGTTGAGCGTCCCGGAAAAACAGGGCACGCGCGCCTGGCGACTTTAGAAATTGCTCACGTTCCGTCGCGAGCGTCGTCGCGAGACCTTCGCTGACGACGTACCCGTCGCGCGCGGCGCGGATCGCGGGCTGCAGCAGCTCCGACCACGTGAGCTTCTTGCCGCCGAACTTCTGCCACGCGAGATACATTGCCGCCACGGTGCCGGGCACGTTCACGACCGCCGGCCCGTCGGGCAGGCGGCCGTTCTGCAACAGCGACGTGTTGCCGAGTCCCGCGTCTTCGGGCACGCGCGACATGAACTCGATGAGCTGCGGCCGCTCCATGCCTTTCTTGTAGACGATCAACTGCCCGTATCCACCCGGGCCGCTCGCGTCGGGTTCGACGACGCCCAGCGCGAACGAGATCGCCACGGCGGCGTCGACGACGTTGCCACCCTTCGCGAGCATCTCGACACCCGCGGCCGTGGCGACGGGATGCGCGCTCGACACCGCCGCGCGACCTGTCGCGGCCTGGCGATATGGCGGATGCTCGCGCAGCAAATCGTGAACGACCGTCGCCAGCTCGTCGTCGTTGGCGGCGGCGATCGCGCGCGTGCGATATTTCTCGCGCAACGTCTCCCACTTCGCGCGGCGCGCCGTTGCGTCCGGCGTGGAGTAGTAAAGTGCGGCCGTGCGATTCCACACTTGATCGAAGGCATCGGCGTTGTGTCGCGCGCGATCCGTCAACGCCGGCGAGCCTGACTGCTCGGCAAGCTGCTGATCGGGCGCCGAGGGTGCGTCGACCGACCACAATCCACCCTTGGACACCGCCAGCAGATTCGCATTGCGATCGCCGGTGCGATCGGGGTCGCCGTTGTAACTGACGGCGGCAATCGCGTCGTTTCCGATGTCAGCCAGCGCAACCGTCTGGCCGACGGGACTCCACGCCGACTCGGCATGCCGCGCGCTGATCAGATTCACATAGTGTCCATCGAGCGGCGACACGAAGACGCCGCCGCGCGCGCCGCTCGCCGTCCACGAAAGACGATCGCCACTCGGCGCCCACGCCGGGCGCTCGATACGCGGATCCGTGAGCGCGACGTCATCGCGTCCCGTGTCGAGATGGTGCACGTGCAGCTTGTGCGTGTTGTCGGCTATCGAGACGTACGCGACGCGATTGCCGTCGGGCGAGATCGCGGGCCATTCCTCGACGACGCGATCGTGCGTCAGTCGCGACTCTTCGCCGTTTGGTTGATGCACCCACAGCGTCGCCGCACCGAGGCGGCCGCGCACGAAGATGATGCGTCCGTCGCTCGCGACGACGGGCTCGCCATTGGGAAGCGGCGACGTCGTGATGCGCTGTGGTTCGCCCTGCGCGCCGCCGCTGCCAATCGCGACGCGCCACACATTGAAGTTGCCGTCGCGGTCGGAGGAGAAAACAATCGCGGCGCCATCCGGCGTCCACGCTGGCTCTCGGTCCCACGCCGCGCCGGACGTGACGCGCGTCCACGCGCCGGCCTTGGAGACGATCCACAAGTCGCCGTCGACGCTCACAGCGAGACGACCGTCCCGCGAATACGCCGGATTATGAGCGGCGGGGGATTGGAGTTGTAGAAGAAGAGCGACCAGCAGCAGCATGGGTGTCATCCCGAGTGAGCGAAGCGAGCGAGGGATCTGCCGTCCCGGTCGAGAGACATCCCTCAGACCGTGATGCAAGATTCCTCGCTACGCTCGGAATGACAACCGGCGCCGACCGTGAGTGATCAATCCGCCCGCAACGCCACATTCGGATCCACGCGTGAGGCACGCGTGGCCGGCACCCAACTCGCCAGCACCGCGGCGCCGAGCAGCGTGACGATCACCGCCGCCATCACCGGCGGATCCTTCGGCGAAACGTCGAAGAGCAGCGGCGCCACCCATCGTCCGGCGACGAGCGCGATCAACGCACCAAGCACCACGCCGGGCACGACGATGCGAAGGCCTTCACGCACGACGAGGGAGATCACGTCGCGCGCCTGAGCGCCAAGCGCGACGCGCACGCCCATCTCGTGCGTGCGCTGCGTGACGTTGTACGCGATGACGCTGTACAGTCCGACGATCGCCAGCACGAGCGCCAACAAGCCGAACGCGGCGAACATCACGGCGCCGATCTTCCACGATCGCATCTCCGGCGCGACGATGGTCGAGAGCGGCGTCACCGTGACGTACGAGCTGCCCGTCATCAGGCGTTGCAGTTCGCGACGCACCGCGTCCGCATGCTGAGCGCCGGAGCCGCTCGTTCGCACGAACAGGCCGCCATCGTCGGGGCGAAACTGCGTCGTCGGCAGATAATAGTGCAGCTCCGCCTCGCTCAACTTGCTCCCGCGCGTGTCCTCGGCGATGCCGACGACGGTAGTGCAGGGCATACTGTCGGCGTTCAGATGCACGCATCTGCCGATGGCACTTTCATTCGGCCAGAGGCGGTTTGCCATCGACGCGTCCGCGACCATCACATGCGGCGATGTCGCGATGTCGCTCGACCGGAAGCCGCGACCCTGCAGGATGCGCGTACCCATCGTCGAAAAGAAATCCGGCGTGCCTGTCTGCAACGTAAAGTTTCCAAGCTTGCTCACCGAGTCGATTCCGGGGACGTGAAGGTCGATGTCCCACTCCATGTAGAACGGCACCGTGAGAGCGCGCGCGGCGTGCTCGACGCCCGGAATTGTTCGCGCGCGATCGAGCAGTGCGTTGAGAATGTGCTTATTGTGCTCCGAATCCAGCGAAGCGCCGCGCCACTGCGGCTCGACCCACAGCACCTGATCGGTGTCATAGCCAAGGCGAATGTTCCGCACGTTGATCAAGCTGCGCACGAACAGGCCGGCGCCCACGAGCAACACGACCGACAGGGCCGCCTGCCCAACGAGCAATGACGCGCGGAGGCGAGAGCGATGCACGTGGCCTTCACGCGCGCCGGTCTTGAGCGCGGTCGCGAGATCTTCTCGTCCTGCGTGAAGCAGCGGCGCCACGCCCGTGAGAATTCCGGCGAACACGGCGAGCGCGGCGGAGAATCCGAGTACGCGCATATCCGTGAACGCGCCGGCGCCGGTGTCCGCCTCCTGGAGCAAGAGCCTTCTCACCGCCGCGCCGCCCCACTGCGCGATCGCCACGCCGAGGAATCCGCCAAGGCCCGCCAGAAGGACGCTCTCGGTGATGAGCTGCATGAGCAGACGTCCGCGACTGATGCCGAGCGCAATGCGCAACGCTATTTCGCGGCGGCGACGCAGCGCGCGCGCCAACAGCAGATTCGCGACGTTCGCGCAGGCGATCAGAAGCACGATCGCCGCGACGCCGATCAACCACGTCGCGACCTTCGCGTCGCTGCGTGCGTTCGGCCCGCGATCCTCGAGCACCGGCCCGACGATCGCGCGCGGCTTCGCGAGCGTCAGGGGAGTGGTGCGCGCCTTGATCTCCAACGCTTTTGCGTAACTCAACTGCGTGGCGCGAGTGAGATCGGCGGTCGCCTGGGCGAGCGACACGCCCGGCTTCCGCCGCGCAAACACCTCGAGCCACGTCAGGTTGTACGCCTCGTACCAGCCTTGCTTCGGGGCAAAGCCAAATCCTTCCGCGCTGATGTGCGCCGCGACGGGAATGAACGCAACGAGCGGCCGCGCCGAAAATCCACTGAAGCCTTCGGGCGCGACGCCAATGACGGTGTACATCGCCGATCCCATCGCCAGCCGGGTGCCGATGACATCGCCCCGGCCGCCGAACTGTGTTTGCCAGAACGCATACGAGAGCACGGCAACCTTGGCGCCGTCGGGAGGAGCGCACTCCGCCGCTGTGAAGAAACGGCCGATCACGGGTTTCGCATCGAACATGCGCCAGAGGTCGGCCTCGGCGACGCCGACGTGCATCTCTCGCGTCGCATCGCCCGTACCGATCGCCAGCTTCGCGTCATAAAACGGCGTCATCGCATCGAACGAGCGTGTGTTCTGTTTGACGTCGAGATACGGGCGGTAGCCGGTGGTGCCCGTGATGTTCTCTTTGCCGCGATAGGTGGTCGCGAAATACAGGCGTGCGTCGCGTTGCGGCGTCACGAGGAACGCCGGCGGGCGAAACAGCAGTCGATCGACGACGCCGAACATCGTGGCGTTCGCGCCGATGCCGAGTCCGAGTGTGACGACGACGGCGAGCGCGAAGCCGGGCGACAATCGCAGCCCGCGCAGCGCATATCGCAGATCCTGCACGAACGCGCTCCACCACTCGGCGCGCCGTTCGCGGTCGACGCGCGAACGATCGATGCTCGTGAGGCGCTCGCGCGTGCGTTGGAGATCCCCGAAGCGGCGCACCGCCTCGCGGCGCGCATCGTCGGCGCTCATGCCGCCCGCGATCAAGTCGCGCGTCGTCATGTCGAAGTGAAACTGCAGCTCGTCGTCGACCGCGTGCTCGACGCCCGCGCTGCCGCGGTCCAGGCGCATGAATCGGCGCAATCCGGGAAAGCGACTCATGGCACGCTCCTCACACGGTGCGAAGCACTTTGAATACCGCGGCAGCGTACTCCGTCCACACTTCGGACTTGGCGCGAAGCTGCTTTCGTCCCTGGGCGGTGAGCTGATAGAACTTCGCCTTGCGATTGTTCTCCGACACGCCCCACTCGGCCTCGAGCCACCCGCGCTTTTCCATGCGGTGGAGCGCGGTGTAGAGCGCGCCTTCCTCGATCTGCAGGCGCTGGTTGGTGACGCCGCGGATCCACGACGCGACGGCGTAGCCGTGCCGCGGTCCCCACTTGAGCGCCTTGAGCACGAGGAGGTCGAGCGTTCCCTGGAGCAGGTCGAGATCGATGGTCGCCACGCGGCGTTCCCCTGAAATGTTGATGGGAATGAAGCGGAATGCGCCTCCTCCCCTGAATGATTCAGGGAAGGAAACTATCACTCTGACACCGGGTCCGTCAAAAACGTTCCCGCCACCCCGCGAAACCCCAGGCGCCCGCCGAACGGTAAGTTTCCTGCCATGCCCGAACTGCCGGACATCACCGTCTACGTCGAAGCGCTCGAACGCCGCATCCCCGGCGCAACGCTCGATGAAGTCCGCCTCAAGACGCCATTCCTGCTTCGGACAGTGGAACCGCCACTCTCCGATCTGATCGGCAAGCGCGTCGTCGCCGTCTCGCGACTCGGCAAACGCATCGTGGTCGAGCTGGAGGGCGACCTGTTCATCGTGCTGCACCTGATGATCGCCGGCCGCCTTCACTGGAAAGCGCGCGGAGCGAAAGGGGGCCGCAGCCCGCTCGCCGAGTTCGACTTCTCGACGGGCACGCTCACGCTGACCGAAGCCGGCACGAAACGCCGCGCATCGCTCTACCTCGTCCGCGGCCGCGCGGGACTCGCCGAGCACGGGCGCGGCGGGCTCGAGGTGCTCGACGCATCGCGCGACGCATTCGCCGAGCGACTGCGCTCGGAGAATCACACGATCAAGCGATCGCTCACCGACCCGCGCCTGTTCAGCGGCATCGGAAACGCGTACTCCGACGAGATTCTCCACCGCGCGCGCCTGTCGCCGGTGAAGCTCACGAGCCGCCTGTCGGACGACGAGATCGCGCGCCTGTTCGATGCGACGCGCGCGACGCTCATCGAATGGACCGACCGGCTGCGCAGGGAATCAGCCGACGGCTTTCCCGAAAAGGTCACGGCCTTCCGCGACGAGATGGCCGTGCACGGCAAGTTCGGTCAGCCGTGCCCCGTCTGCGGTACCGCGGTGCAGCGCATTCGATACGCCGACAACGAAACGAACTACTGCGCGCGCTGCCAGACGGACGGAAAGCTCCTTGCCGATCGCGGACTTTCGAGATTACTCAAGCAGGACTGGCCGCGCAGCATCGACGAGTTGTAACGGCCCTCATTCCGCCCGCAGCGCGATGACGGGATCGACCAGCGTCGCGCGGCGCGCCGGGAGATAGCTCGCCACCGCGCCGCAGATCGCCAACAGCGCCGCGACTCCCACGAACGTCACGGCATCGCGCGGCGGCACGTCGAAGAGCAGCGTGGACATGAACTGCGTCAGCAACAGCGCGCCGAGCACGCCGACGCCCAACCCCGCACCGACCAACACCAACCCGCGTCCCACGACCATGCGCCGCACCGCGCGCGACGATGCGCCGAGCGCGATGCGAATGCCAAGCTCGCGCGTGCGCTGGGTGACGAGGAACGAGAGCACGCCGAACACCCCCAGCACGGCGATGGCGAGTGCAACCGCCGCGAACACGCCGAGCAGCGTGGTGGACCAACGCGCGGGCGCGACCGCCGCGGCGAGCACGTCGTCGTACGTGCGCATGTCGCCGACCGGCGTCGTCGGCATCACCGCGTGAACGATCGCGCGCGCCGACGGCGCAAGAAGTGACGCATTGCCCGTCGTCCGCACCACGACGTCGAAGAACGGCCAGCTCGGCATCACGGCGAGTGGGATGTAGACGGTCGGCAGCGGATCGGCCGCGAGGCCGGCGTCGCGCGTATCGGCAACGACCCCGACGATCGGCGCCTCATGAAACAGCCGATTGTCGGGCGCACCCATGTAGACTGGTTTGCCGAGTGGATCTTCACCGGGATAGTACTGCTTCACCAACGCCTCGTTCACGATGATCCCGGGCGCATCGACGCGATCGGCGGTCGTGAACAATCGGCCGCGCACGAGCGGAATGCCGGTCGCCGCAAAGAACTCCGGCGTCACGACACGATACGGCACGCCGGTCGGCTGCACGTTTTCAGGCAGCGGTCGATCGATGCGATTGAACCACGCCCCCGTGCCGCGTCCCGCGATCGGCAGATAACTCGTCACCGCCGCGGCCCGTACGCCCGGCAGTGCGTGCAAGCGCGTGAGCACATCCTCGAACATCGCGGATGACGCCGCGTGAGGACGCAGGCTGAACGTCAACACACCCTCGGTTCGCACGCCGCTGTGAACCTCGCGCAGGCGCTCGAAGCTTCGCAGCAACAACCCGGCACCAGTGAGCAGAATCATCGCGAGCGCGATCTCGGACACGACGAGCACGCTGCGCGCCCATTGGTGTCCGCTCGAGCCGCGGCCGCCGTCCCGCAACGCATCGATGGACGAGCCGCGAGCAAGCTGCCAACCCGGCACGCTCCCGAATGCGAGACCGGCGGCGATCGACACGAACGTCGTAAAGAGAATCACCCGCGCGTCGAGCGCGATCTCGCCGGCGCGCGGCAAGTTCGTCGTCACCTGCGCGGCGAGCAGCAACCTGAGAAATCCCTTGCCGACCAGAAGTCCCGCGACGCCGCCGGCGCCCGCGAGCAGCATGCTCTCGGTGAGCAACTGACGCAACACGCGCGAGCGGCCGGCGCCGAGGGCTTGGCGAATCGCGATTTCGCGGCGGCGGCCTGCTGCGCGCGCGAGCAACAGGTTGCCAAGGTTGGCGCAGGTGATGAGCAGCACGAACCCGACGGCGCACATGAGCACGAACAACTGCCGTCTCACCGCGCCGACGATGGTGTCGCGCAGCGGCGCGACATCGATGCGCGTTCCCTGATTGAATTTTGGCCAGTCGCGAATCAATCGATCGCCGATCACGCCCATCTCGGCGCGCGCTGCGTCGACGGTAGCGCCCGGCGCGAGACGGCCGACGACGGAAATGAAGTATTGGTCGCGATTGGCGCGAAACTGCGGCGTGAAGTGCGCGGGCACGACGTAGTCGAGCGGATCGCCGAATCCGAACGCGGGCGGCATCACGCCGACGATCGTCGTGGGCATTCCATTGAGATCGACGACGCGGCCGATCACGCCGCGATCGCCGCCGAACGATCGCCGCCACCGATCGTAGCTCAGCACCATCACCGGCGGCGCTTCCGGCACCTCGTCGTCGAGGGTGAGCACGCGGCCGATTTCCGGAGCAACGCCCAGGAGCGGCAGCAGGCCGCCGATGCTGCGCAAGCCCTCGAGCTGTTCCGGATCTGCCCCGCCGCGCAGCAACGTCGCGGTGACGCCGGAATATCCGGCGAGATGCATCGACCTCGTATGTGCTTGCCAATCATAGAAGCTCGCGGGCGACGTTTCGCTGGTCGCCATCGCGTCGGCGGTCTTGTCGACCTGATTCAACGCGACGAGCCGCGACGGATCGGCGAAGTGCAGCGGCGCGAGCAGCACCGCGTCGACGACACTGAAGATTGCCGTGTTGGCGCCGATGCCGAGCGCGAGCGACGCGATCGCGACGAGCGCGAAGAGTGGCGAGCGGCGCAGCGACCGCGCGGCGACGGTGAGGTCCTGGCGAAGCGAGTCGAACATGTTCTCCTCGAGGCGAGTCGTCGCGGCGGGTGCGCGAATGGTGCGATCGGTGCGCCGCTCGTTCACGGCGAGACGAATGAGACCGGGCAGCTCGGCCGCCAATGCACGCCATGCGGCGCGCCGGCCGGCGCGTGCGCGGACGGCGCGATCGATTTCCGTGTACACCGCGAGCAGCTCGCTGCCGAACGCGTCGTGAAACGACGACGGCAGCAAGAGCACGAGCAGTGCGCGGTAGACGCGGACCGTCATCGCCGTGCGGGGATGAGATGCTTGGCGCGCGCCATCGCCGCGAGTCGCTCGAGACGCATGGCTTCGGCGCGCGCGGCCTCGCGGCCGAGGTGCGTGAGGTGGTAATAGCGGCGGCGCGGGTCGTCGCCGGTGCGGGGCCGGCGGCGCGCCTCTTCGATCCATCCCATGTCCAGCAGGCGCTTCACCGCGGCGTACAGCGTGCTCGCCGTCAACTTGACTTCGCCGCCGGTGCGCTCGGCGACATCCTGAATGATGGCGTAGCCGTGGAGGTCTTCGCCGACGAGGGCGAGGAGGATGTGAAAGACCTGCGGGCTGGGCGCTGGGTGCTGGGCGGTGGGCATGCGCTGGGCGATGGTCGTTGGGCGGGTGCGCGATATACCGCACGGTGATATACCGTCTCACGGTATACTGCGACGCGACACACTTTCCGTCAAGACCCATCGCCCATCGCCCATCGCTCACGCCGCGGTCAAAATCTCCGCGCGGCCCTCTCGGATGACGATCGTATGCTCGTAGTGCGCCGCAAGGCAGCCCGTCGCCGTGCGAATCGTCCAGCCGTCGTCATCCTCGAACACCGGCGACGGCCGCTCGGCAATGATCGGCTCGAGCGCGATCACCATGCCGTCCGTGAGCGTGCCCGGCGTGAACGGGCTGAAGAAATTCGGGACCGACGGCTTTTCGTGAAGGCCGCGCCCGACGCCGTGCCCGCACATCTCGCGGATGACCGAGTGTCCCCAGCGATTCACTTCTTCTTCGACCGCGCGCCCCAGTGCGGAAATGCGAACGCCCGCTGACGCGACCTCGAGGCCGCGCCTGAACGCGCGCTCGGCGCACTGCGCGAGATTGTGCGCCGCCGTGCTCACCGGCGGAATGATCGCGGTGCACGCGGAATCGGCGATGAATCCGTCCAGCTCCGCCGTCACGTCGATCTTCACGACGTCGCCCGGCTTCAGGCGGCGCGAGCCGGGAACACCGTGCACCACCTCGTCGTTGACGCTGATGCAGTTGAACCCCGGAAACGCATAGGTGAGCTGCGGCGCGGAGCGTGCGCCGTGGCGGCGAAGGAAGTTGGCGCCGACGTCGTCGAGTTGCTCAGTCGTCATCCCCGGCGCGAGCGCCTGGCGCATCTCGATGATGGCTTGGCCGACGAGCTTGCCCACCGCGCGCATGCCTTGCAGGTCGGAACTGGATTCGATGGTCATGAGGCGGAAAACGGTAAGCGGTGACTAGAGCGACATCGAGCCTTCGCACACCAGGACAGTCTTGCCGCCGACGCGCGCAGCCGTGATCGCGCCGTCGTTCTTGTCCGCTTCGATCTCGAGAAGGCTCGGGCGGCCCATCTCGAAACCCTGTTCGACGATCCAGCGCAGCGTGCCGTCGCGGCGTTCATCGCGCGCGGCAAGGTAGCCCGCGAGCGCGACGCACGCGCTGCCCGTCGCCGGATCTTCGGGAACGCCGATGCCGGGCGCATACATCCGCGCGCGAATGTCGTGTCCGGCCTGCTCCGCTTCGGTCGCGAAGACCATCACTTTCTCCGTGACGTAGCCGCCGAGCGCGGCCTCGAAGAGGTCGAGCTTTACGCGTGAGCGCGAGACCGCGTCGCGATCACGCAACGGCACGAACAGAAACGGAGTGCCGCACGAGACGGTCTCGGGTTTCATTCCGCGCTCGCCGTCGAGCACCGAATCGGTCGGCAGCGAAAGGGCGGCGGCCAGTTGCGCGGCGGATGGCGGCGGCGGCCCGACCTGCGGAAGCTGCGCGACCGAGAGCTGCGCGAATTCCGGTTTGCCGTTCCTTGCGCGAATCATGACGGGAACGGGGCCGACGCCTTCCTCGAGCACGATTCGCGTTTCGTCCCCGCTGAGACGAACGGCTCCGACCGACGCGAGGACGTGCGCGGTGCCGACCGTCGGGTGCCCGGCAAACTGCAACTCGCCGCCCGGCGTGAAGATGCGGACCTTGGCCGTATGGCTCGGGTCGTCAGGCGGCAGTACAAATGTGGTCTCGGAGTAGTTGAACTCTCGTGCGATCGGGTGCATTAGCTCAGAGGGGACTTTGCTCGCGTCCGGAAAGACCGCGAGCTGATTTCCGCCGAAGCGCCGATCGGTGAACACGTCACAGGTGAAATAGCGAGCGTTCATTGTAGGGAAAATGTAGTGACGGGTCGTATTGGGAACCGCGCATGCCGGTTCCGTGTCTCAAAGTGTCTCAACCAAGACGGCGAGCGCGTCGTAGTGTAATCATGGCCCATTGGTTTGAAGGAATTTTTTCGTTTCTCTTCAAGTACCGGCCAACGGAGTTCGCGAAGGGAAGTTTTGCCTTCGGCGCGCCGTTCTCGGTGATCGTGTTGCTGCTGGCCGCGGCGGCGATTGGCGTGCCCGCGGTGCTGAGTTACGCGGGCGTGCGCGGGAAGAGCACGCGGCGCGATCGCTGGGTGCTTGGAACGCTGCGCGTCGCGGCCTTCCTCGTGTTGATCGCGTGTTTGTTTCGGCCGATGCTGCTGCTCTCCGCGGCGGTGCCGCAGCGAAATTACGTCGGCGTGTTGATCGACGACTCGCGCAGCATGCAGATCACCGATGGCAAGGACAAGTCGCGCAGCGACTGGGTGCGTCACGCGTTCGGCGGTCCGGACAGCTCGCTGCTCAAGGCGCTGCGTGAGAAGTTCGTCGTGCGGCTCTTCCGATTCTCGAACGGCGCGCAGCGCGTCGACAGCGTGGCCGAGCTGGGATTCAACGCGGGCGAGACGCATCTCGGCGACGCGGTGGAGCAGGCGCGCCAGGAGCTCGACGCCGTCCCGCTCTCGGGTCTCGTGGTGCTCTCCGACGGCGCCGACAATTCGCGTGCGCCGATCGGCGACGAACTGCTCTCGCTGCGCGCGCGCTCCGTGCCGATCTTCACCGTGGGACTCGGCGCCGAGCATTTCGACAAGGACATCGAGATTCGGCGCGTCGAAGCCGCGCACAGTGTATTGCGCGGCGGCGCGCTGGTCGCCGACCTGATGATTCGTCAACGCGGCTACGCCGGCAAGCGCGTGCCGCTCGTGGTCGAGGACAACGGCCAGATCGTTTCGCGCGATTCGATCACGCTGCCGCCGGACGGCGACGTGGCGCCGATTCGCGTGTCGGTCGTCGCGAACAAAGCCGGTGCGCGTTCGTTCGCGTTCCGCATTCCGGCGCAGCCGGGCGAACAGGTCGAGCAGAACAATGTGCAGCAGGCGCTCGTCGACGTGCGCGACGGCCGCGAAAAGATTCTCTACGTCGACGGCGAGCCGCGCTACGAGACGCGTTTCATTCGCGCGGCCGTCGAAGCCGATTCGAACATCCAGGTCGTGTCGATGATTCGGACGGCGGACAACAAGTTTCTGCGCCTGAGCGTCGACAGCGCGAACGAGCTCGCGAGCGGATTCCCGAAAACGCGCGCGGATCTCTTCCGCTATCGCGCGATCATCATCGGCAGCGTGGAAGCGAGCTTCTTCACGCACGACCAACTGGCGATGCTCGCCGACTTCGTCAACGTGCGCGGCGGCGGCCTCCTTCTCCTCGGCGGACGTCGATCGTTTGCCGAGGGTGGATATGCGGGAACGCCGTTGGCCGATGTCATGCCGGTCGTCATTGCCGGCGACGCCGTGCCGGATTCATTGACGTTTTTCGCGGATCTCAAAGTTTCGCTCGAGCCGGCCGGAATGACGCACGCCGTGGCGCAGATCGCGGCGACGCCGGCGGCATCGCTCGAGCGGTGGAAGTCCCTGCCGGCGGTGACGACGACGAATCGCATTCGCGAGGTGAAGCCGGGCGCGGTGACGCTGATTCGCGGCACGATGGCGCCGGGCGGACGCGCCGGCGAACCCGGTGCGCCGCTTCGCGATTACTCACAGCCGGTGCTGGTGTATCAGCGTTATGGGCGCGGACTGTCGGTGGCGTTCACGGTTCAGGATTCGTGGAACTGGCAGATGGATCCGGCGACGGCGGCGGACGATCAGACGTTCTCGCGGTTCTGGCGGCAGATGCTCCGGTGGATCACGACGGACGTTCCAAATCGCGTGGTGGTGTCGTTGCCGACCGACCAGGCGAACCCGAAAAGTCCGATCACGATTCGCGCGAGCGTGAGCGACAGCGGGTATCTCCCGCGGAACGACGCGAAGGTCGTGGCACACATCACGACCGACAGCGGATTCACGCGCGATCTGCCGCTCGATTGGGCGATCGACCGCGATGGTGAGTATCGCAGCACGTTCACGCCGGATCAGGCGGGCATCTACAACATTCGCGTTGATGCGGAGGCGCCGAACGGCGTCGTCGCCGGCGACACGACTTATCTGCGCGTCGCCGATCTCAATACGGAATACTACGACGCCGAGATGCGCGCGCCGCTGCTGCAGCGCATGGCGAAGGAAACCGGTGGAAAGTTCTACACGCCCGCGACGGCGAGCACGCTCGCCGAGGATGTGGCGTTGAGCAAGCATGGTGTGACGGTGGTGAATCAGATGGATCTGTGGGACATGCCGGCGGTGTTGTTCTTGTTGATTTCGCTGCTTGGGGCGGAGTGGTGGTATCGGAAGGCGCGGGGGTTGGCGTGAGGCGCCGGGCGGGCTGTCATCCCGAGCGAGCGTCAGCGAGCCGGGGGATCCCCTTCACCGCGGAGGACTCCTCCGTCGGGATGGGGGTCCCTCGACTCACTCGCTACGCTCGCTCGCTCGGGATGACGGCGCTGCTCGGCCTGACGCTCGTCGCGCGTTCGCTCGCCGCGCAAACGCACCTCCTGATCATCTCCGGCCTCGGCGGCGAACAGAAATACACGACCGAGTTCTCGCATCTGGCCCAATCGCTCGCCGACGCGGGCAATAAGCGTTTTGGTATACCAGAATCAGAAATCGTGTGGCTGGGCGAAGACAGTATTTCGACGCAGCCGCACTTTCGCGGGCAATCGACCAAGGTGAACGTCGAGCGCGCGGTGGCGCAGATGGCGCAGCGAGCCGGGCCCGGCGATCAGGTCGTCCTCGTCCTCATCGGGCACGGGAGCGGCGAGGGCGAGGATACCAAGATCAGCATTCCGGGTCCCGATCTCAGCGCGCGAGACTTTGCCCAGCTCCTCGCGCGTTTTCCGACTCAGCGCGTGGCGTTCGTGAACATGACGAGCGCCAGCGGGGACATGCTGCCTGTGCTGTCGGGGCCGAACCGCATCATCATCACGGCGACCAAGAGCGCGTTCGAGCGCAACGAATCGCACTTCGCGCAATTCTTCGTCGATGCGTTGACCAAGGACGTTGCCGACGTCGACAAGGACGGCCGCGTGTCGTTGCTCGAGGCGTTTCGCTATGCGACGGCCGAGACAAAGCGCTTGTACGAGACGGATACGCGGCTGCAAACGGAGCACGCGCAGCTCGACGACATGGGCATGAAGACCGGCGTGCCGGACCCCGACGGGCGTACAGGTCAGGGTTTGCTCGCGCGCCGTTTCTTCCTCGACGGCGGCTTCAAGGCGACCGGCAGCGTGAATGACGCGCAGCTCGCCGCGCTCTACAAGGACAAGTTCGCGATCGAGGATCAGATCGATCAGCTGCGGCAGAAGAAGACGGCGATGGCCGCCGACGCGTACGACGATTCACTCGAGGTGTTGTTGGTGCAGCTGGCGAGGAAGGCGAAGACGATTCGCGAGATTGAAGGGAGGAAGTCGTGAAGGGGGCACGTGTCACGCGCGAGCGTCAGCAAGCACCTGTCATCCCGAGCGAGCGTCAGCGAGTCGAGGCACCCCCGTCCCGGCGGAGGAGCCATATGCAGCGCTCCGCTGAGAAGGAGGTCCCTCGACTCCGGCGCTGGGCGCCTCCGCTCGGGATGACACTTGGCGTGATGCTCTTCGCCTCGCCGCTCTCCGCCCAATCCGCCTCCGACGGCCGCGACTCGCTCCAAGCCGGCAAATACAAGGAAGCGATCGTCATTCTGTCCAAGGTCCCCGCGGCCGACAGCGCATGGCTCGACGCCCAGCACGACCTCGTGCGCGCCTATGCATCGGTCGGCCGGTACGACGACGCCGAGAATACGGCGCGGCGCGCCGTGTCGACGCCGCGCGGCAAGGAATTATGGAATTCGCTTGGCCAGGTGCTGTTGGTGCGCGGCAAGCGCGCCGCGGCCGAGAGTGCGTTCGTGCGCGCGTCGAGCGAGCATGCGTCGGACAGTCTCGTCGCGCAGCTCAATCTCGCCGAGCTGCATTACGCGCGCGGCGAGCGCGATCGCGCGATGAAGGAGTTCGACCACTTCATCGACATCTACAACGCGTCCGCGGGGAGCAGCTTGTCGAGCGAGGAGCTCGTCGCCGTCGCGACGGCCGTCGAATACCTCGGCGCGAACGACCCGCAGCTCTTCAAGGATGCGCTGAAGGCGTACGATCGCGCGATCAGCGCCGACCCGACGAATCTGGACGCCAAGATCAAACTCGGCGAGCTGTTCCTGCGCAAATACAACTTTGCTGATGCGCAGAAGACCTTCGAGGACGTTCTCGACAACAATCCGAACGAGCCGCGCGCGCTGCTGGGTGCCGCGCGACGGCTCGAGGCGGACAATCAGCCCGGTGCGGATTCATTGTTGCGCGCCGCGCTGAACGTGAATCCGGATTATCCGGACGCGCGCACGCTGCACGGCGAGATGCTGCTCAGTCTCGAGGACTACGCCGGCGCGCAGCAGGACATCGATCGCGCGCTGCGCATCGATCCGATGAACGAGCGCGCGCTCGCCGTCGCGACGGCGATCAAGTATCTGTCGCACGACCAGCCTGGGTACGAGGCGATGCGGCAGCGCGCGCTCGCGGCGAATCCGAACGACGGCGAACTGGACGCCACGCTCGCCGAGCTTTCGGGTCAGGTGCGACTGTACGAACAGGCGGCGGATTTTGCGCGGCAAGCGTTGCAGCTCAATCCAAAGAACTGGCGCGCCTGGGGATTGCTCGGCAACAACGAGCTGCGCCTGGGCCAGATCGACGACGGAAAGAAGAGCCTCGAGACGGCGTTCTCAGGCGACCCGTACAGCGTGTGGGTCAAGAATACGCTCGACCTGCTCGACACATATAAGAACTATGATATGATCTCGAGCGATCATTTTCGCTTCATGATCGAGAAGGACGAGTCGCAGATTCTTGCGGTATACCTCAAGGATTTGGCGGAGCAGGCGTACGCGAAGTACTCGAAGGAATTCGGGTATGCGCCGCCGCCGCCGATTCGCATCGAGGTGTATCGCAGTCACGCGGACTTCTCGGTGCGGACCGTTGGGCTGGCGGGCCTGGGCGCGTTGGGGGTGAGCTTCGGAACGACGCTCGCGTTCGATTCGCCGGCCGCGAAGGACGCGGGTCCGTTCAACTGGGGCTCGACCGTGTGGCACGAGCTGGCGCACACGTTCACGCTTGGCGTGACGGACAATCGCATTCCGCGCTGGCTGTCGGAAGGACTGTCGGTGTACGAAGAGCATCACGGACCGAAGACCGGCTGGGGCTTCAGCGTGTCGCCCGATTTCCTCGCGGCGTACAAGGCGGGCAAGCTCGTGCCGGTGAGCCGCATGAACGATGGGTTCATGCATCCCGCGTATCCGGAGCAGGTGCAGTTCTCGTACTTCCAGGCGTCGCTCGTGTGCGAGTTGATCGTGCGCGACTACGGCGAAGGCGCGATCGCCAGGATGCTGCAGGCGTACAAGGACGGAATGACGACGGAGCAGGTGTTTCAGAAAGTGCTGAACACCGACATGAAGTCGTTCGACAAGAAGTTCGACGACTATTTGAAGCTGCGGTACGCGAGCGTGCTGCCGTCGATCACGAAGGAGCCGCCGGAGATCAATGCATCGACGTCGCTGGACGACGTGGATCAGATGGTGAAGAACAAGCCGAATGATTTCGGCGTGTTGCTGCTCGGCGGCATGGCGATGGTGGAGCACAATGAGCTCGATCGGGCGATTCCGCTGCTCGAGCGGGCGCGCGACATTTTCCCGGAGTATGGCGGCGACGACAGTCCGTACGCGGTGCTCGACGCTGTGTACGCGAAGAAGGGCGATCTCGCGAAGGAAGCCGCGGTGCTGGAGAGGTGGACGACACTGACCGAGACGAACGCGAAGGCGCTCGCGCGATTGGCTGATGTGCAGGAGAAGCTCGGGAACGCGAAGGCGGCCGCTGACGCGCTCGATCGATTGATGTTCGTGAATCCGTTCGATCTGGCGACGCATCAGCGACTCGCGCAGTTGTCGGCGGCGGCGGGGGACAGGCAGCGGACGATTCGCGAGCGTACCGCGATCGTCGCGTTGAATCCCGTGGACCAGGCCGACGCGTGGTATCAGTTGGCGCAGGCGCAGCACGACGCGGGCGACGACGTGCATGCGCGGACGAGCGTGCTGCGGTCGCTCGAGGAAGCGCCGAATTTCGAGAAGGCGCAGACGTTGCTGCTGACCATCTACGACGCTCGGGTTCGTCAGAGCGGCGGCGAGGTGAAGAAGCCATGAGCGCTTCGCGATGGGCGATGGGCGTTGGGCGTTGGGCGGTCGTCGGGATGCTTCTCGTCGCGCCACATCTTGTTGGTGCACAGCGGCCGACACGACCGCGCGGCGGAGGATTCAACCAATTCTTCGGCGGGCCGGACGACATGTATCAGCCGCCGGCGTTTCACGGCAACGTGCCGTACGACGGCCGGTTCACGTTTGCGCGCATTCGGTATCGCGGCTTCGAGCACTGGGCGGGGCCCGAGGGGCCGGGCTGGGCGCACGATTATCCGGACGCTGATGAGAATTTTGTAAAGATTCTTCGCGACGTCACGGCGGTGCATCCGTTCGTCGAATCGGGGCCGATGGTCGGCAGTGTGCTCGTTTCGCTCGACGATCCGCTCCTGTTCAAGTATCCCGTGAGCTACATGTCGGAACCCGGCGGCTGGCATCCGAACGACAAGGAGATGGCCGGTTTTCGAAGCTATATCCTGAAAGGCGGATTCATGATCTTTGATGATTTCCGCGAAGGGTGGCGCGGCAACTACGACTGGTCGAATCTCCAGCAGCTGACGGCGGTCGCGTTTCCGGGCCTGCACTGGATTCAGCTCAAGGGCGACGAGCCGGTCTTCGATTCATTCTTCAAGGTCGACATGAACAAGGCCGTCGAGTGGCCTTCGACCTCGGCGTACGGCACGCGGCCGCCAACGTACTGGGGCCTGTTCGACGGCAACGATCCGCACAAGCGCTTGATGCTGATGGCCAACGTCGACAACGACATCGGCGAATCGTGGCAGTGGTCGGGACAGGGATTCGTGCCGATCGCGCAGGCGAACGAGATCTACAAGCTGGGCATCAACTACGTGATCTACGCACTGACTCACTAGGCAATCACACCCGGGACGACTCTTGGCGACCACAGTTCAGACCCCGACGCTGGAATCGCACGACGACATCGCGTTGGCCGACCGGCTCAAGCGCGGGCACGATGAGATCATCACCGAGCTGCACAAGCTGATCATCGGTCAGGAAGACGTCATCGAGCTCGTGCTGCTGTCGTTGTTCACGGGCGGCAACAGTCTCATCGTCGGCGTGCCGGGACTGGCGAAGACGCTCCTGATCAGCACGATCGCCAAGGTGCTCGATCTGAAATTCTCGCGCATTCAATTCACGCCGGATCTGATGCCGAGCGACATCACGGGCACGGACATCATTCAGGATGACCCCGAAACGGGACGCCGGCACATGGTGTTCACGCCGGGCCCGATCTTCGGCAACATCGTGCTCGCCGACGAGATCAACCGCACGCCGCCGAAGACGCAGTCCGCGTTGCTCGAGGCGATGCAGGAACATCGTGTGACGGTGCAGGGGAAGACGTATCACCTCGAGGAGCCGTTCCACGTGTTCGCGACGCAGAATCCGATCGAGCTCGAGGGCACGTATCCGCTGCCGGAAGCGCAGCTCGACCGGTTCATGTTCAACATCATCATGGACTACCTGCCCGAGGACGACGAGGTGCGCGTCGCGACGTCGACGACGTCGGTGCAGAATCAGCGCTTTCAGCACGCGGTCACGGGTGCGGACATCGTGGCGTTTCAGCAGTTGGTGCGCCGCGTGCCGATCGCCGAGCCGGTGGCGCGGTACGCGGTGAATCTCGCGCGGACGAGCCGCCCGGGTCCGCATGCGCCCGACTTCATCAAGCAATGGGTGTCGTACGGTGCCAGCACGCGCGCGCCGCAGCATCTCATTCTTGGCGGCAAGGCGCGCGCGCTGATGGATGGCCGGTACAATGTGAGCTTCGAGGACATTCGTGCGCTGGCGAAACCAGTGCTCAGACATCGTGTGCTCACGAACTTTCACGCGCAGTCGGAGCATGTGACGTCGGATCAGATCATCGAGAAGCTGGTGAAGGCGGTGCCGATGCCGAAGTCGGGGATGTAGATGATGAGCGCGGTGGAAACAGCGCGTTTGTCATCCCGAGCGACCCTGAGCGCAGCGAAGGGGAGTCGAGGGACCCCCTTCTCGGCGGAGCGTTGCGTATGGCTCCTCCGTCGGGACGGGGGTCCCTCGACTTCGGCGCTTCGCGCCTTCGCTCGGGATGACAGAAGATGCGCGCCTGCGCTCGGGATGACAGGCATATGACAACGTCTCTCACCCCCCAGACCTCCTTCCTCGACCCCTCGGTCCTCTCCCGGATCGGGAATCTCGAGCTGCTCGCCAAGGTCGTCGTCGAAGGATTCATCAACGGCCTGCACCGCTCCCCGCATTTGGGCGCATCGACCGATTTCGCCGAGCATCGGGCGTACATGCCGGGAGATGACATTCGGCGGATCGATTGGAAGCTGTTCGGCCGCAGCGATCGCCACTACATCAAGGAATTCGAGGCGGACACCAACACGAACTTCAACGTGATCGTCGATGTGTCGCCGTCGATGCGGTACGGCGCGAATCCCGAGACGGGGCGCGTGTCGAAGCTCACGTATGCGTGCTATCTCGCGGCTTGCCTCACGTATTTCTCGAGTCTGCAGCGCGATCGAGTCGGTCTGGCGACGATCGACACCGACATTGTCGACTATGTACCGCCGTCGGCCAAGCATCTGCAGCTCGTCCTGCATGCGTTGGAGCGTATCGAGCGTAACGCGCGCGACGCCAAGGCGCTGCCCGGGCGGTCCACCCTGCTCCCGCCACTCCGAAAACTTTCGGAGACGTTTCGCCGCCGCAGTCTCGTCGTGCTGATTTCAGACTTCTATGAAGATCCGCAGGAGATCATCGACGCGCTGAGCTTCGTGCGCGGCCGCGGCAACGATCTGATCGTGTTCCACCTGCTCGATCCGCACGAGATCGACTTCTCGTTCTCCGATTCGACGAACTTCATCGACATGGAAACCGGCGAGAAGCTGCAGGTCATTCCCGACTATCTGCGCAAGCAATACCAGCAGTTGGTGCGCGAGCACACGACCACGTTGTCCAAGCGCATTGGCGAGTCGCGCGCCGACTACGCGATGTTCGATACGTCGAAGCCGCTCGATCGCGCGCTCTTCTCGTATCTGTTGGCGCGGCAGCGCTTCACGCGGACGCGATAGATGAGTTTCCTCGCCCCGGCGTTTCTTGCCGCGCTCGCGGCCATCGGCATTCCCGTCGTCATTCATTTGATCAACCGGGAGCGGAAAGTCGTCGTCGAATTTCCGTCGCTGATGTTCCTGCAGCGCATTCCCTATCGGTCGGTGCGGCGCCAGAAGATCCGGCATCTCTTGCTCCTCGCGCTGCGCTGTCTCGCGGTCGCGCTGCTCGTGGCCGCGTTCGCGCGTCCGTTCTTCCAGCGCCGCACGACCGCGATTGGCGCGACCGGCGCGCGCGAGGTCGTGATTCTCCTCGACCGGTCGGCGAGCATGGCGTACGGCGGCCGCTGGGACAAGGCGAAGGCCGCCGCGCACAAGGTGATCGGCGGGCTTGGTGCGTCGGATCGCGCGACGCTCGTGCTGTTCGCGAGTGACGCCGCCGTCGCGAGCGATCCCATGGCGACGCCCGATCGCGTCAACGCATCGATCAACGCCGCGAAGCTCGGCGCCGAAGCCACGCGATACGGTCCGGCGCTCAAGCTCGCGTCGCAGATCGTAGGTGCGTCGACGCTGCCGCGGCGCGAGGTCGTGCTCATCTCGGATTATCAGAAGATCGGTTGGGCGAACCACAACGAGGTGACGTTCCCCAAGGGCACGGTCGTAACGCCCATCGATCTGGGCGGCGCGGCGTCGTCGGACGTCGCGGTGTCGCAGGTGACGACCGATCGCGACAGCACGGGCGAGCGCGATCACGTGACCGTCGCCGCGCGGTTGATCAACACCGGCCGCGTGGCGAAGAACATCCAGGCGACGCTGTCGATCGGCGGACGCGACGTTCAAACGAAGAGCGTGAGCGTCGCGGCCACCGGTGCGCAGCAAGTTGCGTTCGCGCCGATCGCCGTGCCGAATGCGGCGACGAAGGGATCGGTGCGCATTACGCCGGACTCCTTGCAGCAGGACGACGTGCTCGCCTTCACGATCGCGCCCGACGCCGCGGTGTCGGTGTTGCTCGTCGAGCCCGCGACGCCGCGCGAGAATCAGAGTTTGTTCGTGAGCCGAGCGTTGGCGATCGGCGACCGTCCGTCGTTCCGTGTGACGGAAAAGCGCATCAACGAGCTCACGCCGCGCGACTTCGATGGCCGCGCGCTCGTGGTACTGGATGAAGTCGCGCCGCCGAATGGCGACGCCGGCGAGCGGCTTCGCGCGGCGCTCGATGGTGGTACGGGTCTCGTCGTCGTCCCCGGCGCGCTGGCCGTCGAGACGTGGCCGGCGGATTGGCGCGGCGTGCTTCCCGCGACCGTTGGGAAAATTGTCGATCGCACGTCGGACGCCGGCGGTTCGCTGTCGTCGATCGACTACGCGTATCCGACGTTTGAAGTCTTCAACGCGCCGCGCAGCGGCGATTTCTCGACGGCAAAGTTCTACCGCTATCGATCGTTGACACCGCAGCCGGGGAGCGTGGTCGGTGCGCGCTTCGACGACGGTTCGCCGGCGATCGTCGAACGAACACAAGGAAGCGGCAAGGTCGTGCTCTGGGCGTCGTCGCTCGACGCGTACTGGACCAACTTGCCGATGCAGCCCGTGTTTCTGCCGTTCGTGCATCAACTGGGCAAACACGTTGGCCGCTACGCCGATCCGCGGCCATGGTTCGTGGCGGGGGATGTGCTCGATCTGTCTCGCCACGGTGAGCTCACCGCGCAATTCGCGTCGAGCGCGCAGGACACGGCCCAGCTCGTTCTCGAGGCGCCGTCCGGCGCGCGCGAGCGAGTGACGACGGCGGGAGCGAACCATCTGATTACGCTGCGCGAACAGGGATTTTACGAGTTGCGCGGTCAGGACACGCCGGTAGGGAGTGGCCGGCCGATTGCCGTGAACGTAGATCCTACTGAGTCGGACTTGTCGCATCTGGATCCGCAGGACGTGGTGCTGGCCGTGACCGCGGTGGATGGGCGGCGCCAGCCGGGAAGCGATTTCAACACCGTGACGCCGCACGAGCAGGAACAGCGGCAGAAGGTGTGGTGGTATTTGCTGCTCGTGGCGCTGCTGTTGATGGCGGCGGAAACCACGTTGTCGAATCGGTTGTCGAAGGTGACACAATGACGTCATCCCGAGCGAGCTTCGCTCGGGATGACACACGAGGTTAGTTACATGGAATCCACACACGGCCTGCCGTCCGAACACACGCAGCTCCTCGGCGTCGTTCGCGGCGTGCGCAACCGATATCGCGCGAAACGCGCGCTGCGCGGCGCGGCGATCGCGATCGCCGGGAGCTGGTTGGCGCTCGCGGCATCGGCGTACGCAATGAGCGCGTTCAAATATTCGGACAGTGCGGTGCTCACCGGTCGCATCGGGTCGCTCGCGCTCATCGTTGCGCTCGTGGCGTGGTTCGTGATTCGTCCGCTGCTGCCGCGCCTCGACGACGACAAGGTGGCGCTCTATCTCGAGGAGCACGAGCGGTCGCTGCAGGCCACGATCATCACCGCCGTCGAGATGCGGCGCGAGCGGTCGAACGGTGTGCCACGTTCGCCGATGCTAGTCGATCGCCTGACGCACTCGGCGCTCGAACGCGCGCACAAGGTCGGCGACGGACGCACCGTCGACGCCGGCGAGCTGAGAACGAACGCGGGAATCTTCGCCGCCGTCGCCTTCGCGACGTTGGTGCTCACCGTCTTCGGTCCGAGCGTGATTCGCACCGGCGTCAAGCTGGTCGCGACACCGTGGGCGGCGGCGACGCCGGCGAGCATGTTCAGCATTTCCGTCGAACCGGGCAACGCGACGATCGCCAAGGGTGGCGATGAGCTCATCGAAGCCAAGTTGCGCGGCTTCCAATCCGAGCATGTGGAGCTCCTGGTCCGCTCGGCTGATTCGACGAATTGGTCGCGCGTGCCGATGGCGGCCGACAGCACCGGCGCGTTTGCGTCGCGGCTGTTCGACATCGGCGGAAAGATGGAATACCTGGTCGAAGCGAACGGTGTGCGCTCATCCGTCTACACGCTCGACGTGTCGAACCTGCCGTTCGTGAAGCAGATCGATCTTCAATACCGCTTCCCTGCGTACACGCAAATGGACCCGCAGGACGTCGACAGCACCGGCGACATCGCGGCGCTCAAGGGGACGATGGTGCGCGTGCGCGTCGCGCCGACGGTCGCGACGGCTGGCGGGCGCCTCGTCACCGACGCGGGCGACACGCTCAAGCTCGTGCCGACCAACGACGGCCATCTGATGGCCATGCTGCGCGTGGACAAGCCGGGTTTTTATAAAGTTGAATTAGAGGGTCCTCAAGGCCGTCTCGTGACGGGCTCGCTCGACTATACGATCGACGTCCTCCCCGACCATCCGCCCACGGTGCACTTCACCAAGCCGGGGCGCGACACGAAAGTGCTGTCCGTGGACGAGGTCTACACCGAGGCACAGGCCGAGGACGACTATGGCGTCGCGAAGCTCGAGCTGGTGTATTCGGTGAACGGCGCGGAGGAACACGCGCTGCCGCTGCACGAGGGCACGCGCGCCATCAAGGACATCTCGGCGGGCTATACCTTCATGCTCGAGGGCATGAAGCTCGAACCCGGCGACGTCGTGTCGTATTATGCGCGCGCGACCGACAACAACGGTGTAACGGGAGCGCAGCAGACATCCACCGACATGTACTTCCTGCAGGTACGGCCGTACGAAAACGACTATCGGCAGGGTCAGGGCGGTGGCGGCGGCGGTCAGGGAGGCGGCCAGCAGAACGACGCCGGCCAGTTGTCGCAACGCGAGCGCGACATCATCGCCGCCACGTTCAAGACCGCGCGCGACAGCGCCCAGACGGAAAAGAAGTCGTATGAGGAAAACCTCGCGACGATTCGCCTGTCGCAGCAGCGTCTTCGCGAGCAGACGAATCAACTCGCCGATCGGCTGGTGCAGCGCGGCATCGCGAGCAGCGACAGCAACTGGAAGCGCATCGCGGACATTCTATCGAAGGCCGCGGCGGCGATGGACACGGCGGAGAAGGCGCTCACGAACAACAATGCGACGAGTGCGCGCGGGCCCGAGCAGCGCGCATTGACGCAGCTGCAACGCGCCGAAGCCGTCTTCCGCGAGATTCAGGTCACGATGAATCAGCAGGGTGGCGGCGGTGGCGGCGGCGGCAATCGCACCAATGCCGAGGATCTCGCCGACATCTTCGAGCTGCAGAAGGATCGTCTGCGCAACCAGTACGAGACCGTGCAGCGCGGCGAGCAGAATCAGCAACAGCAGCAGGCGGACAATCAGGTCGACGAGACGGCGGAGAAGCTGCGCCAGCTCGCGGCGCGCCAGCAGCAGGAGAACGAACGTGCGCGCGCGAAAGCGGACAGTCTCGGCCGCATGGGCCAGTCGGGTTCTTCGGGCGGGCAGTCGCAGCGCGATCTCGCGCAGCAGGCCGAAGACGAGGCGCGGAAGCTCGAGCGACTTGCCCGCGAGCAGCAGAATCAGGCGCTCTCTGACGCGGCGCGCCGGCTCCAGGACGCAGCGAGCCAGATGCGGCGCGCCGCGGCAAACGGTCAAAAGTCGGGCGCGAGCGACGCGGCGCAAGCACTGAACAACTTGCAGGATGCGCGGCGGCTGCTCGATCAGGAGAAGAACGGCCGCGGTACCCGCGACCTGGACGATGCAATGAAACAGGCGCAGCAGCTCGCCGAGCAGGAAAAGAAGGTGCAGTCGGACGTGCAGCAGCTCGGCCAGGCCGGAGCGGCGACCGGAGCGAATGCGCAGCAGCAGCAACAGCAGCAACAGCAGCAACAGCAGCAACAGCAGCAGCAGCAGCTTCGCCAGTCGATCGCGCAGGAGAAGGGTGCGATGGCCGATCAAGTGCGCGATCTCAAGTCGAAGCTGGATCGCATGGCACTCGACAGCAAGCGCGACCAGCGTGATCTCTCGCGCGCGCTCGGCACCGCGGCTGATACGCTCCGCGGACGCAAGGTCGAGGAGAAATTGCGCTACACACAGCAGCAGACGCGCACGGCACCGACGGACTGGATGAATTCCGCCGAGCAGCAGATCGGAGCCGACATCGCGGATCTGGGGCAGCGCCTGCAACAGGCGCAGACCGCGGCGCAGTCAGGCAACGGGCAGCGGCAGCAGGCGCAGGCGGCGGATCAAGCGCGCAATCTCGTGCGCGGCGTGGAATCGCTCGATGAGCGCATGCGCCAGCGCGCGGAGCAGCAGCAGAGTGGGCAGGCGCAACAAGGCGCTCAGCCGAACCAACAGAAGGACGCGCAGCGCGGGCTGCGCAACGGCCAGCAATCGCAGGGACAGCAAGGCCAACAAGGCCAACAAGGCGCGCAGGGCCAACAAGGCCAGTCGGGCCAGCAAGGCCAAGGTCAGCAGGGCCAGCAGGGCCAGCAAGGCCAGCGCGGCCAACAAGGTCAAGGCGGTGGCGGTGGACGCGCACAGAACGCGTCTCCAAATGGGGGCCCCGGAAACGGCGGCGTGCCGCGCGGCAACGCACAGCCAGGCGGCGGCCGACTCTCTCCCGATGACGCGCAACAGTTCAGCCGCGAGGCACAGCAGCGTCTGGCCGAAGCCGAAGCACTGCGTCAACAGCTCGCCAAACAGGGCATGCCGACAACCGAGCTCGATCGCGCGATCGACGGACTGCGGCAGCTTACCAATCCTCAAATATTAGAGGATTCTCATACAGCGAAGGAGCTGCGCGCGCGCACCGTCGAAGGATTCAAAGACTTCGAATTCAGCTTGCGCCGCTCGCTCGGCCAAGGGGACTCGACGCGTGTGCTGCTGGAGCGCTCGGGTGACGTGCCGCCGGCGTACAAGGCAAACGTCGAGGAGTATTACCGCTCGATCGCCAAGGCCAGGAAGCCCTGAGGCGGGAAAAATTCGGTCCACAAAACACGAACGCGTAGCGCTTGGCGCTACGCGTTCGGTCTGTCTTCCAGCGACGTCTTCGGCCGGTTCACCGTCTGCGCCCTGCCGAGAAGAGTGATCAGCTCAGGATCGCTCAGCGATCGCCATCCCGCAGGCACCGGCGTCAATCGCCGCTTGCTCACGTCGGATTCGAAGCAGAGCCAACCGTCCCCAAACTCCTCCGGCAAGTACGACCACCGGTCTGACACCCCGCCTTGCCGTTTTACCTCGAACACTGTCCACTGTGTGCCGGTGGAGTCAGTAATTGTCCGCATCTATGCCCCGCAGCAGCTGATCGCCAAAGCCCCCCGCCATCGGGCGACCCGCGCGAGTCGCGCGTGACGATATACTTGGCAGGATAGGTGCCAAACCGGGCCGTAAACGTTAGGCAAACGCGACCGCTTTCGCGTCCGGCTGGACGAGAACGTCAACGCGTGAGAAGCTCGGCCAGAACGACCGAGTCGATGTTTCCGCCCGACACGACACACACGACCTTGCCTGCGCCGCCGCGTCCGGCAAGCGCCGCGGCCACCGGTGTCGCACCAGCGCCTTCCGCAACGACGCGCGCCCGCTCCACGAGCAGGCGAACCGCCGAAGCAACCTCGTCGAGCGGCGACACGAGCGCGCCGTTCAACAGAGCTCGCAGCAGTGGCCACATCTCAGGAAGCACGCCACGACCGCCAATTCCATCCACGAAACTGGGCGTTCGTTCGACTGTTACCGGCCCGTTCGCGGCGAGCGCGGCGGTGAGCGGCGTCGACGTCGAGACTTCGCATCCGAACACCTTGGCATTCGGCGACAGCGCACGGACCGCGACGGCGATACCCGAAACCAATCCGCCGCCGCCGACCGGAACGAGCACGGCATCCACGTCCGGCAAATCTTCGACGATCTCGATGCCGACGGTGCCGTTGCCGGCAATCACGCCGCGATCCGCGACCGGATGAATGAACGTCCCGTCGATACCGTCGCGGCCCTGCGCGGCAAGCGTCGCCCACCACTCCTCGTACGGAACGGACACGATCCGCGCGCCGAGTCGATGAACGGCATCGACCTTCGTGCGTGGCGCGCTCTCGGGCATCACCACGGTGCACGGAACACCGAGCTCGCGCGCGCCCCACGCCACGCCCTGCGCCATATTTCCCGCGCTCGCGGTGTACACGCCCCGTGCGAGCGTCTCGGGCCCAAGCATGCGCATGGCATTCGTCGCACCGCGCAGCTTGAACGACCCGATCGGCTGCAGATTCTCGAGCTTGAGATAAATCTCGGCGGGCCCATCGACGTCGAGCCGGAGCAGCGGCGTCCGAACGACCGTGGAAGCAATGCGGTCGCGCGCGGCGCGAACGTCGCCGATCGTCGGCGCTTCTATCGGCTCAGTGGGCGGCACTGCGCGCTCCGCCGAGCTCGACGTCGACACCCGCGCCCTGCCGGCGCGCTTCGGCGTAGACGTGCGCCGCGGACGCCAGGTCCTCGATGGCCAAGCCCAAGGATTTGAACATCGTGATCTCGTCGGCGTTGCGCCGGCCGACCACGCGTCCGATCACGACCTCGCCGACCTCACCCACGATGTGTTCGGGCGTGATCGCACCTTCGTGCAAGGGTACGATCACGTCGCCGGGTTCCTTGAGGGCCGACTCTCGTCGATCCGTGTAGAGTCGCGAGCGCACGACCGCCCGCGTGTCTACTTCGCGCGCATGCGGCTGCGACGCACCGACGGCATTGATATGCGCTCCCGGCGCGAGCCAGTCGCCGTGGAGGACCGGCTCGCTCGACGACGTGGTGGTGCAGACGATGTCGGCGCCGCGCACCGCGTCCTCGGCCATGCTCATGACGTGTGAATCGAGCTGAAAGCGCTCGCGGCCGACGTCGGCAAGCCGCCGCGCGTGCTCGGAACTTCGACTCCACACGTGGAGGGTCTTGATCGAACGCACAGCGCACATGGCCTCGAGGTGCGAATGTCCCTGCACGCCGGCGCCGAGGATCGCGAGCGATGAGGCATCGTCGCGTGCGAGAACCTGGGTCGCCACGCCCGAGACCGCGGCGGTGCGAATGGTCGTCACCGACGTCGCGTCCATGACCGCGACGAGGCTGCCGTTGTCCGAATCGAACAGGAGCACGGCGCCCTGATGCGAGTCGAACGCCGTGCCGTGATTGCGCGGAAACACGGTGATGATCTTGGCGCCGATCGTCGGCGGTGTGCCGAGGTAGGCGGGCATCACCGCGAACGCGCCGTCGGGAATTTTGAGCACCGTGCGGAGCGGAAGCACCGCGTCGCCGCGCGCCAGAGCGGCGAGCGTGTCGCGCATCAGCTCGATGCACGCGGGCATCGGCAGGAGGCGCTCGACGGTATTCTGATCGATAATGAGCATTCTTAAAATGTCGTCATGAGTGCGTGCGATGCCCCGCGCCGACCGTATTCTCGACCACCGCGAACGCGAACACCAGCGCGAGCGATGCCAAGACGGCCGACGCGGCGCTCGGAGCTCCGAGCGTGCACGTCGGCCGTCAATGTCCTTGAACTGGCGGCGGTCATCCCCATGCCGCCTACAATACGATTCGAGCTACTCCTCCGCCATGAACGGATACTTGTAGTCGAGCGGCGGCGAGAACGTCTCCTTGACCGACCGGGCGCTGATCCACCGCACCAGGTTGAGCTTGGAGCCCGCCTTGTCGTTCGTACCCGAGCCACGCGCGCCGCCGAATGGCTGCTGACCCACGACGGCGCCCGTCGGCTTGTCGTTCACATAGAAGTTGCCGGCGGCGTTGCGCAGGGCCATCATCGCTTCGCGCACCGCGCCGCGGTCGTTCGCGAACACGGCGCCCGTGAGCGCGTACGGCGACGTGGTGTCAACGACCTTCAGCGTGTCTTCCCATTTGTCGTCGTCGTACACGTACGCCGTGACGACCGGACCGAAGATCTCCTCGCAGAGGAGGCGGTAGCTGGGATTCTCAGTCTGAATCAGCGTCGGCTTGATGAAGTAGCCGTCCTTTCCTTCCGCCGTTCCTCCAGTAACGATCTTGGCATTCTTCTTCGCGTCGCCGAGATAGTCGCTGATCTTGCGGAACGCCTTCTCGTCGATGACGGCGCCCATGAAGTTGCGGAAATCGCGCACGTCGCCGACGCGGATCTCTTCGATCATCGAAACGGCGCGATCGCGCACTTCGTTCCACAGCGACCGCGGAACGTAGACGCGGCTCGCCGCCGAGCATTTCTGTCCCTGATACTCATAGCCGCCGCGCGCGATCGCGACGGCGAGCGCCTGCGGATCGGCCGACGGATGCGCGACGATGAAGTCCTTGCCGCCCGTTTCGCCGACGATGCGTGGATAAGTAGCATATTGCGACATATTCGCGCCGATCGTCTTCCACATACTGTTGAACACCGTCGTGCTGCCGGTGAAGTGCACCCCGGCGAGATCGCGATGCGACAACAGCGTGTTCGAGATCTCGGCCGGATCGCCCGGTACGAAGTTGATCACGCCCGGCGGCATGCCCGCTTCGTCGAGAATGCGCATTACGTAGTGCGCCGAGAGCATCGCGCTGGACGCCGGCTTCCAGATCACCGTGTTGCCCATGAGCGCCGCGGCCGTCGGCAGGTTGCCGCCGATCGCCGTGAAGTTGAACGGCGTCACCGCGTAGACGAATCCCTCGAGCGGGCGGTAGTCCGTCATGTTCCACATGCCGGGCGACGACATCGGCTGCTCGTCGTACAGCTCCTGCGCGAAGTGCGTGTTGAAGCGCCAGAAGTCGATCAGCTCGCACGCCGAATCGATCTCGGCCTGAAACGCCGTCTTCGATTGGCCGAGCATCGTCGCGGCGTTGAGCGTCGCGCGCCACGTCGTCGACAAGAGCTCCGCCGCCTTGAGCAGAACGGCGGCGCGATCTTCCCACGCCCAGTTCGCCCATTCTTCGCGCGCCTTGGCCGCCGCGGCGATCGCCTGCTCGACGTGCTTCGTCGACGCCTTGTGCCAATCCCCGAGCACGTGGCGGTGATTGTGCGGCATCACGGCCTGCGCGGTCTCGCCCGTGCGAATTTCCTTGCCGCCGATGACGATCGGAATGTCGACGCGTTCGTTCGCCATCTCGGCCAGGCGCGCCTTCAAGGCGATGCGTTCGGGCGAACCGGGCGCATAGCTCTTGATCGGTTCGTTGATCGGCGTCGGTACCCGGCGCGTGCCGTTGAAGCCGGAGAGCGGAGCCGAACGCGGATGAATGGTGTCTTCAGCCTGTCGTGATTCGGCGGCGGAGCGTTCGGACGCTGTTTCGGGAGCGGTGCGGACGGCCATAGATCCTCAGAATGGCGGAGAGTGTGGTCCTTCAAACATACCGCGCTTTTCGCTCCGAGGCTTCCCGAGTATTCTGCGCCATGCTCCGCCGATTGATCGTTCTCGGGCTGACGCTGGTGGCATTCGCGGGCTGCGAATCGCCGCCCGTCGAGTGGCGCGATCCCGTCGCGATCGCTCGTCCGTCGCCGACGGCGCGGCTCGTCGTGGACACGACCGGCAGTGTTCGCTATGTCGCGGATTCGGTGCATCTCGCGGGACTGCCGCCCGAAGCAATGCAATGCACGCCTTCTGTGACAGCGGCCGTTGGGACGGTGCACACGTTCGCGGTCTGGTGGGCCGTACGACGGGACAGTAGCGCCAATCTGTTGCTCGCTTCGTCGCCGGATTCAGGAAAAACTTGGGCGCAGCCGCAATCGGTCGATACTACGGACGTCAGCTCGAGTGGCTGCCGCCGTCCGCCGCCGTCTCTCACGACGGTGGGGGACGACGTGTACGTCGCCTACTCGATGTTCGCGCCCGAGGGCAAGGGCGTTTTCTTCGCGCACACCATGGGCTCGATGCTTCACTCTCCCGTACCCGTGATCTACGGCGAACGTCTCGTGGCCACCGCGATCGCCGCCCAGGGCGATCGTGTCGCCGTGGCGTACGAGGAGCCGAACGGCGCGCGCGAGCAGGTCGACGTGGCGACGTCGACGACGCAGGGACATCTGTTCGAGATGCACACCGTTGCGTCGCGCGACGTGGATGCGGCCGCGCTGCCGAGCGTCGCGTTCGCGGGGCGCATGCTCGCCGTCGGCTGGGCGGAGAAGCGCGCGAGTGGCGTCACCGCGGGCAACGTCGTGCGCGTGGGCCGTCTCAAGTGAGCACACCCGGGAACGAGGCGCTTCGTGTGCTCGTCGCGGACGACGATCCGCTCGTGCGGCTGCTCGTCGTTGCCGTCGTGGCCGAGCTGGGGCTCGAGACCGAAGTGGCGTGCGACGGCGGCGAGGCGTGGCGCACCTTCGAGGAGTGGCGGCCGAACGTCGTCGTGCTCGATGCGGACATGCCGATCGTCGACGGAATCGAAGTCTGCCGCCGCATTCGCGAGACCGAGGACGGCGATCAGGTCTTCGTGATGTTTCTCGCGGGGCGCGACTGTCCGGAAGCGCTGCAGTCGTTGCTCGACGCGGGCGCGGATGATTTCATCACGAAGCCGACGACGCCGGAGCAGCTGCGCGCGCGGCTCATGGTGACGCGCGGGCGCATTTCGCAGGAGCGCACGAGACGACAGGCCGAGGCCGAGCTGTCGCGCGCACGCTGGCTCTCGGGCATCGGCGAAGCCACGCTCTCGCTCCAGCACGAGATCAACAATCCGCTCACCGCGCTTCTCGGCAGCGCCGAGCTGATGCGAATGGAGCTGCGCGACCGCGGAGAGACGAGCGAGCTGCTCGAGGTGATTCACGAGCAGGCGTTGCGCATCGCCGAAGTCGTGCGCCGCTTGCGACGGTTGAAGAATCCGGAGAGTGTTGATCTCGTCGGAGGATCGCGCATGATCGACCTCTGGAGGGAGCAGGCAACCGGATAATCGCGGGAGAGCACAGGTGACCCACTATTTCGGCGCGCACACGATCGACAACGGCGGGATTCACATGGCGGCGCGCCGGGCGGGGGCCTCGGGAATGCGCGCGTTGCAGATCTTCACCGCCATTCCGAAATACTACGGCGACAAGATTTCGATCAAGCCGGAGCGCGTGGAGCGATTTCGCGCCGCGCTCGCGGAAGCGAAGATCGATCCGCGGTTCGTGGTCGCGCACGCGGCGTACGTGTTGAACACGGCGACGCCCGACGAGGAGAAGTCGACGCGCGCGCGCTATGGACTCGCCAAGGAGCTGGAGCGCTCGAGCGCACTGGGCATCGGCGCCATCTGCTTTCATCCAGGGGCGGCGACGGACGACGATCGTGAAGCGGCCGCCGAGCGTGTGGCGCGTGCGATCGTGCACGCGTTGGAACATGTGCCGTCGGGAGCGACGCGTGTGCTCGTCGAGAACACCGCGGGCGCGGGGCGGACGTTCGCGAAGACCGCGGCGGAGGTGGGCGCGATTCTGCGCCAAGTGCCGAAGCAGCATCGTGCGCGAACGGGATACGGCCTCGATACCTGTCACCTGTTTTCGTCGGGCTACGATCTGCGCGAGGACGGCGCGGTGTCGCGCGCGTTCGATGAATTCGAGGAGGCGACGGGCGAGCCGCCGGGATTTCTGCATCTGAACGACAGCGAAGGCGAGCTGGGATCGAACAAGGATCGCCACGTGCTGATCGGCGATGGGCAGATCGGCGACGGTGCGTTTCGGCAGATCGTGCGCGATCGGCGGTCGGCGGGAATTCCGTTGATTCTCGAGACGCCGCAATTGAACTATGAGATTGCGGAGGATGATCCGGCGCCGGACCCGTACGATCTGCAGATGATCGCGCTGCTCGAGAGTTTTCCCCTATGAAAAATCGCGATTTTCGTTCGTGCGCGTGGTGTGACGCAGGTCATGGCGGCGGCGATTTCTCGCGCCGCGACGAGCGGTTTTCATAGGGAAAACGGCGAAGAATGAGCGCTTCTCAGAGGGAAAAACGCGATTCTTCATAGGAGAAAAACGCACTTTCCCTATTGCATTCCCTCTGAAGCGACATACTTTTCTCCCTCGAAGCACACGGTTTTCATAGGGAAAATCGCGATTGCTTTGCACGACAACCCCAACCATTCCATCTACCGGGAGAGAGAATGGCTGCAAAGAAGGGTGGAAAGAAGTCCGCCAAGAAGGGCGGCGCGAAGAAGGGCGGAGCCAAGAAGGGCGGCGCGAAAAAGGGCGGGGCGAAGAAGGGCGGCGCGAAGAAGGCCGCGAAGAAGGGCGGCGCCAAGCGCACGCCGAATGCGGCGTTCATGCGGCCGATGACGCCAGATGCGGCGCTCGCCGCGGTGGTCGGCAGCAACCCTATTCCCCGTACCGAGATCACGAAGAAGCTCTGGGGCTACATCAAGCGCAACGGGCTTCAGGACGCGAAAGAGCGTCGCATGATCAACGCCGACGACAAGCTCAAGCCGGTCTTCGGTGGCAAGGGCAAGGTCTCGATGTTCGAGATGACCAAGCTCGTCAACAAGCACATCAAGTAGTCGAACGTCGGCTACGGCTCGGGGGGACGCGCGCTCACTGCGTGCGTCCCCCCGCGGCTATTCCGCACCAGGAAACGACGAAGGAACTTCGGAAGGCGGTCCGACGTATGGTCGCATAGATTCCCTCTCGCTATGGCCAAGACCGCTCGCAAATCCGCCTCCAAGAGTTCCAAGCCCGCCAACGTCGTCGCGCAAGCGCGCGCGAACAGCGGCCAGAAGAAAAACTCTCAGCCCGCCGGCAAATGGCTCTGGGAGAACTTCAAATCGCTCGCCGGCGCGGTGCTCATCTACCTGTTCGTGAAGACGCTGTTCATCGAAGCGTTTCGCATTCCGTCGGGCAGCATGATCCCGACGCTGCTCATCGGTGACTGGCTCTTCGTGAACAAGCTCGCCTACGGACCGAGCATTCCATTCACGAACGCGCATCTGCCGGGCTACACGCAGCCGAAGCATGATGACGTCATCGTGTTCATTTCGCCCTATCAGGCCGACAACGCGCCGGACTTCACGCCGACGCTCGTCAAACGCCTCAAGGGTATGCCGGGCGACACACTCTACATGCGGAACGGCCTGTTGTATCTCGACGGGCTTCCGCAGCGGCAGGGGTTCACGGGCACGAATCCCATTCAGAACGACACGGCGGTCAACGCCGACTTCGATTGGCAGCACTCCATCGAAATCAAGAACTCGCGCTTCGGCCCACCGCCCGCGCAGCCGACGCTGGGCAACTGGGGACCGCTCGTCATTCCGAAGGATCACTATTTCATGATGGGCGACAACCGCTACTGCTCCAAGGACAGCCGGTATTGGGGCGTGGTGCCGAAGGAGAACATTCGCGGACGTCCGTTGTTCGTGTACTACTCGTACACGCCGAATCCGCCGGACAATGTCGACGAGCTCAATTGTGCCGGGACGACTACGGATCGGCCGCTGCCATTCATCACAGCCATTCGGTGGACCCGGCTCGGGCATATCATCAAGTAACTGCAAAGCCTACCACGGACGAACGGCGGACAACGGCGGACCGGCACGGAGATGGCGGAAACTGCAGTCAACCGCAGTCGACTGCGGTTTAAACACTTCTTTAGAAAACCCTCAGGAAGCTCGAATGCGGGAGCGTCCAGAAGGGGTTCATAAAGGATCTGAGCTCAAAAGTCACCAAACCGCAGTCAACGGCACTTCACGCCGTCTCCGTACCGGTCCGCAGTGATCCGAAGTTCGTCCGTGGTATCGGTTGGACCTAGCGGAGCTTCCACGCGCGCGGCATCCTCCAGGTCATGCCCTCTTTTGTGCTGACGCGACGCGGATTCCTCGCCTCACTCGCGGCAACCGCCCCACTCGCCGTCGTCGTGCGCCGCGCGCATGCGGCGGCGATCGCGCACCTGCGAGCCGATCCGTCCACACTCAACGCGCTCGCCGAAGTCGTGCTGCCGGCCAAGGCACTTGGCCGCGCCGGGTTGCTGCACGCAGCGAGTGAGTTCCGTGACTGGCAAACAGGATATCGCGAAGGCGCGGAGTTGAATCACGGGTATGGCACGTCGCGCCTGCGCACGACGGGACCGACGCCGGTGACGCGCTGGACCAGACAGCTCGACGATCTCGACGCCGCGGCGCGCTCCGCGCACCAGAAACCGTTCGCGGCGCTCAGCATCGCGCAGCGCGAGACGCTCGTTCGGTCGGCGCTTCAGAGCCAACGCGTCGATCGGATGCCGTCGGTCGAGAGTGCACCGCACGTCGCGCTGGCGCTTCTGTCGCATTTCTACAGCAGCACGCAAGCGAACGATCTGTGCTACGAGGCGCACATCGGCCGCGAGACGTGCAGGCCGCTCGCGCAGCAGGCGAAGAAGCCGCTGCCCATGCTCAAGTTGAGCGAACGATGAAGTCGTCGACGAAGCGAGTGGCGCGAGACGCGACGATCGAGAGCGACGTCTGCATCATCGGGTCGGGCATTACCGCGGCAATGGTCGCCGACCGTCTCGCGCGCACGACGCGCGCAAGCATCGTCGTCGTGGAAGCCGGAGACGACGCGCCGCCGCTTGCATCGCGCGCCGCCGCACGCGAACGATTCCTGCGCTACGGCGAGAATCCCTGGGGCCGAGATCACCTCGAGGGCTACGAGATCGAAGGGCCGTTGCAATCTCGCTCGATGATGGTCGGCGGGCTCGCCATGCACTGGGGCGGCGTGACGCCGCGCTTCTCGCCCGAAGACTTCAGGCAACACAGCCTGTTCGGTGTCGGAACCGACTGGCCGATCTCGTATGACGAGCTCGATCCGTTCTATCAGGAAGCGGAAGAAGTGATGGGCGTCGCCGGCGAGCAGGGTCCGGCCGCGCTCGATCCCCGCGCGAAGCCGTTTCCGATGCCGGCGCTGCCGCTCACGTACAATCTCGAGCTGCTCGAGAAGTGGGCATCGAGCGCGGGCATCGCGATGTGGAGTCAACCGTCGGCGAAGAATTCCATCGCGTATCGCGGCCGAGCGCAATGCTGCCGGAACGATACGTGTACGCCGATCTGTCCCATCGGCGCGAAGTATTCGCCGGACTTCACGTGGAGCGATCTGCGCAAACGCAATCGTATCCGCCTGGTGACGCGCACGCTCGTCCGCCGCCTGGTCCTCGATTCAACCGGCAAAAAGATCGAGCGCGCGACCGCGGTCGATCGCGATCATCCGGACCAGCCCGTCGAGTTGCGCGCGAAGCTGTTCGTCGTCGCGGCCGGATACACATGGAGCACGCATTTGTTGTTGCTGTCGAACGTCGCGAACAGTTCGGGGCTCGTCGGCAAATATCTCACGGGGCATCGCAACGTGCAGGGATTCGTCGATCTGCCACTGCGGCTGTATCCGGGTCTCAACGAGCAGCACAGTCTCGTCACGAAGCAGTTCATGCGGCTCGAGCCCGGCAGGCCGTACATCCGGCACGACCTTCGGATCTGGGAGTCGTCAAGCGGCAAGACCGCGCGTCTCACCGACGACAAAGGGCAGCTCATGCTCGGCGGCGCCGTGCTCGACGACTGGCGCGAGCGAACGAAGACGGGAAGCGCGCGCGTGCGCTGCTACTACGACGTCATCCCGGATCGCGCGAGCGAGCTCACGCTGGATGCATCGAAGAAGAATGAATGGGGCGATCCGCTCCCCAAGCTCGCGTTTCGCGACGCGCCTGAATCGCTCGCGTTGCGCACGCAGACCGAGGATTCGATTCGCACGTTGTTCGGCGAGATGGCGCGTGCCGGCAACGGAAAATTGCTGCGCACCAACGTGGACAACTTTCAGGATCATCCCGCGGGTGGATGCCGCATGGGCACCGATCCGGCAGCGAGCGTCGTCGATTCGTGGGGACGCTCGCACGATCACGAGAATCTCTTCGTGGTCGGCGCGCCCACGTCGGTGAGCGGAAGCTGCGCGAACGCGACGCTCACGTTCTGCGCGTTGTCGCTGCGGGCGGCGCACGAGATGGAACGGCAGTTCGCGAAAGCGTGACGCGCGCTGCACACGCACCTCGACGCAGTAACATGGTGATATCATGAAAGTCATGCGAATGAAACACCTGCTGTTCCTGGCCGCCATGCCGGCGGCACTCGCCGGCCAGCGGGTCGAGTGGCCCGCGTTCGGCGGCGATCTTGCGGCGACGAAATATTCGACGCTCAGCGACATCAATCGAACGAACGTCGCGAAGCTCGCCAAGGTCTGGGAATGGACGACGGGCGAGACGGTGAATCAGACGTACCACACACGTCCGGGCAATTTCCAGGCGACACCGCTCATGCTCGGCGACACGTTGTTCCTGAGCACCCCGTACAACCGCGTCGTCGCGCTCGATGCGACGACCGGCAACGAGCTCTGGACGTACGATCCACAAGCGTATGTCGCGGGCCAGCCACCGAACGGTACGGGGTTCGTGCATCGCGGCGTCGCGACGTGGACCGACGGAAAGCAGCGGCGAATCTTCATGAACAGCCGCTGGAATCTCATCGCGCTCGATGCGGCGACGGGGAAACCGATTCACAATTTCGGCGACACCGGCGTCGTCGACCTCACGAAGCAGCTCGCGCGCAACGGAAAACCCGTCGACAAGCTGCACTACACACAGACGTCGCCGCCGGTCGTGTGGCACAATCTCGTGATCGTCGGGAACGGCGTCGCAGATCGTTTGATCTATCCGAACGATCCGCCGGGCGACGTCCAGGCGTTCGACGTGAAAAGTGGAAAGCGCGTGTGGAGCTTCAGCCCGGTCCCGCGCGGCGCGAAGGACGACGGCGCCGACACGTGGCAGAACGACTCGTGGAAGACGACGGGACACACGAACGTCTGGGCGCCGTTCAGCGTCGACGACAAGCGCGGACTCGTGTATCTGCCGGTGAGCACGCCGAGCAACGATTGGTACGGCGGCACGAGAAAGGGCGATGATCTCTTTGCCGAGTCGATCGTGTGTCTCGATGCGCGGAACGGGAAGCGGGTCTGGTATTTCCAGACGGTGCATCACGGTCTCTGGGACTACGATCTTCCGACCGCCCCCGTACTCGGCACCGTGACCGTGGACGGCAAGTCGCGCGACATCGTCGCCATGCCGGCGAAAACGGGATTTCTGTTCGTGTTCGATCGCGTGACGGGCGAACCGATCTGGCCGATCAACGAACACGCCGTCCCGGCGAGCGACGTTCCCGGTGAGCAGGCGGCAAAGTCTCAGCCGGTGCCGAGCAAGCCCAAGGCGTTCGCGAAGCAGGGCTTCAGCTTCGCGGATCTCGTCGACTTCACGCCGGACATCAAGGCGCGCGCGCTCGACGCGATCAAGGACTATAGGCTGGGACCTATATTCACGCCGCCGTCGCGCGAAGGCACGATCACGATGCCCGGCGCGATCGGCGGCGCGGGCTGGGGCGGCGGCGCGTTCGATCCGACGAGCGGAACGATCTACATCAAGGCGACGAATTCACCGGCGCTGTACAGGATCGTGCAGCCGGCGAAGAGTGCGGAGGTCGACGCCGATTACACGGCGGACCTCTCGGCGCAGGGACTCCGCGTGACGATTCCGCCGCGCGACAGCGGCGCGAGGCCGCTGGTGCTGCCGATCAACAAGCCGCCGTACGGGACGCTCGTCGCGATCGATCTCAACACGGGCGATACGAAGTGGGAAGTCCCGCTCGGCGACAACGCGGCAATTCGTAACAATCCGATATTAAAAGATCTCAAACTACCCCCGCTCGGCGTCGCGGGGTCGCCGGGGCCGATCGTGACCGCGGGAGGTCTGATCTTCGCGACGGGCGGCGGGGCGACGTTGTATGCCCTCGACGTGAAAGACGGTTCGGTGGTGTGGTCCGCGGAGTTGGGGCAGAGTGGATATTCGACGCCGATGACGTATCGCACGGCGGCCGGGAAGCAGTTCGTCGTCGTCGCGACGGGGAATGGCGCCGGCGCGAAGCTGGAGGCGTTTGCGTTGCCGTAGCGCAGTCTGTCATCCCGAGCGCAGCGAGGGATCTGGCGTCCAGATCGAGAGACGTGCCACTCTACCGTCACGCCAGATTCCTCGCTGCGCTCGGAATGACCCCATCTCTGCATTCGGAATGACCGCATTTTTCCCGTTCGACCCCGACATCGCCCGCGCCTCCACGATCCCGGCGCGCCTTTACATCGATCCGGTCTACCTCGAGCTCGAGCGCGAACGCGTCTTCGCGCATTCGTGGCAGCTCGTCGGCCGCGCCGAGCAAGTCGCCGAATCCGGCGAATTCTTCACGGCGGAAGTGGGCGACGATTCCATCGTCATCCTGCGCGACCGCGACACCCTCCGTGGATTTCACAACGTCTGCCTGCATCGCGCCGGGCCCGTCGCACACGGCTGCGGCAAGCGGCAAACACTCCAGTGCAAGTATCACGGCTGGACGTACTCGCTCGAGGGCGAGCTGCTGCGTGCGCCGGAGATGGAGGGCGTCGAGCGATTCCCCCCCGCCGACATGCGGCTGCGTCCCGTCGCCGTGGCGACGTGGGGACCGCTCGTCTTCGCGAATCTCGACGGCAAGGCGCCGCCGCTCGCCGACATGCTCGAGGACATTCCGCAGCGCGTCGCGCCGCTCCGCTGCGAGAGCATGCGCTACGTCATGCGCAAGGAGTACGAGCTGGCGTGCAACTGGAAGGTGTACGTCGACAACTACCTCGAGGGATATCACATCCCGGTGGTGCACCCGACGCTGCACAAGGAGATCGACTACGACAGCTATCGCATCGAACCGCGGCGCTATTCGTCGATTCAACACGCGCCGCTGCGGCCGGTCGCCGGATCGGGTGCGCCCGACGAACGACGGTACGATCCCGCCAAGACCGACGTCGCCGAGGCGGTGTATGGCTGGATCTTTCCCAACATGATGTTGAACGTCTACATGGGGCAGATGCAGACCAACGTCGTGCTGCCGCTGTCGCACGATCGGACGAGGGTCGTGTTCGAGTGGTTCGCCTCGAACCCGCCCGCCGACCCGGCGACCGATCCCGATTGGGCCCGCCTCGTCGCCTTCAGCGACGAAATCCAGGATGAGGATGTTGAAATCTGCCAAACGGTGCAACGGAACCTGCGCTCGCGCGTCTATGACCGGGGCCGATATTCGGCGAAGCGCGAGAACGGGGTGCATCACTTCCACTCGCTGCTGCACGAGTTCCTGACGTGAACGCCGCCCTGACGGCCTGACTCGCACGTGATCCGCGCCGGCGCAGCAGCCGATACTTAGTACGAACCCACCCGGGCCCGATGCACCGCGTCCGACCGTACAGCTCCATCGTTAGCAGAATCATCATCGTCATGCAGCTCGGCTGCGTCGTTCTCGGAACGGCGCTGCTGCTTCAGCTGCACGATCAGGTGACGCGCGGGCTCCTGGTCGAGCTGTTCGCCGTCGCGTCGGTGGCCGGCGTGCTGACCCTTGCGGGCTGGGTCGTGCTCGCCAACGATCATCGCGCCGCGCTCAAGATGGCCGAGTCGATGCGCGAGGAACGGCAGCTCACCGCGACGTTGGAGCAGGCCGTCGTGAGCCGCACCAGCGAGCTCGAGGACGCCCAGCGCGTGCTGCAACGCATGTGGTGGCTCGGCCAGCAAATCACGCTGGAGCTCAATCCGCAGCGCGTGCTCGAGCGCTTTCTCGAGGCGGTTGCCGACATCGCGCAGGCGGAGGGTGGCATCGTCGGCATGATCAGCGACGACGGCAAGCTGCACGTCGTCGTCGGCACGGGCGTCGGCGCACCGCTCGCGGGGATGACCGTGCCCATCACAGGCTCCGCGATGGGCCGCGTGATTCGCACCGGGGTGTCATGGACGGTCGCGAACGCGAACGAACATCGCCACGAGATCGACGAGCACCTCTTCGGCAGAGTCGCGCACCACGTCAAGGGCGTGGCGATCATTCCGATCGCTCGGCGGGGCGAGCGCATCGGCGCCGTGACGATCGGGACCCGCGACGCGCGGGTGTTCACGACCGCCGACCTCGAGCGCATCGAGGCGATGGGTGATCTCCTGTCCGTCGCGCTCGAGAACGCGGAGCTCGTCGAGACGCTGCGACAGGCGGAGTGGCGATTCCGCACGTTGTTCCGCGCCGCGCCGGACGCCGTGTTCACAGTTCTCCAAAGCGGCCGCATTCGCGAAGCGAACGACGCCGTGCGCGACGTGACGGGTCTCGATCCGCTGCAAGTGGTCGGGCGGCCGGTCGTCGATCTGGTCGGCGAACCGGATCGTGAGCGTTTGCGCGCGGCGCTGCAGTCGACGTTCGACGGCTCCCCGACGCGCGTCGAGGTCACCTTCAATCACGATGCATCACCGCGCGGCGTCGCGAGCCGCCGCGTCGTCGCGCTGGCGATGAGCCGCCTCCCCGAAGCCGATCCGCCGAGCGTGCTGCTCGTCGGCCGCGACATGACGGCCGAACGCGAGATGCGCGTGCGGCTCATGGAGTCGGATCGTTTGGCGGCGGTCGGCGAGCTCGTGGCGGGTGTGGCGCACGAAGTGAACAACCCGTTGAGCAGCATCAGCGCGTTCGCGCAATTGCTGCTGCGCGACGGCGGCTTGAGCGCCGCGCAGCGCGACTCGATCGAAGTCATCAAGTCGGAGACGCTGCGCGCCAGCCAGGTCGTGAAGGACCTGTTGGCGTTCGCCCGGCGCAGCGAGCCCCAGCGCGAGCCGCTCGATCTCAACGGCGTCGTACAACGCACGCTCCGGTTGCGCGGCTACCAGCTCACGTCGAACAAGATCAACGTCGAGTCCGATCTGGCGAACGAGCTGCCCGCCGTGGTCGGCGACGCGCGGCAGCTGCAGCAGGTCTGCCTCAACCTCGTCACCAACGCCATTCAAGCCATGGCGACGCTCGGCGCCGGCGGCACGCTGTTCATCTCGACGCGGCGCGAAGGTCCCCACGTCGTGCTGGAGATGCGCGACACCGGTCCCGGAATCCCCGAAGATGCGCGCGCGCACATCTTCGAGCCGTTCTTCACGACCAAGGGCGAAGGCGAAGGCACAGGGCTCGGCCTGAGCGTCAGCTACGGCATCGTCACGGCACACGGCGGCACGATCGAGGTGCCGAGTACGTCGTCGGCGGGCAGCACGTTCCGCGTCTCGCTGCCCGCGGCTGACGACATCACCGCCAACGAACAGAATCGTGACTCCGGCGGCCTCGCGCTTCGTTCGCCGCTCGCGGGAATTCGGCTGCTCTTCATCGACGACGAACCGATGCTGCGCACCGGCGTGCAGGCGTTCGGCCAGATGCGCGGCTTCACGGTCGTTACCGCGGCGGATGGTATCCAGGGCCTCGACATGGTGCGAACCGAGGCGGTAGATGCCATTGTGTGCGATCTGCGCATGCCTGGGATGGACGGCCCAGCCTTCCACGAGCGGTTGCGGCGCGAGCGGCCTGGACTGGCGGCGAGAACCGTGTTCATTACAGGTGACGTCGTATCGACGAGCGGGCGAACGAGCGCGAGCCGGCAGCCGGTCCTGACCAAGCCGTTCGCGTTCGAGAAGCTGGAAGAGACGTTGGTGGCGTTGATGCGCGGATCGCCGGTCGCCGCGTCGGCGGTCTGGCCGTGACCTGAGTCACCGGCACGGCACGCCGCACGTTGCCACCCTTTGTCCGATTCGTTTGTCTAAGAGGGGTGCCCATGCCGACGATGTTTCCCAGACATACGATCGAATTCCACCTCGAGGAGCCGAAAGCGTTTCGGCGTTTCTCGCGCTCGCTCGTCGAGATGGCGATCGTCACCGGCATTCTGGCGCGCCTCTATCGCGTCGTCATCCTCACGCACGGCTCGAACAACTGGCTGTATCTCGCCGCCGTGATCTCGCTGGGCGCGATCTTCCTGATCGGCATGCTCACGGCGCATCTCGGGAATTATCCGGTCCATCAGTATCTGTGGCGCGCGCCGCTGTTCGCGCTCGTCGAAGTCGCTACCGAGATGGCAACCAGCTCGCTGCTCATCACGCTCGGCCACGAAGCCAACGGCACCGTGCGCGCGCACTGGGACGATTGGGTGGGCATGGGCCTTCACGCGCTGCTCTATCGCGGGTTGACGTTCGTGCTCTGGGGTTTGATTCTCGCGGGTGTGGTGACGCTCGTGCGAGAGATGCACGTGGTCAAGGAAGACGAGGAACCGGAAGAAGCTTCTACTCCGGTGTCATCCCGAGGAGCATAGCGACGAGGGATCTCGCGTGCTGACAGAGCGTTCCAGCGGGAGGCTGGATCCCTCGCTGCGCTCGGGATGACGAGCCGTGCCCGCACATTCACTCTTCTCTGAGCGCCGCCACCGGATCGAGCCGCGCGGCGCGGACGGCGGGAATCGCCGCCGCGGCAATGCCAACGACGGACAGCAGGAGCGCCGCGGCGGCCAGGGTGCGCGGATCGTGCTGATCGAGCCCGTAGAGGAAACTCTGAACGAGCCGCGTTGCCGCCCACGACAATCCGACGCCCAGGATCACGCCGCCCACCACGATCCGTCCCGACTCGCCCAATACCAGGCGGATCACGCGGTCGTGCGTCGCGCCGAGCGCGATGCGCACGCCGATCTCATTGCGTCGCCGCGCGACCGTATAGGCCATGATGCCGTACAGACCGATCGTCGCAAGGAGGAGCGCGAGCAATCCGAAGAAGCCCGACAGCGTCGCGATCGTGCGCATCAGCATGAGCGACTCGGCGAGCTGCTCGTCGAGTGAGGTGAAGTCGAGCGTGATGCGCGGATCGATCTCGGCGAACGCCGCCTTCATCGCCGGGATGGCGGCCAACGGCGAGGTCTGCGTACGCACCTCGAACGAGAGATGCTGCGCCACCGCCGATTCCTGCGCGCGCGCGAAATACATGACCGGCGGAGTGGAGTCGCGAAGCGATCGGTACTTCGTGGAACCCACGACACCGATGACCTGAAGAGGCGGACCGAAGTCCTTGCCCTCCTGCCGGTAGATCGTGTGGCCGATCGCCGGGCCGCCATGAAAAAATTTTCGAACGAACGCGTCGTTCACGATGACCACACGTGGCGACGTCTTGCCGTCGCGGCTGTCGAAGTCGCGGCCCGCGCGAAGCGGAATGCCGAGTGTGGCGAAGTAGCCGTCGCTCACGGCGTTCGCCCATGGCAGCTCATCCGGTGTTGCCGACGGCGTATTGCCATCCACTTTGATGGCATCGTTCCAGGTCTTGCCGCTCAGCGGCGTGAGCTGGGACGCCGCGGCGGCGCGCACGCCCGGTACCGCGCGCAAGCGCGCGAGCATGCGATCGTGCAGCGCCAGACGATCGCCGGCCGCCGTGTTCGTACCGCGAATGTCCGCGTCGATGAGCAGAACGTTGTCCTTGTCGAACCCCGGGTCGACGGTGGCGAGCCGGCGCCAACTTCCAACGAGCAACCCCGCGCCGACCACGAGCACGAGCGACAATGCGACCTGTGCCGTCACGAGCGACTTGCCGAGATTGAAACGCGAATGTCCTTCGGCGACGCCGCGGCTCTGGGCCTTCATCGCCGACTGCGGATCGACGCGGCCGGCACGCCACGCGGGCACGAGACCGAACAACAGGCCGGTCAGCGCCGTCACGGCGATGGTGAACACCAACATCCGCTGGTCGATCGACAGATCGAGCGATACGGGCTGGCTGACGTGCGACATCAGACTCACGAGCAGGCGGCTGCCGCTCGCCGCGAAGAGGACACCGAGCAGCGCGCCGATCGCCGACAGGAGCAAGCTCTCCGTCACGAGCTGTCGCGCGAGACGGGCACGCGTGGCGCCCAAGGCTCTCCGCACGGCCATCTCGCGCTGGCGCGCCGCGGCGCGGGCGAGCACGAGATTGGCGACGTTCGCGCAGGCGATCAGCAGCACGAGGCCAACGATCGTCATGAGGATGTAGAGCGCTTTTCGGTACTGCAGCCGCAATCCCGAGAACCCCTTGTCGACCGGGTTCGCGGTGAACTTCATACTTTTGTAATTCTTGAGCGCGTCGACGGAGAAGTCCGGCGGCAGCGTGGCGTCGATGATCGCCGGCGCGAGCATGGCCAGACGTGCGTCCAGCTGCGCCGTCGTCATTCCAGGCTTTGGACGCCCCACGACGTGCAAAAACCAGCTGCTGCGAAGATCGAGCTGGCTGTTCGTCCCGTGAACGATCGCTTCCGCGCAGAGTGGAACATACGCCTTCGATCGATAGCCGACGTCCAGTCCGTAAAAGCGCGCATCCGTCACGCCGATCACGGTGAACGGATGACCGTCGAGCGAGATGTTCCGCCCGATGACGTCGGGATCGCGCGCATAGTTGCTTCGCCAGAAGCCATAATCGAGCACCGCCGTACCCGGGCAGCCGCGGTAATCGTCGGCGCGCGAGAGCAACCGGCCGGCCGCGGGACGGACGCCGAGCGTGGCGAAATAGTCTCCGCTCACCCAGTCGGCGAGAATGCGCCGCGCCTCACCGCCCGCCGTGAGATTGAAGTTGGTCGCCCCGTACGCGAACGCACCGCTGAACACGTCCTGTCGATCGCGCAGCGCTTCCCACAACGGATTCGTATACGCCGACATCTCGGCGCCGTCGATGCGCACGCTCACGAGCTGTTCGGGATGCGCGACCGGCAGCGACTTGAGCATCACCGCGTTGAGAATGCTGAAGATGGCCGTGTTGGCGCCGATGCCGAGTGCGAGCGACAGGATCGCGACGGCGGCAAAGACTTTGGCGGCGCGCAGCGCGCGTAGCGTGTATCTGACATCGCCAGCCAGCGAGTCGAGCCAACCGAAGAGGTCGCGCTCGCGCGTGCGTTCCCGCTGGAGCGTCACGTTGCCGAATCGTCTGCGCGCTTCGCGGCGCGCGGCGGCCGGCGACATGCCGCCGGCGACGAGATCATCGGTGCGCTCGGCGAGGTGAAATGCCATCTCGCGTTCGATCTCGCTCGATAGGGCGGCGGAGCGCGTGTGATTGAAGAGGCGACGGAACCACGAGACGATGCCCCGCATGCGACGACTCCAGTTGACGGTCAGGCGTAGCGCAGGACGCGCGTCACGCCCTCGCGCAGCCGGGCCCAGCGCTCTTCCTCGAGCGCGAGCTGCTTTCGGCCGGCGGCGGTGATCGTGTAGAACTTGGCTTCGCGATTCTTTTCGGTGGTGCCCCATTCGGCGCGCACCCAGCCGTCTTGCGCCATGCGGTGGAGGGCGGGGTAGAGCGAGCCTTCTTCGACGCGCAGCAGCTCGGCGGACACGCGCTGGATGTGCGCGGTGATGGCGTAGCCGTGCATCGCGCCCTGCGCATGGAGCGACTTGAGCACGAGCAGCGCGAGGGTGCCTTGGAGGATGTCGTTCGTCTGGCGAGCCATATACCTATCTAGCTATGCCTAGCTAGTTAGGTCAAGCGCGACCGACGTAAATTTTTTGCCGATTAGCCGCGGCGGACGTGCCAGTCCGCGAGCGCCTCAGCTTCCTGCTCGGGCGAAATCGCGAAGTGCGGCTTGTCGCGCCGCGCCTGCGGCGTCGATGGCCACCAGGCGAGTGTGTCGCGCAGCGTGGCCGCCAGCGGGCGGATAGTCAGTCCCGCTGCGATCGCCTTGTCGTTGCGGATCGACATCATGCCGAAGTCCTTGCCTTTGAGCAGCGCCCACGGGATGGCTTCGTCGATCTTGTGCGCTGTTAGAAAATCATAATCATCGACGAAGGTGTACGTCACCTTCGCGTCGAGGGCGTGGGCGGCCTGCTCGTAGAATTGGCGTGCGGTGAGCGGCTGCACCGGACCGGCGACGTTGTAGATCCCCCGCTGCCCTGTTTCCAGCAGATGCACCATGAACACGGCGAGATCGCGCACGTCGATGATCTGCATCGGATCGTCCGCGCGGCCCGGCGCCAACACTTCGCCGCCGCGCGCCAGGCGAACCGGCCAATACGGAAACCGGTCCGTCGTGTCACCGGGGCCGACGATGTACGTCGGCCGCACCACGATCCCGCGATCGCCGAACACGGTCATCGTCTGCTTCTCACACTGCGCCTTGGCGACACCGAATTTCTCGGACGGATCGTTCGCGTCCTCGAGCTCGTAGTGGATCGGATCGCGCTCGCTCAGACCGCGCGTGAGATACGGGTAGTACACGCCCGTTGACGACGTGAACAGATACGCGCCCGCCGCATCCTTCAACAGCGCGGTCGACAGCGCGACCCACGCGGGATTCGTCGCCGAGTCGTCGATCACGGCGTCCCAGCGCTTGCCCACGAGTACATCGAGCTGGCCGTTTCGATCGCCCTGCAGGCGGATCACGGTATCCGGCAGATCGGCATCGTGCCGGCCGCGCGTGAAGATCGTGATGCGATGTCCGCGCGCGACCGCGTGCCGTACGAGGTGTGGTCCGATGAACCCCGTGCCGCCGAGGATGAGGATGTCGAGCGGTTTCGGAGCGATGTCGGGCCACCGCATTCCCGCGATAGCGAGCATTCCGCTCGCGCCGGCGCGAATGAAGTCGCGACGATTCGGCATGTCGGTCATGCGATAATCATCGTGCCCACCGACTCGGCGTCAACAGGGATGCGAAAGGCTTACATGTCCGGGTTGGCCTCGCGCCAAAAAAAACATTACCACGGAAATAGATCGGGCGTCCACGGACAGGCACGGAGACGGCGTCATCGGCGGTCAACTGCCGTTAAATGACTTTTTTAGAAAACCCTCGGGACGCTTCGATCGTAGAAGCATCCCGAGGGTGTCAAAAAAAATCCATTGAACTTGAAATGCCGTTCTAGCGCCGTCTCCGTGCCGGTCCGCAGTTGTCCGACGTTCGTCCGTGGTAAGCTGTTCGTCCACCGTTCGTCCGTACTCAAAAGCGGAGCCGAACCCCACTCATGATCGACCGCCCCGGAATCACCGTTGCGTTGTCCGGCTCGCCGATCTGGTGATTGAGCAAATTGTCAACGGACAGCTCGAGCGCGAAGCCCGGACGCACATCACGCGACGCCGTCGCACGCAGCCGCAGCCCGCCGTTGTAGCGCACCCAATACTGGCGCAGCCGGGGACCGACGAGGTCGCGCACCGGTCGTGTGTCGTTCACGTACGCGTTCGCGAGCGCGACTTCATCGTAGTTGATCCAGTCATACGCTCGGGCGCCGGTGAGCGACGCATACCACTGATGCTCCGTCCACAGCGCGCTGAAGCTCAACGTGCGCGCCGGAACCTGCAGCATGCGATCGCCCGCCACGAGGTCGCCGCTATAGCCCGGCGCAAGCTTGTCGACGCGACTGTCCACGAAGCTCAGCGCGCCGTTGACGGTCAAACGCGAGAGATTCCCCGTCGCCTGAAATTCCCACCCGGTGTTGCTGATCTCACCGACGTTCTGCGCCACGTACTGCACGCGATGCGAGTCTCCCGACGCGTCGCCCGCGACGAGCACCTGTTGAATCAATCCCGACGCCGTCTGGTCGAAGCGCGTCGCCTGAAACGACAGCGCGTGCCGAACGTAGACGTCCACGCCGCCCTCGATGCCAGATTGCCGCTCGGGACCGAGCGGTTCCTGCGTCGCCGTGTAGCGCGTTTGCCAGAACTGCGCGCGCGAGAGCGTGGTTGGGGGTCGAATCCCTTTGCCGTACGCGGTGCGCAGCTTGATCGTCACGTCGCCAAAGTCGCGCACGGCGGCGGCGCCCAACATCGGCAGCGTCTCGAACTGATCTCGCCCCGCCAGCCGGCTGTCGTGCTCGAGTCGCGCGCCGCCGGTGAGAAACAACGTGTTGCGCACCGCGAAGTTCGATTGCGCGACGAAGCCGGTGCTGTTCTGCCACGAGACGGTCGTACCGGTGTCCATCCGCGCGGTGGCGCCGGTGGCCGGCGGCAGGTTGTGATGTTCGCCGCTGTTTCCACTCTGACTCATCGCCGCGGTCGGCGCGACGACGTTCGGAACCGTCGCCGCGCGGAGCGTCGCATGCTCGATCGCGAGTGTCATCGTGGCGTTCGACTGATCCGTCGTGTTCAACCGCATGACCGTGCTCGCGCGAATCGTCGCGCGATCCGCGCCGCCCTCGGCGGCACGCAACGCGGAGTCCGCGCCGCTCGGTACGGGCGTGAAATTCGTCTGCACGTTGTTCAGGCGATAGCCGTCGAGCCCCACGACGAACGAATGCGTCACGTGCTCGTTCGGCGACGTCGTCGCCGAGCCGCCGATGGTGTATTGACTCACCGACTGCCGGCCGTCGCTCGACTGAAGCGATTGCGCCGGCGTCGCGGGAATCGGACGCGCGACGAGCGGACTGTCCGGCGTCCCCGCCTGCTCCATGAAGAAACGCGCGGTGCCCGTCAAGCTGCTGTGCGCGGTCACTTCGCGCGCGCTCGCCGTCGCCAGCAGATTCTGGCTCGCGCCGTCGGGAATGAACGCGCCAATGCTGCCGCCTGAGACGTTCAGGTCGAGCGAGCGCAGCTCGCTTCCCGTCGCCAGCGACAGCGAATGATCCTGCGTGAGCACGCTGCGCGAAAATTCGCTCTGCGTCACGCCCGCGGTGGTGCGAAGGCTGGCGTTGTAGCCGTCGTTCGTCGCCGGATCGTGGCGCGTCACGATGTTGACGACGCCGCTGATCGCATCCACGCCATAGAGCGCCGACCCCTGAGGTCCGCGAATCACTTCGATATGATCGATCGTGCCCGGATTGAAGCGACTGATCAGCAGCGGATTCGCGACCTCGATACCGTCGATGTAGATCTTCGGATAACTCAGTCCAAACGAGCTCGCGCCCCGAATGCTGGCGTACGAGCTGATCATGCTCGACGGCGATTGCGCCCATCCCCACATGCCGGGGACGTACATGTCGAGCGCGTCGGCGATGGTGTTGGTGTTCGTTCTCGCGAGTTGATGGCCGTCGATCACGTTCACGTCGACGGACAACTCGCGCGCCGGCCCGCCAGTGGCGCTCGCGCTCCCGGTGACGACAACGCGATCGAGCATGCCGAGCGATGCTGCCATCGCGGGCGACGTCGTGTGCGCGGCCGTATCGCGCCGCGCCGCGAGCACGACTTGATCGTCGCCAATGCCAACGGCCGAGACGTTCGTTCCATCGAGCACGTTGCTGAGCACGCGCCCGACCGGCTCGCCGAGCGCGGAGATGCATACCGCGCGGTCGAGCGGCAGGAGCTCGGCGCTATAGGAAACGCGTAACTTCGCCAGGGCTGCGATGCGATCGAGCGCGTCACGCAAGGAGAGCTGCGCGACGCGCAAATTGATGATGCGATCGAGAGGGGGCGCCCACCGTCCGGCGGCGATCGTATCGCCGTGAACCGAACGACAAACGTGTGACTGCGCCGGCGAGGCGCGCGCGCCGACGAGCGCCAACAGGGCGCTTCCCACGAGGGGGGCAAGGCGCGACCGCCCCGCGCGTGGCGTCACCGCGACCCGGACGCTCCGCGAGCCGAGTGAATCGTGGCGCTGTCGCCCTGCCGAATGATGCGGGCGTCGAGGGTCAGCTCGAGAATGCGCAGCGCCTGGTCGATCGACTCGCCGTTGAAGGTCGTCGTGACGTGTCGCCGGGTCATCATCGAATCATCAGCCTGCAAGGTCACCCCGTACCAGCGCTGCAACTCCGCGGCCACTTGGCTCAACGGTGCATCTCGGAATACCAACTTGCCGGACGTCCATGCGACGTCGTCGGCGCCGACGACCTGGCGGGCGACGCGAGTGCGTCCACTCGCATCGATGTCGCCGCGATCGCCCGCCGCCAATACAACACCCGCGGCTTCGGCGGTGTTCCCGCCGCGCAAGCGGACGCTGCCGCTGACCACAGAAACGCTGGTCGCGTCCACGGCATCGCTCTCGATGCTGAACGTCGTGCCGACGTCTTCGATCACAGCTCCGTTCACGCGCACCGAAAACCGGTTCGCCGCATCGTGATGGACGTCGAAGAACGCATCACCCGTCAACTGCACGGATCGATGCGACGCAAAGTCAGCCGGAACGACGAGCGTGCTGCGCGGACCGAGCGTGACGCGAGAGCCGTCGGCGAGCAGCACCGAATCGCGCTGGCCGGTGGTCGTCGCATAGGTGCGAGCGACGCCGGCGTTCGTGTGCATTCCTGGGCGAATGATGACGCCGGCGATCACCGCCGCGGCAGCGGCCGCCGCGGCCACGAAGAGGAAACGATTGCGGTTCGACGACCAGCCACGCCCGCGCGCGACCGTAAGAGTCGGCGTCGTGCGCATGCGTTCGTGCACTCGCGCGAGCGCCGCTTCGACGTCGACGTCATTCGCCGTAACGAGAGGCACCGCCACCTCGTCCAACCGCGCGAGCAGGTCACGATCGCGCGGATTGGCATCCAACCAGGCACGCACGGCCGCTGCCTCGGCAGGCGAACTTTCGCCGGCAAGGAAACGGGCGACGGCATCCCAATCGGGAGCGCCTGCCTGGTCGATGTTACCTGAGGAAAAATCGGCGGTCATGCCCTATCGACACGCGGTGAATTGCGTACCCTTATGCGGATCATCGAACGTATCCCGGAGTATACGGGAACGCCGGACGTACGGACAGCCACCCCGCCGCCAGCCTTGCCGCGACTTGCCCGCACCGGACTCGTATGGAAGAACGTGAGCTGCTGAGCCGCCTGAAGACGGGCGATCAGGACGCGTTCGATGCGATCTTCCGGGCGCACTATCCGTCGCTCGTCGGATTTGCGCAGGGGTTGCTGCACGATCGCGCGACGGCCGAAGATGTGGCGCAGGAAGTCATGCTCGAGCTGTGGCGCCGCCGCGCCGAGGTCGCGATTCAGGAATCGCTGCGTGCGTATCTCCTTCGCGCCACGCGCAACCGCGCGCTGAATCAATTGCGTCACGCCAACGTGCAGCGCCGCGCCGAGCCGCACATCAAGGGACAGGAAGCGGTATCGCCTACCGGCGCGTCGGAGATCGTCGCGAGCGAATTACAAACGGCGATCACGGCCGCCATTGCTGAATTGCCGCCGGGTTGCCGTGAAGTTTTCTCAATGAGCCGCGGACAAGGGCTTCGGTATGCCGAGATCGCGAGCACGCTCGGCATCTCTGTAAAAACTGTGGAGTCGCAGATGGGCAAGGCCCTTCGACATCTGCGCACACGGTTGGCCGCGTGGCTGCCGGAAGCGGAAGTGCTGTGACGCCAAACCGGACCACGGAAAACTGCTCGACGTTCACGGACAGGCACGGAGACGGCGTTTAAACCGGTTGAACCGCGGTTGAACTTCAGCGCTTTTTGGAACACCCTCGGCACGCTTCGATTCGCGATGCGTCCCGAGGGTGTTCTTGAAAAAAATCATTTCAACCGTAGTTGACTGCGGTTCACGCCGTCTCCGTGCCTGTCCGTGTGCGTCCGATTTTTTCCGTGGTCATTTGTTCGGCCCCCACCATCTTTACGCGACACACGCGAATGAGGGTCCCTGCGACTCCGTGTGTCACTAGCGCGGACCCCGAACAGGACACTTCAGATGAACCGAGTTCTTCTTGCGTGCTGTGCCGCCGCGGCTGTCGTGATGGCGGCGTGCAGCGACAACAATGCATCGGCACCAGCGAGCGACCTCGCGGTCTCAATGGCTTCGGCATTCTCGTCAACGCCCGCGGGTTTCTCTCAACTCAGCAGCAGCTTCAGCACGACGGGTGACGAAGGTCCCTTTATGCCGAGCTTCGATCACGGACGTGGCGGCCCGCCTGGACGCGGCCTGGGTCCGGGCTTTGGACTCGGGTTCATGGGTGGCGGTCTCGATGGCGCGTTCATGGGCGACGGATTGCACGCCTTCCGTGACAATTCGAACAACTGCGCGTTCTCGGCGACGACCGGCCTCACGTGCACCGACACGACGCGCGACGGACTGATCGTGCACAGCGTGGCGAAGTTCACGACGACGAATGGGACGGTGGAACCGAAGATCGATACGGCGACGAACAGCGTGAGCACGTCCGTCACGGTGAGCGGCACGTCGACGCGTCGCGACGGCGACAAGAGCGTGGTGAATGAAGCGAGCGCGCAAACGGTGACGGGCCTCGCGAAGGGCAGCACGCAGCGCACGGTCAACGGCACCTCGGCCGGCACGGAAAACACGACGGGTACTTCGGATCAAGGCGCGTTCACCGCGGCGCGGACGACGGGCGACACGATCACGGGCGTCGTCATCCCTGTCGCGACGCCGGCGAATCCACGCGCGTACCCAACCGCCGGCAGAGTGGTGCGTGCGATGAGCGCGACCGTGACGATCGCGGGCCAGTCGCCCACGACGAACTCGCGCAAAGAAGTCATTACATACGACGGCTCGGCGACGGCGAAGGTCGTGATCACAGAGAATGGTACGACGCAGAACTGCACGCTGCCGTTGCCGCGTGGACGATTGACGTGCTCGTGAGTTTTTCTTTTTGACTTTCTCGCCGCGTGCGATAGGGGTGTGTAGCGCGCGCCGTGTCTGTGGGATGTAGTCCGGTTGGATGCAGGTCTTGCTTTCGAGACGTGTCGGTCTCGCCCGGGTGGGGGCAGAACGCAGGATCCGAAAGCACAGGTTTCAGTGGGGTGTCGCCGTGTTGGAACGAGAGCGGCGCGCCCCACTGAAATCTTTTTTTGTTCGGGACAGCTGCTTACCACGGACAACGGCGCACGTCCGCGGACAGGCACGGAGACAGCGTTCGAACGGTCGGTAACGGCGTTTCACGTTGAATGCTTTTTCAAACACCCTCGGGATGCTTCGATTTTGGAGGCATTGTGAGGGTGTTCTTCAAACGAAGGTCATTCAACAGCAGTTGACTGCAGTTGACGCCGTCTCCGTGCCGTTCCGTGGACGTCGGCCGTTCGTCCGTGCTCGCTTGTGTTGTTCTCCGCGCCGCTCCATCGTAGGAGATGGCGCGCCCAACCAGCCTTCTCAAGATCCTCGGCCTTTCGTTCGGACTCGCCGTTACCGTCGGCAACACCATCGGCGGCGGCATCCTCCGAACACCGGGCGACATCGCCGGATGGCTTCCACAAACCTGGGCGTTCGTCGGCATCTGGCTCGTCGGTGCGCTCTATGCCACGCTCGGCGCGAACGCGCTGTCCGAGCTGGGTACCATGCTTCCGCGATCCGGTGGGCAGTACGTGTTCGCGCGTCACGCATTCGGTGAGTATGCGGGCTTTCTCGTCGGATGGATCGACTGGATATCGACATGCGCGTCGACCGCGATCATCGCGATGGTCATCGGTGAATCCGTGGCGAGTCTGTTCGGACTCGATGCGTCCACATCGAAGCCCGTGGCGATGGCGATCGTCGTCGCGCTCACGCTGCTGCTTCTGCGAAGCACCAGGCTCGGCGATCGCGCGCAACAGATCACGACACTGGTAAAGGCGCTCGCGCTGACGGCGTTGATGATCGCGTGCTTCGCGTTCTCCGGGCGCGCGCACGTGTCGGCTGTCGCGACCGCAGCCACTGCAGCCACTGCAGCCACTGCAGCCACTGCAGCCGCGTCGCCTGCCGGGTTCGTCGCGTTCCTTCTCGCGTTGCAAGCGGTGATCTATACGTACGACGGCTGGAGTGGCCCGATCTACTTCTCCGAGGAGCTGCACGATCCGGCGCGCCAGATCCCGCGGTCCATGTTCTACAGCCTCGCGAGCGTGGCGGCGATCTACGTTCTGATCAACGTGGCGTTCGTCGTCACGCTGCCGACGCGCGCGCTCGCCGGTTCGCCGCTCGCCGCGGGCACGGTCGCGAACGCGTTGTTCGGCGTGCGCGGCGAGCAGTTCGTGCGCGTCGTCGTGATCGCATCGCTGCCGAGCGCGGTGAGTGCGTGCATCCTGATGGCGTCGCGCGTGTTGTACTCGGTGAGCCGCGACGGACTCGGTCCCGCCGTGGCGACGCGTGTCAACGGCGGCGGTGCACCCATGGTCTCGTTGGCGTTGACGGGGCTCGTGTCCGTCGCGTTCGTCGCCACGAAGACAGTGACGACGATCGTCGCTGTGGCGGCGTTCTTTTTCGTGGCGGATTACACCTTGTCGTTCGCCGCGGTGTTCGTGCTGCGCCGCCGCGAGCCCGAGGCCGCGCGGCCGTATCGCGCGGTCGGGCATCCATGGAGCACGGGCGTCGTGTTGCTCGGTTCGTTGGCGTTTCTCGCGAGCGCCGTGGTCGCTGATGCGCGAAACAGTGTGTTCGCGCTGATCGTCGTAGTGGTGAGCTATCCGGTCTTTCGTTTTTCGCGGCCGCCCGGCGTGCCGGCCCCTTCTGTCAGCTGATATCTTTTCAATGGTTGTGGTATGCTTGGAGCACTGGCATGAACGGAGTTGAGGCATGATCAAGCGTGACAAGGAACTGATCGTCGTCGGGGACCGCGTCCTGGTGCGGGTCGAGGAAGGCGAGGAGCGGACGAACGTCGGCCTCTATCTGCCGCCGACCGCGGTCGACAACCAGGCGGTGCAGGGCGGCACCATCATGGCGACGGGCCCCGGCCAACCGATGCCGAGCCCCGATTCGCTCTCCGAGGAGCCGTGGCTCGCGCCGGAACGCACGACGCGCTACGTGCCCATGCAGGCGCGCACCAGCGACTATGCGCTCTTTTTCCGCAAGGCCGCGGTGGAGATCACGTTCGAGGGCGACCGCTATCTGGTCGTGCCGCAAGCCGCCATTCTCGCGCTCGTCCGTGATGAGTAGCATTTAAGTATCATTCACTCATTAGCATTCCGGTATTATGCGTCTCCCTCAGCAGATGTACGACGAGCGGCTCGTGTCCCCGATGCGGCAGGAGCTCACGCGACTGGGTGTCGACGAGCTGCGGACCGCCGACGAAGTCGACGCGGCGCTCAAGGACTCGCCCGGCACGACGCTCGTCATCGTGAACTCGGTCTGTGGCTGCTCGGCGCGCATGGCGCGGCCCGCGGTGGCGATCGCGCTCCAGAACCCCATCAAGCCCGATCGCGCGACGACGGTCTTCGCGGGCCAGGACGCCGACGCGACCGCGCGGGCGCGCTCGTACTTTACGGGCTATCCGCCGTCGTCTCCGCAGATCGGATTGCTCAAGGACGGCGAGCTGGTGTTCATGCTCGAGCGCTGGCAGATCGAAAGCCGCGCGGCGGACGAAATCGCGCACGATCTCGTCAATGCGTTCAACAAGTACTGCGCGGCGTAGCCGCCCAGGGTGACAGCGCTACTCGAGCATTCTTACCCAAATATTCCTGAATCGGACCGGATCGCCGTGATTCTGGAGCATCAGCGGTAGCGCGTCCGGATGCTTCTCGTACGGCGGCCGCTTCATGTTCGCCGTCGGTCCGCTCAGTACCGCGTCGTCCTGAACCAACACGCCGTTGTGAATCAACGTGATGCGCGCGGGCGACGTGACCTTGCCCGCCGCGTCGACGTGCGGGCGATGAAAGACGATGTCGTACGTCTGCCATTCGCCGGGCGGACGCATCGCGTTCACGAGCGGCGGATACTGGCCGTAGATCGCGCCCGCGTGGCGTTCGGCGCGACTTCCATCGCGCCGTCAACGAGCGTCCATCGCGCAGGCTTGCTCGCGCTGTCGGCCGACGTCCAGCCGGCGAGCGATTTGCCGTCGAACAGCACCACGGCGTCCGACGGTGGCGGACCCGAAGGCCGGCAGGGCCCCGGATCCACCACGCGCGGTTGCGGCCGGTCCATCGAATGCTGCGGCCATTGCGTCGACACCTGCGCGTCGAGCGACATCACGCCTCCGGCCAACAGCGCAACCGCGAGGGAGCGCACCATTCGCTACATGCTACTGGACATGCTACTGGTGGTTCAGCGAATACACGTACGCGGCAAGCGCGCGCAGTTGATCGTCGGTGAGCGGCGTCGGCCGCGTGCCGCCGCGCGCCGGCATCGCGATCCGATGCGCCGGATCCTTGATCTCCGCCACGGGCACGCCGCTCGTGATCGTTCCGAGAATGCCGTTGTAGCTGCCGTCCGAGTGCATGAAGTTGCCGGTCGTCAGGTTCGGGCCGTTCGCGGCGCCGTGCGCGTCGGCCCCATGACAGTTCTTGCAATTACGCACATGGAAAAGCGAGTCGCCCTCGGCGACCATCAACGCCGTGACGCCATTCGGCAGTCCGCGCCGCGCGGCCGAGTTGGACGGATTCGCCGGGGTGTTCGGCGCTCCGGCCGGTGCGGGAGCTGAGCTGCTGCTTCCCGAGTGACAGGCGCCGAGCGCCGCGAGTCCGAGGGCCACCACCACCGAGCGAGCGAGTTTGCTGTTCGTCATACCGGAAGTTTGGGCTGAGGGTGATTCGTGTGTCCGCTGCGACGTCTCCATCGACTGCATCGTTTGCATCGTTCGCATTGGCTTACGAACTCCCGGGCCGGGACGTTCGATCCCGTCTCGCGGAACTATCCGAGACGATCGGAACGCCGTCGCCCTCCAATGCGAATACTGGAAGCTGGAGCCCAAAGGCGATCGAGGCTAGTCTCACCGCGGCGACGACGATCATCCCGCCCCACGTCGCGACGCCGCGCCCCGCACCGAGCGCGAGCAGTACAAAGTAGAGCGACGTGCCGAGGATCGCGGCGCTGGCGTACAGATTTCCTCGCTTGAGCACGAGCGGAATCTCGGCGCTGAGCACGTCGCGTACGGCTCCGCCTGCCGAGCCCGTGATCGTCCCGAGCACAACGCACGCAACCGCCGGCAATCCCGCGCGTTCAGCGATCTGTGCGCCGGTGAGACTGAACATCGCGAGTCCGATGGCGTCGGCGTAAAGCAGCGTGCCTGCCGGCGGCGGCCGCCAGCGCACGTAGGCAATCGTGAACAGCGCCGCCGCGACGATCACGATCACGTACGCCGGATCGGCGAGCCAGAAAATCGGATGTCGCGCCAGCAGTACGTCGCGAATCGTCCCGCCGCCGACCGCCGTGACCAGCCCCAGCACCACGACGCCGAGGACGTCGAGACGTTTGCGGCCGGCGGCGAGCGCGCCTGAGATCGCGAACACCGCGACGCCGACGAGATCGAGCGCGTAGTTCAGTGTCATGCAGAGAAAGGATACCGGGGCGGCGGGATTTGCACCCGCACCTCGACGCCGTGTGCCCGCACGGTCCCGGCTTTCGGCCCATGGGATGATCGTGCGGCGGCGTCGCGCTCTCGAGAGTTGCTACAGTCTTGAGCTACGCGTCCCGGCGGCGCGCGGCAAAAGCCCATACGCGCCGCACCATGTTCTGTTCAGTGGTTCGATCCAGCGAGTGCACATACGAAACGCCCCGTCCGGCACGTGGCGCAGACGGGGCGTTGGAGAGTCCAACGGGCAACGGAGCGAGCCTTACGGCGTCGAACCTCCGAGCGAGTCTGCATCATGTGGGCGCGTCAGCCACGAATCTCGACCGACGGCCGCGTTCGTCCGCGCGACGAGCGGAAACATCTCCGGCTGTCGCGTGCGTTCGAGAGAGAGGGTGTCGGTGGTCATCATGGAGTCACGGTCTGAGGAAATTCCCTCGCGACGATTTGCGAGGGGCGCAGATAATACGACGAAATAAGAGAACTGTCAAGGGGGATGACTCCAGATCGCCGCGAAGAAAGAAACCAGCACGGACTGTGAACCGCGACGACAACGGACAGGCACGGAGACGGCGTTAACCGCCGTTGACTGACGTTGACTGGCACCGCCGTCTCCGCGCCTATCCGTGGTCGTCGCCGTGCCAGTCCGTGGGAATGTCTTTTTTGGGAACTCCTCGGGCAACCCGCTCTGCGCGGACCTAGGAGCCCGGATCCTCGCACACCACGCCGTTGACCGGGATGACCTCGAACCGCCCCGCACGCACATCAGCGCGCCACGCCTGTCTCACCTTGCTGAACCGCGACACGTTCGGCTCATTCACCACGATCGCGACGATCAGCGGATCGAGCGTTCCGCCCGCGTCACACGACGCCATGAACACGCGCTCATCCGCTGCCAGCGGCGGAATCGACAGCTCGGCGCGTACGATCCGCGACGGCGCCGCGCGGCCCGACGCCGCGCCGATCGTGTCGAGCCAGATCATCTCGCCGCGCGGAGTCACCACGTGCGAAAAGCCGTACTCGCCCGCTGGACCGTTCGGCGAGGGCGGAATGAGCGAACCACCCTTGTACGTGAACCCCGCGGGCAGTGAATCGTAGCGCAGGCCGACATGACTCGCCGTGGCCCCAACGCCGGACGGCGACACGACCGCGGTATCCGTCGGCGCGTTCGTCTTCACTGCATCAGCGTCCCGACGGCAGGCCATTGCACCCACCGCGAGCACGATCATCCCGGCAATCGACGCGTTGAAGCGCACTTGAAGTCGCATCAACCGATCGTATCCGGCGGATCCGCCGTACAACATCCAAGCGCGCACGAAATCCAGATCGGCGATTCACCGTCCGTCTGCATCGGCGCCGTGCGCGAGAAGGCGGCCGGCTGGACGGCTGCCGCCGCCTCCGTGCACGACTTGAAATCGGCGCGCGCGCCGCGCACGAACTTGTGCCCGCACTCCTTGAACCGGCCCGTCGCCACGCTGCGGTGCGCGCGTGCCCCATTCGTCGTCGTCAGCTCCTCGAGCCGCCATGTCGCCGAGCCGCCGGTGCCCGGCAGCACGATGAGATAATACTCATAGGCGCCGGGACGGGTGTTGTACATCGTGTCCACATCCTGCCCGTGATTCAACGTCCGCGCGGCGACGACGCCGTAGGCCGGCGTCGCGGCGGCGCTCAACGAATCCTGCGCGTCGACCGCGTCCACGCGCAGACTCGTGAACCGCGACGGACGCCCGCGGCACTCGGCCCGTCCACGGCAACGCCGCTGGCGCTCGTTGCCGCCGACGAAGTTGAGGCGATGCACGAAGCCATACAGCTCGTCGCCGCTCATCTGGTCGATGGGCTTCGACAGGGCGCCGGGCAGTGCGGCCGGCGCGGCGTTCGCACTCGCATTCGCGTTTGCGAGCGCCGCCACCGGCGCTTTGCCGCTGTCACTCTTTTGTCGGTCCGAACCACCGCATGCGGCAATTGCGGCAAGCGCGGTACCCGCCAGCGCAAGCGCCGCGCGACGCGCTCCGGCGCGCGTTGCTGAAGGTCGCGTCACGTGAACTCCTTTCGATTGTGATGTTGTTACGAAACTTTAACGAGGGGAAGGACCTGCGGACCAGCGACTGCTCACTGCGACGCCAAACCGCGCATCCGGGCAAGCGTCGGCGCGAGCGCGCCGTCCGCATGCTGCCAGAGCACCAGCACTTCGCGCGCACGCCGGCGCGCCTCCGCCGGGTCACCGCGCCTGGCCGCCAGCTCGGCACGAAACGCCAACGCGCGGCCGACCGCCGCCGCCTGCGCCGGCTCTCGCACCGACCAGGGCCCGAGCGTCGGCAAGGCGTTCAACACGCGGTCGAGCTCCGCGACCGCCGCACCGGTGTCGCTGAGCCTCGAGCGCAACGCCGCTTGCTGGACGGTTTGATCGAGCGAAATGTCACCGGGAAGCGCAACGCTGCGCACGATCGCTGCCGTGTCGAGCAGCAGCCGCGCGCGACGCGCGTCGCCGCTGCCCGCCGCCCGCTGCGCGCGCTCGAGGGCGGTTCGCTCGGTGAGATCGGCGACCGCGCGCGCGCCGACGGCACCCGGGCACGGAACCGAGAGCGATGCGGAACGCCACGTCACCTCGTGCAGAATCTCCGCGCGCTTCGACGGCTGCGCGTAGCTGTCGAGCAATCGATCGACATCGCCGCGCAGCGTGGTCAGCGAGTCGTCGCACACACCGGCGGCGGCGCGCAGCAGCAGACGACTCCCCGCGGCGTTGAGCGGCGGCGCGATCCCGCGCGACGCATCGTATTCCGACGTCGCGATGGTGTTGAGCTGCGCGGCGCGATTGAGCTGGCCGACCAGCGCCGCCAGTCCAGCCAGCCGATCGGCATCGTCCGCGTCCACGACGTGGCCCGCCGTCGCGCGTAACACGGAATCGGCGAGTGACTGCGCGCCCTCGATGTCCTCGCGTTTGAGACGCAGCCGCACGCTCACCGCGGCGAGTCGCAACTTCTGTCGGTCGCTCGCCGCGAGCGTGCGGGCACGCGCGAGCGCCGCCTCCGCGCCGTCTCCCGTGACCGCGATCTCGCCGCGTGCTTCATACGCCGTCGCGAGTGCCTCGTACGCGTCTGCGTTGTTCGGCACCGCCGTAGACCACTGTCTCGCGAACGCCAGCAAGGTTTCGCGATTTCGTTGCAGTGCATCGCTGAAGGTCGGCGCCAACACCCCGGGCCTGGCGGCTCCGAAGTCGGCGATGGTGTATGGAATGAACACCACACTGTCGCCGCTCAGCGACGGATGCGCCGCGTACGCCAGCGCGGGACTCGCCTCCGAGCGTCCAGCGCGAACCTGAATGGCGGACGTGACGAGAAGATTCGAAATCGTGCCGAAAGGCAGCGAACGATGCATCGACGGATCGATGGTCGCGGCGCGCATGTACGCGCGCGCGGCGCCGTCCCAACTCGTGCGGAAGCGATAACGCGACGGACTCGACGCATCGGCGACGACGACCGAATCGAGCGCGAGACAGTCGCCAATGCCGTACCACGCCATGGCATCGAGCGAATCGGACGCGCGCATGCGATCGAAGCTCGCGCACGCACGCGGGTATGCGGAGTTGCCGAGCGCGATCAACGCGTCGGCGAAGAGCGAGTCGCGGCCGTGCAGCTGCGTTCGATTCGCCGCGAGGCGCGCCGTCGCGAGACGGAATGCGTCGCCGTCCACGCGCCGCTCGAGCTCGAGCGACTGGGCCAGGCGAAGCGCCTCGTGCGCCGTGCGGCTGTTGCCCGGTGATCCCGCGCCGTTCGAGCGGCCGCGCACGGCATCGCCGAGCGGCGTTGCGGCCATCGCCGCGAGGGCGACCAGCGCGATGAGCGCCACCGCCGATCCCGCCCACGCGAGCGGATGCTTCGGCACGCTCTCGAGCGCGCGCTTCGGCGCGGAGGTTCGCTTGGGCGGCGCCGTGAGATCGCGAATGACGAACTCGATCGCTTCGGCGAAGGCGCCGGCGTCTGGAAAGCGTGCATGCGGCGATGCGGCGAGCGCGCGCAGCAACAGGTCGTCGACGAACGGCGGCACGTCGGCGCGATGCTTGTGAATCGGCTCGGGCGGCGTGCGCAGCCGCTTGTGCAGCAGCTCGCGCGGCGTCGTGGCCGAGAAGGCGTGCTCGCCCGCGATCATCTCGTAAAGCACGCAGGCGAGCGAGTAGACGTCGCTGCGCCCGTCGTATCCGTTGTCGGTGAGCTGCTCGGGGCTCATGTACGCCGGCGTGCCAACGATCATTCCGTGGCCGGTGACGCGCATGTCGAGCTCCTGCATCACGCGCGCGACACCGAAATCCGCGAGACACGCGTGCCCGTGGTAGAACATGATGTTCTCGGGCTTGACGTCGCGGTGGATCACGCCCTGGTCGTGCGCGAACGAGAGCGCGAGCGCGATGTCGTGCGCGCACTGCAGCGCTTCGACGATCGGCATCTGGGGCTCGGCGTCGAGTCGCTGGCGCAGCGAACCGCCGTCGACGAACGGCATGACGAAGAACAGGCGGCCGTCGGCGACGCCGGAGTCGTACGTCGGCAGAATGTGCGGATGCTGCATCCCGGCGGAGACCTGGATTTCGCGCAGGAAGCGTTCGCCGGCCACCGAGCCGACGTCGGGATTCAGCGTCTTGATCGCAACGAGGCGATCGTGCTTGAGATCGCGCGCGAGATAGACAATGGCCGATGCGCCGCGGCCAGTCTCGCGCAGGATCTCGTATCGCTCCTGGAACGCCGCTACGAGCGGCGCGGGGATGCGCGGTGGTCCGTAGGACGCGCTATTGGCGTCGAGCTTGGCGGTTTCGTCGGACACCGGCGGGTACGGCAGAGAAAGGTGGGGCTCTGGCGGCCGCCGTCGGCCGGAGTCGCTCTATATAGACTGACGTGGCGTAATCATGCAACGAGCATCTGCGGGCATTTGCGGGACGGCGAACGGAAAAACCGAATGGAAACCGCGAGTGGAAGGGGCGAATGGAACGAGCGAGTGGAAACAGCGCCCAGGCGATTCTTCCACTCGCCGTTTCCATTCGCCGTTTCCACTCGCTCTTCTGCGCCGTCAACGCCCCGATCACCGTGACAACCCGGCCTCCGCGAGGTAAGATCACCCCGCCTTATTACCTCGAGCGCTCGGAGGCTCAATGATGACCCGCGCGCGGCAACTCCTGCCGCTCGGCGCCGCTCTCCTGTTCGCGGCGCGTATCGTATTCGCACAGTCGAGCGCGACGCCGGTCGCGCACCAGTTCGACAAGCTCCATTTCCGCTCGATCGGCCCCGCGATCATGTCGGGCCGCATCGCCGACTTCGCGGTCTACGAGAAGAACACCGCGATCTGGTACGTCGCCACCGCGCACGGTGGTGTGTGGAAGACGACCAGCAACGGCGCGATCCTCACGCCGATCTTCGAGGACCACGGCTTGATGTCGATCGGCGACGTCGCCGTGTCACAGCAGAATCCCGACGTGATCTGGGTCGGCACCGGCGAATCGAACAATCGCCAGAGCACTTCGTGGGGCGACGGCGTGTTCAAATCGACCGATGGCGGCAAGACGTTCCAGAACATGGGGCTGAAGGATTCGAAGCACATCAATCGCATCGTCATCGATCCGGCGAACGACAACGTCGTGCTGGTGGCGGCGACGGGTCCGCTCTTCGGCGCGGGCGGCGATCGCGGCATCTACAAGACGACGGACGGCGGCACCACGTGGACGCGCGTGCTGCACGTGAACGACGAAACCGGGGCGAACGATCTCGTGATGTCCGCGACGGATCCAAAAACGCTGTACGCATCGACGTACCAGCGCATGCGCTCGGAATGCTGCATGAACGGCGGCGGCCCGGGCTCCGGAATCTGGAAGTCGACGGACGGCGGCGACCACTGGACACGACTCACGGGCAATGGGCTGCCGAGTGGACCGCTCGGCCGCATCGGGTTGGATGCGTATCGTCGCAACGGAAATATCGTGTACGCGTCGATCGAGGGACCGACGGCGGGTCGCGGCGGCGGCGCAGTGACGGCCGCTGGTGCCACGCGCGGCGACGGCACCGACAGCGCGGGCACCGCATCACCACCGGGCGGTCCGCCGCCGGCAACGCCGCCCGCGGGTGGTCGCGGCGGCGGTCGTGGTGGACGCGGTGGTCGTGGTGGGCGAGGCGGCGGCGGTGCCGCGGCCGCGGCGGATGATGCGGGCGGCGAGACGGGCCTCTACCGCTCCGACGACGGTGGGGCGACATGGCACAAAGTCTCGTCGAACAATCCGCGGCCGATGTATTTCAGCCAGGTGCGCATCGATCCGAACAATCCGGACAAGGTCTATCAGGGCGGCGTGAAGATGTCGGTCACCGCCGACGCCGGAAAGACGATGGAGATGTCGGCGAACACGGTCGCGCACGACGACACGCACGCGATCTGGATCGATCCGAACAACTCCGACCATCTGCTCATCGGCGGCGACGGCGGCGTGTATCAGTCGTACGACGGATCGAAGACCTGGATCTTCCAGCAGAATCTTCCCGTCGGATTGTTCTATCACGTCAACTACGACATGGCGACGCCGTACGGCGTGTGCGGCGGCATGCAGGACAACTACGACTGGTGTGGACCGAGCCAATCGCGTCAGGTGCAAGGCATCTTCAATCATGAGTGGTTCCAGATCGAAGGCGGCGACGGCTTCGAGGCGGTGCCCGACAAGCGTGACTCGCGCATCGTGTACAGTGAGTCGCAGGACGGCAACCTCATTCGCCGCAACAAGGTCACGGGTGAATCGAAGTCGATTCGTCCGACGCCGATGAACACGACGCCGGTCGCGAAGGGCGAGACGTTCCGCTTCCACTGGGATACGCCGGTGGCGCAATCGGCGCACGACCCGACGGCGTTGTTCGTCGGCGGCAATCGCGTGTTCGTCTCGCACGATCGCGGCGACTCGTGGACGGCGATCAGCCCGGATCTCACGAAGCAGGGCAATCGCGACACCATCGTCACGATGGGCCTCAAGGGCTCGGACATTCACATCTCGCGCGACGACGGCATGTCGCAGTGGCCGACGATCGTGTCGATCGCCGAGTCGCCGAAGCAGCGCAACCTGATGTATGCGGGCACCGAGGACGGCGGCGTCTGGGTGACGAAGGACGAGAAGAACTGGACGAACATCACGAGCCACATTCCGGACTTCCCGCCGGGCGACGCATTCGTCAGCCGCGTGGTGCCCTCGGCGTTCGATGCGGGGACGGTGTACGTCGTCGTCGAGAATCACCGTCAGAACGACTTCGCGCCGCACGTCTGGGCGAGCAACGATTTCGGCCAGACGTTCCATTCGATCGTCGGCAATCTTTCCGGCGACAACGTGCGCACGCTCACCGAGGATCAGAAGAATCGCGACGTGCTGTACATCGGGTCGGAGACAGGAATCTTCGTCTCGCTCGACCGCGGCAAGTCGTGGGGGCGGATCAAGGCGAACTTCCCGAACGTGCGCGTGGACGAGATCACGCTGCATCCGCGCGACAACGCGATGCTGGTGGCGACGCACGGACGCGCGATCTGGATTCTCGATCACCTCGAGCCGATTCAGGAATATTCGGCAGCGGAGACCGCGGCCGGCGATGCGAAGCTCTTCACGCCGGGCAACGCGCTGGAGTGGAAGACGAAGGACGATCGCAACGACGAGTTCTGGGGGCACGCGTACTTCGTCGGGGAGAATCCGCCGAACGAGGCGGTGGTTGAGTATTTCCTCAAGAAGCCGGTGAATGGGCTCGCGCTTCGCGTGAGTGACCCGGCGGGAAAAGTGGTGCGCGAGATCAAGGTGCCGTCGGCGAAAAACCAGCCGGGCATTCAGACGGTCTGCTGGGACATGCGCGGCGAGCCGATCACCGCGGCCACGGATTCCGCGGCGGAGGCCGGCGGCCGCGGCGGACGTGGTGGCGGCGGTGGTGGACGTGGCAACACGCCGCCGGGGTCGATCGTGCCTGGCGTATCGCAGCCGGTGCCGACGCCGATCGGCGGGATGAATCCGTGCGCGGTGGAAGGCGCGCCGGCCGCCGGCGGTCGTGGCGGCGGCGGATTCGGTGGCGGCGGTGGACTTGGCGGTCCGGCGCCGTACGCCATGCCGGGCACGTACACCGTCGCGCTCACGAGCGGCGGCACGGTGCTCGATTCGAAATCACTAAAGGTCGTCGGCGATCCGGACGTGCACTTGGCGCCGGCGGAGTACGCGAGCTACAACGCGATGGCGAACGATCTCACGTCGTTGCAGCGGCGCGCGGTGGCGGTGACGACGGCGTTGAACGCGCTGTATCCACAGATGGCGAGCGTGGCGAAGCAGGTCGCCGACAAGTCGGATCTGCCGGCGAACGTCAAGTCGCAATTCGATGCGTTCAACAAGAGCTTCGACGCGGTGCGAAAGAAGTTCGGCGTTCCGCTGCCGGCGCCGGCGGCTGGACGTGGCGGCGGCGGTGGACGCGGCGCGGCACCCGACCCCGAGAACGTGCTCGCGCGCACGTCGGCGCTGCGCACGTCGCTGATCGGCGTGTGGGAGTCGCCGAGTGCGTCGATGGTGCGCCAGTACAATGAAGTGAAGGTGGAGCTGCCGAAGGCGATCGCCGACGCGAACGCGGTGTTGGCGAAGGGCGCGGCGGTGAGTCAGTCGCTCGCGAAAGCGGGCATCACGCTGACCGTGCCGGCGGGCGGGAAATGAGCGTGTACGCCGGCGCGGCCTTGCTCCGTGGCGCCGGGTGCATTACCATTGGTAAGGAATTTAGGCGGAGGTAAGGATGAGCGAATCGACCATCACGTCCAAGGGGCAGATCACGATCCCCAAGGTCGTGCGCGAGGCGCTCCACCTCGAAGTAGGCGACCGGGTCTACTTCGAGGTGCTGGGTGACGGATCTGTTGTCCTCAAGGCGCGCAATCAACCGGTGGAGCGGTTGTTCGGGTTGTTGCACGGGCGCAGCGCGCGTCGCCGGGTGCTGAGCGTCGAGGAGATGAACCCGGCCAGCGGCGACGATCGCTCGCCGTGATCTCGCCGTGATCTCAACGTGATGGCCTCGTGATCGCGCTCGATACGAACGTGCTCGTGCGCCTCATCGTCGGTGACGATGAGGCGCAGGCGCGTGCGGCCGAGCGTTTGGCGGTGCGAGCGCGCCGCGAGCAAACGGCGCTGTTCGTCGCCGACGTCGTGCTGTGCGAGCTGGTGTGGGTGCTGCGCAGCCGGCTGTCGCTTCCACGCCGCGAAATCGCCGACGCGCTGGATCAATTGCTGGCGACGGAGCTGATCGTCGTCGCCGATACCGCGGTCATCGAGCGCACACTCGACGATTACCGGAACGGCAAGGGCGACTTTGCGGACTATCTCATTCGCGAACAGGCGCGGTCGGCCGGAGCGAAAGAGGTCGCGACGTTCGACCGTGCGCTCAAGGGCGAACCGGGATTTCGCATCGTCGGCTAGCCGGTCGAGATTAGCGAATTGTTCCATTCCGGCCACACCGTGTGTCCCGGGCCGGGGACAGTTCGACACGCGTGGCCAGGGTCACTCGTGATTCAAGCTGTTGTCTCGAAATGAGTTGTCAGTTTTGATCGCGTGGGCCGTGCTCGTGCACTAGGGGTCGCCAACCTCCATCCGGAGATCCACGTGCACCGGTCCAACACCGTTCGCGCAGTGACAGGGGTATCCCTGTTCGTCGCGGCCGCTGCGCTCGTCCCGCTGGTTCCCGCCGCCGTTGGTGCCCAGCAGTCGGACGTGAGCGTCAGTCCGTTCGTCTCCTTTCTGCCGACCACCGGCGCGAGTCCGCTGGCTGGACTTGCCCTGACGCTCGCCGGCAACGGCGGCCTGGCGCTGCGGGCCAGCGGACATCTCGCATTAAAAAACGATAATACTAATTCATTTAATACCGCTGACGCCATGCGCCCGTGGGGCGGCGACGCCGACGCCGTCCTTTTTCTGGGCGGCCACTACCTCGGCGGATATGAGCATACGCTCTCGCCCTACGTTTTCACCGGCGTCGGGATCGCGGGCCGCGATAGTCTGGGCGCCACGGTGACGCGCAGCGACTGGAGCTATGGCGCGGGACTCAACGTGCCGCTGGGAAGCGCGGTGGACATTTTCGGGGAATCGCGGTGGCGCATGTCGCGCTTCGTGCTGCCGACCGCGCAACTGGCGCCGAGTCCGACGACGGAGATTCGCGTCGGATTGTCGTTTCATATCGGCGGCGGCGGCTCGAGTGGGCGAGGCATGCCGCGCAGTCGCAGTGCATCGACGGGGCGTCGTTATCCCTCGCGCAGCACGGCCGACGTGCTCTACCCGGCGTCGACGACGACGTCGGCGAGCGCGGCGCGGCTCATCAACGCCGCCGAGCAGTACATCGGCACGCCCTATGTGTATGGCGGCACGAGTCCGCGTGGGTTCGATTGTTCAGGGTTTACTCAATACGTGTTCGCGCGGCAGGGCGTGCGGCTACCGCGCACGGCGGCGGAGCAGGCGCAGGTCGGTGAGGCGCTACCGAACGAGTGGCGTGCGATCGCGGCGGGTGATCTGGTGATGTTCGCGGAGCACGATCGGATCGATCACGTGGCGATCTATGCGGGGCACAACCGGATCATCCACTCGAGCTCGAGCGGCGGTGGAGTAAGGTATGATGATCTCACGACGCAGCGAGGGCAGTGGTTTGTGGACCACATGGTGGCGGCGCGTCGGGTGACGTCGGATTCGCGCGGCCTGCTGCTCGATCTGGCGCGGGGGTTCGGTGAGGTCGGCGTGCAGCTCGATGGGCCGGATCATGCGCCGCGGGGGCGGTAGTCGACTTGCATCAACGACTCCAGAGGCCATCGGGGACGACCGACGACTTCCGGTGGCCCGAGCGTTATTCCACCGATCGGCAAGATTGCGTCGATCGCCGATACTCACTTGCTGCCAATGGCATGACTCTGATCCCGCATGTGCGCCGCATCCGAGGTCATGGTTGTAACGCCAATTTGACGATTTCCATTTTGGCGTTTGAGCAAGGCGAGTTACCCAGAGGTCGATAGCAAACAGTCAAAGCCACTCATCTCTAAATCCAACTTCGGCGCAACGTCGCCCCCCCCCGTCACTTCTTAAGCTTCCCTATTTCAACGGCCATCTGCTCCTCTGTCCAGTGAAGGTAGTTGCGCACTCGGCGTGTGTGCTCAGGGGAGAAGTTGGCGATCACGAGCAAAATATCGGTGCTCCAAGTCTCGCCAGGGCGCGGAGCTGGTTCCAAACCGGCAATCAATTCCTCGGCCATTTCCGGTTCGTACGTCTGACGGAAGTAACGAACGAGGTCGTCGTAGGTGACCGGTGATTCCGCCCAATCAACGACTCGAGACTCTTGTCCGTCTCGTGCATTGACGGAGGCTTCATCCAATCGATTGTGGTCTGGTGACATTCGCTCCCCCAATCAAGGTGCAGGCGGTTTGAGATTCGCGTTGTGCCTTCCCGTAGGCCAAACCGAACCAGTGGTGGTCCCATCGTCGCGGAGCCAGGCCCTACACTCGAGCTCTACCCACGATCCCTCCAATTGCCTTGGTCCGCCTGGAATGGGCATCGGCACCACAATCCATCCGTTCCAATCCTGTCCTCGACCGACGCGGTACCGCGCCTTCTCAAAGTTGCCCTTGACTCCTTCTCGTGTGACTTGGAGGCGCGAGTACGGTCCCCAGAAGCTTATGGTCCCGCTACCGTTTGGAAGTCCAGACCGAATCCAAGTCTCTGTAGAACGCTCGATGATGATTGGATCGTGAACACCGACCCCATCGACATCCGGGATTACCTCTGGACAGTAATACCGAACTCCGACGGAGGCGGAGCCCGTCAGTAGGCGTCCGAGAATATGAACATCCAGCCGCATTTGTCCTGAACCATGGATTGACGCGCTACACGTCAACGAGTTCAGCGTACAGGCGGTAGTTTGATCCATTTCAGCTGGCGCGCCGGTGAATGCGCTGTCGTTGGCTGCCTCAAGAAGCGTATCGTGCGGCGCTTGATCCTTGAGAGATCGAGGGGCGGGCGCGTGAATCGACCTCGTTCCGACACCCGAACCAACTGTCGGGCGCCGATTCGCAACAATCTGTTGGTCGGATAGCCAAGTCCACTCAGCCGACGGAGCAATTGCTGGCGACGGAGAGAGTGTGCCAGTAAACGTCGCTGCCACTCCCTCGCCCACCTCGCTTTTGTCGACTGTGACTGAGAGCGTTGGCAAGACCACGGCAACGTCAGCGTACGCCGAGTCACCAGATCCATTGCCTGCCGAGGAGTATGCCCACATTCGACCGCTGACAATCATCTGCTTCCTACACGGACCAGTCCCATCGGCGCAGCCGACATCGTTCGTCGCTGTGTCGCCAGGGACCCATCGCCATCTTGCGGCGGAGCCAAGTGTACCGTCGTAGGTCGGCGAGAAGGTCACCGAATCACCGAGCGCAACGTTCGGCTTGTCGACAACGAGCGTGAAGCTGCTATAAGCCACCGCTCGCGCGGTCGCATACCGAAACACCCCATTCCGCTTGACCTGCACCTTCATCGTGCCGGTCTCCTGCACCGCCTTCGTACACGGATCTTCCCAGAAGTTGCAACTCGTGTGACCGGGCGGCACATCTGCCGTCCAGGCCCAGGACCACATATCCGGTACGGTGGCGTGACCGTCGCTCCACGTCGGCGTAAACGTCACGTTGGCATTGCGGTGGATGTACGCCGGCGCCGCGGTGAGCGTCAGGGTTGGCGTCGTCACGTGAACACTGCCCGTTTGCCGTTTACCGTTCACATATGCAACGACACTCAAGGTCCCCGAGCCGATGATCACGCGCGTGCAGGCGTTGCCCCGAAGACCGAAAAAGCACGGGCTCGTGGTGTCCGACGGCTCGCCACCCTGAGACGCCGGATCCGGAATCCACGTCGACGAGTCGACTTCGACGGGCATCGATTGCCCCTCAACGACCGAGGGACTCGCTTCTGCGTAGAAATGTACGGTCGAACCCGGACCCACGTTCGTTGAATCGGCGACCAGGCTCAGCGACGACTCCAGCCGCGTCAGCATGAACGAATAGGAACCCGAAAAGGTCGCGCACGGTGATGCTTGATACTGCGGTCCGCACGTGATGCGATCGGTCTGGCCGGGCGGCAAGTAATTCTGCTCGTTCTCGACACCGTAGGAATTACTCGCACCGCCATCAAGGTGCGAGTTGGCGGTCAAAAGCAAATACATGGCATCGGTCGAGGTGAAGCTGGCGACCGAAAAGACGTTATTGCCATCGTGCCACGTGACGGCCGTGTTCCCGATCGGACCGTAGCTCGTCGCACTGCCCAAGCCCGCGAAGTTCGGCGTGCGCACGACGAGGCCGGAGACAGTTGCCTTGACCACGGTCGCGTGCCGGTACCACGGCGCCACGAAGCTCGGATCAGTCGTCCCTCCGCCGCTCAGCCCATCGATCACTAACGGAACCGTCGCTGATGCCGGCGACTCGTTCGGATACACCGTTGCGCTTGCATGTTGGCCCGGCCGGAGTGTGAGCGGATCCTGATGCGCCGGCGGCGCCATCAAGTAGTCACGGCAAGCCACAAAGGCCACCGATGCGACTGCCAACAACAACACGCGGCGGCGCCGCATGCGAGGCAAAAGGCGGATACTGTCGGCCTGTCCGCCATTTCGCGACGACGAGCCGACGCTTTCGGGCGTGGTCGATGTGGGCACTGAGCCAGAGCGACGGATGCGCCTCCGGCCAGCGCGCGAGAAAATGAAGCGCACGTCAGGGATGTAAGCGGATTGTGGGCGGAGCAGGCGTGATCGAAGTCACACCGGATAGGAAGGACGGCGTGAGCAGCATCGCCCACGCGACCGCAGCCGAAAAGCGCGGTCGCCGATGAGCGGCCAATTTAGATCAGGTACCGCTTCCCGCAAGAGCGTTTGATAAAAAAACTATAACAAACGCAATGTGTGGGAAATCGACACACATCTACGCCATCAGCGCCCCGGCTGCTATGATCTTCCTTCGATGCATTGATCGCCGTGACGCCGCCCGCCTTTCCTTCGCCTATCCGGCTACGAGTGTGTGATGCATTCACGTTTGTCATCGACCCACGCGCGCCCGCTTCTCGTTGGCATCGCCTCGTTGCTGATCATGTGGTTCAGCTGGGGCTCGATCCACCCGCCGGCCGTCGTCGAAGACGAAGTCTCATACGTCCTGCAGTCACGAATTTTCGCGAGCGGCCACTGGACGGCACCATCGCCGCCGCTCCCTGAATTCTTTCAGCAGGGACAAGTGCTCACCGTCCCTGCCGTGGCGTCAAAGTATCCGCCCGGCCACGCGCTGTTGATGAGCGTGGGCTCACTCGTCGGCGCACCCGCGCTCATGCCCCTGCTGCTCACGGCCTTGACCGGAGCGCTCCTGTTCCTGCTCGTGTGTCGAGTGACCAACCCGTTCGTCGCCGCGTTGACCTGCATCATCTGGCTGAGCGACCCGATCGAGCTCGAACATCGGCCGGGGTATTTCTCTGAAGTCACGTCGAGCATGATGTGGATGATCGCGCTCTGGGCCCTCCTCGAGTGGCGCGCGCATCGGCGCACACGCTGGCTCCTCGTCCTTGCCGCCGCGATCGGCTGGGGCGCGATCACGCGTCCACTGACGATGCTGGCGTTCGCGGTGCCCGTTGGAATCGTCGTCGTGCGAGACGTCATTCGCACGCATCGCTGGCGCGATTTCGCGCTCGCGATCTTCGTCGGGTGCTGCTTCCTCGGAATACTCCCCGTGTGGAGCGCGCGGACGACGGGGAACTGGAGGCTGACGCCGCAAACGCTCTACACGCGCGACTATCTACCCTACGACAAACCCGGATTCGGCCTGGACACGACACCACCCGCGCTCCCGCTGCTTCCGGTCGATCGTTTCACATATGTCGGATTTCAGAATGAACATAAGCGACATACGCTGACGAACCTTCCGGCGATCGCCTGGGAGCGGCTGAAGGTCATTGGCCATGACGAGTGGAGCGGCCCGCGACTGGTGCTCGTTCCGTTCGCCATCCTTGGCCTGTTCGCCATGAACGCATCGCTCTGGTTTGCGTTCGCGTGTTCGACGGCGCTCTTCGTCGGCTATCTGAGCTACGGGCACTGGGCCCATTGGACGATTTATTACCTCGAGGGTATTCCGACACTCTCGGTCGTCACGGCGCTGGGGGTCGCACTCGCGCTTGAACGCATCGAGAAACGATTCTCCGATGGCCCGCGCTCACGGATTGCGTCTGCTCCCGCCGCGGCTGTCGCCGCACTATTGCTGCTCGTTGGATACGAGTCAGTCAGGTCGCACGCGAACCATCGGCGGGATGCGGTCTGGGACGTCGCCTTTCACGAGCTCCTGGATCAGGTGCCGTTCCGCTCCAGGGTCATCTTCGTTCACTACGCGCCGCGTCTTGGGCCGCATTTGAACGTGGTCGCGAATTCGCCCCATCTCTTCGCGGATTCGACCTGGATCGTGAACGACTTCGGCGCGAAGAACGCGGACTTGCTTCGCTTCACGAAGGGACGAATCCCTCTCGCGTTCTACGAGCGCGACATGCACATCGAGATCGATACGTCACTCGTCGCGAAGTCTAACTCAGCGCGGGCCCCAAGTCGTTGAGATCATCCTCGTCCTCCTCGGGCAACAGCAACGCCTGATCGAGCGTTAGAAAATGCTGATCGGCCACGAGCAGCCAGTCGCCATTCGATTGGCGCCGAGCCATGGTCGTGAGAGGCCGTGAGCCCGCTTGCTTGTGTCGATAGACGATATGTCCCGCGCCCTCTCCATCGGCCACGAAGCCGAGCGTGACGAAATCAAACCGACGCATGCCGTCGGCGATGATCTCGTTCGCCGTCGCGCGCGACATCTGGCGCCGCTCGACGTGGCGGTCGAGCTGGCGCCGCACCGAGCGGCCCTCGAGCCACAGCGCGAAGACCTCGGCCGGCTTGAGCATCTCCACTTCCTGGCGCGACGTCGCCCCGGGCACCGCGTCGCGCAACCGGCGCGTCGGGTCGAGCGACTCGCGAAAGCGCGACACCTGAAATTCGGCGACCGCGCGCGGCATGTTTGGGACCGCTTTCATGAGCTCGGTCGCGGTCAGGCGCGCGTTCTTGGGCGGCACGATCGACGCGAGCAGATCGCGCTTGAACTCGATCAGACTGTCCGGATCGCACAGCGTGGACAGCCGATGCCAGTTCTCGCGGTTGAGCGCGTCGACGGCGGCCTGAAAGACTTCGATCGGTTCGGTGGAGTTCATCTCCGCTAAAATACGCACGGTCAGACGAGAAAGTCATCGGCCGGGTGGCGGCGAAATCCAACGGGGCGTCTTCCGCGCTCGTAGCATCTGCGGCCACCTTTGGTGAAGCTTGGGTGCGGCCGATCGCGCCCCGGCAACGACCGTCCTGTCCTCTCAACCCGTCCATTCCATGCGACCGACACTTCTTCTCGCCTCGTGCGCACTGGCGGCGGTTCCCGCCGCGGCGGCGCTCGGGCAAGCGACTCCCGTAGCGAGCATCTCGGCGTTTGCCGACACAACGACGAACCTCGACGTCCGCACGATGGTTTCGCGGCTCACGCTCGAGAACTACAAGGCGACCGTCAAAGGCCTGACGCAGTTTGGCGATCGCCGGCAGGGCACGAAGCGAAACCGCGATGCCGTCGACTGGATCGAAGCGCAGCTGAAGAGCTACGGCTGCACGAACACGGAGCGGATCACGTATGACTACCACACGCCGCCGCCGCGCGGTGGCGCGGGGCGCGGTGGTCGTGGCGGCGCGGGCGGCGGCCGCGGCGCACCGCGGCCGCCGGGCACCGTCGTCAGCGAGGGCCCGACGAACGGGCAGGGCGGCAGCCGCATCTTCGGAACGCGCACGCAGACCGGCGTGAACACGGATTCCCTGCGGCAGCCGGATGCGCACATTCGCGCCATCGACGCCGAGCCGGCGACGGATGGCGAGCGTCAGGAAGTGTATTGCACGAAGGTCGGCAGCGTGCATCCGAACGAGATGTACATCGTCGGCGGCCACATGGACGGTCATGGTTGGAACGAGGCGGCGAACGACGATGGCTCCGGTACCGCGCTCGTGATGGAGCTGGCGCGTGTATTCAGCAGCCCGGACGTGAAGACGGATCGCTCGATTCGTTTCGTGTTATGGAACAATGAGGAAACCGGATTGAACGGCGCGCATGCGTACGTCGATCAGCGCCAGGCGCTGCAGGGGAAAGAGAGCCCGGCGGGCTCCGGCAAATACCCCGAGCCCAAATGGCTCGGCATGATCCAGCATGACATGATGATGTGGGATCACGGCATGCCCGGTCCCGACGGCAAGTTGAATCCGGAGCAGCGTCGCGAAGCCGACGTCAACATCGAATTCGCATCGACGTCGAAGATGGCGCAAGCGTCGGCGGATCTCGCGTGGTTCTTCCGCCGTGCGAACGAGCATTACGCCACGGACTATCCGGCGAACGTCGGCCCGCACATGACGAACACGGATTCGGACCCGTTCAAGGACCTCGTTCCGGCGATCAGTCTGCGCGAGAACGAGCGCGGCTCGCAGATCGGTGCGGGGTGGGACCCGAACTGGCATCAGCCGAGCGACGTGTTTGCCACGTACAGTGACAAGGATTTCCGCCTGGGGCTCAATGCGGCGGAAACGACGCTTGCGGCTGTGGCGCTGCTCACCGGAGCGACGGTCGGGAAGTAAATGTCATTCCGAGCGAAGCGAGGAATCTGGTGCGTTGGTAGAGAGGCTGGCCCCTCTACCGGGACGGTGGATTCCTCGCCTGCGGCTCGGAATGACAGGGGAGCGGCGGCTCGGAATGACAGGGGAGCGGCGGCTCGGAATGACCGACCGCTCGCGATCGTACTTCTCGTAGCCGCCGCGTTGGGCGCGGGCGCGCAAACACCGGCATACAAGAATCCCGCGCTGCCGACCGATGCGCGCGTGCACGATCTCCTCGGGCGCATGACGCTCGAGGAAAAGTTCTGGCAGCTCTTCATGATTCCCGGCAGCCTCGACGACTCGTCATACGATTATTCGCATGGCGTGTTCGGGCTGCAGATCTCGGTTGCGCCGCAAGGCAAACGGGTCGACGCGAACGCGGCGGCGCGCGCGCATGCGGAACGAATCAACGCCATTCAGCGCTACTTCGTCGAGCGCACGCGGCTTGGCATTCCGATCATTCCGTTCGAGGAAGCCGTGCGCGGCCTCGGACGGGAAGGGTCGACGATGTTTCCGGCCGCGATCGGGCTCGCGGCCACGTGGGACACGACGCTCATGCATCGCGTGGCGCTCGCGATTGCGGGCGAGACTCGCAGCCGCGGCATTCGCCAGGTGCTGTCGCCCGTGGTCAACATCGCGAACGACGTGCGGTGGGGCCGCGTCGAGGAGACGTACGGCGAAGATCCGTATCTCTCGTCGCGCATGGCGGTGGCCTTCGTCGGCGCGATGGAGAGCACGGGCGTCATTGCGACGCCGAAGCATTTCGTCGCGAACATCGGTGAGGGCGGCCGCGACAGCTATCCGGTCGATTTCAGCCAGCGCATGCTCGAGGAAGAATTCTTTCCGCCGTTCCGCGCGGCGATCGACGAGGGGCATGCCCGCTCGATCATGACGGCGTACAACTCGGTGAACGGCATACCGGCGACGCAGAATCGCGCGCTGCTCACCGGCACACTGCGCGACGAGTGGAAGTTCAAGGGCTTCGTCATTTCCGATCAGGCCGCGACGGGCGGACCGACGGTATTACAGTTTACTGAACCAAACACCGCCGCCGCGACGGCCGACGCCGTGAACGCGGGGCTCGACGTGATCTTTCAGTCGGCGTATCCGCAGTATCGCGGGTACCTCGACGCGTTTCGGCACGGGCTCATCGCGCCGGCGGTGATCGATACCGCGGTGGCGCGCGTGCTGCGCGCCAAGTTCGAGCTCGGGTTGTTCGAACATCCGTACGTCGACCCGGATAGCGCGGCAACGGTAAACCATTCGGTTTATCATAGTTCGCTCGCGCGCGACGCGGCACGCGAAGCGATCGTGCTGCTTCGCAACGAAGGCCACACGCTGCCGCTCGCGAAGTCGCTCGCCTCCGTTGCCGTCATCGGCGAAGACGCCGCCGACGCGCGACTCGGCGGCTACAGCGGGCCGCCGCGCGCCGCGGTCTCCATTCTCGACGGCATTCGCGAAACGATCGGTGCGGCGAAGGTGCGCTACGCGCGCGGGGCGGAACGCATGCCGCGCGAGTACGCGATCGTACCCGCCGATTTTCTGAGCAATGGGGCCGAGCGCGGGTTGCATGGCGAGTACTTCGACAATAACGCGCTGGCCGGCACGCCCCGCGTCGTGCGCACGGACCCGCGAGTCGATTTCGGTTGGACGCTGAGCTCACCGGCGCGCGGAATTCCGTTCGACTGGTATTCGGTGAGGTGGACGGGCACGATCACCGCGCCCGCGAACGGCGTGCATTCAGTTGGCGTCGAAGGAAACGACGGGTATCGCCTGTATGTCGACGATCGTCTCGCGATCGACGATTGGCGCAAGCAGTCGTACTCGCACCATCTCGCGCCCGTAGACTTCGCGCCCGGCACGCGGCACTCGATTCGCCTGGAGTACTTCGAGAGCACAGGCAACGCGCGCGTGAAGCTGATATGGGACGCGGGGCACGACGAGACGTGGCGCACGCAAATCGACAGCGCCGTGGCGATCGCCAGGCAAAGCCGTGTGGCTGTTATTGTGGCCGGCATCGAAGAAGGCGAATTCCGCGACCGTGCGCTGCTCGGGCTTCCGGGCCATCAGGAGGAGTTGATTCAGCGCGTCGCGGCGACGGGAACGCCGGTCGTCGTCGCCCTGGTCGGCGGCAGCGCGATCACGATGAGTCATTGGCTGGAGAACGTGGCCGCGGTGATCGACGTGTGGTATCCGGGCGAAGAGGGAGGACGAGCCGTGGCCGACGTGTTGTTTGGCGACGCCGATCCGGCGGGTCGCCTGCCGATCACGTTTCCCATTGCCGAAGGCCAGCTTCCGCTCGTCTACAACCATCAGCCGACGGGCCGGGGCGACGACTATGTCGACCTGACCGGTCAGCCGCTGTTTCCGTTCGGGTTCGGCTTGAGTTATTCCTCATTCGAGTACTCAAATCTCTCGATCGAGCCGGCGACGATCGACCCGTCAGGGACCGCGACGGTCAGCTGCCGCGTGAAAAACACCGGCGCGCGCGACGGCGATGAAGTCGTGCAACTCTATCTGCGGGACCTGTTGGCGACGACGGGCCGCCCCGTGATGCAGCTCGAGGGGTTCGCGCGCGTGCATCTCGCGCCGGGCGAATCGCGCGACGTCAGTTTCCGACTGTCGCCCGCCGAGCTGCACATGGTCGACGCGCGCGGGCAATGGGTCGTCGAGCCCGGAACGTTCCGCCTGATGATAGGCGCGTCGTCCCGGGACATTCGGCTTCGCGGCGAGCTGGTCGTTCGATGAAACGCCGCGACTTTCTGGCGATCAGTGCGGCAGGCCTCGGCGGTCTCGCGCTGCGGCGCGCGCCGTACGCTGCCGCGCGCCCGACGCCGTCGGCTCCGCAACTTCGGTGGCAGCGCGACGAGCTCGCGATGTTTCTCCATTTCGGGGTGAACACGTTCACGGATCGCGAGTGGGGCGACGGTCGCGAAGATCCGGCGATTTTCATTCCGACACAGCTGGATGCGCGGCAGTGGGCGCGCACGGCACGCGCCGCCGGCTTCCACGCGATGATTCTCACGGCGAAGCATCACGACGGGTTCTGCTTGTGGCCTACGCGCACGACGACGCACTCCGTCGCCAGCAGTCCGTGGCGTGACGGACACGGAGACGTGGTTCGCGAATTCGTCGACGCCTGTCGCGCTGAGTCGCTGCGGCCCGGGTTGTATCTGTCGCCGTGGGATCGCAATGCGCCGGTGTATGGCGATTCTCCGCGCTATAACGACTTCTATTGCGATCAACTCACCGAGCTGCTCACACAGTACGGGGAAGTCGCCGAAGTGTGGTTCGATGGCGCCAACGGCGAAGGGCCAAACGGGCGAAAGCAGGTGTACGATTGGCCGCGCTTCTGGGGCACCGTACGCAAGCTGCAGCCCAACGCGGTGATGTTTTCGGACGCCGGTCCGGACGTGCGGTGGATCGGCAACGAGCGTGGTGTCGCGGGAGATACCAATTGGTCCACGGTCGACCCGGCGGTCGTGCCCTATCCAGGCGCCGATGGTCCGGCGGTGATCGACATGCTCCAGCACGGTGACCCGAACGGCAGCGTGTGGCGTCCCGGTGAGACCGACGTGTCCATTCGGCCGGGGTGGTTTCATCATCCGGCGGAGGACGCGCGCGTGAAGAGCGCGGACGATCTCGTGGGATTGTACCTCACGTCGGTTGGGCGAAACTCGAAGTTGTTGTTGAACGTGCCGCCGACGCGCGATGGGGTGTTGCACGAAACCGACGTCGCGCACCTGAAGGCGTTTCGAACGACACGCGATGCGATGTTCGCGCGCGACGTTTCAGAGCGGCGGCACCTCGTGTGGCAACGCACCGGAGACAGAACAGCGGTCGCCACGATCGGTTTCGACGAGCCGACGCGCATCGCGATCGCGGATTTGCGCGAGGATCTGTCGGCGGGACAGGTGATCGCGCGCTACACGCTGTCGGGTGAAGGAGCGGATGGGTGGCGAGAGCTGTCGCACGGCACGACGATCGGATTTCGCAAGCTCGATCGATTTGATCCCGTAGCTGTGCGCCGTGTGCGGTTGACGATCGACGATGCCGTCGATGCGCCGCGGCCGCCGCGAATCGCGCTTTACGCGGTGGCTCAGCCGAGCGGCTGAATCGACGACAAACCGGCGAGCGTCGCGAGGAGCAGCGCGAACGTGATCAGGATGCCGCGATTGGAGCTCGAGACCGCGGGCTTGAATGCGCGGTACGCGCCGACCAGCGCGATGACGACCAGCCATTTCTGTGACGTGAGCAGAAACAGCACGCCCGCGAACCCGACGATGGCGAGACGGCCGTTGCGATCGAGGGCGTGAAAGCCGCGCGATCCGTCGAGCTGCCAGATCGGAATCAGATTGAACAGGTTGATCCACGCCGTGAGCTGTGCGATGGCGCCCCACGTCGCGGAATGCGTCGCGAGATACACGCCGAAGGCGGCGAGGCCGGCGACCGTTCCCCAGATCGGACCCGCGAGGCCGATCTTCGCGTCGGTCAGCGGATCGTCGACACGCTGTTTGAGCCGGACGAGTGCGCCGATGCCGGGAATGAAGATCGGCGCTCCGGCGGCGATGCCCAAGCGTCTCAGCTCCATCACGTGGCCCATCTCGTGGATGTAAATCGACAGCACGAGTCCCAGCGCGAGCGGCCAGCCGTACGCGTTCCAGTACACGCCGAAGAATGCGACCATCGACAGCAGCGTGCTCAGTTTCGTCAGGCCGAGCAGCAGGAATTTCAACTTTCCTAATGCGAGCAGGAACACGCCGCCGGCGCTGGCCAGGCCGCGCTTCCACGCCGGCATGCGGGCGCGCGCGGCCTTCGTTTGCGCCGCGGCGCGCTCTTGCATGGTCGTCGCGAGCGTCGTCATGTGCTTGCGAATCGTCGCATACTGCTCGCTTTCCGCGGGCAGCAGCGGCAAGGCGCGATTCCACGTCTGAATCGCCATGGCCAGATCGCCGGCGCGCTCGCGCTCACCGGCGCTCAGCGCGATTTGCTTGAGGCGATCGCCATGCACGAGCGTCGCGCACGCGGGACACGCGAGCGCCAGCGGCACCAGCTCCGTGCCGCACTCCGCGCATGGCGTTCCACTCGTCGCCGCCGTTGCTTCGCCCATCGATCAGCCGGCGGCCGACCCGGCCAGGCGAAGCGGTCCGGTAATGGGATCTTCCGGGACGCCCGCGGACATGCGCCACGCGCGGCGTATGCCGAATCCGATGATGAGCGCGGTGATGATGCCCGTGACGGAGCTGAAGATCGCCATCACGGGAAGGGCGAACGCGAGTGCGATTACGCTAACGAGCACCATGAGCGGCGAAACGTGTTTCGTTTGAACGGGTGGCGCCGACGCAAGCGAATCCGCGCCGGCCGCCGCGCTGTCGGTTGGTGCCGGCGTCCGAGCCGCGGTCGCTGCCGCGTGCGTCTTTGCCGTGCGCGCGGCGTGACGCGCCTCCGTGAACAGCAGCGGCATGTACGCCATGCCGACCGAGAAGTACACGAGCACCGCGGCGAGGACCTGGTATTTGCGGCCCTTCGCATTCGGGTGCGATGCGCGAATCGCCCGGCCGACCATGTAGCCGATGAGAATGGCGACGATGCCGATCTCGAGATCGAACATCGCGATGACGGCATAGTAGACGGCGGCGCCGGCGAGCGCGGCGCCGAGTCCAAACAGTGCCGCCTTGCCGAAGACGCCGGCGCCGGAACCGCTGCCGCCCGCGCGCTCGATCGCGAGCTTGCACGAGGTACAGATCGAGGCGCCGGCCCGTGAGTAGTAATAATCCTTGATGCTCTTGCCGCACAGGCTGCACGCGACACCAGCGAGGCCGGCAACGCCGGCAACGCGGGCGGACACCGCCGCGCCGGCGACAGCGCGGTCGAACTGCAGGTTGCCCGGGGGCGATGTTACAGGATCGCTCATGATGGTCCTTCGCTGGCGGAGGGGTGGGGTGCCGGGTACGCCTTCTCAAGGACGCTCGAGCCGCTCCAAGGTCAGAAAAAGGCCCGCCGATAGAGCGGCGGGCCATTTCCCTGCATCATTCTGAAACAGTCATTACGCGAATAGCAGGCGACCTACGCCTCGCGGAACACCACGGACGGCGACATGCGTGTTGCACGCCACGCCGGCAGAAGACACGCAAGCACCGCGGTGACGACGATCACCGCCGCGACGCCGGCATATGTAATCGGGTCCATCGGTGTGATGCCGTAGAGGAAACCGTGAATGCCGCGCGATACCAGGAGGGCGAGCACGACACCGGCCGCCATACCGAATCCCACCGGCGCCATTCCCTGTCGCACCACGAGCAGCATCACATCCTGCGCCTCACCGCCCAGCGCCATCCGCAAACCAATCTCGGCACGGCGCAACTGTGTGCCGTACGACATGACACCGTAAATACCGAGTGCCGCCAACACCAGCGTCAACGAGCCAAGCGTGCCGAGGAGAATGCCCGCCATGCGCGCCGGAAACAGTGCCGCGCGCAGATGATCGTCGGCCGTTCGTACCTGGTACACGGGAATGTTCGCATCGACGCGAGTCACCGCGCCACGAAGCAGTGCGAGCGCGCTCCGCGCATCGCCGCGCGTCGCGATCGCGACGGTCATCTCGCCGGCGTAGGAGCCGGCGTGCGGCAGATAGATGAACGGCTGCGGCGCTTCGGTCAGCGTGCGGTACTTGCCGTCGCGCGCCACGCCGACGATCTCGAGCCACCTGGTCTCGTCGCCGCGCACGGCGATACGATTTCCGATCGCGCCCTGTGGGAAGAATTTGCGCGCGAGCGTTTCGTTCACGATTACCTCGTTCGCGCCGCCGTCCGATGAGAAGTCCCGCCCGGCGCGCAGTGGAATCCCCATCGTCGCGAAGTAGTGCGTGCCGACGATGTTGCAATCCGCCGCGCCATGACGCACCATCGGAGCGCCACCCGCGGCCGCAAAGACGGTCGCCTGATTGCCGAAGTCGAGCGGGACGCGCTGCACGATCGACGCATCTCGCACGCCATCGTCTGAACGAAGCCGTGTCAGCAACTCGTCATACGCGCGACGTCCCGCGTCGGGAGTCGGGAAGCGGCGACTGACGTCGACGGTCGCCAACAGGACGCGCTCCGCGGCGAAGCCGGCGTCCATCCCGCGAGCGGCGCCGAGACTGCGCACGAACAACCCCGCGGTGACGAGCAACACCGTCGTGATGCCAACTTGTACGCCGACCAGGCGCCGGCGATTACGAATCTGTCCAATGGTGATTCCCGAGCCGGCGCCCGAGTCTTTGAGTCCGCTGACGAGATCGTAGCGCGTCGCGCTCAACGCGGGTCCGAGACTGAAGAGCAGCGCGGCGACGCCCGCGAACAGCGTGGCGGCGGGAATGATGCGCGCGTCGGGCGTCACGGGCACGAGCAGGCCCGACGGCGCCGACGGGAGGAGCGCGAGCAGTCCTACCGTCGCGGCGTTCGCCAGAAGGACGGCGGCGACTCCCGCGGCCATCGCGAGCACCAAGGCTTCGAAGACGAGCTGGCGGACGATGCGCGCCTGCGTTGCACCGAGCGCCGCGCGGACCGCAAGCTCGCGCCGGCGAGCCGACGCACGCGACAGCAGGAGATTCGCGAGGTTGGTGCACGCCAGAAGCAGCACGAGGCCCGTCACCACGAACATCAGCAGCGCGATCACCGTCAGTGGGACGCGCGCTCCCGGTGCGAGCACGCTCGCTTGCGCGACGCGAATGCGCCGCGGCAGCGCCGTGCGTCCCGGCCGCGGAGCGCTGGCGTCGAGTTGCTTGGCGATCAGATTGAGCTCGTGCTCGACTCGGCCCGCATCGTTCGATGTGGTGCGAGCCACGGCCTGCATTCCCGTCGCGAGGAAATCGTCGAGCCGTGGCGCCGCCGGTTCGAGCGTCGCTCTCGATCTGAGCGGCACGAAGATATCCGTCGAGAGCCCGAAGATCGGCTGGAACTTGGGCGACAGCACGCCGCCGATGCTCAACACGCGTCCGTTGACCGTGACCGAACTTCCGACCGCGCGATCGACCGTGCCGAACAGCTCGCGAGCCAAGCGCGTGCTGATCATCGTCTGTGTCAGCTCGCTGTTGCCGAGCACATCGCGGCCGGCGATCGGCGCCACGCCGAGCAGCGCGAAGTAATTGCTGTCGACGAAGGCGCCGGCGTGGAGTTGTGTCGCGGCGCCGCTTCCGACAGCGAAATTCGTGACGCTATATGCCGCGACCCCGCGCAGCGAGCGTGCCGTTCGGTACTGCGCGAGGTCGGGGTACGAGAGCGGCCGATAATCGCCGCCCGTCGTTTCATAGATCTCGATGACGGTCGCGGGATCGCGCACCGGCAACGTGCGCAACAACAGGCCGTTGGCCAGCGAGAACACCGTGAGATTGGCTCCGATTCCAATCGCCAGCGAGAAGATCGCCACGAGGCTGAATCCCGGCGACTTCATCATCAGACGGATCGCGAGGCGGAAATCGTCGTAGACGCTGCGCATCATGTTCTGCCGGCTCCGAGTTGGCGATGCCTTAGTTCCGCGGCGGTACAGCCGCGACCGGTACAGCCGACACACGCTTCGCCGCGGGCGCTTCGGCCGCCATCATCTTTTCGATCGTCTCGAGCGTTGGTGCGGCCCGGAGCATTTGGCCTTGCACGACGATCGTCGGTGTCCCACTCACACCGATGCGTTGACCCAATTGTACGTCGCGCTGCACGTCGGCGTCAAACGGGGCGCGCCCGACGCACGTCTCGAACGCGCGCAGGTCGGGAACGCCGGCCTCTTTCGCGAATTGTGCCCACGGCTTGATGCCGATGGAATCCTGTTGGGCGAACAGCTTGTCGTGGTAGGCCTCGAAGCGCAGTTGCTCGTTGGCGCAGGCCGCGGCGGTGGCCGCCTGACGGGCAAAGGGGTGGATGTTCGACAGCGGATAGTTGCGAAACACGATGGCCACGCGCGACGGATTCCGCTGGCGCAAGGTGCGCAGCGTGCTTTGGACGCTCGCGCAGAAGGGGCATTGAAAGTCGGAGAATTCAACGACGCGAATTGGCGCCGACGGCGAGCCGATGACGGTGCCGTGCGACGTGAGCTCGTCCCACTGGGCGGAGACGTCGAGCGGTGGAAGGGAGACCGGCGCCGCGGCGCGCACCGGCGGGAAGAATTCGCGGCGAACCATCATGCCGGTGACGGTCAGCGCGCAGGCGACGAGCACCGCGGTGAAGGCGGTGGACAGACGGTCGAAGTTCGATCGAGGCATAAGAGGCATCCACAGCGATGAGATGAAGGGAACGAGCTCGGGTGGTGTGCGTGGCGTGGCGTGGGCGGCGGCGTGAGCGGTGCGCCACGTTCGGCGCACCGCCCGTCAAGCATCAGCCGGCGATTACGTCGCCGAGCAGTTGAACCAGCCGGACGAGCACGAGTTGCCGCAGCAGACGGCGCTCGTGAAGATCGTGCTGCAACACGCCTGATGCGTTGGTGCAATCTCGTCGGCGAGCGCGGTCTGATACGCGCCGACCGAGATCACCATGGCGGCGAGCGTATTGATGAGGATCTGCTTCTTCATGGGTCAGCCTCACGAATGAAAGAGCCTTCGCTTCCGGCGCAGGGCCGGCGAACCGAAGGCGGGTGGATGGAGTGTTACTTCGATTGAGCGGAGCAGTTGAACCAACCCGACTCGCACGTGTCGCCGCAGCAGGTGGCGCTGGTGAACACCGTGTGGCAGCACGCGGGCGGGAGGATCTCCGACTGCGCCATGAGACGAGCGGCGCCGCCGCCGACCACGACCAGCGTGGCCACGGCGTTGATGATCATGCGCTTCATGGAATCACCGTGTGGTTGAAGTGAACGAGCCGATCACGTGGATGCGCTGCACTGGAACCACCCGGCGTCGCAGGTTGCCCCGCAACATTTCACGTTCGTGATCTTCGCGTAGCAGCACGCCTGCCATGCGGAGATCTCGGTCTGTGCCTTGAGCTCACTGGCGCCGCCGACGATGACGACGAGCGCGAGCCCGTTCAGGATGAAGCGTTTCAACGGACTACCTCCGAAAAAGGGAATGTCTACGTGCCGTGAATCGCCGATGAGCGCCCGTCACGCGCGGCCGCACCGCGACGCGGCGTTCAGCAGCCGGGACGCACCACGGTGCGCCGCCGTCCGAGCCCCCGGATCGACCGTGCGAGGGCCATACGAAACCTCGAAAACGCGTCATGAGAGTTCACTGATGCTCAGCGTCTCGTGATCGGAGGAGAACCTAAACAGACGTCGTGAGCGGTCCGTGTGCGGTCCGTGTGCGGTCCGTTGGCGCTCCGTGAGCGACGCGTGAGCGATGCGCGGGCGATGCGCGGGCGATGCGCGGACGATGCCCGGACGATGCAAAAACGGCCGCTCGTCGGAACGAGCGGCCGTTTCACAAGTTCAAGCAGAGAACACCGAGCTACGCGCGCTCAGCCCCCGAAGAAGCCTCCGCGACCGCCGCCCGCGCGACCCGGCCGCACCTGGCGGATCGCCTGGTTGTCCAGGAACAGCGCGATGTACGCCGGCAACTTCCGAATCTGCTCGGCGGTGAGGAGCTGCTTCGCCGCGGGACCGTAGATCGACATCTCATCCAACGACTTGTTCTGCGCCGCGCTCACGCGCGTGTAGGCTTCGTCGAGGTCGTACTTCTCGGGCAGGCCGGCGAGATACTTCGCGACGGGCGTCCAGATCGAGTCGATGACCTTGCCGTACGTCTTGTTCAGGATGGCGATGCTGTCGGCGACGTTGTCGCTCAACTGCAGCGAATCCTGCTGCCGCAGCATCTGCTCGAACGGATTCGGATAGCTGCGAATGTACTGCTGCTTGAGCTGCTGCTCGCTCGCCTTGTTGCCCTTGCCGCCGCGGCCGCCGCGCAGGCGCAGGAACAGATCCTGGCGTTCGCGTTACGGTCCAACGTCGACGCGCACGTCGAGCGTGAGCTGCATCGGCGCGAGATTGAGCGCGCTCGCCTGACGGTTGGCGCCGAAGCGTGGATTGACGTCGTACTTGTAGCTGTTGGTCGCCGGATCGAAGCCGCGCACGAACAGCAGGTTCGGATCGGTGAACGACGGCGCGCCCCAGCCGTGCAGGTTGTTCGATCCGTGGATCAGCGCGTCCAGCCCGGTGAGCGGGTTGGCGATGCCGAGCGAGATCGTGGCGCGATCGGGAACGACCTTCATCGCCTGCGAGATCAACGACACGCGCAGGCTCAAGCTCGTCGACCACGGGCCCTCGCAGCTGTTCATGCCCGCGACGGAGTTGAGCTGCTTCTTGAGGCAGTCCCGAACCGACGACGGCGCGGTGTTGAGCAAATTCTGCATCGCGGAGGACAGCGTCGCATCGCTGGTCTTGCTCGGATCGTAGACGAACGCGCGGTCGTTGTTGTAGCCGTCGCCATTCACGTCGCCGGAGACCATCGGTGTGAACGGATTGCCCGACTGGACCCGGCCGAACGCCGTGAAGCTGACCGCCTGCTTGAGCGTGTAGCCCAGGGTGTAGGTGAACTGGTGGCGCCAGTCGCCGTTGGCGCGCGCCCACTGCGTGAGATAGGGATCGCTGGCCGTCGTGCCGCCGCCAAAGCCGCGCGTCTCGGCCGTCACCTTCTGCCAGATGTACGTCAGGTTCCACTGGAACGACGAGTTGAACGCGATGGGCGAGACACCGAACGACAACTGCGAGCTGTGCGACTTGAGGTCGGACAGGAAGTCGGTGACCTGCGCGTAACTCTGCGTGACGCGCGCGTCGCGCGACAGAATCGAGCCGGTGACCGGGATGATGCTGGTCGGATTCACGTAGACCGGCCGGTTTTCCGTCGGCAGCGTGAACCGCGCGACACGGTCGAAGTTCAGATCGATCTGACTTTGCTGATTCAAATTCAGTGAATACGTCGCGCCGCTCGAGAGTCGGAAGCGGTTGTTGAGCACCGGCGCGTTCCACTGGAGATTCGCGCGCCAGCTGCGCTGCGGGATGTAGTCCGGCGCGAACAAGGTGACGTTCGGCACCGTGCTCGAGAAGGCCGTCGTCCCGCCGGCGCACGTCGTGGGAATGGAGCCCGTGCTCTGCAGGTAATCGATCCAGTTCGGAACCGGCACCGCCGCGCCGACACAGCTCAATTGCTGCGCCGCGTTTGGCAGGCCGGTTTGATCGACCGCGCCGGCGATGAGCTGCGAGTTCGGAAGATTCTGGAACTCGCCGATTCCGCCGGAAACCTGACCGCGCGAACCGCGGAACGCGCCCTCGAACCCGCCGATCTGCGGATTGGTCCCGTACGTCCAGCTGAAGCCCAGGCGCGGACTCACGTACAGGCCGCGCGGAACCGCGTCGTTGCGCTTGCCGAAGACCGAATCGAGCTGTGCGTTGAACTGCGGATTGCCCTGGAAGTCCGAGCCGTCGAGGCGCACGCCGTACGTGATCTGCAGACGCGGCGTGCGGCGATACGCGTCGCCGAGCCACGCCGACGCACCGAGATCGTCACCCAGGCGGCGATTCACGAACAGACGGCGGCTGTAGCTCGCCGGAATGCCGTTCTGAAAATCAGACAGCGAATTGTAGACGAACGTGCCGAAGCGGTTCGTCGTGTTGTCCTGCGAGTAGCGATTGTAGCGGAAGTCCTGGCCGAACTTGAAGCGATGCTTATTGTCGAGGCTGATCCACGACAGCTCGTTCTGAAATTCGCCGCTCGTCGTCACCGAGTTGCGCGGCAGTCCGGTGTTGCCGCCGAACACCAGGCTCGACACGCCGGCGTTTCCGTCGGCGAACGTGGAGTTCACGCGGACGCTGGCGGAGGGCAACTCGACGTACGGATCGCCCTGAGACTTGGAGACCTGGAACGAGCCGCTCGTCTGATCGAGGAAGTTGTCGAAGAAGTACGCCGAGTGACGCGCCTGCAGCGTGCCGCCGTAGTTCTGCGTTTCGCCGCCGTGAATCGGCACCGCGGTCGTCTGGAGGCTCGTGGCGTCCTGACCGTTCCACCGGCCACTCAGCGTGACGTTGTAGTTGTGCCCACCACTCGGCGCAAAGTCGAACGACGAGAGGAACGAGCCGTTCTGCGTGAGGTGCTGGCTCGGAATCGCCGACGTGGACGTCGGGATGTTGAGACCACTGAGCATCGTGAGCAGGCGCGCCACGGAATCGGCCGACACGCCGACGCGCTCAAGCGCGAGCGGATCGGTGTTGAGCAAATCCTGAAGGTTGTTCGCGCGGCGTCCCACCTGCCACGAGAACGAGTAGAACGCCTTGTCGTAGGTGAACGGGCCCGCCGCGTTGCCGCTGAATTGCAAGTTCGTGAATTGCTGGCCGAGCTGGCGACCGATCGCGTCCGTGTACTGGAGACTCGGCGCGTCCACCGTTTGATGGATGGACCGCACCTTGTAGTTGGTGCCGCTGGTGGTGCGCAACGAGATCTGCGCGCCCGAGAAGCCGCCGCGCGAGGGGTCGAACGTGGAGGTCGTGACGCGCGTTTGTGTCGTGGCGTCTCGCGGCAGATCGCTCGAGCCGAAGTTCAGGCCGTTGAGCGTGATGTTGTTCTGATCGCCGCCGAGTCCGAGGACGGAGAATTGATTCGCGGCGCCGTCCGAGCCCGGGATGAGCGTGATGCCCGGCAGCGTCGCGGCCATCGCCGAGAGATCGCCGAGCACGTCGAGCGGCATGTTCGCCGTGTTGAGTGATTGCTCACGACTGCCGGCGTCGAGCGCGTTGCCGTTCTGATCGGGACGTTGGCGGCCGGCGTTGACCCGCACCGCCTCGAGCGTCACCGCGGTCTTCGACATCGATGCGTCGGCGACGAGAATGTCTTCGTCGATCTCGCGCTTCACCTCGAACCGCGTGGGCTGAAAGCCGATGCCGGTGTAGGCCATCATGTAATCGCCGCCGCCGCCGCTGAAGATGATGGAGAAGCGGCCATCCTTGTTCGTCTTTACCGTGCGCGACGTCTGACTGACGAGCGACGTCGCGGTGACGGTGACGTTTTCGACAGGCTTCTTGTCTGGGCCGACGACGCGGCCGCGAATGATGTCGGCATCCTGCGCGAACAATGAAGCGCGCGGGGCGACGAGTGCGATCGCCGCGATCGCGAGGGCGTATAGGAAACGACGGGGAGACACGATCAACCCGGGTTCGGAGGGTACGTAGTTGGGTGGTTGGACACCCTATCTACGCGCGCCGTGGCCGCGGGGTTGGGCTGGATACTATGGGAGCCCGGTAGAGGAATCTTTGTGCAGGCTCCCGAGCGAACCCGTGCCTACACTTTCTGCTTCTTCGCCTTGAACGCCGCGATGAACGCTTGTGCATCGGATTCGCTGAACACGGCATCCGAGTCCGAGTCGTGCTTGTCGCGCTCGAACAGATGCATCGGCTTGCCGTTGTTGTCGTAGAAGCGCAGCATGCCGTCCTCGTAGCGCACGTCGGAGATCTGGGAGACGGGGAACTCCATGTCGTGATCGAGGGCGGTCGCCACCGTGCCCTTCACGAATTTCTCGATGCCCGCGCCGAAGCCGTTGCCCTTCACGGCGGACGTGTCGGTTTCGCGCTTGATCTTGTCGCGCACGCGCTGGCCGAAGCCCGCGACGACGGAATCGCCGATCAATGCGATCTCGACCGAGCTGTCCTTGCTCGGCACGCGAATGTCGCCCGGGCCGAGCACGCGCGACGTATCGCGCGCGACGAACTTGACGCCCTTGACGTCGGAGCCGGCAGAAACGACGCGAACGTCGCCCTTGCAGGCGGTGGCGGCGGCGGCAAACAGGACCATGCCGATGAGCGATCGATGACGAGCGATGACAGGCGACACGAATGACTCCTCTCTCTGGCGGACCCGGCGTTCCTTGGAGGACATAACGTGCAGCGGGTGCGGCCAGGTTTCAATCGGCCCGGCGGACGGAGGCGCGCCGCCATATTGACATCTAGGTGTACTAGAGTACATAGTACACCATGCTGCCGTTCCCGATCACCCTCGAGCCTGGTGATTCGCCGTACCGCCAAATCGTCTACGCCGCGACCAGAGCCATGGTCTCGGGCGAGCTCGAGGCCGGCGCGCGATTCCCGTCGGTTCGCGAGCTGAGCCAGGCGCTCAAGATCAATCCGAACACCGCGCAGAAAGCGATCGCCGAGCTGATTCGCGATGGCCTGCTCGAGGTGCGGCCGGGCATCGGAACGGTGGTCGCGGCGCGGCGGAAGTCGTCGGCGGCCGAGCGGCGCGCGTTGCTCTCGCGCGAAGTCGAGCAGCTCATCGTCGAAGCGAAGCGTCTCGGGCTCGAGGAGTCCGACGTCGTGCACGCGGTGTCGCTTCGCTGGACGGAACTCTTCGGTGACAAAGGCAGGAGGCCCTGATGTGCGCATCGGTGTCCGCACGAACGTCCGCGGTCGAGGCAAGTCGCGTCACCTATCGCTACGGCCAGATCGAGGCGCTCAGCGATCTCGATCTCTCCATTCCGCAAGGCGCGCTCTACGCGCTGCTCGGCGCCAACGGATCGGGAAAGACGACACTTCTACAAATACTCATGGGCGTGCGTCGCGCCATGCGTGGGAGCGTGTCGCTGTTCGGCGTCGACAGTCGCGCGCTGGGATTGCGGGAACGCGCGACGATATCGTACATCGCCGAAGGGCAGCCGCTGCCGGAATGGATGACGCTCGCGCAACTCGAGGCGTACGTCGCGCCGCTGTACGCCACGTGGGATACGGCGCTCGCCGCCGAGCTGCGCGAGCGATTCGGCCTGGACGCCACGCGAAAGATCGGCGCGCTGTCGCGCGGGCAGCAGATGCAAGCCGCATTGCTCTGCGCACTGGCGCCGCGTCCGCGGCTGCTGGTGATGGACGAGCCGTTCACGGGCATGGACGCCGTGGTGAAGGATGATCTCGTGCACGGTCTCCTCGAATCGTCCGGCCGCGGCGACTGGACGGTGCTGGTATGCTCGCACGACATCGGCGAGTTGGAGCTGCTTGCCGACTGGGTGGGTGTGCTCGACGCGGGGCGCATGTTGTTGTCGGAGCCGATGGACGTGTTGCAATCGCGATTCAAGCGCATCGAAGCGGCGATCGGCGGCGATGCGAGTGTCGAGACGGTGATCGCACGGCAGACGGCGGAGTGGATGGCGGTCGAGCGCGCGGGCCGGCGGATGACGTTTCTCGTGAGCGACGCCGATGCGGACGTCGAGCAACGCGTGGCGCGCGAGCTGCCGCCGGGTTCGCAGGTGGCGGTACGCGACGCATCGCTGCGCGAAATCTTCGTCGCGCTGGCGCGGAGCGCGCGGCGCACGCGCGCGACGCGCGTCGATTCGGCACGTACACAGGAGGTCGCGTGAGTTGGATCAGACAAGCGGCGCACGTGTTCCGCAAAGACGTTCGCCAGTGGCCATGGCAGGTGTTCGTGTACTTCGTCGTGGTGAGCGTGACGGTTCTTCGCGCCGAAGATCGGTTCGGCCTGGCGGGAATCGCGAGCGGGGTCATGATGATGGTCACGACGCTGTTTGGTATGGTGTTCGTGACCATGGTCGTGCAGTCCGACTCGCCGACACGGCCCAATGCATTCTGGGGCACGCGACCCTTTCATTCATCGGCGCTGCTTGCCGCGAAGCTTGGCTTCGCGGTCGTCATCGTGATCGGGATGGCGGCGGCGGGACAGGTCATCGCGCTGACTGGGTGGAACGTGCCGGCGACGACGGTCGTGCGAGTCACACTCGGCGGCGCGTTCGCGTATTTGATGTGGCTCTTCGCGGCCATGACGATCGCGGCGCTCACGCGCGATCTGCGGAGCGCCATCGTGGCATTCCTGTGCATGCTCGTCGGCGTCAGCGTCGTGATGGGCATCGCGTCGAACCCGATCGTAACCGGCGCGAGCGCGCGGATGGTCCACGGCTGGGGGAGCGCAATTGCGAGAGTACTTGGCGTTGCCGTGCCCGTCGCGCTGCTCGCGTTTCTCTATCGACGCCGCGACGTCCGCTATCGTGCATGGGTCGCCGCGGCGGTGGTGTTTGTCCTGTTCTTCATCGCCGCGTTCGACACGGTGCCGAGCGAGGCGGATGCGCGCCCCACCGGTCCGGCAGTTCGTCTTCGTGCGACGCTGAGCACCAGCCCAGTGTTGCGCGAGGTGCACGTCCGCCTGTCGGCGATCGACGCGCCGGCGAATCAACGGCTGTCGTTCTTCGTCGACTCCAGCGTTGTCCATCTGAGTAATGGAACGTCGTTGCACGCGGCGGGCGGTCAGCGCCCGCCGGTGACGGTGCACCCGGCGATGCTTCCAACTCCGGGCGCCATTCGATGGTTGGGGGATTCACGCAACGGCCAGTACGTCACCGAAGCCGTGCTGCCATTGACGCCGCAACAAAGCCACGTGGCGGCTATCGGCGTTGTTTCCGCCGATGTTTGGGGAAAGCTGTATGTCGCGGTGCCGGGCGAGCTCGCGGACTTGCCGCTCGCGGCGGGTGCGTCGGTGGCGCGCGACGGAACGCGCATTCGCATCGCACAGGTCGACGTCGAACCCGACGCGGCATCCGCGGACATCGTGACGTCGTACCTCGCGGACGCCGCGACCGGATTGGCGGAGGGTCCTCTGACTTACACCATGGTCAGCCCGCGATTCGGCGAAGGCACACTTACGGAGCAACGCAACTCGTCGGGAGGCTCGGGTTCGATGGTATTGCCGGCGTCCGTCGCACGTTCGGATTCCACGCGCTTCGAGGCCGTGACGCCTCGCGAAGACCGCGGGATCACGATGGCGCCGGGTTGGTTCACCGGCGCCAGGCTCGTCGTGTTCCAGTGGAAATCACTCGGCCACTATTCCACGCGCGTGTCGACGACGCCCTGATCGCCGAGCATTACTTCTGGCTCGCGACCTCGACTTGCTTCAGCTCGAGATACAGCGTTCCCACCGGCAGCTTCGACTTGAGTCGCAGCAGGGTGTGGCTGCTGTCGTCCGAGAACCAGACTTCTGCGTTGCCGTTCTCGGAGAAGAGGCCTTTCGACTTGATGAGCGGCTTCACGACGATCGCGTCGAACTCGCCGGCGGGCACCTTGATGTGCTCGCGGCGATCGACCTTGATGATCACCGGATTCTTCGCCGGCTGATAATAGCGATCGAATGAGTACGTCTTGCCGACTTCGAGCGGCACCGAGCGCATGAAGTAGATGAAGGACCCTTCGTCGAGCGGCTGGGAGACGCTTGGATTTTCCTCGCCGTTGCGGACGTAGACTTTCCGGTCGGGATAGAAGTCGTAGACCTTGTCGTTGTGGTACGAGGTCTCGTCGATGTGCTGGACGTGATGCAACGACACGAGGCTGGTGGTGTCGAACCAGCTTTCATAATGATCGTTCACGTGAAAGAACAACACGCGTCCTCTCACGTCGAAGATCGTATGGTAGGTCGGGCGGCCGCGGATGGTCGAAATGTCTTCCACGCTCATGCTCGCCTCGCCGGCGCTCATGAAGTTGACCTTCGCGGCGTAGTCCAGCTTCTCGCCGACCTTAAACGGGACGTGAAAGGCGGTCGGCTCTTCGGCCGGCTGCCGAGCGGAACTGACACGAACGACGCCGGCGCCGCCAGTCAGGCTGGCGGCGGCCGCAAGTAGAAGTACGGTGCGCATGGTACGTCCCGTACACTCATATCCCGTGCCGGATTCATTCTAGCGGACGCGGCCATGGGATGAGCCGGTGCCAGAGCCCCCGTCCGTCGCGGCCGTGCTCCATCGCGAAGCGGGTCGCCGACGCCGTCTACTTTAGATTTTTCTAACGACGTCCCTGGGCGCCACCGACAGGAAATCCTCGCCGGGATTGATGAAGCGATCCTTCTCGGCGCCGTACTGCCGCTCGTACAGCTGGCGATAACGTCCGCCGAGGGCGAGCAGCTCGCGATGCGTTCCGCGCTCGACGATTTGCCCGTCCTCGAGCACGAGGATCTGATCGGCGCTCTCGATGGTGGAGAGCCGATGCGCGATGACGAAGGTCGTCCGGCCGCGCCGGAGCGATCGGAGGCCGTCGCGGATCATCGCTTCGCTTTCGCTGTCGAGGCTCGACGTGGCCTCGTCGAGAATGAGAATGCGTGGATCGGCCAGCACGGCGCGCGCGATCGCGACGCGCTGGCGCTGGCCGCCGGACAGCTTCACGCCGCGTTCGCCGACGATCGTGTCGTAGCCCTGCTCGAAGCGCGACACGAACTCGTCGCAGTGCGCGATGTGCGCCGCGGTGCGAATCTCTTCGTCGGTCGCGCCCGGCTTGCTGAAGGCGATGTTCTCGCGGACGGTGCCGTCGAAGAGGAAATTGTCCTGCATCACGACGCCAACCTGCGAGCGGTAATCGCGCAGCCGCAGGTTGGCGATGTCGTGTCCGTCCACGAGCACGCGGCCGCTGTGCGGGTGGTTGAATGCCATCACGAGGCCGATCAGCGTGCTCTTGCCGGATCCGCTCGAGCCGACGAGCGCGGTCGTCGAACCCGCGGGCGCCGCGAACGAGACGTGCTTGAGCACCGGCGTGTTCGCGACGTACTCGAAGCTCACGTCGTGGAATTCGACGGTGCCTTCGACGTCGGCGATCGATTCCTTCGACGCGTCGGATTGATCCTCGGTCGCCATGTTGCGGATCTCGGCGATGCGGTCGAGTCCCGCGAACGCTTCACTGACCTGCGTGCTGATCGACGAAATCTGAATGAGCGGCGCGGCGAGGAGGCCCATGAAAAAGACGTACATGAACATGTCGCCCAGCGTCATCGAGCCGTTCAGCACCGAGTGGCCGCCGATGACGATGAGCAGCACGCCGACGATCCCGATCACCAGCGCCGCGCCCGCACCGACGGCGGACGTGCCGGTGATGGTCTTGGCGACGTTGCGAAACAGCTTGTGCGCGCCGCGCGCGAAGACGAGCCGCTCGCGCGCTTCGGCGGTGTAGACCTTGACCAGGCGAATTCCGCCGACCGTCTCGGTCAGACGCCCGGTGACTTCGGCGGTGATCGCGCCGCGGTCGCGGAAGAGTGGGCGTAGACGCTTGAACGCGGTCGTCATCGCGTAGCCGAAGGCGGCCAGTGCGACGACGGTGGCTCCGGTCAGCTTCCAGTTCACATAGAACAGAATGCCGACCGCCATGAGCGCGGTGAGGATGCTGCCAAGGAGTTGAATGAGGCCGGTGCCGACGAGGTTGCGCACGCCTTCGGCATCATTCATGATGCGCGAGATGACGACGCCGGTCTTCGTCGAATCGAAGTACGAGACGGGCAGGCGAAGGACGTGAGCCTGAACGCGTTTGCGCATCTCGGTGATGGCGCGCTGTGCCGCGATGCTCACGACCTGCGACAGCGAGAACGAGGTGGCGGCCTGCACGATCGTCGCAATGGCGGCGATGCCGGCGAGCGGCATGAGCATCTTCGCGTCGTGCTTCGTGATGACGTCATCGATCAGGTACTTGGACGTCCACGGGAGCACGAGCCCGGAGAGGCGATTGACGATCATCAGCGCGAGACCGATGCTGAGCGAGCGGCGATGGTCTCGAACCAGCTCGCGAGCCTCGGCCCAAGCGCGGGATTTGTCGTACTTGGCCATAGAGGCAATCTAGCGGGCGGAGAGGGGCGCCGCCTGGGCATGCTCGAGTCGCCGAGGACAAGAACAATACCACGACAAGGTCGGACAAGATCTGACTAAATCGGGACGGCTCTCCAGTGTACGGGTGAGAGAGATCTGCGCGCCGATCAACAGATCTGGTCAGATTTTGTCTGATCTGGTCGCATTGAGGCGGTTGTGTTCCGCGCTATCGCCGGCGTAGAATGGCGCGATGAAAATTTGTTCGCTTCTCGTTAGCCTTCTCTTATTCGGCGCGACACCGGGAGAAGCACAAGCGCCTCCCGCCATCCAGCGCGAGTTTCGCGCGATCTGGGTCGCCACAGTCGCCAACATCGACTGGCCGTCCAAACCGGGACTCTCTACCTGGGATCAGCAGCGCGAGCTGCTCGCGATACTCGATCGCGCGGCATCACTCCATCTCAACGCCGTGATACTTCAGGTTCGTCCGGGTGCTGATGCGTTCTACGCATCGCCGTACGAACCGTGGTCGCAGTTTCTCACCGGGCGGCAGGGCCGCGCGCCGGAGCCGCCGTGGGATCCACTCGCGTTCGCGGTCGAGCAGGCGCACAAGCGCGGGCTCGAGCTGCACGCGTGGTTCAATCCGTATCGCGCCGCGTACACGCGAGACACCGCGTTCGCGGCGTCGCACATCACGCAGAAGGATCCCGCGGCGATCTGGCGCTACGATCGATTTTTGTGGATGGATCCGGGCGACGCCGACGTCCGACGCCGTTCGGTGCGGGCCATCGTGGACGTCGCCAAGCGATACGACGTCGACGGCATCCACATCGACGACTACTTCTATCCGTATCCGGTAAACGACGCGTCGGGGAAGCAGATCGATTTTCCGGATTCGCTCACATACGCGCGATACGTCAAGTCGGGTGGCACGCTCGCCAAGGACGCCTGGCGGCGTGACAACGTGAACAAGCTCGTCGAAGCGCTCTACAAAGGAGTGCATGCGGCGAAGCCATGGGTGAAGGTCGGCATCAGCCCGTTCGGCATTTGGAGACCGGGCAATCCGGAACAGATCAAGGGCTTCGACGCATACGCCGAGATTTACGCCGATTCCAAGTTGTGGCTTCAGAAAGGGTGGGCCGACTATTTCGCGCCGCAGCTCTACTGGCCGATTGCCCCACCGCAGCAGAGTTTTCCCGTGCTGCTCGACTGGTGGCGATCGGTGAACGTCAAAGGCCGCCATATCTGGCCGGGGCTCGCGACGTATCGCATCGCCGAGAATAGCGCGCGCCGGATTCCGGCGCAGGAGATTCTCAACGAGATCGACACCATGCGCGTGCGCGCGACGGACATTGGACACATCCACTTCAACACGACGGTCTTGATGAAGGATGCGGACAGCGTCGACGAACAGTTGATGACCCGATACGCACAACCCGCGTTGATTCCGGCATCGCCGTGGCTCGGCGCGAAACCGCCGGCGCGTCCGCGTGCGGCGTTGGCGCTCGACGCGGAGACGAAGGAGCCCATCGTGAAACTCGTACCGGCCGCGAAAAGTTTGGTGTGGCTCTGGACGGTGCGCTCGCGCGCCAACGGCGTGTGGACGAGCGAGGTGTTGCCGGGCTGGCTGCGGTCGCATCGATTGCCGTTCGCGGCGGACTCGGTGGTCGTGACGGCGGTGAGCCGAACCGGTGTCGAGAGCGCGGTGGTGACTGCGCGATGAACGCTCCACACACACCGCGGGCGAATCGCCGCTTGCTGCTGGCGTTACGGCGGCTGTCCATCGAAGTATTCGTGGGATTCATCGGCGTGTATGCCGCGTTCGCGCTCGCGGCGTATAAGGACCGACGCGACCTCACCGATCGTCGTCACCAGCTCAAGCGGGCGTTGATCGCCGAGATCACGCCGTTGTTGGAGAATGATGAGAGGAACCTGACGAACGGCGGCTACAAACACATCGCCGTTACCGTCGATTCCGCGATCAAAGCCGGCAAGAAGGTCATCCCGCCGCCACTCACCGAACCGGTCGGGCTCAACATGGACCTGTGGGAGGCGGCGAAGCAATCGGGTGGGCTCACCGTGATGGACGTACCGACCTTCGTGAAGGTATCACAGTTCTATAACAACTGGTCGACGCAGATGGTGTATTACTCCCAGCTGCGCGACGTGTCGATCAACATCATTCTCCCCAATGCCGATCGCGGACCGTCGGCGTTCTACGACGCGCGCACGGGCGCGCTCCGGCGAGACGTCTCGTTCATCTATTTTCCGAACCTGCTTTCGCTGGACCGCCTGGCGAACGAGGGCGTAAAACTCGGCAAAGACGTCATCGCTCAACTCGCCAAGGACACGATTTAGTCGAGTCCAGAGCCGCGTGGGAGAACGGCGATTGCGTTAGAAGATCCGTATGATCCGTCGCGCAGCCACGGTGGGAACGAGCAGGACCATACGAATCTTCGTTTCAGCCGCCTTCGCGTTTGCGGCGGCCTGCGGAGCAAGCACAACGGAGCCGGCTCGCGATACGACGAAGTCGACCGTCGCCGACGTCGCCGCCAAAGTCGCGCAGGCGGCCGCGGCCGTGACCGGCCAGGATGCTCCGATCGCGAATAATTACGAGAAGGGGCACTACGTGGGCTTCGACACGCACACGTATCCCGGCACCGCCACGATGAAGACGTGGAAGAACACGCCGGGCTCGCCGTACTCATGGGTCGGCTACTATCTGCCCTCGCCGTGTCATGACGACAAATCGTGGACGGGCAAACGCGACACGCTCGTCGCGATGGGCTGGGGGATGGCCGTCGTCTACGTCGGCGAGCAAACGTGGGGCAAGACGCCGCGCCCGCTGACGGCCGCGCAGGCCGATGCGCAGCGGAAGAAGAGCGACTGCTCGACGGATCTCGTGAGCGCCGCCGAGGGAACGTTGAACGCGGATGACGCGACCGCGAAGACGAAGGCCGAGGGATTTCCGCCGGGCGCCGTCGTGTTTCTCGACTTGGAGCGGATGGAGACGATTCCCGACGCGATGCGCGCGTACTATCGCGCATGGACGGCGCGCATGCTCGCGAACGGCGTGTATGTGCCGGGCTTCTACGCGCACGAGCACAACGCGCAGTCGATTTACGACGACGTCATGCAGGACTTCAAGGCGGCGGGCCGCACCGACGAGCCGCGCTTCTGGATCGCGGGCGGCAAGGGCTTCGATACGGGCCGCGCACCGCAGGACGTGGGCTACGCGTTCGCCGGCATGTGGCAGGGCGTGATCGACGTGGCGCGCAGCGTCGCGAACATCAAGCTGCCGGTCGACGTGAACGTCGGCGCCTGGGCATCGCCATCGGAGTCGGGCACGGCGACGCAGTAATCTCGCGGAACGGCAACGGCAGGGCGGCGGCACCGCAGCGGCACCGCGGCGGCACCGCAGCGGCACCGCAGCGGCAGGCTGCCGCGCGCGCCGATCCGTGGTACATTCGCAGCCCGACACGGAATCTTCGAGGCTCGTTTTCATGAAAAAACTGATCATCTCGGCGCTGCTGCTCGGTGTGGCGGCGGCGCCGATGCTGGCGCAGGACACGGCCAATGGGCGCGGACGCGGCGCGGCGGCGGGGCGACGCGGCGGTGGTGGCCGCCCATGGATGGGACCGATGGACTCGACGCGCGCGCGCGAGCTGTACGTCAGCCGCGATCCGGGTGATTTGCGCGGCTGTTCGCCACAGCAGTGCGAACGCGACATCGAGCGCAAACGTGTCAACGACAGTATCTACACCGCGCACGCGCCGGGCAATTACGAGTTTCAGAAAATCAAATACAAGAGCCGGCCGGACGGGCTCGAGATCCCGGCGTATCTGTACTCGCCGATCAACAAGGGGTCGGCGAAGCATCCCGTGCTCGTCTGGGTGCATCAGGGGCTGCACGCCGATTGGGATCTCGACGTCTTTCCGTGGGTGATCGAAGCGGTGAAGCAGGGGTACGTCGTGCTGGCTCCGGACTATCGCGGCAGCACGGGCTATGGCGACGAGTGGATGCGGAAGATCGATTACGGCGGCAAGGAGGTGGACGACGTCCTCTCGTCGGTCGACTACCTCGCGACGCTGCCGTACGTGGACATGAAGCGGCTGGGCATCATCGGGTTCAGCCACGGCGGGTTCATCACGGCGCACATCCTCTTTCGCGCCGACAATCCGTTCAAGGCCGGCGCGGCGATGGTGCCTGTGACGAATCTGATATTCAGACTCTCTGATCACGGCCCGGGTTATGCCCGCGACTATGCGGCCGAGGAAGGCATTCACGGCATGCCCTGGGAGTCGGGCTGCGGCGAGCAGCACGACCGCAGCTGCATCGACGTGTACATGGAGCGGTCGCCCGTCTTTCACGTCGAGAATCTCAAGGTGCCGATCCTCGTGCACGTGGCGACCAACGACTGCGACGTGTTCTTCCGCGAAAACCAGCAGATGGTGTACACGCTCCGCGCGCTCAAGCCGGAGCTGGCGGAGACGAAGATCTACGTGAATCCGCCGCCCGGGCGCTCAGGCTGCGGCCACACGTTCAGCCGCCGCGTGAATCCCGAGACGCTTGCGCGTGACGACTCGCCCGAACAGATCGATTCGTGGAATCGGGTGTGGGGGTTTTTTAGGAGAAATTTGAAATAGGGCGTATGGGCGTATGGGCGTATGGGCGTATGGGCGGAACGGCAAACGGCGACAAAAACGTCGCATCGGCGTTAGCCGTTCACGCCCAGCGCCCAGCGCCCAGCGCCCAGCGCCCAGCGCCCAGCGCCCAGCGCCCAGCGCCTAGGTCAAGTCGAGCTGCCGCTGCAGCGAATCCGGATCGATGTCCGGGGATTCATTCGCCGAGAACGCGTAGGCGCGCACGTCGAACTTGCGCGCGAGCGCGATGAACAGGCGATACGGAAGTTTGGATGATGCCGAAGGCATCCTGCGCTCGCTACCGTCCGGCGATGCGCTGTCGTAGACTCGCCACAGCTCGCCGTAGCGGCTGACGAGAAACACCGACGTGAACTGCTGGATGACGCGTGGCTCAGCGCCATCCGCGGGGAGGACCGCCAAAGCGGCGGCCACACTGCTCGGTGGAACCATGGGGTTGTTGACTCCGCGGGGGACCCGTCGTCGGATCCGTGACCGGAACTGCGGGGAACCTACGTGGGCCGAATATGAAGCGGTCGGAGCAATTCCACAACAGTGAAGTGGACAAAATGTCAGATCTTGTCTATCCGACCTCCGGCACCCACCGGCCCACCAGCTAACGCACGCGGTCCCCGCCGATCGACCCACGACGGTCGTCGACCACGAAATGCGACCGCGCCGGCATCGCGACCGCCGGCAACGTCCCGGCATTCATCGTCGCGCTGTCCGGAATCAGCCCCTCGCGATTCAGCAGGAACGCCACCACCGCGTACGTCTGATCCGCGCTCAGCGATCCGGGCGCCGTGAGCGGCATCGCGCGGCGGATATAGCCGTACAAGGTCGTCGCGTACGGCCAGTAGTTGCCGATCGTGCGCGGGATCTTGTAATCGCTCGCGAAGTTGAACGTACCCTTGGGCCCGCCGACCAACTGCGGGTACGCCGCGCCCTTGCCCTCGCCGTTCGCGCCGTGACACGACGCGCAGTTGGCCGCGAACACACCCGCGCCCTGCGCCGCCGTTCCGCTCCCGGCCGGCAACCCGTCGCCGTTCGGCGACACGTCGATGTTCTCCGCCGCGATCGTTTCGGCGGACGGCGTGTGGCCGAGCGAGAAGTGGCGCGGATCCTTGTCGCCCAGGTAGTCGTCGCGCGTGTCGAACTTGCAGGCCGTCGCGCTCAGGGGGGCCAGCGCGAGCAGCAGCAGAAGAATGCGTCTCACGTGTTCGCCTCGAAGGTCACGGTGCCGTCGGACGCCACGCGCCAGGCACGGATGGGATTGAAGTGGTAGTCGGTGCCCGGTCCGCGCACCTTCACGAGCTGCGACATCGTCGGCTGCACATAGCCCTGATCGTCCACCGCCCGGCTCATGAGTAAAGTCTCATGACCGTCCCACTGCCACATGTACTCGAAGCGCACCGCCGACTTGTTCGTGAGCGGCGTGAGCAGCTCGGCGTTGCTCCACGTCCTTCCGCCGTCGGTGCTCACGTCGACGTGCGCGATCTTTCCCCGACCCGTCCAGGCGAGACCGGAAATGCGCCACCATCCCGGGCCCGTCAGCTTTTCAGGATAGGCGGGCGATGTGATGATCGACTTCGCGTCCATCTCGAAGCTGAACTGGCGCACCTTGTCGCCCGGCAGCGGATCGGTGTACTTCGACGTCTCCCAGCGCGTCATGAACGGCTCGGTGCCGAGCTTGATGCGACGCAGCCATTTCACGTTGGTGTTGCCTTCGTAGCCCGGCAGCAGCAGGCGAATGGGGAAGCCCTGCTCGGGTCGCAGCGGCTCGCCGTTCTGTGCCCAGGCGATCATCGCGTCGTCGCGACCCTTGCTCACCGGAATGCTCCGGGCGAGGAGGGACGCATCGCCGCCCTCGGCGAGGAACCACTTGGCTTCACGCTTGATGCCGACCTCGCGAAACAACGTCGCGACCGGAACGCCGGTCCATTCGCTGTTGCTGAACATGCCGTCGACTTGCTGCGGCGTCATGTTGGGCTTGGGGCTGCGGTACGCGGCGCGCCCATTGCCCGAGCACTCGACGAAGTGCACGCGGGTGACGGATGGAAAGCGCTTGAGATCCGCCATGGTCAGCTCGAGCGGACGATCGACCAGTCCGTGAATGAGCAGCGTGTGCTTCGCCGGGTCGATCGTGGGAATGCCGGCGTGAATGCGCGCGAAGTGCAGATCGGACGGCGTGATCGTGCCGGCGAGATCCTGCAATGGCGTGAGCGTGGTGCCCGTGATCTCGCCGACCGGTGCGCGCTGCGGCTGCACGAATGGCGAGCGCTCGCCGACGGCAGTGGTCGGAGTCCCGGGTGCCTTGGTCGGGTCGGGCGGCGACTGGGTCGGCCCCGCCGGCTGCTGCGCAATGTGAGCCGCTTGTTGCTGGGCATCGAGCGGCAGGTTGGTCAGCAGCACGCCACCGGCCGCTGTTGCCGCGCCGGCCAACAGCGCGCGGCGACTGATTGATGGATCGCTCATGAGTATTCCTTAATTACCTGCGAAGTACCGACGCCGGCGCGGCGACGATCGCCGCCGACGGGTTCGTGGTGCGCGGAATCAACTTCGGTGGATGGAACGCCTTGTGGCCCTTCGTGCCGTACGGGACATCCGCGGGTGCGCCGCCCTGCGGCCAATCCGTTTCCTTGCCGGGTGAGTCGGGCCGCGGCAGCGACGTGATGTACGCCGCCACGTCGTACGCCTGCGCGTCGGTGAGCGTGCCGGGCCGATCCCACGGCATGTTGTGGCGAATGAACGACGCGGCGCGCTCGACGCGCGCCATCGACGCGCCGATGCTGAACGACCGCGGACCCCACAGCGCGGGTATCGGTCCCATGCCGCCGCCGTTGTTGCCGTGACATCGCGCGCAGTTGTCCACGAACACCGTGCGGCCGCGCGCCGAGTCGCCCGTCATCGGCGGCATCTTCGCCATGCCTTCATCCTTCACGTGCTCGCCGTTCGGCACGCCGCGCGAGATGTACGCCAGATAGGCGACGATGTCCTGCATCTCGCGGCTGTCGGCGGGCAGCTTGGAGCCGGCGAGGCTCCGCGTGAAGCAATAGTTGATACGGTCCTCGATCGGCACGACGGCATTGCTGCGATCCATGTACTTCGGAAAGCGCGCGAACACGCCGACGAGCGGCGCGGCGTTGCCGCGCCGTCCTTCGTCGAGATGACAGCTCGTGCAATTGAGATTGCTGTTCGTGTACGCGGGCAGGCTGTCGTGCACGTGCGTGATGATCGACAACCCACGAAACACCGACACCTCGAATGGATCGTCCGGCGTACTGTCGACGACCGGCGGACGCCACGTTTCCGGATTCCATCCGCGCGCGCGCGAGCCGGTCGCGCCCGTGACCACGTTCGCCGAGTCGGCGCCTTTGGAAGAATCCTGCAATGTGCAGGATGCGGCGACCGCGATGATGCCGCCGATCGCGAGGGTGACGCTGCGACGTCCGACAGGCTTACGCAACCTGACGGACCGCCTTCGAAACGGCATCGACGAGCTGATCGATCTGTTGCTTCTCGATGATCAGCGGCGGCGACAGCGCGAGTGTGTCGGCCGTCGACCGAATCATGACGCCCGACTCGAAGCATTTGAGGAACGATTCGAATCCGCGCGCGCCGGCGGCATTGGGCCGCGCCTCGAGCTCGATGCCCGCGACGAGGCCGATGTTCCGAATGTCGATGACGTGCGGCGCGCCGCGGAGCGAATGGACGGCATCCGCCCAGTACGACTCGAGCGACGCGGCGCGTTCGAACAATCCTTCGCTGCGATACACCTCGAGCGTCGCGAGCCCAGCGGCCGCGGCAAGCGGATGGCCGGAATACGTGTATCCATGAAAGAGCTCGATGCCCGCGTTCGTGCCGTTCACGACGGCGTCGTAAATCTGATTGCGTACCGCGACCGCACCCATCGGCACGGTGGCGTTCGTGACACCCTTCGCGACGGTCAGCATATCGGGCACGACGTTGAAGCGCGTCGCCGCGAACGGCGCCGCCAATCGGCCGAAGCCCGTGATCACTTCGTCGAAGATCAGCAGGATGCCGTGGGCGTCGCAGATCTCGCGCAGCCGCTCGAGATATCCCTTCGGCGGAACGAGCACGCCGGTCGATCCGGCCATCGGCTCGACGATCACCGCGGCGATCGTCTCCGCACCATGCTTCGCCACCATGTCCTCGAGCGCATTCGCCAATTCGGCGCCGTGCGCCGGTTGTCCCTTGCTGAAGGCGTTGCGCGCCGCGTCGTGCGTGTGTGGTAGATGATCTATCCCCGGCAGCAGTTGGGCCGCGAACTGCTTGCGATTCGCTTCGATGCCTCCGACAGCGATGCCGCCGAAGCCGACGCCGTGGTAGCCGCGCGCGCGGCCGATGAATCGCGTGCGCTGCAACTGTCCCTTCGCCTGCCAGTAGGCGAGCGCGATCTTGAGCGCGCTGTCCACCGCTTCCGATCCGGAGTTGCCGAAGAACACGCGATCGAGGTCGCCAGGCATGATGGCCGCCAGTTTGCGCGCGAGCTCGAACGCGAGAGGATGTCCCATCTGAAACGGCGGCGCGTAGTCCATGATGCCCGCCTGCTCGCGAATGGCGGCGGTGATCGGCTCGCGGCAATGGCCGGCATTCACGCACCACAAACCAGCCGTCCCGTCCAGAATCTGGCGGCCGTCGGCGTCGGTGTAGTACATGCCCTTCGCCGAGACGAGCATGCGCGGCGCTTTCTTGAATGCGCGATTGGCCGTGAACGGCATCCAGAGCTCGTCGAGTGAAGACTCGCCGAGAGCCGAGGCGTTTTGCATTCGAAGCGCATCGCTGACCGTCATACGTCCATCCGTGACGTGCATCCGCACGAAAGAGTTGCTATGGTGAAGCGGGTGAAGGAGTCCGTGGAATATGCGCGCGAACGTGCTGGCGGGGGAGGACGGGCGATGCGTGACGATGCGGAAGTAGGCGCGGAGCAGCGCTCCGACGATCTCGAGGAAGTGCATCGACGTCTTGCCGAGATTCAGGCTCGGAAGCGGGGACGCGTGCGCTGGGGCGTGGGCCAGCATACGGCGGAGTTGGCGCTCGAGGCGCTGGGGATCAACCGCAAGATTGCGTCGAAGAAGCACGGCAAGCAGCGGCGCCGGAAGCGGAACAAGCGCCTGCTCTGACGCCGCCCACCTGGCGTCGGCGCCTCGAGTCCTCAGAAAAACCGGTCTCGGCCGTCGCGTTGGCATGACCTCCGCAATGGAGAGGTCGCCAGGGTCGGGTCCGAACGTCATCGGACGCCGATATCTCGTCGCACACTCAGGAGGAGAGATGGCGGACGTCCAAATTCAACAGACACCCGACTCGGGATCCGGCGGCGGCAGCGGGCTGGTATGGGGCCTCGTCGTGCTGATTCTGCTCGCGGTCATTGCGTGGTTCGTCTTCGGCGGTGGGTTGCACAAGACGAGCACGACAAAGATTGACGTCAATGTACCGGGGGCGTCGTCGGGTGGTTCGGGTGGTTCGGGTGGCGGTGGTACCAAGACGCCGTGATGCCGACGGCCCACCGCGAGAACATCTGAAAACGGCGAACAAAAAAATAGAACGACAAGATCTGACAAGATCTGACAAGATCGGGACATCGGAACGGCGCGGTGGTTTAGCTGCTCGACCGACGTCCTCGGATCTTGTCAGATCTTGTCAGACTTTGTCGTTTTTTGTTGTTGTAGAGAGACAGGCGCCAGCGCGAAGAAGCTTACACCGATCTCGTCTTCCACCGTCCGCGCCGAAACACCAGCCAGGCCGCCACCGCGTACGTCGAGAACGTAATCGCGAGCACGACGTACACACCGTTGACTCCATAACCCAACCGGCGCGCGGTCCACGCGAGCGGCAGCTCCCACATCCAGAACACCACGACATTGAGCCACGTGGGTGTCGTGGTATCACCGGCGCCGTTGAACGACTGCGATATCACCATCCCCCAACCATAGAACGGGAACCCGCACGCGATGATGCGCAGCGCATTCTCCGCCGAGGGAATCACCGCCGGGTCCTGCGTGAATCCATGCGCGATCGCGGGAGCGAACAGCGCCAACAACACGCCGCACACCGTCAGCACGATCATGTTGTACTTCCCCGCGAGCTTCACCGACTGCTCGGCACGCTCGGGTTTGCCGGCGCCCAACGCCTGTCCGACCATCGTCGCCGCGGCGTTCGCGAGGCCCGACGCCGGCAGCAGCGCGAAGAGAATCACGCGAATGCCGATCGTGTAGCCCGCGAGCACGGCACTGCCGAACGTCGACAGAATGCGAATGATCGCGATCCAGCTGCCCATTCCGATCAGAAACTGAATCGCCGCGTTCCACGCCATCTTCGCCATCTGCGCGATGAGGTCGAGCTCGACGCGGAGATGCCGCGTGTGGATGTCGATGCGCGACCCCGGCTTGAGCAGCCGGCTCGCGGCGAACAATGCTCCGGTGCCGCGGCCGATGTTCGTCGCGATCGCCGCGCCCGTGACGCCGAGCTTCGGAAACGGACCAAGGCCGAAGATCAGGCACGGGCCCAACAGCACGTTGATCGCGTTGGCGAGCCACAGCACACGCATCGCGATCGCGGCATCGCCCGCGCCGCGAAAGATGGCGTTGATCAGGAACAGCATGACTATCGTGACATTGCCGCCGAGCATGACGCGCGCGTACGTCGATCCGATGTGAATGACGTCGTCGGACGCGCCCATCACGCGCAACAGATTCGGCGCGAGCACGCCGCCGACCGTGCAGAGAACGGCGGCGACGGCGAGCGCCAACAGGATGGCTTGCGTCGCGGCGCGCGCGGCACCTTCGCGGTCACGCTCGCCGGTGCGGCGCGCCACGGTGGCGGTCGCGGCGATGGCCAGCCCCATGGCGATCGCGTAGATGAGCACGAGCCACGATTCGGTGAGCCCGACCGTGGCCGTGGCGCTCGCACCGAGCTTGGAGACGAAGAACACGTCGCAGACGGCGAAGACGCTCTCCATGCACATCTCGAGCACCATCGGGATGGCAAGGAGGAGAATGGCGCGCGACACCGCGCCTTCGGTGAAGTCGCGATGCGAGCCGCGAAGCGCTTCGCGAATGGACGACCAGAAGTCGTCGTTCGCGGGCACCGGCGACGGTGACGGCGTCGTTGCCGGCGCGGACATCGATGTACTCACAAATACCTCGTGGGTCGGAGCTCGATGGCGTGGGCGGCGGAACGCCTGGAATGAGAGAAATCAAAAGGGCGGCACCGATCGCGGCGCCGCCCTCGTTACAGCTCGAGCCCTGGATGCGCGATCAGTACCTGTGAATGCGGGCGACGACGGTCGCCGTGACGGCCGGCATGCCGGCGTCGACGAAGCGAACGGTCGATTTCGCGGTGATGGTGATCTTCACGGGCTGACCTCGGAACAGAGACTGTGTTGCACGGCGTAGCGGGACGAACATTCTAATGTCGAACGGACAACTTCCGCAATAGCAAACGTCATGTCTGCAACCGCTACTTCGTGACCGGATTACCATCGACGTCGAGCACCACGATCGGCGCGATCTTCGTCGCCGCGAGCGGCGCCTCGATCTTCGCGCGATCGCCGACAATGAGTATGGCCAGGTGATCGGGATCGATGTACCTCCGCGCGACACGAACGACGTCGTCCTTCGTCACCGCATCCACGGCGCGCGCGAACTGCTGGTAGTAGTCCTCGGGCAGTCCCTGCGTGTAGATCGAGGCGATGCTGCCGTTCACGCTGCCCACCGACTCGAACGCCGCCGGCAAGCTCTGCACAAGGCTCGCCTTTGCCTGCGCGAGCTCGTCATCCGAGGGCGGCCGGTCGCCGCGAATGTCTTTCAACTCTCGCATGAACTCGACCAGCGCACTGTCGGTCACGTTCGTGCGAATGTCGCCGCCGGCGCGGAACGGTCCGGGACCGCGGCCAAACGCATAGTTCGAGAATACGCCGTAGCTGTAGCCCTTCACTTCGCGAATGTTGTGATTCAACCGCGACTGAAAGAGCACGCCGAGCATTTCGTTCATCACCCGCAGGGCGTAATAGTCGGGCGTGGCGCGCGCCGGGCCGACCTCACCGATCGTGAACGTCGACTGCGCGGCACCCGGCTTGTCGACGAGGTAGATCGTGGTGCTCTTGGCGGCCGGCGGCGCGGGATACGAGAACTGCGGCATCGAGCCCGCGCGTGCCCACCCGGCGAAGTCCTGTTCCACCAGCGCTTTCACCTGGTCGGGCTTCACGTCGCCGACCACGGTGATCACGGCGCGTCCGGGCTCATAATAATTCTTGTAAAACGACACGACGTCATCGCGCGTGATCGACTTGAGCGAGCTCTCGCTCGTCACTCGGCCGTACGGATGATTGTTGCCATAAAGCAGCTTGGGGTACACCATGGCCGCGATCCCTGACGTGCGATCCCGCTGCTGCGTCAGGGAGACGAGCGCGCGTCCCCGCAACCGGTCGAGTGCCGCCTGAGGGAACGTCGGATTGAGCAGCACGTCGGACACGACCGCGAGCGCCGGCGCGAACTTGTCCTTCGTCGCCTGGAAGCTGATGGTGCCCGCCTCCGCGGTGATGCTCACGCCAAGGTTGGTGCCAAGCATCTGCAAATCGTTCGAGAGCTGATCGCCCGACCGATGCGTCGTGCCTTCGGTCATCATCTGCGCGACGGTTTGCGCGAGCCCCGTCTTGTCCGCCGGCTCGAACTGATTCGACCCGCCGACGAAGTTGATGCGGAACGACACCAAGGGAAGCGTATGACGCTCCGAGACGACGAGCTCCGCGCCGTTCGGCAGCGTCGTCTTCGTCCATGTCGGAACATGCAGCTCCGCGGGTTTCGCCGCGGTGGGAATGACCGTTCGGTCGAGCGTCGACTGTTTCGATTGTTTTGACTGTTTCGAGGTCGTGCGCTGCGCCGCGGCACCGCTGAGCGGAGCGGCGAGCATCAGCGCCAACGGCACGCATGCGATGCGGCGAATCATGGCTTGATCTCCGTTCTCTCGGTGAATGGATCCGTGACGACCTTGCTCTTGTCGGCGTGCGACGCCATGTCGGTCTTGCCGACCGGCACATCGCTCAGGATCACGCGACCCTTCCCCAAGTATTTGTTCGCGACGCGCTTGATGTCGGCCGCGGTGACGGCCTGCGAGCGCGGATACTCGACGCGGAACGTGTAGCTCGGATCGTTGAAGAACGTCTGATCCTGGCCGAGCTGGAATGCCTTGCCCAGGTTCGACTGGAGGCCGCTGATGAACTGCGCTTGTTGGCCGGCTTTCACGCGCGCGAGCTCGTCGGCGGTCGGTCCATCGCGCTTGATGCGATCGATGATCGAGTCGGTCGTCGTCTCGAGCTCGGTGAGCGTGTGTCCCGGGCGCGGAGTGGCGATGACCTGAAACTGTCCGACGTTCTCATTGGGATTCTGAAACGCGAATACGTTCGCGGCGGCCTGCTGGTCGTACACGAGGGCCTTGGTGAGCCGCGCCGTGCGCGACCCGCCGAGAATGTCGCTCAACAAATCGAGCGCGGGCTGATCTTCGCTCTTCTCACTGACCGTGGGCCACGCGATCGTCAATCGCGGAACCTGCACGCGATCCTCGAGCGTGATGCGCTTCTCGGCAGGCAATGTCACCTGCGCAACGTTGGGGCGAACGATCGGCTTGCCGCGTGGAATGTCGGCGAAGTACTTCGACACGAGCGCCTTGGCCTTCGCCGGCTCGAAGTCGCCGACGATGACGAGCGTGGCGTTGTTCGGTGCGTAGTACGTGCGGAAGAAGTTCTTCACGTCTTCCACGCTCGCGGCCTTGAGATCGGCCATGCTGCCGATCGTCGGCCACGAGTACGGATGTTCCGGCGGATACATCGTGAGTCCGATCATCTCGTTGTCGCGGCCGTACGGCTGATTGTCGTAGCTCTGGCGGCGCTCGTTCTGCACGATTTCGCGCTGCGCCTTGAACTTGGCGTCGTCGAGTGAATCGAGCAGATAGCCCATGCGGTCGGATTCGAGCCACAGTGTGGTCTCGAGATAGTTCGACGGATCGGTCTCGTAGTACCGCGTCCAATCGAACCAGGTCGAGCCGTTGTTGCTGCCGCCGACGCCTTCGGTGAATCGATCGTGCATGCCGTACGGCACGTGGCCCGAGCCGGTGAACATCACGTGCTCGAACATGTGCGCGAAGCCCGTGTGTCCCAGGACCTCGTTCTTCGAGCCGACGTGATAGATGACTTCGACGGCGACGGTCGGCGTCGAATGATCGGGCGAGAGGACGACGGTGAGTCCGTTCGGCAGTGCGTACTTCTCGAACGGAATGCTGATCGCCGCCGCCTGCGATTGCGCCGCGGCCGCGGCGGGCGCGAGCGCAACGAGCGGAACAACAGAAACGATCGTGAGGACGACGAACGCGGAAGGAAGAAGTCGTTTCATTGGATTATGGGGCGGCGGGTGAGCCTGGGTTCCCCTGTAGTATGAACAGTGGAATTCGAAAGGCCAACGCCCGAGTGACCAGCGGCCGGATATACATTCCTTACAATGCGACTGAAGTCTCTCGAGCTGTGGTGGCGCCGCCTCTGGATTCGGGTGCTGGTGCGCCTGATGCGCCGTCCGGCGGGCGACGCGTCGCGGATACCGGACTGGTCGGGCGCCCCACACCGGGTGCTGTTCCTGCGACACGACCGCGCGGGCGACATGATCCTTTCGACGGGTGTGATGCGAGCGATCGCACGGTCGCATCCGACCATCACGCTCGACGTGCTCGCATCGCCCGCGAACGCCGCGATTCTCGAGGCCGCCGATTTCGTCGGCGACGTGATCGTCTTCGATAAGAAGCGATTGGCGAGTTATCTGCCGACCGCGCTGCGGCTGCGCCGCAATCACTACGACGCGGTGATCGATTGCATGGTGACGGCGCCGTCGCTGACGACGCTGCTGTTGATCGCGGCGAGCGGCGCGCGCTATCGCGTCGGCATCGTCGGACGCGGCAACGACGCGGCATTCAACGTGACAGTTCCGCCGGACACGAGCAGCGGCGCCCACATGGTCGATCTCCTGGCGGCGTTGGCGCCGGCGTTCGGAGTTGACGCTCGCGCCGTTGAGAAGCAGCCCGTCATCACACTCACCACCGTGGAACGCGACCGCGGTGAACGCGCGTGGGGCGGCGAGCGCGGACGGCGCGTGCTGATCAACATCTCGGCGGGCACGTCGGCGCGGTCGTGGGCCGCGCGGAACTATCTCGCGGTCATGGAACATCTTCGCGCACGCAATCCAGGAACTGTATTTCGTGTGATCAGCTCGCCTGCCGAAATCGAGAAGGGAAGAGACGTCGCACGCGGCGGACGCGGCATCTTCGTCGAAACGCCAAGCATTCGCGACGCATTCGCGCTCGTGGCGACGGCGGACTTCGTGTTCACTCCGGACACGAGCATCGCGCACGCGGCGTCGGCGTTCGGCGTGCCGTGTGTCGCGATGTACGTGCGCGGCACGGTCGAACGGTGGGGGCTCTACGGAACTCGCGGCGCCAGCATCGAGCATCCACAATCGACGCTCGAGGATCTCACGGTCGAGCGAATGTTACGCGCGGTCGACGAGTTGTTGGACGAGCGTGTCGAGCAAACTGGCTTCGGGAACGCTGCCCTGCGCCAAACGCGGTGAACCGCCGCCGCGACCGCCAACGGCCGCGAGCTTTTCCTTGAGCAGCTTGCCCGCGTCGACGCCGGAATCCTGCGACGAGGCGACCAGCACCGACGGCGGCGCGATGAGCGCGCCGACGACGACACAGCGCGGAAGATCGAATGCGGCCTGCGCGACGGCTTTCACGTCGTCCATCGTCGCGGCGTCGCGCACGACGATCGTTCTTACGCCGTTCGCGTCCGGCGTGGCGGCATCGTAGCGCTCACGCGTGCGGTACACGGCCAGCTCCTGCGCGAGCTTCTTCCGCGCGCTCTCGGCTTCCTTCATCCGCTCGACTTGCGTCGCCACGAGCGCCGGTGCGTCGTCGAGCGAGGCGGAGAGCGACGCCGCGATCGACGTCAGGCTCTCGAAGTCCTGTCGCGCCCGGGTAATGGCCCGTGCGCCGCAGAGGAACTCGACGCGCACCGCTTTGCGAATCTTCTCCGTCGAGCGCAGCATGATCGCGCCGATCTCGGCGGTCGAACGCACGTGCGTGCCGCCGCATGCGCTGCGATCGAGGCCGTCGATCGTGACGATGCGCAGCGTGCCGCTGCGTTCGGACGCTTTGCGTAACCCGCGAGCGGACGCGGCATCCTCGAACGACACGATCACCGGCCGCGCCTCGGCCACGATCTCATTCGCGCGCGATTCCGCGGCGAGCAACTGCTTCCGCGAAACGGATTCGGTGTCGAGATCGAGCGTCGAGTAGTCCGGACCGAAGTGGACGCTCACCGTCTTGAAGCCGAACAGATCCTCGAACACGGCCGACAGCAGATGCTGCCCGGTGTGCTGCCGCATGTGATCGTAGCGGCGGCTCCAGTCTATGTGACCGGCGACGGCCGAGCCGGCGCCGGATTCCGCCAGCGGCGACGCGAGCACGTGCGCAACGCGGTCGTCCTCATCGACGACGTCGATGACGGCAACGCCGCCGAGTGTGCCGAGGTCGTGCGGCTGTCCGCCGGACGTCGGATAGAAGGCCGTTTCAGCGAGATAGACACGCGTACCGTCGTCACTGCGGTCGACGATCGCGGCGCTGAACTCGCGAGCATAGGCGTCGGTGTAGTAGATGCGTGTTGTCATGAGTCGTCATCCCGAGCATAGGGAAGGATGCAACGTCCTCATAGAGTGACTGTCCCCTCTATCGGTATACAAGATTCCTCGCTTCGCTCGGAATGACAGCCGCTTCGCTCGGAATGACAGCCGCTTCGCGGTTCGGCCTCAGAGCCCGATGCCGATGTCCAGGCTCACGAACCACTTTCGCGACGTCTCCAGCCCCGACACACTCCGAAACACGCCGATGCGCGGCCCGGTGAACAGGATGGGCCAGAGAATGACGTCGCCGCCGACGTAGGTCACGTTCGGTTTGACCGTCCACGGATCCTTCCACGTGCGCAGCACCGTCGCGGCAACACCAAAGCCCGAGCCAAAGCTGCCGTATCCGTGATCGAGGTACGCCAGTGACGCACGGCCCGCCGAAATCCCCGGCTCCGCGAACAGCGCGAGATTACGAGAATGCTCATGGCCTTCCTTCTGCCAGACCTCGCCGATCACGACGCCAAGCGCCGCCGAGGCTTTCTGCGGCGTGCCGACGTGGACGCCGAGCGCCGGCCAGATATGACCGTGCGGCAGCGTGTCTTCGGGCTCGCATCCGCGACAGCGCTGCGCGTGCGTGACCGAGGGAACGGTGAGCGTCATCGCCAGCACCAGCAACACCAGGCACGTACGCGTCCAGCTCATGGAACTCGTCCTCCACAGGGAACGCTGAGTTCGCGCTCGCGAAAGCGCACGGGCTTGCCGCTCGCTGGAATTCTTGCCAAATCGACCGGGTCCGTCACCGCTGCGCTCATGAGACACCGTTCACCAGGAACGGTTCGTCTGACCGAGATCTCGATGCCGCTCGAGTCCTCGGTCGCGCCGTCGATGACGATATCATAGCCACCACTTGGCTGCCTTCCCATGGCGGCGACGACGATCATCTCGCGCTGGAAATCGACCGCCGGAAGCACGGGGCGCGGAAAGAACGGCGCGTTGATGCGATCCCAGAGCGCCCGCCACGCCGCGCTGTCGCGCACGACGGCGTGCACCGAGTCGCTCAAGCCACTGTATTCCGCGAATGCGACGGGGCGCGTCGCCAGGCGAACGAACGGCAGCGTCTCGCGCGGCATCGGCGGCTGACCCGCGGCGAACGCCGCATGGCACGCACACACCGCCGCGAGTCCGAGCGCCAAATTCCTCATGCGTCGGCCCGCCGGCCCAGCGCGATGCGGGGCCAATGCTCGCGGGGCACTGAGCGAACGCCGAACGCGAGTGTCACGCACGCCACCGCGGCGATGCCGGCAAGCCAGCCGAGCAGATCGCGGCTCGCCGTGATCGCGGCGGTGCGCCGTGCCTCGACGTCGAGCGAAAGGCGCAACACGCCGATCGCCTGACGTTCGGTCAGCGGCTTCTCGCCGCGCTCGACCGCGGTGATGAAATCGTTCCGATCCTTCCAGGTGTCGCCGACGCTGCTGAGCACGTGCAGCTGCACCGCCGCGTAGATGATCCCGGCGGTGACACACGCGAGCACGATTGTCGGAGCGATGAGCAGGAGCTTACGGTCGAGGCGCACTCATACAATAAAGCACAAATGCACCTCGGGCGCTGCGAACACGCGCAGCGGAATGGTGCTGCATCCGACGCCGTTGCTCACGAGCAGCCGGCGCCCGTTGGAGAGCGCGAATTCACCGGCGTGATAGCGTCGATTCAGGTGCCCCCCGGGCACGAACAGAGGTGTTCCCCAAGGGAGGACCACCTGCCCGCCATGCGTGTGCCCGCACAAGGCGAGATCGAACGGCCGCTCGCCCATGGCCTTCAATCCCTCGGGCGAATGCATCAGTACGATACGCTTTCCGTTTCCGGTCGCGGCGTCGAGCGACAGATCCGGCCTCGGGTCACCCCGGGTCGCGTCATCCAACCCGCAGAGCGTGATGTCCTCGAACGGCTGGGGCAGCGCATGATACGTATTCGTCAGCATCCGGACTCCGGCGCCGACGAGCGCAGCCGTCACCAGCGCGTGGTTGGCGCGCAGATCGTGATTGCCAAGCACCGCGAACTTCCCGAGCGGCGGATTGATGGCGGCGAGGCGCGGCGCCAGTCGGTTCACATACGACGCACGCACCGACACGAAATCGCCGCCGAGAAGCAGGACGTCAGGCTCGAACGCGGCGAGCGCGTCGCAGGCGGCGGCGAGCATTCTCGGATCCGTCGTCGCGCCGGCGTGAAAGTCAGACGCGAAGGCGAGGCGCAAGGGAGCACGCGAAGGGTCCGCCGCCAACCGGCCGAGATCGATCATGTGTTCGACCGTGCGCAGGCGGCCCTGGAGACCAGCCTGATAGCTCAGCCGCGCGGCCCAGTCGCCCGGACGAAAGAATGTCTCGAGCAAAAGCTCGAGCGACTGACGGCTGCGTTCGATCCGCCGGTCGCTCGCGCTCAGCTCCGTCATCGGACGAGCGGTCATTTCTCGTCGAGCGCTTCTCCTTCGTCGCTCTCGTCGGTCTCGTCGATCTCTTCTTCGCCGGCATCCGGCTTCACCGCCTTTTTCTTCGGCCGGCCGCCCTTGCCCTTCGCGGCGTCGGCCGCGAGCAACGCGAGATACTCGCGCTTCGCCGCGGCCATGGCCTCGCTCTCGGGTCGCGCCTGCTTCGCGCGCCGCGCCTTCTCGCGGTGATAATGGTCGTGCGCGGGCCCTGACTCCGCGGAGCCCGCCGGGGTACGCGAATGAGAGCGCGGTGCCGTCTTCGATTTCATGGATTGCCTGGGGGCATTGTTGTCGGACCTGTATTGGCGCCGGCTGTGCCGGTCACCGTCACCGTCGCGTTGGCGACGGTCGTCGTATCAAATGAATACCGAACCGAAACGGTCGTCGTTCCCGCGCCGAGCGCGGTGACCAAACCGGTGTTGTTGACGGCGGCGACGTTGGGCTGCGACGTGCTCCACTGCAGCGACGTCAGCAAATTCGCCGGCGCGTTGGTTCTGAATTGCGTTGAGCCGCCGACGAGCATTTGTGCGGTGACCGGCGTAATCGTCAGTGTGGAGCTCGAAGCCGTCGCGCTGTTGCCCACGATAGCGGCCACGTGCGGAGACGTCGAAACATCGCAAGCCGCCATACTGACGATGATGACGGCGAGAACCAGGGTAATTCGGGACTGTCGCATGCGCCCACTCCTCATACCGGGATTCATGGAAGAATCCGTGCCGCCTGGGGCCGCGGCACGCGGAGAGTCTTGATGAGCGCGGCGGCGGGCGATGCCCAGGGTACCGCGGTGCCGAGGGCTACATTAAGAAATGTACACACCGGATGCGAGCCGTACCGTGACCAATAGTCTTGGTGGCATGGTCATGGAACGTGGAACCATCTCACCGGGTGATAGCAGCATGGCGGATGCCGATCTCGTACTGGTCATCGACGATGAGCCCCAGATTCGTCTGGCGGTTCGCGACGCGCTGCGCGATGTGACGTCGCGCGTCGACGAAGCCGCGAGCGGATCGAGTGGAGTGGACGCCGCGACGAGCGGACGGCCGGATCTCGTCGTGCTCGATCTGGGCTTGCCGGACATGGCGGGCGCCGAGGTGTGCCGGCAGATTCGGCGGCGCTCGGCCGTGCCGATCATCGTCCTCTCGGCGCGGCACTCCGAGCACGAGAAAGTGGATTTGCTGAACGCGGGGGCGGACGACTACGTCACCAAGCCCTTCAGTGTCCTCGAGCTGGCGGCGCGCGCGCGCGCGCAGATCCGGCGCGCCAAGACGATGGCCGCGGCCGCCGGAGGCGCCGCCCCCGTTGCGATTGGCGGACTGTTGGTCGATACGATTTCCCGCCGCGTCTCGCGCGACGGCGTGCAGATTCATCTGACGCCCATCGAATGGCAGATCCTGTCGACGCTGCTCGCGGCCGCGGGACGCACGCTGACGCACCAACAGATCTTTGATGCGGTCTGGGGACGCGAGTTCGGCAGCCCGCAGCAATATCTGCGCGTTCACATCACGAATCTTCGTCGCAAGATCGAGCTCGACCCGGCGTCGCCGCAGATCATCATCACGGAGCCCGGCGTCGGCTATCGCATCGACCCGCCTCGCTGACGCTCGGTGACCATCGCGTACAATCGCCGATCGGCGCTGACGTGGGCGTTCTGGGTGGTGACGACGATCGCCGCCACCGCGCTGATCTCGCATTGGCGCGACACGATCGACCAGGTCCACGTCGTCCTCACGTACCTGCTGATCGTGCTCGGCGCCAGCGCCAGCGGGGGCCGCCGGTTGGGCGTGACGCTCGCCTTCACCGGCTTCGTGCTGATCGATTATTTCCAGCCGCCGTACGGCACGATGCTGGTCGACAAGCCGCTGGATTTGCTGTCGCTGGTGGCGTTCCTCCTGACGGCGCTCGTGTCGACGCAGCTGCTGGCGCGCGCGCAGGCCGAGGCGGAAGAAGCGCGGCGGCGCGCGGTCGAGGTGGCGTCGCTCGCGAAGCTCGGATCGGAGACGCTGAGCGCGGGCCGCGCCGCGGATGCGCTCGAGCGCGTCGCCGACGTGATTCGCGCCACCCTGGGCATGGAAGAGTGCGTGATTGCGCCGTCCGCGCAGCGTGTCGAGGCCCAATGGGAGCGCGCCGTGGACGGCGGCCGGATTAAGAGTATTCTCATACCACTTTCAGTACAAGAGCGGCCCGTCGGGACGCTGCGGCTCGCCAACGCGTCGCCGGTACGGCTCGACGCGGCGCAGCTGCGCTTTCTCGACGCGATCACCTACTACGCCGCGCTCGCGCTCGACCGCGTGCGCCTGGTCGCCGAGGCCGAGCATGCCGAGGCGTTGCGCGAGGCGGATCGGTTGAAGGACATCGTGCTGGCCTCGGTGTCCCACGATCTGCGCACGCCGCTGACGACGATCAAGGCGTTGGCGCAGAGCGAAGGGATGCAAGGCAACCGGTCCGCGGCCGCGATCGAAGAGCAGGCGGACCGGTTGTCGCGGCTCGTCAGCGACTTGCTGGATCTGTCGCGGCTCAAGGGCGGTGGATTCGCGGCGACGCCCGAGATCAACACCGCCGAAGACTTGATCGGAGCAGCCGTGCGTCAAACGCGCGGCTTGTTCGTCGACCGGCAGCTGCGCACGGTGATCGACCTCGACAGTCCCGCGCTCGTTGGACAATTCGATTTCTCGCAATCGCTGCGCGTGTTGTGCAATCTGCTGGAGAATGCGGCGCGCTATTCGCCGCCGTCGCAGCCGATCGAGCTGGCGGCGCGCCGCGACGGCGACATGCTGGTGTTCACGGTGGCCGATCGCGGACCGGGCATCGCGGCCGACGACGTCGTGCGGGTATTCGAGCCGTTCTATCGCGCGGCCGGCGCCACGCCTGACGCGGGCCGCGCGGGACTTGGGCTTTCGATCGCGAAGACGCTCGCGGAAATCCAGGGCGGCGCCGTGACGTATGCGCCGCGCAGCGGCGGCGGAAGTGTGTTCTCGCTCACATTGCCCGCGGCGGAAGTGCAAGCGGACGCGCTCGAGCAGACGGCGTCACAATCACTCGCGCGCGTGAACGTGCGGTGACACGCGCCGACGCTCGTTGAACCGCGCTGACGCGCGTGTTGATACACGCTCGAGACAAGCGCGATGCGCGAAGAAATCTCTATGCGTGCGAAGGGCCTCTTTGTGGATTCTTAACCCACGAATGTCCGGAGCGCCGCGTACCTTCTCTAGACACCGACGAGTGCCCCCCAAACGTCGCTCGGCGGTGAAAAGACGACAGGAGTTCGGTGTGTTCGCGTCATGAGGGGTGGGTGGGAAATCATGCGCGACGCCCGACTCCTGTTCGTCATTTAGGGCCGCTCACACGCACTTGATCGTTGGGCGATCGCCCTTCCCGCCGTTGAGAACGGTGTAGATCACGGTCTGCGCGGCGAACTGCCCGAACGCCGCATATGCCGGATGCAGCACCGGATCGGAGCACCGCGGTGACACGTCCACGCGGCCCGGCAGCTTCACGGATGCGTCGGACGACGCGAACACGACCGACGCGCGCTGCACGGTGTGACACGAATAGTCGGGGTACATTCCCGGCATCGTTTCGCAGAGCACCCGGTCCTGCGGTGTGAGCCGCACCGTGATCACGAGGGAGCCTGCCTGCCCCGCCGTGACGTGCATTCCGCCCGACTGCAACGTCGACAGGAAGCTCGCCTCCAACTCGCTCGGCAAACCGAAGTGGCGATCGGGGTCGGGAAGCGTCGCGCTGCCGCCCCAGTCGAACACGACGTTGCACGGCTTGTCCGCGCATGGATTGTTCTGCTGCGCCGCGACCCTCGCGACGGGTATCAGTGCGAGCGCGCATGAAAGCGCCGATGCGGTAAACGATTTCGCCAGCGTGGTGCGCATGAATCCTCCAGGGCGGGCCGTAGGCTAAACCCGAAGATAGGATGGCGTCCGCCCTGCGGCCACCGTAGCTTCTCCGGTCCCACTCCATTCCCTTTGTTGAGGCGACGATGCGTCATTGCTTGCTTTACGCCGGCGGATTCGAACGGAATTTCCCCAAGCTGCAGGCTGGCGCCGCGAGCTTCGAGGGCACCGACGGCGCCTCCCATGAACTGCCGAGTGTGCCGGCGGGCGTCGACGGCGTGCGTGTGAGCTATATGGAAAAGCCGGGCAAGAAGTTTTGCGCGGTACGCGTGCAATCGGGCAAGAACGACATCGTGCTCAAGCACGAGGTGTTGATCGATCCACCAACGCACATGGGCCACGGCAAGCGCTTCGGCCCGGAACCGACGGTCGTTGACGACGAGCCGATGGCCGCCTTGCTCGCGGACATCATGGCGAAGAATCCCGAACAACAGATGCAGCTCGCCAACGCGCGCGCGGCGTTTTCGGTGACCGGCGGCAAGAAATAGCACGCGCCGCCATGGCCGCCACGCTCGTGCGAACCGGTGCTCTCTTCATCGCGATCGGCGTTGCCGCTCGCGTCGCGGCGGCGCAGTCGCCGCAAACGGAGTCCGACGCGTACACACGATACGAGCTTCTGGCGCCGGGATCCGCGAAGTTCAAGATCATCTATGAAGTGACGGCGTCGACGTCCGGCGCGACGTACTACTTCAATCCAATCCGCAAAGGCAGCGTCGCGACGGACGAGAGTGTGTTCGACCGCGCGACGGGGAAGCCGTTGGCGTTCGACGTCGTTGGCAGCGCGGTGGCGCGCGCGGGCGGCGTGCGCAACAACGACACCTCGCAGGCCTACATTCGCGTGAGGCTCGCTCGGCCGGTACCGTCCGATGGCGGAGAGGGCCGCGTCCTGATCGTGAAGACGTACGAGGACGCGGCGAGCTACTACATGCGTGGCGACACGCTCGTCTTCACTCGGCCGCTGGGCATCAAGCGCAACGCCGTGGTGCTGCCTCCGGGATACGAGCTGCTCTCCAGCAGCTTTCCAAGTCAAGTATTACAGGAGTCTGATGGACGCGTCGGCATCAGCTTCTGGAATCCCACGCCGTCCGAAGCGGCGGTGACCATCCGCGCGCGGCCGTCTCGCTTCGCGGGCGGACGGTCGAGCGTCGCGGCGCGGCTGGACGAGCGCGCGCATCAGAACCGCGAGATCGTCTACTTTCTGCAACAGCCGGAAACGCACGCGTTCGATCTGTATCACGACTACACCGAGTCGCGGGTTGGCACGAGCACCTATCTCAACGTCGTGCGCGCGGGCAGCACCGTATCAAAGCCGCGGGCGCGCAATCTCGACACCGGCGAAGAGCTCACGTGGGACATTCGCCTCGACACGGTCGTGTTCCACTTCGCGCCCGTGCGCGCGGGGGAGTCCATTCGCCTGCGCATGTACGAGACCTACACCGACACGGCGCGCTACAAGCTCGTCGGCGACGAGCTGGTGTGGGACCGGAGCTTCGGACGGCCGGCGAACGCCGTCGTGCTTCCGGCCGGCTGGGTGCTGACGAACAGCGCGATTCCCGCCACGATCTCGACGCTCCCCGACGGACGGACGCGCCTCGACTTCATCAATCCGCGGCCGGACGAGATCGGCGTACTGATCACCGCGCGTCGCCGCCAGCCGTAGCTCGCAAGCCCACCGTCATTCCGAGCGAAGCGAGGAATCTTGTATCTCGACGGAGGGTCGTCCCTCTACCTGTACGATAGATTCCTCGCCTTCGGCTCGGAATGACGAACTCTCGGTCACAGATATGAAAATTGGAATCGTCGGCGCCGGCGGAATCGGCAGCTACTACGCCGGTCTGCTGAGTCGCGCCGGACATGAAGTGTACCTCATCGCACGCGGCGATCATCTGCGCGCGATTCAGGCGCGCGGCCTCGAGGTGCGCGCGCCCAACGAGCAATTCATCGCGCATCCAATCGCGACCGACGACGGCGCGTCGCTCGCCGTGTGCGAGTATGTCATCGTTTCGGTGAAGGGATACTCGTTGTCCGACGTCGCGCCGATGATTGCCGCGAGTGCGCGCGGCGGCGCGACCATCGTTCCGCTGCTCAACGGTGTGGAAGCAGCGAATCGGCTGATCGCGGCGAGTGTGTCGCGCGAGCGTATCATGGGTGGCCTCGCCGCGGTGAGTCTCTTTCGGACCGAGCCGGGCGTCGTCGAACGCCGGAGCCAGTTCGACCGCATCGTCATCGGCGAGCTCGATCGCTCGCGAACGGAGCGTACGCAACGGCTCGCCGACGCATTGAAGAACGCCGGTGTCGCTGCATCGGTGAGCGACGACATTCAGCTCGACCTGTGGCGCAAGTTCGCGTTCATCGTGCCCATGACCGTCGCGTGTGGACTGAGTCGCCGGCCCATTGGTGCGACGCTGTCCGCGCAGGGCGGCCGCGATCTCATCATCGGCTCCGTCGCCGAGATCGCGGCGGTGAGTCGTCGCGGCGACGCGCCACTCTCGCCCGACGACGAAGCCCGTATCCGCGACGACCTGCTCGCCGTGCAGCCCGCGATTCGGCCCAGTTTTCTCGCGGATCTCGAGCGCGGCGGTCCGACCGAAGTCGACATCCTCGCCGGCGCCGTATCGCGGCTCGGCCGAGAGCGCGGCGTCGCGACGCCGATTCACGATGTGGCGGCCACCGCCTTCGAGGCCGCGACCGCGAGCTGACCGAACCAGCGGCGGCCGCGGCTGGCACGCAGCGTGAATGAACGACGCGCGTGATAACCAAGCTACTGCTGACCGTCGGGCTCGTCGCCGCCATTCTCATCGGCGCCGCGCTCATTCGCGGCCTCGCACACATGGCGCTCCAGAACAAGAAGCGCGATCGCTCGCGCTTCTGGATCGCGCAGGCGACGCATCTGTTGACGCTCGCCGGACTCGTGATCGTCGTGCTCGCGATCTGGTTCAGCGCATCGAGCCAGCTGGCGATGATCGGCGGCTGGATCGCGGCCGGCCTGGCGATCGCATTGCAGCGCGTCGTCACGGCATTCGCCGGGTATCTGATCATTCTGCGCGGAAACATCTTCACGGTCGGCGACCGCATCATGATCGGCGGCGTACGCGGCGACGTCATCGCACTCGGCTTCATGCAGACGACGGTGATGGAAATGAGCCAGGCGGCCGGCGAGAAAGAAGACGACCCGTCGATGTGGGTACACGGCCGGCAGTATTCGGGACGGCTCGTGCGGATCACCAACGACAAGATCTTCGACGTTCCCGTCTACAACTACACGCGCGACTTCCAGTTCATGTGGGAAGAGATGGCCATCCCGATCGCCTATAGCGACGACTATCGCGTCGTCGAGCGCATTCTTCTCGAGACGGCGCACAAGCACACCGCGAGCATCATGGCCGAGGCGACCAGGCAGTTGAGCGACTTGCGCGGCAAGTATTTTCTCAGCGAAGACCCGAGCGTCGAGCCGCGCGTGTTCCTGCGTCTCACGGACAATTGGCAGGAGTTGTCGCTGCGCTTCGTTGCCTATCCGCGCGGCGTACGCGTTCTCAAGGACGCCATGAGCCGCGAGATTCTCGCGGCCATGCAGCAGGCAGGGATCGGTGTGGCGTCAGGTACGTACGCCATCGTGCAAATGCCGACGCTCAACGTCCGACAAATCACCTGAGCTGCCGCGCCATCCACGCCAGACTTTCGCTGACGTGCGTGCTCCAGTACGACCACGTGTGCGCACCAGGTGGCTCGCGATATACATGACTCACGCCGAGTCGATTGAGCTCGCTGTCGAGCGCGCGATTCTGGTCGACGAATGGATCGTCCTTGCCGCAGTCGAAGTACAACGCCGGCACGTGCTGCCCCGAGTGCCGCGCGCGTTCGGCGGTTCGCGCCGGATCGACGGCGCGCCACCGCTCGATGTTCGTTCCCCAATAGTGGAGATAGCGCGGCCAGAATCCGCCGGCTGACGGACGGATCTCATCGACCGTCGTCGCGAATCGCGCCGGCGCAACGAAGGGACGCGGTCCGGTGTACGTCGGCGCGAGCACGCCGGAATGACTCGCCGCCGCTCCAAAGATGTCGGGATGCGACAACGCCAGCTCGATCGCGCCGTATCCGCCCATGCTCAAGCCGCCGATGCCGCGACTGTCGCGCGTCGCGCGCGTGCGATAGTGCGCGTCGATGAACTGCACGACGTCGCGCGCGATGTAATCCTCGTATCGTTCGTGCGCCACGCAGTATCGATCGGCTGACTCGCCATGCAGCGTGTCCGCGCACGCACGAAACGAAACTTCGTCGACCCAATTCGAGTACCAGCCGTCGTCGCCGTCGGGCATGACGATGATCACTTCCGGCGTGCCCGACGCAATCAGCGAATCCGCGGTCGCGTCGATGTTGCCCTTCGCCAACCAATCCGTCTCCGTGCCGCCGAGGCCGTGTAGATAGTAGGCGACAGGAAAGCGTCGCGTCGATTCCGTGGCGTACGACGGCGGCAGATAGATCGCGAGATGCTTCCGCACGCCGAGCGCGGTGGAGAAGAACACATCTTCGTGGACGCTGCCCGTGGTGCGCGCGGCGGTCGATTGTTCGAGGCCGCTCGGCGCGGGGACGCGGGCGTGTGCGCAGCCGGCGGCGACCAACGCGATCGAGGCGACCAGCGTTCGAATCGTTCGCATGCCGTGAAGCTATACACCCTCGCTGTATAATTGGGGCATGCCCGCACCCTCCTCGGACGCGCGTCCCCACCACGCGCGCTACGCGTGGTATGTCGTGGCCATCCTCAGCCTCGCCAGCGTCAGCGGCTGGGTCGATCGCGGAATCCTCGGCACCCTCTTGCCGTCGATCAAGAAGGATTTCGCTCTGTCGGACACGCAGGCGAGTCTCCTCCAGGCCTTGCCGTTCGGATTGTTTTTCGCGGTGCTCGGCCTGCCGATCGCGCGCCTGGCCGACCGTTCGAGCCGCCGCAACATCATCGCGGGCGGCGCCGCCGTCTGGAGCGTGTTCAGCATGCTCTCGGCGTGGACGTGGAGCTTCATGTCGCTGATGGTCATGCGCATCGGCGTCGGGGCCGGAGAGGCCACGCTCAGCGCGCCGAGTGTGTCGCTGATCGCGGACTATTTTCCGCGCGACCGCCTGAGCCGAGCCATGAGCATTTTCTCATTAGGAATCTTTCTCGGCTCCGGAATCGGGTATTACATCGGCGGGCTCGTGTTCACCTTGTCGAGCAGCGGCCGGCTGCCCGGGCTCGGCACACTGCATCCGTGGCAGGCGACATTCATCGCGATCGGCGTCCCCGGGCTCATCGTCGCGCTGTTGTTGTTGACCGTCCGTGAGCCGGCGCGGCGAAACGTCGATCAGGCGGGCCGGTACACGCCGCTGTCGGTGCTCGTGAAGTACGTCGCGGACAATCGCCGTACGTATCTGGCGCATGGCGTCGGCTTCGGCTTTTCGGCGCTCGTCAACTTCGCGCTGGCGTTCTGGATTCCGACATTCTTCGCGCGCGCCCATGGCTGGGACGAGGGTGCCGCGGCGCGCACGATGGGAGTGCTCACGATGACGATCGGCGTCGCGGGCGTGCTATCGGGTGGTTGGTTGGGCGATTGGTTGGCTCGCCGGGGCCGGACCGACGCGCCGATCCTGGTTGGAATCGTGGGCGCGATCGGCATGGTCATCGCGGCGCCGGCATTCTCGCTCATGCCGACGGGTCGCTCGGCGGTGATTGCGTTGGCGGTGGTGAACTTCTTCGCCGCGTTTCCGTGGGGTGCAGCCTCGGCCGCGGCTGCCGAGATGGCGCCGACCGCGCTGCGTGCGCAGAGCGCCGCCGTGTATTTCTTTGTGCTCACCATTTTTTCTGGTACGATCGGCCCGCTCGTCGTCGGGTTGTTCAACGACCATGTGTTCGGCCCCGCGGGCGTCGCGAAGTCGCTCGCTGTCGTCACGGCGGGGGGCACCGCGCTCGCGGCGATTTTCCTGGCGGCAGGGCTCGGTTCGTATCGAAGAACGCTCATCTACCGCGAAGGCTGGATCGAATAGAGCTGATCGGCACATCATCTGCACATGCCCCTGCGCAGCCACTTTTTCATCAGGAGCATGGGGGAATGGAGAGCAACTTCTCGTCGACGCAGTCGACGCAGGGAACGTCGCAGGACAGTGCGGGCAGCATGGGAAGCACTGGTGGCTCGAGCGACAATCAGAGCGGCGGCCTTGCCGACCGCGCGCGCGATCTCGCCGGGAACGCGCAGGAAAAGTTGGCGGACGTTGGTTCGACGGTGCGCGATCGCGCCGGCACGTTGAAGGATTCGTTGGCCGATGCGCTCGAGACGGGCGCCGACAAACTGCGTGCGCGCGGCAGCGGCCAGCTGGCGGACGTCAGCGGCGGCAGCATCGCGATGAGCGAAGACGGTCGCATGGCGCAGGTGAACGAGCGCGTCGCCGGTGGAATGCAGGCGACCGCGGACTGGCTCCGCGACGCCGACCTCGACGGTCTCAAGACCGGAATCGAGCGCCAGGTGAAAGACCATCCGGGGCGTTCGCTGCTGATCGCCGTCGGCGTCGGCTATTTGCTCGGCAAAGCCTTCCGGAAATAGGGAGGCGGCATGGGCAGGCCGCTCGACGGACAGGATTCACGCGAGGGCCGTCGGAGCATTGGCACTCTCCTCCGCGAGCTCGCGGATGGGAGTGCCACGCTCGTTCGAGAGGAAGTGCGTCTCGCCAAGCTGGAGATCGGGCACGCGGTCGCCGGGATCGGTAAAGGCACGGCGTTCGTCGCGATAGGAGCAGTCTGTCTGCTCCTCGGCTCGCTTGCGTTGCTCGCCGGCGTTGTGCTGTTGATCGGTGACCAGTGGTTGCCGGCCGATCTCTACTGGGTGGCGGCGCTCGTGGTGTTGGTAATCACCGGCGCGATGGCCGCGTGGTTCGCGAAACGTGGCATGTCACGGTTGTCGCCGTCGGCGCTGGCGCCGAATGAAACGGCGACGACGCTCAAGGAGGATAAGGAATGGCTGAAACAACGGCTGACGTCCGGCGCGACATCGAGCTGACCCGCGAGCGGATGTCGAGCACGCTGGCCGAGCTCGAGCAGAAGCTCAACATGATGCAGCTGGTGAAGGATCATCCGTGGCCGGCGATCGCGCTGGCTGTGGGCGCGGGTGTGTTGCTCAGCGGATCGGGCGCGGACATCAAGGCGGCGGCGGTCACCGCGACGGCCACGAAGGGCGCGAGCAGCAAGGTCGGCTCGGCGCTCGACGACATGGTGGCCACGTTGTTGTCCGGCGTGCATCAAGCGTTCGATCAGCGCGTCACGAGCTGGGTGGACGAGCTCAAGGGCGCGATCGGTGCGCCGCGTACGTCCGGCTCGTCTGGGGTCGCGGCGCGAGCAGACTGAGCGCGCATCGCCTGGAGCGCTCGAGGTTCCAGCAGTACAAACAAGCATTGACGCGCGGGTGTCGAGAGCGTTTGTGAGCATTCTCTCAACACCCGCGCGTCGTCTGTTGTCGACTTTGCAATTGGACAAACGTTCAGGCACGGCACGTGCTTTAGATCACACTCGAAGGGCAAGCCAACTTGAACCCCCGAAGTCGTGGAGAAGCACAATGCAGCGCGTCGTCCAGTTTCTGAAGAATGAAGATGGTCTGGCCGTGACGGAGTACGGTCTGCTCCTCGCGCTCGTGGCCGTCGCCGTGATCGCCGTCATCAAGACGTTCCGCGATCAGCTGAAGTCGATCTTCACGACCGCCACCAGCAGCCTCGCGGCGCCCTGATCGCGCGTAGCGCCCGATCCGGGCCTTGCATCGACCAGTCGCCCAAGAGGAATGCAGGACATGCGGTATGTGAAGAGTTTTCTGAGCAATGAAGACGGGCTCGCGGTAACGGAGTACGGGCTGCTCCTCGCGCTCGTGGCGGTCGCGGTCATCGCCGTGGTGAAGGCGTTCGGCCAGCAATTGCAGAGCATCTTCACGACGTCGACGAGCAGCCTCGCCGCGCCTTGAGCGCGGCGAGTCGAGCGGAGTGAACCGCCCCGACATGTTTCACATGTTTCACATGTTTCACATGTTTCACATGTTTCACATGTTTCAGCAGAACATGGGCACGCTCGTCGCGGGCGTGATCTTCACCGCCCTGCTCGTCGCCGTCGCGGCGAGCGATCTGCGATCGCGCCGCATACCAAATCGCCTGGTGCTGATGCTGTTCGTCGGCGGCATTGCGTTCTCGATGTCGTCGCTGCCGCCGCTGTACGGACTCGGCTTCGCCGTCGGCGGGCTCGTCACCGGATTGTTGCTCTGGCTTCCATTTCATGCGCTGCGATGGATCGGAGCAGGTGACGTGAAGCTCGCCGCGGCGTGCGGCGCCTGGCTTGGCTTTCATGGCGTGTTGCGCTCAGCCGCGGTCACGGCGATCGCCGGCGGCGTGCTCGCCGTCTGCATGTTGCTGTGGCAGCGCCGGCCGAATCACATCGCGGCCGACATGATTCTTCTCGTCAACACGATTCGCCGAAAGCCGATGAGCATCCGCGTGCGTCCCGACGCGGCCGCCGTACCGACCGCGCAGCTCATGCCCTACGGCGTGGCGCTCGTGATCGGCGCGCTCGCCGTCGGTTGGTTCCGTGTGTAGAACGCGAAGCGCGCGCACATTCTTGCGCGGCGAGCTCGGTTCATCGTCGGTCGAGTTTGCGCTCATCGCCGTTCTCTTCTTCATGATGGTGTTCGGCATCATCGACATGTCGCGCGTGTTCGGCATGCACGAGCGATTGCGCGCCGCCGTGCGCGAAGGCGCGCGTGTCGCCGCCGTACAAACGGATCCAGTAGGGAACGCGTCGCTCGCGCGCACGGCGGTGAAGAACGCCGCGTTGCCCATGGGCGGCTCGGGCGTGACCGACGCGCAGATCAACGTCTCGCTCGACGCTTCGTCGAAGCTCGTGACTGTGAGCGTACTGAGCTATTCAATGCCTCTCATAACGCCGTTCGCCGGGACATTCGGGCACTCGAGCGTCACGCTCAGCGCGACGTCGACGCTGCCCTGGCATCGCGCCCCTTGAGCATGAAATAGGAGGTCCGCGTTACCGTCGGGAGCGGTCCGATTCATGCCTTGTCGTACTCCACAAGTGATCCTTGTCACAACTTGACAACCGCTGGTTGTCTGTTGTCGACAAGACCGTTGCGCAGTCCGCTGTCGATTCGGGTTGTCGCCTCATGCCGAAGCGTCGTCTCAGCATTCGTTCGATGTTCTATCTCGCGATCTTCGTGGCGCTCGTCGCGACGGTCGGAGCATATCGCGCGTTGCAGGCCTCGAAGCCGCAACCCGAACAACGGACGCGTCGCGTCGTCGTCGCGGCGGCCGACATTTCCGAAGGATCGACGATCAAGCTCGATGCGCTGAAGATTGCCGAGCTGCCGTCGGCCGCGGTCGCGCCGAATGCGTTCACGGTGACAGATTCTCTCGTCGGCCGCATCACGCGCGTCCCGATCTTCGCCGGCGACGTCATCGTGCCCGGACGACTCGCCCCCAAGGGCAGCGGACCGGGACTCGAGGTGAAGATCTCGCCCGGCATGCGCGCGATGGCCGTGAAGGTGGACGACGTCGCGGGATTGAGCGGTCTCATTAACCCCGGAAGTCACGTCGACGTGCTCGTCACGCTCACCCCCGAAGCGAATGGCCGGCGAGTGTCGAAGCTGTTCATGGAAAACGTCCGCGTGCTGTCGGTTGGCAGCGTGGTGCAGCGTGACAACTCGGGCAAGCCCATCGAAGCATCCACAGCGACGCTCGAAGTCGATCCGGCGCAAGCGGAGCGTCTCGCGGTCGCGATGAATCAGGGCACGATTCAACTCGTGCTGCGCGGCTACGGCGATCCCGCACAAATCACGACGGCCGGCGCGAGCTCGTCGGACGTGCTCTCGCAGCTGCGCAATGCGCCGGAGCGCGTCGAGCCCGCGCCCGAGAAACCACGGTCCGAAGTTCGGCACAGCGCGCCCGCGCGCGTGCAGGCGCCGGCAGTCGCGCCGCCGCCCGTCACACCGGTGCCGGCGGCGCCAAAGGCACAATCCGAGACCGCGGTTGTGCGCATCTATCGCGGAGGCGGGGAAGGGGTGGAGAAGAAAGTCGAGAAGGCCGATAGCCTCAAGCACAAGCCGCGGGGTTCGCGGTGAATCGATCGTCGCTTCGTTCGATTGCTGTCGCGCTCGTCGCTGCGACGTTTGCGCTCTTCGCCGTCGCCCCGAGCGCGAGCGCGCAAGGCCCGGCGTTACAGATCGCGCAGGAAGGGCCGATCACGCTGCTGAATCTCGGAACGGGTCGCTCGTTTCCGATCACGACTCCGCAGGCGATCACGCGCATCTCCGTCGCCGACACCGCCGTTGCCGACGTGGTCGTGGTCAGCGATCACGAGCTCGTGATCAACGGAAAGAAATCCGGAACGACCGACGCCATTCTGTGGCTCGCCGGCGCGCCGCGACAGCAATATCGCGTGCAGGTGCGCTCGTCGTCGGATCGGCAGCAGATCGTGCTCTACGTCAAGTTCGCCGAAGTCCGGCGCGATCTCGTGCGGTCCATCGGCAACTCGATCCTCTTCCGCGACGATCACACACGCGCCGGAACCGGCACCTTCAACACCGACAATCCGTTCACGACCGATTCCAAGGGCAAGGACATCATCAACCTGCCCGGCGACTCGAAGTTCGGGACGATTCTCACCGACTTCGGCACCAAGCATCTGCTCGACCTGCTGCAGCTCGAGGAACAAACGGGCCGCGGTCGCGTGCTCGCCGAGCCGAACTTGATGGCGGCGAATCGCGAAGAGGCGACGTTCCTGGCCGGCGGCGAGCTGCCGATTCCAGTGGTGCAAGGTGGAACAACGGGCTCCAACGGCCCCGCCGTTTCCATCATGTACCGTGAGTTCGGCGTGAAGCTGCGCTTCATCGGCGAGATCATCAATGACAGTTTGATCAAGCTCACCGTCGCGCCCGAAGTGTCGAGCCTCGACTACTCGAATGCGGTGACGCTCGAGGGATTCCGGATTCCGGCGTTTCGCACGCGCCGCATGTCGAGCACCCTCGACGTGCATCGCGATCAGAGTCTCATCATCTCGGGCATGTTCGACAACGAGGTCGATGACATCAAGACGGGCATTCCGCTGCTCAAGGATCTCCCGATCCTCGGCGCGCTGTTCTCGAGCCGCGACTTCCAGCGGCACGAAACGGAGTTGATCGTCGTCGTGACGCCGGTCGTCATCGATCCGGCCAACCCGCGACCAGTCGACGTTGCCCCCGTAAAGCCGGACACCATCAAACCCGCGGTCGACGCGCTGAAGCGTGAACCGGCGATGGGGTCCAAGCCGCCAATCAAGAAACCGTAGCCGTGATGTTGTCTCGCCGTGCCCTGATCGTCGCCGATGCCGCAGGATCCGAGGACACGTCTGCGCCGGTGCTGAAGCGTTTCGGCTTCGCATCGATCGCGCGCGCCAACGATTTCGACGAAGCGCTGACGATCGTTCGCTCATCGCCGATCGATCTCGTCATTCTTCCCATCCAGGATCTCACGCCGGTGCAACTGGCGACGATCGAGCGACGCGTGCGCGCCGAACGCCGCATGGTGCTCATCGGCACCGCACCGAAGCTCGATCCCGAGTTGATCCTGCGCGCCATGCGCGCCGGCATTCAGGAATTCGTCGTTTGCCCGCCCGATCCATCGGAGCTTGCCGGCGCGCTCGATCGCGTCATGCGTCGCATTCCCGTCGAGCAACAGGCCGGACGGGTCGTGGCCGTGTACAGCAGCAAGGGCGGCATCGGCAGCACGAGCATCGCCGTGAATCTGGCCGACGCGTTCACGCGCAATCATCCGAATGGACGCGTCGCGCTCGTCGACCTGGTGGTCGAAGGCGGCGACGTTCGCGTCTTCCTCAATCTCAAATCCGCATACCACCTCGGCGACCTGGTCGAAAAGCTCGATCGTGTCGACGCCGAGCTGCTGTCGTCCCTGCTGACGCCCACGCCGAGCGGCGTCTGGGTGCTGCCAGGTCCGGACGATCCGGAGCTGGACGACGCACTCGACGCGAACACCATCGCCGCGATGGCCCGGCACCTTCGCGCGCATTTCGCGTTCACGGTGCTGGACTGCGAGCATCATCTGAGTGAGCGCACGCTCGCCGCCCTCGATGCGGCGGATCGCGTGGTGCTCGTGACGCAGCTCAACGTGCCGGCGCTCCGCAGCACGCAGCGTACGCTCGAGATCTGCAAACGACTCGGGTACGCGTCGGACAAGGTCATGGTCGTCGTGAACCGCTTTCAGCTCGACGACGTGCTCTCGCTCAAGGATGCCGAGAAAGTCCTCGGCGCCGAAGTATTTCAGAGTCTGCCGAATGACTATCAACTCGCCACGGCGGCGTTGACGAAAGGCGTCGCGGTCTCGCAGGCCGATCCGGATTCGAAATTGTCGCTCGCCTTCGACAAGCTGGCGTCGCGACTTGGCGGTTCGGGCGCGGAACCGGCGGTCGTGGAAGCGCCGCCGAACCGGCCGGGTTTGCGCCGTCTCTTCGTGCGTCGCCGTCGAGCGTGACGCGGAGCGTGAGGGTTTATGTCGCTGCGTGATCGTCTTCGCCGCAAAGGTGGCGCACCGCCGACCGACCGGGTCAGCGGCGAGCATCAGGTACCTGAGAACAGCGTCGCCACCGAAGTCGACGCTGCGCCGGAGGTCGAACGCGTTGGTTCGTTCCTGCCGCCGAACGATTCGATGCGGCCGGCAATCGAAACGAGTGCGCATTACACGGCGCCGACCGATGAGCTGAGCCAACTCGAGCAGCTCAAGGTCGACGTGCATCGCCGGCTGATCGAGCGGCTCGATCTCGAGGCGCTGGAAGAGATCACCGACGAGACGCAGCTCACCGCGCAGATTCGCGAGGCCGTCGTCGAATTCCTTCGCGGTGAAGCAACACCGCTCTCGCAGAGCGAGCGCGAAGAAATCGTCGAGCAAGTCGTCTACGAGATCACGGGACTTGGACCGCTCGAGCCCCTGTTCCGCGATCCAACGATCTCGGACATTCTCGTCAACGGCGCGCGCGACATCTACGTCGAGCGGAAGGGCCGCCTGCAGCCGGTCAACGCGTCGTTCCGCAACGACGCGCATCTGATCGCGGTCATCGATCGCATCGTCAGCCGCGTCGGCCGCCGCGTGGACGAATCGTCGCCGATGGTGGACGCGCGTCTGCCCGACGGCTCGCGCGTCAACGCGATCATTCCGCCGCTGGCGCTCGACGGCCCGGTGCTCTCGATCCGCCGCTTCGGCAGCAAGCTCGCGATGGACGACATGGTCGCGACGGGCACGCTGACGCGCCAGATGGCAATGCTGCTGGCCGGCTGCGTACACGCGCGACTGAACATTCTGATCTCGGGTGGTACGGGCTCGGGCAAGACGACCCTGCTCAACGCGCTCAGCTCGTACGTGCCCAGTTATGAGCGTATTGTAACAATCGAGGATGCCGCGGAGTTGCGGCTGCAGCAGGAGCACGTGGTGCGGCTCGAGACACGACCGCCGAACGTCGAGGGACGCGGTGAGGTGGTGGCGCGCGACCTCGTGCGAAACGCGCTGCGCATGCGACCGGACCGTATCATCATCGGCGAGGTGCGTTCGGCGGAAGTGATCGACATGCTGCAGGCGATGAACACCGGCCACGAAGGCTCGCTGGCGACGATCCACGCCAACACGCCGCGCGACGCGTTGGCGCGCCTGGAAACGATGATCCTGATGTCCGGCACCTCGCTGCCGGTGCGCGCCATGCGCGAGCAGATCGCCTCGGCCATCGACGTGATCGTGCAAGTCGCGCGTCTGGCCGACGGCACGCGGCGCGTCATCAGCATTGCCGAGGTCGCGGGCATCGACGGCGACGTCGTCACGACGAGCGAGATCTTCGAATTCCGCCGGCGCGGCATGGTGAGCAACAAGGTGGTGGGAACGTTCGTGCCGACCGGGGTGCGCCCGCGCTTCATGGAGCGCTTTCAGATCTCCGGCATCACGCTGCCGCCCGGAGTGTTCGACGAAACCGTCGAGGTCACGGCGGAGCCGACCGTCGATGGTGAGACACCGGCGACGCCAAAGCCGTGGACGCCGAGCGTGGCGGACGCCGATCTTCCGGCGCGCCGAAGACTCGCCGAGCTCGAGACACGACTTGCGTCGGTCGAGCGCGAGCATCAACGCAGCACCGAGCGCACGCGCGGTATGTCGATGGCGATGCTCGCGTTCCTCGAAGCGCTCGACGAAGCCCAGGATGCCGCGCGCGCATCGTCGGACAGCGGTATTGGTCAGAGTGTCGCGGCGCTGTCGAAGCGCGCGCAGTGGTTCGTCGACGCATTCGGCATGTCGCCGATCGAGCCCAAGTCGGGCGACAAGTTCGACGAATCGATTCACGAAGCCGTGCGCACCGTGCCGCCGAACGGCGTGCCGCGCGGGCGAATCGTACAAGTCACGCAGCGCGGCTTCCGTGCCGACGGCAAGATCGCGCGCCGCGCTCAAGTCGTCGTCGCGGGGTAACGGCACATGACGACGCTGCTCGTTCTGATCGGCGTATTCGTCGCCACGCTGAGCTTGTGCGTCGGCGCGTACCTCTACGTGAACCGGGACCAGCTCGCGGCCGCGCAAACGGCGCGCGAACGCCTGCGCACCGTGATGAACTTCGCGCGTATCGACACGCGAAGCATTCTGCGCGACGACAGCGCGAGCGAGTTGGAGCTGCTCAACAAGCTGTTGTCCGGCAAGGCGATCACGACGCGCATCGCGCGCACCATCAGCGACGCGGGGCTCGACATCAAGCCGGGAACGTTCTTCCTGGCCGTGCCGATCTGCGGCGTGACGGCAATGCTCGTCGCCGGCACGTTCGGCATCGGCGGCGCGCCGTTGTGGCTGATACTCGGCGGCGCCGCGCCGTTCATCTGGCTGCGGCGCAAGCGCAAGGAGCGCCGCGCCGCGTTCGAGGAGCAGCTGCCCGAAGCGATCGACATGCTGATGAGCGCGTTGCGCGCGGGCTATTCGTTCCAGGCCGCGACCAAGTTCATTGGCGAAGAGCTTCCCGCGCCACTCGGCCGTGAGTTCGCGCAGTTTTATGACGAACAACGACTGGGTGTCGACGTGCGAACCGCGCTGTTGTCGCTGCAGGACCGGGTGCCGAGCACCGATCTCAAGATGTTCGTGACGGCGGTGCTCATCCAGCGCGAGACGGGCGGCAATCTCACCGAAGTGCTGGGCAACATCGCCGAAGTGATGCGCGAGCGCGCGGACATCCATCGGAAGATCGACTCGTTGACCGCCGAGTCGAAGATGTCGGCGCGGTTCCTGTCGCTCTTGCCGGTGATCGTGTTCGTGCTGATGCTCGTCTTCGATCCCAACTTCGTGCATCCGATGATCGCCACGCCGATCGGCCTCATGCTGCTGATCTTCGCCGGCCTCTCGGTCGGGATTGGCTATTTCATCATGATGCGCATCGCCACCATCGACGTCTGACGCGGAGCGCGAGATGATTCCATTTCTCTTCCTCGTCTTTGTCGCCGTCATGTCGGCCATGCTCGCCGGCTATGCGTTGGTGATCGACCACCGGCGCCGGCTGATGATCGACCGCGCGCTGGGCCAGGATACCGTCGTCATGTCGCCGATACCGCGCGCCAAGCTCCTGGCCGCGCGACGTTCGGCGGCGGTCGACGAGCTGCGCAGGCGCCTCGATCGGTTGGTGCCGAATGCGTGGGTGAACGATCCGGCGACGCGCGAGCGCATGGTCCGCGCCGGATACGACGGCGACGCCCCGCTGTTCCTGTACGCCGTGTTCCGTGTCGGCTTGCTCGTCATGCTGCCGCTCATGACGCTCGCCTTCGGCGCGGGCGAGACGCCGCTCGAGCGATTGCTGTTCTTGTTCGGCGCGCTCGTGCTCAGCTGGATCATTCCGCGCGGCTCGCTCGACAGTCTGGTGCGGCAGCGGCAAGAGCGCATCAAGCGCGCGATTCCCGACGCGCTCGACTTGATGATCGTATGCGTCGAAGCAGGGAGCAGCCTCGAGTCGGCGATTCTTCGTGTGTCGCGCGATCTTTCCGGGATTCACCGCGATCTCGCGTTCGAGCTTGGCAATGTCGTGCGGCGCACGAAGGCCGGCGTTCCGCGCGCGGAAGCGTTGCGCGGATTGTGGGATCGAACGGGCGTTCCGGAGTTGAGAACGCTGGCCGCGAACATCGCGCAGAGCGAGCGCTGGGGAACGAGTGTCGGTCGCGTGTTGCGCGTAACGGGCGAGACGCTGCGGCGGAAACGGCGTCACAGTGTCGAGCGCCGCGCATCGATGGCGACGCTCAAGATGACGATTCCGCTCGTGACGATGATTCTGCCGCCGCTCTTTCTCGTGGTGCTCGGCCCTGGTGTGCTGCAGTTGATCGGCGCGTTTCACGTGGTGAAGTAGCCGTGCTACTGCGTGCTACTGCCTGCTACTGCATCAACATCGGCTTCGGCGCCGAGATCGCCGACGCGTTGAGATTCAACCCGGCGCCGTTGATCGATACCTGATTCGCCATCACGGATCCGTTCACGAACCACGTGCCGGAGCTGTTCATCGTGAGCGAACCATTCGGCGCGGCGACGATGCCCGTCCACGTGCCGCCCGAGCCGGTCATGAAGGAGCCGCCGGTCCCGTTCGCGTACGCCAGCACGTTCCCCGAACCACTCGCCGGAGACAACGTGGATCCCGAGCCGCTGATGTTGAACGTGGTCCCCGCCACGAACGTCACCGCTCCCGATGCAGTCGTACTCAGCGTGATCGATCCGCTCGCGCAGATGAACTGCGACTTCAACTGGCCCGGCGACGTCCAGTATTGAGTCATCGACGCGGTGATCGTGAGATTGCCCGCGAACGTCGATGAACAGTGCGAGGTGAGATCGCTGTACGACGGCGTCACGCCCGCCGATCGCGCGCTGACTTGTTTAGGCGCCGGCACGCTGCCGCCCGCGCTCGTCACCGACGGCGGCGGACACACGTACTCGAGCGGCCCCGTGATCGTCGAGCCGGACGTCGTCATCGCGAGCGTTCCATTGCTGTGAATCGGTCCGGTGATGTTCGTGCCGGACGCGTTCCAGCTGATTCCTCCCGTCGACCCACCGCTGCATCCGCCGCCCGCATACACCGCATCGAGACCTCGACCCGACGTCGCGACCGCGCGCGCCGAGACGACGACCTGCCGAAAGCCGAACATCCGCATGAACATGATGTTCACGGTGTCGTTGACCTTCACTTCGATTTGCGTCGAATCGCCGAGATACGGCGTCGTCACGATGACACCGATGCCCGCCGTTCCATTCGGATGCTTGTTCGCCGTCGCGATGCGCTGCGCGGTCGTTTGAGCGCTCGTCGGACTGCCCGGCAGATCGAGCGTCGCGCTCATCGCCGCGAGATCGGCCGCATTCTGCGCGGCATCGCGATGCGTGAGCAGGTTCGACGTATCCAGCGCGAGACCAGCCGCGCCGAGAAGTACAGGGAGCACGAGCACCATGAGAACGAGCACCTGTCCTTTCCGCGCGCGAAGTCGCACGGAGCTCGGAGTGCTCACGGTGCTCACGGTGCTCGCGGCGCTCGCGGCGCTCACGGCGCTCACGGCGTCACCCGAGTCACCGCGGCCGCGTTCACGGTGATCGTTCCGGTCGGCCACACCCAGCGCGACAGCGGCGCGAACGACGTCACGGTCGTCGACGCATTCACCACCAGCGAATCGCTCGCACGCGTGATGGTGATCGAGGCCGGGCTGAGGTTCAACGACCCCTCTGCCGCGATGACGATCGATTTGACGACTGAATCGGTGAGCGTCTTGTCGATGGCGCGGATGGCGCCCGTCGCGACGGCGCGATGCAGCGCGGCCGACGTCGTCATGACCCGACCGACGTCGGCGATGCCGAGTATGAAAATCATGAGCACCGGCAGCGCGAGGACCAACTCCACCGTCGCGTGCCCGCCACGTACGCTATGTGCGCGGTGTACGCCGTGTACGCGCTGTCCGCGTGGCGACGCCATCACAACCCCCTAAGTACGACTGTGCACCCGTCCAACCACGACGGGTGCAAAGGGTATTCCAGCTCAGCCGTACAATGACAATGCTGTGGGTGCTGTCTGATACGTCGTGACGCCTCGAATCAGCGTCCGCGGAAATCCTCGAGACACGCGCCCGCGCCATCGCCGAACCCGGCGCGGAAGTTCTGCACGCGTTGGTCACGCGTGCCGTGACTTTGCTTCGCCAATCGCGCCTGAATGATCGCGTCGTAGCGTGCGTTGCCCGTCGGCTCGGGCGTCGGATCGCCGGCAAGCGACATCCCGTACAACGCCTCGTCGACGTCGCCAGCCTCGAGCTCGCCATCATGCTCGGCCTGCTTGGCGAATGCACCGGCCAGGCAATCGGCGGTCGCTTCGTTGTCGTACGACGTGCGATAGAAATGGCCGAGTTGCATCGCGACGGCGTGGCCGGTCTCGTGGGCGATGATGCCGATCGCCGCCATGTCGCCGTCGGTGTTCAACGCGGTCGCGGCGCGCTTCGCCATGCCGGCGGCGAAGACCTCGTCATAATAGATCGTGTTGTCCCGCTCGCAGTATTCGGCATTGTTCGGCCGAATGACGCCGCACGGCGACATGACGGTCGATTCGTACCGCGCGATGCGCGGTACGACGAAGCGATGTCCGATCTGTCGGAAGTCGTTGGTCCACATGGTCGCGAGCGCGTCGTACGCACTCTTGATCTTGGCGTTCGACGCCTGGACGTCGCGCGTCGTGACTTCAATCGGGCGACCCGGGGCTTTGGGCACTATGGGTGCGAAGGCCATCGCGCCCATCGCCAGCGCGCCGAATCGGCTGCGCCACATCGTGATGAAACTCATACGCCACCTCCTCCCTGATACCTGGTACCCCGGGGAGGGCGGCGGGTTGCTCGAGCGGCTGGGCAGCGCCCGGCGGTCATTGGAACGTTGGAACTCTTGGAACTTTGGAACCGTGATGCGACGGCGAGCCGGTGCGATACCAAGGGGGCTCAGATCACACCGGCGTCGCCGACGCGCGGCCGTCGTACAGAGTGCTACGCAGTGCTATGCAGTGGTACGCAGTGCTAGACCTGCCACTCTCGGCCGAGAACCTGCCAGGATCCCGCGCTGTCGTCGAAGTACTCCCAGAACGCCCACTCGGATTTGTCCGAGGAGATGCCGCGGCTGGCCGCGCCGGGCGAGTCGTACGTGCGGCCGTCGACGAGAATCTTGCCGCCTTGCACCGTGGCCTCGAGATACTTGCCGCGCACGCTGGTACGCAGCCGCTGACCGTTCCGCACCTTGCCGTTCGACGCGTAGGAGAGATTCTCCGGCTGCGCGACAGCCGCGCGATCGAGCGGCTCCGGCGTGATGTCCTCGAAGTCGACGTTGAAGCCGGTGAGCACGTCGCGCTGCTCGGTGCTGACGCCGACGAGATGATACGGGCTGCCCCAGATGCCCTCGGGCGTCAGATCGTCAAACGGGGTGTGCAGCCGCTGCAACGCGGCGACGGTGTCCTGGTGGATGCACAACAGGCGCATGATCCAACTCTCCAATTAGCGTTTTATAATTAACGACTACTTACAACCGTCAGGATGTCTGGCCCGGCTGCCAGTCGCGATCCAGCATGCGCCACTTCCCGGCGCCGTCGTCGAAATACTCCCAGAACACCCAGTCGCCCTTGGAGGGCGCCACCGAGCGTGTGGCCGCGGCCGGATTGTCGAACGATTGGCCGTCGAGCAGGATCTTGCCCTGCTGTACCGAGGCTTCGCGATACTTGCCACCGATGCTGACCCGAAGCCGCTTCGGCGCGTGGTCGGTCGCCGGCGCGGTGTCAGCCGAAGAAATCTTGCCGCTGGTCGCCGGTGCATTGGCAGCGCGCGGCCGCACGGCGGTCGCTGCCGTCGCCGCCCCGTTCGAGGCCCCGTTCGAAGCGCCGTTCGTTGCCGCCGGCGCGACATCCGAGCGCGCCTCGGCCGCCGCGGCCGCGCGTTCGACGATCGCACGCTCGGCCGCCGCATCGCCCAGCGGATCGCCGTGGTGCTTTGGCTCCTCGTGCATCGGCACAGGGACTTCCGAATCGCGTTGCGACGATCGGTCCGGCTGTGCGGCGGATGTGTCGGCGGCGAATGCGGGTGCGGGCTGACGAGGACTTGTCGCCCGCTGCTCCGCCGCGGCATCGCTCACGGGACGCGGCCGCTGCTGCGGCCAACTTTCCTTCAGTTGCGGTGCGACGTCGGCTGACGTGAGTACGTCGGGCGTGATGTCATTGACCTCGAGGTTCCACGAATCGAGGACCGCCCGCTGTTCAGCAGTGACGCCGATCAGATGGTACGGTGAGGCCCAGAGCCCTTCAGGTGTGACGTCGTCGAATGGAACGCGGAGCCGTTCGAGCGCACGAACGGCGTCTTCATGGAGTGAGATGAGACGCATCGGTGTCCGTCCCTAGGACAAAGGGGACATTGAATTGGCGTGAACACCTGATGCGGGAAGCGTGCCGGGCGGTAGTCGTAGGGACGGGCCCGCTTCAGTGAGGGCGGCGACGCGCTTCGCGCGCACCAGTGGTGAGGCCGGCGCGCGAAGCGCCGCCGGCCTCACCGCTCGCGCGAACCGGCTCTCTCACGCGTATCGAATCCATTTAGCGAGCTCAGAAAAGCTCGGCTTCTTCCCATACATCAACATCCCCACTCGATAAATCCGCGCCGCCAACCACACCGCGCACACCGATCCCAACAACGCAACCACCAGCGATCCCGCGATCGACGCCGGCGACACCGCCGTCAATCCCATGCGAATCGGCATGATGATCGGCGATGACCATGGCAACCACGACAACACCACGGCGGTCGTGCTGTTCGGATTGATCAAGACCGGATTCACGAAAATCCAGCCGCTCATCAACAGCAGCATCACCGGCATCACCGCCTGCTGCGCTTCCTGCTCGCTGTTCACCATCGAGCCCGCCGCCGCGAACAGCGTCGCGTAGAACGTGAAGCCCACCAGGAAAAAGCCGAGCGAAATCGCCATGACCGCCGGGCTCATGCCGCCCATCGAGAACGTTGGCGCGGCACTACCCGCCGCCGCGGCACCACCACCCGCCGCCTTCAGCACCAGCGGGCCGAAGAACGTCGTCAGATACAAACCAATCCCCAGCCACGCCACGATCTGCGTCAACCCGACACCGCCGACGCCGAGTACTTTTCCGGCGAGCAGCGACTCCGGTTTGATGCTCGAGATCACCACTTCGGCAACTCGCGTCGTCTTCTCCTCGAGCACACCCCGCATCACGTTCTGGCCATGGACGATGATCGCCATCAATAACAGCACGCCAATGATGATTCCCGCGAACAGTCCCGCTTCGCCCGATCCGCCGCGTCCTTTCTCCGTGAGCCGTTCCGCGGCAAGCTGCAGGTGCGATTTCGCCAACTCGTCGATCGTGCTCTTGTTCACACCCTCGCGCTCGAGTCGCGCCATCAACACGGCCTGCCGTGTCGACGCCTCCAACTTGTTCATGTCCGAGATCGTCGACGCATTGCGGCCCTCGTAGCGCGCGCGCTTGCCCGCGAGCGAGCTGTCGTCCAGCACGAGGAATCCCACGAGGCCCTTCGGCTTCATCACTTCCGCCTCGGCCGCCTTCTCCGCGGCGGGCAGCTCGGCCGGCGTCAGCGTCATGACGAACGGGCCCTGGACCGTGTCCGACACCGTGCTGTCCGCGCGCAGCGTCGTCGCGAGGCGGGCGCCCACCGACGCACCCGTCGCATCGAGAATGCGAATGCGCCGCACGTTCGGCGATGCACTCGACTTCGCGCTCATGTAAAGCGGAATGAGAAACACGCCGGCCATCAATACCGGCACGAGCAGCGTCATCACGACGAACGAGCGCGAACGCACGCGCTCCAGGTACTCGCGCTTGGCGACGATCAGAATCTTATTAACCATGTCCGGACATCCCCGTCTCGACGCCAGAGGCACCGACACGCTGCAGGAAGATTTGGTGGAGCGAGGGTTGCACGAGCTCGAAGCGCTCGATGTTCGCGCCGGCGTCGATCAGTCTGCGTAGAAGCACCTGCGCGTCCGCATTGGGCGCGAGCTCCAGCTCGAAGTAGTTGTTCGTGTCGTCCAGCTTCGACACGAGCTGCGGATCATGCAGCACCGCGCCGACGCCGTTCTGCGCACCGCCCGCCAGCGCGAGCGCGATGTTTCGCCGGCCCGCGGCACCCTTGACGCCGGCGACCGTGCCGTCGAGCACCTTCTGACCGCCCGCGATGATGCACACCGAATCGCACATCTTTTCGGCGTTGTCCATCACGTGCGTGCTGAAGATGACGGTCTTGCCGCGACGTTTGAGCTCGAGCACCGCATCCTTCAACGCCTGCGCGTTGATCGGATCGAGCCCGCTGAACGGCTCATCGAGAATGACGAGCTCCGGATCGTGCAACAGCGTGGCGATGAACTGCACCTTCTGCTGCATGCCGCGCGACAGCTCGTCGACCTTGGCGTCGCCCCAATTCTTGTCGGCGTTCGAGAGGCTGAACCGCTCCAGCCACTCGTCGATGCGTCGATTTGCCTCGGCCGGCTTCACGCCCTTCAACTCGGCCAGAAAGCCGAGCACGCGGCGCACCTGCATCTTTTTGTAGAGGCCGCGCTCCTCGGGCAGGTACCCGACCTGGTCGAGGACCTGAGCATCGGTGTTTGGTCTGCCGAGAATCGAGATCGAGCCCGAGTCCGGCAGGATGATGTCGAGAATCATGCGGATCGTCGTGGTCTTGCCGGCGCCGTTGGGGCCGAGCAGACCATACACCGACCCGCGCGGCACCTGGAGCGACAAGTCGCGCACGGCGACATGCTCCTCGTACCGCTTTACGACATTGCGAATGTCGATGGCGAGTTCAGACATTGATGTAGGATGAGGAACGTGCGGAGGAGGCGGGAGCCAGGCGTCGCGTCGATGCCGCTACCTTAGTATAAGTCTGCTGGACGCAGCCCGTCATCCATACTGACGGCCGCCTTGCCCCGGAAGTTTCGACGCGGCGTTTTGGGGCGTCTTGGCGTTCTTGGCGGCCGCACGCTTTCTTATCTCATGCTCTTCGTCGCGGATACGCTCGTTCTATTCCTGGCAGCGAGTCTCACAAAACCGCTTCAGCCGGTCCTGGACAGCTTCGCGCTTCGCTCCGGCACGGTCATTCAGCGTGAGAGCGGCGCGTCGCTCGAGCACGCGCGCAAGCTCACCGAGCTGCATCGCGTTCCCGACGTGCTCATGCTTGCCGATGCCGACGTCTTTCCACAGCTCCTCGTGCCGGCGTATGCGTCGTGGTACGCCGACTTTGCGCGCAACCGCATGGTCGTCGCCTACACGTCGCGCTCGAAGCACGCGGCCGACATCACTCGCGGCAACTGGACGCGGGTGCTCCGCGGCCGCGACGTCGAAGTCGGCCGCACCGATCCCGATCTCGCGCCGGTCGGCTATCGAACATTGCTCATGATGAAGCTCGCCGAGCGATTCTATCACACGCCGGGCTTGAGCTCGGCGCTGCTCGACAACGCGCCAGCGCGAAACATGCGCCCGAACGCGGCCGAGCTCGCGGCGCTGCTGGCGTCGGGTGAGCTCGACTACATCTACGACTATCAGTCGGTCGCCGAGTCGAACGGCTTTCGCTTTATCGCGCTGCCGAGCGAGATCGATCTTGGCGACCCGGCGCGCGCGCGGGCGTACGCCAACGTGTCCGTGAATGTGCGCGGCACGGAGCCCGGCAAGCGCACCGTCTTTCGCGGCGCGCCGATCGTCTACGGGCTCAGCGTGCCGCGGGAAGCACCGCACTCCGCCGCGGCGATCGCGTTCCTGAGATATCTCGAATCGCCCGAGGTCATCGCCCGCCTTCGCGCCGCGCACGTCGACATGCTCGATGGCCTCGTGATTCACGGCAGCGGCGCGCCCACTCAGCTCCCGCGTGCACCCCGGCCTGCCCGACGTTAATCAGCTCGAGCCGATGGGCGCGCGCGCGCAGCCGAATCGGCTCGCGCGCGCGACGCTCAGCGTGTTCGTCGCGGTCCTTGCATCGCTGTTTCTGTTGTTCGTCGTCGGCCCCGTCGCGGGCTTGGTGTCGTCGGGCGGTGTACGCGGCTTGAGCGCGCTCGCGCGCGACACCGAGCTGCGTCAGTCGCTCATTCTCACCGCCCTGACCGCCACCACCGCGACGATCCTCGGTATCCTCGGCGGAACGCCTGTCGCGTATCTGCTCGCGCGCCGGTCGTTCACCGGCCGCGCGGTGCTCGCGGCGCTGATGGATTTGCCGTTGGTCATTCCGCATCCGGTCGCGGGCATCGCGCTGCTGCTCGTGCTGGGTCGCGCGAGTCCGGTTGGTTCGGCACTCTACGCCGCGGGACTCCGCGTCGCGGGCTCACCGACGGGCATCGTCTGCGCGATGCTGTTCGTCTCCGCGCCGCTCTACGTCAGCGCGGCGCGCGAAGCCTTCGCGCGAGTCGATGCGCGCTATGAATCGGTTGCACGAACGCTGGGCGATGATGCCTGGCGCGCGTTCCGTCGCGTCACGCTCCCACTCTCGGCGCGTGGGCTCACGGCCGCCGCCGTCGTGATGTGGGCGCGCGCCGTGAGCGAGTTCGGCGCGATCGTGATCCTCACCTACAATCCGAAAGTGGTGAGCGTCTTGAGCTACGATCGCTTCACGAGCTACGGATTGAGTGAAGCGCTACCCGTCGCGGCGGTACTCGTGCTGTTCGCGCTCATTCCGCTCGCCGCGCTGCGCGCGCTGCGTCACGGAGATCCGGCGCCGCGATGATCTCCCTCGATCACGTGAACGCGCGCGCGGGAAACTTCGCGCTGGCCGACATCACGTTCGAGGTGCCGCAAGGCGCGTACGGTGTGGTGATCGGTCCCGCGGGAGCGGGGAAGACGACGCTGCTCGAAACGATCGCGGGCGTCGTTCGCGCATCGTCGGGCACGATCACGCTCGGCGGGGACGACATGACACAGGCGCCGCCGGAGTCACGACGGTTGGGGATTGTGTATCAGCATGCGTATCTCTTTCCGCATCTCACGGTTCGGCAGAACGTCGAATATGGCGCCGCGAACGCGCGCGCGGCCGACGAGGTCATGGAGCGATTCGGCGTCGCACCGCTCGCGGGTCGTTCGGTCGTTTCGTTGAGTGGCGGCGAACGGCAGCTCGTCGCCATCGCTCGCGCACTCGCGCGACGCCCCGAAGCGCTGCTGCTCGACGAGCCATTCAGCGCGCTCGATCCGCGCACGCGCAACGTCGCGCGACGCGTGCTCCGAACGATCTACTACGAGCGCCGGTTCACCGTGCTGCAGGTGACGCACGATTTCGGCGAGGCAGGGCTGCTGGGCGACATCGCGATCGTACTCGACAAGGGTCGCATCGTGCAGAAGGGTGATCCAGAGCAGATCTTCCGCCGCCCCGCCTCGCCGTACATCGCGGATTTTCTCGGTGCCGAGAATGTCTTTGCGGGAATCGCGCAACCGATTCGCGCGGCCGCGCCGGATTGGGTCGAGAGCAGCGAACACGAATTTGTGCAGCATGCCGTCGCCTTCACGACGGGCGCGCTGACCTTCTACGCGCTCGGCGACGTGGTGCCGGGACCGACGCACGCCGTGATTCGCGCCGAGGAAGTGTCATTGTCCGCGGAGCCGTCGATGTCGTCGGTGCAGAATCAGTTTCGCGGGCGCATCGTGGAGATCGTGCCGGCCGGCGCGCTGAGCCGCGTCACCGTCGACGCCAGCGGCACGCCGATCGTCGCCGCGGTCACGGCGCGCTCGGTTCGCGAGCTGGCGCTCGAAGTAGGATCCGAAATCGTCGCGGGATTCAAGGCGACTGCGGTGCATCTGTGTTGAGTCGAGCGTCATCAAATGTTACCATCCACTTCATGACCGACATGCGATTCATGTTTGCCGCGATACTGGCGTGCAGCGCACAACTGATCGGCGCGCAATCGCCGATTCCGTCGAACAACGCCAAGGTCCTCGCGGCCCTCGACATCATCAAAGCGGACAACGCGTGGACGCTGCAGCAGCAGACGGAGTTGACGCAGATTCAGTCCGCGCCGTTCAAGGAGGCCACGCGTGCCGCTGAGTTCAAGCGGCGACTGGAGGCGCTCGGATTCAAGAATGTGACGATCGACTCCGTCGGCAACGTCATCGTCGAACGCCGCGGTACGGGAAGCGGCCCGACGGTGGTGTTGGCAGGTCATCTCGACACGGTGTTTCCTGAAGGGACGGACGTCACGATCAAGCACCGGGGCGATACGCTGTACGCGCCCGGCATCGGCGACGACGATCGCGGTCTCGCGACGGTGCTCGCCGTGGCGCGCGCGTTCGAGCGCGCCAATGTGCAGACCCCGGGCACGATCTACTTCGTCGGCGACGTCGGCGAAGAAGGACCGGGCAATCTGCGCGGCATGCGCTATCTCTTCGGCCAGGAGTTGAAGGGGAAGGTCGACTACTTCATCTCTGTGGACGATGCGGGTCTTGGCATCGCGAGCCGCGCGGTCGGGAGCAATCGCTACAAGGTGACATACAAGGGACCCGGCGGGCACAGCTACGGCGCCTTCGGCATCCCGAATCCGATTCATGCGCTCGGCCGCGCGATCGCCGGGATCTCGAACATTCAGGTACCGGCGAAGCCGAAGACGACGTTCAACGTCGGCGTGATTTCGGGTGGCACCTCCGTCAATTCGATTCCGTTCGAGGCGTCGATGGACGTCGACATGCGTTCCGAGGACGCCAAGTCGCTCGCCGCGGTCAACGCGAAGATGATGAGCATTTTCAAACAGGCGCTCGTCGCCGAGAACGCGCGGTGGACCGGCCCGCGCGCGGCGAAGGCGAAGCTCACCATGACGATCGACACGATCGGCATTCGGCCGACCGGCGCGCAGTCCGACGCGGCGCCGATCGTGCGGACGGCGATTGGGGCGGGGAAGACGCTTGGCTTCACGCCCGCGACGAGTGCCTCGAGCACTGATGCGAACATTCCGATCAGCCTCGGCATTCCCGCCATTCGTATGGGGGGCGGCGGCAACGCCGGCGGCTCGCATTCACTCGGCGAGTGGTATGAGGATGGGCCGAAGGGATATGTCGGCGTGCAGTGGGTGGCGCTGACGGTGGCGGCGTTGGCGGGGGCGAAGCCGTGACGATGGGCCGCGATTGTGAGGAGCCGTTGTCATCCCTCGACTCCGGCGCGACGCGCCTCCATTCGGGACGACACAGCGCGCGTTCGTGATGTCGGCTTATATATGATAAAACACTCATTAGTATTTACGCTGTTCGCGGTATCGGCTGCGAACGCCCAGCAAGTCGCCCCGACGACGTTCCATCAGCTCGGCCACGCCATTCTCCGCGAGCTGATCGAAACGAACACCACGGGGTCGGCCGGCAACACCAGCGACGCCGCGGGGCAATTGCAGACGCGGTTCACCGACGCCGGATTCTCGCGCGCCGACGTCCAGCTCGCCGGCCCGACGACGAAGAATCTCAATCTGATCGTGCGCTATCGCGGCAGCGGCCGCGCGAAACCCATTCTGCTGCTGGCGCACCTGGACGTCGTTGAAGCGCGCCGCGAAGACTGGACGTACGATCCGTTCCACCTCACCGAAACCGGCGGGTATTTCTACGGCCGCGGCACGCAGGATCAAAAAGGCGGCGCGGCGATGCTCGTCACGACGCTCATCCGCCTCAAGAAGGAGAAGTACGTTCCCGATCGCGACATCATCCTCGCCCTGACCGCCGGCGAGGAAGGCGGCATGCCCTACAACGGTGTCGAGTGGCTGCTCAAGAACAAGCGCAGTCTCATCGATGCCGAGTACACGATCAACGTCGATGCGGGCGGTGGAGAGCTCGAATACGGCAAGCCCACGCTCTTCGACGTGCAAGCCGCCGAGAAGGTGTTCCACTCCGTCGCGCTGACCGTGCGGAATCCGGGCGGACATAGCTCGCTGCCGCGCAAGGACAACGCGATCTACACGCTCGCGCGCGCGCTCGATCGCGTGTCACACTACGAGTTTCCGCCAAAGCCGAACGACGTCGTGAAGGCGTACTTCGACAAGGCCGCGGCGACGGTTTCACCAACCGTCGCTGCCGACATGCGTCGCGTTGCCTCCGGTAAGGCGGACGCGGCGACGTTTGCGCGGTTGAGCGAGAACACCGAATACAACGCGCTGCTGCGCACCACGTGCGTCGCGACGATGCTCGAGGGCGGACACGCGCCGAACGCGCTGCCGCAGATGGCGAAGGCCACCGTCAACTGCCGCATGCTGCCGGGCGACAATCCGGCGGCGGTGGAACAGGCGCTCGTGCATGCGATCGGCGATACGGCGGTGCATCTCACGCCGATCGACACCGCGCGTCCCAGTCCGGCCTCGCCGCTCCGGCCCGCCTTGCTCGCCGCGGTCGACAGCTCGGTCAGAGCGATCTGGGGACCGGTGCCCGTGGTTCCCATCATGGAGACCGGCGCAACCGACGGTCTCTATCTGCGCAACGCCGGCGTGCCCGTCTACGGCTTCAGCGGATTGTTCATCGAGACGAACGACGTCCGCGCGCACGGCAAGGATGAGAGAATACTCATCAAGGCGTTCGACCAGGGGCTGGATTTCACGTACGACCTGGTGAAGCGCGTCACGCGCTGATTTGCAGATTCGTCATCCCGAGCGGAGGCGCGAAGCGCCGGAGTCGAAGGACCCCCTTCTCAGCGGAGCGCTGCGTAGAACTCCTCCGTCGTGACAGGGGTCCTTCGATTCGCTGCGCTCGCTCAGGATGACAGCGCCGCTTACTCCGACACCTTGTCCAGATCCTCTTTCCCGATCCCCACGTTCCACGCGATCACTTCGTACTGCGCCAATCCGAATGTGACATACGGATCGCCGTCGCGGACTCGATCCAGCGTGCCGTTCACGTCGTCGTCGGGCACACGCAGCAGCAGCACGCCGCCCGTACGCGGATCCATCGGCCCCGACGCGACCAGCAGGCCGTCGTCCTTCAGGTCCTTGAGGTAGGCCCGATGCTGCTCCGTGACCTCCACGACTTCTTCGAGCGGGCGGCGATAGCGAATCAACGCAAGTGCATACATCAGCCGAACACCTCGCGAGCGCGTTGGATGCCGGCGACGAGCGCGTCGACGTCGGCGTCGGTGTTATACACGTAAAACGAAGCGCGCGCGGTCGCATGCACGTGCAGTCGCCGCATCAACGGCTGCGCACAATGATGCCCCGCGCGCACGCACACGCCCGACTCGTCGAGAATCGTCGCGAGATCGTGCGGATGAATGTCACCCACCGTGAAGCTCACGACGCCGCTGCGATCCGCCGGCGGCGGCCCGTACACGCGCACGTCGCCGATGCCCAGGAGCCGCTCGGTCGCGAGCGCGGTCAATGCCTGTTCATGCTCGCGGACCTCGCGCATGTCGAGGCCGTCGAGATAGTCGCACGCCGCGGCGAGACCGATCGCATCGGCAACGTTCGGCGTGCCGGCCTCGAACTTGTGCGGCAGCACGTTCCAGGTGCTGCGGTCGTCGGCGACGTACTCGATCATGTCGCCGCCGGTCTGATATGGCGGCATCGACTCGAGAATGTCGCGCTTGCCGATCAACACGCCACAGCCCATCGGGCCCAACATCTTGTGCCCGCTGAACGCGTAAAAGTCGACGTCGAGCGAATCGACGTCCAGCGGCAGATGCGGCGCGGCCTGCGCGCCATCCACTACGACCAACGCGCCACTGCGCCGCGCGATCGCCGCCATCTCCGCGACCGGATTGATCGTGCCGAGTGCGTTCGAGACATGATTGAACGCGACGACGCGCGTCTTCGGGCCAACCAGCGACGTAAAATGTCCGACGTCGACCCGGCCCTCGGCCGTGAGGTCGGCGATTCGCAGCGTCGCCCCTTTCGCCAGCGCGAGCTGCTGCCACGGGACGAAGTTGGCGTGATGTTCGAGACCTGTAATAACGATCTCGTCACCCGCGCGCACGTTCGCGCCGCCCCACGCCGTGGCGACGAGATTGAGTGACTCCGTCGTGCCGCGCGTGAAGATCAGCCGCGCCGGATCGCCCACCCCAACGAACCGCGCGATGCGTTCGCGTGCATCGTGATAGCTCTGCGTGGCCCGCGCCGAGAGCGCGTACGCGCCGCGATGCGGATTCGCGTTGTCGCACGAGTAGTACTGCATCATCGCCTCGAGCACGGCACGCGGCTTCTGTGACGTCGCGGCCGAGTCGAGATAGTGCAGCTCCCGGTGCCGGGCAAGCAGCGGAAAATCATTGCGGTCGACCTTCATGCCGCCGCGTCCTTGGCGCTCGGCCCGACCAGCACGCGCCCATTCTCGATCCGCACGACATACACCGGCAACGGATCCTCCGCCGGTCCACGACATACGCGTCCCGTGCGGCAGTCGTACCGCGCGCCGTGCCACACACACTCGAGCGAGCCATCGCCGCGCAACGCACCATCCGACATCAAGAACTCGGCGTGCGTACAGATGTTGCTGACCGCGCCGATCGTCCCGCGGAAATTGAAAAGACAGATCTCCGTGCCGTCCGCGCGGCACACGCCGACGAGCGCGCCGTCGGGAAGGTCCGCGACGTCGGCGAGGTATTCGAATTCGCTCATGCGCCTTCGCCGGGCGGCGGCTCGGGCCCCTCGCGCTCGGTCGAGACGGCCTCCGCCTGGGATTCCAGCGCCGAATGCAGCGCGTGCCACGCCAGGCTCGCGCACTTCACGCGAAGCGGAAACTTCGAGACGCCGCCAAGCGCGCGCAGTGAGCCAAGGTCTGACTGCTCGGACTCGGGCAGTTGCCCCAGCACCAGCTTATGAAAGCGATCGAACAATCGCTCGGCATCGGCGCGCGACTTTCCCTTGACCGCCGCCGTCATCAGCGATGCCGAGGCCTTCGAGATCGCGCAGCCCTGACCCTTGAAGCTGACGTCGGCGACCGTGTCGCCGTCCATCTTCACCCACAGGGTGAGCGAATCGCCGCACAGCGGGTTGCGTCCCTCGATCGTGCGATCGGCGTCGCCCATCTCCCGGAAGTTGCGCGGCTTCCGGTTGTGCTCGAGGATGATTTCCTGGTAGAGGGCTTCGGTCGTCATGGGCGCATGGGCGTATGGGCGCGTGGGCGTATGGGCGATTTGACGGCGCTCTTTCGCCCATACGCCCATACGCCCATACGTCCATACGCCCGCCTCATACAAACCTCTCCAACGTCATCCTCTCCAACCCTTCTCGCACCTCGTCCACCTCGAGCGTCTCCAGCACGTCCGCCGCGAACGCATACGTGAGCAGCCGGCGCGCCAGCGCATTGTCGATGCCGCGGCTCTTGAGATAGAATAGCGCCATCTGATCGATCTGCCCCACCGTCGCACCGTGCGTGCACTTCACGTCGTCCGCGAAGATCTCGAGTTGCGGCTTCGTGTCGATCTGCGCCGTGTCGGAAAGCAGCAGCGTGTTGTTCGTCTGCTTGCCGTCGGTCTTCTGCGCGATCGGATGGACGTACACCTTGCCGTTGAACACGCCGTGCGAATACCCGTCGAGCACACCCTTGTACAGCTCGCGGCTGTAGCAGTTGGGCTGCGCGTGGACGATCTGCGTCTGATGGTCGGAGTGCTGCTCGCCGTCGAGCATGTAGAGGCCGTTGAGCGTCGAGCCGCAGCCTTCCCCGTTCAACGCGGTGTACACGTTGCTGCGCGACAGCGTCGCACCGGTCACGAACGAGAACGAGACATAGTGGCTGTCCTTTGCCTGATCCACATCGATCGTGCCGACGTGAAACGCGCGCGCGCCTTCACGCTGCAGCTTGTAATGCCGCAGCGTGGCGCCTTCACCGACGGCGACTTCAGTCACCGCGTTCGTGAGATACCTCGCGTCGCTCAGCGATACGTAGCTCTCGATCACCGTCGCCTTCGAGTGACGGCCGGCGACGATGAGGTTACGCGGATGCAGCATGCCCTTCGCCGCGGTCGCGTCGGTGACGAACAAGAGATGAATGGGCTTCGCGACCTCGGTCTCCTTCGCGATCTCGATCACCGCGCCGTCGTGCATGAAGGCGGTATTCAGCGCCGTGAACGCCGCATTCTCATAGCTCGTGATCTTCCCCAGCCGCTCGCCCACCACCGCCACCTTCCCCCACGCCGACGCAAGATCCCACACGCGCACGCCGTCGGGCAGCGCGGCGAGATCCGACAAATCGGGCTCGAATCGGCCGTTGACGAACACCATCGTGTGCCAGTCGGCGGCGAACGAGAAGGCCTCGAGCTCGTCGCGACGCACGTCACCCGAGCGCGCCGTGATGAGCTGGAATTCCTGGTCGGCGATCGAGGCCACGCTCGTGAAATGCCAATCCTCGATCTTCGTCGTGGGAAAGCCGAGCGCCATGAATCGCTCGAAGGCGGCGCGGCGCAACGCCTGGACGTCCGACGGCACGCCCGAGCTCGCGGCGAGCTCTTCGAACGCTCCGGCGTACGACTCCACGGCGCTCGGAACCGCCGCCGCTGCCGCCGTCACGCCAACGCTCCGACGCCGGTGCCCTTGCTGCCGGCCACGTTCGCGCTCGTCACCCAGTCGTAGCCCTTTTCCTCGAGCTCGAGCGCCAGGTCCTTGCCGCCCGACTTGAGAATGCGGCCATTCGCCAGCACGTGCACGAAGTCCGGAACGATGTAATTGAGCAAACGCTGATAGTGCGTCACGACGATCGTCGCGTTGTCGGGCCGCTTGAGCTTGTTCACGCCGTCGGCGACGATGCGCAACGCGTCGATGTCGAGTCCCGAGTCCGTCTCATCGAGAATGCCGAGCGTGGGCTGGAGCACCGCCATCTGGAGAATCTCGTTGCGCTTCTTCTCGCCGCCGGAAAAGCCCGTGTTCACGGAGCGGGTGAGCATGCCGGCGTCCATGTCGACGAACGCGAGCTTCTCGTCCATGAGGTCCGCGAACTCGAGCGGATCGATCTCCTCTTCGCCGCGCGCCTTGCGGATTTCGTTGAACGCCGCGCGCAGGAAATACGCGTTCGACACGCCGGGAATCTCGACCGGATACTGGAACGCCAGGAAGATGCCCTGCTGTGCGCGCTGTTCGGGCTGCATCTCGAGCAGGTCCTTGCCCTTGTACGCGACCGATCCGCCGGTCACCTCGTACGCCGGATTCCCCGCGAGCACCTGCGCGAGCGTGCTCTTGCCCGAGCCGTTGGGCCCCATGACGGCGTGAATCTCACCCTCGTTCACGGTGAGAGAGAGGCCCTTGAGAATTTCCTTGTCGCCAACGTTGGCGCGCAGATTCTTGATTTCGAGTAGTGGCATAAACCTTGGACAGTCACCCTCGCGAGCGGAGCGAGTCGAGGGCCTGCTCTCATGAACGCTGTTGAATTCCGGACGACAAATGTGACCCAGAAGCAGATCCTCGACTCACCGCTTCGCGGTTCGCGAGGATGACGATCAGCCCACGGACCCTTCCAACGTGATCCCCAACAACGCCTGCGCTTCCAACGCAAACTCCATCGGGAGCTCCTTGAATACCTCTTTGCAGAACCCGCTGACGATCATCGACACCGCCTGCTCGGCCGACAACCCGCGCGCCTTCAGATAGAAGATCTGATCTTCTCCGATCTTCGACGTCGACGCTTCGTGCTCCACGATCGCGCTGTTGTTCCCGACTTCCACATACGGGAACGTGTGCGCTCCGCAGCGATTGCCGACGAGCATCGAATCGCACTGCGTGTAATTGCGCGCGCCGTGTGCCTTCGGCAGCACCTGCACACGCCCGCGATACGAGTTGTTGCCCTCGCCCGCCGAAATGCCCTTCGACACGATCGTCGATCGCGTGTTGCGGCCGATGTGAATCATCTTCGTCCCCGTGTCGGCTTGTTGGTGGTTGTTTACAACCGCCACGCTGTAGAACTCGCCGACGGCGTTGTCGCCCTGGAGAATCACGCTCGGATACTTCCACGTGATCGCCGAGCCCGTCTCCACCTGCGTCCACGAGATCTTCGCGTTCTCCGCGGCCTTGCCGCGCTTTGTTACAAAATTATAAATGCCGCCGACGCCATCCTTGTCGCCCGCGTACCAGTTCTGGACGGTCGAGTACTTGATCGTCGCGCCCTTGAGCGCCACGAGCTCCACCACCGCCGCGTGCAGCTGGGTCGTCGCGCGCTTCGGCGCCGTGCACCCCTCGAGGTAGCTGACGTACGCGCCCTCGTCGGCAACGATGAGCGTTCGCTCAAACTGGCCCGTATCCGCCGAATTGATGCGGAAGTACGTCGACAGCTCGACCGGACAGCGCACACCCTTCGGCACATACACGAACGATCCATCCGAAAACACCGCGCTGTTCAGTGCGGCAAAGAAATTGTCGCTGTACGGCACCACCGAGCCGAGGTACTTCTCGACGAGATCGGGATGCTCGCGCAACGCCTCGCCGAACGAACAGAAGATGATGCCGTGCTTCGCCAGCTCCTCGCGCATCGTGGTGCCGACCGATACCGAGTCGAAGATCGCATCCACCGCCACGCCGGCCAGCACCTTCTGCTCGGTCAGCGGAATGCCGAGCCTCTCGTACGTCTTCAGCAGCTCCGGATCGACTTCGTCGAGACTGCCAAGCGGCTTCTTGGTCTTCGGCGCCGAATAGTAGCTCTGTCCCTGATAGTCGATCGGACCGTACGTAACGTTCGGCCAGTGCGGCTCCTTCATGGTCAGCCAGCGGCGATACGCCTTGAGCCGCCATTCGAGCATGAACGCCGGCTCGTTCTTCTTGGCCGAGATCGCGCGAACGGTCCCTTCGTTCAGCCCCGGCGGCAGCGTGTCCGACTCGATGTCGGTCACGAAGCCAGCCTCGTACTCCCGGCTGATCAGTGATTCGATGGAACTACTCATAAGTCCTTGTCCGTGAATCGTTTGCGGGCATGTTCGGCTCCGCGGTCAGCCGAATGGTCCGCCGAGGCGTCAGGCGAATTCAGCCAAGCAGATAAAATTACTCGGGTTTCCCGCCGGATGCAAAACGGACCCGACGTTTTGCCGTGTCCGCGCTCAGCGCACCGCGAACGCGGCGTACACGACGCCGGCCAGCACGACCGCGATCGCCACCCAGAGCCACGGCTTCCATTTCGTGGCCGCATCCGGCGTCACCACCGAAATCTTCGACGTCGCCAACGTCGGATTGCGCCGCGACCACAGCTCCTCGCGATCGTCCGCGGCTCCCGGCTGCTCCGCGTCCCCGACGTCGCCCGAGAATCGCAGCTTCGTGAACGCGACCTCCACGACGTCGCCGACGTTCAACAACACCGGCGCGGTCGCCGCCGCACCATTGATCGCCGTGCCCGACGACCCCATCGAGTGCAGCACGAACCCGCCAGCCTCGCGCCGCACTTCGGCATGAAAGCGTGAGGCGGTCGCATCGCGCAGCAGAATCGCGTTCGACGGATCGCGGCCAATCGTCGTCGACCGATTCACGAGCTCGTGCGCGGTGTTCGTCGCCTCGTCGATCAGAAACACGCGACTTGCCGCCCCCGCCCCCGCCGCCGTCACGACCGTCGGCGGCGCATTCTCGCCGAACACGAAACGCTCGTTGCCGGCCAGAATCTCGTCGCCGTCGTTCAGAAGGTGCGACGCGACGCCGAGCTGCCGACCGTTCACGACGACGACATTGTCCTGCGACGTCGGCTTGAGCGATGCGTTGAGCCCATGCACGATGATCGTGAAGTGCCGCGGCATGAGATCGGCCGACGGCACGCGCCAATCCGCATCGGCTCCGCCACCCACGACGATTTCGCCGTCGCGCAGCTCGCGCGTTGCCGAGCTGGTGGCGAGCCACACTTACGCGAGCTCTCCCATCGCCTGGCGCAGCAGCGACGCGGCCAACTCCACCTTATATGCATTCTTTGACAACGGTTTCGCGTCGTACAACGCACGCTCGGCCAGGGTCGAGATCGTGTCGTCGTCGAGCCCACCCGACGACACATCTTCTTCGACCGACGAGCTGACGCGCCACGGACGCGGCGCCACGCCGCCGAGCACGATGCGTACGTCGCCGTTCACGCGCTTGCACGCGGCGATGCTCACGAGCGCAAAATCCCACGCCGCGCGCTGCATCGCCTTGTGATACTGCTGCACGCCTCCGCGCGACTCGGGCGGTATCGTAATCGCGGACACGAACTCGCCCGGCGTGAGAATCGTCTCGTGATCCATCCGCTCGCTTGGCAGCACGTAGAACTCGGCGATCGGCACCGTGCGGCGACCGCCGACCGCCGCGAGCTCGACGCGCGCGTCGAGCGCCGTCAGCGCCACCGCCGGATCGGATGGATGCACGATGTAGCACGGCCCGCCGTCGAGAATCGCGAGATACTGATTCTCGCCATGCGCGGCCGGACAGCTCGATCCGCCGTTCTTGAGACACGGAATGTTCTGACGATAGTACCAGCAGCGCGGACGCTGGCAAAGATTGCCGCCGAGCGTTCCCATGTGGCGCAGCGCTGGTGTTCCCACGACTTCGCACGCCTGGGAGAGCAGAGGAAATCGTTCTCGCACGAGCGCGTTTCGCGCGATCTCCTCCACGCGCGCCGCCGCGCCAATGCGCAAACCGCCGCCTTCGATCTCCTCGATGACGTCGCCATGCGGGACGGTGCGCAGATCGACGAGCAGATCCGGCTGCACCAGCTGCTCCGCGACCGTGACGAGCAGATCGGTCCCTCCGCCGAGCGGAACGGCGCCCGCGTCTTCGAGCCGCTGCGCGGCGTCGTCGGTGGACGTCGCTCGATAGTAGAGGAACGGATGGGTCACGACAGGTAAGAAATGAGTTCAGTGCGCTTTGCGCAACGCGGGGCGGGCGCAAAAAAAAGGACCTCTGCGGAGCAGAGGTCCTTCGCGTCGATCGGGCGTTACTGGCCTTCCGGCGGCGCCGTATCCCCCGAGCCCTTGCCATGCCAGGTCACGTCGGTCGGATGCTTGTACGTCTCGCGGTGGATGTACGTCGCGACGACGATGCACAACACCACCAGGCCGATCACGAAACTGGCGAAGCCCCAGCCTCCGTTCGTCTCGGCAGGTACGTAGCGATCGATGTGAAGAGCCATCGTTCCCTCAGGTCGGACAATCGTTCGGTGAGCGAGAAATGTACTCGATTCGTCCCTGTCACAAAGCCCCCAACGAACGCGGCCGGAACGATCCGGTCGGGATTCGGTAAGAAATCGCGTAGCGCCGCAACCATTATAGACGTCCGTGCTGTCTTAAGTGGTGAGCGGGTCGTACTTTGATTCAACCCGCCGCTTCTCCGCATTCGACGTGACGGTTCTTCGAGACGAGCTTCAGCGCACACTAGGTACTGCCTACACCCTCGAGCGGGAGCTCGGCGGCGGCGGCATGTCGACCGTGTTCGTGGCGCGCGACAACACGCTCGGCCGCGCCGTCGTCGTGAAGGTCCTGCCGTACGAGCTCGCGGCAACGGTCTCGGTCGATCGCTTCAAGCGCGAGATCATGCTGTCGGCGGGACTGCAGCATCCGCACATCGTCCCGGTGTTGAGCGCCGGCGAAACCGACGGGCTGCCGTTCTTCATCATGCCGTTCGTCGAAGGCGAGTCGCTGCGTGCACGTCTCGCGCGCGGACCGCTGTCAGTGCGCGAAGCCGTGAGCATCCTCAAAGACGTCGCGCGCGCGCTCCAGTACGCGCACGGCCGCGGCATCATCCATCGCGACATCAAGCCCGACAACATTCTGCTCTCGGCGGGTTCGGCGACGGTGACGGACTTCGGCGTCGCCAAGGCGTTGTCCGCGTCGCGCGAAGCGAAGCCCGCGCCCGGAACGCGCACCGGAACGATCACGCTCGTCGGCACGTCGATCGGCACGCCGGCCTACATGGCGCCCGAGCAGGCGGCGGGCGATCCGTCCACCGACCACCGCGCGGATCTCTACGCGCTCGGCATCGTCGGGTACGAGATGCTCGTCGGCACGCCGCCGTTTCACGGACGCTCGCCACAGCAGCTGCTCGCCGCGCAACTCACCGAACCGCCGCCGCAGATTGGCTCGCGGCGCTACGACGTGCCCGAAGCGCTCGCGTCGCTCATCATGCGCCTGCTCGAGAAGGAACCGGGCAAGCGACCGCGCACGGCCGCCGAGATCGTGCGCTCGCTGGAGGATCCCGCGGTCGTCAGCGGGACCTTTGTTTCCGCGCCGGCGCCGACTTCCGTAAAACCGAAGCGCGTGATCTGGGCGCTCGCCGGCGCCGGTATTCTCGCGTCGGTTGCCGCGGGCGGAGCGTGGTTCAATAATCGGCGCACGTCCGGCACGGAGAGCGCGCCAGTTCCCGCCGCGGCCGCCGCGACGACCAAGTCCATCGCGGTCATTCCGCTCGTCAACATCAGCCGCGATACGAGCGACGCGTACTTTTCCGCGGGCATGACCGCCGAGCTCACGAATGCACTCAGTCGCATTCCGGGCCTGCGTGTCGCGTCGGGGACTGAAGTCGCGCCGAGCGATCAGGCGTCGAACCCGGTGGAGCTTGGAAAGGCGCTGAAAGTGAACATGGTGCTCGTGGGCACGGTGCAGCGCAACGCGAATCGTCTGCGCGTGACCGCACGCCTGGTGAACACGGCGGACGGGTTCACGATCTGGTCCGACATGTTCGATCGCGACGCGAAGGATGTGTTCAAGGTGCAGGACGACGTGACCTCGGCGATCGTGTCGGCGATCTCACCCGAGCTGTCGACCGCCGCGGCGGCGCCGGTGGCGACGGCCGTCGAGACGGGCAATCACGGCACGAACGATCTCGCGGCGTACGATCTCTATCTCCGCGGCCGCTACTTCTTCGACAAGCGCGGCGAGGCGTCGCTGCGTCGCGCGCTCGACTACTTCGAGCAGGCGACGAAGAAGGATCCGTCGTTCGCGCGGGCCTACGCGGGCATCGGCAACGTGTACGCGCTGCTGCCGCTCTACGCCAACGTGCGCGTCGACTCCGTGATGCCGCTTGCGCTCGCCGCGATCGATCGCGCGGTGACGCTGGACAGCACGCTGTCCGAGGGCTTCGCGTCGCGCGCAACGTTGTATCAGGCGAGCTGGAAGTGGGCGGATGCCGAGCGCGACTACCAGCGCGCGCTGCGCCTCGATCCGCGGTATGCGGCGGCGCATCAGTGGTATGGCGAGATGCTGTTGCTCGGCGGCCGGCCGACGGAATCGGTCGCGCAGCTCAAGCGCGCCTCCGATCTCGATCCGCTGTCGCCGATCATCTCGGGGTCGTACGCGTTGGCGCTCGTGGTGTCCGGCGCGAATGACGCCGCCGTCGCCGCCGGCCGCCGCGCGGTCGAGCTCGACTCGGGGCTGGTGGTAACGCACTTCATGCTCGGCGCCGTGTACTTGCAGGCGAATCGCGCGGCCGAAGCGGTCAAGGAGCTCGAGGCGGCCAGCCGACTCGACACCGCATCGGTGCAAACGCTCGGTCTACTAGGATTTGCGTATTCCAAGACTGGAAAGACGGCGCAGGCGGCCTCGATCGTGCGCGAGCTCGAGCAGGGCATCGGCCACATGAGTGGTGCGGCGGCGGCCGCGGCGCGCGTCTATCTGGGCCTCGGCGACAACAGCCGCGCGCTCGATTTGCTCGAGCGCGCGGCCGCCGGCCACGATTCGTTCTTCTCCAGCGAGTCGATGGCCGAACACTTCTTCGATCCGATCCGCTCCGACCCGCGCTTCGCGGCCGTCGTTCGGAAGGTGGGCCTCGACCCGGCGAAGCTCGTCAATCGGTAGGCGGCTACATCCCCATCGCCATCTTGTCGAGCATGTTCTTCGCCGCGTCGCGATGCGCGACAAACGCGGGCGCGACCGTCGTCACCAGGTTCTTCAGCTCGGCATTCTGAATCGCCGGCAGCAGCGTCTTTTGCACCGCCGCGATCACCGCGTCGTGATACCCGACCTCGTTTTCGAGGAACGCCTTGTCGAACTCGGCGCCCTCGAGGCTGCGCAGCTTCTTCATTACCGCCGCGTGCTGGCGGACGCTGTCGTCATCCTTCGGCGGCGTCGGGGTTACGCCGAGTTTCTTGGCCAGGTCGCGGCCCTGCTGCCGCACCGTCTTGTGATCGCGCGCGAGCATCGCGCCGAAATCACGGATGGCCTTGGTCGAACCCATCTTCGCGCCAAGCTCGCCGGTCTCGATGTCGGCGGTGTTTGCCGCGTCGAAGATCGCCACGATAGTCGGATCATCGAGCGCGGCTCCCGGCACGGATGAAACGACGGGTACGGGTACGGGGGCGGCGATGGCGGTGCGAAGCGTGAACGCAACGGCGCCGACAGCCAACACCGATGCGATCGGAAGAGCGCGTTTCCACGACATGTCGAGCATCTCCTGAGTGAAGTCTGAGTGAGGCCTGAGTGAAGCGTGAGCGAAGGTGGTCGGCAGGAGTACGCTCGATTGGCCGAACCGGATTTCCGGTTCTCTCGCGGCCGTGCAACCATCTGCGCGGCGGATCGTCAAAGGGGTGATGCGCATCACGACCTGCCTCGCGCTGATGCTGGCCTTTGCCGCCACGGCCTGCTCGCGCCCCGTTCTCTATTATCCGCCCGAGATCGCGCCGGTCGCGAAGCCCGAGCCACAGCCTGTGCTCGCCGGCAAGCCGACCGCGGTCGCGCCGGAAGCGGCCTCGCTCACCGACGTCGAGTATCTCACCGCGCGACACCTCGTGGTTCCGGTCGCCGGCGCCGACATGTCGAAAGTCGATGACACGTTCCTCGATGGTCGCGATGACGGTGGACGCACGCACCACGCGATCGACATCCTCGCGCCGCGCGGCACGCCCATCCTCTCGGCCGACGATGGCAAGATTCTTCGCATGTCGACGAACACGCTGGGCGGCATCACGATGTACACCGTCGATCCGCTGAACCGCCTCGTGTACTACTACGCGCACATGGATCACTACAACGATGCCATGACGCCCGGCCGCACGATCGCGCGCGGCGACACGCTCGGCTACGTCGGCACCACGGGCAACGCGCCGAAGGACACGCCGCATCTGCACTTTCAGATCATGCGTTGGCCGGCCGATGGGAAGTATTGGAACGGCGAGCCCATCGATCCGTTCGAGTTCCTGGGCGGCGTGCATCGCGAGCACGCGCACCACACCGGGGCGCAGCCGCTCGACTGGTAGCACGAGCCTTCGCTTAGACGCCGTTCCTTCCTGTAGTAAGCCGTTCGAGGCATTCCTGGCTTCGTTCGATGATGCGGCCGGCTAGCGGATCGACATGTTGTCGATCGAGCCCGTCCTTCGCGGCGCGATGCGCGACTTCCAATACCGCATCGGGAATCTTGGGAAGCAGGGACTCGATCCGACCGATCACGTAATCCGGTCGGAGACGGCTGTTCTCGGCTAACCTCATCCAATCGCGACGAGCAATTCGACGCGCTGAGTACTCCCGGCCCACCCGCATGGCCAACTTGACGTCATGCAGCCGGTCATCCGAGTAGGGGAGATAGCTCGCGAGATCGTAGAACGGCGCCAATCGAACGCCGCCGCCAGGAACGTGAAGCAACGCATAATTCTTTGCGTGGGCGTCTGGCGCAGCGAGCACCCAATTGAGGGCCAGGATGTCGATGAACCGATCCACGTCGGATTGCGGATCGAGGGATGACTCTTGAATGAGCGCGACGATCTCAGCGACGCCTGGGCCGCCGTCGCTTTCGTATTTATTCCATGGCTGGACTGAAAGCGCCTGGCAAACATCTTCTTGATGTATCCGGCGATACCCGTGCTTGGTTGGCTGGCGATCGAAGCGTTGCACAACAATCGCGATTTGATCGTCGAATCGCTTCACCTCGGAACGAGCGGCTCCGAGGTCCAACTCAGACGCGAGCTCCAAACTGAGATGTTCGTTCTCGGCAAATCCGGAGTAATTGCCCGACGGAGGCTTGAGGATGTGCGTCGTCGGCGTGCGGCCGAGGGGGCGTCCCCATTTATCGCCGCGTCGGAACAACGCGATCTTGGGCTGGGCGCCGGCCAGGCTGAAGCGGCCGATCGTTCGCGTGTCGCGTCCCGGCAGACCAGTTTCCTTCGCCGCCCGCAACGCTCGCGCGATCTCGTCTTCCTCGATCCATTCCACTCGCTCGCGCGTAGTTGGATTTACGATTTCTGATAGCCGTTCGGGAGGAGTGAGTTGCACAGCACCGGCACAGTCGGCGCCGATGTGCGCGAGCAGCGCGACGGGGTTGCGTGCCGATACGCCGAACGTTCGTGCATAACGATCCAGGACACGCTCGTTGTCGGGCAACAGCCCCCACAAGTACGCGCTCGTCGCTGCGTGGTCATGCTCCGCGGCGGTGAGCGGCATGGACAGGGAGAGCGGATAACTCTCGTCGTCCGATCGCCATGCGTCGTCGTAACTGAAACGCAAGCGCGCGGTCGCGGCTTGCACGACGTGGCCGACCAGTCGGCCGTCCAACAGAACGACCAAGGCCAGCCGTTGTTGGCTTGCCGGCGTGGCGCTCATTCGGCGCGACGCTTCGTCGAGTTGACGATGTGACTGATTTCCCGCGCTGCCGGCGACTCACGGCGCGGTCGGACGGACATCTCGAGACCGAGCGCGAGGAGCGCGCGAAGCAACATGCGAAGGTCCGGGCTGGTTTTCCCTTGCTCGACTTGGACGACCCAACGACGACTGACGCCGATCGACGTCGCCAATTGGGCTTGTGTAAGCAGCCGCGCTTTCCGGGATTCGCGGATCAAGAGGCCTAGGTCTTTTCGGGTTCTGATCCGCATGGGCGGCCGCCGCCGGGTCAGGGTCGGTTCTGTGATGTTAAGATCACTACTTCGTAGTGTAATCTTTAGATTACTTCTGTCAATAGCGATCCAAAAATCACATATATGAAACGTGATCCATTGATCACCTCCCGATACAGATTAACTTCTGGTATGCCACTGTCATCGAAGGAGCGCGCCGCGCTACGCGGAGAAGCGCATCATCTCACGGCAGCCGTGCACATCGGCCAGCACGGACTCACCGAGTCGCTGAAGCAGTCGCTCGACGACGCGTTGCGCACGCACGAGCTGGTGAAGATTCAGTTCGGCAAGAATGCCGAAATCGATGTGCGGGACGCCGCGAACGAGCTGGCGCAGGCCATGGGCGCGGACGTCGTACAGGTCATCGGCAAGACGGCCACGCTGTACCGCGAGAATCCGGAGCTGGAACGGAAGAAGGGCGTTCCCCCGTGGCGGAGCAAGTAGTTGTCATCCTGAGGGAGCGCAGCGACCGAAGGACCCCTTTCATTGCGGAGAGAGCAGCGCCCGTAACACCCGCCACGGTGTCAGCGGTATCTCGCCCACCTCGACTCCGATCGCGTCCGCGACCGCATTGGCGATTGCCGGCGCGGTGCCGATGATCGGCGGCTCGGCCAGCCCCTTCGCGCCGACGTGATTCGCCACCGTGTCCGCCGCGCCGACGAAGAACGCGTCGATCTTCGGCACGTCGGCCATGGTGGGAATCTTGTAGTCGTGCATGTTCGGGTTCATCGGCATGCCGATGTGCTCGTCGAAGATACGCTCTTCAAATAATGCGTATCCAAGACCTTGAATGATGCCGCCCTCGAGCTGGCTTTCGGCCAGGGTCGGATTGATGATCCGCCCGGAGTCGTGCGCCGATACGATGCGCAGCACGCGCACGTGTCCCGTCTCCGTGTCGACTTCGACCTCGGCGAACTGCGCGCCGAACGCCGCGATCGCCGTCTTGTCCGGATTCGGCCCGCGACTGCCCTGGCCCATGATCATCACGTCGCCAAGCGTCTCGCAGACGTCGCGGAACAACATGCACTGATCGTTCGACTTCGCGTGAATCTCGCTGTCGTGCGACTCGAGGTCGTCGCGCGTCGTGTTCATCATGCCGGCCGCGGCGTCGAACAATGCGTCGCGTGCTTCTTCAGCGGCAACGCGCACGGCCGGCCCGACGGACGCGGTCGTGATCGAGCCCCAGGAGTTCGACGCGAACGGCAACCGCTCCGTGTCGCCGAGCACGGTGCGCACGTCGTCCACCTTCGCGCCGAGCACTTCGGCGGCGATCTGCGCCATGACCGTGCGCGCGCCGGTGCCGAGATCCTGTGCGCCGGTCAGCACTTCGATCGAGCCGTCGCGATTGAGCCGCACCGTGGCATACGCCGGCGGTCCGCCGCCCGCGCCCCACGTGATCGACGCCATGCCCACACCGCGGCGAAAACGCGATACCGTGTCGTGCTTCCGCATGCGTGCGCGCCCCCAGCCGAACCGCTGCGCGCCCTGCACGTAGCACAGATCGAGTCGCTTGTTCGAGTACGCTCTGCCCTTGTCCTGATCGGCGTCCGCGTAGTTGCGGCGGCGCAGCTCGAGCGGATCGAGATCGAGCTCGCGCGCGAGCACGTCCATCGCGGACTCGAGACCGAACGCGCCCTCGGTATGCCCCGGCGCGCGAAACGAGTTCATCGGCGAGGCGTTGATGTACACGAACGTCTCGTCCGTGTGGACGTTCTCGCAGCGATACATCTCGTGATAGATCTTTCCCGGACCCGACAACCACCCGCCGATGCCGAGCACCGTCGTCGACGCGAGCTTGATCGCGGTGAGTCGTCCGTCGCGTGTGGCGCCGAGCGTTACCTGTTGCACGGTCGACGGGCGATTGCCTGCATCCGATTGCTCACCCTCACGATCGAAGATGCACCGCACGGGCTGGCCGAGCTTGCGCGCGAGCGCGCATGCGGCGTACGTCGCGTGCGAGGCGCCGTTCTTCGAGCCGAAGCCGCCGCCCATGTAATTCTTGATCACCCGCACCTTCGAGAGCGGAAGCTCGAAGGCCGACGCAACGTCGGCGCGCGTCATGAAGATGCCCTGCGTCGACTCCCAGACGGTGAGAAAGCCGCCCGACCAGTCCGCAACCGCTCCATGCGGCTCGAGCGCCGTGTGCAGCGCGACCGGCGTGCGATACTCGCGCGTGATGGTGACGTCGGCCGCTTCCAGCCCCGCGGCAACGTCGCCTCGCGATGCGACGCGCGGTGAACGCCGCGGCATGTTGCCGGTCGATCGAATGCGCGGCGCGTCGGTGGACAGCGCGTCGTGCGCGTTCGCGACGTGCGGGTCGAGCTTCACATCCACTTCGATCGCGCGCAGCGCACGTTCGGCGATCTCGAGTGAGTCGGCGCAGATCGCCGCGATCGGCTGATGCGCGTAGTGGATGGTATGGTCGAACAGCGAGATGCCGTCCAGCTTGATGTCGGGCACATCGTCGCTCGTGACCGCGCCGCGCACGCCGTCGAGCGCCAACGCCGGCGAGAGATCGATCGACACGACGCGGCCGCGCGCGACCGGCGCACGAAGCAGCGCCGCGTACAACATGCGCGGCAGCTGCATGTCGGCGGTGTACCGCGCATCGCCGGTGATTTTCTCGAGCGCGTCCATGCGCGGAACGCTCTTCCCGACGACGTGCAGCTCGGCGTCGTCGCCCCACGGCGCGGGTTCGCGCGAGGGCAGTTCGACGATCTTCGTTTCTTCGCGTCCCTCGACTTCGACCTTCGTCGTCACGAAGCGTCTAGTCATGGGCGGCGTCCTGCGTCGTGTCCGGCGCGGTGTCCTGGCTCGCGGCCGCGAGCACGGCGCGCAGGATTTTCGGGTACGCACCGCAGCGGCACAGATTGCCGCTCATGCCGCGGCGCACGGCGTCTTCCGTCGGATTCGGGTTTTCCTTCAGCAGGGCGACAGCCGCCAGAATCTGTCCCGGCGTGCAGAAGCCACATTGCAGCGCGTCGTGCTCGGCGAACGCCGCCTGGACAGGATGCAACGTTTTGTCATGCGCCAAACCTTCGATCGTCGTGATTTCCCGCTCGTCACATGCTACAGTGAGCGTCAGGCACGCGTAGACGGAAATTCCATCCAGCAGCACCGTGCAGGCGCCGCACTCTCCCCGGCCGCAGACGAGCTTCGTGCCGGTGAGCTCCAATCGATCGCGCAGGGTAGAAAGCAGCGTCTCGTGGGCGGGCGCGGTGACGTCGTGCGTGGCTCCGTTGACGATGAGACGCATGGAACTAACTTAGGCTCTACCGCCCGTCATTGCAGCCATCCGAGGCAACCAATGCCCTACGTCATCACCGAAGCTTGCATCAATACAAAGGACCGCGCGTGCGTCGACGTCTGTCCCGTCGACTGCATCTACGAAGGGGAGCAGCAACTGTACATCCATCCCGACGAGTGCATCGACTGCGGCGCGTGTGAGCCCGAATGTCCGGTCACGGCCATTTTCCCCGAAGAAGACGTGCCGGGCCACCTGAAGCAGTACGTGCAGATCAATCGCGACGTGTTCAAGAGCGACAATCCGCCGGGCAAGCCGCAGAAGTGACGCGGCGCGGGTAGCGCCGCGGGGCTTGTCGCGGCTACGCCGCAGGGAGCGGCGCTGACGCGCGGGTGCGGTGGCCTTCGTCCACGCAAAACCAAAAAACCTCGAGACATTCGTCTCGAGGTTTTTTGTTGTCGCGCGAAGCTCAGCCCCGTTCCGCTCTTATGATTCTGCCTGCGCGCGTAGCCCGCGCCATCCCCGCGGCCTCCGGCCGCCACCCCCTGACGCGAAGCGTCGCCACTCCCTGCGCGCGCAGCGCGCGCCACGTCACTTCCACCAAACCTTCTGCTTCACCAAGAACAGCACCACCAGCGCCAGGTACTGCAGGAACGTCGAGATCTCGCTCCGCCACGCCTCGCGCCAATCATGCGGCCCGCTCTCCGGCTGCTTCGGCGGTCGAGGAAGCCACCGCGGCGTCGTCTGCTTGTAGTCGAGATACTCCTGCCCGAAGATCGACTCGAGCACCCCTTCCTCGTAGCGCACGATCAGCGTGTATTCCGCTGCGAAGATCAGCACCGCGAGCGGAAGGAACCACATCACGCCCGAGATGACGACGAAGCCCATCCAGATGAAGAAATTGCCGACGTAGAGCGGATTCCTCACCCAGCGGAAGACGCCATACGTCACCAGGCGCTGCACGTCGCGCGAGCGGCGGCGAGTCACCGTGCCGGCCGCCGCCACGCCCGACATGCGAATCCATTCGCCGAACACGATCAGGACCGCGCCGGCGATCCAGTTCCATCGCGTCGCGTATCCCGGCGCGAGCAGCGCGACCAGCAGAAACGGCACCGGCAGCCAACTGCGGTTGCGAAACAGCACGGCACCGACGCGCGCCGGCGCGCTGCGTTCTGTCGCGGAAGGGGCCGGCGGCGTAGTCGACTGGCTCGATTGGCGCGGTGAAGTCATCGCCGGAAAGCTAATCAACGCCCCGCGCTCACCGCCCATTGCCCAGCGCGGGGCTAGTTGTACATGAGACTCGCGAGAAACTCGCTCACCACGGTGTTGAACGCCGCCGGCCGCTCGAGACTCGACAAGTGCCCCGCCTGCTGCAGCACCTCGATCCGGCTGCCGGGAATCGACTCCTGCAGCCGCCGCGCTTCCTTGACCGGCGTGATGGCGTCTTCCTCGCCGACCACGACGAGTGTCGGCACCGAGATCGTCTCGCACGTCGCCGTCGAATCAGGCCGCGCCATGAGCGCCTCGAGCCCGCCGATGATTCCCTCAACCGGCGCCTGCGCCATCATCCGATGCGTCGCGTCATAGATATCCGGGCGCTTTTCACGGGTGGTTTTTCCCACCAGCCCCGCGATCTGCACGTTCGCCACCGCGATGCTCCCCTGCGATTCGGCGAGCTCGATCAAGTGTCGTCGCCGCGTGATGCCGTCGCGCGTATCGGCCGCCGCACGCGTGTCGGCGAGCACCAGGGCGCGCACGCGATCGCGATGCCGCCGCCACAATGCGAACGCGACATAGCCGCCCAGCGACAAGCCAACGAACACGGCGCGTTCGATCTGCAGCGCATCGAGTACGCCCACCACGTCGTCCGCATAACGCTCGACACTGTACGGCTCGGCCGGCGCGGATTCGCCGAGCCCGCGCATGTCGATCGCGATACACCGGCATTCGGCCACGAGCGCGCCGACCTGCGGGTCCCACATCGTGCGATTCAGCGGGAACGCATGCAGAAACACCACCGGCAATCCCGTGCCGACGTCGTCGTACGCGATCGCCGTGTCTCCGACCAGCGCAATCACTCGTGTTCCGGCCACTGCGGCAACATCTCACGCCACGAATCCGGAACGGGCACCGGCTGCCCCTGTTGATTGACCGCCACGAACACGATCGATGCTTCGGCCACCAGCGCGTTCGATCCCACTTTGCGCACGTCCTGCTTGATGATGTAGCTCGTGCGCCGAATCGCGAGGAGCCCCGAGCGAATCACGAGATCCTCGCCTGGCAGCGACTGCGCGAGATACCCGATGTCCACATGCCGCACCACCGAGAACACCGGCTGCTTCGCCCATTCGCGAACGTTGATCTGCGGCTCGAGCAGCGACCACCGCGCACGCTCGAGAAAGTTGAGCATCGTCGCGTGATTCAGATGCCCGAGCATGTCGCAGTCCGTCGGATAGATGTGAAACGTGACTTCGGGCAGTGTGGTCATGATGGCCGATGGGTAGTATGCGGAATTCCGAGCGGAGGTGCGAAGCGCCGAAGTGAGGAACTATGACAGTAGTATGCGGAATTCCGAGCGGAGGTGCGAAGCGCCGAAGTGAGGAACTATGACAGTAGTCGGAGGAACCATCACCATAGTCTAGAATCGAACGTTAACCAGAAAAGCGTAACACCGGATTCAGCCACCGCGATCGCGTGCGAGAACGCCTTCGCGCTATACGTGGCGTCGAGGCGAATTCCCGTCGTTTCAAGCAGTTGCGTTGCTGCCTCGCGCCCAGCGGTCGTCTCGCGGCCATATGCGCCACCGTACGCATGGTGCTCGACACGCACATGGTCGCGCACGCGCGGCACTCGCGTTCCACTCACACGCTCGATCAGCGCCGCCGAGCGATTCGCCAACGACCGCACATGCGACACCCGCCCAACGATCCTCGGCACCACCCGCACGCCGACGACTTCGATGTCCCGCTCGGCGATCGCGAACGCGAGTGCCAACCCCGCCATCGTTCCTCCGGTGCCGAGTGGCGTGACGACGTAGCGTGGCGCGGGCAACGCGCCCCGTTCGATTTGATTCACCAACTCGAGCCCGGCGTTCACGTGACCGAGCACGCCCAGCGGACTGCTTCCGCCCGCCGGCACCCAGAGCGCGCCGCGCAGCCGGCGGCCGACTGCCCACGCGTACGCGCCGACGGGCGATCGAAATACCGGAGCGCGCGCCGCTTCTCGCCCGATGCGTGCCGCGACACGTTCCGCCGTCGCGTTCATGACCTGCTTCCATCGCCCAACGAAAACGCCGGCGCCCAATCGTGATGCGTACATGGTGACGGCAAGCACGTGCGTCGATCCCGCCGAGCCGACCGTGACGACGCGATCGCCGCCGCGAACGGTCCCGAGAAGAAACTCGAGCGCGCGCACCTTGTTCCCGCCGAGCGGATCGGCGCTCAGATCGTCGCGCTTGATCCACAGCCCCGGATGGATCGTCGCGAGATGCTCCACCGGCGTCGGGCCGTTCGTCAGCGCGACGCGCGGCAGTTGATCGAGCGCCGGGTACCGCTCGATGAGCGGCGACGAGAATTGTCCCGAGCTACTCAACGCCCTTGTGTGGATTCTCTCCCGGACCGATTTGCGGATCGCCGACGATGTCTTCGACATAGAGCATCTTGACCGCGACCATCGTCGCCGCGAGCAGCGGCACCGCGCACATCAGGCCAAGGAATCCGAAGAGAATCGCCATCAGCGCCTGGGAGAGAATCGTGAGCGCCGGCGGAAGATCGACCCCGCCTTTCATGAGCAGCGGGATCAAGAGATGGCCCTCGAGGAAATGCACGCCGACGAAGGCCACGCCCACCCACATCGCCTTCTCCGGCGAGTCGAGGAAGCCCATGAGGATCGAGGGCGCGGAGGAAATCAGCGCGCCGGCGGTTGGAATGAACTCCAGCAGCCCCGAGAGCAGGCCGAGCGCAAACGCCGCTTTGATGTGCAGCGCCAGCAGCACGATCGTCGTGACGATGCCCATCACCACCATCGCGATGAGCTGCGTCACGAGCCATTTGCGCAGCACGGCCGCAACCGCCGAGAGCACGTCGCCGGTCCGCCGGCGCCGTCCGTGCGGGAACAGGTGCATGATGCCGCTGCGGTACATGCCCGGATCGACCGCGATGTAGATCGATAAGAAAATTATAATGAGTATTCCTGTAACAACCTCGATCGTCGACGACAGGAAGGGAAACAACAGCCGAGTCGCGCCGCCAAGCTGGCCGCCGATCCGGCGGCGCAGCGTCGACACCACGGTGCTCTGCGGCTGGAGTTGCGTCCCTGCCGTCGGGACCGGCGCGGCGGGCGGTGCGGACGTCGCCGCCTGTGGCACCGGCGGGCCGGCAACCGGCTTCTGCCCCGAGACGGCCGAGTCCGCCTGAGAGACATCCGTCAGCCCGCTGAAAATCATTCCAACGACGCCGCTGCGGCGCGCATTCACCCACTGATCCAACCGGTCCAGCGCGTCCGGCAGCTGCCGCCGCAATTCGATCGACTGTTCATGGATCGTCGGTGCCATCACCGCCCCGAAGCCGAACAGCAGCCCGAAGAACGCGAGCACGATCAGCGCCGCGCTCAAGCCCCGCGGAATTCGCCAGCGCGACAGCACGTCCACGCCCGACGCGACGGCCAACCCGAACAACATCCCTAAGAACGCTGTGAGGAACAGCGGGTGCGCGAACCAGATCAGCCGTACGCCCAGATACATGCCGATCACGAGCGCGGCGGTGCGCATCACGTCCGCGTTGCGCCAGCCGGTTCGCCGGCGCCGCACGCGATGCTGCCGCGGTGTCGGCGTGTCTCCCGCTACGTTCGCCTCATCGCTCATCGGGTCGTCACGTCCTCGGTCTCCCGCGACGCGCTCCGCGTCTCGCGTCCGTTAGATTGCGCTGCGTGCATACGCCCGTGTATCTCGACACCGCGAGCGTCGTCGACAGCTTTCTGGCCTCGATCGGCGACATCAGCATCCTTGCCCTCGATACCGAGGGCGCGAGCTTCCATCGCTTCGTCGATCGAATCTATCTGCTCCAGCTCTCGACGCGCGACCAAACGGCAATCATCGATCCCATCCCGATCGGCACGCCCGCTCGACTCGGCGGTCTGCTCGAGGATGCCCGCGTCGAGATCGTGTTTCACGACGCGGATTATGATCTGCGATTGCTGCACCAGGATTATGGTTGGAACGTTCGGAACATTTTCGACACCCGCATCGCCGCGCAGCTGCTCGGGCTCAAGGCGTTCGGGCTCGCCGCGCTTCTCGAGCGATACTTCGGTCTCAAGCTCGACAAGAAGCATCAGCGCGCCGACTGGTCCATGCGGCCGCTCACGCAGGGCATGCTCGACTACGCCGCGCAGGATACCATCCACCTGCTGGAGCTGCGCGACAAGCTGAAGCACGAGCTCGAATCCGCGGGCCGCTGGGATTGGGCCGCCGAGGAATTCGCGCTGCTCGAGGGCACGCGCTGGGCGGGCGATGATTCGGCGAACGCGTTCCTGCGCATCAAGGGCGCGCGCGACCTCTCGCGCCGCGAGCTCGCGGTGTTGCGCGAGCTCGTGCCGTGGCGCGACGACGTGGCGCGCCAGCTCGATCGCGCGACGTTCCGCGTCGTCGGCAACGAGCAGCTGCTCGACATCGCGCGCCAACAGCCCGCGACGCGCGAGACACTCGGCGCCATCAAGGGCATGCCGCGGGGCATTCTCGAGTCGCGCGGGAATGAGGTGCTCGACGCGGTGAAGCGCGGGCTCGCCGTTCCCGAGAACGCGCTGCCGCGCTTTCCGAAAGCGGCGCGCTGGGATCGCGATCCCGATTTCGATGCGCGCGTGAATGCGCTCAAGACCGTGCGTGATGCTACGGCGACGCGCCTCGATCTCGATCCAGGTGTGTTGTGCTCGCGCGACCGCATGGAGGCGGTGGCGCGCCGGAACCCCGCGTCGCGCGAGGAGCTGGAGTCGGTCTCCGAGCTGCGCCGCTGGCAGCGGGCGGTGCTCGGTGAGAGTTTTCTAAAGGCCTTGGCCCCGCACCGCAAACAAGTGCCCGCGCAAGCCGACTCTCCCTATCGCGATTAGCCGCCCAGCGCCCAGCGCTAAAGCCCCATGTACGCCCTGACGCGCGGCTCGATCTTGTCCGGCGTCCAGAACGGATCCCACACCAGGTTGATGTTCACGGCCCCGACTCCCGGTACCGTTTTGAGAACCCGCTCGACGTCGCCCATGATCTGCGGGCCCGCCGGACAGCCCGGCGACGTCAGAGTCATGTCGACCTGCACGTCGGCCCCATCCACCATCACGTCGTAGACGAGCCCCAGGTCGACGATGTTCAAGTTGAGCTCCGGATCCTTCACCTTCCGGAGCGCCATCTTCACCTGATCGGCACTCGGCGGCGGCTCAGTGGGTTGGCTCGCGGGCTGAGTCTGCGGGTCGGCATTGGGTAGGTCGCTCATACCTCGTAAGGTCGGGGGGCGTCGTCACGGCGGCAAGCGGATCTCCTACGTAGTTCCAGGCCGCCGCCTACGTCATTCTCCGCATGGGCCGGCCGTTCGGACGTGAGCACCTTGGGTGCGAACGCCGAACGACCTTCACCAACGCGGAGTGCCCGATGCATCGCTCGACATCGCTCGCGGGGATCGCTTTCACCGCGTCCCTCATTTGCGTCGCGCCCGGCCGACTTTCGGCGCAGGACAAGCCGCGCCCGGTGGAAGTTTCGGGCGTCCCCGCTCTCAACTTCGACGCCGACGAAGGCCTTGGTTACGGCCTCATCATGGCGCTCTACGGCTACGACGATCGCGCGACGTCATATCGCTGGACCGCGCAGCCGACCGTCTTTCTCACCACGCAAGGCCGCCGCGACTACACGCTCTTCTTCGACGCGCCGTCGCGTCCAGATCATCCGTGGCGATACACGGCATTCGTCGGTCGAGAGCAGCAGCTCGCCGCGCCTTACTACGGCATCGGCAACAACACGCCGTACGACCCGGCGCTGGAGACGGGCAGCACGCGCTACTTCTACCGGTATGGGCGAGATCGTCTCAGCGCCACGGGCGACGTCCAGCACGCACTCATTCTACCGAGCGTGCGCGTGCTTGTCGGCGGCGGCGTGTCGAACGACCGCATCGATCTCACGCCATTCGACAGCGGTACCACACTTCTCGAGCGCGACTTGCACAACCGCACACCACCTCTTGGCCACACGAACTACCTTCGCGCCGGCCTCACGTACGATACGCGCGACCGCGAGATCGGCACGCACGACGGCACCTGGGCTGACCTCATCGTTCAGCGCGTCGACAAATCACTCGGTGCCACGAATGACTACACGCGCTGGACGGCCTCGGTGCGGCGCTATCAGCCGCTGAGTGAACGCGTGACCTTCGCGACACGTGTCCTCATGCAGAACACGATGGGTGACGCGCCGTTCCACGCGCTGGCGGAAATTCAGACTACTCAGAAGTCGCAGGACGGACTCGGTGGCTCGAGCAGCGTTCGCGGACTCCCCAAGGACCGCTATGTCGGGAAGGGAATCGCCGTCACGAACAACGAGCTTCGTTGGAACGCCGCCGACTTCATGTTGCACGGCCGGCCGTCATCGGTGATTCTGAGCGCGTTCGTCGACGCGGGCCGGGTGTGGGACAATGGCGTCGATCTCTCGTCGATCACGCACGAGCTGCACGCCGGGTATGGCGGCGGCGCGCGATTAGCGTTCGGGCCGAGCTTCGTGGTGTCCGCGGATGTTGGGCACTCGGGGCAGTCAGCGGCGCCGATCTACATCGGACTCGGATACATGTTTTGACGCCGATAGCAAAAAGGCTCTCCACAAGGAGAGCCTTTCCATTTCGAGCAACGCCCGGCCTAATGCTTCTTCTTCGCCGACTTCTTCGAACTGCTCGCCTTGCTGGCAGCGACTCTCTTCTTCGACGAGGTCGACGCCTTTGCGGACTTCGACTTCTTCGTCGAATGCTTCCGCGCGTGCCGCTCCGGCCGGTTCCAGTCGACAGCCTTGTCGGCGCGGAACTTCGCCGGCATCACCATCGGCCCGTCGCCGTAATCCGTCACCGCGAGCGCGGCCGCGTCGGCGAGATCGGCGCGAACGTCGGCGATCACCTTGGCCGGACGCTTCGCCCGCGCTTCGTGGACGCGGTTCGTGAGCAACACCACGAACATGTCGCGGTCGGGGTCGACCCAAAGCGACGTTCCCGTGAAGCCCGTGTGTCCGTAGGCATCCTCACCGAGATACTTGCCGCAGCTGCCCTTGTCGTTGCACGTGTCCCAGCCGAGCGCGCGCGTTCCCACGGCGCGCTTGGTGAACAGCGCCACGGTCGAATCGGCGAAGATGCGAAGGCCGTTGTACTCGCCGCCGTTCAGCATCATCTGCGCGAAGACCGCGAGGTCTGACGCGGTGCTGAACAAGCCGGCATGTCCGGCAATGCCGCCGAGCGCGTACGCGTTCTCGTCGTGTACTTCGCCCTTGAGCGGGTAGCCGCGCGGCGGAGCGACTTCCGTGGGCGCCACCCGCGCCTTCAGCGAGTCGGCGGGCCGGAAGAACGTATCCGTCATGCCGAGCGGGCCAAAGACGTTCTGTTCCAGGAATTGGTCCAGCCGCTGGCCGGACGCCGCCTCGACCACGAAGCCGAGCATGTCGGCGCCAAGGTCCGAGTATTCGTAGCAGTGGTCCGGTTCGCAAACGAGCGGCGTCGAGATGACCGCGGCCCGTGCTTCCTCGGGCGTGTGCGCGATGCGCCACAGATCCCGCCCGGCCGGCAGCCCCGAGCGATGCTCGAGGAGCATCCGGATCGTGACCTGATCCTTTGCGCCGCCCGAGAACTCGGGGATGTACTTCGACACCGGATCGTCGAGGTGGATCTTACCCTGATCGTACAAGATCATGAGCGCCGACGTGGTGCCGACGACTTTGGTCAACGAAGCGAGATCGTAGATGGTGCGATCGGCGGAGACGGGCGTGCTGCCTTTTTCCCAGCTCTGCTTCCCGAAGCCCTTTTCCCACACGGCTGCGCCGCGCCGGCCGACCACGACGGAAGCGCCCGGGTATCCCCCAGCCGAAATTCCGCATTCGACGACGTGATCGATCTTGGCGAGCCGCTCGCTGGACATGCCCACGGCCTTCGGCGCCTTCACGGGAAGGCCGCCGCCGCCGTTAGCCGTCGCGAGCGAGAGTGAGACGAGCAGTGACAGCACCAGAACTCCGACGAACGGAATGCGGTCTCAGCAGCTGGGACTGGATGGACCAGACCCGCTACCTGACACCTGAGCTAGGTATATGCAGAACGCGTGCGTCTCTGTAGGTGAGTATCGGCCGGGAGGAGAAAAACGGCCGATGGGCCACCAAACCACACCAAGCCACCACGTGCGATACGTCACATTCGCACCAAATGTTCCTGATGGGAAGGTGGACGACGGTCCCATTCTGCCTTCTAATCGCGGGACGAGCAAGGGTTTGCGATGTAACGGTCCGCGATGAATCGTTCAGCCTGGGGCTGCGCGCGAGTAAACCCTTTCCGAACGTTCGGGGACTAATCAGACGCATGGATCACGAACCGCTCCTCATCCGCCGAGCGATCGATGGCGATGAGAGCGCGCTCCGGGCCCTCTGGACCCGGCACGCGCCTCACATCGACATGGTCGTACGTCGCCTGGTGGGCGGAGATGCGGACCTGGCGGCGGACATCGCGCAGGAAGTCTGGATTCAGATCTTCCGCGCGTTGCCGAGTTACCGCGGCGACTCGCAGTTCAGCACCTGGGCGCACCGGATTGCCGTCAACCGGACGCTCAACGCGCTGCGGAAGACGCGGCGCCTGGCGAGCATCGAAACCGAGGTGGACGAATCGTCGGCCTCGATCGAGCCGGATACCGAGCGCTCGTTCGTTGCCCAATCGATCGAAGAAGCCGCCGCCCAACTGTCACCGGGTGCGCGCACAGTGTTCATGATGCACGACGTCGAAGGCTACACCCACGAGGAGATCGCCGAGCAGCTCGGCATCACGCCCGGCGGGTCGAAATCACAACTGTTCAAGGCGCGCGGCAAGTTGAGACGGCTGCTCGCGCACCTCATCGATGTCAAAGAATCCTCAGATGTCCGATTACCAAGCAAAGGATCCGAGCATGTCGCACCTGCCTACTGAACGCCTGGCGGCATTGGTCGACGAAGCGCCCACGGCGGCCGAGCTCGCGCACTTGTCCGCGTGTGCGGCGTGCGCGCGCGAGCGTGTCGCATATTCGAGCGTCGCCGATCTGGCCGGCGCGGAAACGGCGCGCCTGGGAACGCCAATCACGAGTTGGGAATCGCTGCGGCCGGCGCTCGTCGCCGACGGTATCATCGACTCAGGCCGCGGGCTGCAATTTCGTGCGCGGCAGGTGCGCCGTCCGTGGCTCCAGGCCGCGGCAGCGGTGCTGTTGGTCGCGGGCGGCGTGATGGGCGGCCGCTATTCCGCCGGTGCATCACCGCTCGCCAACTCCGCGGTCGACTCGCCGGTCGCGTCGGCGCCGGTGTCTTCGCATTCGGCGGACTCCGCGCAGACGTTCAAATCGGTGGAAGATGCAGTCGCCGCGCAGACGCGCGCGCAGCTGCTCTATCAGAACGCGGTGGCGTTCATCGCGCAGCACGATACGGCGAACGACGCGCCCGCGTCGCCCGCGGCCATCCGCACGCGCCTCGCCGCGCTCGACGAAACCGGCCGCGTCCTCAGCCAGGCGCGGCAGAAGTCGCCGTACGATCCGGTCATCAACGGCTACTACCTCACGACGATGGGCCAGCGTGAGGCGACCTTGCGGCAGCTCAACACGGTGCTGCCGGCCAGCATGCAGATTATGAGTTACTAATGAGAAGTTTGATACATCGATTCGTTCATCCGCGCATGGCCGTCGTCGCCTTCGCCACGTTCGCGTCGGCCGTCGGCGCGGAGCGCGTCCAGGCGCAGTCGGCCGGCGCCGTCCGCCGGGATACCATCGCCGTGCGCAAGCTGACGGCGTCGCGCGTGACGATGGACTCGCTCATGACGATCATTCGCTCGCTCGATCAGACCGAATTCGGGTCGGATCAGTGGCTGGTGCTGTCCAAGCATCTGGAAACGCTCATGGGTGCGCCCACGGTGGGAAAGGTCACGTTTCGGATCAATGGCGGCTCTGAGCTCGCCATGCCTAAAGGGTGGATCGGGCTCAACCCGAGTGGACCAAGTGAGACCTACGCCGACTCGAACGGTCAGCGGGTGACGTATCTGGCATACCCGCTGATCGTTTCCGTCGAGCCGGACTCGCCGGCCGGCCACGCGGGGATCGCACCGGGTGATGTCCTGCTCGCCTACAACGGCGTCGACGTTATCGGCCACGAGCTCAACATGACGCGCTTGCTCATTCCCGATCACAAGCTCGACGTCACCGTGCGCCACGACGGTGAACCGAAGGATTACTCGCTCGTCATCGCGAAAGCGCCGTCACGATTGATGTACCGGCGTCTCGATCTGGGCGCGGCACCGAACTTCCCGAACGAGTTCTACGAGAAGCGGGCGGTCGCCGCCGCTCGTGCCAGTGTGGCGGGTGGTGGTGTTCTCGAGGCTGTCCCGAGGGCAACCATGATCCGCGGCCCCATGCTGCCCGGCGGCATGTTCATCATCTCTCGCGACGGCGTGCTTGGCGCGAGCATGGTGGACGTCGGACCTGACCTCGCGAAGGTGCTCAAGATCAGCACCGGGATTCTCGTGAAGCAGGTGCCCGAGACTTCGCCCGCCTGGACTTCAGGCCTGCGCGTTGGCGACGTGATCGTGAACGCAGGCTCGCAGCCCGTCACGACGCTCGATGAGCTGCGCGCTGCCTTCTCCGCGCACATGCGCGCGCGCGAGCTGACGCTCAAGGTCGTGCGCGATCACAAGACGCACGACGTCACGTTGAGCTGGTAGCCCGCTCACGCGGCTCGAGCTTCCGCTCGGCCGGTACCAACGATTTGTGCATCGACAACGCGGCGGTCGCCCCTTCGGCGGCCGCCGTGATCGCCAATTGCGATCCCGGTGTGAGATCGCCCGCGGCGAACACGTTGAACACTGACGTGTGACAATGCGCATCCACCACGGCGTGGCCTTCTTCGTCGCGCTCGCAGCCTAGCTGCACGGCCAGATCGTCGGCCGGATATTGCGCGATCGAGAAAAACACCTTGTCCGTGTCGAGCTGCGCGCCGTTCTCCAGCTTCAGGCAGTGAATCCGCCGATCCACGCAACAGACTTGGGTGATGCGGTCGGTGAGCACCGGGATGTTCAGCGCATCGAGCTTGCCGCAGTATTCCGGCTCGTCCATCTCCGGCGGGCGGCCGTTCGTGCAGATGATGATGTCGTGCGTCCACGTCGTGAGATTGAGCGCCATGCCGACCGCGCGGCGCCCGTTGCCGATCACGACGACCTTCTTGCCGCGCGCGTCGTAGCCGTCGCAATCCGGACACACGTGCGCGTTCGCACCGTACGCGTGATCGAGTCCGGGAATGTCGGGCCACACGTCGCGAATGCCGATCGCCAGCAAAAGCCGGCGGCACACGAGGCGACTTCCGCCTTCCAGCGACAGCACGAGCTCTTCGTCTCGCGGCTGCTCGGCATGCAGCACGATACCATCGACAAGCTCCACCCCAAGTTGGCGGCAGGTGTCACGACCGCGCGCGCGCAATTCGGGCGGACAAATGCCCTCGAGGCCGAGGAAACCGTTGATGCCGCGCGTTTGCCAGTTGCGCGGGTCGCCGCTGTCGACGAGCACGACCGAATGCAGATATCGCGCGGACCAAATGGCCGCCGAAAGTCCCGCGGGCCCGCCGCCCACGATGCCGATGTCGTACACGCGTTCGCGCTTCATGCGCTTACGGCGAGGCAAGAAGGGTGCTTACCGCACTTCCTTACCGCACCGGGCCCGGAGGCAGCGTGTACAACAACGCCAGCGTCGCGCGGTCCGCCGGCTGGATGTCGGTCGTCGTTTCGACGGGATACATCTTCGTTTTGGGATCGCTCGAATGTCCGAGCCCGATCGCATGTCCCGATTCGTGCCGGACGATGCCGGCGAGCGCGCTTCCGGGAATGACGACGCCCAAGCTGTCGTGAAGCGTGATCGTGATCGTGGCGCCGGCAATCCATCCGAATTGATCGTAGGTCAGCGCTGTCGTGCCGACGCGAAGTCCCAGCGACGCCGGAAACTGATCGGCCCACTCCAAACGAATCTCGGCCCCTACGGAGTCGAGAACGAACTTGAAGCGCAACGGCACTTGGGCCTCTTGCCAATCGCCGATTGCATCGCGCGCCATCTGCACGTAGGTGTCATTCCAGTCGCGCAGCGTCGATGCACTCTGGACCCACACGCGCAACGGCTGGCGATCGCTGTCGGGCCAGCGCACGAGTTGATTGCCCTGCTCGCCGAGAATTTCGCCGAGATACGTGCCGGGGACTTCGGCGATCTTCGCGCGGACGTCGACGGTGCGTGACGGCGCAGGCGCGTCGGTGTTGCGAACGATCTTTCGCGCCGCGATGTCCCGCACGATCGGATTGTCGCTCGCGGCGGCTGACGAGAGTCGTGGCGCGTGCGCGATCGAGACGCCGACGAATGCCGCCAGCGCCACGACGAGAAGCATCAACCAGTTTTCGATGCGGCGCACGACGGAAGTCTAGTGCGGCAGACCAGGCAGCGGACCGGTAGGCAACGCATAGAGCAGGCGCGCCGTTGCGCGATCCGCCGACGAGAGTTGCCGCACGCGAACCTTTGGCGCCATGATGCTCAGCGAGTCCGTCGTGTGATCGAGGCCGAGCAGATGTCCGATCTCGTGCATCGCCATGGCGCGCATGGAGTCGTCATCGAGCAGATCGCCCTGGTTGTGATGCAACGCCAGAATGATGTTCGCGTCGGTGATCACCCAGTCGTCGTCGCGCGCCCAGCGCGTGCGTCCGCTGATTGGCTCGTCGAAGTGATCGATCCAATTCACGTGCACTTCGGCCTGCGCCGAATCACGCACGAAGGCGAATTGCACGGGGAGGTCGACGTCGTTCCACGCCTCGAACGCTTCGCGCACCCGATTCACATAACTGTTGGAGAAGTCGTCGAGCGGTGACTGCGGTTGAATCCACACGCTGAGCGGCGAGTCCTCGCGTCCGGACCAGCGCGCGAGCGATGAGTCGCGTTCGCGAAGAATGTCGCCGATGTAGGTGCCGGATTCTTCATCGCGCAATCGCTGCATCACGCTCGATCGGTCGGCGCCGCGCGACGGCAGCGCGGCGACTTCACGGAGGACGCGAGCGATGGCGCCCGACGAAATGGTATGGCGCACGGGCTTCGGTTCAGCGACCGGCGCGTGAATGGCGCCGAGGACGGAAAGTCCCAGCGCAAGCGAGAGCAGGGGGAGGACGGCTCGCTTCATACCGATCGTTGACCGCCCCGGGACCGGCAGCGGCCCGGAGTTCAGGGGGAGGGAACTACGTGTTACTGCGGAGGAGTATCGGCGGGAACTACGAGAGAAATGATTCGACCAGCGAGAAAAAGCGGGAAGGGGATTCCCAGAAAGGCATGTGCCCGGAGGTAGGAACGAGCTCGTGGCGGGCGTTCTCGATGATATACGAATTGGCCCGCGAAACCGCTAGAGGCAGTGCGTCGTCGTCGCCGTGAAGGATCAGGGTCGGCGTTGTGATCCCACGAATTATCGGACGCCAATCGTATCCGTCGCGCCGCAAACGGGCAAGAACCGCGGCGCCGGTTTCGCTCGTCGCGGACGGAGGCGCGAATCGGCTGGCCATCTCGGCGTCGGCGAACCAGGCGGGATACACGGCGCGCGCGTATGTGCTGTGCAACTCGGGATCGGGGTCGCCAAGCGCAGCTTCGGGGATGGCGGCGACCGCATCGCGCTGCGGCCCTTCGAGCCGGCGCAAAACGTTTTCGCGCAACGGGATCATCCACTCGCTCGTCGGCCCGACGGCGTCGACCAGCACGAGCTTGCGCACGCCCGCGAGATCGCCCGCGGTGGCGAGCATCGCGATGCCTCCTCCCCACGAATGGCCAAGCACGTCCCACGAACGAATGCCCAGCGCGCGGCGCAACGCACCCACATCCGCCGCATCGTCCTCGATCGTCGACTCGGCAGGATTGGCCGGGGCGGACGATGCGCCCCGGCCGCGGAGATCGTAAAGAACGAGTTGTCGGCCTGCGGCGAGCGGCGACAGCGCGGGCCACAGCATCGAGTGGTCGTACACCATGCCGCCGTTGATGCAGACGAGCGGTCGCGCGCCGTCGACATGCGGGCTGGTGAACACGGCGAACGAGATGCCTCGCGCGCGCACGGTCTGTCGCTCGAGCCGCGGCGTACGAGGGAGGGATTTTCTGAAGGCGACGAAATCGGAGTACGACATTCAGAGAAATATGCTCAAAAAAACTGGACCACGGAAAACTGCCGGACGAATACTGACAGGCACGGAGACGGCGTTTAAACCGTTTGAATCGCGTTTCAAGGGAATGCTTCTTAGAACATCCCCGGGATGCTTCGATTCGCGAGGCGTCCCGAGGGTGTTCCAAAAAGAAGTCGCTGGACGGCAGTAGACTGCAGTTCACGCCGTCTCCGTGCCGTTCCGTGTTCGTCCGCCGTTGTCCGTGGTATACTGAGCGTGACCCCAACAATTGCTCATGCGCCGACTCATTCCCGCACTGCTCGCGATTCCCAGCCTTCTCGCTGCCCAGGAAAGCTTCGATCGCGCGATGATCGCCAGGATCCGTGACGAAGGGCTCAACCACTCGCACGCGTACGCGATGCTCGACACGATCGCGACGGTCATCGGGCCGCGGCTCACCGGTTCGCCCGCGTTCATGCGCGCCGCCGAGTACGCGAAGGGACGGCTCGAGAGTTTTGGATTGTCGGACGTCCACATGGAGAGCTGGCCGTTCGGCCGCGGGTGGCAACTCGACAAGTTCACGCTCGAGATGACGGCCCCGCGCTACACGCCGCTCATCGGCTACCCGGATGCGTGGTCGCCCTCCACGAACGGCGACGTCGTCGGCACGCCGCTGCTCATCGCCGGCATCTCGGCCGATTCGCTCGAGAAGATGCGCGGCCGCCTGAAGGGCGCGATCGTCCTCGCGCAGCCGCTGATGACGAACTTCATCCGCGAGGACCGCGTCAATCCCACGGCGCCGAACGCGCCGGCCGACGTGTACACCCCCGCCCCGCCGATCGGTGGCGGTCGCGGAGGGCGGGGCGGCGGGCGCGGTCCGACCGAAGCGCAACGCATCGCGGCCATCCTGCACGATGCGGGCGTCGGCGTGGTGCTCAAGCCGAGCCGCGGCATTCACGGCACGCTGTTCGTACAGACGCGCGACGCCGGCGCGAGCGGCGTGCCGACCGTCGTCGTCGCGGCGGAGCATTACAATAATATAATTAGATTATTGGCAAACCACGTCGCGCCCACGCTTCGCGTCAACGTTCACGGCCAGTACTTCACGCGGGACACGAGCGGCTATAACGTCATCGCCGAGCTGCCCGGGACCGATCCCCGCCTGAAAGACGAAGTCGTGATGATCGGCGGCCATCTCGATTCCTGGCACGCCGCCACGGGCGCCATGGACAACGCCGACGGCGCGGCTACCGTGATGGAAGCCATGCGCATTCTCACCGCGGTCGGCGCGCGCCCGCGCCGCACGATTCGCGTCGCCCTGTGGGGCGGAGAGGAGGAAGGCCTGTTCGGGTCGCGCGCGTGGGTCGAGCGACACCTCGCCGGCGACGCCAACGCGGGCGCGCGCGACAAGATGTCGGTCTACTTCAACATCGATCCCGGCTACGGTCTGGTCTACGGCTTCTACACCGAGGGCAACGCCGCCGCCAAACAGATCTTCGACGCGTGGCTCGAGCCCTTCAAGGACCTGGGCGCCCGCAAGAACGTCGTCGCCGGCATCGGCAACACCGACCACTTGAGCTTCATCGCTCAGGGCATCCCGGGCTTCAATCCCGTGCAGGAGTTCGCGGACTACGACGTGCGCATCCATCACACCGACATGGACACGATCGATCGCATGAAGCCGGACGACATCAAGGAAGCGGCGATCGTGTTCGCCGCCTTCGCGTACAACGCGGCGATGCGCGACGAGAAGATCCCGCGCGCCCCGCGCTGATCTCCGGCGATTCGAGGCGCCATGACGGTCGAGATCGTTCACAAGTTCGGCGGCACGAGCCTCGCCGATCCGGAACGCTTTCGCCAGGTCGCGGCAATCGTCGCGGCCCGGCCCGAGTCGCGGCGCGCCGTCGTCGTCTCGGCGATGAGCGGCGTGACGAACGCGCTGATCCGCGCCGTCGAGCTAGCCGGATTAAGAGATTCATCATACGCCACGATCGTCGATGACGTCGAGCAGAAACACGTCGAGACGATCGCCGCGTTGATCGCCGACGACGCTGCTCGAAGCCTGTTGGCCGGGCTCGAGCGCGATCTCGCCGACATTCGCGACGTGTTGCACGCGACGACGCTGCTGCGCCGTCATTCCCGAGAGACACTCGACCTCGTTGCCGGCTTCGGCGAGATCTGGTCGGCGCGGCTGCTTGCGGCGCAGATCAACGGAACCGGCGGACAGGCCGCCGCGCTCAACGCGCGCGAGGTGCTGGTGGCCGAGTGGCGAGATGACGTTCCGCAAATCGATTGGGCGGCATCACGCGAGCGACTCGCCGCATGGCTCGGGCAACGACGAGAAATTCCGCCGACGCTCGTCATCACCGGCTTCGTCGCATCGGCGCCGAGCGGCGTGGCCACGACGCTCGGGCGAAACGGCAGCGATTACAGCGCATCGATCTTTGGCGCGCTGCTCGACGCGCGCGAGATCCACATCTGGACCGACGTCGACGGCGTCATGAGCGCCGATCCGCGCCTCGTGCCCGAAGCCGTCACGCTCGACAACATGTCGTACGACGAAGCGATGGAGCTCGCATACTTCGGCGCGAAAGTCGTGCATCCGAGCACGATGGCGCCCGCCGTCGAGCGCGGGTTGCCCATCTACATCCGAAACACCTTCCGCCCCGAGCTGCCCGGCACCCGCATCCACGCGGGACCGTCGACCGGCTACGTCGTGAAGGGACTCACCGCGATCGAGTCCGTCGCGCTGCTCAACCTCGAGGGCACGGGAATGATCGGCGTGCCCGGGACCGCGCAGCGCTTGTTCGGCGCGTTGCGCGATGACGGCATCTCGGTGATCATGATCTCGCAGGGCAGCTCGGAGCACTCGATCTGTTTCGCGGTGCCGGCGGCCGTTGCCGATCGTGCGCGCGACGCTGTCGAACGCGCGTTCTTCGCCGAGCAGCATCATGGGCAGATTCAACGCGTCGAGATCGCGCGTGAGTGCAGCATCCTCGCCGTCGTCGGCGACGGCATGGCCGGCGTTCCCGGCGTCGCGGCGAAAGTCTTCAGCGCGCTCGGGAAAGCGCGCGTGAACATTCGCGCGATCGCTCAGGGCTCGTCCGAGCGCAACATCTCGGTGGTGGTGAACGCGCCGGATACCCAACGGGCGCTCCGTGCGGCGCACGCTGGGTTGTATCTCTCCGAGCAAACGATCTCAATCGGCCTGGTCGGCGCGGGAAACGTCGGATCCGAGTTGCTGCGCCAGCTCGCGCGCGAGTCGGCGCGCCTCGAGCGCACGTTCGGCGTCGATCTCCGCGTGCGCGCGATTTCGACGTCGCGGCACATGCTGCTCAGCGATCGCGCCATCGATCTCGAGCGCTGGCGCGAGCTGCTCGAGGCGCATGGCGAGCCGCTCGACCTCGACCGATTCGTGGTGCACGTCCACACGGATCACCTGCCGCACGCGGCGATCGTGGACTGCACGGCGAACGATCGCGTCGCCGCGCGGTACGAGGCGTGGCTCGCGAGCGGCATTCACGTGATCACGCCCAACAAGCGCGCGAACGCGTCGAGCATCGCGTACTATCGACGGCTGCGCGCCGCGAACCGCGCCGTCGGCGCGCATTATCTCTACGAAACGACCGTCGGCGCCGCGCTGCCGATCATTCAAACGCTGCGCGATCTCGTGCAAACCGGCGACGAGATCATCGAGATCGAAGGCATTCTTTCCGGCACGCTGTCGTATCTCTTCAACGCGTTCGACGGATCACAGCCGTTTTCCTCGCTCGTCGCCCGCGCGCGCGAGCTCGGATACACCGAGCCCGATCCGCGCGACGATCTGTCGGGCACCGACGTCGCGCGCAAGGTCGTGATTCTCGCGCGCGAGATGGACGGCGACCTCGAGCTCGCCGACGTCAGCGTTCAAAGTCTCGTGCCTGAGGCGCTGCAATCGGGCACGCCCGAAGAATTCCTTGCCGCGCTGGCCGCGCACGATGACGAGATCGAGATGCGCCGCCGCCGCGCCCACGAAGCGGGCAAGGTGCTTCGCTTCGTCGGCCGCGTCGCCCGCGACGGCTCGGCGAGTGTCGGTTTGCGTGAATACGGCACGACGCATCCATTCGCGCGCCTGCAGCTGACCGACAACATCGTGTTGTTCAGAACGCGCCGCTACAGCGAGAATCCGCTCGTCGTTCAAGGCCCGGGCGCCGGCCGCGAAGTGACCGCGGCCGGCGTGTTCGCCGACGTGTTGCGATTGGCCGGCTACCTCGGCGCGACCATTTGAGCGAGCGAAGATACCGCCAGGCTACCGCCGCCGGCCCATCGTAAAGCGGAATTCCTGCACGACGAGTTGCGGTACCACCTGTCCACCGAACGTCGCCGGGAAATATCGCGAGGCGCGAAGCGCGCGCCGCACGGCGTCCGCGAACAGCCGATGCATCGACGACGGAAACTCGATCTTGTCGGCGACGACGGCGCCCGTCGTATCCACCACGAACTTCACGACGAAGTCGCCTTCGATCCCCATGTCCTGCAGCATCGACGGATACCGCGGCGTCGGATTTCCGCGCAGCGGTTTCACGCCCCGCTCGACCATGTCTTCCGTATAGATGCCGTTCTCCGGCGGATGCACCACCGCCGACGCGAGCAGCTTCGACGCAATGTCGCTGCCCAGCGTGCTGAGTGAGTCCGCCGCTCCGATCCACGCATCCGTGACAGAAGTCAAATCGGGCGCGGCCGCCTCGGGAACGCGAACGCTCGATAGCGCGAGCTCGACCGACGCGTTCGTCGCCCACAAGTCCGGCTGTGCGGGCTTGGCCGGTTTCGCACGCGCGGCTGTCGCGGCCCGCGTCGCCGGCGGCGGTGTCATGAAACGCGTCGGGTCGACATACGTGATGTGCTCGACCGGCGCGTACGCACGCCGTTCCTGAACGGACGTGCCGTTGTGCGTGGTGCTGACCACCGCCAGTGCGATGAGCGCACCATGTGTGACGGTGCTCACCGCTGTACCACCGAACCAGCCCTCGTGAACGGGCTGTGATCCAATGAGAGTTCTCAACATGTTCCCCGCCCCTTCCCCTCACCCTTTCCGCACCGAACCCAGTCTGCCGCTTGCCGAATAGGCATCTGTCGCGCCACCGCGTATGCCGGGCACGTAGCTTTTGGCTATGCACATTGGCGTATACAGCTTTGCCGACACGACGCCCGACGTCGGCCCGGAGCGGCGGTTGCGCGATCTCATCGAAGAGATCCAACTCGCGGACGAAGTAGGCCTGGATGTATTCGGCGTGGGCGAACATCATCGCCCCGACTATGCCGTGTCGTCCCCTGCCGTCGTGCTCGGCGCCGCCGCCGTGCGCACCAAACGAATTCGGCTGACGAGCGCCGTTACGGTCCTCAGCTCGGACGACCCCGTTCGCGTCTTTCAGGACTTCGCGACCGTGGATCTGCTCTCCGGCGGCCGCGCGGAGATCATGGCGGGGCGCGGTTCCTTCATCGAGTCGTTTCCGTTGTTTGGCTACGATCTCCACGATTACGACGCGCTGTTCAGCGCGAAGCTCGATCTCTTGCTCGAGCTTCGTAACAACGAGAGGGTCTCCTGGTCGGGCAAACATCGGACTCCGCTCGACGAGCTCGGTGTGTATCCCCGGCCGGTGCAGCGGCCTCTGCCCGTGTGGATTGCCGTCGGCGGAACGCCGCAATCCGTAATCCGCGCGGCGACGCTCGGACTTCCACTCGCGATCGCGATCATCGGCGGATCGCCCGAACACTTCGTCCCGATGGTCGAGCTCTACCGCGACACGGCGGCTCGCGCGGGTCACGACCCCGCAGCCCTGGCCGTGGGCATCAACTCACATGCGTTCGTCGGCGAAGATTCGCAGGCGGCCGCGGACGCGTTTTTTCCGTCGTACGCCGCGGCGATGACGCGCATCGGGCGCGAACGCGGCTGGCCGCCGACCACGCGCCGGCAGTTCGACACATCGCGATCGCCCGCCGGCGCGCTGCTCGTCGGCAGCGTGCAGGAAGTCATCGACAAGATTCTGCACGAGCACCAGCTCTTTCATCATCAGCGCTTTCTCGCGCAGATGGACGTGGGGTGCGTACCGCACGCGTCACTGATGAAGTCGATCGAGCTGCTCGGCACCAGAGTGGCGCCCGTCGTTCGTCGAGAGATCGACGGCTGATGATCGCGCGGCAATCACACTAGCGAGCGCGCTAACGATCGCGCTAACGCTAGCGATCGCGATAGCGGTGCGGACACGCGGGATTTGCATCGAGCGCCGCGCAGATCGGCGGCGGCTCGAAGCGAATGACGTCGATCACGCGTTGCGATACACGGCGTCCCGCGCGCGTCGCCGGCTGATAGCGAGAGGCGGCGAGGCTCGCGCGAACCGCCGCGGCAAGCCGGCGATCCGTCGACGCCAGCACGACCACCGTGCGCGGGTCCGCAACGCCAATGCTGTCCACGAGGAATGACGCGAGCACGTCCGCGCGCGCGTTGCGCGAACGCATGAAGTCCGGATACACGCCAACCGGCGGCCGCCACACGCCGTTCATGTTGTTCGGGCTATTCACCGGATTCAGACCACCGACGGGCACCGCAACCCACGGCAGCGAGGCGGGGCAGGCGACGTCGGCTCCGGTGTAATTCCCGCGACCAGGATCAGCCGGCGGGGATCTATCCGCACGCGCCTCGCGCGCGGCATTGCGAAAGATCGGCGTGGCCTGGGCCTTCCCACTGCTCTCGGGATGCGGGTCGCCGCACCACGCCAGCGACGACACCTCGAATGTTCGCTTTTCCTGGCGCAGATACCCCGCACTCAGGCGCACGCCGCTGTTCCAGCCGAGCGACGTCATTCTGGTCTGGCGATAGCTCGAGTCCGGCGATATCGCGGCCGCCTCGAGGTTCAACGCGTCGAGCCGCTGCGCGTAGGCGTCAATTGAATCCGGGTGAAACCAATCCTGCACGTCACCGCGCCGCGGTCCGCCAATGCTGTGGTAGTACACCCAACCGTCGTGCGTGGCGTGGATGTCGAGACGCCCCTGGCCGAACGGCAACGTTCTGCGCGGCCACGCGATAAGAGATCGCTCAACAACCTGACGGACCGGCGTGCCGTCGATTTCCGCCGCATGAAAATGCCAGCTTTGCATGGCCGACCGGGCGGCCCGAACGACCGACGTATCGGCACCAGGCAGAAACTCGATCGAGCCGCGTTCGATATTTCCGGCCGTGTCGACGACGAAGGCCGTGCCGATCTCGACCGGACCGGTGAAGCGCGCGGAGTCGATCTCGACGCGCGCGTTCGTCGTGTCGGGCCGGGCCGGGCAACTCACATCTTCACTGAAGTACGGACGCGCCAGCGTCGGTGCACGACCATCCCGGCCACCCGCGACTCGCGCCGCGCTGTCGAGCAGGTCGAGGAAATCGAGCGCCGCCTTTTTTGTCACGACGGCCGAACCGTAGCCCGGTTGGCAATGCCGCCAGTACAGGTTGACGGAACCGCGCGTCGGCCCGGACGGCCGCGCCTCGACTTGAAACCCTCCGTGTCCGAGCACCACATGCAGCGGGAAATCGCCGCCGAGAGTGTCGACGGCCTGAACGATGGGACGCGTGCGCGCGATCCACGCCTCGAGATCGCGCGCTCCGGTCAGCATGCGGATCGGCGCCGGGTCGCGGCCGACGACGCCTTGCTGTGAGAGAAACGTGATCGTGACCCACCCGGTCTTGTCGGCTTCGACGGTCACCGGCGGCATGGATTCGCCGAGCCGTGCGCCGACGGCAACGCGTTCGGGCCACACGGCGTTCCACGCGGCGCTCGACGCGGCGGGCGACTGCGCCGAGGCCGTGGCGGCGATCGTTGCCGCCGCGACAAGGGGAGCGGCGACCGGAGCGATCGCCGCCAGAATGTGCGCTCTCATCCGTAATTGACGATCAAGCGGGCTCGGTGTCGCACCGCCCCGCACGTCATCCAAGATATCTTGATATCAAGATACTTGACGTTAAGTTACTTGCCATGACGCGCACCCCGACCGGCATTCACACCTGGCTCGTTCTCTGGAAAGCTGCCCGCGCCGTCGAGACTCGTGCCCACGAGTCCATCGGCCACACGGGACTCGGCGCTACCGATTTCGCCGTGCTCGAGGCACTGCTGCACAAAGGGCCGCTGCCGGTGAACACGCTCGGACGAAAGCTGCTGCTGACCAGCGGGTCGATCACCACCGCGGTCGATCGCCTCGAGGACAAGGGCCTCGTCTCGCGCGCCGACGATCCAAACGATCGCCGAGTGCGGGTGGTCGAGCTCACGCGCGAGGGGCGAAAGCTGATCGTCCCGGCGTTCGCGCGGCACGAGAAGGATCTCGAACAGGCCGTGTCGGCACTGACGCCGCGCGAACGCACTACACTCGTCAATCTGCTCCGCAAGCTCGGCAAGGGCGCGGAACTTCAGAAATAAAAAGAGGGAATCATGGAACTCCTCGGCATTCATCATCTCACCGCCGTGTCGGCGAAGATTCGCGACAATCACCAGTTCTACACGAAGACGCTTGGGATGCGGCTCGTGAAGCGCTCGGTGAATCAGGACGACGTCAGCGCATATCATCTCTTCTACGCCGACGCGAAAGGTTCGCCCGGCAGCGATCTCACGTTCTTCGACTGGCCCGTGCAACCCGAGCGCCGCGGCACGCGTTCGATCATTCGGACGAGCTTGCGCGTGAACGGCCTGGGCGCGCTCGAGTGGTGGGCGGCGCATCTGCGCGGGCAGAAGTTGCGTTCCGGCGAGGTAATCGAGCGCGACGGACGCCTCACGCTCGACTTCGAGGATCCGGAAGGCCAGCGCCTGTCGCTGGTCGACGACGGCGGAGCGGGCAATGGCAATCCGTGGGACAGGAGTCCGGTTGCGCCGGAGCATCAGGTGCGCGGGCTTGGCCCGATCGTGCTCAGCGTGCCGCGGCTCGAGCCAACGGACGTCATTCTTCAGAAGGTTCTCAACATGCGACCGGTGCGCACGTACGCGCATCCGGAGAACGCCGCGCACACGGTTCACGTGTACGAGATGGGCAGCGGTGGGCCCGCCGCGGAGCTGCACATCGCCGTGCAGCCGGACTTGCCGCCGACCCATCCGGGCGCGGGCGGCGTACACCACGTTGCGTTTCGCACACCCGACGCGGATTACGACGCGTGGGCCGATCGACTCGTGAGCATGCGTGTGCCGAACAGCGGAAAGGTCGATCGCTTCTGGTTTCGCAGTCTCTACTTCCGCGAACCGAACGGCATTCTGTTCGAGATCGCGTCCGACGGACCGGGCTTCGCCGTCGACGAAGATCCCAACACGCTCGGTGAAAAAGTCGTTCTGCCGCCATTTCTCGAGGCGCATCGCGACGAGATCGTCGCGAACCTCAAACCGATCGACTGACGATGGCCATCCTCAGCCTCACCCATCAATACGTGCGTCCGGTCGACCCGTCGTCGCACACGACGCTGCTGCTTCTGCACGGCACCGGCGGCGATGAACACGATCTGTTGCCGCTCGGGCGTGCGCTGCTTCCCGGCGCCGGCATGTTGAGCCCGCGCGGCAAGGTGCTCGAGAACGGAATGCCGCGCTTTTTTCGGCGGCTCGCGGAAGGCGTGTTCGATCAGGAAGACCTCGCGGTGCGCACGGACGAGCTGGCGGAGTTCGTCGATCAGGCTGCGGACGCGTACGCCTTCGATCGCGCGCGCGTCATCGCGGCTGGATTCTCGAACGGTGCGAACATCGCCGCGAGCATGCTGCTTCGCAAAGGCGCGGTGTTGCGAGGCGCCGCGCTGTTCAGTCCCATGGTTCCGTTCGAGCCGACGGCACCCGTTTCACTTGCGAGCACGCGCGTGTTCATCGGCGCGGGACGGCGCGATCCAATCGTTCCGTTGCCGCAAGTCGAACGGCTGCGCGAATTGCTGGTGCAGTCGGGCGCCGATGTCACGCTTCATTGGCAGGACGGCGGCCACACGATCACCAACGACGAGCTCGCGGCGGCGCAGCAATGGATCTCGCCGTGATGCTGCCGCCATTTCTCGAGCCGCGTCGAACGGAGATCGAGGTGAAGCGCGGCCGATCGCTCAGCGCGCGAGGAACTGCGCGACGCGTCCTTGCAGCATGACGACCTGCGGAGACGACTGTAGCGCGCGCGCATAGTTGCGCTGGAATTCGTCACCAAGGTCACTCGGCGCGATCGCGGTGCGCACTTCGTCGCGGATCTGCTTCACCTCGGCGAGGGTGAGCGGCTCCTTCGCGTCGAGGCGTTCGTCGATCTGAACGATGAGCGCGGACAACACGCGAAGCCACGCGAACGAGGGATCCGATACGAGGAGCTGCAGCAACTTGCCGCCACTCTCCAGACGTCCGTGCTCCCGCTCGTAGCGCAACTGTTCGTCGTCGAGCAAGGCTTTGTGAAGCGCGAGCAATGCGTGACGCAACTCACGCAGCTTCGCGATGTCCGCGTCGGGAGCGGACGATTTATTCGAGTCGGCGGCCATGCTTGAAAATAACGGTGGTGTGAAGTCGGCCGCACCGATTCGCGGCGTTCTTCCCACTCTCCGGAGCCCATCGTGTTCGCTCGTGTCTCGAGCGCCGCCGGGCTGTTGGTCGTCGCCGGCATTCTCGCCGCGTGCAGCGATGCACCGTCGTCTCTCATCGCCAACTCGAAACAACCGCTTCGCATTTCCGCCGCGCGAGCCGCTGATTCGGCGACCGACGTGAATACCGATCCCGTATGCGCGGTCAACATGCCACACTTCGTGGCGGCCAAGAACACGGCGCCGAATGGAGTCCTGATCTGGCAGGTGAACTCGACGCTCGTGAATTGTCAGGGAACGATGCACACGTTCAATCTGACGCTGATCGATCCGAGAACCGGACAGGTGCTCGCCACGGCGCAACAAAGCGTGTTCATGTAACAGGCAGAACGACGTCATGAAAAAAAGCGCGGCGGCCAGAAGTGGCCGCCGCGCTTTTCTTGCTCCCCTGGGAGCTACTGCTGCACTACTTCGCGCTACTTCTGCTTGTCGAGCAGATTCTGCGCGGCATCCTCGTGCGCCTTGAACGCGGGCGCGACCTTCGTCACGAGGTCCTTCACTTCCTGGTTCTGCAGCGCCGGCATCAGCGTCGTGTTGATCGCGTCGATGACTGCCTTGTGATACGCGACTTCATGCTCGAGGAACGCCTTGTCGAATTCCTTGCCCTTGAGGCTCTCGAGCTTCTTCATCGCGGCTTCGTGATCCTTGACCATCGCAAAATCCTTCGGCGGCGTCGGCGTGACGCCGAGCTTCTTCGCGAGATCGCGACCCTGCTGGCGAACGGCGCGGTGGTCGCGCGCGATCATGTGGCCGAAGTCACGCACTTCCTTGGAGCTCGCCTTTTTCTCGGCCAGCGTGCCGGTCTCGACGTCCCAGGTGTTCGCGGCGTCGAAGATCGCGACGATGGTCGGATCGTCGAGCTTCGCGGCGGCATTGCCCTGCTGCTTCTGGGCCGAGGCGAGCGACGGAAGGACGAGCAGCGCTGAGGCCGCAAAGGCGGTGATGGACGCGCGATGCATAAACTTGTTCATGGTGCAATTTCTCCTGAGTGGGGATGGGACAGAGCTGCTGCTGAAAGGCCGTTCGCTTCGCGCACGCTGAGGGATCAGGTAGGGATCAGGTGCGGTACGCGAGCCGGAGAAACTCGTCGCGGGTGCGCGCATCGTCGCGGAAACTTCCGCGCAGCGCGCTGGTCAGCGTCTTCGAGTTCTGCTTTTCGACGCCGCGCATCATCATGCAGAGATGCACGGCTTCGATGACGACACCGACGCCGGCTGGCTTGAGCACGTCGTCGATTGCTTGGGCGATCTCCTCCGTGAGACGTTCCTGCACCTGCAGCCGGCGCGCGAACACTTCGACGATGCGCGGCAGCTTGGAGAGGCCCACGATCTTGCCGTTCGGGATGTACGCGATGTGACACTTGCCGAAGAACGGCAGCATGTGGTGCTCGCACATGCTGTACATCTCGATGTCGCGCACGAGCACCATGCTCTGATGCGACTCCTCGAACAGCGCGTCGCCGACGACGTCGGCTGGCGACATCCGATAGCCCGAGGTCAACCAGCTCATCGCCGTGGCGACGCGCTCGGGCGTTTTCATCAAGCCTTCGCGGTCGGGATCCTCTCCGAGCAGCGCGAGCTGTCGAGCGACCAGTTCAGCGTATTCGTCGTTCGTGGACTGAATTTGGGGCGCGGAGCGCCAGGGTAGCGTCGTCGTCATGGGTCGAGAATACAGAGGGGACCGATAATTTGTCAAGTAAATGCTTGACTAATTGCACAATCCTGCGTCGTGCTGTATGGTTCCACAGACTCCTTGGAGGCGAAGATGCCGATCCTGAACCCCCGATTCGCCGATTCGACGCGAGGCCGCATCGTCGATTTGCTGCGGCGGCGCAACCGTACGGTGGACGAGCTTGCCGCGGAGCTCGGCGTCACCGATAACGCGGTGCGGCTGCAGCTGCAGCTGCTCGAGCGCGACGGCATGGTGCGGTCGAGCGGCGTGCGCCGTGACGGCGGGGTGGGAAAGCCCGCGACCTTCTATGAGATCGTACCGTCAGCCGAGGCGTCGCTGTCGAACGCGTATTTGCCGTTTCTCTCGACGCTGCTGCGCGCGCTTGGCGAGCGGCTGACGCCACAGGCCTTTCGCGCGTTGATGCGGGACGTCGGCCACCGCCTCGCCGGCGATTCGCCGAGCACGGAGCGTGACATCGAAGCGCGCGTCGAGGTGGCGTCGCGGATCCTGAACGATCTTGGCGGGCTCACCACGATCGAGCGCTCTCCGGATGGGCGGACGATCATGATCCGAGGCTGCGGTTGTCCGTTATCGGTCGCGGTCGCGGAGCGGAAGGAAGTCTGCGGCGCCGTTCAGGTGATGCTGAGCGATGTGATCGGGAGTGAAGTCCGAGAGCACTGTAGCCGAGGAGATAGACCGCAGTGCTGTTTCGAGATCGCTCGATAGACGACAGCATACCACGGACGAACGTCGGACAACCGCGGACAGGCACGGAGACGGCGTGAACCGCGGTCAACTGGTGTTGAATGATTCTTTTTAGAACACCCTCGGGACGCTTCGGCGATCGAAGCGTCCCGAGGGTGTCTTAAGAGGCATTCAACGTCAAACGCAGTCACAACGCCGTTCAGACGCGGTCTCCGTGCCGATCCGTGGCCGTCCGACGTCCGTCCGTGGTACGGTTTGTTCGTCTTATTTGCTCGCCAAATCACGAATCGATTTGGCCAGGAGCCTGACCTTCGCCGCGTCAGACGCCGACTTCGCGTCCGCATCCACCGACGCGCCGAGCTTGCGTAGCACCGCGCTCCTTGCTCCACCCTTGAGCTGTTCCGCCGCATCCAGATCACGGCCGATCGCGGTCGTCCGATCCGCCGAGATTCCGTGGTCGCGGACGAGCTGATCGAGGTACGCTCTCGAGAGCGAGAACGACGCCGGCCACACGATCCGCTGCTGGTTCTGCGGATTGTCGACGTCCACGTGCACGGACTTCGCCGCGTCGATCTCGTTCTGCGTGAGAAACTCGCTCGGCGTGAGGTCGAGCACGTCCAGACCCCGCGCGATCTCCGAGCCGTAGATGTGGCCGTTGTACCAGTAAGCCGACCACTGTCCGCCGAGGATCAGCTTCGTGGAATCGAGCGGGCCGCGATCGAAGAACGCGATCTCCTTCGGCTTGTTCACATCAGAGAAGTCGAACACCGAGACGCCGCCCTGATACCATGCCTGCACCATGATGTCGCGGCCCGGCACCGGAACGAGCGAGCCGTTGTGCGCGACACAGTTCTCATACGCGGTCTGCGGCGCGGGCAGCTTGTAGTAGCCGCCCGGCGTCAGGTGCACGCCGTGATCGCGCGAGATCGAGAACAGCGCGTCGGCGCCCCATGTCGGCTTGTCCGTCGAGCGGCAGCGCGGCGCGACACCGCCGCCCCACTCGTCGGTGAAGATCACCTTGCTGCCGTCGTTGTTGAACGTCGCCGAGTGCCAATAGGCGAAGTTCGGATCGGTCACCTCGGCGACACGCTTCGGTTTGGCGGGGTTCCGAATGTCGAGCAGAATTCCGTTACCCGAGCACGCGCCGGCCGCGAGACCGATTTGCGAGTAGACCGTGATGTCGTGGCACATGTTCGTTTCGGTCGTCGTCTGCGTACCTTCGCCATGCGCACCGCCGTTCCAGAGGCCGGCGATGTGGCCCGCGCTATCCGCGAAGATGCGCGGCGACGAAATCACGTGCGCCCGCTGCGGCGCGGCGAGCGGCACCTGAATGACGTCGATGCGAAAGAGCGACGTGTTCGGATCTTCTTCCGGGCGCTTGTTCGAGCAACCCGCAAGCTCGTTCGGCGAACGCGCCGGGCTCGTACCCGACACGTAGATGTAGACGTTCTTCGTGTCCTTGGGGTCGACGACGAGCGTATGCGTGTGCGAGCCGCGGCACGTTTGCACGTCGGCGATCTGCTTCGGATGATCGAGATCGCTGATGTCGAAGATGCGAACGCCGCGGAAGCGTTCCTTGCTCACCGTGTCCTTCACGCCTTGCGCGCCGCAGTCGAGACGGCCGAGGGTTTCCTCGACCGACATGAAGAGCAGGTTGTGATACACGGACAGGTCGCCTTGTCCGCCCGGGCAAACGTACGAGGTGCGCAGCCTCGGGTGTGCCGCGTTCGACACGTCCCAAACCTGGAAGCCGTGGAAGCTGCCCTGGAAAACCTCATTGCCACGAAACATCAGATCGGAATTGACGAATCCGAAATTTCCGATGTTGGTGGTATCGACGAAGTTCGCCGGCCGATTGACGTGCGCGACGAGCTTCATGTTGAACGCGGCCTCTCCGGCGTTTTCCCAGCCGGCGCGGAGACCTACGCGCGGATCGGTGCCCTGCGCCGCGAGCGACATATTGGAGATCGCTGCCGCGGCGGCTGCGAGCGTGAGAGAGCGAACCATCGACATAAAAGGCGTGGTGAGAGACGTGGAAGTTCAACGACGCCGGAAGCTATCTCACCGGCGCCGGTGCCGCGAGCGGCGCCCTATATATGGAAAGGGCGGTGTCGTCGATCGTGCGGCGCCACGCGGCCGGTGGCAACTCGTGCGCGCGGGCATGCTCGACGGCGAGCACCGGCGCGAATCGCGTGGCAACCCAGGTCTCGATCAACCGATCGAGCATGCGTGACTCGTACGGCGGATCGGCGAACGCGACATCGTAGCTGCCTTCACCGAGCTGCGCGGCGAACGGCAGTGCATCGCGCTTGAAGATGCGCGTGCGATCGCGCAGTCGTAACACGGCCACGTTCGCGCGCAGCGCATGCAGGCTCGACGGGCGAAACTCGACGAAGTCGGCCGAGCGAGCACCGCGGGAAATCGCTTCGAGACCGAGCGCGCCTGTGCCGGCAAAGAGATCGAGTACGCGCGCATCGCGGAGCTCGTCGGCGAGCGCGTCCAGCAAGGCGACGCGCACGTGTTCGGCCGTCGGCCGTACACGCGTGTCGTTTGGCGATGTCAGATCGCGGCCGGCGAATTTTCCCGCAACGATTCGCATGCCGTAACCTCGGCCGCGCTCACTCGGCACGCAACGCACCCGTAACCGAGGGTTCGAAAGAATTGGATATTGTATTGCCGCGTCGGCGCGCGCATTCGGGCATGGCGATAGGCGTGTACATGAAATAATACTTATACTCTCACTTCTGCCCTCGACTCCCATGGACCGCTATCATATCGCGCTCTTCATTCACCTCGTCACGCTCGTCGTGGCATCTGCCGCGACCGCGGTGACGAAGATCGCCGTCGGCCGCCGCGCGCGTGCGCGCACGATCGCCGACGTGATCGACTGGCATGACGTATTGATGTCGGCGTCGAAGCTCTTCCCGATCTGCCTCGCCCTGTTCGTCATCACCGGTTCGTACATGCTCAGTCTCACCGACTCGCATGCGTGGTCGAGCGGATTCATCGTCGCCGGACTCGTCGGCGCGACTCTGCTCCTTGCCAGCGGCGTCTTCCTCGGCATCAAGGGCCGCGCGCTCAAGCACGTGCTCGATGAGATGGCGAAGGGCGGCATGGACAAGCCGGCGCCGAAGCTCGTGCCGCCGCCGCTGATCGCCGCGTTGCCAGCGATCAACACCGGGATCGCGCTCGCCGTGGTCTTCGACATGGTGACGAAGCCGGCGAGCGTGCCCGTCGCGCTGGCCATCGTCGCGGTCGGTATCGCGCTCGGTGCGGCGAGCGGTATGCGCCGTCCAGCCGCCGCCGCCGAGCGCGCGACGGCAGCGTAAGGCTCGCACGCGACTACGCACCGCGCGGCGGCGCCACGAAGCGTCGCGACTGTCGTTCGTACGCGTGCGCGAATGACAACACACGCGCATCGCTGCCGGGTAATCCGACGATCGAGACGTTGAGCGCCGGCATTCCGTCGGTGCCGAGCCCCGCCGGCACCGACACTTCGGGCAGACCGAGCCAGTTGCCGTAGCCGAGTGCGGTGCGAACGTCCGGCCACGGGTCACTGGCGCGCGGCGCGTTGAACGGCATGGTCGGATAAACCATCGCGTCGATCTTCGCCGCGCGCATCGACTCGGTGAGCGCGGCGACGACGGTTGCACGCGAGCGAGCGAATGAGCGTCCGGCTGGATCGTCGGTCATCGGCCGCTCGAGGAGCGGCGCGCACTCGTCGAAGGTGGCCGGGAGCACGTTATAAAACTTCTGATATGCGCTGTAGCCGAGCCGAACGGCGCCGCGTGGATCGTTCGTTCGTCCCTGGAAGTAGCGATAGAGTGAGTTGGCAGTCGGTGCTGGTGAATCGGCGTCGACGGCAACGTCGCCGCGATCGTGTGCGGCCGCCGCGAACAGATCGCGATAGTTCACGCGCGTGACCTGCGCGGCGAAGGTGTCGACCATTGCGCCCGCCGCGCGCAGATCACCGACGGCGCGATCCCACACCGCGACGGCCTCAGAAGTCATTTGCGCGCGTGGGACGTGCACATCAATAATGCCAAGTCGGATGCCGGATAATGCGTCGTCGCGCAGCGCCATGAGTGGTGCGGCGTTCCACCCATCAGCGCGCGAGAGCGGATCGGAGCCGTCCGCGCCTGCGATCGCGGCGAGCAACAACGCCGCATCGGCGACGTGACGCGCGAGCGGGCCATGCGTGTCGAGATATGGCCACGTCGGAATCACTCCGGTGCGCGGCACGAGGCCGAACGTTGGCTTCATTCCGACCACACCGGTGAATTGCGCGGGAATGCGATTCGATCCACCGTCGTCGGTGCCGAGCGCGGCGAACGCCATTCCGTCCGAGACGGCGACGGCCGATCCGGCGCTGGAACCACCCGGCGTCTTCGTGCCGGTTGGATCGTGCGGATTCAGCACCTGTCCGGTATGACTGCTGGTTCCGTTGCCGTGATACGCAAAATCGTCAGCGGCCGTTTTGCCGAGAATGACGGCGCCGGCCGCACGAAGACGCGCGACTTCGATCGAGTCTCGTCGTACGACTTCTGGAAAGAGCCGTGCCCACTCGGCGTTCGACGCCGTTGTCGGCAATCCATTCACGTCGTAGATCGCCTTCGCGAACACGGGAACCCCGTCGAGCGGCCCGCGCGATTTTCCGCTGCGACGGCGCGCGTCGGCGGATCGCGCTTCGTCGAGTGCCGTAGCGGCGAGCGCATCGATCGCGCGCCAACGCGTGCCCTCGGCGCGGCAGCGCTCGAGCGCGCGAGCGGTGACGTCGGCCGACGTCCATTCGCCGCGCCGAAGCCCGGCCTGGAATTCGGCGATCGTGCCGTCGAGTGGATCGACGGCGGTGACGCTCCAGCGCGCGAACGGCAGCGTGGTGAGCGCGGCGAGTTGCACGAGCGCTTCGCGACGAGTGGGCGACATCGGTTGAATTGGCGCGCCTCGAGGTGCGCGGTCAATATCCGGCGATCAGGCCGGGGTCGGAGTGCGCGCTGTCCCGAGCGGCTTGCGCGATGTCGCCGCGTTCACCTCACGCTGCGCGTCGGCGAGGCGATTCACGTCTTCATCGAGCGCGCGTGCCGCGTCGATGAGCGTCGTGAGCGGCGCCAGATCGCTCGCGCCGGCGTGGAGACGCAGCAGGTCGAGGCGAATGCCTTCCAATGCCGCGACGGTCTGCGCCAGATGCGTCGACGCGGCGGTACGACGAGCCGCCAGGACTTCAGCATCACTCGAACCGTTCGGCGCAAGCGCGGCAACGATGTCGATCCCGGCCCTCGCCTCCGCGGCGCGGGCCTCGAGCGCGGCGACGATCGCGGGCAAATCGCTGAGTTGTTCGCGATACGCCTTCGGCAGGGCGGCGAAGAGCTCTGATGCGGCGACGCCGAGCGCGGCTTCGGTTGGACGGAATACACCGCCTCCAACCGCGCGTGAGCGATCCGGAGCACCGAGTCGCCGTGCGAACCATTCGCCGGCGCGACTGTTCCAGAGACGATCGCGAATTCCCGTCTGCCACCATTGGCGCAGCTTCGTGGGAAGAAACTGCACGTCGAAGGCGTTGCTCGCGGCGCCGAGCAGCATCGTCGATCCGATCGGCGCGAGGATCCACGCGATGCCTGTTGTGTGTTCGTTGAGGACGCGCGACATGACGAGTCCGAACGTGACGGCGAGCCAGGTCGCGGAAGCAACCGTGCTCAATCGCAACAGGCGGATCGGGGCGGATTCTTCCTCGTCGCGAGCAAGCGCCTCACTCTCGACGCGGTCGCGGCGCGCGAGCTCAATCGCCGTTCGCAGATCGGCGAGCGTATGCCCGGCGCGAAACTGTCGCCGCGCCTGGTTGAGATGGAACCCGATGATTGGCACGAGCGGCGCCAACGCGAGCGAACCGAGGATCGCGACGTCCCGGATATGACTGCCCCGATTCCCAGTCGCCAACGCGACCGCGTTCCCAATTGTGAGAACGCTAAAGCCCGCGGACCAGGCACTGAATGGCACGAGCAGCGGATTTCGCGCGCCGAGCCACGCGCGCAATGTTGGTGGAAGCGCGGGCCGCGTATCGGGACCGGGTACCAGCGCGGCGGCCAATGCTTCGCCGTCGGTGAAGCGGTCAGCGGGATCGAGCGCGAGACAACGATCGATCGCGGCGCCGAGCTCGCGCGCAATGCCCGGCGCGACGTGCAGCACGCTCTGCGGCGCCTCCGTCGCTTGACGAACGAGCAGCGCGGGAAGCGCGGTGCTTTCGAACGGCAACCGGCCGCTCAGCGCGAGATAACCGACGACGCCCAGCGAGTACAAGTCGCTGCGGCCATCGATCGAGTTGCCGGCGGCCTGCTCGGGACTCATGAAGTGCGCGGTGCCCATGATCTTCCCTGGAATCGCGTCGGGTGAGGCGACATCCTGGCGTTGCGCAATGCCGAAGTCCGTGACGAGCGCGCGACCCGTGCCCGCCTCGAGCAGAATGTTGTCGGGTTTCACGTCGCGATGAACGATGCCACGGCCATGGGCGTACGCGAGCGCCCACGCGACCTCGCGCAACACACGCGCTGCCTCGGCGGGCGGAAGCGCTCCATTCGTGCGCAGGCGATCGCCGAGCGTTTCGCCTTCTACGTAGCTCATGACGAAGAACACGAAGCGAGTGCCCGCGGCGCCCTGGTTGGCCGGTGCGGTCGCTTCGCCGACGCGGTGGATCGGAACGATGTGAGGATGCGAAAGCCCGGCGGCAGTGCGCGCTTCCCGAATGAAGCGTTCGCGCGACTCGGGCGTACGGGCGAGGTCGGGCGGCAGCACCTTGATGGCGACGTCGCGGTCGAGCTGGACATCGCGGGCGAGGTAGACGATGCCCATGCCGCCGCGGCCGAGCTCTCGCTGGAGGGAGTATTCGCCGGCGAGGGCGGCCTGGAGCTCGAGAAATTCGCTGGAGTGCTGCGTCATGCGGGTACTACGACTGATGCACCCAGACGTTTCGCGGCGGGCTCGGAAGACACGCGGCGCGCGACTGTGACCTTCCAGTCGCGCGCCGCTCCTACCTAATGCTGACCTCGTTACAGTCGGACGGCTACGGTGTGAACGTGATCGGCACCTCTTGCCGCGGATGCAGCGGATCGTTCGTGACGATCACGAGCGTCGCACTCGCCGCTGTCGTCACACCTGGAGCAAGCGCCACCGCGAACAGGCACTCGGATTTAGGGGCGATCAGTTCGGGTGTGAAGCAGTTGCTCAGCCCGTGGTTGGTCACGGCGAAGGTAAATGCTTCCGGATTCGCCCCACCAATCGTGAGCGAATCCAGCGACAGCGTCTGACCGCCGGCGTTCGCGATGCTGAGATTGAATGGAGCGGCGCCGGTGACGAAGTTGAGCGGAGCAATCAGGCTGACCACCGGGCTGCCGGGCAGGCCGGTACCGGTGAGAAAGACTTCGGCGATGCCGCTAGCCGAGGTCACGAGGAGCGTGGCCGAGCGAGGACCGGAGGCCGTCGGCGTAAAGCTGACGTGCAGCACTTCGACCGCGTCCTTGTTCGCCGGAAGCGTGGTCGCCAGCGCCGACGCGAGGTCCGCCGGATCGACCGCGAAATCGCCCGGGTTCGCGCCGGTCATGGAGATGGCCGTGATGGTGAGCGCCGTCTTCTTGCTCGTGTTGTAAATGAACTCTGATGAGGTGCGGGTCGTGCCGACGGAGATGCCACCCGGCGACAGGTTCTGGAGTCTGTCGAAGTCGATGTCTGCCGTCAGCGGACCGGCGAGGCCGCCCACTTCCGAGAAGTACCACGCGGGTCCGTCAACGAGCATTGGTGGCGGCAGCTGCGTGCCACCGGTTGGCGCCGGTGCGGCCGCGGTCGACGGGGGCGGCAAGGTAGCGCCACCGCCGCCGCCTGGGACTCCCTTGGCGGCGGAGCTAGACGCGCGTGGCGTGAGGAGGCTCTGCTGGTCTCCACAGCCGGCCGCGGCGCACAAGACAAACGCTGCAAACAATCTGGATGGATGGGGCACTTAGATATCTCTAATAATAGTTTCATGATAACATGGTGGGCATCAGCGCCCAGCGGCGGCCGCCGATCACCGGTTGCCGTGCAGAAAGGCCCGTGACACGCGCGCGGTTCCCGAAACGAGAATGCGCATGTCACCATCATGAATTTCCTTGTTGGCGATGTCTCGAAACGGGGCGATGATGTCTCGAAACGATCGTCGCACCGTCATTCGCCGGCGCTAATCCGTCGTCCGCGCCCGGAGTGCCTCGATATTCGCCAGCACGACTTCCGCGTTTCGCTTGAGGCCGCGGAGTTTGGCGCGCTTCATCGGCGAGTCCTTGAACGCGATTCGAAAATCGTCATCGCTCATCGCCAGGATGTCCCGCGCCAGGGCGGCAGCGTCCTTGCCCGCGACCGTGGGCCGCGGCCGAAACGCCTCTTCCCGCAACGGTAACGCGAACTTCTCATTCCAGGGACAGACTTCCTGGCAGATGTCGCACCCATAAATCAAGTCGCCGACGAGCGGCTTCAGCTCCTCGGGCATGTCGCCCTTGAGCTCGATCGTCAGATACGCGATGCACCGGTTCGCGTCCAGCACGTGCGGCTCGACGAGCGCATTCGTCGGGCAGGCGGCGATGCAGCGATGACACGTGCCGCAGTGATCGGTCTCGAACGGCGGATCGATCTCGAGGGCGAGATCCAACACCAGCGCGCCAATAAAGAAGAACGACCCCGCGCGCGGGTTGATGAGCGTCGTATTCTTGCCGAACCAGCCGAGCCCCGCGCGGCGCGCCAGATCTCTCTCGAGAATTGGACCGGTGTCGACGTATGCGCGGCCGCGAATCTCGCGGCTCGTCTGCGATTCAATCCAGCGATGCAACGCGTTCAATCGATCGATCATCACGTCGTGGTAGTCGTCGCCGCGAGCGTAGCGCGCCACTGGCCCCGACGGTTGATCGCCGCCGTAACTCATCGCGACCACGATCGCATGCGTGACGCCGTCGTACGGCAGTCGCGAATCGTGCCGCGTGTCGACGTTGCGCGCCATGTAACCCATCTCACCCTCGTACCCGCGCGACAGCCACGCATCGTACTCTGCGGCCGTGCTGGCGGGCCCGAGGTCGGTGATCCCCACGAGATCGAAGCCGAGCCCGTAGCACTGAGCCTTGATGAGCGTTTCCAGATTCCGCGCGTTCGCTGCTTGAATCACGACCGCTTTCCCGTGCTCACCGCCCAGCGCGCGTAGCGGACGACATCCTCCGCCGGCGGCACGATCTCGGCGTTACCGTAAGCCGTGTACATTCGCCAGCGCACATAGTCGGTCGCGGGAACGGGCAGGAACGGGAAGCGGCGATACCAGTCTCGGCGCCGAAAGCGCCAGCCGACGCGCACGAGCGCCGACGCGGTCCGCGGATTTCGCAAACCGCGCCACGCGAGCGACGCGCCGAGCCGGAGCCAGGAAGCCATGACGAGAACTACCAGATCACCAGGATGAAGAGAGATGCTCTATCAAATAATATCGGTTGCGGGCGCGATCATGATTCTCATCGCGTACGCCGGCAGTCAGCGCGGATGGATGGACCGGGCTGACGTTCGCTATAATCTGCTGAATCTCGTCGGGTCGGGCCTGCTGGCCTGGGTCGCGATCGTCGATCGCCGCATGGGATTCATCTTTCTCGAGAGTGCGTGGGCGCTGTTGTCGATCCCGCCGCTCCTCCGAAAACCTTCGTCGAATTGATGTGAGTTTTCGGCTCAAAAGAATGATCGCCCGTCCAGGCCGCCGGGAATCGCTTTCCCCAGCGCGGCCAGCGCGCTCGGCATCACGTCGACCGTTCGTCGCGGCTGACCGTGGGGCGGACGATTGACCAACAAGGGAACGAGCATGTGTTCGCGATGCAGCGCCCCGTGTGAGCTCACGTGCGGAATCGGCTCGTAGCGCGCGCGGAAATCCCAATCGCGCGCGGCGGAGAGAACGATGTCGCCGGACCGTGAGGACGTCGCCAGATGGACGATCTGCACGATGCCGTCCGGATAGTCCGTCGCGATCGTCGCGTCGTAGGCCGCGTCCATCGAGGCGTTCGAGACGTTCGCGCCGACGCGAAGCGGATCGCCCGTGTCGCGACGATAGTGATACCCATGCTCGTCGAGCCATATCGTGGCCGCCCCGCGGGTCGCGCTCACCACCGACACCAGCTTGCCGTGCGGGACCATCATCACGTCCACCGACGGCCGAGAGAGCAATGTTGAATAAAGATGTTCATATCGATGTGGTACACCGTTCGCCGGTCGCTCGCGGGAGCGCACATCGAGATACAGATGCGCCATGGCGTTGCCGCTGACCATCACGGCCACGTCGGGCGCGCGCGAGAAGAGCCACGGATGCGACATGGTGCGATAGCCGGCCTGCTGCACGATTTTTACAAGATCCTCATGCGACGTCACGCGCGAGTGCCCGTGGTCGCTCACGATCCACAGACTCATGTCATCCCACCGGCCTTCGCGCTCGGCATCGGCGCGAATCTGCGCCGCGGTATCGTCGACGATGGCGAGTGCGTCGGCGATCATCGCCGACGGCTGGCCGCGCGAGTGTGACACCTTATCCACGCCCGTCAGCGCCGCGAACACGAACTCGGGCTTGTCGTCGCGAATGCGGCGCACGACTTCGCTCGCGACGTCACGATCGATCTGCAGCCAGCCCGCGACGTTGCCGGCGAAGTGTGTGCGCGCGGCGCGGAACGCCGACGCGGCAGAGATCGACCCGACGCGATCGCGCGCCGCCAGCCCTCGACCGATGACGTTCAGCGCGCCGACGCTCGCCGTCGCCAACTCGAACACCGTTGGCGCCTGAGGATCGATGTCGCGATCGATCGCGCCCATCTGGTAGCCCACGTAGCTGCGCGTGTAGTCGGGAAATGATGTGGCACTGCGCGCGCGGTCGAACCAACGGAGTCCGGGCAGGCCGATCGGGCCGGGGAAACGCCCCATCAAGAACGGCGCATATGCCGGCCCCGTCACCGACGGAAAGCACGACGTCACCGTGTACAACCCGCCCTCGGCGCGCAATCGCTCGAGCGCGGGAAGCGAGCCGTTCGCCAGCGCGGCCTCGAGCGTGTCGGGGCGGGCGCCGTCCGCGAGTAATATCACAACAGTCACGAGAATTCCGAGCGGAGGTGCGAAGCGCCGAAGCGAGGAACAATAAATGGCGGGTTGAACCCGATCCGGGAAGCCTCTGTGTTCGCCAGCCTCAACCCCGTAAACTCCACGCATGGCGAAAAAACGTACACGCGCCGACGCCGACGCACCCAAGGCATCGCGCGCGCCGAAAAAATCCCAACGCAAGCACGCGCGCACCGCGGGCGGCAAACGGGCGACGCCGGAGGTCATGGCGGAAGCCGCCCTCACAGCGCAGGAAGGCTTTCGCGAGCGAACCGAAGTCGGTCATCGCGCCGCCGGGCGCACACCACCGTCTGAAAAGGGTGCACCGAGGTCAGCGGGAGCGGCGCGCAAGGTCGACGAAGCGATTCGCGATTATCCCGTCACCGAAGACGAGAAACTGCTGCAAGCCGGCGCCGATCAGACCGACTTCACGCGAAGCGACCCGTGGCGTGTGATGCGCATCATGGGCGAGTTCATCGAGGGCTTCGACAATCTCGCGCACGTCGAGCGCGGCGTGTCGATCTTCGGCTCCGCGCGGACGCATCCCGATGATCCGCAATATCAAGCGGCGCAGGAAACCGCTCGCCTGTTGGCCGAGGCCGGGTTCGCGATCATCACCGGCGCGGGTCCTGGGATCATGGAAGCCGCGAACAAAGGCGCCAAGCTTGGCGGCGGCATCTCGATCGGCTGCAACATCGAGCTGCCGTTCGAGCAGGGCTCGAATCCGTACGTCGATACGCTGGTGAACTTCCGCTACTTCTTCGTGCGGAAGACGATGTTCATCAAATACTCAAATGCCTTCATCATTTTCCCGGGCGGCTACGGCACGCTCGACGAAGCGTTCGAGGCGTTGACGCTCATTCAAACCGGCAAGATCTATCAGTTCCCGGTCATCATGTTCGGCCGGCACTACTGGGCCGGGCTGGTGCGCTGGTTCCAGTCGCGCGTGCTGGGAGAAGGCAAGATCTCACCGGGCGATCTGGATCTGATGCTGCTCACCGACGATCCGCGCGAAGCGGCCGACGCCGTGATCCAGGCGTGGAAATCACCGAACAACAGCAAAGTTTGATCAATGGCGAAGAAGAAGAGTGCGAGCGGAAAGGCATCGGCGGCCGGCCCCAAGGCCGAGCAGAAGCGCGCCGCTGAGGAGCGCGAGCGCGCCGGGCAAAAGCATACCGCCCACGAAAAGAGCAAATTCTTGCGCGGCGATCGCATCGATCCGCGGCGTATCGATGGGAGTGAATCAGCCGCGGATCTGATCGACAACGCGTTTCTAGCGTACAACGCGGCGCGGCTGCGCGAAGCCTGTCAGCTCTTCACGAAGAAGATGCTCGAGCCCGATGTGACGATCGGCATGACGTTGACTGGTGCGTTGACGCCGGCGGGGCTCGGGATGGCGGCGCTGATTCCGCTGATCGAAAGTGGGTACGTCGACTGGATCATTTCGACGGGCGCGAATCTGTATCACGACACGCATTTCGGCTTGGGGCTCGCGATGCATCGCGGCAACCCGCAGGAGTCCGACGTCGTGCTGCGCGAAGAGGGTGTCGTCCGCATCTACGACATTTTCTTCGACTACGACGTTTTGCTGTCGACGGACGCGTTCTTTAGAAAAATCATACAGGGCAAGGAATTCCAGCGCTCGATGTCCAGCGCGGAGTTTCACTATCTGTGCGGCAAGTACGTGCGTGAGCGCGAGAAGATGCTGGGTCTCGGGCAGAAGTCGCTGCTCTCGGCCGCCTATGCCGCGGGCGTGCCGATCTACACCTCGTCGCCCGGCGACTCGTCGATCGGCATGAACATCGCCGCGCTGGCGCTCGAGGGGAACAAATGCGTGATCGATCCGAACCTCGACGTGAACGAGACGGCGTCCATCGTGCTGACGGCGAAGCGCGGCGGCGGTAAGTCGGGCGTGTTGATCTGTGGCGGCGGCTCCCCAAAGAACTTCATGCTCCAGACGGAGCCGCAAATTCAGGAAGTACTCGGGATCGACGAGAAGGGGCACGACTTCTTTCTGCAGATCACCGATGCGCGCCCGGACACCGGCGGGCTATCGGGTGCAACGCCGGCTGAAGCGGTGAGCTGGGGCAAGATCGATCCCGATCGCCTGCCGGATGCGGTCGTCTGTTACCTCGATTCGACGGTCGCGCTGCCGCTGTTGACGGCGTATGCGCACGCGCGACACGCGAAGCGGCCGCTCAGGCGGTTGTACGAGCAGCGAGAGAAGATGATGAATCTCTTACGGCGCGAGTTCGAGCGGGCGGGCGCCTCAGGATGACAGCCGCCGCCTGACCGCCTTCACCAGATTGCGCCGCGAATAGTCGCCGTGTGACACCACGGCGGCCATTTCTTCGCCGCCGAGTGCTTCGCGGACGATCTGGCGATCGCGCTCGCCGCGGTGGATGCGGCGCTCGATGTCGGCGAGTGTTGCTCCGAGCCAGTCGATCTTCGCGCGCAACGCGTCCGCCGGACGCTCGACCACACCGCGATGCGCGTCGAACATTCGCGCAGGTTCGAGCGCGGCGACCAGGCGCAGACTGTCGATGATCCGATACGGATCTTCGGATGCGTGGAGCACCCGCGCGCGAACGCCGAGCCAGAGATCGCCGGAGAAGAGTGTACGCGTCGCCTGGTCCCACGCCACCTGATGGTCGGTCGAGTGGCCGGGCGTGTGGATCGTCTCGAGGCCTTCGGCGTCGAGTCCTGGACTTTCCGACACTAACGCCGGCGGCCGTCCCCACACGACGCGCCGGTAGACCTGAATGTCGGGCGGCCGGCGAAGAATTGCGCGCGTATCCTCACGCATTGCGATCGGCACACCGAGCGCGCTGAGCTCGGCCGCGTTGCCGGCGTGGTCTTCGTGCCAGTGCGTGACGATCGCTCCGCGAATATTCAGTTCGCGTACGGCGCGCAACAATTCATGCCGCAGCCGGCGGAAGCCCGTATCGATCATGACGCCGCGAATCACGTACGCGCTGACATCGAGCCGCACGGCGCGCGTGGCCCAGCTGGACATGCGCAGCCTCGTCACGTCTCCGTGGCGTTCGATGTCGAGCGTCATGTCGGAAAGCTATCAGCCGCCGAGTGCGATTCTGGTCGTCGGGCTCGCGGGCGCGGCGGGTTTGGCGGCGGTCGTGATGATTCCATCTACGCGCGACGCGATGTCGAGCAGTATCTGCGGCGGCGCATACCGTTCGCGCCGCACCTCGTTGATGTACCGCGTCGCGAACTCGGCGGCGACGTCCACGCCGCGCTCGGTGTGCAGGTAGCGCGCGTAGATGGTCGCCGGCCAATCGAGCCAGTGGCCCGCGCGATCGAAGCACGTCGCCAGGCGACCGACGATGTCGTCGAGATGTGCACGCTCGCCCAGCGCCACCCGCGCGGCAAGATGGATCGCAAGAAAGCGCGCACGCCAGCGCGGCACAGCGCACTCGAGTGAATCACCCAGTCCGTGCACGACGTCGAGCGCGTCGCGCGCGCGGCCTTCCATCGCGGCGAGCTGCGCTTCGTGATTCGCGAACAAACGCGAGCTCGCCGTGCCGCCGAGCGAACCGAATGCAAACACCGGCTGTTCCGCTTCCTTGATGAGCGCGCGCGTCACGACGGGTGCATCGAGGTCGAGGCTGAAGCCCACCCACGCGTCGTACGCGGTCGTCGCGCAATCGATCAGACCTTTCTTGCGCGAGAGATCGGTTGACTCGCGGAACGTGGCTCGCGCGTCGCCGAAGCGGCCGACGAGCAGATACGCCTGGCCGCGGAGCGACAGCGCCGACGCGAGGAGCCGCGGCCCCACGTCGCGTGCGTCGGCGACCATCCCTTCGCTCACGCGAACCGCTTCATCCAGGTCTCCGCGCGCGACCGAATATTCGTAGAGCGTGTAGTCGCGATTCCAGCGATCGTCGCGCGTCGTCGGTTGAAGCGCTGTGACGATGTCGCGCAGCTCGTCGAGCGTTTCGGGCGCGATGAGCGCCGACATCCGCGCCGATTCCTTCGCCGCGCGCAAGCGATGCCCCGTCGTGGCACCGGCGTTTCGCGCGCACGCGAGCGCCGAACGCTGCACGACTTCGATCTCGCCGCGTTGCACGTGACTCACGAACAGGCGCGTCATCTCGAGGTCGTTGTGCGCGTCGTATGCGGGATTGAGCTGCATCGCGAGCGACTCGTGGCGATCGATCTCGTTGGGCAGATCGTTCATGCGGCCCGCCATCACGAGCAAATCGATGCGCCGGCGCAATAGCGAAAGCTGCTCGATCGGATCTTCCGCTGCTTCGGCGGCAACGTGCAGCACGTTCGCGGCTTCCTCGGGGAACCCGTGCTGCACGAGATGATCGGCGCCGCGCGAGATCGCAACGCGCGCGCGATCCGGACGCGACGCACCGTGCCAGTGTCGCGCGGATTCCCACAAGAGCTGCGGCGACGGCTCGCTCGCGAGCTCGTCGTCGAGACACTCCGCCGCGTGCCGATGCAACACGCGCGCGACCGCATCCGAAACACGGCGCATCGCAACGTCGGACCAGAACACGTGGCCGTACACGTTGCCTTTCGCGTCGGCGCTCAGGATGCCTTCGTTCTCGAGCTCGACGATCGCGTCGATGAACATGCCGCGCGGGAGCTGCATGAGCCGCTCCATGCGCTCGAGCGTCGCCTGCGTGCCGAGGATCGATGCGACTTCGAGCGCGCGGAGGGCCGGTGCGCTGAGCGACGCGATGCCGGCGTCGAACAATCCCGCGAGCGACGTCGGCAACTGGTCGATCGAGCCGGTGAGGGCCCACTGCCGCGTCATCTCGCGCATGAAGAGCGGGCTTCCACCGCAGCGCACGAGCAGTGCTCGCCGCACGTCCGGCGTGGCCGCGCGCTCGAGCTGCGTGAGCAATTGATCGAGCAGCGACTCCGCGGCCGCGCTGTCGAGCATGGGCAGTGCGATCGTCGCCGGTTTGAACGACGGTTCCTCGGCGGCCGGCGTGCGGCAGCCGAACAACATCGCGACCCGATGCGTTTCACTCCACGCGGCGAGTTGCGTCCACAGCGCATCGAGCGAGCGTCCCGCCCACTGCACGTCGTCGACGATGATCACCACCGGTGCTTCCGCGCTCGACGCTTCGAGGACGTCGATGAGCGACGCGCACAGTTGCGACCGCAGAAACTCCGGGCTCGCTTGTGGGGCGTCGTCGTCGTCCTTGGCGGCCTGGGCGAACTGGGACAGTCGCGAAAAACTCGCGGGATCGGCACCGATCGCGCCGCGCAGCTCGCAGGCCTTGGCGATGAGATCGGCGAGTGCCGCGAGCGGACGATCGGCGGTCGCCGGGTCGCAGCGAACGCGAATCGTCTGAAGGCTGGCGGTGGCGTTGCGCGAAACCGCCTCGTCGAGCAAGCGCGTCTTCCCGATGCCGGCCGGTCCGCTGAGCATGAGCGCGCCCCCGGTGCCCGCGCGCGCGGCGCCGATCAGCGCCGAGATCCGGCGCACCTGTTCGGCGCGGCCTACGAATGGCGGCTCGGTCGCGCGCGAAATACCGCTTTCACTCTTTGTGATGCGCCGCCGAAGGACTTCGGCGGGCAGCCGGAGCTCCGTTCGATCTTCGCCGAGCGCGTCGAGGTACGTCTCGAGACCGGTGAGCGCCTGGGCTTTGGCGCCGAGCTGGCAGCGTGCTTCAGCGATGGCGAGGACCGCTTCTTCGTTGAGCGGACTGACGCGCAGCATCGCCGCGGCGACACGGTTGACGAGCGACCAATCCTCGGCTTGCTGGGCGTTGGTCAGACGCGGCAGGAGGCGGCGGACCGTTTCGGTCGCGATCGTCTCGCGCTTCTCGTCGAGCCAGCGCGTGAAGGGTTCGGAGAAGGTGGGGTTGTATCCGGCGAGGATTTCGCCGATCTCGTCGAGCTCGACGTCCTCGGCCGCGAGGTAGTCTACGGAGGTAGAAGCGGCGTCGAGGGTGACGCTCGTCGCCGTGGCGGTGATCGGAAGGCGGAGTGTCCGCAGGCGGTTGAGGAGCCAGCGAAGGCGGGCGCCCTGGCGTTCGTGCGGGGCGTCGGGCCAGAGGAGCGTTTGGAGTTGGCCGCGCGGGATTGGGCGACCGGCTTCGAGTGCGAGGTAGAGCACTCCGGCGAAGACGAGCTCGGCGGCTGGATCGAGGGTGCGGTCACCGACGGAAGCGGCGGCGCGGCCGAGCGTGTACAGACGACACTGCATGAAGAGCGGAGATACAGCTGAATACGGCGGGAAACGGCGGGAAATCCATGCGGCGTCGCGCAGGATAGATAGGACTATAAGGGGAGGGCGGCAAGGAACGAAACGTCACAAGGCGGCGGCGCGGGTCGGCGGCGCGGGGTGGAAAACCGTCAGAGTTTCCGATTTGTGTGGCGCTAGCGTCGCTAACGCTGCGCTAACGGTGGGGATTTGATTGGTGGCGTGGCGCTGAAGCCGCCCCACCACTCAATCGAATTCTCTGGAGTAGTACATCATGCGTACCGCCTTTCGTCTTTCGTTGATCGCCGCGGCCATTGTGCTTGGCGCTTGTGCTTCTATGACTGAACCGACGTCGCATGCGCGCCAGGCTGGGGCGAAGGCGTCGCATAGTGGGTATATCTATGCCACGGGCGACAAGTGTTCGGCTGATCAATCGGTAGCTGACTCCACGTGCACCGGCAATCCGTAGCCGATCCCGGCCCGCGTCGGCGAGTTCGCGTGCCTAAACCTGCCTGCAAACTGGACTCTTCTGTACTGGAGTTTTCTATCATGCGCCCGAATACCTGTGTGACCTTGCTCGGTTTTGCTGTGGCGATTGAGAGCCACTTAAACAATACTCCCGACTCGAACGAGGTCAGAACCGTCGACCATCCGCGACCCACTGAGACTGCGACTCAGCGCCGGTAGTCCGTCCGGACCCTTTGCTGAGGTCGACCCGGCCCGTAACTTGAGAATGTTAGACAGCGCCCGGCTTACTCCCGGGCGCTGCACTTTTTTTGTATCTCGAAATCGCGACTGCACATGATCGAAGCGCTGAAGGCAAAACTCGGAGAGGAAGTCGAAAAGCTGCAGTACGAGCTCAACGTCACTCTGCCGCAGGAAATTCGAAAAGCAGTCGAGCTGGGCGATCTCCGGGAAAACAGCGAGTATAAGGCTGCGCTCGAGCGCCAGCAGTTCGTTCAGGCACGCCTCGGTCAACTTCGGCAGCGCCTAAGCAAGTTGTCATCGATTGATCCGACACAGATCCCGTCCGACCGTGTCGGCTTGGGTTCAAGGGTCGTCGTTCAGGATGAAAAGACGGGATCGAAAGAGACCTATTACCTCGTCTTCGGCGACGCTCTCGAATTCGAAGAGGGCCACGTCACGATGGCGTCTCCTATCGGTCGTGCGCTACTTGGCAAGGCGGTCGGAGAGATCGCCTTTCTCAGGCTGCCGACATTAGTGCGTCAGCTCAAAGTCGTGGAACTCAAAACGATCCACGCAACCGAAGAGGCCGATCTTTAAAGGATCGGCGCTGCGGCGATCGGCCGGATCGGCGACGGCAAACCATGATGCACCGGTTGTTGTCGAACCAGACGCACAAATCGCGGAAGCAGCTCGGGATCAAACATCTTACCGCTGTCGGTTTCCATCATCTCCAGTGCCTTCTCGCGGCTGAATCCTGGCCGGTACGGACGATCGCTTGTCAGGGCATCGAAGACGTCAGCGATACACGTGATGCGCGCGGTCAGCGGAATCTGATCGCCAGCGAGCCTGTCCGGGTAACCCGCGCCATCCCATCGCTCGTGATGGTTTCGAACAATCGGGATAATATCCCATGGAAACTCGATATCGCGTAGCATCTCGGCACCGACTGCGGGATGCAGCTGCATTGTCGCTCTCTCTTCCTCTGTCAGACGTCCCGGTTTGTTCAAGATCTCCGTTGGGGTCGTGATCTTTCCGACGTCGTGCAACAGCGCGCCAATGCGGAACCAAAACAAAGTGATCTCGTCAAAGCCAGCGTCAAGCGCCAGGGCGCAAGCGTAGTCGGCTACTCGTTCGCAGTGACCCAGCGTATATGGGTCTTTTGATTCGATCGATCCAGCCCATCGCGTGACGATATCGAAGAATTGTTGCTCAAGCCGTGAAATTTGGTGTCGCAAATCCACCAGGTCACGCTGGGCGCGGAGTTTTGAAAATAGGCGGTGCGACCGCGAGAGCGCCCGCAAGACACCACGGCTGTCTTCCATCGCCTCGTACAGCCTCGCTTGTTCGCGTGCCGTCTCGGCAGCAAGCAACAAATCCTCGCGCTCGACGGCACCGTCATAAGCAGCTGACAGAAAATGCTTGGCTTCGTCCAACCTTCCGGACAAGAGAGCGATGACTCCCTGATTCTTTGCAGTTTCGGCGAGAGCCCGCTGATCTCCTAACGCCGTGGCCTCCGAATGCACGAGCTCGCAGCGCCTAGTGGCGCTATCTACGTCTCCTCGAGCGAGCAAAAGCGTTGTCGAATTGACCATCGCAAGGAGTCGATTCGGACGGTCGCCTGAGACAGCGCAATGTTCGATTGCTTCATCGTACGCCGCTTCGGCATCAGCGAACCGGTTGAGCCGGGTGAAAACCAACCCAATATTGTTAAGCACTGGTCCGATGCGTTCGCGGAGACCTGCAGTACGATATGTGGCCAGACAGGAAGTGAACTGATCGATTGCAACCTCAAGCTCACCACGCATACTTGCGATGATACCGAGGTTCTGGGTGATCATCGCATCGAGCTGGGGCTCGCCGGCGGGCGTCACAAAGGTCTTCGCACGCGTGTAAAGCGAAGTGGCTTCGTCCAAGTCTCCGCGAATCAAGTGCACCACTGCAAGGCCGTTGATAGCATGCGCCGCGCCCGAACTGTCGGACCGCGCTTCAGCCGAGGCGAGGGCGGCCTCGAAGCAGTCAAGGGCCACGTCATACACGCCGTCGTCGGCATACGTCCGAGCGATCCGGCGCATGATGGTCGCGGCGTGCTCGCCATCGCCCAACCGCAGCAGGTACAACGCCGACTCATAATACTGGCGCGACAACTCCCGCCGCCCCGACCGCTCCGACTGCTGCGCGCGCTCGAGCAGCGTCGCCACCGCCGGCGACAATTCCGCCTTGGTTGCGCCGGTGCTCATACGCCACGAAGCTGCCGAGATGCACTCGCAGCGTTCCTGGAACGGGAAGTCGATTCGATCGCCACAACAGTCGTGCGCCGCTGTCCCAACCATCCAACAGTCGAGAACCTTCAGGAAATCCTAAATCCGGGGCTTGGCGTCAATCGCCAATTCCCGAGTGCCGTCATCGGCGTGGTGTAGCCCAAGTCCGCCGGTTGCGACGCCGTCTAAGCGGCCGAGGACTACTCCACATGCTCAGTATCGGCATGTTGTGCACGATTTTGTACGGTAGCGCTGTATGCAAACTCTACAGCGGCATCGCCAGCGGCTTCATCCCGCGACGGCTGCCACCGCGCGCGACCGATTCGGCGTCGGAATCACGTACAGCCGATCCATCGTCCGCACCACCCGCTCGAACCGCGCAAAAAGCTCGGGATCGAACAGCTTGCCGCTGTCCGCCGCCATCATCGCCAGCGCCTGCTCGCGCGTGAACCCGGCGCGATACGGCCGGTCCGTCGTGAGCGCGTCGAACACGTCGGCGATGCACGTAATGCGGGCGCTCAGGTGAATATCTTCACCGGCCAGGCGGTCCGGATATCCAGTACCGTCCCAACGCTCGTGATGTCCGCGCACCATCGGAATCACGTCCCACGGGAAGTCGATGTCGCCGAGCATGTTCGCGCCCGCCGCGGCGTGCAGCTCCATTGCCTCGCGCTCTTCCGGCGTCAAACGGCCGGGTTTGTTCAAGATCTCTGACGGCACGGCGATCTTGCCGACGTCGTGCAGCAGGGCGCCAATACGGAACCAGAACAAGGTGATGTCATCGAAGCCCACGTCACGCGCGAGCGCGCACGCATAGTCGGCCACCCGCTCGCAATGGCCGAGCGTGTACGCATCCTTGGATTCGATCGACTGCGCCCAACGGCCCACGAGCTCGTAGAAACTGTTCTCGAGCCGTGCGACGCGCCGCTGCAGATCCGCGAGATTGTGCTGCGCACGCAACTTCGTGAACAACTTGTGCGACCGCAGCAGCGACTGCAGAGTCTCGCGGTTCTTTCCCATCAGCTCATACAGTGACGCTTGTTCGCGCGCCGTTTCGGCCGCGAGCAACAAATCTTCGCGTTGCATGGCATTGTCGTACGCACTGTACAGGCGTCGCTCCGACTCTTCGAGCTCACCGCGCACTCGCGCGACCACCCCCAGATGCCGGTTCGCTTCTCCGTTTGCGCGCTGGTCGCCGGTGGCGTCCGCTTCGACGAGAACATTCACGCAAACCGCCACGGCGCGATCGTACTCCCGCCGTGCGATCCAGAGCTCGGCCGAGTTGATGAGGGTCAGCAGACGACGAGGCGTCTCGCCGGCAGCGGCGTAGAAGGTGACCGCTTCATCATATGAAGAGTGCGCCTCATCGAGCCGCCCAAGCTGGGTGTACACGAGGCCCATGTTGTTGAGCGCATCGCCCATGTACTCGCGCATGTCCGCCGCGCGAAGCGACGAGAGACACGCCTCGAAGTGGATCAGCGCCAGCGTGAAGTCGCCGCGCATGCTCGCGCTCACACCCAGATTTTGATCGATGATCGCCTGGAGCGGCAGGTCCGCCGCTTCGCGCGCGAAGTGCAGCGCGCGCTCCGCATAGGACTCGGCCTGGTCGAACTCTCCGCGCTGCGACGACGTCACAGCCAGAAAGTTCAGCGCGTGCGCGACGCCAGACAGGTCGTTCGCGGCTTCGGATACTCCGAGCGCCGCCGTGAGACAGTCGACGGCCACGTCCAACGCGCCTTCGTCAAGGTAGGTTCGCGCGATGCGCCGCATGATCGTCGCGGCGGCATCCGGACGCTCAACGCGCAGCAGATAGAGCGCGCCTTCATACCGGCGTCGCGCCATCTCGCGGCGTCCGGCACGGTCGGCGTTCTGCCCTTCGTCGAGCAGCGTCGCGACCGCCGGACCGAGGGATGCGTGATCGAGCGTCTGGCTCATTGCGCGCGGTCGGACGATATCGGTTGCTGCGGTGCCCGAGGCGCCATCTTCTTGGCGAGCGTCGGTCGCGAGATGCCCAGCATCCGCGCCGCCGCCGCTTGATTCCCGCCGGTCAGGCGAAGCGTCAACGCAACGGCTTCTCGCTCGATGTCCTCGAGAAGCTTCCCCTGCGGCGGGATGTGAATGTCGCCGATCCCCGGCTCCGGATTGACCGCGCGCATCGTCCGCCGCTGAATCATCAGATGCTCGGCTTGCACGACACGCGCGTCCGCGCTCAAAATCGCTGCGCGCTCGATGACGTTCTTGAGCTCACGCACATTGCCTGGCCAGCGATGCACGCGCAACGCGGCCACCGCTTCGGCCGATAGTTCCTTCGGCTGCTGATACTCGCGTGCTTCCTGATGCAGGAAATGTCGGGCGATGATCTCGATGTCGTCGAGTCGATCACGGAGCGCCGGAAGCGAGATGGAGAAGACATTCAGCCGGTAGTACAAGTCTTCGCGAAACTCGCCCGTGCCGACGACTTGCTCGAGAAGCGGGCTGGCCGCCGCAATGATGCGGCAGTCGATTGGCATCTCGTCGAGCCCACCCAGCCGCCGAATCTGTCGCGACTCGAGCGCGCGCAACAGCTTTGGCTGCAGCAGACGAGGCAGATGATGTACCTCGTCCAGGAAGAGCGTACCCGATCCCGCGAGCTCCAGCAGCCCTTGCTTGCGCGTCGTCGCGCCGGTGAACGCGCCGCGCTCGTGACCGAACAATTCAGACTCGAGCAGTGTGTCGGGTATCGCGGCGCAGTTGATCGCCACGAACGGCTCACTCGCCGTGATACCGGCGTAGTGAATCCCGCGCGCGAACAGCTCTTTGCCGGTTCCAGTCTCGCCAATGAGCAGCACCGTCGTTCGCCGGGTACCGGCGACGCGCTCCGCGAGCGCGATCGCTTCGCGCAGCAGCGGGCTTTCGCCAACGATGCTTTGGAATCCGAACGACGGGTCGGCCAGAATAGCTGCGGAAACGCCAACGTCGGCGATCGCCAAACAGACCTCAGGATGCGGGGGTACGTGCGGTGACGCGCCCCCATCCGGGCCGCGCCGCGCTAGAAGTATCGACCCGACGACCCCTTGGTCAACACCTCCCGGACCCGCGCGACCCAATCCACGGCCGCGATGCGCTCGAAGGCCTCTAGAGCGGCTCGCCAAACCTCCTGAGCCATTTTCGAGTCGCCGGCGTCGTACAGCGCTAGTCCAAATTGATACAGGACCTCGGCTCCGAGCAGGGCATCCTCACCAAGCGTGCTCAGTGTCAGCGCATGTCGCAGCGTCTCGACCGCGCTGTTCACGCGGCCGACCAACCGCTCGTACGCGCCGCGAAGTTTGAGCGCCGCGGCGAGGCGGCCGTCGTCGCGGCGCAGCTCGGCGATGTCGAAGGCGCGGCGGATCGGATCGTAGGCATCGTCGATCTGGCCGCGAATCAAACGCCCCTCGCCACGATTTTCCTCGATCGTTCCCTCAGACATGAGATCGCCGCGGGCGCGGGCGATCGAAAGTGCGCGAGAATAAATGTCCTCCGCTTCGTCGTAGCGCTCCTGGCGCATCCGCAAATAGCCGAGGTTCGTCAACAACCAGCAGAGACGTTGTTCATCGTTCGCGGATTCGAAGACACGCTGGGCAATGAGATAGTGTCTGGCTGCGCCCTCCGGATCGCCACGCACATCGGAAAGGATGCCGAGGTTCTGCTCGATACTCCCCACGAGACGAGTTTCATCGGATCGCTCGGCGAGATCGAGCGCGCGAATCAGTTGGCTTGCTGCACGGTGCAGGTCGCCGCGACGTTGCGACAGTCCGGCGAGACAGTTGAGCGCGTGCGCGATGCCGGCGGTGTACGCCATTTCCTCGGAGAGTCCGAGGCTTCGTTCGAACAACGGCTCCGCGTCCGAGAGACGGCCGCGCTCGAGGAGCACGGACCCCTGCCACCGAAGCACGTCAGCGAGGAGCGGGGTGGGCTGGTCGCCACCCAATAGGGCGATGGCTTGCCGATGCCCTTCAAGAGCGACGTCAGGCGAGTCGCCAAGCCCGGCGGCCCGCGCGATTTCGGCGAGCCGCCGGGCTTCCAGCGTCTGTTGAACTTTTCTGTCCGACGGTTGTGCGTCCATTCAGCTCGCGATGGCTCGCCGTACAGGCATTTGCGCTTCGCGTCGCGGGCCCAACGTCGCCCGCGATCCGCCATTCCTATCGGATCAGCTTACTGATCGTCGCACCGGCCGGTCGACCAGATATACCCCGAAAAATGCCAAATCGTCGCGATCGACGTCTGGTTCAACACGTCGACGCCAAGCGTCAACAGCTCCGTCACCGCATTCTGCTTCGTCGAATCCGGGAAGTAGCCAAGCGAGAGCGACAGCGGATTGATCAAGCCACCCGCGGCCGCCTGTGTGTTGCGCAGACTCTGCGTCGCGACGAGCGGCACCGTGAAGTTGATCCCGTGCGGCGCGAACTCGTACGACACGTTCGACCCCGCGAGCGCGGTGACGCTGATCAGCTTCGTCGACGCGATCGCCAACGGCGGAACGACGACGGTCAAGCCAGCCTGCGGAATCGCGATCGTTCCGCCAAGAATGCCGATGTTCTTCGAGACGGTGATCGACGTCGCCAGCGCCGTCGTACGCTGCAGCGGCTTGACGTTGATCGGACTCGCGAAGAGCAGCGAATGATTTGCGGATTCGGTCGGCACCTGCCTCGCCCCCGCGGACGGCGACGCGGGGTTGTCGGAACCCGAGCAAGCAGCCGCGGCGAATACAGCGACGGCGGCGAATAACGTACGGAGGGAACGAGCACGCATGAAGGGGGACTCCACAGGGGTTGAACGGCATCGCACAACGCCGGCTGCTAAAGCATTGGCTGTGCCAGCTAACTAAACTATTATAAATCAATCATTTACGATTTTCACACATCATCGAGAGTAAAGTTTTTTTACATCAGAACTTTGCTCTATGTAAAAATTTTTTACTGTCACTCGGTCTCTTGACCAGCCAGGACCATCGCTGCAATTTCCCCTTACCAAGTAAGGGGTAAAAGCAAAATGTCCTCCCAGCCGCTCGACCTCCTCCAAGGCACCCTCGACGTTCTCGTCCTCCGCGCCCTCGCCTGGGGACCGATGCACGGCTACGCCGTCTCCCGCTGGATCCACGAGCGCACCGACGGCGTCCTCACCATCGAAGACGCCCCGCTCTACAAGTCACTCCACCGACTCGAACGCGCCGGCTACGTCGCCGCGGAATGGGGCCTGTCGGAAAAGAACCGCCGCGCGCGCTACTACACACTCACCCCCACGGGCCGCCGGCACTTCCACGCCGAAGAGGCCACGTGGCGCCAGTACGCCGCCGCCGTGTTCAAGGTCCTCGAGCCCGCGTGATGCGCCCGCGCCGCTTCTTCCGCCTCCCCTGGCGCACCGCTCGTCAAATCCGAGCCGACATCGACGACGAGCTCCAGTTCCACATCGCCGAACGCGTTGACGCACTCATCGCACTCGGCACCGCACCCGACACCGCTCGCGCGCAGGCGCTGCGCGAGTTCGGCGACATCGACGACGCCCGCCGCTACATCGACGCCGTCGACCGAGACATCGAAGCCGCGCAGCGGCGGAGTGATTTCATGAGCGACCTCCTCCACGACATCGCCTACGCCGCGCGCAAACTGCGCGCGTCACCCGGGTTCACGCTCGCCGCCATCGCCACCCTCGCGCTCGGAATCGGCGCGAACACGGCGATCTTCTCCGTCGTCAACGCCGTCCTTCTCCGGCCGCTTCCATTTCCGAAGAGCGATCGGATCATGCGCATTCAGTTCAAGCAGCAGGGCCACGGCGACGCGAGCACGCCGATGGACCTCGTCGACTATCGCACACAGGCAACGCGCTTCGCCGGCTTCTCGACGATGGAGCCGACGACCGCCAACATCTCGCGCGATCAAGGTGACGCCGAGCGCGTGCAAGCGCTTCGCGTCAACGCGAACTGGTTCGAGCTCCTGCGCGTGACGCCACTCGTCGGTCGGTTCTTTCTCCCTGGCGAGGATCAGCAAGGGGCGCCCGCCGTCGCGGTTATGAGTGAGGAGCTCTGGCGCCGCGACTTCTCCGCCGATCCGGCGATCATCGGCAAAACGCTCCGCGTCAACGCGAAGGCGGTGACCGTGGTCGGTGTCGTCGCGGCGAACAAGCACTACCCGCTCACGGTCGAGATGTGGATGCCGAAGCAGTTCGACGCGCAGGAGTTGAGCGACGCGGCGCGCGGCGCGCGCTGGCTCGGCCTCGTCGCGCGCGTGAAGGACGACGCCGACGTCGACGCGGCGCGCGCGGAGGTGACGCGCATCTCCGAGGCGATGGAGAAGCGCTTCCCCGAGGACTTCCGCGAGCGCCGCGCCACCGCCGTCCCGCTGCACGACTACATGGTCGGCGATCTTCGCAAGCCGCTCTATCTCATCCTCGGCGCCGTCGTACTCGTGCTGCTGATCGCCTGCGCGAACGTCGCGAACCTGTTGCTCGTTCGCGCCAACGCGCGCGAGAGCGAGCTCGCCATCCGCGCCGCGCTGGGCGCCGGCCGCGGACGTCTCATTAGACAATTGATGACCGAGAGTGTGCTGCTGGCGATCGTCGGCGGCGGTGTGGGCGTGCTCGTGGCAAAGATCGGCATGACGAAGCTCCTGAGCAGCGCGCCGGCAAGTCTGGTGATGGCCCAGCATGCGTCGATCGATGCAACCACGCTCGCGTTGACCGCGTTTGTCGCGATCGCGACGGGACTCCTGTTCGGTGTGTTGCCCGCGCTTCAGGCAAATGCTCGACAGCTCGCGTCCACGCTGCGTGCGGGAGGGCGCGGCCAGAACACACGCCCCGGTGCGCATCGCACGAAGCAAACGATCGTGGTGGCCGAGCTGGCGCTGGCCGTTGTGCTGTTGAGCGGCGCGGGCCTCTTGCTGCGCAGCTTCGAGCGATTGATGTCGGTCGACCCCGGCTTCAAACCCGACGGCGTGCTGACGATGAAAGTCGCGCTGCCCGCGGTGAAGTACGATTCAACGGCCGCGCGAAATCTGGTCGCGACGATCGAGCAACGAGTTCGCTCGCTGCCTGGTGTCGACCGAAGCGGCGTCGCGACCTACGTGCCGCTCGACAATTCGTCGTACGACTTTACGTTCGAGATACGCGGCCGGCCGGTGCCGCGGCCAAGTGACGAACCCGCCAGCGAGGTGCGTCAGGTCACGCCGGAATTTTTCAGCGCGATGGGAATTCCCGTCGTGCGTGGACGCGGCATCGACGCCACGGACATTCCAACCGCGCCGCATGTCTACGTCGTCAACGAAGCGTTCGCGAAGAAGTTCTTCCCGAACGCCGACGCGGTCGGTCAGTCCATTCGCATGGACTGGGGACGCGATCCCAAAGGGGCCACGAATCAGATCGTCGGTGTGGTCGGCGACGTGCACTCCTTCGGCCTCGAGGACGCGCCCGAACCGACGGTGTACGCCTCACTCGCGCAGTACCCCGCGAACGGACTGACGATCGTTGCGCGCTCGGCTGCGCCGGCAACGCTCGCCGCCGCGCTGCGCGGCGTCATGCGCGATCTCGATCGCGACGTGCCGGTGTACTCGGTCATGACGATGCGTGAACGCGTCGACGCCTCCGTCGGTGCGCAGCGATTCTATGCGTCGCTCATCGCCATCTTCGCCGCCGTCGCGTTGGTGCTTGCCGCGGTCGGGCTGTACGGCGTGATCGCATACGCCGTGAGCCAGCGCACGCACGAGCTGGGGGTGCGCGTCGCACTCGGTGCGACGACCGATCGCATTGCTCGCATGGTGATCGGCGAGGGCCTGGCCCTCACCGTAACGGGCGTGGGCATCGGCATCGCGGCGGCGTTGGTATTCGGCCACGTGATGGCGTCGTTGTTGTTCGGCGTCAGCGCTCGCGATCCACTCACCCTCACCGCGGTCGTCGTCGCACTCGGCGTCGTGTCCACGCTCGCCAGCTGGTTGCCGGCGCGCCGCGCCGCACGTGTCGATCCGCTGGTTGCGATGCGCGGCGACTAGTGGTGACTACGCTGTCATCCTGAGCGAAGCGAAGGATCTCATCCGCATGGATGGGGATGAGATCCTTTCGGCGCTACGCGCCTCAGGATGACGCGTCAATCGTGAACGTGCGTGGGACTTCGGTCTCGAGATACTGGCGCACCGCGCGCGCTTCGTCTTCCGCGCTCCAACCGAGCAGCGGCGCGATCGCGGTCGCGACGCGCGCGGGCACGTCACCGGCGTCCGAGCCGCACAGCTCGAAGGCAAAATGCGTGCGGCGCATGAGCAGATCGCCGATCGTCATCGCCATCTCGCGCCGAACGCAGTAGCGCATTTCTCCGATCGTATAGGGCAGGGCGGGAACGAGCCGTTCGGCGCCGTCATTCGAGATCTCTGACCATACGTCACGCCACCGGCTGCCATAGGCCGTCGCGAGATGCGCCGCGAGATCGACGTCGTTCGTCGCGCGCGCGATGTCCGCAGCCAGCACGTCGAATGAAGCGAAATCGCCGCCGGGAAGCGGCGTATCACGCGTGAGATTCCGGCGCGACGGCCGCCGCAATCGCTCGGCGACCGCATCGACGACCTGGGAAGCCATCACGCGGTAGGTCGTCAACTTGCCGCCGGTGATGCTGAGGAGCCCGCGCGGCGTCCAGGTAATCGCGTGCTCGCGCGAGACCGATCCCGGTGTGCTTCCGTTCGTCGGCAGCAGGGGACGAATACCCGCCCAGGCGCGACAGACGTCGTTCGATGTGAGTCGCGCGTTGGGAAAGAACGCGTTGACCGAATCGATCAAATACTTCACGTCTTCCGCCGTCGCGCGCACTTCGTCCGGCGGTGCGGACGTGAATGTATCCGTCGTCCCGACGATGCTCATCGAATCCGCGGGCAGGACGAAAAACACGCGCCCGTCGATCGGCGACAGGAGCGTGATCGCGTGACGATTGCCGATCCGATCGCGCGCGATCGCGATGTGAACGCCCTTGCTGCCGCGCACGACGGCGTGCGCCGTATCGTCATCGAGCGCGCGAACGCGATCGCTCCAGGGTCCCGTCGCATTGACGACGACTGACGCGCGCACGCTCGACACGCTTCCGGTCCGCTTGTCACGCACAATGGCGCCCGCGATTCGATCGCCCTCGTGCAGCAGCTCCGTGACCGCGGCGTGATTGACGACGACCGCGCCAGCTTCCTGCGCCGCGATGGCGTTTGCCAGGGTGAGGCGCGCATCGTTCGTCGCGGCGTCGAAGTACGATGCCCCGCCGCGCAGCCCATCGGCACGCAGCGTCGGTTCGTTCGCGAGCACCTGTCGGGCGTTCAGCCGGCGGTGTCGCCCGACGTTGCGGAACAACGCCAGCAGGTCGTACAGCATCAGCCCGGCGCCGAGCTTCCATCGTGGAATGCGCGCGCCGCGGTACACGGGCCACGTGAACTCCAGCGCCCGCACGAGATGCGGCGCGAGCCGCAGGAGCCGCCGCCGCTCCGCGCTCGACTCGAACACCAGATGCAACTGCCCATGCTCGAGATAGCGAACGCCGCCGTGCACGAGCCGGGACGACCGGCTCGAGGTGCCGCTCGCGAAGTCATCCTTCTCGACGAGCGCCACCGAGAGCCCGCGCAGCGCGGCATCCCGGGCGATACCGCATCCCGTGATCCCGCCACCGACGACGAGCACGTCGAACGCCCGGCTGCGCAGCGCGTCGAGCGACTTGGCGCGCTTCACCGAAAACCCGCGCACACTTGCATTGGATCAAAGCTAAGCGAGTTTCCAGACATGCCATCCTTGGGCGGACCCGGCGGACGGGTCGCGATCGTCGCCGGCGTGCGCACGCCGTTCGCGCGCGCCGGCTCCGCACTCAAGCACATGAGTGCCATCGAGCTTGGGAAGCTCGCCGTCGCCGAGCTGATTCAACGAACGAACGTCGACGCAAAACTCGTGGAAGCGATCGTCTACGGTACGGTCGTGCCATCGGTGCTCGCGCCGAACATCGCGCGCGAAGTCTCGCTGCTGCCGATGCTGCCGAAGGGCTGCGAAGCATATTCGGTCAGTCGCGCGTGCGCGTCGGCGAATCAAGCCATCACCGACGCCGCCGACCAGATCGTGCTCGGCCATCATGAAATCATCATTGCCGGCGGGGCGGAATCGCTCTCCAACGTGCCGATCCTTCACTCGCGATCCATGTCGGAGAAGCTCGTGTCGCTCTCGCGCGCCAAGAGCGCCGCGCAGCGCCTCAAGATCGTCGGCTCCATTCGCCCGAAGGATTTCGTGCCGATCACCCCCGCCATCGCCGAGCCGTCGACCGGTGAAACCATGGGACAGTCGGCCGAGAAGATGGCGAAGATCAATCACATCGCGCGTGAGGATCAGGATCAATTTGCGCTGCGATCGCATCGCATGGCGGCGGTCGGTACCGAGGACGGCCGGCTGACGGCGGAGATCGTGCCCGTATATCCGCCGCCGCGCTACGACAATGTGTTGACGAGCGACAACGGCATTCGCACGGATACGTCGATCGAGCAGCTTCGATCGCTCAAGCCGGTGTTCGATCGACGCTACGGTAGTGTGACCGCCGGTAATTCGTCTCCGCTGACGGACGGCGCGAGCGCGGTTCTGCTCATGAGCGAATCGCGTGCGAAGGCGCTGGGCTATGTGCCCTTGGCGTACGTTCGTTCGTACGCCTATGCCGCTCTCGATCCGGGCGAGCAGTTGCTGATGGGTCCCGTGCTCGCGGCGCCGGTCGCCCTCAGGCGCGCCGGCCTCTCACTCGGCGACATGGATCTCGTCGAGATGCACGAAGCGTTCGCGGCGCAGGTGCTGTGCAATCTCGAGGGCTTCACGTCGCGCGCGTGGGCCGAGCGCGCGGGGTTCACGCAGCCGGTGGGCGAGGTCGATCGCTCGAAGCTGAACGTGATGGGTGGTTCGATCGCGATCGGGCATCCGTTCGGCGCGACGGGTGGACGCATTCTCACCACGCTGTGCAACGAGCTGAATCGTCGCGGCGGCCAGTTCGGGCTCATGACGGTGTGCGCCGCGGGTGGAATGGGGCACGCGATGGTGGTGGAGCGCGCATGACGAGTCCCGCCCAGCGCTCAACGCCCAGCTCGAAGACGACGTCCTCGTCGTCACCATCGACAAACCCGGCGAGGCCGTGAACACGCTCAGCCCCGCCCTCGTCGGCGAGTTCGAAGGCATCGTCCTGCGCGTCGATGAGGATACGCTCATTAAAGGAGTAGTATTGATCTCCGGCAAGCCCGATACGTTCATCGCGGGCGCCGACATCGAGCAGTTCAAGGAATTCAAATCGGCCGCGGACGCCGAGCGCGTGAGCCGGCTCGGGCAAGATCTGCTGAAGCGAATGGAACAGCTGCGCACGCCCGTCGTCGCCGCGATCCATGGAGCCTGCCTGGGCGCCGGCCTCGAGCTGGCGCTGGCCTGCCGCTACCGCATCGCGACCGACCATCCACGAACGACGCTGGCGCTGCCGGAAGTGCAGCTCGGCGTCATTCCAGGGATGGGCGGCACGCAGCGACTGCCGCGGCGCGTCGGCCTCCAGGCCGCGCTCGACATGATTCTCACCGGCCGCAACGTACGCGCGAAGCGCGCGCTGCAGATGGGCCTCGTGGACGAGATGGTGCATCCCGCCATCCTGCGCGACATTGCCATCGATCGCGCGCGGAAGCTCGCATCGCGCGAGCTCAAGCCTCCGCGTGGAGGCTCGCACGGCGCCGCGAGTCTTCTCCTCGAGCACAATCCGTTCGGTCGCGGCGTGGTGTTTCGCAAAGCGCGCGAGAGCGTGATGGACAAGACGCACGGCCACTATCCCGCGCCGCTCGCCGCGCTCGAGGCCGTGCAGGTCGGATACACCCGCGGATTCGCCGAAGGCCTCCGCGAAGAAGCGCGCCTCTTCGGCGAGATGGCGATGACCGACGTGTCGCGGCAGCTCGTCTTCCTCTTCTTCGCGAGCAATGCGCTCAAGAAGGATCCGGGCGTCGACACGACGCGGATCGTCCCACCGCCGCGCACGGTCGAGAAGCTCGGCGTGCTCGGTGCGGGATTCATGGGCGCCGGCATCGCGTCGATCGCCGTGCAGCAGAACACTCTCGTGCGGCTCAAGGACACCGACTACGCGCGCATCGGCAAAGGCCTGGCCGCCGTGCGCTCAGTGCTGCAGGAGCGGTTGACGCGCAAGCAGATCACGCGCCTGCAGCTCGAGGACTACATGAGTCTCGTCGGCGGCACGATCGACTACTCGGGATTCGAGTCCGTCGATCTCGTCATCGAGGCGGTCTTCGAGGATCTCGCGCTCAAGCATCGCGTGCTCGAGGAAGTGGAACCGGCGATCGATCCATCCGCGATCTACGCGTCGAACACGAGCACCATTCCCATCACGCGAATCGCCGAGACGGCCGCGCATCCGGAGCGCGTGCTCGGCATGCACTTCTTCTCGCCCGTGCATCGCATGCCGCTGCTCGAGATCATCGCCACCGCGCTGACGGCGCCAGAGGCGATCGTCACGGCGGTCGCCTACGGCAAGCGCCTGGGCAAAACGGTGATCGTCGTGAACGACGGGCCAGGCTTCTACACGACGCGCACCCTCTCCGCATACATGAACGAGGCGGGCCGACTCCTCGACGAAGGCGTCCCCATCGACGTCGTCGACCGCGCGCTCGAGGATTTCGGTTTCCCCGTTGGACCGATCACGCTTCTCGACGAAGTCGGCATCGACGTCGGCGGCAAAGTCGGGTTGGTGCTCGCCGAGGCGTTCGGTCCGCGTATGGCGCCCGCCGACGCGATGCGTCGCGTCGTCGCCGCGGGACGAACGGGCCGCAAAGGCGGCAAGGGCTTCTATCGCTACGGCCCGGACGGCAAGAAAGGCGGCGTCGACGAAACGATCTACGAGATCATTCGCGGCACGACGGCCGCCGCTCCCGCGACGCCCGGGCGCGAGGTTCCGCCGGAGGAGATCGTCGAGCGCTGCGTCCTGGCGATGGTCAACGAAGCCGCGCTCTGCTTGCAGGAGAACGTGCTTCGTTCGGCGCGCGACGGCGACATCGGCGCCGTCTTCGGGATCGGCTTTCCACCGTTCCGCGGCGGGCCCTTCCGCTATGTGGACAGCGTTGGAGCGGCGACCGTCGTAGAAAGACTGGAGGACTTGAACGCCCGTTTTCAGCCTCGATTCGCCCCGGCCGAGCTTTTGGTGGACTTGGCAAGGGGCAGACGAACGTTTTACGGCGGTTGAGGTAAGACTTGTGACCCTAGCCACATACCCCAGGTCTGTCACTCGTGGAAGCCGTTAGCGCAGACGCAGCAGTCGTAGCCCGCGTTTTACGCGGCGATGTGGAGGCATTCCGAGTACTGGTCGAGCGGTATCGCGACCGGTATGCGCGGTACGCCGTTCACATGCTCGGGAACCGGGAGGATGCGCAGGAGGCTTTGCAGGATGCCTTCATGCGGGCCTACCGATCGCTGGCGCGCTGCGAGGATCCGGAGCGTTTCGGCGCGTGGCTGTTCCGCATCCTGGTCAACCGCTGCCGGACGCTCGGCGCCCGGCGGGGTCGTCGGTCGCGGACATTCGTTGCCGACGAAGTGGCGTTGCTCGAGGCGGCGCACGACCATCCGGCCGAGCAGTCGGCATGGCGAGAAGAGATCGATCGGGCGTTGCAGCAATTGCGGCCCGAGCAGCGTGAAGCGTTCGTGTTGAAGTACGTTGAAGACATGGGCTACGACGAGATGTCGCAGCTGACGGGGGTCGGTGTGTCGGCGCTGAAGATGCGCGTGATGCGCGCCTGCGACCGCCTGCGAGAGCTGCTGAGTGAGGTGCATAGTGCGTGACGACGGCGAATTCAGAATGAACGAGATTGCGCGCGAGCTGAAAGCCGACGTGCATCTCGATGCGTCGTTCGACGCGAGCGTCATGGCGGCCGTTCGCCGGCTGCCGCGACATCGCCGCTTCGGCCTGTGGTCGCGGCTCACGACGCCGCGCCGCCAGACGATCACGATGACGCCGTTGTCGTACGGCATCCTGGCGGCATCCATCGCGGTGTTCGCCATTCTCGGCGCCGCGCACGCGTCGGTCGATTTGCATCGCGTGGCCAGGCCCATCGTGAACGCGCTGATGCCGGCGAAGAAGGCCGCTCCGTCACAGCGCGTCCAGTTCGTTCTCGTGGCGCCGGATGCGAAGAAGATCGCCGTGGTTGGCGACTTCAACGGCTGGGACCCGAAGCACGCGGCGTATCAGGCGCAGCATCGCGGCGGCGGCGTGTGGTCAGTGACCGCCCCGGTTCCCGTTGGGCATCATCGGTATTCGTTCATCGTCGACGACAGCGTTTGGGTGGCTGATCCAATGGCGCCGCGGATCATCGACAGCGACTACGGCGTCGCGAACTCGGCGATCGTCGTCGAAGAGAAGTGAGCGCCATGGCGCGAAGCGTCATGGCGCGAAGCCGCCTCGCGCTCATCGTCGCTCTCGGTGCTCTCGTGGCTGGTCATCGCGCCGGCGCGCAGGATACGCGCCTCGCCGCGCGCCTCGACAAGCCGACCTTCGCGGCCGTGAACGCGATCGTTGATTCGGCGCGGCATGCCAAGCTCCCCACCGCGCCGCTCGTCGATAAGGCGCTCGAGGGCGCGGCGAAGGGATTCGACGGTACCAAGATCACGTCCGCCGTGCATCAAACGATGCTCCGAATGGGCTTGGCCAAGCGAATGCTCGGGCCCAACGCCACCGCCGACGAGATCAAGGTGGCATCGAGCGCGCTCGACGCCGGCGTATCGGAGCGCGATCTCGCGCGCCTGCGCAACGCGTCCGGGAAGCGGGCCCTCACGATGCCGCTCACGGTGCTTACCGATCTGATCGGCAGGCAGGTGCCCATTCCCACCGCGACCGATCTCGTGCTGCAGCTCGCGCGCTCGGGCCTCAAGGATTCCGAGTACGCGCTGTTCCAGCGCAACGTGCGCGCGGACATCGATCATGGCGCCGATCCCGCGGCCGCGGCCACGACGCGCGCCCGTGGTCTCGTGCTGCGTGGACCCGGCGGCAGCAAGCCCACCGAATAGCGGTTAGTAGCCAGGCACGCACGGAGTAGCGTCATGCGGCGCTTTCCGGGTACAATTCCCCTTCAACTGCACGTGGGGAACTGAATGCGAAGTTTCGCATTGCTGCTCGCTCTCGGCGTCGCGAGCTCGCTCGGCGCGCAGCAGCGAGGGGACCGAGTCGACAACTACTCGATTCCGGCCCAGAGCAAATACACGCTACAAAGCTTCGTCGGCAAACGTCCATTGACGCGCGCCGAACGCACGGGATTCACCGAGACGTCGCACTACGACGACGTCGTTGCGTTCATCGATTCGCTCAAGCTGCTCGGCGCGACGATCTCGACCGGCTCGATTGGCAAAACGATCGAGGGGCGCGAGCTGCCGTACGTGATCGCCTCGCGGCCGCTCGTGACGACGCCGGCCGACGCGCGGCGGCTCAATCGCCCGATCGCCTATATCCAGGCGAACATCCACGCCGGCGAAGTCGAAGGCAAGGAAGCCATGCAGTCGCTGCTGCGCGACTTGCTCTTCGACAAGAAAAAGAATGTGCTCGACTCGATCGTGCTCATCGTGCAGCCGATCTACAACGCGGACGGGAACGAGAAGTTTGCGCCGCAGTCGCGCAATCGCGGCGCGCAGAACGGCCCGGAGCTCGTCGGCACGCGGCAGAACGCGTCGGGGTGGAATCTCAATCGCGACTACATCGATCTCGACGCGCCGGAGACACGCGGCGCGTTCGAGATGCTCAATCGGTGGAATCCCGACTTGTTCATGGATCTCCACACGACCGACGGCAGCGTTCACGGATACGCGCTCACATACTCGCCGCCGCTGACGCCAACCGCCGTCAACGTGATTCCATACGCCACGAAGCTGCTCGGTGACATTCGCCGGCGCATGCTCGATCGCGAAGGGTTCTACGTGCAGGACTACGGCGACTTCAGTCGTCCGCGACCGAACGGCCGCGGTGCGGCACCTGGTGGCGCGCTCGGCGGCGGTGGATTCGGCCGCGGTGCGGACTCGACGGGACGTGGTGGCCGTCGCGGCGGCGGTGGCGGCGGCAACTTCGCGCGCGGTCCTTCGCTCGAGCAGATCATCGCCGACTCGATTCCCACGAGCGGCTGGGTGTTCTCGACCTATGAACCCTTCGCTCGCTACGGCACGAACTATTACGGTTTACGAAATCGACTCGCGATTCTGAGCGAAGCATTCTCGCACGACCCGTTCGCGCGGCGCGTTGCGTCGACATACGACTTCGTCAGCGAGATTCTTTCCTACATCGCCGAGCACAAGAGCGAGGTGATGAAGCTCGGGCCGCGGGGCGACGCGAAGGTGGCGGCGTGGGCGCGGAATTCCGCGAGCGCGCCGAAGCTGTCTCTCCGGTCGCGCATGGATACGACGCGCATCGAGGACGTGCGCGTGGAAGAAGTCGTTCCGCTCACCGATTCCACCAAGCGCGAACCCGGCATGGGAAACCGCCAGCGTACGGGCATCATCAAGCTCGTTCGCATGCCGGTGATGGCGAGCTTCACGCCGACGCTCACGAGCACGCTGCCGTTCGCGTATGCGTTCGACGACAAGACGGCAAAGGCGATCGCACCATACTTGCGCATGCATGGGCTGACCGTGGAACGACTGACCGCACCGGCGACGGTATCGGCGCAGGCGTTTCACGTGGACAGCGTCATGGATCGCGGGCGCTCGGAAACATCGCGAATGATGAAGGACATCGCCGGCACCTGGGACGCGCCGGCGGGGCACGTGCTGCCGGCCGGCACGTATGTCGTCCGCGCGGGACAGCCGTTTGGTCTCGTCGCCTTCTACCTGCTCGAGCCGCTGAGCGAAGACGGACTGATGCAGTGGAGCTTTTACGACAACATCGTTGCGCCGCACACGGATTTTCCGGTGCTCCGCATCGTCAGCCCAGCCACCCTTCGCGCCAAGGCCGTTCGCGACTGATGCTTCGTTCCACCATGCTGTATCTCTCGAACCAGCCGCGGATCTTCCGGTTCGTTCGCAACAACAAGCTCGCGAAGAAGTTCGCGTCTCGCTTCGTGGCCGGCGAGACGCTCGACAGCGCGGTCGCCGCGGTGAAGAAACTGAATGCCAGCGGCATCACCGCGTCGCTCGACCTGCTGGGCGAAAGCGTCACGAACGAGCGCGAAGCGCGCGCGGCCGGCAATGAATATCTCGGCATTCTCGATCGCATTCACCAAATGCGCCTGAATGCGAACGTCTCGGTCAAGCTCACCGCGATGGGCTTGGACATCTCCGAGGAGTTGTGCGTCGCGGTCATGCACGACGTGTTGAGCCGCGCACAAGCGTACAACACGTTCGTTCGGCTCGACATGGAATCGACCGCGTACACCGAACGAACGCTGCGCTTGTTCTACGACCGCTTGTATCCCGCGTATAAGGAGAACGTCGGCATCGTCCTCCAGAGTTATCTCTATCGCACGTCCGCCGACGTCGATCAAGCGGTGCAGGCGCGCTGCCGCGTCAGACTCTGCAAGGGTGCCTATAAGGAGCCGGCATCGGTCGCGTTCCCCGAGAAGACCGAGGTCGACGCGAATTACGTGAAGTGCATGCACACACTGCTCGAGAAAGCGAACTATCCGGGGATTGCGACCCACGACCCCGCGATCATCGCCGCGGCGAAGAAGTTCGTCGCCGACAAGCAGATCGATCGCTCGCGCTTCGAGTTCCAGATGCTGTATGGCATCCGTCGCGATCTGCAGGAGCAGCTGGTGAAAGACGGATACCGCATGCGCGTCTACGTGCCGTTCGGCACGCAGTGGTATCCGTATCTGATGCGCCGCCTGGCGGAGCGCCCCGCAAACCTGGCGTTCATCACCGGCAACGTCGTACGCGAGATGCTCGGGCATCGGTCGACTTGATGTCGCACGCGCGGTTTCGCGAGCCCGATCACTCCAGGGGAGACGCGTCGACGATCGGCGGCTATGCGGCGGTCCACGATCGCCCGGCCGCGTTCGAGGGAAGCGACGGCTTTTCCTACAGCGTCGAGCTGATGGCCGAAGAGACAGGCGATGCCGCGGGTCCGTGGGGCGCGTTCTTCCTCTTCGTGAAATGGGCTCGCCAGGGCGCACAGACGCCCGAGGGCCATCTCGAGACGGACTTTCTTCTCACCGCGGCGACGGAGCAGGACGCACGCACCGCGCTCGGCGAGACGCCGCTCTCCGAAGTGAAGGCGCTGCTCGATCGATTGATCGCCGCGCGCGCCGGCAGCGCTCCCACGCGCAAATGGTGGGACGCGATGCGCGACGACACCGGCGATACACCGGAGCACGAGTGACCATCGACACGCTCGTGCGCGGCGTGGTGCTCGGCGGTACCGGCGGCGTGTGGCAAATCCGCACCGACGACGGAGAGACGGTGGATGCCGCGCTTCGCGGGCGTTTAAAGAAATCTAATTCCGGAAAGCGCGCCGACGGCTCGCTGCGGCGCGACACGGTGGCCGCCGCGGCCGAAACGCTCAAGCTCGCCGTCGGCGACGACGTGCATCTCGAGCGCGGTACGCGGGATGACGCCTGGGCGATCTCCGAGATTCTGCCGCGCCGCTCGCAGTTGGCGCGACGCGCACCCGGTGGCGGCCAGGGCGAACGCATCGTCGCGGCCAACGTCGATCAGGTCGTGATCGTCTTCGCCGCGGCCAAGCCCGAGCCGCACCCGCGCATGCTCGATCGTTTCCTCGTCATCGCCGAGGGCAACGGACTCGCGGCGCGAATCATCATCAACAAGGTCGATCTCGTTGGCGAGGCCGCCGCGCACGAACGCTTCGCGGCGTACGAGCGCGTGGGATATCCGGTGCACTACACCGCCGCGAAGAGCGGTCTTGGCCTCGAGTCCATTCGCGCCATGCTCGGCGAACGACGCTCGGTTCTCACCGGACCGTCGGGCGTCGGCAAATCGTCGCTGCTCAACGCACTCTTTCCGGGCGCGAATCTGCGCGTCGGCGCGATCAGCGAATCGGTGAACAAGGGTCGTCATACGACCGTCGGCGCCGTGATGCTCCCGCTGCCGAATGACAACGGCTACGTCATCGATACGCCTGGACTTCGCGAAGTCGGACTCTGGTCGCTGCCCGCCGAGCGGCTCGATGAATGTTTTCCCGAGCTCCGCGCCCTCAAGGATCGCTGCCGCTTTGCCGATTGTCGTCACGTCGCCGAGCCGGATTGCGCGGTGCGTGATGCCGTCTCGCGCGGCGAGATCGACGACGCACGCTACGACTCGTATTGCCGGCTGCTCGAGGAAATCGAAGCCGAAGCGTAGTCGATTCGACACAACGCGGCGTCGACGTCACGCCCTCGCACACATTTCTCTTGACATTCGAGAACAATCCTCTCAGCATGTGAGGGGACTCGCCGCCGTCGCCCGCCACCTCTCTGACCGAGACTACCATGCGCGTTCACTTATTCGCCGGCATGGCCGCCACAGCTCTCGCCACAGCTCTCGCCACAGCTCTCGCCACAGCTCTCGCCGGGGCGGCGCACGCCCAGTGCTCCCCCGCCGTTCAGAAGCTCGTGACCGATCACAAGTTCGATGAGGCGCGCGCGGAGGTTCGGACCCTGCTCGCGAAAAATGACAAGGACGATGCGGCGCTGCATTGTATGGGAATCACATACATGGAGCAGGACGACTCCAAGCACGCCGAAGACTGGTTCGAGAAAGCCGTCGCGGCGAACGACAAGAGCTCGGCCCATCACCTGTGGCTCGGCAACTCGATCGGCGATCAGGCGCAGCACGCGAGCAAATTCAAACAACCATTCATGGCCCGGCGCGTGAAGAGCGAATTCGAGCGCGCGGTGGAGCTGGATCCGACGTCCGTCGACGCGCGCACGGGCCTGATTCAGTTCTACTCGATGGCCCCGGGATTCATGGGCGGCAGCATGGACAAGGCCAAGGAACAGGCGCGCGAGATCGAAAAGACGAGCCTCTGGCGCGGCCACCGCGAAATGGGCTCGCTCCTCGAGCACGACAAGGACATCGCCGGCGCGGAGAAGGAATTCCAGGCATCCGTCGCGGCCGCGCCGGACAGCGGCGCCCCCTACAATGCGCTCGCCGGGTTCTTCCGCCGCCAGAAGCGATGGGACGACGCGCTCGCGACCTATGAGAATTTGTTAAAGCATCGGCCCGATCTCGTCACGGCGCATCTCGCGATGGCGTCGGTGCTGAACAGCGCCGGTCAGGATCCCGCGCGCATGGAGCGCGAGACGCGCGTCTGGCTCGCCGCGCCGCCCGCCGACGCGTCAAAGCTCAATTTCAGCGCGGCGCACTATTTCCTGGGCCAGGTCGCCGAGAAACAGGGAAAGCGCGACGTCGCCAAGGCGGAGTATCAGCAGTCGCTGACGTTCAATCCCGGCAACAACGACGCGAAGAAAGCGCTCGACAACGTGAAGTAGTCGCGCGATCGCGACGAGCTCGTTACCAGGCGCCCCGCTCGCCCGCCATCGCGATCACCTTGCTCAAGCGATCGGCGGCATGGCGCCAGTTCACGGCGACCGCCAGCTCCGCGTCGTCCGCGCGCCCTTCCTCGATCGCCGTCGTGATGATGTCGTGCTCGTACACCGACGCGCGAATGTCGCTCGTCAGCATGCTGATGTACATGCGGATGTAACGCTCCGCCTGCGGTTTCACCGCCTCGTGCAGCGCGAGCAGCCGCGGCCCCGACGAGGCTTCCACGATGCGACGATGAAAATGCTCGTCGGCGTCGTACAGCGCGCCGTGATCCACCGGCATCGCCTTGCCCGAGCGATGAAACTCCGCGTTCAGGGCCCGAAGCTGGCGAACCAGGTCGCGCCGCTCCGTCTGCGGCAGCGCCGCTGCACCGCGCGCGCCAAGCCCTTCGAGCGCTCCCACAATGTTCAGCAGCTCGTACACGTCGTCGCGCGTGAGCGGAGCCACCGTGAGGCGCGACTGCTGCGCGCCCGGCGAACCCATGACGTAGCCTTCCTGCTGCAACCGCTGCAACGCTTCGCGCACCGGCGTGCGACTCACACCCAGGCGGCTCGCGATCTCCGTCTCGACGATGCGGCTCCCCGGCGCCAGCAACCCTTGCACGATCAGATCGCGCAAGCGCGCGTACACCTGCTCCGGGCGAGAGCCGTGCGGAGCGTCGGCGGCGCTTCCCATCGGTAGCTCGGTCGTATCGGCCGAAGGGCGGGTCAACGGTTTGCGAGCGGGAGTCATTGTATGCGCAATATATGACGCGCCGTGCGGCGCACGGCAACCACCGTCATACTTTCGTACCGTTGCCGCATCCCTGAGCCAGGCCCACATTGCAAGGGATGCCAGCGACTCCCTTCCGCCGCACGTCATGAGCTGGGCGCTCGACGAATTCTTCGCGGCCGTCGAAGAAGAGTTTGGCGTTCCCGTTGGCGAGGCGAACGATGCCTACCTCGAGACGCCCGGGTCGGTGATCGACTTCATCGTCGACAACAGCGAGCCGACCGACGGGATGGATGCCGAGGAGCACCGCGACCACATCGCCGGCGTGGTCGGCGAGATCATGGCGCGAACGCTCGGAATCACTCGATACAGTGAGGGCTCGCGCTTCGTTCAGGACCTGCACGTCAGGTGAATCCCCGACGGATTCTCCTGGCCGACGCCGACGCATTCTTCGTCGCCGTGGCGCGCATGGTCGACCCCGAAGGTGCCGGCAAGGAACCGCTCCTCATCGTCGGCGGCACGCGGGAAAGCCGCGGCGTGGTTTGTTCGGCGTCCTACGAAGCACGGAAGTTCGGAGTCAAGTCGGCCATGCCGATCTCGCGCGCGCTACGCCTGTGTCCCCGCGCCATGTGCGTTCCCGTTCCGCGTCGTGCCTGCGGTGAAAAGAGCCGGCAGATTCGCGCCGTGCTCGAGCGCTTCGCCCCGATCGTCGAGGGCGCGAGCATCGACGAGTGGTACATGGACCTGGGCGGCACCGAGGAACTGTACGGTTCCGAGCCGCTCGGCGAGACAGCGCGGCGCATTCGAGAGGCGGTGACCGCTGAAACAAAGCTCTCTGTTTCGATCGGCGGCGGCACATCCAAGCTCGTCGCGAAGCTCGCGGTCGAGCGCGCGAAGCCAAAGCCTGGTACCGGAGCGACGGGCGTGCACGTCGTGCCCGCCGGCGAAGAAGCGCAGTTCATGGACACGATCGAGCTCGCCGAGATCCCACTCGTTGGACCGCGATTTCAGGAGCGCTTGGCCAAGCTGGGCATGCGCCGCGTGCCCGATGTCCTCCAGTACGATGTGCCGGCGCTCACGCAATGGCTCGGCGCGCGCGAGGCGGAGTGGCTGTATGACCGCGTACGCGGCATCGACGGCAGCGAAGTAGAATCGCATGGCGAGGCGAAGAGCATCAGCCGCGACGAAACGTTTTCGCACGACATCAACGATGACGACGAGTTGATGCGCGAGCTGCTCGCGCTGATCACGCGCGCCGCGTCGGACCTGCGAAGCGATGGACTCACCGCGCGCACGATCACCGTACGCATTCGCGACCACGACTTCAAGACGCGCCAGGCCAATCGCACGCTCGATCGCGCGGTGATCTCCGATCGCGTGATTCTCGAGGTCGCGCGCGCATTGTTCGCGAAACTTCGCAACGCACGCCGCGTCCCGGCGCGCTTGCTCGGCGTGAAGCTGTCGTCGCTGACGGTCGATGCGACCGCCGATCAGCTCGCGCTGTTCGAGTCGCGCGACTCGCGCACGGACGAGACGGATCGCGACCGCGTGCTGGCGCGCACCATCGACAAAGTGCGCGAACGATTCGGTGACAAGGGCATCGTCCCGGCGCGCCTGATCGACTAGGTCTTTGACCGGCTAGAGAGTTTCGCTTGATAACCAAACTTGCGGCGGGCGTCTTTGCGTGTGAAGCGCCATTGGATTTTGGTCCGGGCCTCATGCGCTCGCGTCGTCCATGCGTTGGTCTCGGCGCGGAGTTGGTGCAACGTGTCGAGCCGACGGCGACCGAGGCAACCACGACTGAGCAGACTCAATTCGAGTTCGGCTTGGTTCAGCCAGCTGCCGTGTTTCGGAGTGAAATGC